>Ga0228699_1000001_pt1 | contig 433748 bp, 442 predicted proteins | sample McNCre217_Aug_MG_FD_178016 | JGI IMG/M metagenome (GOLD analysis project Ga0228699, IMG submission 178016) | Freshwater microbial communities from McNutts Creek, Athens, Georgia, United States - 2-17_Aug_MG | ecosystem: Environmental > Aquatic > Freshwater > Creek | place: USA: Georgia... | reverse complement strand
GCGCCGAGACCATCATGAAGCGTTTGCCTTCGGTGTTCGAAATTGGCCACAACTTTGCCAACGTCGACATCACCAAAGAGCCCATCCCCGTGATCCCCACCATCCATTACCAAATGGGCGGCATCCCCACCAACATCAACGGCCAAGTTGTGACGCAAAACGCCAACAACGAAAGCGTGGTGGTGAACGGTTTGTACGCTGTGGGCGAATGCTCTTGCGTGTCGGTGCACGGCGCGAACCGCTTGGGTACCAACTCCTTGCTCGACTTGTTGGTATTCGGCCGCGCAGCTGGCAACCACATTGTTGAGTTCAACCAAAAGAACAAAGAGCACAAGCCTCTGCCAGCCAACGCGGCTGACGTGACCTTGGCGCGCTTGGCTCGCTTGGAAGCCAACCAGACTGGCGAATACGCACAAGACGTGGCCAACGACATCCGCAACACCATGCAGTCACACGCCAGCGTGTTCCGCACACAGGCGTTGATGGACGAAGGCGTCAAACAAATCGCTGCCCTGCGCGAGCGCGTGAACAACATCGGCTTGAAAGACAACTCCAAAGTCTTCAACACCGCACGCATCGAAGCCTTGGAAGTGGAAAACTTGATCGAAGCCGCGCAAGCCACCATCGTGTCTGCTGCTGCACGTCACGAAAGCCGCGGCGCTCACACCGTGAACGACTACGGCGACACGCCTGAGCACCCCAACGGTCGTAACGACCAAGACTGGCACAAGCACACCCTGTGGCACAAAGACGGCAACAAGCTGACTTACAAGCCCGTGCAAATGAAGCCCTTGACCGTCGAGAGCGTCAAGCTCCAGACCCGTACTTTCTGATCAGGTAAACACCATGACAAAACGCACGTTCCAAATCTACCGCTACGACCCAGACACCGACGCCAAGCCGTACATGCAGACCATTGAGGTCGAATTGGATGGCAACGAGCGCATGCTCTTGGACGCTTTGATGAAACTCAAAGCCGTCGACCCCACCATTTCGTTCCGTCGTTCATGCCGTGAAGGCGTGTGCGGTTCAGACGCGATGAACATCAACGGCAAAAACGGTCTGGCCTGCTTGACCAACATGCGCACCCTCCCCGGCGTGATCGTGTTGAAGCCGCTGCCAGGTCTGCCTGTCATCCGCGACTTGATCGTGGACATGACCCAGTTCTTCAAGCAATACCACTCCATCAAGCCTTACTTGGTCAACGACACACAAGCGCCCGAAAAAGAGCGCCTGCAGTCGCCCGAAGAGCGCGATGAGTTGAACGGCTTGTACGAGTGCATCTTGTGTGCCAGCTGCTCCACCAGCTGCCCCTCGTTCTGGTGGAACCCCGACAAGTTCGTGGGCCCAGCCGGTTTGTTGCAAGCCTATCGCTTCATTGCCGATAGCCGCGACGAAGACACCGCTGGCCGTTTGGACAACTTGGAAGACCCTTACCGTCTGTTCCGTTGCCACACCATCATGAACTGCGTCGACGTGTGCCCCAAGGGTTTGAACCCCACCAAGGCCATCGGCAAGATCAAAGAATTGATGGTTCGTCGCGCCATCTAAGGCACGGCAAAGCATCACACGGAGCACCAAGATGGACGCGGACGCACCATTTCGCGACACCTCAGTCGGTGATCCAACGCTAGACGGCTTAGACGGCAAGCAAGCGCTTGGCGAACGGGCCCTCAGCAAGCTGCACTGGCGTAGCCGGCGCGGCCTGCTCGAAAACGATTTGTTCATCCAAAAGTTTTTCGAGCGGCATGAATCTCGCTTAACCGTGGGCCATGCCAGAGGCATGTATGAATTGATGGATTTGTCTGACAACGACTTGCTCGACATCTTGTTGCAACGCAAAGAATTGCCAGACAAAGCCCTGACAGAAGAAGCACTCGAAGTGCTGAGTATGTTGAGACACTGAACCGAACACCGCTTTTAAAAAGACATTTAGGAATCACCATGAAACTTGCAGACAACAAAGCCACCCTGTCGTTCAGCAACGGCAGCCCCAGCATCGACATGCCCGTCTACAGCGGCAGCGTCGGTCCTGACGTCATCGACATCCGTAAGTTGTACGGCCAAACTGGCATGTTCACTTATGACCCTGGTTTCTTGTCCACCGCCTCTTGCCAATCTGGCATCACCTACATCGACGGTGACAAAGGTGAGTTGCTGTACCGCGGCTACCCCATCGAACAACTCGCCACCAACTGCGACTACCTCGAGACTTGCTACTTGTTGTTGAAAGGCGAACTGCCCAACGCCGCACAAAAAGCTGAGTTCGAGCACACCGTGACCAACCACACCATGGTCAACGAGCAAATGCAATTCTTCTTGCGTGGCTTCCGCCGTGATGCACACCCGATGGCTGTGTTGACTGGTTTGGTGGGTGCTTTGTCTGCGTTCTATCACGACAGCACTGACATCAACAACCCAGAGCACCGCGAAATCGCAGCGATCCGTTTGATCGCCAAGATGCCAACACTGGTTGCCATGGCTTACAAATACGGCGTGGGCCAGCCTTACATGTACCCACAGAACAACCTGAGCTACTCAGGCAACTTCTTGCGCATGATGTTTGGTACACCTTGCGAAGAGTACGTGGTCAACCCCGTGCTTGAGCGCGCCATGGACCGCATCTTCACGTTGCATGCAGACCACGAGCAAAACGCTTCGACATCAACCGTGCGTTTGTGCGGTTCGTCAGGCACCAACCCATTCGCAGCCATCGCTGCGGGTGTGGCTTGCTTGTGGGGCCCCGCACACGGCGGCGCCAACGAAGCTTGCTTGAACATGTTGGAAGAAATTCAAGCCATGGGCGGCGTCTCTAAAGTGGGCGAGTTCATGGAGAAGGTCAAAGACAAAAACTCTGGCGTCAAGCTCATGGGCTTCGGTCACCGCGTTTACAAAAACTACGACCCTCGCGCCAAGTTGATGCAAGAGACTTGCGACGAAGTGTTGAAAGAACTCGGCCTCGAGAACGATCCTTTGTTCAAATTGGCCAAGGCTTTGGAAAAGATCGCTTTGGAAGACGAATACTTCGTCAGCCGCAAGTTGTACCCCAACGTCGACTTCTACTCTGGCATCGTGCAACGCGCCATTGGCATTCCAGTGAACTTGTTCACCGGTATCTTTGCCTTGGCACGTACTGTGGGCTGGATCGCTCAATTAAACGAAATGATCAGCGACCCCGAGTACAAAATCGGCCGTCCACGTCAGTTGTTCACCGGCTCTGCTCACCGCAACGTCGAGCCATTGGCCACACGCAAGTAATTGCACCCAAAGTCTGTCGCGCTTCATGCGCGGCAGCAAAAAGCCCCGCTCGTTCCCTGCGAACTTCGGGGCTTTTTTGTTGCTGGGCTCTGTTCAGCGATTGGCAGTGGTAGGCTCTGCCGCTATGAGTTCTGTTCCGTTTTTAAACACGCCCGAAGCCCTGCGCCAGCTGGCCAGCCAACCCCACGCCCCCTGCCAATGCAGCCTGCAGCACTGCGCAGGCTGGGAAAGCGTCAACGACACCGTTTGGCCTGCCCAGCAAATGACGCGCGTGGCCACCTTACGTGACCCCGATGCGTATGAACCCACATTTGAAGAACAGCACCCAAACGGCACCCGCTACGAATCAGCCGATGCGCCTGTGGCTTTGAAATTTTTTCCGTACAACCGCTGCGATGTGAACGCCTGCAGCAAGTGTCAGCAGCACGTGCTGCGCTACACCGAGTTTGGTGGCTACTACGTGGACCACCGCGCACGGCGGTTAAACACTGAATTGATTACCGACTAAGCGAGTGTTCGCAGTCGTCCCAAGGCAGCACGCTGCAACCGCAATGCGGCACTTCTACCGCAGGTTTTGAGATGGCTGGCGGCTTGGCCTTAGCCATGGACGTTTGAGGGCTTGCAGGCGCTTTAGCCCCCGTATCTTGGGCCGCATCTAGGTTGGGAATCCAGCGCAAGAACGGCGTCAGATCTTCCACATCCACGATGTACCAAACTTTCTTGGCTGAATCCCAACGCGCGCCCAGCGCTTTGGCAGCGTCTTTCTCGGCAAATGGAGTGACCAGGTTAATTCGCATCACACACCTCTGGCATTTAGCCCAACGCCATCTCGCCGCCCAGGGCCTCAAACAAGTCGGGCAAGAGCTTGCTCAGCTCACCTGTGGCAATGGCCACATCGGCATCAAAGCCTTCATCTTTTTCTGTGGACGTCGCTTCAAAGACCACATCTAAGAAGGTGATCTTTTTCAGCTGCATGGCTTCGGTCAGCGAGAACGACACGCGCCCTTCCCAAGTCAGTGCCAAACGCGTGGGCAGCTTACCGCTTTCCACATGGTGCTTCACCTCATCGGTATCCAACGGGTGGCGCACGTAACGCACCACCGACTTAGATTCATCAGCAGCCTTCAGCTCGCACTCGCGGTCCACGCTGAACGCTGCGGGTGACTCTTGCGTGATCAACCACGAAGCCATGGCCGACTGTGGCGACATTTCGGTGTTGATCAAGGTCAGGCTCAAGCCCGCAAACGACTTGACCAACATCGTCACAACTTCGTCCGCTTTGGCTTGGCTACCAGCGTCCATCACCATCAAATTTGTAGCGGGGTCAATCCACACCAGCACGGACGACTCTTTGCTGAAGGCCATGGGCATCAAAGACATCTTCACGTCTTCTTTGATTTCCTTCATTTCCTTCTTGCCGGGCTTGCGGCCTTCGGTGGCCTCAATCTGCGCACTCCGCTCTTTGGCCTTGCGCGTGACCACCGAACCGGGCACGCCTTTGGTCTCGATCTTGAGTTTCAAAATGCGCTGACCACTCACTGCCTCCACCAACGGGCCATGCGCCTCGCCACGTGGCTCAATCCAGCCGATGGCTTTCTCTTGGCTCGCACCACAAGGCACAAAACGCTCGGCGTCTAGCGCCTGTTCGATTTGCTCAAGGCTAGGGCTCCAGCCCTCGCCGATTCGATACACCATCACGTTTTTGAACACGGGCTGCCTTTATGTTTTCTACGACTGCAGAAATAAAAAAACCAACTGCAATGAGTTGGTTTTTGAAACTGGCGGAAGCTGTGAGATTCGAACTCACGGAGGGCTCACACCCTCGCCGGTTTTCAAGACCGGTGCATTCAACCGCTCTGCCAAGCTTCCTAGTTGAAATTCAGGCGAGATTGTAATGGTTCTTTGGGTGGTTTTCCGAGTTCAAGCTTCTGGCAAAAACAAAGATTGCAAATCGCTCAAGAAATCAAAGCCGCGCTCGGTGGGCACCACGCGCTGAAAGTCACGCGTGATGAGGCCTTTGGCCTCGGCCTCAGTCAGTGCAGCCTGAATGGCGGTCACGGGCAAGCCCGTGCGGTCAGTGAAGTCGGCCAGCGAAAAGCCGTGGCGCAGGCGCAGGGCGTTGAGCATGAACTCAAACGGCAGCTCGGCGCGCGCCACCTCGGTGCTTTGGGCCACGGCGCGGTCAGCGCGGCTGGTGTCTAGCGCGTGGTCCATGAACAGGCGCGGGTCGCGGTTGCGCACTTGGCGCAGCACACGGTGGGCAAAACTGAGTTTGCTGTGGGCGCCAGCGCCAATGCCTAAGTAGTCACCAAACTGCCAATAGTTGGTGTTGTGCCAGCAGCGGTGGTTGTCTTTGGCATAGGCCGACACTTCGTAGCGGTGCAGGCCCACGGCGGCGGTGCGCTCGGTGATGCGGTCGAGCATGGCGTAGGCGTCGTCGTCTTCCGGCACTTGGGGCGGGAATTTGGCAAACATGGTGTTGGGCTCAATGGTGAGGTGGTAGACCGACAAATGCGGGGGCTGCAAAGACAAAGCCATGTCAAGGTCTTCGTCCAACTGCGCCAACGTTTGGCCGGGCAAGGCGTACATCAGGTCAAGGTTGAAGGTGTCAAAGGCTTCGCGTGCTTCTTCGACGGCGGCAATGGCTTGGGCGCGGTTGTGCACGCGCCCCAAGGCTTGCAAGTGTTGATCGTTGAAGCTTTGCACGCCCACCGACAAGCGGGTGACGCCTGCGGCGCGGAAGGCGCGAAAGCGGTCTTTTTCAAACGTGCCGGGGTTGGCCTCTAACGTGATTTCGCAATCGGCCTCTAAGCGCAAACGCGCGCGCATGTCGCTGATGAGCCGTTCAATCGCGGTCGGCGAAAACAAGCTGGGCGTGCCGCCCCCAATGAAGATGCTGTGCACGCTGCGGCCCCAAATAAGCGGCAGGCTGTGCTCAAGGTCGGCGCACAAGGCATCGAGGTAGCGCTGCTCGGGCAGCTCGCCGCCCACACTGCTCGTGAGCTCGTGCGAGTTGAAGTCGCAATACGGGCACTTCTTCAAGCACCACGGCAAATGCACGTACAGCGAGAGCGGCGGCAAGCTGCTAAGCGACAGCGTGCCGGGGCGCATGAGGTGTTGGATGTCTTGGGTCATCAAAGAAGCTTTAAGCGAACCAACGTTCGCGCATGAGCGCCAGCATTTGTTGCGCCGCTTGGCCGCGGTGGCTGTTGGCGTTTTTCACCTCGATAGGCAGCTCGGCAAAGGTCTTGCCAAAACGCGGGATGAACATGATGGGGTCAAAGCCAAAGCCATTCGTGCCAATCGGCGTGCGCGTGATTTCACCCACCGCACGGCCCACGGCAATGAGCGGCTCGGGGTCATCGGGGTGGCGCACAGCCACGAGGGTGCTCACCAAAGCTGCGCGGCGGTTGTCCACGTTGGCCATTTGTTCGAGCAAGGCACGCACGTTGTTGTCGTCGCCTTTTTCGTAGCCAAACTGGGTGGCGTAGAAGGCGGTTTGCACGCCAGGCAGGCCGCCAAAGGCGTCGACGCACAGGCCTGCATCGTCGGCCACAGCGGGCAAGCCGCTTTCATGCGCTGCGTGGCGGGCTTTGGCCAAGGCGTTTTCAACGAAAGTGTGAAACGGCTCTTCGGCTTCGCCAATGTGCAAATCACCTTGGCGCACCAACTCGACGCCCAAAGGCGCAAACATGACTTGCAACTCGGCGAGCTTGCCTTGGTTGTTAGAGGCCAGAACGATTTTTTTCAACGCCGATGTCATAGGTTTCAACCGAGGTGATGAATCAAGATTGCAAGGCTTCTTGCTGCATGGCAATGAGTTCACGCACGCCTTTTTCGGCCAAGGCCATCAAGGCATTCATTTGGTCGCGGGTAAACGGCAGGCCTTCGGCTGTGCCCTGCACTTCCACGTAGTGGCCTGCGCTGGTCATGACCACGTTCATGTCGGTGTCGCAGGTGGAGTCTTCGGTGTATTCCAGATCGAGCAAAGGCAAGTCGCCCAACATGCCCACCGAAATCGCGGCCACGCCTTGAATGATGGGGCTCTCGGTGAGTTTGCCTGCGGCAATCAGCTTGTTCACCGCGTCTTGCGCAGCCACAAACGCGCCCGTAATGCTGGCGGTGCGTGTGCCGCCGTCGGCTTGCAACACGTCGCAGTCCAAATGGATGGTGCGCTCGCCCAGTTTCTTCAAGTCAAACACAGCGCGCATGGAGCGGCCAATGAGGCGCTGAATTTCTTGGGTGCGGCCTGATTGCTTGCCGCGTGCGGCTTCGCGGTCGCTGCGGGTGTGGGTAGCGCGAGGCAGCATGCCGTATTCGGCGGTCACCCAGCCTTCGCCCGAGCCTTTTTTGTGGCCAGGCACTTTTTCTTCTACCGAGGCGGTGCACAGCACTTTGGTGTGACCAAACTCAATCAGCACCGAGCCTTCGGCATGCATGGTGAAGTGACGGGTGATGCGCACAGGGCGCAGTTGGTCGGCAGCACGGGTGTGGCGAGAGGCGGGCAAGGTAGTGGTCATTTTTAGGGCTTTGAATCAAGCGTTTGAGGGGTTCAGTAAAACGTCAATTGTCGGGCAATCCGCATTGCCCATGCGCACGTCCAAAAGTGCAGCTGCGAGCCTGAGATAATCTCGTCTTTGATACAAAACGCCACACCATGCCTATTTACAGCATGACCGGTTATGCCAGTGCGCAAACCGAGCTGACTTCTGACACCGCCAACAGCCCAGCCCTGCGCTTGGGGCTAGAGATTCGCTCGGTCAACAGCCGCTTTCTGGACCTGACGTTCAAGATGCCCGAAGAGCTGCGCCAGCACGAAGCAGCCATGCGCGAGCTGGTGACCAAACACCTCAAACGCGGCAAAGTCGAGGTGCGGGCCAACATTGAAAGCACGGCTGACACCAGCTTTGCCGAACCCACCCCTGCCCTGCTGCAACGCCTGCTGGGCCTGCAAGAGTTGGTACACGCTCACTTGCCCAAAGCCAATGGCCTGTCGGTGGCCGATGTGCTGCGCTTGGCCACGGCCCAATCTGCCGCGCCAGCCGACATTGGCCCTGCGGTGCTGAAACTGGCCCAAACCACTTTGACCCAACTGAGCGACGCCCGCGAACGCGAAGGTGCACGCTTGGCCCAAACCCTGCGCGAACGTATTGGCCAATTGCGCGTGCTGGCCACACAGGCCGCGCCACTGGTGCCGCAGCTGGTGGAGCAACAACGCTTGCGCTTTTTAGAGCGCTGGCGCGAAGCCATGGCCTTGACCGAAGGCTCGGCCTTGCCCGAAGCCGCTCAAGACCGCGCGTTGACCGAAGCCACATCCTTTGCCATTCGCATTGACGTGGCCGAAGAGCTAACCCGCTTGGTGTCGCACTTTGACGAGATGGACGACTTGCTGGCCAAAGGCGGCAAGGCCGAAGGCGTAGGCAAGCGTTTGGACTTCCTCATTCAAGAGCTGCACCGCGAGGCCAACACCTTGGGCTCGAAGTCTGCCACCATGGAAATGACCCGTATTTCGGTGGACATGAAAGTGCTCATCGAACAACTCCGCGAACAAGTACAGAACATCGAATAATGGACAACTTCCCCGGCAACCTCTTTGTGGTCGCGGCCCCCAGCGGGGCTGGCAAATCGAGCCTCGTCAAAGCCTTGATGGAGCTCGACGCCAAAGTGCGCCCTTCCGTGTCGCACACCACGCGCCAGCCTCGTGGCCAAGAAAAGCATGGCCGTGAATACTTCTTTGTGTCGCCGCCCGAATTCGACCAAATGGTCGAAAGCAACGCATTTTTGGAATGGGCCAACGTGCACGGCCAACGCTACGGCACCTCACGCAAAGCCATTGAAGACCGCATTGCCCAAGGCGCAGACGTGATTTTGGAAATTGACTTCCAAGGCGCGATTCAAGTGAAAAAGCTGTTTGCCAACGCGGTGCTCATCTTCATCTTGCCGCCGAGCTGGGAAGAACTGAAGTCTCGCCTGCACAACCGTGGCGAAGACGCCCCCGACATCATTGACCTGCGCCTGCAAAACGCCGCAGACGAGATGGCGCAGGCCAAAGAATTTGACTACGTTATAATCAACGAATTGTTTGAGACTGCCTTGTTCGACCTGAAAGCGATCGTGCATGCACAGCGCCTCAAATACCTGGCACAGCGCCGGGCTCGGGCTGATATCTTTCAAGCCCTGAACATCACCTGAATTCTGGAGTATCCACATGGCCCGCATCACTGTTGAAGATTGCCTCGAGCAAATCCCTAACCGCTTTCAATTGGTGCTGTGCGCCACTTACCGCGCTCGCATGTTGAGCCAAGGCCACACAGCCAAGGTCGAAAGCAAGAACAAGCCAGGCGTGACCGCTTTGCGCGAAATCGCGGCAGGCCAAATCGGCATCGAAATGCTGAAAAAAGTACCCGGCTAAATCGGGGTCTTCCCCACCTAAAAAGCACCGCAGCGTCGGTGCTTTTTTATTGGGAGTAAAGTAAACAGTATGAGCGTTACCCAATCCACGTTAAAGCCCCCTGCTTCCTTGTCTGGAAGCGCGGCTGCAGCCAATGCGGCAGCGGCCAGCTTTGCTGCGTTGACGGAAAAACTAGGCTACCTCAATGCAGAAGGCCTAGACATGGTGCGCCGCGCTTACCGCTATGCCGACGAAGCCCATTTGGGCCAGTTGCGCAACAGCGGCGAGCCCTACATCACCCACCCCATCGCCGTGGCCGCGCAATGCGCGGAATGGAAGCTCGATGCTCAAGCCCTGTCGGCCGCACTGCTACACGACGCGATGGAAGACTGCGGCATCACCAAAACCGATTTGATCGAACGCTTTGGCATCCAAGTGGCTGATTTGGTGGATGGCCTGACCAAGCTAGACAAGCTGGAGTTCAACACCCGCGAAGAGAACCAAGCCGAGTCATTCCGCAAGATGCTGCTAGCCATGGCGCGCGATGTGCGCGTCATCCTCATCAAGCTGGCCGACCGCAGCCACAACATGCGCACCATGGGGGATATGCCACGCAGCAAGTGGGGCCGCATCTCAAGCGAGACCCTAGAGATTTACGCGCCCATCGCCCATCGCTTGGGTCTGAACCAAACTTACCGCGAGCTGCAAGAACTGGCGTTTCAACACCTGTGGCCGTGGCGCCATCAGGTGCTGAGCAAAGCGATTCAAAAAGCCCGTCACCGCCGACGCGATTTGATGCAAAAGGTGGAACAAGAGGTAGCCGCATCTTTTGCCAAAGCCGGCCTCAAGGTGCGCATCTCGGGCCGCGAGAAAACGCTGTATTCGATTTACAAAAAGATGGACGGCAAGCACCTCAGCTTTGCGCAAGTGACCGACATCTACGGTTTTCGCCTCATCCTGCCGGAAGTCATTGATTGCTACACCGCCTTGGGCGTGCTGCACCAAATCTACAAACCGGTGCCGGGCAAGTTCAAAGACCACATCGCCATTGCCAAGCTCAACGGCTACCAATCGTTGCACACCACCATCGTGGGGCCATCGGGTTTGAACGTGGAGTTTCAAATGCGCACCGAAGCCATGCACCTCGTGGCCGAAACAGGCGTGGCGGCACACTGGCTCTACAAAGACAAAGGCTCGAGCAACGAAGCCAATGCCAACTTGGGCAACAAATGGCTGCAATCGCTGCTGGACATTCAAGACGAAACGCGCGATGCCACCGAGTTTTGGGATCACGTCAAAGTCGACTTGTTCCCAGATGCGGTGTATGTATTCACACCCAAGAGCAAGATCATGGCGATGCCACGCGGCGCGACCATCGTTGACTTTGCCTATGCTGTCCACAGCGATGTGGGCGACCGCACCATGGCGGGCAAGGTCAACGGCGAACAAGTGCCGCTGCGCACCGAGCTGCGCAGTGGTGACATCGTCGAAGTCATCACCTCGGCTGTTGCCTCGCCCAACCCCGCTTGGCTGGGTTTTGTGCGCACGGGTCGCGCCCGCTCCAAAATTCGCCATTACCTCAAAACCATGGCGCATGCTGAATCGCAAGGCTTGGGTGAAAAGCTGTTGGCGCAAGCCCTGCGCGCGGAAGGCATTGAAAAAATGCCAGCCCGTGATGGTGAACATGCGTCCCTGTGGGACAAGCTGCTGCACTTCACAGGCAGCAAAACACAGGCTGAATTGTTGACAGACATTGGCTTGGGCAAGCGCGTGGCCAGCATCGTGGCCAAACGTCTGGCCACCTTGCTCTCAGACACAGGCCTCAAGCCCGATGCCTTGCTGCTGAGCCGCGAGCGCTTCACCGCACACGAGAACGTGTCGCAAGGCAGCGTGACGGTAGATGGCAGTGAAAACGCTTCTGTGCAATACGCCACCTGCTGCCGTCCCGTACCGGGTGACGCCATCGTGGGCTACCTAGGACGCGGCGAAGGCTTGGTGGTACACACAGACCAATGCGGTGTGGCCCAGCGTTTGAAATACAAAGACAGCGAACGCTTCATTGCCGTCGAATGGGCAGATGAGCCCACGCGCACATTTGAAGTCGCTGTGGTGGTGACCGTGAGCAACGGCAAAGGTGTGCTGGCCCGCGTGGCTTCAGCCATCACCAGTGCCGAAGCTGACATTACCCACGTGTTGATGGCCGACGAGGTGAGCGGTCAAGAAGCGACTGATTTGCGCTTTATCTTCACGGTGCGCGACAAAGCGCATTTGGAAACTGTGTTGGGTAATTTGCGCCGCGTGCCGTCGGTGTTGCAAGCACAACGCGTGGTGTCCGGCGTGGGACGCGAAGCCTAAGGTTTAAGCCTGCGCAGGGACTGGTGCCGGATAGCGCACCTCGACCACCTCAACATCTTGCACACCCACCGGCGTGACCAACTTCACCACATCACCTTCGCGCGCTTTGAGCAACGCACGTGCGATGGGCGACACCCAAGTGACTTGAGCTTTCAAACTATCCGCCTCGTCAATGCCGAGGATGGTGACAGTGCGCTCGACATCGGCCTCATCCACATACGTGACCGTGGCACCAAAGAACACTTGGTCGCTGCCATGGTGAACACTTGGATCGGTGACTTCCGCGATCTCTAGACGCTTGGTCAGAAAACGAATACGGCGGTCGATTTCACGCAAACGTTTTTTGCCATAGTGGTAATCACCGTTTTCTGAGCGGTCACCGTTGCTGGCAGCCCAATGCACGATTTCAACCATGCGTGGGCGTTCGTTGTCGATCAACTCAAACAGCTCGGCGCGAAGCACCGCATAGCCCTGAGGCGTGATGTAGTTCTTGCTGCCTGCAGGCAATGGCGGCAAGGTGATGTCGTCATCATCATCCGCATCGGTCTCACGCGTGAACGCCTTACTCATGGTGGGCTAAAAATCAATGCCACCCAATCACTTGGTAGCCGCGCTCGGCCAAGCACTGCTGCACAAACTGGCGATACAAGCTGCTACCGCCCACCGACTGGCCAGCAGCCGTGGCAGCAGCGCCACCCGCACCAATCGCAGCCGCACCCGCAGCAATATTTTTCAAGTCAGGTTTATGGCCACTGAGCAACGAACCCACAACGCCTGCCGTGCCCACACCGGCAGCGCCCGCGGCAGCCGCACGGCCTGCATCAACCTTGTTCACAGCACCCACATCAGACTGCTGCGCCAAGCTGATGCACGTTTGTGTGTCAGCTTGGGCTTGGGCTGGCCCCACATATTGGTAATGGGCGTTTGGGTAAAACGCAGGTTTGGCCAACGGCGTGGCACAGCCTGTCAACACGGCAGCAATACAGAGTAATAAGGGTGAGGCATGGTATTTCATGCCGCAAATTTTAGTCTCTCAACTCAAACCCGCTTGATGTGCGCAAGGTACGAGTTTCGTGACTAGCCAACACATCAGCCAACTGTTGCGCCAGTGCGGGCTCATGCGCACGCGTGGGAATTCCCAAGGCATACATGGTGGCCAACTCAAACTCTTGGGGCAGCACCCCAACCAAGTCGATACCGGGGGTGTATTTGATTTCGGTCACTTGTGTGCTGCCCATCACATGTGCGCCTTTGGCCTGCGCCATGGCATGCATGGCCGTGGTGCCATTGGGAAAGGTATGAAACCGATCGGCCAACTCCACATCCAAACCCAAGGTTTGCAACACTTTGAAGAAGTGAATGCCCGCTGTTGCAAGTTGCGGATCAGGAAAGTAAATCCCTTCGGCAGCGCGAAAAGCTGCTTGCAAATCTGCACGTGTGGCAATGGCTGGGTGCGGGCTGCCGTGCTTGACCGCAATACCGGTTTTCACCACGCCCAGATCACGCAGAGTGCCGGGGCGGACATCGCCGGAAGCCACCAAGCCGTCCATCAAAGATCGCGTCAAGATCAGTAAATCGCAGCGCTCACCATGGAGCAGCTTTTCTTTCATCGCCCCCACAGCGCTGAACGTGCCGTGAATTTGACAGCCATGCGCCGCTTCAAAATCAGCCTTCAACGAATTGACCAAACTGGCAGCGGCACCGCCGCTCAAAATATGTAGTTCCATGTTTCTTCCTTGAATCAATCGGCTTTCGCGCCAGAAACTTTCACAATCGTGGCCCACTTCGCCACATCCTCAGCAACATATTTCGCAAAGACAGGGGCCGACATCGACATGGGGACAGCACCTTGTTTCGCCCAAGTTGCTTTGACCTCAGGTGTGTTCACAATTTTGTTGATTTCGGCGTTAAGCTTGGCCACGATGGCCTCTGGCGTACCGACCGGTGCCATCATGCCGAGCCAAATGACGGCTTCGTATTTGGGTACACCATCGTCACTCATCGTTGGAAGTTCAGGCGTCACAGCCGAACGTACACGCCCCGTTGTGGCCAGTCCGCGTACTTTGCCTGCTTTGATGTTTTCAGACATGGTGGTCACCGCATCAAACATCATGTCGACTTGACCAGACAACACATCGGTCCGCGCGGCGGCACTGCCCTTATAGGGAATGTGCGTCATTTGCACATTGGCCATGTACTTGAACAGCTCACCCGCCATGTGATACGGCGTGCCATTGCCCGAGGAGGCATAGTTCATCTTGCCTGGATTAGCACGCGCAAGTTTGATGAGGTCTTGCAATGAATTGGCTTGCACACTGGGGTTCACCACCAAGACCAAATCGGAATAGTTGATTGGCGCAATCGGTGCGAAATCTTTGACCAAGTTGTAAGGCTTGTTGGGAATCAAGGACTCATTCACGGTCTGCGCATTGGACATCATCAACAAGGTGTAACCATCGGCAGGCGCCTTGGCTGCAGCATCGGTGCCAATGATTGCTCCCGCGCCGGGTCGGTTATCAACCACGAAGGGCTGCCCTAAGGCGTCTTGCAAGCGTTGCGCCATGAAACGCGCGTAGTTGTCAGCCGGCCCACTGGCGGCAAACGGCACGATGATTTTGACGGGACGGTTTGGATAGCCTTGTTGGGCGTGCCCAGCAAACGCGGCGAAGAACGAAGCGAAGGTCATACCGACCTTGAACAGCGTGCGAATGGTTTTCATACTGACGTCTCCTGTTTGTTTTTGTGAAGTGACGCGCACTTCCAAACACATTAAAGAAGAAAACACCAAAAACCACAGTCACGTAAAGCAATCGCGCCCGCTCTCGGATACGAAAAGCGAGGCATGTGCCTATTTAATCGCTTTCGCTTTGTCTCCCTCTAAGGCTGGCTTTATTCGGGGAAGAATCAATGCAAAGCAAGCCATCACCAAGACCGTCCCAAACCAATCACCCACCATCATGACGGCAGTGCTTGTGAGAAAGTTCTCGGTCCGCCCAATCCAAAAGTACCAAACTTGGTGAATCAACGGACTGATGATGGCAAATAAAACAGACACTTTGAAAAGCCCTAAAGCACGCAAGTTCAACAAATCTCTATCGAGTTTGAAGTAATCGATCGCAATCTGTCGTGCAATGAAAGGCGCAAGGCCAGCGAGCGAGCCGCCGATAAAAAGATTCAGATAATTACCATCGAAGTACATGAAATACGTCAACAGGGTCGACGCAAGCACGATGCCGATGGCACCATCCAACGCAAATAAAAGCACAAACGTCAACCGCAAGCCACTTGGCAAGAACACCCAATCTACACGGTGCGAATAGTGAAACGAGCTAAACAGTATCAGGTTAACTTGATACAAAACGAAATAAACGATTGCCGTGGTGCAGACAATGAAAAACCGATTTTTATAAGTCACGACAATTCCTTCTTTCAGAAATTTTCGTCATATTGATATGCCAACCTTGCAGTCAGCTTATTCTTAATGAATATAAATTCAATCGCAGGAAAACAAATTACCAAACGGTCACCGCGTGCACACCAAGTGAGCACGGCATGAAAGTGCCTCAGAAACGAAAAAGCCCTAGAACATCACTGTTCTAGGGCTTCACGTTTGGTGCGGCTGGCAGGAATCGAACCCACGACCCCTTGGTTCGTAGCCAAGTACTCTATCCAGCTGAGCTACAGCCGCTCTGGAAAACCGAAAGTATATCACAGATATTTGGTAGGGCGTGACAGACTTGAACTGTCGACCAAAGGATTATGAGTCCTCTGCTCTAACCAACTGAGCTAACGCCCCAACCGAAGCGGCCATTGTAGTTTGCCCTGTACGAGGTGAATTCAAGTATTCAGCGGTGAAGTCGAAACATCTGTGTACGGCACTGATTTCAGTGTTTCCAACAGTTTTTGACACACGCCCCACATGACCTTCGAGATTTTCAACTCTCTTAAGAGCCGCATCGTTCGCTGGCCAAGCCATTTGCTCATGGCCGGCGGTCTTTGCCTGCTCGTTGCGTGCGGGGGCGGAGGCGGTGGTGCAAGCCCATCAGGCGGTGCGTCGGTGCCCCCCACCATCACATTGACACGACCAGACAACGGTGGTGCCATTTACCCCGGCAACACCGCCATGGTGCTGCCGCAGTTCAATTACGGCTCAGGCACATTGAATTGGACAGATGCCTCAGGTACAGCTCACAGTCAGCCCATGGTCGCAGGTACATCCGTGGCGGTAAATCCTTCACAAACCACCACCTACACCTTGTCAGTCACCTACCAAGATCCCTCGACTGTTCGCACATCCATGCTCACAGGGACGGCCTCTTTGACAATCACGGTCGTGAGCCCACCAAGTTTGGCTGCGAGCTTGAGTTTGACCACATCGCCATCTGGATCGGTGACCACGGGCACAGTGATTCAAGTCACACCCACATTCAGCTTGCCAACAGGGCTCACACTCAATTCAAGTGCAATTTTGGTCAATGACGATGCAACCGCCCCAATCTCGGCGACATCTGGAACAACCGTCCTCCACACACCCGCAATCAACACCATTTACAAGCTCAAAGTTTGCTACACAGACACGCGCGTGGTGCCTTCGGTCTCTAACTGCGAGTCTTACAGCGCACCGACAATCCAAGTAGTTTCGGGCCCAACCAAATTAAGCACGGGCGCTCTCCTTAATGTTGCGCGTAGCGATTTCACAACCACACCATTGCAAAACGGCATGGTCATGGTTGCCGGGGGCATTAACAGTTCCGGCGTTGTTGAAAAATCCGTCGAACTCTATGACGCGGTAAACAACAAATGGATTCGTACCGGTGACATGAAAACCGCGCGACGCGGACATGCCGCCACTTTGTTGCGCGATGGCCGCGTACTTGTCACGGGCGGCTACGACGGTACAGCGGCCACAACCGCCCTGAACAAGGCGGAAACCTATGATCCAGCCACCGGTGTTTGGACTGCCACGTCTGGCACATTGGTACAGGCGCGTCGCTGGCACACAAGCACACTTTTGAACACGGATAAGGTGCTGATTGTTGGCGGTGCTGTCAGCTCCGGTAGCGCCACGGTGGTGGAGTTGTTTGACCCCGTTAGCGGATCGTTCACAGCGACAAGCACTATGCGAGTTCCGCGTCAAGGACATACTGCCACGCTGCTTCCCAGTGGTCAGGTATTGGTGGTTGGTCGCAACAACAGCGACAACACCACTCTCCTTGTCAACGCTGTATACGTAGACTCATCACGCACCACAGAGGTTTACACCCCTGCAACAAGCAGCACATCCGCCACATGGTCAGATGGCCCGGTGATGACTTATGGCCGAGACTCTCATGCAGCCACATTGATTGGTAATTCAAACTTCTTGCTCGTGACTGGCGGGTATAACTCGGGCACAAACAGAGCTGAAGTATTGAATGTGGCGGCAACCCCATTGGTCACGTCATGGATCACGACCTCCGCGATGTCAATTGCACGTGCACTGCATACCAGCACTTACATCAGCGCCATCGACAAAGTGTTGGTGGTGGGTGGTTACAACGCAACATCGCAAATGCTGACGAGCACTGAGTTGTTCACTTTAAACACAACGACGCCGGCAAGCAGTACGTGGTCAACCACGGACAACAAGGAACTCACGTTAGCGCGCGCAATGCACACCAGCACCCTGCTCAGCAACGGCAATGTGCTCATTGTGGGCACCTACTACACAACATCTGGCACCGTCTCAAACACCACGGAGATATGGACTCCTTGAGTTTCTGGTCCTAGGTTTTTCTCACCTCTTCACATTTCTCACTAACCCAAAGAGCTTTTTATGAAAAAATTTCTGATTTCAACTGGCCTCATCTTGACAACCGCAGCGTCTTTGGCGCAGCCTCAAAAACCCACTTACGCTTACTACGAAGGTGTCAACCTCAGCATGGGCGTGGCACAAAACAGCACGCAAACCACTTCAGCATCCTCTGCCACCAAGGCTAACACCAGCGTTGGCGTTGCAAAACTCAACTACACATTTGCATTGGCTTACCCAGTCAAGCTTGGCATCTCGGCAACTTTGGATTTGAAAAACTCCAAAGTGAGCAGCTCAGAAAACTTGTCAGCCAACGGCCCAAGCGAAGTCACCATCGAACCTGGTGTCTTGCTGTTGAGCAACTCATTGCTGTACGGCAAGCTGGGAACATATTCAAGCCGTTACGAATCGGGCGCCAACCCCACACGCAACCTCAGCGGGACAAGCTTTGGCATCGGCATCAAGCACTACATCTACGGTCAAAACTTCATTCAAGCGGAGTGGACAGAACGCAAAGCCGATGACAACGGTGCGGGTTTGGCTGGCGTCAAATTCAAACAAAGCTCAGCCGCTTTGTTGGTTGGCTTTAACTTCTAAACAACGCAGATTTGACACGGCAAGGGATTTATCATCCCTTGCATGAAACTCTCCCCCAGAGCCCTCGGGCTCACTGCTGCAGCGGTGACGGTGCTGATTTGGTCGTCGTTCATCGTCGTGGCGCGCGCTTCAGCCGCACACAACCTCCTTCCCCTCGACATTGGTTTTCTGCGCATCATCGGCGCGGGATGCGTGCTGCTGCCTTGGGGCTGGTGGCTGATGCGTTCGCAGCGTCAATCGGGTGAAGAGGTTGGCTCGTTGATGGGCTTGTCGCCCCTACCCTTGCGCATCACCGCCTTGGCTGGGCTTTTTGGCAGCATGCTGTACGCCATGCTGGCCTACTCTGGTTTTTTCTTTGCCCCCGCTGCACACGCTTCGGTGCTGATGCCTGGCAGCTTGCCGCTGTGGACATCGCTCTTGGCCATCGTGGTGCTGCATGACCACATCACCCGCGCACGCGCCATGGGCCTAGCGTGCATTGTGTTGGGTGATATGTTGGTGGGCGGCGCCAGTTTGCTCAAAGCATTGGATGGCGGCGAGGTGTGGAAAGGCGATGTGTTGTTCATGTCGGCAGCCTTCTGCTGGGCATGCTACAGCGTGCTGGTACGCCGCCATGCGCTAGAGCCTGTGCGCGCCACCATCGCCATCACGGCTTTTTCTTGCGTGAGCTTTGTGCCGGTCTACGGTTTGGCCGCGTACGCAGGCTGGGTGCCTACGCACTTAGACACAGCCCCTATTTCTGAGATGTTGTTTCAAGCCATATTCCAAGGCTTAGGTTCCGTCGTGATTTCAGGCATCACCTTTAACGTGATGATTCGTCACTATGGCCCCGTGCGCTCCACCATGATCACGGCGCTGGTGCCGGGCTTGTCAGCGCTGGGAGCGGTGGTGTTTTTGAATGAGCCCATGAGTCTCAACCTCATCGCAGGCCTTGCCCTGGTGACTTGCGGCATTTTGTTTGGCGTGCGCTTGCCAAAAACTTAAACACCTTATTTGTGGCTGAGGGCGTTGCTCACCAACTTAGACGTGATGTCCACAATTTGAATCATCCGGTCGTAGGCCATCCGTGTCGGGCCAATCACGCCCAGCGTGCCCACCACCAGACCGTCCACCTCATAAGGGGCGCTCACCACCGACAGCTCTTCCATCGGCACGATTTTGCTTTCGCCGCCGATGTAAATACGTACACCTTCGGCTTGAGCGGAGCTATCGAGCAAACGCACCAGCTGTGCTTTTTGTTCAAACAAATCAAAAGCGCGGCGCAGGTTGCCCATGTCGCTGGAAAAGTCACTCACCGACAGCAAATTACGTTCGCCACTGACCACCACATTGTCTTGCGCTTGGGTCAAGGCCTCGGTGCTTACCTGCACCGCCGCTTGCATCAAGGTGGCAATTTCGCCGCGCAGTGATTCCACCTCGGCCAAGAGTTTTTCGCGCACCTGCTCAATCGCCATACCCGCGAAATGGTGGTTCAAATAGTTAGATGCTTCCACCAGCTGCGAGGCCGAGTAGTCGGTTTCAGTAAACAGCACGCGGTTCTGCACATCGCCCTCGGGCGACACGATGATGACCAACAAACGCCGGTCCGACAGACGTAAAAACTCAATGTGGCGAAACACCGAGCTGCGGCGCGGCGCAATGACCACGCCCACAAAGTGCGACAAATCAGACAGCAGGTGTGCAGCATTAGCGATCACTTTTTGCGGCTGATCTGGGGCCAACGTCGGGGTTTGCATGTGGCCGCGTTCAGCGGTGAGCATGGTGTCCACAAACAGGCGGTAACCCAAGGCCGTGGGGATGCGGCCTGCCGAGGTATGGGGGCTGGCGATCAGGCCTAACTCCTCCAAATCCGACATCACATTGCGGATGGTCGCGGGCGACAACTCGATGCCTGTGGCGCGAGACAACGTGCGCGAGCCGACGGGTTGCCCGTCAGCGATGTAGCGCTCTACCAGCGCTTTGAGCAATAACTTGGCGCGATCGTCTAGCATGGTCATCCTGTTGTCGAATTTTAGTGATGTAATTTGCCTATGAAATCGAAGTTTCGTCAGATTGCCTTGCTTGGGAAATACCACTTGAATTCCGGTTCAAGCGTCAACCCATCTTCCCGCCAAACCTTAGAGAGCATTGCGCAGTTTTTGCACACGCTTGGCTGCGAAGTCATCCTAGAGCATGACACAGCAGCAGGCTCTGGCTTGACTGGCTACACCGTCATGACCATCGAAGAGATTGGCACATCATGCGATTTGGCCATTGTGCTGGGTGGGGACGGCACCATGTTGGGCTATGCGCGCCAACTCGCACCACACAACGTGCCGCTGATTGGCATCAACCAAGGTCGCTTAGGTTTCATCACCGACATTCCCCTGAACGAAGTTCAAAACACACTCACCGCCATGTTGAGCGGCGGCTACGAAGAAGACCACCGCGCTTTGATGCGCGCCAAAGTTTGGCGCGATGGCCATTGCGTGTTCAATGCCTTGGCCTTGAACGACGTGGTGGTCAACCGTGGCGCAACCAGCGGCATGCTGGAAGTACGTGTGGCTGTCGATGGTCGCTTTGTGGCCAACCAACGTGCCGACGGCGTCATCATCGCAACCCCCACTGGCTCCACCGCTTACTCGCTGTCCGTGGGCGGCCCTTTGCTGCACCCCTCCTTGCCGGCTTGGGTGCTGGCCCCCATCGCGCCACACACGCTGTCCAACCGCCCCATCGTGTTGGCTGACACAGGCGAGGTGACGATTGACCTCGTGGCGGGCCGTGACGCCAGCGCCAACTTTGACATGCAGTCGCTGGCATCGCTGTTGATTGGTGACCGTATCACGGTGAAGCGCTCCAACTACCACGCCACCTTTTTGCACCCACGCGGCTGGAGCTATTACGACACCTTGCGTCAAAAACTGCACTGGAACGAGGGCGTGGCATGAGTTTGCAGCACATCGTTTTGCGCGATTTTGTGATCGTGCGCGAGTTGGAACTCGACTTGTCGAGCGGTTTTTCTGCGCTCACCGGCGAAACCGGTGCTGGCAAATCGATTTTGATAGACGCCCTGCAACTGGTGCTGGGCGCACGTGCTGAAAGCAGCGTGGTGCGCGAGGGTGCAACTCGCGCCGAGATTTGTGCCGAGTTCGACACCACGCCTGAAATATTGACGTGGCTGGACGACGAAGGCTTTGCCGACATTGCCGCTGACGATCAGCTGTTACTCAAACGCACGATTGACGCGCAAGGCAAAAGCCGCGCATGGATCAACGGCAGTCCCGCCACAGCCACCCAGCTGCGCGCTTTGGGTGACATGGTGCTCGACATCCACGGCCAACACGCGTGGCAAAGCCTGACCCGCCCCGAAGCAGTACGCGGCTTGCTCGACGCCTACGCCGGTGTGAACCTGCAAGGCCTGACACAAACATGGACGCAATGGCGCCAAGCCACCCAGGCCCTGCACGAGGCGCGCACCGCGCAAGCCACGCTGCAAGAAGAGCGCGAGCGTTTGCTGTGGCAAATTGCCGAGGTCGATAAGCTCGCCCCCGCCGAAGACGAGTGGGACGAGCTCAACAGCCAGCACACGCGCCTGTCCAACGCACAAGCGCTGATGGATGCAGCACAAGCGGCCATTCACGCGTTGGAAGACGACGACAACGGCGCGTTGCGCCTGTTGGCCAAAGCGCAAGACACGCTGCAAGACCAAACCGATGTCGAACCCGAATTCACCGCGCTGGTAGATGTGCTGGCCTCTAGCCTCGCGCAAGCAGGCGATGTGGCGCATTCGCTCAACGCCTATTTGGCCCGCACCGAACTCGACCCTGCACGCTTGCAAACACTGGACGACCGCATGTCGCTGTGGATGTCTTTGGCGCGTCGCTTCAAGCGCACACCGCAAGAGCTGCCTGCGCTGTACCTTGAGTGGAAAACCCGTTTGACGCAGCTCGATGCAGCGACAGACCTTGAAGCGCTCGAAGCCACAGAAGTCAAAGCCGCAGCGGCGTATCAAACGCAAGCCCGCAAAATTTCCCAAGCCCGCACACAAGCCGCGCCCAAGCTGGCCACCGCCATCACCCAAGCCATGCAAGGCTTGGGCATGCAAGGTGGCCGCTTTGAGGTGCAGCTCGACAAGACCGAGCAACCTACGGCCAGTGGCATAGAGAGCATCACCTTCTTGGTGGCAGGCCACCCCGGCAGCACACCGCGCCCCGTGGGCAAAGTGGCGTCGGGCGGCGAGCTGTCACGCATTGCCTTGGCCATTGCCGTGACCACCAGCGAGCTGGGCACGGCACATACCCTCATCTTTGACGAGGTCGATTCAGGCGTGGGCGGTGCCGTGGCCGAAACCGTGGGCCGTTTGATGAAGCAGCTCGGCGTTGACCGCCAAGTGCTAGCCGTGACTCACTTGCCACAAGTTGCCGCGTGTGCCGACCATCACTTGGTGGTGTCTAAACACAGCGATGCGCAAGGCACATCGAGTCAAGTTACGGCTCTAACTGCCGATGCACGAGTCAACGAAATTGCACGCATGTTGGGTGGTGAAAAGGTGTCAGACACCACCCTCGCCCACGCGCGTGAAATGCTTCAAACCTCTGCAAAGACTGGCAAAAAATGAAACAAGAACTGGTGCTCATCACAGGCATGTCGGGCTCGGGTAAATCCGTGGCTTTGAACGCGCTGGAAGACGCAGGCTACTACTGCGTAGACAACCTGCCGCCCGAGTTGCTGCTGCCCTTTGTTCAGCTGGAACAGCAACAAAGCATCGGCAAAGTCGCCATTGCGATGGATGTGCGCAGCGCCAGCTCATTGCCTTTGGTGCCTGCGCAGCTGGCCCATTTGCGCCTGATGGACGTGGATGTGCGCTTGCTGTTCTTAGATGCCACCACCGACATTTTGGTGCACCGTTTTTCCGAAACACGTCGCCGCCACCCGCTGTCTCGCCAAGACGGACAAGACGTGATTCGCGACCAGCAGCGCGACTTGGTGGAAGCCATTGAGCTAGAACGCGAGCTGCTGTCTGAGTTGCGCGAGGAATCGCACATCATCGACACCAGCTTGTTGCGCAGCAGCAAGTTGCAGGGCTACATCAAGTCGCTCATCTCGGCCCCAGCCACGCAGCTGACCTTGATGTTTGAATCTTTCGCGTTCAAACGCGGCATCCCCGTGCATGCCGACTATGTGTTTGACGTGCGCATGCTGCCCAACCCGCACTACGAACCCGCCTTGCGCCCGCTGACTGGGCGCGACGCCCCCGTGGCCGATTGGTTGGCCGAGCACGGCGCGGTCGAAAAAATGGCGAGCCAAATCACCGACTTCATGAACACCTGGCTGCCTGACCTCAACCAAGACCACCGCAGCTACGTGACGGTCGCCATTGGCTGCACCGGTGGGCAGCACCGCTCGGTGTATTTGGTGGAGCTGCTGTCTAAACGCTTTGCGCAAGAGTGGGTCACGCTCAAGCGTCACCGCGAGCTAGACGTCGCGCCTTAACGCGCTAGCAGTTTTCGAATAGGCGCGGGCAGCCCCAATGCGGGCCAATCAACGCCTGCCACCCACTGTCCCTCCCCCATCGCAGCACCCAATTTCACGGTACTGGGTAAGTTCAACTGCACCGGATGCAAGTGCAAATCCTTGTGCGTCAGCACATGTTTGAACACCCCGCCCTCCTGCAACTGCGCGTGGTACTTGACTGGCAAAGCAGCTAGCAAGGCATCAAAACTTTCAAACACAGGCAAGCAATACAAGCCTGCCCACACACCCGTTTGCGGGCGCTGCATCAGCCACACATCGCCATCGCGCGTGACAGCATGCAACAGCCACAACTGCTCTGAAGTGCGCTTGAGTTTGCGTGTTTTGACGGGATAGGCTTCGGGCTGGCCTTCGACCTTAGCCACGCAAGCGTCGGCCACGGGACATTGCACGCATTGCGGTTTTTTAGGTGTGCACACAGTCGCACCCAAATCCATCACACCTTGGGTGTAGCGCGGCATGGCGTTGGTCACATCGCGCTGGGGCAACATGGTTTGAGCGATGGCCCACAGTTCTTTTTCTACCTTCGATAAAGCCAAATCATTTTTGAAACCCAAATAACGTGTGAGCACGCGCTTGACGTTGCCATCCAAAATCGCAATCGGTTCGCCAAAGCACAGCGAGGCCACGGCTGCTGCCGTGGAGCGGCCAATGCCAGGCAAGGTCTGCAAGGTTTCAGAACTGCGCGGAAACACGCCACCATGCAAAGCCACCACGTCTTGCGCGGCCCGGTGCATATTGCGGGCGCGGCTGTAGTAGCCCAAGCCGCTCCACAAGCCCAACACCTCATCTTGGTGCGCAGCAGCTAAGTCAGCCACGGTGGGAAAGCGTGCCATGAAGCGTGCAAAGTATTCGCGCACGGTGACCACCTGGGTTTGCTGCAACATGATTTCCGACAGCCACACGGCATACGGGTCTTGCGTGTTTTGCCACGGCAGGTCGTGGCGACCATGTTTTTTTTGCCACGCCACCACGGTGTCGCCAAAGCTTTTGTTTTTTGCAGTCATGGTTTTTGGCACGTGGGACAGTAATAGGTGGAACGCTGACCTTGCTGGATGCGGCGAATGGTGGTGCCGCACACGCGACACGGCTCGCCTGCGCGGTCATACACATGGGCTTCGAGCTGGAAGTAACCCTGCTGGCCATCGGCATTTGAGAAGTCACGCAAGGTGCTGCCCCCCTTCTTCACCGCACGCGCCAACACATCGATGATGGCCAAACGCAGCTTCTCGGCGCGTGGGCGGCTGATGCGGTCTGCGCGCGTAGTGGGACGAATGCCCGCCAAGAACAACGCCTCGGACGCATAAATATTACCCACGCCCACCACCAGCGCGCCGCCCAACAGCACTTGCTTGATGGCAGTTTTGCGTTTTTGCAAACCCGCATGGAAAGTGTCCAAATCGAATGCGCCATTCAACGGCTCCACCCCCAAGTGCCCCAACAGCTTCACGGCTTCGGCGCTTTGCTCGCTCGGTGCGTACACCACCGCACCAAATCGGCGAGGGTCGTTGAGGCGCAACAAACCATGCGTCGTGTCTAAATCGAAGTGGTCATGCGTTTGCGGCGAACTTCGGTCATCGCTGAAGCGCAAGCTGCCTGACATGCCCAAATGCCACAGCAGCAACCCTTCATCCAAATCGACCAGCAGGTATTTGCCACGTCGACGCACCCGCAACACCTGGCGCCCCACCAAAGCCTCAGGTTTGCATCCCAAAGGCCAACGCAGTGGCTTGCCCACCCGAACCGCCGTGATGCGCGCCCCAGCAATGCGATCAGCAAAGCTCAAACGGGTGACTTCAACTTCGGGTAATTCGGGCATAGCGCACTTAAGAAAAAACAGTCAGCGATTATGATGCGAGCATGAAATTCCCCTTGCCTGCAGCCCGTCTTTGGGCCTTGCGCCTTGCCCTGTTAACAGCCGCCACGTGCGCGCTACCTGTGATAGGCAACGCACAAACCGACGACACGCAAGCCGCCATCGAGCCGAACTCGGCCATCACAGGCGAGTTGCTATACGAGATCTTGTTGGGCGAACTCAACTTGCGCCAAGGTGAGCCCGCCGCTGGGTTCTCACTCCTGCTTGATGCGGCACGCAAATCCAACGATGTGCAGCTGTATGACCGCACCGTCGAGATTGCCTTGCAAGCCCGCTCGGGCGATGGCGCCTTGATGGCGGCACGGGCGTGGTCACAAGCATGGCCACATGACCGCAAGGCCAACAGCCAAGTGCTGCAAATTTTGTTGGCGCTCAACCAAGTCACAGAAAGCTTAGAACCCCTCAAAAAGGAATTGACCTTGGCGCCCGAGATGGAGCGTGAGGCCGTCATCAGCCTGATTCCTCGCCACTACGCACGCGTGACCGACAAAAAACGTGCAACCAGTGTGGTGACGCAAGCGCTTGACCCCTATTTGCACAAATCAACCACTGCGGCCTCCGCATGGACCACCATCGGACGTATGCGCATCAGCAGCAGCGACATGGAAGGTGCACTCGACGCAGCCAAAAAGGGACAGTCCGCCGACGCCAAGGCCCAAGGCCCCGTGTTGGTGGCCTTGGAGTTGGTGAGCAAAAAAGTGCCAGGAGCAGAAGCCTTGGTAACGCAGGCTTTGCGCCGCCAAGAAGGCACGGAGTTGGCCATGGGTTATGTGCGCGTACTGATTGAGTTAGAGCGCTACACCGAAGCGTCTGAGCAACTTGAAGCCATCACCCGCAAAGACCCCAAGTTGGCCGATGCGTGGTTGGTGCTGGGCTCGCTGCAATTTGAGCAAGGCCAAGACAAGCCCGCCGAGGCTTCATTGGCTCGCTACGTGGCATTGGCCACACAAAGCCCCTCCGACACCAGCACACGCGGCCTCACGCAAGCGCAAACACGCCGCGCCACCCTGCTTGCTCGCCAAGGGAAGATGGCCCAAGCGCGTGAACTGATTGCCAAGCTACCCGCCGACAACGCGGAAGAGCAACGCAGCCGCTTGCTCGCAGAAGTGCAACTCTTGCGCGATCACAACCAATGGCAAGCCGCGTTTGACCTGCTCGCCGCCAACAGCGGCGATGACATCGACTTGATGTACGAGCAAGCCATGCTGGCAGAAAAGCTCCACCGCATCGACGAGATGGAAAAGCTCTTGCGTGCCGTGATTGCCAAAAATCCGAGCTATTACAACGCCTACAACGCGCTGGGCTTTTCACTGGCTGATCGCAACTTGCGTTTGCCCGAAGCCAAGCAACTGATCGTCAAGGCCCTGACCTTTGCCCCTGATGACCCTTTCATCACAGACAGCTTGGGTTGGGTCGAGTTCCGCTTGGGCAACCTCACCTCGGCTTTGAGCTATCTGCAAAAAGCCTACAAAGACCGTGCTGATGCCGAGATTGCGGCCCACCTAGGCGAAGTGCTGTGGCGCATGAAGCGTCAAGACGAAGCGATTCAAATCTGGCGTGAAGGCTTGCGCACGTCACCGAACAACGAGACCTTGCAAGAAACCCTGCAACGCCTCAAACCAGCCCTGTGACCATGCACGGTTGGCTGGCTGCTTTGCTTGCGGGTTTCATGTTGCTTGGCTGCGCCACGCCTAGTCGCCCTGCCAAAACACTGAATGCTGAACAAGTCAGCCTGCCCGAGTGGCAAGGCCGCATCAGTGTGCAGGTGCAAGGCGAAGCCCCTTCTTCGATGAGCGCCAGCTTTTTGTTGCGCGGTGACGCAAAGAATGGCGAACTTGATTTGTATTCACCCCTCGGCACCACGCTTGGCGCTTTGCAGTGGACGCCCCAATTCGTGCAACTCAACGATGGCAGCAAGCGCCAATACTTCAGCTCTTTGGCGGAATTGACCGAGAAGACCACGGGCGCAGCACTGCCGATTGACGCCATTTTTGCGTGGCTGCAAGGCCGCGATGTGTCCACCATGGGCTGGACAGCCGACTTGTCAGCCATTTCACAAGGTTCGCTGAGTGCACGCCGCACAACCCCGTCGCCTGAAGTGACGCTGCGCATCAAACTCGACCAGTAAACCATGCGCTCGCTCCACCATCTTTTAGCCCCGGCCAAGCTCAATCTGTTTTTGCACATCACAGGCCGACGCGACGACGGTTATCACTTGCTGCAGTCCGTCTTCATGTTGATCGACTGGTGCGACACCCTGCACTTTGATGTGCGCGACGACGGCCTGATCACGCGCGAAGACCTCACCCTGGCACTCCCCGCAGACGATTTGGTCACGCGCGCCGCATGCGCTCTGCAACAAGCCAGCGGCACCACATTGGGCGCGCACATCGCCATTGAAAAACACATCCCTGCGCAAGCCGGTATGGGCGGCGGCTCGTCCGATGCAGCCACGACGTTGTTGGCACTCAACCGTTTGTGGGACTTGAATTGGCCGCTGTCCAAACTCATGCCGTTGGGACTCGCTTTGGGTGCAGATGTGCCATTTTTCATGAGCGGCCACAACGCTTGGGTTGAAGGCATTGGCGAGAAAATCACGCCGATTCAGCTGCCTGCCAGTCGCTTTGTGGTGGTCAAACCAAACGCTGGTTTAGAGACTGCAAGAATTTTTCGTCACCCAGAGCTGCAACGTGCCACAGAAACTGCTACAATGCCGGTCTTCGCTGTTGATCCTTACGGTTTCGGTCGTAACGATTTGCAGCCAGTGGCTCAGGCGCTGTGCCCAGAGATAACCGAAGCCCTTCAGTGGTTAGGCTCTTTTGGATTAAGCCCACGCATGACCGGTTCTGGCAGCGCAGTGTTTGCACAGTTACAAAACGGTGTGCTGATTGACTCAGCACCACACGACTGGCAAATGCGAATATGCAGCAATATGGCAGTTCATCCACAAGCGGGGTGGGCAGCCAGTGAAAGTTAACGGTTGGTCGCTGCAAAGCGCCTGACCTGTGTAGGGGAGTCGCCAAGTTGGTTAAGGCACTGGATTTTGATTCCAGCATGCGAAGGTTCGAGTCCTTCTTCCCCTGCCAAATGTTTTAAAAGCACACAGTGCTTAATTTCTCAAAGCACATCAGTGCTTGGTTTGCAAGTGACGACTTATTGCGTCATTGGTCTTGAAGCGAAAGTCATACGTCATCATGTCGAACCACACCCCCGACTTCATGGTCTTTACCGGCAACGCCAATCCCACTTTGGCTGCCGAAATTGCAACCCACCTCGGCATCGAAGTTGGCGCAGCCCATGTCGGTCGTTTCTCTGACGGCGAAGTCACCGTTGAAATCAACCAAAACGTGCGTGCCCGCGATGTCTTCGTGGTGCAAAGCACTTGCGCGCCCACCAACGAAAGTTTGATGGAATTGCTGATCATGGTCGACGCTTTGAAGCGCGCCTCAGCAGAACGCATCAGCGCAGTCATCCCCTACTTCGGCTACGCTCGTCAAGACCGTCGCCCACGCTCAAGCCGCGTGCCAATCTCCGCCAAGTTGGTGGCCGATTTGCTGCAAACCGCTGGCGTGGCCCGCGTGTTGACCATGGACTTGCACGCTGACCAAATTCAAGGCTTCTTCGACATTCCTGTCGACAACATTTACGCCTCTCCCGTTTTGTTGGGCGACTTGCGCACAAAAAATTACGACGATCTGATCGTCGTGTCACCCGATGTGGGTGGCGTGGTGCGTGCCCGCGCATTGGCCAAGCAACTCGGTTGCGATTTGGCCATCATCGACAAGCGTCGCCCCAAAGCCAACGTGTCTGAAGTGATGAACGTCATTGGCGACATCGAAGGCCGCAACTGCGTGATCATGGACGACATGATCGACACCGCAGGCACTTTGGTGAAAGCCGCTGAAGTGTTGAAAACACGTGGTGCCAAAAAGGTCTACGCCTATTGCACACACCCCATCTTCTCTGGCCCTGCGATTGAACGCATTGCCAAAGGCGATGCCCTCGACGAAGTGGTGGTGACCAACACCATTCCTTTGAGCGAAGCTGGCCGCGCCTGCAAAAAAATCCGCCAACTCACCGTGGCGCCGTTGATCGCTGAAACGATCCAACGCATTGCCAGCGGCGAGTCGGTCATGAGTTTGTTCTCCGACCAAGACCAGCTGTTCTAACAGAGCAGCATCCAAGTCGTCGAACATCGACCCCGGGCTGCATTCATGCAGCCTATTTTTGAAACTGGAGCCACACTGGTCGCGGTGGGTTCTTACTGGAGTTAATTATGAAATTTGTCGCTTTTGAGCGCGCTAAGCAGGGAACGGGTGCGAGCCGCCGTCTGCGTATCACTGGCCGTACACCTGGCATCGTCTATGGTGGCACCGCTGAACCCGCGTTGATCGAACTCGATCACAACGCTTTGTGGCACGCCTTGAAGAAAGAAGCGTTCCACGCTTCTGTCTTGCAGATGGAACTCGCTGGCACAACAACCGAAGTGTTGTTGCGCAACGTGCAATACCACCCCTTCAAGCAACTCGTCTTGCACATCGATTTCCAACGCATCGATGCCAACACCAAGATGAAGAAAAAAGTGCCTTTGCACTACTCAGGTGAAGAGAACTCGCCAGCTGTGAAAGCTGACCAGTGCTTGATCAACCACATCGCCACTGAATTGGAAATCTCTTGCATGCCAAAAGATTTGCCAGAGTTCATCGCTGTGGACTTGAGCAACTTGACCAAAGGTCACTCTTTGCACGCCAAAGACATCACCCTGCCCGCAGGCGTGACCGTTGTGGCGCCTGGCAGCTCCAACCCCGTGTTGGTTGCTGTGGTGGCAACAAAAGCTGAGGCACCTACACCTCAAGAAGCCGCCGCTGCTGCTGGCGACAACAAAAAGAAGAAGTAATCTCGTTTAGCGATTGCTTTGAGCGGCCCACTTCGGTGGGCCGTTTTGCTTTTGGAATAATCCTCACATGATCAAGCTCCTCGTTGGCCTGGGCAACCCCGGCACTGAATACGAAGCCACGCGCCACAACGCCGGCTTTTGGTGGATAGACACTGTTGCACGCGACCTCAAGGTCACGCTGCAACCCGACCGGGCGTACAACGGCTTGGTAGCCCGCACCTCGGTCAAGGGCGAGAACGTGTGGCTGCTAGAGCCTCAAACCTTCATGAACCTCTCAGGCAAATCGGTAGGCGCATTGGCGAGGTTTTTCAAGATTCAGCCACAAGAAATTTTGGTGGTCCACGACGAGTTGGACATCACGCCAGGCGAAGCCAAACTCAAACTCGGCGGCAGCCACGCGGGCCACAATGGCTTGCGCGACATCCATGCACAACTTGGCACAGACCAATACTGGCGACTGCGCATTGGCATTGGCCACCCCGGTGTGAAATCAGAGGTTGCGAATTGGGTGCTGAAAAAACCAGCCCCTGACCAACGCACCGCCATTGAAGACTGCATCACACGCACCAGCTTGGCCTTGCCGCATTTGCTTGCGGGCGACATGGTGAAAGCCACGCAAATGATTCACACCGCCAAGCCACCCCGGCCCAAACCACCTCGGCCGGCCACGCTGCTTGGCACTGAGAAAACAGGGGCTATCCATGCTGAAACAACGCCAACCAAAGGGGCTGACGCCAGCTAGTTTGCAGATATTGCCGCTGTGCGGCAGACGTGTTGACGATGCACCTACGCTCAACACCCCCCTCTTCATCAGCCTCACCTTCGCTCTGAGTGCGTGGTGCATCATGCCCACGCATGCCGACACGGTGTACCACTGCGGCGAGGCCTACAGCACCTCAAGCCAATGTGGCAACACTGCCGCGACAGAAGTCAAACCCTCTTCAGTGCTACACGCTACGGGGCAAGATAAAAGCAACACAGCGACCAGTGACTTGCGCGATGCACAAGCCCTCGAAAGGCAAAGGCTGCAAGCTGAACGCCAAGCAGCCCAAACAGCACCCGTGCGAGTCAGCGCACCCAATACACCACAGCCTATCCCCACAAATAACGAGTCTTTAGCGCCTAACGGCAAGCGCCAAGGCAAACACGCACGCAAACCGGCAAGCCTCTACTTCACAGCCGTAGCCAACGCAGCGCCCAAAAAGAAAAGCACCGCCAAAGCGGTGCCTCCTGTATCGAGCCCATGAAGCGTAGCGCGCTACAAGGCCAAAAGCTAGGTTACTGCGCGGTCTGCTGCAACAGCCGAAACTTGGCCAGCAAGGCATCGCGCCCTTCCACCCGCTCTGGGTTCACGGGGATACACGCCACTGGACACACTTGCACGCATTGGGGTTCGTCAAAATGGCCCACGCACTCGGTGCATTTGTCAGGGTTGATTTCGTAAATTTCTGGCCCTAAGAAGATGGCTTCGTTCGGGCACTCGGGCTCACACACATCGCAGTTGATGCATTCGTCGGTGATCATCAAGGCCATAAAAAATCCGTCATTGGGCTAAACAAAGACTTAATTATCCCCGCTTGCCTACCTTTGCTATGTGGCGCGGTACTTAGGCCACACCGTTGGCGTGTGTTTCAAGCGCTTGGCCATGCGTTTGACCACGCGCTTGTAGCAAACGTTTTTGGCTGTACACCGGTTGCTCAGGCAAATCGGCCAAATGCGCAGCATCAGCCCACCCTTGAATATGCAGCCCGCCATCGCGCCAAGCCACTTGGCTGAGACCTGCATTGGGAATGTCGCACACACGTGGGCCACTCAACGACAAGGCTTGCGCATGACGCCACACCATGTCGAGCACGCCACCATGCGTGACCACCACCACATGCTCGCCGGCGTATTGCTGCGCCAGTTCTTGCAATGCGGCAATCACGCGGTCGTGGAATGCTCGTGTGGTCTCCGCGCCTTCCACCGCCACATCGGCATCAAAGGCCAGCCAGCGCTGCCATGCTTCGGGGTGCTGGGCTTGGATGTCGGGGCTGCGCATGCCTTCAAACACGCCGTAGCACTGCTCACGCAGGCCCGTGTTCAAGATGCAGGTGTGGCCCAACACCTCGGCCACGGGTTGTGCGGTTTGTTGGGCGCGCAGCAAATCGCTGCTGATCAGTCGGGTGGGTACACGGCCATGCGCTTGCCATTCGGCCAAGGCTTGCGCCATGCGGCTTTTCAAACGCTGGGCTTGTTCAAAGCCCATGTCATTCAGCGGCACATCCAGCTGGCCTTGAAAACGCAACTCGCGGTTCCACGCGGTTTCGCCGTGACGAATGAGCAGGAAATCAGTCATGGCAACAGGTGCGATAGATGCGAATTAGGCGTGCAACAAGCAGTGAAGCGGCTTGATCAGCCAAGCTTACTTAGCCGCACGCTTGGCCAACAAGCGCTTGTAAACACCTGCCGACACCAAATTCTGGCCATCGTCACCCGCACCCAGCAAAGAGATCTCGCGTACAAAGGTGCTGGAGATGAATTGGTATTTGGCGCTGGGCGTGAGGAACACAGTTTCCACCTCGGGCATCAGTTCGCGGTTCATGCCCGCGAGTTGAAACTCATAGTCAAAGTCGGTCACGGTGCGCACGCCGCGCACCATCACGGTGGCGTTGTGGCTGCGCACAAAGTCGCGGGCCAAGCCGGTGAAGGGCACCACTTCCACTTGGGGGTGTGCGGCCATGGCCTCGCGCGCCATGTCCATGCGCTCATCCAAAGTGAACAGGGTTTTCTTGTGGTGCGCTGTGGCCACAGCCAAGATGACTTTGTCAAACATGGCCGCCGCACGCAACACGATGTCTTCATGGCCCAAGCTGATGGGGTCAAAGGTGCCAGGGTAAATGGCCACAACTTGCTTGGACATGAGACGCTCCTACGTGTTTCTAAAGGTCAAAACTGATTATGCAATCCGGCGCAGCAGGTGCGCATGCACCGCACCCGCCTTGAGGTGGCGGTGCAATGACAAGCCCATGGGCTCAAGCTGCTCATCCGTCCACGCCACAGGGGCTTCGAGGTACACATAGCCATCGGCCTTCACCGCTTTGGCGGCAGCTTGCAAAGCAGGCTCAAACAACCCGCCATCAAACGGCGGGTCAATGAAAATCAAATCCACACTGGCTGCACCGAGCTGCTTCAAGCAGGCCACACCATCGGTGCGCAGCACTTGCACATTGGTCGCCTTGAGGCGGTTCACTTGGGTGCTGAGTTGCGCCACCAAGGCGGGGTCGAGTTCACACACCTGCACATGGGCCGCGCCCCGTGACGCAGCTTCAAAACCCAACGCACCTGTGCCCGCGAACGGGTCCACACAGCGCCAGCCCAACAGCGACTGGCCGAGCCAATTGAACAAGGTCTCGCGCACGCGGTCGGGCGTGGGACGCAGGCCGGGCTTCAAAGCCACGGGCAGTTTGGTACGGCGCCATTCGCCGCCGATGATGCGCACCTCGCCTGCACCTTTGTGCCGTTTTTCAACGACGGGTTTGGCGGGGGTGGCATTGAAAGATTGTGGTGTGCGGGTTTTCATAGAATGGACTGATTCTAGAAACCCCCACACATGTTTAGCTTCTTCAAGAAAAAAATCACTGGCCAGCCTGCTACCGAAGCAACGGGCAACAGCACAGCCACACCTGCGAACACCTCGGGTAGCGCCGCCCCATCTGAAGTCACACCACAACAGATGCCAGCCGAGCGTCCCCGCGCGAGCTGGATGGCCCGCTTAGGCCAAGGCCTGCGCCGCACCGGCCAAACCATCAGCACCGTGTTCACGGGCACCAAGATTGATGACGCGCTCTATGAAGAACTCGAAACTGCCCTGCTCATGGCCGATGCAGGCGTGCAAGCCACCGAGTATTTGCTGGCCGATTTGAAGAAACGCGTCAAAGACACCGCCACCACCGAGCCATCCGCCGTCAAGGCGCTCTTGGCCGCTTCGATTGCCCAGCTACTCAAGCCTCTAGAAAAACCCCTCACCATCGGCGCGCACAAGCCCACCATCATCATGGTGGCAGGTGTCAATGGCGCTGGCAAAACCACCTCGATTGGCAAACTCACCCGCCACTTGAGCGACAGCGGTGCATCGGTCCTGCTGGCTGCAGCCGACACCTTCCGCGCCGCGGCACGTGAACAGCTCGCCGTTTGGGCCACGCGCAACACGGTAGAAATCGTCAGCCAAGAAGGCGGCGACCCCGCTTCTGTGAGCTTTGATGCCGTCACCGCAGGCCGCGCACGCGGCAAAGACGTGGTGCTGGTCGACACCGCAGGCCGCCTGCCCACGCAGCTGCACCTGATGGAAGAGCTGAAAAAAATCAAACGTGTGGTGCAAAAGGCCGAAGCGACTGGACCGCACGAGGTGTTGCTGGTGATTGACGGCAACACCGGCCAAAACGCCCTTGCTCAAGTCAAGGCGTTTGATGAAACGCTGGGGTTGACCGGCCTCATCGTTACCAAACTCGACGGCACCGCCAAAGGTGGCGTGCTGGCCGCCATTGCGCTTTGGGGCCAAGGCCGTGTGGCAGCGGGTGGCTCAGCCGTGCCTGTGTATTTCATCGGCGTGGGCGAAGCCGTAGAAGACCTGGAAACCTTCAACGCCCAAGAGTTTGCCGACGCCCTCTTGGGCTAAGCCATTCAGGGCTTTAAAACGCCCTTCAAGCTATCCCGCCAGCGGCCACAACGCTCATGCGCCTCCACCACGGGGTAACTGTCCATGCGGCCCTGCTTGCGCGTGAGCGGCGGCTGAATGTAGTAGCCCAAACCACAACGCAGCTGTGTTTCGGATGAGTCGGAATTCAGCACATGCGCGCAGCTCTTGCAGCACTGCACGGCAATTCGCTCCAAGGTCATGGGGGGCATAAAGGGCTCCTTAAATACTGTGATTATTTTCAGTATATGTTAAAAAACACAGTATTGGCAAACGCCCTTTACCAAGGGTTAACCCATAAACTCAGCAGGGTTTAGCACTCTTCATGCAGGAGTGCTAATATAGCGAATCGTTATCCGAAAGGACTACAAACATGACTACATTGACTCATCAGCCACTCGCAGTTTCCAACCCTTGGGCACTGGTTCCGTCGCTGGGCAACCTTGATGCCTACATCACCGCTGCCAACCGTTTGCCCATGCTCACGCCAGAGCAAGAGCAGGAGTTTGCACGTCAACTCAAAGACAACAACGACATCGAAGCCGCTGGAAAGCTGGTGCTCTCGCACCTGCGTTTGGTGGTCTCGGTGTCGCGCCAATACTTGGGCTACGGCCTGCCACACGCTGACCTGATTCAAGAAGGCAACATCGGTTTGATGAAAGCCGTCAAACGCTTCGACCCCGACCAAGGCGTGCGTTTGGTGAGCTACGCCATGCACTGGATCAAAGCCGAGATTCACGAATACATCTTGAAAAACTGGCGTATGGTCAAAGTGGCCACCACCAAGGCACAGCGCAAACTGTTTTTCAACTTGCGCTCTATGAAACAAGGCTTCAAAGCTGACGCTGCCGAGGCCACCCACCGCAACACCCTCAACCCACAAGAGGTGAATGCGGTCGCGACCAAGCTCAACGTCAAGCCCGAAGAAGTGCTGGAAATGGAAATGCGCATGTCCGGCGGCGATGTGCTGCTTGACCCCACGCCCAACGAAGACAGCGACGAAGCCTTTGGCCCCATCGCCTACTTGACCGACACCAACCACGAGCCCACCGCCATGATTGCCGCGCACCAACGCGATGTGTTGGCGTCTGATGGCATCGCCGCTGCGCTGAATGTGCTGGATGAGCGCAGCCGCCGCATCGTGGAAGAGCGCTGGCTCAAAGTGCAAGACAACGGCTCAGGCGGAATGACGCTGCACGACTTGGCCGCTGAATACGGCGTGAGCGCTGAGCGCATCCGCCAAATCGAAGTCGCTGCCATGAAGAAAATGAAAGCGGCGCTGGCTGAATACGCGTAAAGCAAACCAACCAACGCAAAGGGCCGCCATGCAAAACATGGCGGCCCTTTTTTTAAAACTCAATCAGCGCAACATCAAGGTGTGGTTTTGAGCAACGTTTGAATGTCCTGCGCCAACACCTGCGTGCCCACACCATAGCGACTGTAAAGACGCAAGTTGCCTTGGGTGTCGTACACATAGCTACCGGCAGAGTGGTCCATGGTGTAGCTGGTGGGCGTTTTGCCATCCACTTTTTTGTAATAAATCTTGTAGTCCTTGGCGATCACCGCCAATTGCTCGGGCGTGGGAATGAACGCCACAAACGTGGGATCGAAGTTGGTCATGTAGGCCTTGAGCAACTCTGCTGTGTCGCGCGCGGGGTCCACCGTCACAAACACACCCTGCAGCTTGTCGCCATCCGCGCCCAGCAAGCGCTTGACTTCAGCCAGCTCCACCATTGAGGTCGGGCACACATCGGGGCATTGCGTGTAGCCAAAAAACAGCACCACCACTTTGCCTTTGAAATCGGAGAGGCTGCGGCTTTGGCCGTTGTGGTCGGTCAGGGTGAAGCCCTTGGCGTAGTCGGCACCCGTGATGTCGATGGCGTTGAACTTTGGCTTGTCGGGGCTGCACGCCACCAAGGCGAGCACAGCCAAGGCAGACAACAAATATCGGCGTGTGTGTGAAAGCATCAGAGGTAATGGTCAATCAAAAGCGCTGCAAACAGCAGGCTGAGGTGAATCAAAGAAAAGCGAAAGGTCTTGCGTGCCAGCTCATCTGAGTAACTGCGCCACAGGGCCCAGCCGTAGCCGCAGAATCCTAAACTCAAAATCACCGCACTGACCAAATAGAACCAACCGCTCATGCGATAGATGAAAGGCATCAAGCAAGCCGCAAACAACACAAAGGTGTAAAGCAAGATTTGTAAACGTGTGAACTCATTGCCATGGGTCACAGGCAACATGGGCAAGCCCGACTTGCGATAGTCTTCCACGCGGTACAAGGCCAACGCCCAAAAGTGCGGCGGTGTCCACAAGAAAATGATGAGGAACAAAATCAAAGCCTCGGGGCTCACCTCACCCGCCATAGCCACCCAACCCAACACCGGCGGCATGGCCCCTGATGCACCACCAATCACAATATTTTGCGGCGTGAGTGGTTTCAAGATGACGGTGTAAACCACCGCATAGCCCACAAAGGTGGCGAAGGTCAGCCACATGGTGAGCGGGTTCACCCACACATACAAAATCAACGAACCTACAGCGCACATGAGCGTGGAGAACAGCAAGGTCTCGCGGTCGCTCAACTCACCTTTGGCCGTCGGCCGCCAAGCGGTGCGCTTCATGCGTGAATCAATGCCCTTCTCCACCAAGCAATTAAAGGCGGCGGCGGCACCGGCCACAAACCAAATGCCCAAACACGCCAGCAGTGCCAACTGCACCTCAGGCCAAGACGGCACACCGGGCACGGCCAAGACCATGCCAATCAGGGCACAAAACACAATGAGCTGAATCACGCGTGGTTTGGTCAGCGCATTGAACTGACGCCAACGCGCAAGGATAGAAAAAGCGAGGCTCATAAAACGGGTCTCATCACAATCAATTCAAAACCGTGCTGCGCGAAGCCCGCGCACCGGTCAGTATCCACATCAGCACCACCACCAGAGCGGCAGCGCCACCCGTGTGCAGCACGGCAGCCGCCAATGGCCAATCTAACACCACGTTCGACAAACCCGTGAGCAACTGCAACAACAAACAAATCAGCAAAAATTTTGCAGATGTTCTCAACGCGCTCACGCGGCGAAGCAGCACAGCAAGCACCACCAAATAAACCATTACCCCATACGCTGCCAAGCGATGCACATAATGAATGGCGGTGAGTGACTCAAACACCAAAGGCTGGCCGGCGGCATCTAAACCCAGATGACGCCACAAGGTAAAGCCCTGTTCGAAATTCATCAAAGGCCACCAGCTGTTTTGACATTGCGGAAACGTGTTACATGCCAACACCGCATAGTTGGTGCTGACCCAGCCGCCCAATAACACTTGGACGGTCAACAACAAAAGTCCAAGCACAGTGGCGGCATACAAGATAGGCGGTAACAAAACAGAGCTACGATGCTCATTCGCCAAACGTTGGCGTTGCACCTGCAGGGTCAACAAAGCGAGCAAGACCAAGCCGCCCATCAAATGCAACGTGACGATGAGGGGAAACAATTTCATGGTGACGGTCAATGCACCAAATGCGCCCTGCACACACACCCACAGCAACGTGACGGTCGGCCACAACATACCGCTGGTAGCGTCTGAGCGCCAGCGCCGCACCCAGGCAAAAGCGGTCAAAGTCAAAATCAAACCGCCCACTGCCATGGCCATGTAGCGGTGAACCATTTCAATCCAAGCCTTGGCGTGCGTCACAGGGCCGTCGGGCATTTGGCTTTGCTCAAAGGCAATCGCAGCCTGTGCGCCCACGGGGCTGGCGTGACCGTAGCAACCGGGCCAGTCGGGGCAACCCAAGCCGGAATCCGTCAAGCGGGTGAAGGCACCAAACAACACCAAATCAAACGTGATGAACAAGGTGATCACTGTCAGCGCTTGCACGCGGCGCGCGGTTGAGGCCTGCGGGTTGCGCAACCACACCCAACACAGCGGCACCATGGCCACCAAGGCGCCCATGATGAGCAAGTGCAGCACGGGCGTGAGGTTGTATAGACGATCAGTCATGTGATCTGCAAGGGGCTTAGCGCCCGGCTTCGTCCCATGAAGCAGAAGCACGCAACAAACGTTCGATGTCGCGCTTGGCTTTCAATGCACCTTCGGCGGATAGCTTGGCTGGAAAACGCATCATCCACTGACCATGCGGATCGACCAAATACAAATGGTCTTGCAGCGCTTGGCCAGCTGCGGGTTGCAGCCATTGCGTCAATGCATCGGGGTTCACACGCAACACCGTGGCTTCTTTCAGACCGGGCGTGATGCTGCTGGGAATGTCTGCGTTGTCTGACACCAACCAAACCCACTCCGTGCGCGCACGGTCTTTACCCAGCCCCGCCAAAATTTGGCGTTGTAAATACAACTGCTGCTGGCAATCGGCTTGGCAGTCACCACCACTCACGCTGATCAGCAACCACTGGCCTTTGAGCGAGGGCAACTGCAACACATCGCCATTCAATGCTTGGGCTTTCACATCGGGCAAGGCGCGTACAGGTTCAATCAAGTCGCCAAAATTGCGACGACCTTCGGGACGCACCACGTAATACGTGAAGTACGACGCCACCACAGGCGCAGCACACACCAACAGCACCAGCAACATACGCAAACGGCCCATGGCGGTGCGCTTGGCATCGGCATGGGCGACATCTGTGGGTAAAGGCAAGTCATACACCGTCATGCCCAAGGGGTGGTGTGATTCAGAACGAGGAGCGTCTTGCATGGCGGTAAGGTTGAATGAATTGAAACCAAATGTAGAGCATCAGCTGCAGCGCAGCGAGCGCAAACCATTGGAAGGCATAAGCAAGGTTTTTTTCGACACCGGCTGCAATTTCTGGCCAGTCGCGCAGCAAACCTTCAGAAGCTGGATCGGTTTGCAACACAACAGCGACGAATGCCCCACCCGTTTGAGCAGCATAGGCTTCTAGGTTCAGATTTTGCCGAATCTTCCAGGGCGTTAATGCCCCCGCTGTCACTTCTGGCTCGGTATTCAAGGCCATCAAATTCGAAGGCGGTGGCGCAATGCGCCCGTGCACTTGCACCACGCCTGAAGGGGTTTGAATCCCGGGCAGCAAGGTTCTGTCCAACTGGTGACGAGGCACCCAACCGCGTTGCACCAACACACGCGTAGAGGCGTTCAATTGCAGAGGTGTGAGCACCCAAAATCCAGCGCGTCCGTTCATGGGTCGGTTATCCAAATACACGGTGTGCTCGGGCAACCATTCCCCTTGCAGCGCAACACGCTGGTGCAACTGCTCAAACTGGACAGGTTGCGCCAACAAAGTGGCTGTATCAAGCACAGGTGCGGTCATCTGCGCCACGATGGCTGCGTGGCGGGCTTCTTTCTCAGCCGCACGCGACAGCTGCCAAAACCCCAAACGCACGGTCAAAGCCACCCCCACCAGCATGGCCAGTGTCACCCATGCAAAAGCACGGGTGCGTGGGATGGAGATAATGATGCGCATGAAATTCATTGTTGCACTTGCCTTCTTAGCCATTCTCGCCAGCTTGGGTTCTGCCTTGGTCTTCATGATGCGCAATGGGCGCAGCGGCAAAACACAGTCAGGCCAAATGGTGAAAGCTTTGGGGCTTCGGGTGGGTATTTCGATTGTCTTGTTTATTTGTATTTTGATCGGCTGGAAGCTGGGCTACATACACCCCACAGGCATTGCGCCTGGACATTAAACGACATCACCAAAAACAAAGGCCGCACATGCGGCCTTTGTTGCATTCAAGCAAGTGCGTTACATCCAGTACACCAAGATGTACAAACCTAACCACACCACGTCCACAAAATGCCAGTACCAAGCGGCGCCTTCGAAACCGAAGTGCTTGTCGGCTGTGAAATGGCCTTTTTGCAAACGCAAGGTGATGACAAGCAACATCAGCATGCCCAAGAACACGTGGAAACCGTGGAAACCTGTGAGCATGAAAAACGTAGAACCATACACACCTGAGCTGAGTTTGAGGTTCATCTCACTGTAAGCATGGGCATATTCGTAGCCTTGCACAAACAAGAACACCACGCCCAACAACACCGTGAGCCACATAAACTTGATCGTTGTATCGCGCTTGTTTTCAATCAACGCATGATGCGCGATCGTCAGCGTAACGCCCGATGTCAACAACAGCGCTGTGTTGATGGTGGGCAACCAAAACGGCGTCATGGTTTGAAAGGGCTCGATGATGCCAGCAGGTGAAGCTGTCATCCCTGCCGCCGCTGTGGGCCACACAGCTTTGAAATCAGGCCACAACAAAGCGTTGTCCAAGTTGCCCAACATCGGCACCGAGTGCGCGCGTGCCCACCACAGGGCGGAGAAGAAGGCGCCAAAGAACATCACTTCCGAGAAGATGAACCAGCTCATGCTCCAGCGGTAAGACAGATCAACCTTGTGACCGTATTGGCCGCCTTCGCTCTCGGCGATGGCATCGCCAAACCATTGGTAAAGCACGCCTAGCCAAAACACGAGGCCAAAGAACAAGCTGTACTTGCCCCACTCCACCCCGTTGACCCACTGGCCTGCGCCAAGGATCACGAAAAACAATCCCAACGCAGCCATCGCCGGATGGCGTGACGCATGGGGCACGTAGTAATAAGGCGTTGAGCCGTGTGAGGTGCTACTCATATCCACTCCTTCTTTATTTCGCGACGACCAGATTGACCACGACGATCAAACCGATCACAAACAACAAACCTGCGACCAAGCCCACACCCAGCACATGCAAGGGAGTGATCTTGTCGATATCTTCCTGAAACTCGCTGCTTTTGCGAATTCCCAAAAACGACCATGCCACGGCTTTGACCGAGCGCATGAGCGATACCTTGTTGCTCATACGCCTACCCCTGTTTTGTAGGACACACCCAGCGCTGCCGTCGGCGCCGCTGGTGTTTTGGATCCCACTTCGAAGAAGGTGTACGACAAAGTAATGGTGGTCACGTCTTTGGCCAACCTAGGGTCAATCACAAACACCACGGGCCATTGTTTTTTCTCGCCTGGCGCCAAGGTGTATTGGTTAAAACAGAAACATTCCAACTTGTTGAAATGCGCCGCCGCTTGGCGTGGCGCATAGCTGGGAATGGCTTGGGCTGACATGACACGGTCTTGCACGTTTTCAAACTCGTACATCACCGTCATCATCTCGCCCGGATGCACTTGCATGGAACTTTGCGCAGGCTTGAACTTCCAAGGGCCACGCGCATTGGCGTCGAACTCAACCGTGATGGTGCGGCTCGCGTCCACTTGCGTGTTTTTAACTTTGGAACGTGCATTGCCAGAACCTGGAATTTCACGCTCACCCAGCGCCAAGATGTTGATGCCTGTGAACTCACAAATTGCTTTGTACATGGGCACCAAGGCATAACCAAACGCAAACATGCCAGCCGCCACAACGACGAGCTTTTTGAACATCAGCAGGTTATGACGTGGTGCAGTCATGATGTCAGTGATTCAAAAGCATGATCTTGACAAAGAAGCCGACGAAGAACATCACCGCCACCGAGGCCAATATCAGGCCTAGGCGGAGGTTGTTTTTACGTTGATCAGGTGTCATGTTTAGCCAATCACACGAGTGGCTGTCGCGTCCAACTTGGGTGGGGTTTCAAAGGTATGGAAGGGTGCAGGCGAAGGCACTTCCCACTCCAAACCTTCAGCTGCTTCCCAAGGCTTGGCGACCGCTTTCTCGCCGTGGCCGCGCATCGCTGGCAACACCACGAACAAGAAGAAGTAGACCTGAGCAAAACCGAAGAAGAACGCACCGATCGATGCCAAAGCATTGAAGTCAGCAAACTGCATGGGGTAGTCAGCGTAGCGACGCGGCATACCTGCCAAACCCAAGAAGTGCATGGGGAAGAACGTGACGTTGAACGAAATCAAGGTCCACCAGAAGTGAATCTGGCCGCGCGTTTCGTTGTACATCACGCCGGTCCACTTGGGGCACCAGTAGTAGAAGCCAGCAAACATGGCAAACAGCGAGCCAGCTACCAACACATAGTGGAAATGCGCCACCACGTAGTAGGTGTCTTGCACCTGCGTATCAATCGGGGCCATCGACAAGATCAAACCCGTGAAACCGCCCATGGTGAACACAAAGATGAAACCCACCGCAAACAACATGGGCGTTTCAAACGTCATGGAACCGCGCCACATGGTGGCAATCCAGTTGAACACCTTCACGCCCGTGGGCACAGAGATCAACATCGTGGCGTACATAAAGAACAACTGGCCGGTCACAGGCATGCCCGTGGCGTACATGTGATGCGCCCAAACGATGAACGACAAAATCGCAATGGACGATGTGGCGTACACCATGGAGGCATAGCCAAACAATTTTTTACGAGCAAATGCGGGCACGATGTGGCTGATGATGCCGAAGGCCGGCAAGATCATGATGTACACCTCAGGGTGACCGAAGAACCAGAAAATGTGCTGGTACATGATGGGGTCACCACCGCCAGCAGGGTTAAAGAAGGTCGTGCCAAAGTGGCGGTCCGTCAGCGTCATGGTGATGGCACCAGCCAACACAGGCATCACAGCGATCAGCAAGTAAGCGGTGATCAACCAAGTCCACACAAACATCGGCATCTTCATCAAGGTCATGCCAGGGGCACGCATGTTCAAGATGGTCACGATGATGTTGATCGAACCCATGATGGACGAAGCACCCAAGATGTGCATGGCAAAAATACCAGCGTCCATCGAGGGACCCATTTGCAGGGTCAGCGGTGCGTAAAGCGTCCAGCCAGCAGCGGGTGCGCCGCCAGGCATGAAGAACGAGCTAACCAACGTGACAGCCGCAGGAATCATCAGCCAAAAGCTGAAGTTATTCATGCGGGCAAAGGCCATGTCAGACGCACCGATTTGCAAAGGGATCATCCAGTTCGCAAAACCCACGAAGGCCGGCATGATGGCGCCGAACACCATGATGAGGCCGTGCATGGTGGTGAGTTGGTTGAACAACTCGGGGTTGACCAACTGCAAACCTGGCTGGAACAGCTCAGCGCGAATCAACAGCGCCAAGACGCCGCCAACCATCAGCATGGTGAAGGCGAACAACAGGTACAAGGTACCAATGTCTTTGTGGTTGGTGGCATACACCCAACGGCGCCAGCCGTGAGGCGCGCCGTGGTGGTCATCGTGACCGTGGCCGTGGGAATCGAGTACTGCGCTCATGATGTGTTCCTTCTAAACGCTAGTTTTTAACGGGCGGCTTTGACATCGGCAGGCTGAACCAGCTGGCCGGTCTTGTTCGACCAATTGTTTTTTGTGTAAGAGATGACAGCCGCGATGTCGGTGTCACTGAGTTGCTTCCACGAAGGCATGGCCAAATTGTTTTGACCATTCAGCAACACTTTGATTTGCTTGTTCTTGTCAGCATCCAACACCACGGCAGAGCCATCGAGTGGCTTGATCGGGCCAGCGCCCTTGCCATTGGGTTGGTGGCAAGCCGCACAGTTGGCGGCATACACCTTCTCACCACGCTTGCTGATGTCGGCCAAAGACCAAACCTTAGAAGGGTCGTCTTGCTTCGCTGCCATCTTCTTTTGTTCTGTGGCTACCCAGGCGCTGTAGTCAGCGGCACTGAGCACCTTCACATGAATTGGCATGTACGCGTGTTCTTTGCCGCACAACTCTTGGCATTGGCCGTAGTAGTCGCCCACCGCTTCAGCGCGGAACCAGGTGTCACGCACAAAGCCGGGAATCGCGTCTTGCTTGACGCCGAGGGACGGCACAGCAAACGCGTGAATCACGTCGTTGGCTGTGGTGATGATGCGCACCTTCTTGTTGACGGGCACCACCAGTGGGTTGTCCACTTTCAACAGGTAGTTGTCGATGTCCACGCCCTTGGCGCCGTTGTTTGACATTTCACGCTGCTCGTTGTCGAGCGTCGAAATAAAAGCAATACCCTCGCCCTGACCCTTGAGGTAGTCATAGCCCCACTTCCACTGGTAACCCGTGGCCTTGATGGTGAGGTCGGCGTTAGACGTGTCTTTCTGCGCCACCACCGCTTTGGTGGCAGGCAAGGCCATCAAGATCACGATGATGAAAGGAATGACGGTCCATGCAATTTCGACTTTGACCGATTCGTGGAAGCTGGCCGACTTGTGGCCCACCGATTTGCGGTGCTTCCAGATGGAATAGAACATCACACCGAACACCGCCACAAAAATGACGGTACAGATGATGAGCATGAACCAATGCAGCCAGCCCTGCTCTTGAGCAATTTTGGTCGCGCCAGGTTGGAGGTTCAGTTGTCGAACGGCAGGGCCACCCGGCAAATCGTTCACAGCCCAAGCGGCTGTGCTCGCCCAGGCGGCGAGGAACAACACACCTGAAGTCAACTTTTGGAAAAGATTGTTCTTCATCACTTTGATTGCCTCAATGTTTTTGTCTTCAGGACTACAAATCCGTCAAACACTGATTTAACTCAAAGTGTTTAAGCGTGATTTGCGCTACAAGCTTACAAAGAAAATCATACAGAGCGACCGCTAGGGGATTGCCCTAGTAGGGTTCGCATGTCTTGCAAAGACACCGAACTGTGCTGCTGAACTTTGAGGCGCGGCAACGGCTTCAAAGCATGGCCATAAATCACTTCCACCGTCAGCGTGATGCGCCCATCTTGCTCAGGCTTGGCCAGTAGCAGCAATGCGTCTTTGAGCTGAGCCAACCACTGCTTGCCACGCAAGCCTGCAAAGCGATCCCGGTGCAGGTTGCGGCCTAGCGCACGAAACTCCGCCAACAAGCTCTCAGCATTGGCATAGGTCAAGGTGATGCGCTCCATATCCATCACGGGCTCTGCAAAACCGGCTTGCACCAGCATGTCACCCCAGTCGTGCATATCGGTGAAGGCATGACACGCAGGTGGCCAACCCTTGCTTTGGTACACGTCAGCCAACTCGCGCAAGGTGTCCGGTCCGAGACACGAGAACATCAAAAAGCCATCCACGGTCAACAGTTGGTGCCATTTCTGCAACAAAGCTTGCGGATCGTCGCTGGTGTGCAGCGCCATATTGGCCCACAACATGTCTGCGCTGCCTGCGGCGGGTTTACCAAATGCCAAAGCATCCGGCTTCAGCCAGCGCTGCCACCAAGGCGCTTGCAGAGCCTGACGCGCCAACTGTTCGCGCTCGGCACTGGTCTCTATCACTTGGCAATGCGCCTGCGGGTAACGCGCACGCAGCTTGGCGTGTGTTTCTAAACCGCCGCTCAACGGCGCCCAATCCACCCACGATTTGGGTTGCAAGCGAATCCACTGCAAACGGTCTTCCATGCGCCGTCCAATTTCCTCGTTCAACCAAGGCGATGCGGCGTGCGGCCATGCGGCCCAACGGGCACAGGCGACAGGGTCGAGCGAGGGAGGCGTATCAGACGAGGACAGTTCAGACATGGTCCCTATTATCGACACCGCGCCCTTCGCAAACATTGCCCTGCGCTTCAACCCAAGCCCGCGCAATGTCTTTCCAATGCGGGGCATGTTGCGCCTGCCTAGCCTTTGCCAAATTTGCCGCCGCTGGCCCAGCCAGCCTTTGTGCGCGTCGTGTGTCGAGCGCTTTGCCCAGCCCACGCAGCGCTGCCCCACCTGCGCCCTCACGCTCAGCCACAAGAGCATCTGCCGCAACTGCGCAGAGCACCCCAGCCCCTTAGACGCCTGCGTGGCCGCCGTGAGCTACACCTTCCCGTGGGCGGACTGCGTTGCCCGCTTCAAATTTCAAGCCGACCCCAGCCTCGCACGGGCCTTGGCCCACCTCATGCGCCACGCTCCGTGGGTCGAACCCGCACTCGACGCCGCCACGCTGGTGGTGCCCATGCCGCTCTCATCCACGCGCCTGCGCGAACGCGGCTTCAACCAAGCCCTCGAACTGGCGCGCCACTTGGCGCCGCACAAAATTAACGCTCACACCTTGCTGCGCCGTGGTGACAGCGCCCACCAAGTAGGCGCCTCACGTCGTGAGCGGCTAGAGCATGTGAGGGATGCGTTTTGGGTAGCGCCCGAACGTCTGTCTGCGCTGCACGACCAGCGCGTGGTGCTGGTGGACGATGTGATGACCACAGGGGCGTCGATGTACGAAGCGGCTCGGGCATTGCGGGTGGCAGGGGCTGTGCACACCACGGGGCTGGTGCTGGCACGCACCGAGGAACGAGAAGCGCATCACTAGCGAAAAGCCGTCGGCGTCTGCTCGCACAGCACAGCGCGAGTCCCCTCTCTCATGCGGGACAATGTGCGCATGTTCCACATCGTCCTCGTCCACCCCGAAATTCCGCCCAACACGGGCAACATCATCCGCTTGGCGGCCAACACCGGTTGCACCTTGCATTTGGTCGAGCCCTTGGGCTTCTCGATGGAAGACAAACACATGCGCCGCGCGGGCTTGGACTACCACGAGTACGCCCCCGTGCTACGCCACGCCGACTGGGCCACGTTCTTGAACGATGCCAAGCCCAACCCCGAGCGCATGTTTGCCATGACCACCAAAGGCTCCAGCACCGCGCACGACATGGCGTTTCAGCCCGGCGATTGGTTTGTGTTTGGGTCTGAGACCAGTGGTTTGCCGGTGGACATTCGCGAAAGCTTCCCACTCGCGCAGCGCCTGCGCTTGCCCATGCGTGCCGACCAGCGCAGCCTGAACCTGTCTAACTCGGTGGCCGTCATCACCTACGAGGCTTGGCGGCAAAACGGCTTTGCGGGCAAGGCGTAAATAGCAAACGTCAACAGCCTCAAAGCCCCGTTGATGCAAGTCAAGGCTTATAGCGTTCTGCATAGCAACATATAGCCCTAGGTTTTAAGCCCTCGCCTACACTAGAGGGCTTGATTTATATCGATTTATTACTGTCATGAGTGCATTCCTAGACGAAGAAGTTTTGTCCGTCCACCACTGGACCGACCGCCTGTTCAGCTTCACCACCACACGCGACACCTCGCTGCGTTTCTCCAACGGCCACTTCACCATGATTGGCTTGCGCGGTGAAAACGGCAAACCACTTCTGCGCGCCTACAGCATCGTCAGCGCCAACTACGAAGAACACTTGGAGTTTTTGAGCATCAAGGTGCAAGACGGCCCACTCACCTCCAAGCTGCAACACATCAAAGTGGGCGACAAAATCGTTGTCGGTAAAAAGCCCACTGGCACCTTGCTGTGTGACTATTTGTTGCCCGCCAAAAACCTATACCTCATCGGCACGGGCACGGGCTTGGCCCCATTCCTCAGCATCGTGCGTGACCCTGAGACGTATGAGCGTTTCGAAAAAGTCATCTTGGTCCACGGCGTGCGCGAAGTGAAAGAACTGGCGTACCGCGACTACTTGACCGAAGAGCTGCCCAAGCACGAGTTCTTGGGCGAGATGGTCAGCAACCAAATGCTGTACTACCCCACCGTCACCCGCGAGCCTTTTAAAAACCAAGGCCGCGTGACCGACTTGCTCACCTCCAACAAACTCACCCAAGATTTGGGCTTGCCCAACATCGACCCTGCCAACGACCGCATCATGATTTGCGGCAGCCCCGAGCTGAACAAAGACATGCGCGCCCTGCTGGAAGAGCGCGGTTTCAAAGAAGGCTCCACCACCACCCCTGGCGATTTTGTGGTGGAACGCGCCTTCGTTGAACAGTAATCTCAAGCACCCATGTTCGAACCCAGCCAAGCCGACGTCCGGCGCTTCTTCTGCTCCGTCTACGCCAAATGGCGTGACGGGCAACCCATGGATGCGCTGGAAACCTTGGCCAGCCAATGGGTGGCCGAGCACCCCGAGTACCACGCCGACTTCTCAGACGTCGATGCCGCGTTAGAACGCATGTACGAGGTGAAAGACGGCAAGACCAACCCCTTCTTGCACTTGTCCATGCACTTGTCGGTGAGCGAGCAATGCTCGATTGACCAGCCGCGCGGCATTCGCCAAGCGGTCGAGCTGCTCACTGCCAAGCGCGATTCATTGCACGACGCGCATCACGAAACCATGGATGCACTCGGCCAAATGATTTGGGAAAGCCAACGCAGCGGTCGCCCACCCGATGGCCACGCTTACATCGACGCGGTGCAACGGCGCGCCACCAAAGACTAGTGCTGAGCGGGTTAAGATTTCCTCAACTATCACGAGGAGACAAACCATGCGTCACATTCAAATCAAGTCAAACTTTCGCCGCACCTTGTGTGCAGGTTTTGCAATCGCCGCGCTCAGCGCCTTGACCCTGCCAGCTGCACACGCGCAAAGCTACCCCAACAAACCTATTAAGTTTGTCGTGCCTTTCAGCGCAGGCAGCGCCACCGACAACGTGGGCCGCATCATTGCGCAAGCCATGAGCGACGCTTGGGGCCAACCCATCACCATCGAAAACAAAGCCGGTGCCAATGGCATCTTGGGCGCGGAATCTGTCAAAGCAGCCCCAGCTGACGGCTACACCTTCTTGGTCACCACCAGCACCACCCAAGCAGCCAACGTGCACCTGTACCGCAAGTTGCCGTATGACCCCGTGAAAGACTTCACCCCCATTGGCAAGATTGGTGAAGTCGGCTTCATCTTGATGGTCGCCAACGACTTTCCTGCGAAAAACATGAAAGAGTTTGTGAGCTATGCCAAAGCACATCCAGGCAAGCTGGCCTATGGCCACGGCTCTTCAGGTTCACTCGTGTCAGCAGCCATGTTGACTGAACTGGCGGGTTTAGAGACTGTGGGCGTTCCCTACAAAAGCATCCCACCTGCGCTGACTGATTTGTTGGGCGGTCAAATCCAATTCGCTTTTGCCGACACCGGCAACGCTGTGTCACAAATGAACGGCGGCCGCATGCGTGGGCTTGGCGTCACCACCAAGAAACGTGCGGGCAAAGCCCCCAACGTGCCCCCGATTGGCGACACCGTCAAAGACTACAACGTGAGCGCTTGGTTTGGCTTGATGGCCCCAGCCGGCATGCCCGCTGACGTGCAAAAGAAAGCCACGGCCACTTTGATGGCAGTGTTGGCCAAACCCGAAGTGCGCGAAAAAATTCAAGGCGTCGGCATTGACCTCGACGTGGAAGATTCGGCCACCCTCGCCAAAACCATTGACAGTGAAATTAAAAAATGGGGTGGCTGGGTCAAGTCCGCTGGCATCACACCTGAATAAGCCATGAGCCTCACTGAGAACGCCAACCTGCAAGGCGCCCTCGCGGGCCTGCGCGTGATCGACCTGACGGGCGTGGTGCTAGGCCCCTACGCCACGCAAATTTTGGGCGACTACGGCGCAGACGTCATCAAGATCGAGCCGCCCAGTGGCGACATCATGCGCCACGCGGGCCCGATGAAGCACCCGGGCATGGGCCACATCTTCATCAACGCCAACCGCAACAAACGCTCGGTGGTGCTTGATTTGCGACAGCCTGAGCAACGCGAACAGTTGCTGGCCTTGTGCAAAACCGCCGATGTGTTGACCTACAACATTCGCCCGGCATCCATGGCGCGATTGGGCTTGTCGTTTGACACCCTGCACGCGATCAACCCACACTTGGTGGTGTGCGGCGCTTATGGCTACAGCGAAGGCGGCCCCTATTCGGACTGGCCCGCATATGACGACCTGATTCAAGGCGCGGCCTGCATCCCTTGGTTGATGACACAAAGCGGCAGCCCCGAGCCACGCTATGTACCCGCCACCTTTGCCGATCGCGTGACCGGGCTCAACATGGTGCATGCTGTGTTGGCTGCCATCATCGCGCGCTACCGCACAGGTTTAGGCCAACACGTGGAAGTGCCCATGTTTGAATGTTTGCTGCAGTTTGTGCTGGGCGAGCATTTGAGTGGCGAAACATGGCAACCGCCTATCGCACCCATGGGCTACACGCGCATGCTGTCAGCCAATCGCAAACCGTATCAAACGCAAGATGGCTACATCTGCGCGCTTATGTACAACGACGCACATTGGCAAGCGTTTTTAAAACTCGTGGGTCAGCCTGATTTATTTCAAACCGATGCCCGCTTCAGCACCCACGTCGAACGTCTCAAGCACATCGACGCGCTCTATGCCTTTGTGGGCGAGCACATGCGCGCTCGCACCAGCGCCGAGTGGATGAAAGACTTCACCACGCACGACATTCCCGTCATGCCCATGATGAAGCTGGATGATTTGCTGACCGACCCGCACCTGGCCGCTACACAAGCGTGGCTGGACGTGCCGCATCCGTTTGAAGGCATGTTGCGTCAGCTGCGTCCGCCTGTGCGCATGAGTGGTACCCCCACAGGGGTGTGGCGCCCTGCGCCGCGTTTGGGTGAACACACAGAAGAAGTGCTGCGCAGCCTCAAGACTTAACGCATAGGTCTGTGCTACAACTGCTGTGCCTACCGTCGCAGCAATTGGAAAAGCACATGCACACCACCTCCCAGCCACTCGGCGCCGCCACAGTGTCAGCCGCAGACTTGCGGCTGACCATCCATCCCACAGAGCTGGGCTTTGGCAACACCTCTGAATTGGTGACACAAGCCCTGCCGTGGATTGGCCAAGAACGTGCCGAAACCGCAGCGCGCTTTGGCTTAGAAATGCAACAAGCCAACTACAACTTGTTTGTGCTGGGCGAAATCGGCAGTGGCCGTTCCACCCTGCTTCAACAGATGATGCGCAGCGTGGCCGCCAAGCGGCCTGTACCACCTGACCTGTGCTACTTGCACAACTTTGACACACCCGAGCATCCTCACGCCTTACACATACCTGCCGGTGGAGGCCGCAAGCTGCGCCTGCATATGGCACAGCTCACCAAGATGCTGCTCACAGAAATCCCCAAGCGATTGAGCGCGCAAGACTTCAAGGTGGAAAGTGATCACATCGAAAAAACCTACAAACAAGAAGAGGACCGTGCCTATGCCGTGCTCGATGCATTCGCCGAGGCGCGCAGCTTCTCGCTGTTTCGCGAAGGCGGGCATTTGGTGTTCACCTTGCGCGATGACAAAGGCATGCCCCTCACCGAAGCCGAAGCGCTGGCACTGCCCAAAGAACGCCGCACAGCCATCGACCAAGCCGAGTTAGAGCTGCGCGCCGAGATTGCCAATTTTCTTGACAAAACACGCCCCATTGACCGTGTGAAAAACGAAGGCTTGGCAGCCCTGCGGCGCCAAACCATCAAACCCATGTTGACCCAAGAACTAGGACGCATCCAACATGCCTTGACCCAATCAAGCCAAGACAACACGAAGCTCACGCATTATTTTCACAAGGTGATGGCTGACGTGTTGGAACACATCGAGCTGTTTGAATCCAGTGACGACGATGAAGAAGACACCCGCCTCGAAGCCCTCGACACCCTGCTGCTGCGCTACCGCGTGAACGTGGCCGTGGACAACCACGACACACAAGGTGCGCCCGTGTTGGTGGAAGACAACCCTGTGTTTCGCACCTTGTTTGGCAGCGTGGAGTACCAAACCGAAGACGATGTGTTGATGACCGACTTCTCGCGCATCCGCGCGGGCAGCTTGCTCAAAGCACATGGTGGTTTTTTGATGCTGCATGTGCGCGACTTGCTCACCGATGCGCTGGTGTGGGAAAAGCTCTCACGCTTTTTGCGCAGCGGCCGTTTGCAGATTGAAGAATCAGGCTTGCACCTCTCCCCCATTGCCGCCGTTGCGCTAGAGCCCGAGGCCGTGCAGATTGACGTGAAGATGGTGCTGATTGGCACCGTCGAGGAATACTACGTGCTGCAAGAAGGTGCGCCCGAATTCTTCCGCCGCTTCATGTGCAAAGTCGAGTTTGCCGAGAGCTTCTCGGCCAGCGCAGACACACACCGCGCATCCGCCGTCTTTGTGGCGCACAGCTGCCAGCGCCTAAGCTTGCCACACTTCAACGCCGATGCGGTAGCCCGCTTGATCGAATGCACGCACCGCGAGGTGGATGACCAGACCCGTCAAAGCGCGCTGTTCTCGCACACCGAATCGCTCATCATTGAAAGCGCCAACCACGCACGCCAACGCGGCGCAGACAACGTGCAAGCCGCCGATGTCGATGCGGCCATTGCCGCTCGCGACTTCAGAAACGGGTACATCGAACAACGCTTGCAAGAGTCCATCACCGACGGCGAACGGCTCATTTCTTTGCAAGGCGAAAAAGTGGGGCAACTCAATGGCCTCACCGTCATCGAACTGGGTGACCATGCCTTTGGTTTTCCTGTGCGCGTCACGGCGCGCACTTATGCAGGCAATGAAGGCTTGGTCAACATTGAACGCGAGGTGAAGTTATCAGGCCCGATTCACGACAAGGGCGTGCTCATCTTGCACAGCTATTTGTCTGCCTTGTTCTCACACATCGCGCCGTTGGCGCTCAACGCCTCGGTGGTGTTCGAACAAGAGTACAGCGGCGTCGAGGGGGACTCTGCCTCGTGTGCCGAGCTGTATGCCCTGCTGTCTTCACTCTCAGGCTTGCCGCTCAAACAAAACATTGCGGTCACAGGCGCGGTGAACCAAAACGGTGAAATCTTGCCAGTGGGCGGTGTGAACGAAAAAATCGAAGGCTTCTTTCGCACCTGCCAAACCCAAGGGCTCGATGGCACGCAAGGCGCTTTAATTCCACGTCGCAATCGCCAGCACTTGATGCTCAGTCAAGAAGTGGTGGATGCCGTGACCCGAGGTCAATTTCATATCTACACCGCAGACCACGCCAGCGAAGGCGCTGAGCTGTTGATGGGCGCAGCCTTTGGCAAAGAGCTCAAAGGTGGCAGCTATGAAGCGCAAAGCATCCTCGCCTTGGCCGATAAAACCTTGCAAGCCTATCGACGCGCTTGCCACAAAGAGCCCGCACACAACATGCGGCACATGAGCCACAAATTTCAAAAGCAAGCCGACGGCAAATAAAAAAAGCCCCACATTGTGAGGGCTTTCATTTGGGCAAACCGTCGATTTAACGGAACTTGCTTTGAGGCACAGTTTTCAAATCGCCTTGCTGTGCAGACATGTAGTTGGCCAGCTCCTTGAGTTCGGCATTGCTGAACTGTTTGGCCACACCGCCCATCACGCCATTGCTACGGCCCCAAGTGGCAGCACCTTCAACTTTGTAGGACTTCAAAGCCACAAACAAGTAGTCGGCATTTTGGCCTGCGATCTTGGGATAGCTCGGGTCAATCGGTTTGGCAAAGTTTTCACCATGGCATGAAGCACATGCGCCTTTGGTGAGCAAGGCGGCCACTTTGGCATTGGGCTCTTTGGCTTTGTCTGGCAGCGATGCACCTTCAACTTTGCCATGGTTGGCGTAATAGGCAGAGATGTCTGCCATGTCTTGGTCATTCAAGCTGTCGGCAATGCCGCGCATGGTGGGGTGTTTGCGCTCGCCTTTTTTGTAGGCGTTCAACACGGTGGTGATGTACTTTTCGCTTTGGCCAGAAATTTTGGGGACCTTATAAACTTCTGGAAAACTGGCTTGGTAACCGATGATGCCGTGGCAGCCGATGCACATGGCAATTTTCTTTTCACCTGCGTTAGCATCACCTTTGATGTCTTGCGCAAATGTCAGTGAAGACACGGCAGATACAGTCAGCGCAAACGCGATCGAGACAATCTTTTTCATATGCAAACCACAATCCCTAGAGGTTGATGTAAATCAAATAATAGACGGAACTTCCCATGAAATTCAAAGGCACTGACAACTACGTTGCAACCCAAGACTTGATGCTCGCGGTCAACGCAGCCATCGCGCTCAAGCGGCCCTTGCTGGTCAAGGGTGAACCAGGCACAGGCAAGACTATGCTTGCAGAAGAGGTGGCCGAAGCCCTGGGTTTACCCCTGTTGCAATGGCACATCAAATCCACGACCAAGGCGCAGCAAGGCCTGTACGAATACGACGCCGTGAGTCGTCTACGTGACAGCCAAATGGCCGATCCCGAAAGTGCAGCACGCGTCAAAGACATCAACAACTACATCCTCAAAGGTGTGTTGTGGCAAGCGTTCACCTCTGAGCAACCCGTGGCCTTGTTGATTGATGAGATCGACAAAGCCGACATCGAGTTCCCCAACGATTTGTTGCGCGAGCTCGACCGCATGGAGTTTTATTGCTACGAAACACGCCAGCTCATCAAAGCGAAAACTCGCCCCTTAGTGTTCATCACCTCGAACAACGAGAAAGAGCTGCCAGATGCATTCTTGCGCCGCTGCTTCTTCCACTACATCAAGTTCCCAGACGCGGACACCATGCGCCATATCGTGCAGGTGCACTTCCCCACCATCAAGCAAGACTTGTTGAGCGTGGCGATGAAAACCTTCTTTGACATTCGCAACTTGCCCGGCTTGAAGAAAAAGCCATCCACCAGCGAGCTGATTGATTGGCTGAAATTGTTGGTGGCCGAAGACATTCCGATTGAAGCCCTGCAAACCGCAGACGACAAAGTGTCCATCCCGCCACTCGTGGGCGCACTGCTGAAAAACGAGCAAGACACGACCTTGTTTGAAAAACTCGTGTTCATGCAAAGCCGCAACCGTTAAAAAGGGAAGACCATGTTTGCATCCCTCATTGAAGGCCTGACCGACGCCATTGGTTTCGTCGTAGGCGCCCTGCTCGGCTATGGCTTGGGCGTGGCGTTTGGTTTGAATTTGTTTGCCGCAGGCTATGGCACGGGCAGCATCATTGCCATCTTATTGGTGGGCATCGGCGGTGGCATGGGCTTGCAAGCCGCTCGCCACTTTCGTGGCCCTAAAGCCGACGCTGAATAAAGCACAGCCATGCTGATCGACTTCTTCTACACCCTGCGTGCCGCCAAGCTGCCGGTTTCGGTGAAGGAGTACCTCACCCTGCTTGAAGCATTGCAAGCCCAAGTGGTGGGCCCTGCCAGCGATGCCTGCAGCATGGACGACTTTTATGTGTTGAGCCGACTCATCCTCGTCAAAGACGAAAAGCATTACGACAAATTTGACCGTGCGTTTGGTGCTTACTTCAAAGGCGTGGAACTGCTGACTGACTTCACCCAAGAAGTGCCGTTGAATTGGCTAGAAAAAATTCTTCAAAAAGAACTCACGCCCGAACAAAAAGCCGCCATCGAAAAAATGGGCTGGGACGAGTTGATGGAGACGCTCAAAAAACGCCTCGAAGAACAAAAAGAACGCCACGAAGGCGGCAACAAATGGATTGGCACTGGCGGCACATCGCCCTTTGGCAATGGTGGCTACAACCCACAAGGCATCCGCATTGGCGGCAAAGGCGGTAACCGCAGCGCCGTGAAAGTGTGGGACCAACGCGCCTACCGCGACTACGACGACACCCAAGAGCTGGGAACACGCAACATCAAAGTGGCCCTGCGTCGCTTGCGCCGCTTTGCACGCGAGGGCTCAGCCGAAGAGCTAGATCTGGACGGCACCATCCACAAGACCGCAGCCAATGCAGGCTTCTTAGATATCTTGATGCGCCCCGAGCGCCACAACAATGTGAAGGTGTTGTTGCTCATGGACGTAGGCGGCACCATGGACGACCACATTGCCCGCGTCGAAGAGCTGTTCAGCGCAGCCAAAGCCGAGTTCAAGCACCTGGAGTTTTATTACTTCCACAACTGCGTGTACGACTTCATGTGGCGCAACAACAAGCGCCGCTACGCCGAAAAGTTTGAGACCTGGGACATCATTCGCAAGTACAACAAAGACTACAAGCTCATCTTCATTGGCGACGCCACCATGAGCCCGTATGAAATTGTGCAACCCGGCGGCAGCGTGGAATACAACAACGAAGAAGCCGGTGCCGAGTGGCTACAACGCCTGCTTCACGCCTTTCCCAAATTTGCGTGGATCAACCCCGAGCCACAAGGTGTGTGGGAATACCGCCAAAGCATTGCGATGATTCAACAAATCGTCAGCAACCGCATGTACCCGCTCACACTCAAAGGCTTGGAAGAAGCCATGCGAATGCTGAGCAAGTGACACCGTAAAATACGCATTGGCTGCCGCCATAGTTCAATGGATAGAACGACTCCCTCCTAAGGTGTAGATACAGGTTCGATTCCTGTTGGAGGCACCATCCTCACCTCAGCGATCACCCCAAGGGCCGCGGCTTCTCTTGACCGATCCAATAGCAATCACACGAGAGCGTTTCTAGACCTTTGCGGTTGATGACCTCAATCTCACCTCGCCGCGATTCGATGTAGCCCAAACCTGTCAGCTTTTTCAACGACAACGTCATCGCCTCGCGTCGAAATCCCAAAATGCCGGACAGCTCTTTGTGTGTGATGGCAATTTTGGATGTCGAGATGCGGTCTAGCGTGATGAGCATCCAGCGAATCAGCTGTTGCTCCACGCTGTGGTGTTTACCGCAAGCAATCGATTGTGCGAGCTGCATGACCATACGTCGCATCGCAGCCATGGCGAACTGCATGTAAACAGGACAAAACGGATACTCTCGTTGCAAGATGCGCACGGGTATGCGATAGGCCAAACCTGAATTTCTGACATAGGCACGGTAAAAACTTGGCGCGTTCAAAGCCCCCACTGTGCTGGACTTGCTCAGCATGTAGGTCTCCACGCTGTAGCCATCAGACATGTCATTCATCATCGACACAATCGCGCCAACGGGGTAATACACATAGGCGGGCACTTCCCCAGTTCTAAAAAGTGTCTCACCTTTCACAAGCGACACAAGCTCCATGTGTGGGGCTAATTTTTCATATTCAGGCGCTGGAAGTTGTGCCAGCAATGTATTGATGCGAGGGGTCATTCTTTAAAGTCAAAAACATCTTAATAAGCAAAAGCTTACCAATTGCAAGAACGACTTTACATGACTCAACTCATACAAAGTTGATCAAAAAAAAGCATCATGCAGAAAGGCTCATGATCCATTTCACAATCCTTTTTGCCTCGTCATTGCTGACCAACGGTCGCTCCTGCGAATTGGGCATATTGGCCTTTGAACTCCAATGCTGTCCACCACCGTCCTGTGTGCCTTGTTGAATCGTGGATATCAACAGTTTCTCGGCCACTGGGTTGCCTTTCCAACGCTTGGCAATGCGCTGAAATGAAGGCCCGATGCGCTCAGCTGTGACATCGTGACACTGCATGCACTGCTTGTCTTTGACCAAATTCACATCCGCAAACGTGGATGTGCTCATGCCCAGCATGAGAATCAGTAACATTTTTTCAACTCTGTCCATGTTTCGTGCTCCTTGAATGGCGAAATGCCATCTCAACGCTACCAGCGCGCGTCACGAAACCATGTGCGAAAAATCACATTAAGCCTGACGCATCTCCCGCAGCTCGGCATTGGCATGGCGCAAGCGATCCGCGATGGCCAGCGCCACCGAGCGCATGACGCTGATGCTCATCACGGGGTCCCCCGCTGCCACAGTGGCAAAAGCTTTACGGTCAATCGCGATCAATTCGGTTTCGCGCGTGGCGTACACGTCTGCCGAGTGTGCGCGGCCATCCAAAAATGACATTTCGCCAAAAAATTGACCACGGCTGAACGTGGTGAGGTGAATCGTTTTGCCACTGGCCAAGGGCAAGCTCACCTTCACCTCGCCTCGGCTGATGAGCATCAGCTCATGACCGGTCGAGTCAGCACCAAACACCAAATCACCCGCTTGGTACACATGGTGCTGGGCGCAGCGCTCAAGTGCCGCAATTTCTTGCGCATTCAAACCGTGGAAGATTTCAAACTTGCCCAAGGGAATGCCTTCGTGCGACACATGCGCGTGGCCAGCGAGCGCCAAGGTTTCGTCTTCAATCCACTCCAGTGCTTCATCAAACTCATCAAAAATTTTGGCCGTGCTGTCAGACAACAGGCCGATGTGGTCCACATACGAACGCAAATCGCGCCCGCTAGGCAAACGCTCGGGCACACGGGTGAGCACCAGCTTGGCATGGCGTTCGGCCAACATGTTGCGAATGCGTTCAATCATGTGGCCTGCCGTCATGTCCATCGACTGCACGCGCATGAAATCCAGCACCACAAACTTGGCATCGCTCAGCTCAGGCTCAATGGCGGTGTAGAGCTGATCGGTGGTGCCAAAGAACAAGCTGCCTTGCAATTCAAAAATCACCGTATGGCTGCCCATCTCGGTCAGCACATCACGCTCGCGTTGGCCACGCACGCGCGAAGAAAAAATCTTGTCACCAAACGACTTGCGACGGATGGTGGAGGTGTGAACTTGCTCACGCAAAAACAGCATGATGGCCATGGCCACACCCACACCGGATGCAGCAATCAAGCTCACGGTGTTGGCCACGATGACCACGATCAAGATGACCGCAAAGTCGAGCATCGTGTCTTTGGACTTGAGCAACTGCAACGAATGCCAATCAATCATCTTGAAACCGATGACGATCAGCAATGCCGCCAAGGCCGACACAGGCACCCACGCGATGAGCGAGGTCAACAACAAAATAGCCAGCAAAGACCACACACCTTGGAACACGCCCGACAAATACGTGGTGCCGCCGCTGGCCTTGTTGACCAAGGTTGCGCCCATGGTGCCGGCGCCGGGGGCACCGCCAATGAGCGACGAGGCCAAATTGCCCAAGCCTTGACCGATCAGTTCTTTGTTGGAGTCGTGGCGTGAGCCTGTCATGGCATCCAGCACCACGCATGTTTTGAGCGTGTCGATGGACAGCAGCACAGCCAAGGTGATGGCGGGAAAGGCAATGTGCGTCCAGTGAGGCACGCCTGATTCGCCCAAGCTGCGGAAAGGATCGAGCAACGATTCAAAAAAGCCCTCGCCGCCGACCGACAGTGGGCCAATGATGAACGGGTTGTCGTGCAAGTTGCGTAGATCCGGCCAAGCGGTGAAGGCCAACAGCCAATAAGAGGCCATGCCGCCCACCAAGCCCACGATCACCGCAGGCACACGTTTGGAAATGCGTGGCGCCAACAACATGAATGCCACGGTCACCGCACCGACGATGAGACTAGGCGCTTGCCAAAGTTCCATCGCGTGCAGACCCTGCCACCAGTTCATGCCTTTAGGCAGCGCCATCCACTTTGGCAATTGACTCATCACGATGATCAGGCCCACACCGCTCAAGTAGCCACTCACCACAGGAAACGGCATGTACTTGATGAGCTCACCAATGCGCAGCAAACCAAACGAAATTTGCACCAAGCTGCTGATGAAAGCCACCAAGAACAAGGTCAGCACCACCGCTCCCACGCCTGAGCCTTGTTGCGTCATTTGAATGGTGAGTGCCGACAGCACGGCAGCAGCAGGCGCACACGGCGCAGAAATCAAACGCTGCGTGCCGCCAAAGGTCGCGGCGATCAGGCCCAACGCCGTGACGCCCAGCATGCCAGCCAATGCGCCTTTGGCGCCAAAGTCTGCGCCCAGCGGCGAAAAGATGGTCACCCCAAAAGCAATGGCCGAAGGCAATGCCACCAACATGGCGGCAAAGCCACCCCAGATGTCACCCGATAAATTGGTGCGTGATCGTTGTAATTGAGCAGTAGTCATTGCTCAAGGTTAGCACTTGCCACGCACAGCCCTCGGGTTCACCCTAATCGCCTTGGTGACTCACAGATTCAGCAATTACGTTTTTAATTCAACTCCTTCAAAGGAGACATTCGTGAAACGTCAACACTTTACCCGTACCCTACAAAATGCGGTCCTCACCTTGGGCATGACATTCAGCAGTTTGGCCATGGCGCAAGCGCCCACCGCGCCACCCGCATCGGCAATTCCACCCACATGGGCGCAAGGTCGTACCCCCGAACAAGCCGCATTGAATCTCGTGCCACATCCGCCTGGCATGACGGCATTGCCCGCCAGCGACATTCCAACCGACAAACTCAAAGTGCCCGCTGGTTTCAAAGTTGAGCTGTGGGCCACGGGCATGCCCAATGCACGCTCGATGGTGCAAACACCCAATGGCACTTTGTTTGTGGGCACACGTTTCCCAGGCAACGTTTATGCGGTGGTTGAAAAAGATGGCAAACGCGAAGTTAAGATGATTGCCAAAGGCCTGCATCGCCCCAATGGCGTGGCATTCAAAGATGGATCGTTGTATGTGGCCGAGCTGTCACGCATCATTCGCTACGACAACATCGAAGCCAACCTAGACAACCCACCTGCGCCCGTGGTCGTGTTTGACGCACTGCCCAAGGACGAGGCCCACGGCTGGAAGTTCATGAAGTTGAGCCCTGACGGCAACTACTTGTATTTCCAAATTGGCACCCCCGCCAACATCACCGTCCAACCTGTGACACACGCCGTGATTGTTCGCTTGAACCTCAAGACCAACATCTTGGAAACCGTGGCCCATGGCGTGCGCAACAGCGTGGGCATGGACTTCCACCCCGTGACCAAAGAGTTGTGGTTCACCAACAATGGCCGCGACTGGGTGAATGACGATCTGCCCAACGACACGCTGAACCGCATCACGCGCAAAGGCATGAACTTTGGCTACCCCTTCTGCCACCAAGGCGATCTGCTGGACATCGACTTCGGCAAAGGCCGCTCTTGCGATGAATTCGACAAACCAGTATTGAAGATTGGCCCTCACGTCGCCGCGTTGGGTATGCGCTTCTACACAGGCAAACAATTCCCTACCGAATACACCAACAACATCTTCATCGCCGAACACGGCTCATGGAACCGCACCAATAAAACCGGTTTCGACGTGGTGCGTGTCGCGCTCGATGCCAAAGGCAATGTGACCAAGAAAGAAGTCTTTGTGTCCGGTTGGATTCAAGGCGACGATTTCTGGGGTCGCCCTGCGGACGTCCATGTGATGAAAGATGGTTCACTGCTCGTGTCTGACGACGTGGCAGGCGCCATCTTCCGTGTCTCACACAGCAAATAATGTCTAGGAATGTTTCAAAGGCCATTCAGGGAATGGCCTTTTTTTTCGCAGCGCTAGCTGTGCAGCACGCCTGGGCTGCGCCAGATGCGGTGGCGGGCAAAGCCAAAGCGCAGCTGTGTGCCGCATGCCATGGTGAGAACGGTGTGTCCCCCATGGCGGACACGCCGCACTTAGCCGCACAACCGCCGCTGTCCATCTTTTACCAATTGCTGCAGTTCCGTGACCAACGCCGCAAAGGCGGGGGCATGGAAGCCATCGCGGCCACATTGACCGAACAAGACATGCGCGACATTGCCGCACACTACGCCACGCTGCCAGCGCCTGCAGCACAAGCAGGTGGCGATGCGCAAAAGATTGCACGTGGTCAACAAATTGCACAACAGCAATACTGCTCGTCTTGCCACGGCGCACAGCTGCAAGGGCAAAAACATGTGCCCCGTCTGTCGGGCCAATCACACACGTATTTCGTCACGCAACTGCGCAACCTGCGATCGGGCGCACGCGCCGACATGGACGGCACGATGGCCAGTGCGGCACGCAGTTTGACAGATGAAGAAATTGACGCCATGGCTGCGTACGCACGCAGCTTGCCTTGACCACACCAACGAGATATGCCATCCATGACTGAACGATTCACCCAAGTCCGCTACGAAGACCTTGCCCCCGAAGTTCGCCCCTTGGCAGACGACATCCTCAAAGTGTCCAGTGCGGCTTTAGGCGGCCCCTACAACGCGCTGTTGCGAAGCCCTGACATGGCGCGCCGATGTTTTGATTTCTTGGACTACCTGCGCTTCAGAACCTCTGTCAGCAAGCGTTTGAATGAATTTGCCATCCTCATCCAAGCGCGCATTGCCAATGCGCAATACGAGTGGTGGGCGCATGACCCCATCGCACAACGCGCGGGTTTGTCGCCCTACATCATCGAACAACTTCGCCAATGCAAACGGCCCGAAGGCATGCAAGACGACGAAGCCTTGGTCTATGACTTTTGCATTCAGCTCACCCTGAACCACCGTGTGCCCGATGCCTTGTGGGCACACGCGATTGCCCAGATGGGCGAACAGGCGGTGGTGGACTTGACCGTTTTATCAGGCACCTATGTGATGGTGTCGATGCTGCTCAATGCCACGCAAGTAGGCATTCCCAACGGCGGCGAAGAACCACTTGAGGTTCTACCCCCGCTCGATATTCGCCAGCGCTTGCTCGCCTAATGGGCTTCACGCATCAGGAGATTTCCATGATTTCACGCCGTCACATCGCCATTGCCGCCAGTTTGCTCTGGGCTGCCACATCCAGCTTTGCACAGAGCAACACGGTTCGTTTGGTCATCCCCTTTTCAACCGGTGGACCCACAGACATTGCCGCACGCGTCATCGCACCGCTGCTGTCAGAGGCCATGGGGAAAACCGTCATCGTGGACAACCGTGTGGGCGCGACCGGTGCGATTGGTGCCGAGTTTGTGGCACGTGCGCCAGCAGACGGCAACACCATTTTGTTTGGCACCAGCAGCATCATGGGGGCCAACCCCGCGTTGATGCCCAAGCTTGCCTATGACCCCGTGCGTGACTTTGCGCCCGTCAGTCTGGTGGCCACCATCGAAAACATTTTGGTGGTTCATCCGTCCGTGCCCGCCAACAACGTGCAAGAGTTCATTCGCTACGCCAAAGACAATCCCGGCAAGTTGTTTTACGGCTCATCTGGCACAGGCAGCACGTACCACTTAGGCTCAGAGATGTTTGCCAGCATGACCAAAACGCAACTGGGTCACGTGCCTTACAAGGGCCAAGGACCTGCTGCGCAAGACTTGCTTGCTGGGCACATCCAACTGATGTTTGATGCGTTCAACTCTGCCGTCCCCAACATCAAGTCTGGACGCATCAAAGCCTTGGGCATTGCCAGCGCCAAGCGTCACCCTGAATTACCCGACCTGCCCACCATCAGTGAGCAAGGTGTGCCCGGCTACGTCACCACCATTTGGCTGGCCTTCTTTGTACCAGCCAAAACGCCCACACCCATCGTGGAAAAGTTGAACCAAGATTTACGCACCATCATGCAACGCCAAGATGTGCGCGACCGCTTCAACAAGCTGGGCATGCAGGCTGTCAGCTCGTCTACCCAAGAGCTTGATGCGGTGTTGAAACAAGAACTCGCGCAGTGGACGCGCGTGGTGCGCGAAGCCAACATCAAACCCGAATGATCTACATCAATGACAAAGCCATTTCCTAGGTGTCTAATGTAATATTCACTTAGGAGAAATGTATGACAGCAAACGTTGGCGGCATCGACCGCATCTTGCGCATCGTCGCAGGCTTGGTACTCATTGCCTTGGCGTTCACACATGTGGTGGGCATGTGGGGCTACATCGTGGGTGGCATCGTGTTGGCCACGGGCGTGTTCCGCTTTTGCGGTGCGTACACCTTGCTTGGCATCAACACCTGCGCCATCAAACCTGCAGAAGAAGAGCACGCACAGTAAGCCGTGCGGGCTTCAAAAGCCTCAGTCTTATTGCGAGACTGAGGCTTTTTGACGTGCCAACCACAACAGGCCAGCGCCTGTGATGAGCACCGGCACCAATGACCCCCAGTTGAGCCAAGCCCAACCTTGGGTGGTGACCAAAGCGCCTGAAGCAAACGAGGTGAAGGCCATGGTGGCAAACACACAAAAGTTGATGGCTGCCTGTGCACGATTTTTTTCTTGCGGCGTGTAGGCCTGCATCGACAACGTGGTGCTGCCCGTGAACAAGAAGTTCCAGCCTACGCCCAACATGAACAAGGCGAACAAGAACTGGTGCAAGTCCACGCCCGACAGTGCCACGGCAATGCAAGCGATGTTCAGCAACACGCCCGCACCCATGATGGGCAAGACACCAAAGCGCTTGATCAAATGTCCTGTCACAAAACCCGGCGCAAACATGCCAATCACATGCCATTGCAACACCCAGGCCGTGTCTTCAAACGGGAAACCACACACTTGCATGGCCAGTGGCGTGGCGGCCATCAACAGGTTCATCACGCCATAGCCCAACGCAGCAGACAGGGCCGCCACCACAAACACAGGCTGACGCATGATTTGCCCCAAAGGGCGACCACCCGCATCATCTGCTTTGGCGGCAGGTGCGGGAGGAAAATCAATGAAGCTCATCACGGTCATCGACACCAGCGCCACCACCATCAAGGCCACATAAGCACCTGCGAATGGCATGGCAAACAAGCTCTTGGTTTGGATGGCCAAGTTAGGGCCAATGACCGCCCCCATCAAGCCACCGGCCATCACCAACGACACCGCTTTTTCGCGGTACTCGGGCTTGCACAACTCAGCTGCCGCAAAGCGGTACAACTGACCATTCGCGCTGTAGTAACCCGCCACCACCGTGGCTGTGACCAACAGCCAAAACGATTGCGTCATCACAGCCCATGCACCTAGCGCAGCCGATAGCAAGGCCACCAACAACCCCAACTGAAACGACCCCTTGCGGCCAAAGCGTTGTTGAGATTTAGCAACCAGACCCGTACTCAGCGCACCACCCACCACGTAGCCCATCACGGGCAAAGTGGCCATCCATGACTCAGGCGCCAAACTCAACCCCACCAAGCCGTTGATGGCAATGAAGGTGACGTTGTTGGTCAGAAACAAGCCCTGCGCGATGGACAGTAAAACGAGATGACGGTTCATAACAACCTAAAAATTAAAGAGAGAACAAACCTGCCGACATGGCCAAGCCATGCAACACCGCGGCAGCGATGGTCAACACAATGGCTGGCACCAAACGCTCAGGCTGCTCTGCATTTTGTAACAACAACGCAAAGACCCACAGCGACAAGGGCATAGACACCAAGCCCCACAGCGCGGGCTCGGGATGGATAAAGAGCCGCACCCCGACAAACAACCACACATACGCCAGTAAAGCAAAAATCAGATACACCCAAGCGGCACGGCGTGGTCCTAAACGAACCACCAAGGTGCGCTTGCCCACTTGTGCGTCTGCCACCGCATCGGGAAAACCGTTGATGACCAAGATGTTGCCCACCAACAAGGCAAAACTCACAGCCGCAGCGGCGGGCATCACAAAGAACTGACTGCGCTGCACATAGTCAGCGCCGATCACCACCAAGCCCCAGGTGAGTGCAACCGTCAACTCACCCAAGCCCCGCTTCATCAACGCCAATGGCGGCGCTGAATAACCCCAACCCAGCAGCAACCCCACCAAACCCAAGAGCAACAAACCGCCCCCCGTCTGCACAGACAACAACAAACCGCAAGGAATCAAAAAAAGAATGAGGGTCTTGGCCAAAACATGCGTGTCTTTCACACTGACCTGGCCGTTTTGAATCAGACGCGCACCACCTGTGAACGGGAACAAGCCTTGTGTATTGGCATCGTCTGCGCCGTTTAAGGCATCGTGGTAATCGTTCAACACATTGGCCGCTGCATGCATCAACACCGCCAGCACCAAGGTTGCAAGCGCTGTCCAAACGTTGGGGCCATGCCCACAAGCTGCGGCCACAGAGACCCCTAAGACACAAGCCACGACGGTGATGACCAAGAAACGAGGGCGCGTCATCTGCACCAACGTTCGCCAAGGCAAGAGGGTGGATGGACGCTCAGAAGACCCAGTCGACTTCACATCGCTCATGGCGCCATGGTTTCCCAAGCCTTCAAGGCCTCAGAGGCATACATCAACGCAGGCCCGCCGCCCATGTACACGCACACGGCCAAGGTCTCTTCCAACTCTTCGCGTGTGCAACCCACACGATGCAAAGCCTTCACGTGAAAACCGATGCAGCCCGAACAATGCTGCGTGATACCAATGGCCAAAGCCATCAGCTCTTTGTGTTTTTCGCTGACGGCACCGGTGGCCATGGCAGCTTTGGCCAATTGACCAAAACCTTGCATGACCTCTGGCTGCGCTTTGCGCAATTCAGTCATGGACTGGCTGATGTTCTTGATGAGGGTGGGATGGTCGAACGTGCTCATGTGAACTCTCTTCCTATTTATTCAAATGAATCTTTGGCATCTGCAACCAAATCGTGCGCAGTTTTCATGCAACCCTCCTTGCTGTGATGACGCGTTTCTTTGTCGTAGAGAGCATGGGCCACGTTTGCTCTAAATGTTGTTGGGTGATGCGATCACACACCAAATCGCACAAGGCATAAATGGTGGGATCGGCAATTTGGTAGTACACGCTGGTGCCACGGCCTTCGCGCTTGACAAAACCCTGCTGCATCAGCACGGCCAGATGGCGCGACGTATTGGCAGCGGTGTAGCCACAGGCCTCAGCCAGTTCACCGACGTTGTGCTCTGCTTCACGCAGCAAATTCAAAATACGCAAACGCGTTGGCTCGGCCAGTGCTTGAAAGTAACTGGCCACACGTTCAATGGCTTGTTCTGGAAGTTGTTTCATGTCACAAATTGTAAACTTATTTAGATTGTTAGTTATTTAATTGTTTAGTTAAATAGTGATGAATTTATTTATAGAATGACAACCATGACCGATTCAACACTGCGCATCTCTGGCCGACTGGCTCGCTTGTTTCAAGCTTCACAAATCACACCGCTGCTGGCACTGGTGTGTTTTCTGCTGGGCGTGTTTGCCGTGCTGGTCACGCCACGTGAAGAAGAGCCTCAAATCAACGTCACCATGGCCAACGTGCTCATTCCCTTCCCTGGCGCATCGGTGAAGGATGTGGAGCAAATGGTCTCAGGCCCAGCGGAACAAGTGCTGTCGCAAATTGCAGGCGTCGAACATGTCATGTCGGTGTCGCAACCCGGCATGTCCGTGGTGACCGTGCAATACAAAGTAGGCGTGCCGCGCACCGAAGCCTTGGTGCGGCTGTATGACACCGTCAACTCTCACGCCGACTGGCTGCCCAAGGGCCTAGGCGTGTTGCAGCCGCTCATCAAACCCAAAGGCATTGACGATGTGCCCATCCTCTCGCTCACCTTGCACGGAAAAGACACCGACCTGAGTGCGTATGAACTGGAACGCATCGCACAAAACATGGAGATGGATTTGAAGCGTGTCAAAGGCACACGTGAAGTGACCACCGTGGGCGGGCCATCGCGCGCCATTCAAATTGACATTGACCCTGCACGCATGCAAGCCGCTGGCATCACCGTGCCCGAATTGCGCATGGCTTTGCAAGCCGCACACCTGGGCGCCCCTGTGGGTGATTTGTTGGTGGGCCAACAAGCCATTGCCATTGAGTCTGGCCCCTTTTTAAGCAACGCCAAAGACGTGGCCAGCTTGGTGGTGGGGGTGCGTGCGGGCACGCCCATTCATGTGCATGACATTGCGCAAGTACGCGATGGCGGCGCACAAGCCAACACCGCTGTATGGCACGGCGTGGCAGATACCAAACCCACCGAGCGCACCGCGGTGACGATAGCCATCACCAAAAAACCAGGTGAGAACGCCATCGAAGTGGCCAATGCTGTGGTGGCCCAAGTGGCATCGCTCGAGCAAAGCAAGATTCCTGCAAATGTGGAAATCACCATCACACGCAACTATGGCGAAACCGCCAACGACAAAGCCAAAAAACTGATTCAAAAACTACTGTTCGCCACAGCTTCTGTTGTGGCCTTGGTGTTCATCGCTTTGGGTCGTCGCGAAGCGGCCATCGTGGGAACAGCTGTGATCTTGACCTTGACGGTCACCCTGTTTGCGTCTTGGGCTTGGGGCTTCACACTCAACCGCGTGTCACTCTTTGCCTTGATCTTTTCCATCGGCATCTTGGTGGATGACGCCATCGTGGTGGTGGAAAACATCCATCGCCACCAAGGTTTATTTCCAGACAAGACCCTGACACAAATCATTCCAAGCGCGGTAGACGAAGTGGGCGCACCCACGATTCTTGCCACACTCACCGTCATTGCGGCCTTGTTGCCGATGGCATTTGTCACAGGCTTGATGGGGCCTTACATGAGCCCCATTCCGATCAACGCCAGCATGGGCATGTTGCTGTCGCTGGCGGTCGCCTTTGTGGTCACACCTTGGTTAGCTCGCATTTGGATGAAAGCCACACCCGCGCACGGCGTGGAGGAAATCAGCGCCTTCAAACAATGGCTGCAACGCTTTTTCAACGGTGTGTTCACACCGTTCCTGAATGCACGAAGCGGCTCGCGCAACCGCTGGAGCTTGGGCGTCGCTATCTTAGGGGCCATCGTGGTGTCTGTGGCATTGCCAGTGGCTGGCTTCGTTGCTTTGAAGATGCTGCCATTTGACAACAAGTCTGAATTTCAAGTCGTGGTCGATATGCCTGCGGGTACCCGCGTGGAAGAAACTGAAAAAGTTCTTCGCGCATTGGGGGCTCACCTGGCCACCGTGCCTGAGGTGATTCACTACCAAACCTACGCGGGCTTGAGTGCCCCCATCAATTTCAACGGTTTGGTGCGTCAATACTATTTGCGCAGCGGTGGCAACGTGGGTGATATTCAAGTCAACCTGCAAGACAAGCATTTGCGCAAAGCGCAAAGCCACATCATCGCCATGCGTGAGCGCCCTGCCTTGCAAGCCATTGGCAAGCAGTTCAACGCCAATGTGAAAGTGATTGAAGTGCCCCCCGGTCCACCCGTGTTGGCCCCCATCGTGGCCGAGGTGTATGGCCCCACAGATGAAGGGCGCAACCTTGTGGCCAAGTCGGTGCGTACCCTCTTCAGCCAGCAAAGCGGTGTGGTCGATGTAGACGACAGCACCATCAGCGCAGCCCCGCGCCAAGTGCTGCTCATCAACCGCCAAAAGGCAGCGCAAATGGGTGTGTCGCAACAAGCCATCGTCAGCACCTTGCGTGCGGCGTTGGCGGGCGAATCCACCGTGTATGCGCACGACCAAAACAAATACGCGGGTGCCATCGTCATTCGTTTGCCCAAGAGCGAGCAAGACTCGCTGGACAAATTGCTCAGCTTGGGTGCGCGTAACTCGCAACGCGAAATTGTGCCCATCCGTCAGCTGGTGACCATCAGCGACACACAGCGCGAGCAACCGATTTATCACAAAGATTTGCTGCCCGTCACCTACGTGGTGGGCGACATGGCGGGCAAAGTGGATAGCCCCCTGTACGGTATGTTTGGTATGCGCAGCGGCTTGAACAAAATACAAGCACCCAATGGCAAACCTGTGGATGAGTATTTCATCCAACAACCCGCTGACCCTTACCAACACTACGCCGTGAAGTGGGATGGTGAATGGCAAATGACTTATGAAACTTTCCGCGACATGGGCGCCGCCTATGCCGTGGGCTTGGTGCTGATTTATTTGTTGGTGGTGGCGCAGTTTGGCTCTTACCTGGTGCCACTCATCATCATGGCGCCGATTCCGCTCACCATCATTGGCGTGATGCCAGGTCATGCCTTACTGGGTGCACCTTACACCGCCACCTCCATGATCGGCATGATTGCCTTGGCCGGCATCATCGTGCGCAACTCGATTTTGTTGGTGGACTTCATCCGCTTGCAGGTGTCACAAGGCATGAACTTGAAAGATGCGGTGGTGGCCTCAGCCATCACCCGCGCGCAACCCATTGTGCTGACGGGCTTGGCCGCCATGATGGGTGCGTTTTTTATTTTGGATGACCCCATCTTCAACGGTCTGGCCATCTCGCTGATCTTCGGTATTTTTGTATCGACCGCCCTCACCTTGTTGGTGATTCCGCTGCTCTATTTCATGGCTTTCAAGAACAAGCCAAGCTCAGTCATTTCTGGAGAACATGCATGAAACGCTTGCCACTCATCGCTGCCCTCACCCTTGCAGGCATCACCTCGGCCGCACACGCCGCAGACTTGATGAGCGCATGGCAAGCAGCCCTTGCACGTGATCCAGAAATTGCTGCCGCACGTGCCTTGCACGAACAAGCCGCGTTCAGACAAGAACAGGCCAAAGCCTTGTGGGCTCCCACGGTGTCAGCTGGCGGTGCTGTGGGCTTAGGTGGTGCGGACAGCCGCACCAAAGGCGCAGAGGCCATGGGCCAAAGCGATGTCACGTTCAAAACCAATGTCAACGCAGGTGCTTTGGCGCGTGCCAGCATCAACGCAGAAAAAGCGTGGATCAGCCCCGAGCGCGAAGCACAAAGCAAACAGCTCGAACTCTCAGCCCAAATTGCCCAGGCGCAGTGGCAACAAGCCCAGCAAGCACTCATCATGCGCACTGCACAACGCTACTTTGATGTGGTGGGTGCCGAGCAAGCACTCACCGTGTTGCAACGCCAGCAAAAGGCGATGCAGCAAGCCGCAGCAGAAATCAACAAACGTCAATCCGTCGGTGATGCCAGCGTGATGGATGTGCAAGAAGCCAGCGCACGCGTGTCTGAAATTCGTGCCCATGTACTCACGCACGAAAACAACCTGGCTACCAAGAAAGTGGCCTACCGCCAATTGGTGGGCCAAGAGCCCAGCCAGCTGATATCCATCGCGACCGTCAACCTCAGCCCCGTCGACTTGGCCGATGCCAACACGTGGGTGCAACGCGCCAAACAACAGTCACCCAGCCTGCAAATGATGGGTTTGCAACAAGCCATCCAAGGCCAAGAAGCCAAGCGCGTCAAAGCAGGCAATGCCATGACTGTGGATTGGGTGGCCCAAGCCCAAATGGACCGTTTGTCTGGCCAAGGCATGTACGGCAGTGCCAGCAACCAAATGGCGCAGTACATGGTGGGTATTCAACTCAATGCACCACTCAGCACAGGCGGCATGGTGGAAGCACGTGAGCGCGAAGCGTTGAAGCAAGTCGAAAAATTGCGCTACGACCAAGAGGCCGCTGAACAACAAGTCGAGCAACAGGTGCGCGATGCATGGCAAAGCCTGAGCACCGCGCAGGCGCGCTTGCAAGCCTTGGGTCAATCTGAACAAGCCAGCAAAGCGCGATTAGCCGCGACGCGCCAAGCCCACCGAACAGGCGCGCGCACCACCAATGAGTGGTTAGGGGCTGAGCATGATGCTGCACAAGCTGAATTGGCATTGCTGCAGCTTCGCATTCAAACAGCCCTCGACCAACTGCGCTTGTATGCCGCCAGTGGTGAATTGGGCGAAACCCAGCTGCGTCGAGTGAATGCCTTGCTGAAGTAACACCGACCCTCAAATTTCATTTTTAAAAGGAGCCTCTATGACCATCGAACGTTACATCCGCATCTTTGCGGGACTATTCATCATGATTTCTTTGGCACTTGGTATTGAAGAGAGCCCCGTGTTCGTCTCACGATGGGCGCTCGCCTTCACTGCGTTTGTTGGCCTGAACTTGTTTCAGTTTGGATTTACCAACGTTTGTCCTATGGGCAGTCTTTTGCGCAGGCTAGGGGTTCCTGAGCGCGCAGAGTGATTCGATCAAAGCACACGATGCCTGAAAGCATGGCCAGCACAAACACAAAAGCTTTGGCTTCGCCTGAGGCCATGGACACCAGTGCGGGCCCTGGGCAAAATCCAGCCAAGCCCCAGCCGATGCCGAAAATCAAGCTCCCCAAAACCAAGGTGCGATCGACGTGACGCAACTCTGGCCAATGAAATACTTGGCCAGACAAGCTTTTGTTTTTTCTTTTGGCAATTCCAAATCCCAACACGCCCACCAACACACCGCCGCCCATCACGAATGCCAAGGACGGGTCCCAGTGTCCTGCCAGGTCTAGAAAAGCTTGCACTTTCCCTGGATCTGTCATGCCGGACAGCAAAAGGCCTAAACCAAAAATCAGGCCCGCGAAAAACTCAATCACTCGTTGCAAGATACGTCTCCCTCAGATCACGTGACGGATCACAAACACGGTGACAAAACCAGTCGCCATGAACGACAGGGTTGCAATCAAAGACCGCAGCGACAAACGACTCAAACCACAAATGCCGTGGCCACTGGTGCACCCGGCCCCCCAGCGCGTGCCCACCCCAACCAACAGACCCGCAACAACCAACATCGGCCAGCTTGCATCGATTTGTGGCGGGGGCATCCCATCTGCAGGCAACAACCACTGCCCCACAAAGGGGGACAACATCAAGCCCAGTAAGAATGCAAATCGCCATGCGGTATCACCCAACTTAGGCGGCAACACCCCCTCCAAAATACCTGTGATTCCCAAAATACGTCCGCTGTAAATAAACAACAGCGAAGCGGCTACCCCAAGAAGCAACCCACCCGCAAGCGATGTCCACGGTGTGAAATTAAGCCAATCAATTGTCATCATTCATCTCTCAATAAGCCCCTATTATTGTTTAGCCCTAGACTCTTCCATTCAGTCTCAACATCAAAGGTCGCCCCATGAATCACAACCACATCGAAGACACCCACGCCCTGCTCAACAGCAGCGAAGCTTCCCACACGCCCACGCGTCGCTTGGCTTTGCAAACGGCACTGGGCATGGGCTATGCCGCCGCAGCCATGCCATTGATGGCACAAACCGCGGTGCAAACTTCTGCTGAAAGTTTGATCACGGGCCGCGTTGAGATCGATGTGAACGGTTTCAAGGTTCCTGCTTACCGCTCGGCACCTGCAGGCAAAACCAATTTGCCTGTGGTGCTGGTGATCTCTGAAATTTTTGGTGTGCACGAATACGTGGCCGACGTCACACGACGTCTTGCCAAAGAAGGCTACTTGGCCATCGCCCCTGAATTGTTTGTACGCCAAGGTGACCCCAGTCAGTTCAAAGACATCGCCAAGCTGCAAGCTGAGTTGATCTCTAAAGTGCCAGACGTACAAGTGATGACCGATCTGGACGCTACCCTGCAATGGGCGGCTCACAACGGTGGCAATGCCAACCGTGCAGCCATCACTGGTTTTTGCTGGGGCGGTCGCATCACCTGGTTGTATGCCGAGCACAACCCCAAGATCAAAGCTGGCGTGGCTTGGTACGGCCGCATGGAAGGTCAAACCAATGCCAACAACCCAAAGCACCCCATCGATTTGGTGGGTGCACTCAAAGCACCCGTGCTGGGCTTGTATGGTGGCGCAGACACAGGCATTCCCGTCACATCGATCAACAACATGAAAGAAGCCTTGGCGCAAGCTGCCGTCAAAGGCAACCAAGCAGCCAAGGCCTCCGAGTTTGTGTTGTACCGCGATGCACCGCACGCGTTCCATGCGGACTACCGCGCTAGCTACCGTGCAGGCGCAGCCACCGATGGCTGGAGCCGTGCCGTGGCTTGGCTCAAGCAACGCGTTTAAGCGAAGCGCTGCCGTCGCGTTTTAAGCGACGAACACCCGCGCCTTGCGCGGTGTGAGCACCAAGGTCTCGCCTTCTGTGAATCCCTGCTCGTAGAACTGCGATGCAGGGATTTGCGCTTCAATGATCTGCTGATCTGATGGGCTATCGTCCTCAGCGGCCACCAGCTCTAAGCGCGCAATCGGTCCCACAACAATAGCGCGGGTCAGTTGCGCCACGATGCCTTCGTCACCGGAGGTGTAGCGGCGCACATCCAAATCGTGGGGACGCACATAGGCAAACGCTTTGGCATCTTGTGCGGCATGGTGCTCAGGGCTGGCCACGCGCACGATTTGGTCTTCCACACCAATGTGCATTTCGCCTTCGTGCGCACGGCCATGGAACAAGTTCACATCGCCTAAGAAGCCGTACACAAAGGGGCTGGCTGGGTGTTCCCACACGTCTTGGGGCGAGCCCACTTGCTCGACATTGCCTTTGTTCATCACCACCACGCGGTCGGCCACTTCGAGGGCTTCTTCTTGGTCGTGCGTCACAAAGATGGTGGTCACATTCAAGTCATCGTGCAAGCGACGCAACCAGCGGCGCAGCTCTTTGCGCACCTTGGCGTCCAAGGCGCCAAAGGGCTCGTCCAACAACAACACTTTGGGCTCAACTGCCAAGGCACGGGCCAAGGCAATGCGTTGGCGTTGACCGCCTGAGAGTTGTGAGGGATAACGGTCAGCCAGCCAATCAAGTTGCACGAGGCTCAGCAAGTCGTGCACCTTCTTTTTGATTTGCTCTTCGCTGGGGCGTTCGCTGCGTGGTTTCACGCGCAGGCCAAAAGCCACGTTTTCAAACACGGTCATGTGGCGGAACAAGGCGTAGTGTTGGAACACAAACCCCACTTGGCGCTCACGCACATGCACATGGGTGGTGTCTTCACCGCTGAACAAAATGGTGCCAGCGTCTGCGGTTTCTAAACCCGCGATGATGCGCAGCAAGGTGGTCTTGCCGCAGCCTGATGGGCCCAACAAAGCGATCAGCTCGCCAGAGTGGATGTCTAGGCTCACATCGCCCAGCGCTTGAAAGTCGCCAAACTGTTTGTGGATGTTTCTAATTTCGATGCTCATGATTCGATACTCGTATTCTGTTGATGCGTGTGGGCGTTAAGCGTTTATGCGCTTGGCATTTCTTGTGGCAGTTCAGCCGTGGCCTTCAGCTCACGCGCATGACGCCACTCCACCACTGACTTGATCGCCAAAGTCACCAAGGCCAACAAAGCCAAGAGTGAGGCCACGGCAAATGCCGCCACCGATTGGTATTCGTTGTACAAAATTTCCACATGCAAAGGCATGGTGTTGGTCTGTCCACGTATGTGGCCTGACACCACCGACACCGCGCCAAACTCCCCCATCGCACGCGCGTTACACAAGATGACGCCGTAAATCAAACCCCACTTGATGTTGGGCAAGGTGACATACCAAAAGGTTTGCCAGCCTGTGGCACCCAACACGATGGCGGCTTGCTCTTCGTCATTGCCCTGCGCTTGCATGAGCGGGATCAACTCACGCGCGATGAAGGGGAACGTGACGAACACGGTGGCCAACACAATGCCTGGCACCGCAAACACAATCTTGATGTCATGCGCTTGTAGCCAAGGGCCAAACCAGCCCTGTGCGCCAAACATCAACACATAAATCAAACCCGCCACGACGGGCGATACCGAGAACGGCAAGTCGACCAAGGTGGTCAAAAAGGCTTTGCCAGTGAACTCATATTTGGCGATGGCCCAAGCAGCGGCAATGCCAAACACCAAGTTCAAAGGCACGGCAATGAGTGCGGTGATGAAGGTCAAATAAATGGCTGACCACGCATCGGGCTCTTGCAGCGCTTGCCAGTACGCATCCAAGCCTTTGCGCAAGGCTTCGGTGAACACCGCAGCCAACGGCAAGACCAAGAAGAAGAACATGAAGGTCAGCGCCACACCAATCAGGCTGTAGCGCACCCATGCGGGTTCGGTGGTGCCCGCTTGTGCGCGGCGTTGCGAAGGGTTCATCGTCGTGCTCATGCCGGGGCTCCTGTGTGGCGGCGTTGCCAAGCTTGCAGGGCATTGATGACCAACAACAAAACAAACGAGATGACCAACATCACCACCGCCACTGCAGTGGCTCCGGCGTAGTCGTATTGCTCTAACTTACCAATGATGATGAGTGGTGTGATTTCAGACACCATGGGCATATTGCCCGCAATGAAAATGACCGAGCCATATTCGCCAATCGCACGCGCAAAGGCCATGGCAAAACCAGTGAGCAACGCAGGCGCAATGCTGGGAAAAATCACGCGGCTAAAAGTTTGCCAGCGTGTGGCGCCCAAACAAGTGGCCGCTTCTTCGAGTTCTTTCTCTGCGTCTTCCAACACAGGCTGTACCGTGCGCACCACAAAAGGCAAGCCAATGAAGATGAGGGCAATCACCACGCCGTTGGGGTTGAAGGCCAGCTGAATGCCCATGGGTTCGAGGTACTGCCCCACCCAACCATTACCTGCCAACAAGGCGGTGAGGGAAATACCGGCCACCGCAGTCGGCAATGCAAAAGGCAAGTCCACCAACGCATCCACCACCTTCTTGCCAAAGAAGTTGTAACGCACCAGCACCCAAGCCACGAGCAAACCAAACACAACGTTCACCAAGGCCGCAATCAGCGACGCGCCAAACGTGAGTCGATACGACGCCATCACGCGAGGGCCTGTGACGGCAGCCCAAAACTGGTCCCACGTGAGCGTGAAGGTTTTGAACACCAAAGCCGACAGCGGAATCAACACAATCAAGCTCAAGTATGTGAGCGTGAAGCCCAGCGTGATGTTGAAGCCGGGAAGAACGCGCGCCGCCTTGTGGCTGCGCGCCAGAGAAAACAATGCCATGAAAATTACTTCACCGTGTAAATCTTGTCGAACTGGCCACCGTCATTGAAGTGGACTTTTTGCGCTTCGCTGAGCGAACCGAAATATTCGCTCACAGGCACCAACTGAACGGGTTTGAAAGTGGTCGCATATTTCTTGAGCAACGCAGGTGAACGTGGACGCAAGGCGTGCTTGGCTGCAATTTCTTGTGCTTCGTCAGAGTACAAGTAGTTCAAGTAAGCCTTGGCCAAATCGCCAGTACCCTTCTTCACCACGGTGCGTTCCACCACAGCCACGGGGTTCTCGGCAATGATGCTGACCGATGGGTGCACCGCATCGACCTTGCCTTCACCAAATTCGCGGTCCACAGACACCACTTCTGATTCAAACGTCACCAACACATCGCCGATGTTGCGTTGCAAGAAGATGGTGGTGGCATCACGACCACCTTTGGCAAGCACGGGCACGTTTTTGAAAATCTTGCCGACAAACTCGGCAGCACCTGCGTCGTTCATGCCTTTTTTACGCGCATAGGCCCAAGCTGCCAAATACGCCATGCGGCCATTGCCACCGGTTTTGGGATTGACGATGATGACTTGCACGCCAGGCTTGGTCAGATCGTCCCAATCCTTGATACCTTTAGGATTGCCATTGCGTGTGAGAAACAACATGGTCGACGTAGTGGGCGATGCGTTGTTGGGAAACTTCTTCGCCCAATCTTTGGCGACCACGCCTGTGCTGGCCAAGAATTCAATGTCGGTGGTGGTATTCATGGTCACCACATCGGCTTCCAAACCGTCGTTCACCGCGCGCGCTTGTGCGCTGGAGCCACCGTGGGCTTGGTCAATTTTGATGTCTTTGCCTGTGGTCTTTTTGTAGTGAGCCACGAAAGCGGCGTTGTAGTCTTTGTAAAACTCGCGGGCCACGTCATACGACGCGTTCAGCAAGGTTTGTGCAGAAGCCAAAGAGCTGACTGCCAAGAGCGCAGCGGCTAAGGTGGTGTGTAGGAATTTTTTCATACCGTTTGAAGCTCCAAAAAATGAGTAGACGTCGCAGGTGTCGCCGCCTTGAAAACCAAAGGCGTTTCCACCAAAGATTGCAACAGTGCCAGCCCCAAAGGCCAAGCACCAAAACCAGAATCGATGTTGATGTGTCCTGCGTTTTGCAAACGCACAAACTCGCTGCCCCATGACCGCGCATAAGCCCCAGCGGTGCGCACGGGGCAATACGGGTCGTTGCTGCTGGCCACCAACACACTGCGGTAGGGCAGCGTATGGTACGGCACAGGGGCAAAGTCCACCAAGGGGGCACGTCGATCAGGGTCAGCTGGAGCCACCAGCAAAGCACCTTGAATGCGAGCCACGGCTTCAGGCGGCAAGTGAGTTGATGCAATGCAGCCTAGGCTATGCGCCAACAACACCACAGGGCCGTCTTGTGCCAACACCGTTTCGGCAATACGACCAACCCATGCGCTGCGGGTGGGAGAAATCCAGTTGTCTTGTTGCACGCGCACCGCGCCCTCGATGGTCTCAGCCCACAGGCTTTGCCAGTGACCGGGGCCGGAATCGCGCCAACCCGGAACGATGAGGATGGTGGGTGTTTGAGACATGGCCGCGATTGTGGGTGGCAATGCAGCAAACTCAAACGACTGTTTATTTGTTAGTTAATAACGCATGCGTATAAAGAAAAAGCCCGCTTGCTTGCGGGCTTTCAGAGGGCAAGGCGCAATGCAATTACAGAATTTGGGCCGCTTCGTCGAACGCCAAACGTGGGCCACGTGGGTGCACGCCAGTAGGTTCAGCCACGCCGAGGTTGATGAGGAAGTTGGCTTTGAAGCGGCCATCGGCAAAGAAGGCCTCGTTCACCGCTTGTGGGTTGAAGCCCGACATAGCACCACTGTCCAAGCCTAAAGCACGTGCGGCCAAGATCAGGTAAGCGCCTTGCATGCTGCTGTTGCGTGCAGCCGTGGCTTCGGTCATGGCGGGATTAGCGTCAAACAAAGGCTTGGCGTCGTAGCCAGGGAACTGGGTGGGCAGGTGCTCGTGAAAGCGTGTGTCTTGGGCGACGATCACGGTCACGGCAGCGCTTTGCACTTGGGGCACGTTGCCGGGCATCAAAGCGGGAATGAGCTTAGCTTTGGCTTCAGCGGTTTTCAAAAACACATAACGCGCAGGCTGCGCGTTGAACGCAGTAGGACACCACTTAAGCAAGTCGTACAACTGGTGAATCACGGCATCTGACACAGGTGTGTCTTTGAAAGCATGAACTGTACGTGCATCACGAAACAATTGGTTAAGCGCGGCGTCGTTGAGAACGTTGAATGACATGAAAAGTTCCTAAGAAAAAAGAGAGGATCGCAAACGTTGATCGAGTTGAAGAATATCAGGTGCATTTGTCACCCGAATGTCACCAGACAACACACGGTCTATCAACTGCGAGGCCGTGGCTGCATGTGGCAGCACCGTGCCCCAGAAGTACACCTGCTGCGCATCTGAAATCAACAGCGTGGGGAAGTTCTCCACATCGACGTTGTCCAATACCTCGGCCTGATCTTCGATGTCGACCCAAACAAAATCGGCTTGCTGCGCGTATTGCAGCTTGAGTGCATCCATTACCTGAACATAGTCATCACAGGTTCGACACCAGGCGGCACAGAAGCAAGCAACAAGCAAACGAGGGGGTGTATCAGACATCGACAAAAAGTTGGAAGAGGCCAAGCCTCTTCCAACAGAGCGCTCAGCGTTTGGCGTTTGGCGTTGCGCAATTGTCGCATTCGACGTTCTTAAATATTTAGGAACTTAGATTGCCAAGCTTTAAAGCTTGGCAATCGACACTTCGGTCGACTTGACCAACGCGACCACTTCCGAGCCAATGACCAACGCCAAGTCGTCGACAGAGCGTGTGGTGATGACTGAGGTGACGATGCCCCAAGGGGTTTCGACGTCAATCTCTGACACGACATCGCCGCGAATGATTTCGCGCACTTTTCCTTTGAATTGGTTGCGTACGTTGATAGCTTGAATGGACATGGGGTTCTCCTTAAAAGTCCGTAATGAAAAATGTTTGAAAAGTTTTTAAATCGCCCAACGCAAACCATGCGCGGGCAAGCCTGGCCATGCTTCGTCGTTGACCGGTGGTTGTGCTTCGTCTGGGTGTTGCAGCACGCGGTCCAAGATGCGTTTTTCCAACGCGGCAAATTGCGCATCACCACGTGAGCGAGGACGCGGCAAATCAATGCGTTCATCCAAGGACACGGTGCCGTCTTCGATCAAGATGACACGATCGGCCAACACCACTGCTTCTTGCACATCGTGCGTGACCAGCAAGGCTGTAAAGCCGTTGTCGCGCCAGAGCTGCTCAATGAGGGCATGCATCTCAATGCGCGTGAGCGCATCTAGGGCACCGAGTGGTTCGTCGAGTAGCAACAAACGTGGGTTGTGCACCAAGGCGCGGGCCAAGGCCACGCGCTGGCGTTGCCCCCCCGAGAGCTTGGCCGGCCATTCATGCAAACGGTCACCCAGTCCCACTTGCGCCAACACTTTGGTGGCATCGTCGTGGTGTGATTCCGGCAAGCCCAAAGCCACGTTGTCGACCACGCGCTGCCAAGGCAGCAAGCGTGCTTCTTGAAACATGATGCGTGTGTCGTGGCGCAAGCCCGTCACGTCTTGGCCATCGACTTGCAACTTGCCCTGTGTGGGCGCTTCAAGGCCTGCGACCAAACGCAGCAAGGTACTTTTGCCGCAACCACTGCGCCCCACGATGGCCACAAACTCGCCCGGCTCAATGGTGAGTTGGGTGTTGTGCAGCACTTGGCGTTGGCCGTAGGACTTGCCTAAGTTTTGAATGTCTAAGCGAACGCCACCTAAAAAATCGCCTGCTGGTGCTGTAGAAATTGTGTGTGTCATGTCCGTCTTTCCATCATTGGTAGCCAGGGTGCCAGCGCAGCCAATAGCGCTCCAAGGCTTTGGCAAACACATCTGCCAATTTGCCCAAAATGGCGTAGAGCAAGATGCCCACCAACACCACATCGGTTTGCAAAAACTCACGCGCATTCATGGTGAGGTAACCAATGCCCGCTTGTGCCGAAATGGTTTCAGCCACGATCAAAATCACCCACATCAGCCCCAGCGAAAAACGCAAGCCCACCAAGATGGAAGACAGCGCCCCAGGCAAGATGATGTGGCGATACAAGCCCCATTGAGAAAGACCATAGGTCCGGCCCATTTCAATCAAACCCACATCCACATTGCGAATACCGTGAAAGGTGTTGATGTAAATCGGAAAGAACACCGCCACTGAAATCAAAAACAGCTTGGCGGTTTCATCAATGCCAAACCACAGGATGACCAAGGGAATCAAAGCGAGCGCAGGAATGTTGCGCACCATTTGAATGGTGGAATCGAGCAAAGTTTCGGCCCATCGGATAGAGCCGGTGAGGAGCCCCAAGGCCAAACCCAAACCACCGCCCACAGCCAACCCCAGCAAAGCGCGAGCAGCACTGATTTGCACGTGCTTCCACAACTCCCCCGAATCGGCCAAGGCCCAAGCGGCATCGACCACCGAGAGCGGTGCAGGCAGCACGCGCACCGAAATCCAGCCTTGCACAGAGGCGATTTGCCACACGCCCACCAGGAGCAACGGCACCAGCCAAGGCAAGAGACGTTGAAACGCCGCATGTGCAAAGCTACGCAATTTGCCCCAAGGAAACCAAGGCACATCAGAGCCCTGGTACCACGTGGCTTGCAGCACACCCGATTCCATGGCGGTGAAGGCGGCGAGCTGTTGATCAGAAGTTCTTGTCATACGCACTCGCTTAACTTTGCGATGCCCGTTTTTCAACGGGCACCAAGTTGTTGGCCATCACTTCGCCAAAGGGGCTAACCAAGTTGACATTGCCGGTCGTGGCTTGCGGGTTCACGCCGATGTGTGGGAAAACCAACTCAGCAAAGCGGTAGGTTTCTTCCAAGTGCGGGTAACCCGACAACACAAAGGTGTCTGCACCAATTTCTTGATATTCCTTGAGTCGTTTGGCAATGGTCTCGCCATCTCCCACCAAGGCGGTGCCTGCCCCCCCGCGCACCAAGCCCACGCCCGCCCACAGATTGGGGCTGATTTCGAGCTTGTTGCGGTTGCCGCCGTGCAGCTCGCGCATGCGGCGCTGGCCTTCCGAGTCCATGCTGCTCAACCCTGCTTGCGCTTTGGCGATGGTGGCATCGTCTAAATGTTTGATGAGGTCGTCTGCAGCGGCCCATGCTTCTTCATTGGTTTCGCGTGGGATGACGTGCAAGCGCACACCAAACTTCACTTTTCGGCCAAGCTTGGCAGCGCGTTGGCGCACATCGTCAAACTTCTTGGCCACTTCTTCGGGGGGCTCGCCCCAAGTGAGGTACAGCTCCACCTTCTCAGCGGCCAAGTCGTGTGCTGCATCCGATGAGCCACCGAAGTACAAAGGTGGGTAAGGTCGTTGCACGGGTGGGAACAACTGACGTGCACCTTTGACCTTGACGTGCTTGCCTTCAAAGTCCACGGTCTCACCCGAAAGCACACGGGTGTAGACCTCTAAGAACTCACGGGCGTGTTCGTAGCGTTCGTCGTGGCTCAAGAAAGTGCCATCGGCTTCTAAGTCGCTGCTGTCACCACCGGCCACCACGTTGACCAACAAACGGCCTTCACTCAAACGGTCCAACGTGGCGGTTTGGCGCGCGGCCACCGTGGGCGACATGATGCTGGGGCGTAAGGCCACCAAGAACTTCAAGCGTTGCGTGGATGAAATCAAACTCGCCGCGGAAATCCAAGGGTCTTCGCAGGAGCGACCTGTGGGCAACAACACACCGCCATAACCGAGCTTGTCCGCCGCTTGTGCGATTTGCTTCATGTAGGCGTGGTCCACAGCGCGTGCGCCTTGTGAAGTGCCGAGGTAACGGCCATCGCCGTGCAGGGGAATAAACCAAAAAATGTTCATGATGTTCTCTTTGATGGGGATGAATGAATCAACGAGCGAAGCGCCAAACGATGTCGGACACACGCACGTGTTTAGGAATGAGTGCCAAGCGCGCAAAGGCATCAGCCACGTTTTGTTGGCTAGCCGCCGCTTCCGCACTGAGCAAGCCAACTGGCGAACGGGGGCGACGCTTCAAAAAAAGACTGACCACGCCCGCATCCAAACCACTGAAGTTGGCAATCAACTTGATCGCTTCGGGGCGACGCTCTTGCACAAAGCGGTCAGCGCGTGAGAGTTCCTCAAACAAGGCCAACACCACCTCTGGGGATTGGTTGGCCAATGCTGTGGACGACAAATAAAACGAGTGGTTGCCCGATAAGCCCACACCGGTGGTAATGGCACGCGTGGGCAAGGCCAACTCGGTGGCGGCATAGAACGGATCCCAAATCGCCCAAGCATCCACACTCTTACGCTCAAACGCGGCACGTGCGTCTGCGGGTGTGAGGTAGATGGGTTGAATGTCGCTCCACGACAAACCCGCCTTCTCGACCGTTCGCACCAACAGGTAGTGCGCACTGGAACCTTTTTGCAAGGCAATCTTTTTGCCTTTCAAGTCAGCCAAGGTTTTGATGGGTGAGTCTTGCAACACCAAAATAGCCGAGCTCTCAGGCTTGGCAGGCTCAGCCCCCACGTAATACAAGTCTTTGCCTGCGGCTTGAGCAAACACAGGTGGCGCATCCCCCGTGAGGCCAAACTCCAAAGCGCCGACCGACAGTGCCTCTAACAACTGAGGGCCTGCAGGAAACTCAATCCACGACACCTTGGTGCTGGGGAAGCGTTTTTCGAGCGCACCTTGTTGCTTCAAGATGACCAAGTTGACGGCTGATTTTTGGTAGCCAATGCGCAGCTGCTCTAAAGGCTTGGCGCTGGGTTTGTCTTTGGTCTGTGCAAACACGTTGGGTGCGATCATCGGGGCGGTCAGCCCCCAAGCCCCTGCTGACAAAGCCAGCAAGCGCAGCAGTTCACGACGGTTGTTGTGTGTCATGTTCGGCCCTACTTAGTTCAAGCTCACCGGTGCGGCGTGCAAGAGGTTGAGTTTTTTCGGAATCAGCTTGAGTTCAAAGAAGGTGTCGGCAATGCTTTGCTGTTCTTCCAAAATGCTCTGCGTGATGGGTGCTGTGCCGTACGCTGCGCGACCTACATAAACCTCGGTGATGCTTTTGTCTAAGCCCAACACCTGGGACAACTCTGTAGCGGCGACAGATTTGTTTTTAGAAATCCAGGTATCAATGGCATTGACCTCGTCAATGGCAATGCGCAGCACATCGGGGTTTTGCGTGGCGAACTCGCGTGAGGTGAAGTAGTACTGGCGGTTCTTTGCAACGCCTGTGGCATCTGCCAACAACTGTGCATCGAGTGATTTTTGCGCCGAGGCCAAGAATGGGTCCCAAATGATCCAAGCATCCACTGCACCTTTTTCAAAGGCAGCACGTGCATCAGGCGGTGGCAAAAACACAGACTGCACATCGCTGTACTTGAGTCCGTGCTTTTCGAGCAGCTTCACCAAAAAATACTGTACGTTCGAGCCCTTGTTGTAGGCCACGCGTTTGCCTTTGAGGTCAGCCACAGTTTTGATAGGCGAGCCTTTGGGCACGATGATGGCCTCCAAACGTGGGCGCAGCACCGTGGCACCGGCGTACACCAGTGTTGCCCCTGCGGCTTGCGCAAAGATGGGGGGCGCTTCACCGACATCACCAAAGTCAATCGCACCCACGTTTAATGCTTCCAGTTGCACAGGGCCTGCGTTGAACTCGGTCCACGTGACGTTCACCCCCAACGGGGCCAAACGTTTTTCCAAAGTGCCACGCGCTTTGAGGATGGAGAGCCAACCTTTTTGATGGCCGATGCGCAAGGTGCGCGTGGCTTTTTGCGCAAAGGCTGGCAAGCTTGCGCCTAGGGTGCCAATGGCTGTGGATGCAGCAGCAACCGCAGAGAAAAATTGGCGGCGAGAAATATCAGATGCAAATGTCATAGAACGTCCTATTCAGTTGTGAATGGCCAAGGCTCCGCCCAGACCGCGTTCACAGCGGTTTCAAAAAATGCGTTGGGAGATTTAGAAAGACGTTTGCTTCAAGCCTGCGCTTGAGGCAAACACGAGGGCGTGGTTAGACACTACATCGCACTTGCGAGAAGTGCACATTCGAGAAGCGGCCAGCATGGGCCAATGTGGGTGCGATGTGCTCGGTAACCAAGGTGTGCACCGCATCGTCCAAACGTTCGCCAATTTCATCGGCCAACTGGTAGCCACCTTCTGGGTTGACCACCACTTGTGAATCGGTGGCGTAGATGCCGGGCAAGATGTTCTTCGCGCCCAACGACTGCAGCACAGGCCGCAGTGCGTAGTCCAAAGCCAACATGTGGTGTGGACTACCGCCAGTGGCCAGAGGCAACACGGTTTTGCCCTTGAGTGCGGTTTGCGGCAGCAAATCCAAAAACACTTTCAACACACCGCTGTAGGCCGCTTTGTAAACCGGTGTGGCCACCACCACGATGTCGGCATCAGCCACTTGGGCTGTGGCGCGAATCACCGCAGGGTTGCCAAAATCAGCCAACAGCAGCGCTTGAGGGGGTAAGTCACGCACACGCAAGGTCTCCACCTGTGCACCGCGAAACGCGAGGCGCTGCCCCGCAGCACTGAGCAAGGCGGCGGTGCGTGAGCGCTCAGAGGGACTGCCAGCAATCAAAAGTACAGACATGGCGATTACTTCTTCAAATAAATTTGGTCGAAGCTCGCGCCGTCGGCAAAGTGGTCTTTGGTGGCTTTGCTCCAGCCGCCAAACGATTTGTCGATGGTGACCAAGTTAAGCTTAGGAAACTGTTTGGCGTATTTCGCTTGAGCCTTAGGCGATGTGGGTCGGTAGAAATTTTTGCCAGCAATGTCTTGACCCTCGTCGCTGTAGAGATACTCCAAATATGCCTGCGACACAGCACGTGTCCCCTTCTTGTCCACGTTCTTGTCCACCACGGTCACAGCGGGTTCAGCCAAGATAGAGAGCGACGGAACAATCACATCGAACTTGGCACCGAATTCTTTTTCAAGTAAGTAAGCTTCATTTTCCCAAGCAATCAACACATCGCCTTGGTTGCGTTGTGCAAAGGTGATGGTGGAACCACGGGCCCCGGTGTCGAGCACGGGCACGTTTTCGTAGAGCTTTTTCACAAAGTCTTTGGCCTTCGCGTCGCCGCCGTATTTACGCTTGGCAAATTCCCACGCGGCTAAATAGTTCCAACGTGCGCCGCCTGATGTTTTGGGGTTGGGGGTGATGACGCTGATGCCGGACTTGACCAAGTCATCCCAGTCTTTGATGCCTTTGGGGTTACCTTCGCGCACCACCAAGATGATGGTGGAGGTGTAGGGAGCGCTGTTGAGTGGCAAACGCTTTTGCCAGTCTTTAGGAATGAGCGCGCCGTGTTCATGCAAGGCATCGGTGTCACCGCCCAAAGCTAAGGTGGCCACATCCGCATCCAAACCATCAATGATGGAGCGGGCTTGTTTGCCAGAACCACCGTGCGATTGTTTGATGGTCACGTCTTGACCGGTCTTGGCTTTCCAGTGCTTGGCAAAGGCTTGGTTGAACTCTACGTACAACTCGCGGGTGGGGTCGTATGACACGTTGAGCAGTGTCACGGGCGCGGGTTGCGCCGCTGCAAAACCTGTCACGGCCAAGAAAGCGCTAGCTGCGAGTGTCTTGAAAAAGTCTTTACGTTGAATCATTTGGTTCCCTTTGCATCCATCTAAATTTGCGATGGATGGATTCTTAGCGCAGCAGCGCGAAAAGGGAACGACAGAGTTTTTGGTTGTTAATTACCTAAACATCTAAGGCAAATTAAATCGCGCCAACCGTGGCCTCGTCGCTGCGGCCATCGCCTCGGTTGTCTTTCCACTGAATGGTCACTTTGTCGCCCGCTTTGGTGCCTTTCAACGTGAACTGCCAAAACGGGTTTTTCGACACGGCGGTGCCCCACTCTGCGGTGAGCACAGGCTTGCCATTGAGCAAGACCGTGACGTCTTGGATGTGCCAAGCAGGAATGACTTTGCCATTGCCGTCTTTGCGTTGACCAGATTCCATTTCATGGTTCATCAACACACGCACGGTGGCGTTGTTGCCAGCGGGAACGATGCGGATACGAGATGCTTCAGACATGGTGTGGTTCCTCTCGTTATTCGCCGCAGCCACCGATGGTGACCTTGATGTCGCGCTTGGCGAAATAGGCCTTGCCGTCTTGCGTCAAAGCCACGGCATACACATCGGACGATTGGTTCATCTTGATGCGCAAAGAAAACTGGCTGTCCACTGCAGGGCTGATCTGAAAACTCGCGACCAAGGCAGAGGGATTTTTTTCAACCAACAACAACAGGCGTTTGACGTTGGGCAGCGTTGTGCCAAAACCAACCATGACGCTCACACCACTGTCTGCAATTTCGGGTCCCGTGATGGTCATATCAGGGCTAGCCACTGGGGCGGATGCGCCCAACGCCTTTAAAACACCATTCACCGACTTGGCGTCAAAAGCTGTTTTGTCATACGCGATGGCTTTGAACGGCAAGAAGCCGGCTGCACCCAGCAGGGTGGCCACAGCCCAGCTTTGCTGGAGGGTTTGACGTCGGTTCAACATGGGTTTCTCTCGGTAAAAACGTATTTTGCCCTAGCAAATCCGCTTAGACTGCTGCTTTCATTTCTGTCAATTTTTAGACGAGCTGGAGTTCACCATGACACAACGCTTCTCTGTGCGACACCGCTGGGCTATCACGGCCGCCGTGCTTGCCTGCTTCTTGACGAGCGCGCATGCGCAGTCATCTGCCGACACTTTGTACCAACGCGCCACCGCAGCTACATGCGCCAACTGCCACGGCACCGATGGTCGCACCACAGAAGGTTCAGCCATTCCTGCACTGGCTGGTATGCCCAAAGACTACATGGTCTTGCAAATGAAAGCCTTCAAAGAAGGCACACGCCCAGCCACCGTGATGCACCAGCTGAGCAAAGGTTTGACCGATGCACAAGTCAACAGCATCGCCACGTATTACGCCAGCCTCAAACGCTAAAGGACACACCATGCAACGTCGCAGTTTTGTACAAGCCTCTTTGGCATTGGGTTCTTTGAGCACCTTGGTCGGTTGCGCATTCACAGGCCGCATTCCTGAAAAAGCACGCGTGGTCGTGGTGGGTGGTGGTTATGGTGGTGCCACGGCTGCCAAATACATTCGCATGCTGTCGAACTACAAAATCGATGTCACGCTGATTGAGCCCAACTCAGCGTTTGTGTCATGCCCCATTTCTAACTTGGTCATTGGCGGCAGTAAGACCATGGCCGACATCACCACACCGTACGACAAGCTCTCGGGCAACCACGGCGTGAATGTGGTGCGCGACTATGTGGCCAGCATCGATGCGGCCAAGAAAACCGTCACACTGGCCAGTGGCCCCAGCATTCGTTACGACAAGCTGGTGCTCTCACCCGGCATCGACTTGGTGTTGAACAGCATCGAAGGTTTGCAAGCAGCCAATGCCTCTGGCCAAATCTTGCATGCTTGGAAAGCAGGCCCTGAAACTTTGGCCCTGCGCAAACAGCTCGAAGCGATGGACGATGGTGGCGTGTTTGCCATCACCATCCCCGAAGCGCCCTACCGCTGCCCTCCTGGCCCCTACGAGCGTGCCAGCCAAGTGGCACATTACTTCAAACAACACAAGCCCAAATCGAAGGTGTTGATTTTGGATGCCAACCCAGACGTCACGTCGAAAGGCCCGTTGTTCAAGAAGTTCTGGGCTGACAACTACAAAGGCATCTTGGAATACCGTGGTCAACACAAAACTGTGGCGGTGGATGCAAAAACCAAAAGACTTAAGTTTGAAGTGCAAGGCGATGTGAAAGCCGATGTGCTCAATGTGTTGCCCACCATGCGTGCCGGCACGATTGCGGTGCAAAGTGGCTTGGCCAACGCCAATGCCCGTTGGTGCGGTGTGAACTACCAAACCTTTGAATCCACCCAAGCCAAAGACGTGCACGTGATTGGCGATTCAATTTTGTTGGCACCCGGCATGCCTAAGTCGGGCCACATGGCCAACTCGCAAGGCAAGGTCACGGCTGCGGCCATCGTGGCGCAACTGTCTGACTTGCCAGTCAACCCAGACCCATTGCTTACCAACACCTGCTACAGCTTTGTGAACGACAAGTTGGTGGTGCATGTGGCCTCGGTTCATCAGTACGACGCCAAAGACAAGACTTACAAAACAGTGGCGGGCTCAGGTGGTGTGTCCACAGCACCGAATGAGCTGGAAGGCATCTACGCGTTGAACTGGGCGCAAAACATTTGGGCAGACACTCTGCGCTAAATGAAGCAACCTTAAAAAGCCGCTCCTGCATGTCGCAGCAGCGGCTTTTTTCATTTCAAGGAGAAGTACGGTCTTGCCCGTACGTGAGTCATCGAATTTTCAAATGCTGTGATTTTTTCTACAGTGAGGCATCTGCAAACTGCGCATTTGTTTCAAGCCAAAGAAAGCCTCACATGACACCCTTTGTTACACAAGTTCTCGTCAAAAAAAAGAAGCAACAAAGATTGGCACGTCAAATTGGCACGAAAGAAGACTCAAGCAACGAGCAGCAGCTGTATTACAAAGACGTGGCTGGATTTTTTATCTTCTTGCTGGTCGTCTTTATCGTGCTGAAGATTTCGCTTTATGCCTGATGCGAGGTGAGTCAACCCAAGGTTGATGCGGGCATCAAAGTTCCCAAATATTCAAAATGTGCCAGCGCCTTCTCTGCTGGCTCAATAAATTTCATGCGACGGTCCACCGTGTCGACGACCACATGAATCAATTCAGCATCACGCAATTTGTCAATCTTTCGACTCACCGCAGATGGGCTGAGGAACAGTTCGTCACGCAATTCCAGGGCTTGCATCATGGATAAAGGCTGGTGCATCGCATATCGAACAGCAATGATTTCAAGCAGTCTTTGCTCATCGGGTGGAATCAACAAAGGTTTTTTATGCGATTGACGGGCCTTGTGTACGGCCAACAAAAAATCTAAATATTTGAGTTTTACAGGCGCAAGCGTTGCACCTTGTTGCTGATCAGTCATAGAGATGACTGTAGAAACAATTCCCAATTTTGAAAATTCGATAAGCCACGTACGGGCTAGACCGTACGCCCAAAAGAATTAATTGATACGTTCAATGCTCATGCGAACCAGCTCAGCCAAGGTCTTGGCACCTAGCTTCTCCATCACACGTCCTTTGTGTACTTCCACCGTGCGCGGGCTGATGCCCAGCAAAACGCCAGCCTCGCGATGTGTCATGCCTTGCGCAATGGCTGTCATCACTTCACGCTCACGGGGTGTCAACGTTTCAAACGACTGGGTCCGAACGGTAGCAACAGCATTAGATTTAAGCCGCTCAAACGCACGCTCAATGGCGTCAAGCAACATCGACATGACGACCGGCTTTTCAAGAAAGTCCACGGCTTGGTTCAAAAAGGCGCGGCGCATCACATCAACATCAGCAAAGGCCGTGAGAAAAATCACCTCGACAGGGCGATGAAGACCACCTAGCTTTTCTTGCAAATCAAGCCCGCTCATACCGGCCATATTCAGATCCAACACCAAGCAACAAGGCTTATCGGGCGCAGCGCTTAGAAAAGCCTCGCTGCTTTCGTAGGTGCGGCAATCAAACCCTTTGAGCCCGAGCATGATGGACAAGGAATCGCGCACAGACGCATCATCGTCCACGATACAGACCAAACGGCTCTCATTCATCGACTGCATCTCCAAGGGGAAGAAGGATTTGAAAACATTTCTCGGGGTGCGCTTGGTAGCGCAACACGCCACCGTTATTTTCAACCAATGACCGACTCACCGACAAACCCAATCCCAAGCCATCTTTTTTCTTGGAATAAAAAGGCCTGAACACTTGATCGGCCGCATCTGCATCTAGCAACGTGCCTTGGTCGATCACACGGATGCTCAGCATCTGCTTTTCATCTGCGTTGACGCGAACCGTCACTTGAGCTCCTGAAGGTGATGCATCAATCGCATTTTTCAACAAATTACCCAAGGCGGTGCTGATCTGCACACGGTCCACCAACACATGATCTTCAGGGTGTGTGTAGACGGTGGTCAAGATCACCTCTGCCTTGGCGGCTTTTTGGACAAAACGCGCCACGCATTCATCTACCAAATGCGTGACCGAGGTGTCTTGCAAAGACGATGCACCTGAAATGAAATAACTGCGCAAGCCCCGCACAATATCTGTCGCACGCAAGGCCTCATTCACCACATTGCGCAGCAGGGTGACGAGTTGCGTTTGTTGTGCATCTGTCATTTTTTCATTTTGCAGTTCGGTCAGCATGAGTGCCGATTCCGCATAGGCGCTCAAAGCACTCATGGGCTGATGCAGCTCGTGCGCCAACGACCCAGCCAATTCACCCGCAGCCACCAGTTGCAAGCTGTCACGCAAGCGCTCTTCCGTGCGCAAACGTTCATCCACCACCGTACCAATGATGAGTCCCGTCAACGACAAACTGAGCATGACAATTTGCATGTCCATCAAATCAGCAGGCTGCACCCCCACGCGCGTGGCAGAGAACACCAAAGGCAACTGAATGAGCGCTGCGACCAACGTCGCACCCGGCAGCGAATACGTCGCAGCAATCAAGCCCAACACAAAGAACAGCGAAAAGAAATACTTCATCTGGTCTTCAATGGGTAATGAAAAAATCAGCCATAAACAAATGGCCAAGCCCAACATCAGAACCCAAAACAAAACACTGTGAAACATCTGCAGGTATTGCACATGGCGCCGCTTGTCAGCCGCAACAAAAAACAACGGCAGCAGCACCATCAAACCCAACAAATCGCCAATAAAGAAGCGGTGCACCGCGCCTAAGAAATCATGCAGTGACAACACGCCAATCCAAGTCTGCGTGCCCACATAGGCCATGGCGGTGAGCAAGGCGCCGCAAAGAATCACCGTACCCAACGCGAAAATGTCATGCCGATTGCGTAGTGCTGTGCGCCCCGCCAACGTCCATCGCAAAGTCAAAGCAATCGCCGCATAGCAAGTCACAAGCACCGCGTTGCCCAGCACCAAAGCAGGTGACAAGAACAAAGTGCCACGAACCAAACTGTCTGACAGGCCCAACGTGAGATACACCCATGTCATCCATGAGTTACCGGCCCAAAAAAGAAACAACACCTCCAACGCCGCCGGAGGATTCCACGGCGTGATGTTCAAGTCACCAATTGGGTAGATGTAACTGAGCTTGTCGACTGCAAAGAACAAGCATGAAAAAACCAACGCGATGGCGATTTTTTTAAGATTCAGCATTCACGCATCACTTGCACAAATCGGCGACTGAAGTTTGCAAACTTTGCGCCCACTCGCGACGGTTGCGACCATCGGCCTCTTGCTTGTCGCCATAACGCACTTGCGCCAGCAGCGGCGGTGCGCCCAATGTGCGCCACAAAGAACTGATCAAGGTGTCATGATCGTGGTAGCAAGGCGCCAAGCTACGTTCTTGGGTATGCGCATCCATAAACTGCAACGCAACGGGCTGAATCGGTGCATCGGCAGAAATGGCCGCCTGTAACAAATTGGCATGGAACGGCAACAAGCTGATGCCATCGCCTGTGCGACCTTCAGGAAACGCTGCCAACACCTGGCCTTGCTGCAAAGCAAACGCCATTTGATGCACCACGCGCATGGCATCGTTGCGCGAACCACGCTCTATGTAGAGCGAACCGCCACCCGTGGTGAGCACACCTACCAACGGCCAGTCGCGAATTTCAGACTTCGCCACAAAGCGGCAATGGCAAGCTGCGTGCATGACCAAGATGTCGAGCCACGAAATATGGTTGGCCGCCATCAACACGGGCCCCTGTGCTGGATGGCCTTTGACGCGCACCTCAATGCCGATGATGGCCAACATGCCACGCGCCCATACCTCGACGGCACGGGCTTGTTGCTCGTCGCTGAGTTTGGGAAATGTGGTACGCACCATCCAATAGCCACGCAATACCTGCGCGATGACACGCAAGAACTTGGCGACGGCGCGCAAGCTGCGCATCAAGCCGCTTGATAAGCCACGCGACCGGCTACCAAGGTGGCTTTGACACGTGCAGGCAACGACATACCCGTCATGTCAAACGCAAACGGTGTGTGCTTGCCTTGGCTGTGCAATGCATCGGGTGTGACGTGCCATTCAACCGCGGGGTCAAACACCACGATGTCGGCCACGCCGCCCACATGCAACTGGCCCAAGCTGGTGCTTTGACCTTGCACTTTGCCCAACACTTTTGCGGGTTGCGCTGTGAGCACATCCAAGGCACGCAGCACACTCACTTTGCTGTCCTGTGCCCACTTGAGCGAGAGGCTGAGCAACAGCTCCAAGCCCGTCGCACCCGATTCGGCTTCGGCAAATGGCAAAGCCTTGCCATCGTTGTCGATGGGCGTGTGGTCGGATACCAAAGCATCGAGGGTGCCGTCGGCCAGCGCCGCACGCAGAGCCTCGCGGTCGCGCTGTTGGCGCAACACAGGCGTCACGCGTGCGCGGCTGTCGAAGTAGCCAATGTCGTGGTCGCTCAGGTGCAGCGAGTTGATGCTCACATCAGCCGTGACAGCCAAGCCTTCTTTCTTAGCAGCACGCACCAGCTCCACACCTTCAGCGCTGGAGATGCGGCACAAGTGCACGCGGGCTTTGGTACTGCGCATCAAAGCGAAGATGGTGTGCAGGGCAATGGTCTCAGCCGCCACTGGCACGCCGCCCAAACCCAAACGGGTCGCCAGTGGGCCGCTGGCTGCCACACCTTTGCCCAAATGCATTTCTTGTGGGCGCAACCACACGGTGTAGCCAAAAGTGGCCGCGTATTGCAAAGCGCGTTGCAGCACTTGCGTGTTTTCCAAAGGCACTTCGGCTTGACTGAAACCCACGCAACCTGCGTCGGTGAGGTCTGACATTTCGGTCAGCACTTCGCCCTTCAAACCACGCGTGAGTGCGCCCAGCGGGAACACGCGCGCACGGTGCAGCTTTTCGGCGCGGAACTTGAGCATTTCAATCAAGCCTGGCTCGTCCAACACGGGGTCGGTATCAGGTGGGCACACCAAGCTGGTCACACCACCAGCCACAGCGGCCGTGAGCTCGGAGGCCAGCATGCCTTCGTGCTCGTAGCCGGGCTCGCGCAAGCGCACTTGCAAGTCCACCAAGCCGGGGGCCACGATGCAGCCCTTGGCGTCGATGGTTTGTTCGGCTTTGAAGTTGGCGGGCAACTTCTCACCTGCTTTGGCAATTGCAACAACGTGGCCATCAGCCACCGCCACATCAGCGGCGTGGTCAAAGCAAGAGGCTGGGTCGATGACACGACCGTTTTGAATCAGGATGTTCATGCTTCATTCCCCGCCACGATGGACATCACGGCCATACGCACAGCAATACCAAACGTCACCTGCGACAAGATGACACTTTGCGGTCCATCGACCACGGCAGAGTCAATCTCCACACCGCGGTTGATGGGGCCAGGGTGCATCACGATGGCGTCAGGTTTGGCCAGTTGCAACTTCTCTTGCGTGAGGCCAAACGATTTGAAATATTCTTGGCTCGATGGCAACAACGCGCCGCTCATACGTTCGTTTTGCAAGCGCAGCATGATGACCACATCACAATCCTTGATGCCTTCTTCGAGGTTGTTGAACACCTTCACGCCCATGGCCGACAAGTCACTGGGCACCAAGGTCTTGGGGCCCACCACGCGCACTTCGGCACAGCCGAGTGTGGTGAGCGCATGAATGTCAGAGCGCGCCACACGTGAGTGCAACACGTCGCCCACGATGGCCACGGTGAGGTTGGTGAAATCTTTTTTGTAGTGACGGATGGTGTACATGTCCAGCAAACCCTGCGTGGGGTGTGCGTGACGGCCGTCACCGGCGTTGACCACGTGCACATGCGGTGCGACGTGTTCGGCAATGAGGTAAGGCGCACCCGACTCGCTGTGGCGCACCACAAAAATATCGGCGGCCATCGCGCTCAGGTTGGCAATGGTGTCGAGCAACGACTCGCCTTTGGCTGCGGATGAGCGTGCAATGTCGAGGTTAAACACGTCGGCCGACAAACGCGTGGCCGCGATTTCAAACGTGGTGCGCGTGCGTGTGCTATTTTCAAAAAAGAGGTTGAACACGCTCTTGCCTCGCAAGAGCGGCACCTTCTTCACTTCACGGTCGTTGACCGAGACGAAGTTGGCGGCGGTGTCCAAGATGTGGGTGAGGATGTCGCGCGACAAACCTTCGGTGGAGAGCAGGTGAATCAGCTCGCCGTTTTTGTTGAGTTGGGGGTTGCGTTTGTAGAGCACTTTGAATCAGCCCTTCACTGAGAAATTAAATTGGCCGTTGGCCTCGACGGTGAGCGCCAGCGATTGCGTCGCTGGCAAAGCCACACGGGCTGCCGCGTAGTCGGCCTGAATCGGCAACTCGCGGCCACCGCGGTCCACCAACACGGCCAGTTGCACATTGGCAGGACGGCCGTAGTCAAACAATTCATTGAGCACCGCGCGGATGGTGCGGCCGGTATAAAGCACGTCATCCAGCACGATGAGATGCGCGCCATTCACTTCAAACGGCAGCTTGGTTTGGCCGCCATCGGCTAGGCCGCGTTGCGCAAAGTCGTCGCGGTGCATGGCGGATGAGATGCTACCGGCCTCACCTTCAAGCTTCAAATCTTTTTGCAAACGTGCGGCCAGCCAAGCACCACCTGAAGTGATGCCCACCAAACGCGTGGTGGGCGTGAGCATGCTGCGCACACCTTTGAGCAGCTCTTTGTACAAGCTCTCCGCATCCAGCATGAGGTTTCCGTGGGTACTCATAAATTCTCTCGAAAAAATTGGTTGAGGATGATGCAAGCCGATACAGCATCTGCATCTTTGGCGCCTTGGGCTTTTGCTTCGGTGGTGCTGTAACGCTCGTCCACCTCAAACACAGGCAGGTTGAAACGACCGTTGAGTTGGCGTGCAAATTTTTTGGCCTTGGCCGTGTTCTCATGTGCCGCACCGTCGGGGTGATACGGCACGCCCACCACCAACGCGTCGGGCTGCCACTCGGCAATGCGTTTGGAGATGAGGGCCCAACGTGCATCGCCTTCGGCATTCACCGTGGCTTGTGGTTGCGCCTCGCGCAGCATGCGGCTGCCATAGGCCACGCCGGTGCGTTTGACACCGAAGTCAAACGCTAAGAAGGATTGAAAGTGCGATGGCACAACAGGCTTGGCCGCGGAGACCAAAGGTGCGCCGGTTTGCAATATCGCATCGCTGGCCGCGTTCACATTCACAACGTCGCTCATGAATGCCCCACTTCGCTAGAGAGCATCCACGATTCCAAACCGAGCAGCTTCATGGCGCGTTCGTAGCGTTGGTCCACCGGCGTGTCAAAAATCACAGCCGTATCGGCACCCACCGTGAGCCAGCTGTTTTCGGCCAGCTCAGACTCCAGTTGGCCTTCACCCCAAGCTGAGTAGCCCAGAGAAATCAGCACACGCTTGGGGCCTGCGCCCATCGACAGGGCTTCGAGCACGTCTTTGGAGGTGGTCATTTCCAAGCCACCAGGGATGGTCATGGTGGAGGCATAAACAGATTCTTTAGCCGATTCTTTGTGGCTCACAGCACTCAAGGCCTCAGCCTCTTGGGCTGCTTCGATGGCATCTTCTTGCACCACTTCGACAGCTTCATGCGAAGCTTCTCCGCTAGCAACTGGCTCGCCATCGCTTGGTTCTGTTTTGGCTGGTGTTTCCTGCTCAGGCACATCCGCCCACATCGCGTCGTGCAACACAAAGCCGCGTTCGGTGTGCACTGGCCCGCCTTGCAGCACAGGGGCATTTATCAAGTCTTGACGATGGAGAGGCAAGTCGACTTTTTCAAACAAGCTTTGCATCGACAACTCACCGGGCTTGTTGATGACCAGGCCGAGTGCGCCGCGTTCGCTGTGCTCGCACACATAGACCACGCTTTTAGCAAAAGTCGCATCCTCCAAACCAGGCATGGCAATCAAAAAATGATGCGTCAGGTTGATGGAGGCAGAATCAGCGGTCATATTGCAATTTTAAAGGGTGAACATGCCTAGCCAGTCGTCTAAATCCGCACACCACGTGCCCCATGTGGACAAAGGGCTGATGTGGTTCCGCCGCGACCTGCGCGCGTTTGACAACGCGGCGCTGTTTCACGCCCTCAAGAGCTGCAAACAAGTGCACTGCGTGTTTGTGTTTGACAAGCCCATTTTGGACAGCCTGCCCCGCGCGGACCGCCGTGTGGAGTTCATCCGCGAGTCACTGGTGGCGCTGGATGCCGAGCTGCACGCCGTGGCTGGCCAAGCGGGTGCGGGCCTGATCGTGCGCCACGCGGTCGCCGCTGATGAAGTGCCTCGCCTCGCCCACGAACTGGGCGTGCAAGAGGTGTTTGCCAACCACGACGACGAGCCCGATGCATTGGCCCGCGACGCCCATGTGCGCGGCGCTTTGGCCAACTTTGGTATTGGTTTTCAAACCTTCAAAGACCATGTGATTTTTGAGCGCAGCGAGGTGCTGACCCAAATAGGCAAGCCCTACGGTGTGTTCACGCCCTACAAAAACGCGTGGCTGCAAAAGGTCAACGACTTTTATTTGAAGTCTTACCCCGTGGGCAAATACATCAAGGCCTTGGCCGCGCGACCCAAGGCCTACCAAGTAGCAGTCCCCACGCTGACTGACATTGGCTTTGAGACCACCAACCTCAGCAGCTTGCACGTGCCCACGGGTAGCCCCGGCGGCTTGGCCCTGTTTGAAGATTTCTTCGACCGCATGGACAAGTACGACGACACGCGCAACTTCCCCGCCATCAAAGGCCCCAGCTACTTGGGCGTGCATTTGCGCTTTGGCACGGTGTCGATTCGCCAGCTGGCCTCCACCGCGTACAAGCGCATGCTGGTGGGCTCCAAAGGCGCGGAGACATGGCTGTCTGAGTTGATTTGGCGCGATTTTTATCACCAAATCTTGCACCACCACCCACGCGTGGTGACGGGCGCCTTCAAGCCCGAATACGACGAGATCAAGTGGGACCACCACAAACATGCCAAAGAGTTGTTTGCCGCGTGGTGCGAAGGCCGCACAGGCTACCCGTTGGTCGATGCAGCGATGGCGCAAATCAACCAAACCGGTTACATGCACAACCGCCTGCGCATGGTGGTGGCCAGCTTTTTGACCAAAGACCTTGGCATTGATTGGCGTTGGGGCGAACGCTATTTTGCGGAGCACCTGAACGACTTCGACCTCGCCGCCAACAACGGCGGCTGGCAGTGGGCCAGTTCTAGCGGCTGCGATGCGCAGCCCTACTTCCGCATCTTCAACCCCACCAACCAAAGTGAAAAATTTGACCCCGAGGGCAAGTTCATTCGCCGCTACCTGCCCGCGTTAGCCAAACTGAGCAACAAAGCCATCCACGCGCCGTGGCTGGCTAAGCCCATCGAGTTAGAAGCTGCCGACTTTGTGTTGGGCCGCGATTACCCCAGCCCCATCGTCGACCACGCCGAGGCACGCAAGCTCACACTCGAGCGGTATGGGGTGGTGAAGAAAGTGAAATAAGAAGCGAGGCGGTACAAGAGGCTATTCGCCTCTGAGGGCCGCCAGCACATTCGCCTGCGGCTCGCGCACGCTGCCCACTGCAAAGTGCTGCAGCAAGCGGCTCACCTCTTGGGCGCCGCTCAGGCTGGCTTTGATGTCGTCGGCGACGCGCTTGGCGCGCAAGCGCGCCAGTTGCACCGCCAATGAATCGGCCACTTGTTGCACGGCCGTCAACTGCACATCTTGGGCAAGTTGGGCCATGCTTTGCACATCCAGTTGGGCCTCGGTGGGCAGGTCCAACTCAGGCGACTCAGACCAATCGTTCAGGATGCTCACCAAGCGCTGCGAAATCACATCGGCTTGCTCTAAAAACAGCAGATGGTTGATGACTTGCAAGCTGTCTTCGATGGGCATGTCGTGCTCATTGAATTGCTCGCGCAGCAGCAAGCCACTCAATACTTGTGAGGCGGCACTGGCCTCAGGCGTGTCGATGCTGCGGCCAGGGGCCAGACGCAAGCCTTCAAAAAAATGGGTGGCCAACGACCAAAAGGTACGCCAACCAGGAAGGGTTTCAGCATCGAGCTGACGCTGACACATCAGCTCCAACTGCCGGGCCGAATGCAAATGCACGGCTGGGCGGTGGCGCAGCAAGGCCAACACATGGCTTTCAAACTGCGCGCGAACTTCCATGGTGATTAAATTTGCACCATTTCAAAGTCTTCTTTGCGCGCGCCGCACTCTGGGCAGGTCCAGTTCATGGGCACATCGGCCCAAGCGGTGCCGGGGGCGATGCCGTGCTCGGGCGCGCCGGTCTCTTCGTCATAAATCCATCCACAAATCAGACACATCCAGGTATTAGCCACAGTATTTCTTTCGTCAACGCATAGAATGAAAAGCATTGTATCGACCCACCCATGGCGCCAGAAAACACCCCTCCCTCGACTGAACTTGTGCTGTCTGACGAAACCAGCGCCGCGCCCCCCTGTGTGCTGGTTTTCAATGCCAGCGATCCCAGCGGTGCCGGTGGCTTGTCAGCCGATGTGCTGGCCGCTGCGTCAGTAGGCGCTCACGCGCTGCCCGTTGTGACGGGTGCTTACATGCGCGACACCGCCGAAATTTTTGACCACATCGCCTTTGACGATGACGCCGTGGCCGAACAAGCCCGCAGCGTGCTGGAAGACATCAGCGTGCAAATCATCAAGGTGGGGTTTTGCGGCAACCCCGACAACCTCAGCGTGATTGCCGAAATCAGCACCGATTACGCCGAAGTGCCAGTGGTCGCCTACATGCCCAACCTCTCGTGGTGGGAAGACGAACAAATTGATGCCTACCTCGACGCCTTCCGTGAATTGATCCTGCCCCAAACCACGGTGCTGGTGGGCAACCACAACACCTTGTGGCGCTGGCTGCTGCCCGAGTGGAGCAATGAGAAAAGCCCCAGCCCGCGCGACATTGCGCGCGCCGCCGCCGAAGTGGGCGTGCCCTACGTGCTGGTGACCGGCATCAACCACCCCGACCAACATGTAGAAAACGCCTTGGCCACCGCCCACACCGTGATGGTGAGCGAGCGCTTTGAGCGTTTTGACGCCATGTTCTCTGGCGCAGGCGACACCCTCAGCATCACGCTGGCGGCTGTGTTGGCCGCAGGCACCGACCTAGAGCTGGCCACACGCGAAGCCTTGAATTACCTCGACCAAAGCCTCAACAGCGGCTTTCGCCCGGGCATGGGCCACATCGTGCCCGACCGCTTGTTTTGGGCTGAAGAAGACGAGGAAGGCGAAGACAGCGATGGCCTGCCCGCCACCGCCGAAGACTTTTCGCTGCCGCGCCACGAAACCAAACATTGACATCTGAAGACCATGACCGATTTGAACCAAACCCTGTTTGACCGCGCTGCCAAAGTCATCCCCGGTGGCGTGAACTCGCCCGTGCGCGCGTTTCGCGCCGTGGGCGGCACACCGCGCTTTGTGCAACGCGCCCAAGGCGCTTACTTCTGGGACGCCAACGGTCAAAAGTACATCGACTACATCGGCTCTTGGGGCCCGATGATTCTGGGCCACGGCAACCCGGTGGTGCTTGAAGCCGTGCAAAAAGCAGCCTTGGATGGCTTTTCATTCGGCGCGCCGACTGAGCGCGAGATTGAATTGGCCGAAGAAATTTTGAAGCACCTGCCATCGATGGAGATGGTGCGTTTGGTCAGCTCCGGCACCGAAGCAGGCATGAGCGCTTTGCGCTTGGCTCGCGGCGCGACGGGTCGCAGCAAGTTCATCAAGTTTGAAGGTTGCTACCACGGCCACTGTGATGCCTTGCTGGTCAAAGCAGGCTCGGGCCTCGCCACCTTTGGTAACCCCACCAGCGCGGGTGTGCCGCCTGAAGTAGTGCGCGACACCTTGGTGCTGGAGTACAACAACATTGAGCAACTGGAAGAAGCCTTCAAGCTGCACGGCAAAGAACTGGCCTGCGTGATGATTGAACCCATCGCCGGCAATATGAACTTTGTGCGCGCCAGCGTGCCCTTTATGAAACGCTGCCGCGAGCTGTGTACCGAGTACGGCGCGCTGTTTGTGTTTGACGAAGTGATGACCGGTTTCCGCGTCGCGTTGGGCAGCGCCCAAAGCGTGTACGCCAAGCTCATTCCAGGCTTTCAGCCCGACATCACGGTGCTGGGCAAAGTCATTGGCGGTGGTATGCCACTGGCGGCCTTTGGTGGCCCACGCGCCATCATGCAGCAGCTCGCCCCCACTGGCCCTGTGTACCAAGCAGGCACCTTGAGCGGCAACCCTGTGGCCACCGCTTGCGGCTTGGCCACCTTGCGCGAAATTGCCAAGCCCGGCTTTTTTGATGCGCTAAGTGGCCGCACACAAAGCTTGGTCGACGGCCTCACAAGGGCTGCCGCCAAAGCGGGTGTGCCTTTCAGCGCCGATTGCCAAGGCGGCATGTTTGGCTTCTTCTTGTTGCCCGAGCTGCCACAGAACTACGCCAAGGTCATGACCAGCGACAGCCCCAAATTCAACAAGCTGTTCCATGGCTTGCTGGACCGTGGTGTGTACATCGCGCCGGCCTTGTATGAAGCTGGCTTTGTGAGCGCAGCCCACACCGACGCCGACATTGCCCAAACCGTGGCCGTGGCCGCAGAGGTCTTTGCGCAGCTATGAAAAAATTGATGGTCGCGTTGCTTGTTGCGGCTGCACCTGCGGCATTTGCAGGCGTTTGGATTAACCCCGGCTTTTACTCGTACCACTTGGAACGAGACAAAGGGTTTAACAACGTCAACACTGGCTTGGGTGTGGAGGCCTCCATCACCGACACGTACTCTGTCACTGCTGGTTTTTTTAAAAACAGCGACCGCGAAACCTCCCGCTATGTCGGCGTGTATGCCATGCCCTTCAAAATCGGTGCATTCAAAGCAGGTGCGGCCATTGGTGCTTTTGATGGATACCCAAAAATGCGCGATGGCGGCTGGTTTCCAGCCATCGTCCCAACGGTGGCATTTGAAGGCCAACAACTCGGTCTGAACGTCAGCTTCATTCCCACCATCGGCGACCAACTGCATGGTGCGGTGACGTTTCAGCTCAAGTACAACCTTCGCCCTTAACTCTTTCTCTCTTCTCGTCCTTCTCGGGCGTTTTTCCCACAAGGACTTTCATGAAAAAAACATTCCAACTTCAAGTCGAAGGCAAACACCCTGATCGTTTGCTCGAAGCCATCAAACACGACATTCGCAAATACCTCAAGCGTGAGCGCCGTCGCGATCTGCCCGAAGGTGCCGATTTTTGGGACTTTGATTGCAAATTTGGCTTGACCGAAGAAACCGCTGAAGTGGTGCACTTGGCCAACGTCATCACCTGCATCGACGATGCTGTGGCAAAAGAAGCCAAACAGTTTTACGTCGAGATCTTGGCCAAACACGGCGTGCGCACCAAACGCCCCGCCGGTGAAGCTCAGGAATACCAAGAGCGTCATGCCCTAGATGGTTTGGACGATGACAACAACGATTGATCGCTGATGAATGGCTTACGTTGATTCGCAAGCAGCCACAAAAAAGCCACCTTGTCAGGTGGCTTTTTCATTTGCAGACTCTTGAAATTTCAGAGCTGAGGCTTATTCGCTTGGTGGTTCTGGTCGCTCTGCTTTTGTTGCCGCCGCAGCCGCCCGCAACTTGTCTTTCTTGCTCGGGCGCTTGCCTTTGATGCCGCCCGTACCGTCGTTGAGTGGCGACACAGGAGGTGGCACTTCGGTGGGCTCGAAGCCTTCCAGCACTTCGACCGGCAGCTGAATTTTTTGGCGCTTTTGAATCAGCTGCCAATGTGCCAGCGTGGCGGCGGTGACAAAGCTCACCGCTTCGCCACTTGCGCCCGCGCGGCCTGTGCGGCCAATGCGGTGGGTGTAGTCGGTGGCTGAGCGTGGCAGGTCGTAGTTGACCACCACAGGCAACTGCGCAATGTCGATGCCACGCGCCGCGAGGTCGGTGGTGACCACCACTTCCCAACGTTCTTCTTTGAACTCCGCCAACACGTCTTGGCGCGCGCCTTGGCTCATTTCGCCATGAAACGCGGTGGCAAACACACCCGCTTTGTAGAGCTTGTTGGCCACATGCTCACACGCGTAACGCGTGGCCACGAACACCAACACACGCTTCCATGCGTGGGTTTTGATGAGGTGACGCAGCAACGCCGTGCGGCTTTTTTCGTCCACTGAAATAGCGCGTTGCGCGATGTCGGGCGTGTGTTCTTGTGTCTGCGCGATGGTGATGCGCTCGGGGTTGTGCAACAACGCTTCGGCCAAGGTTTGCACTGCAGGCTCGAAGGTGGCGCTGAACAACAGGTTTTGTCGCTTGGCGGGTAGCAGCGCCAGCACGCGTTGCAACTCTTCGGCAAAGCCGAGGTCGAGCAAGCGGTCGGCTTCGTCCAGCACCAAGTGCTGCACTTGGCCCAAGTTCAAGGCGTTGTGATCCACGATGTCGAGCAAGCGGCCGGGCGTGGCCACCACCACATCGGCACCGCTGCGCAGGCTCATCATTTGCGGGTTGATGGACACGCCGCCAAACACCGTGCCTACTTTGATGGACTGCGTGAGGGGCCGCGCCAAGTCGCGCAGCACATCGCTCACCTGTGTGGCGAGCTCGCGTGTGGGGACGAGCACCAGCACTTGGGTGATGCGTTTTTTGGGCGCTTCGTCACGCGACGCGGCTGTGGCCATGAGCAGTTGCAACACCGGCAGCACATAGGCTGCCGTTTTGCCAGAGCCGGTTTGTGCAGTGGCCAGTACATCGCGGCCATTCAGCACATGGCCAATGGCCTCGACCTGAACAGGTGTGGGTGCGGTGAAGCCCGCTTGGGTTGCTGAGCTTTGCAACTCAGCGTTGAGGCCGAGTTGAGCAAAGCTAACAGTTGCAGACTCTTGCGTCAGCGCAGCGGCAGTGGAATCGGCCGATGCAGACTGCGCCGCATCGAGCGGCGCGTTGGTGTTGTCAATGTTCAATGGGGGCGATCAATGGCGGAAGTGACGCACACCCGTGAACACCATCGCCACGCCACGCTCGTTGGCGGCATCGATGACTTCTTGGTCACGCATCGAGCCACCGGGCTGAGCAACGCAGGTTGCGCCTGCGTCCACCACCACGTCGAGGCCGTCGCGGAAGGGGAAGAAAGCGTCGCTAGCGACCACGGTGTTTTGCAGGCTGAGCTTCGCTGCTTCGGCCTTGATGCTGGCGATGCGGGCAGAGTCGAGGCGGCTCATTTGGCCTGCGCCCACGCCCATGGTCATGCCGTTTTTGCAGAACACAATGGCGTTCGACTTGACGAACTTGGCCACTTTCCAGGCGAACAACAAGTCGTTCAACTCTTCAGGTGTGGGATGCTTGACGGTGACGATTTTGAGGTCGGCCAAAGCCAACTCGTGGTTGTCGGCGCTTTGCAACAACAGGCCTGAGCCCACGCGTTTGGTTTCGAGCGCGTTGCGCACGTCGCCGTAATTCGCAGGCAAAGCGATTTTCATCAAGCGCACATTCACTTTGCTCTTGAACACTTCGAGTGCTTCGGCGCTGAAGTCGGGGGCCATCAGCACTTCAACAAACTGCTTGCTCACGGCTTCGGCAGCGGCTTTGTCCACCGGGCGGTTGAAGGCGATGATGCCGCCGAAGGCGCTGGTGGGGTCGGTCTGGAAGGCTTTGCTGTAGGCCTCGAGCGGATTCGCGCCCACGGCCACGCCGCAGGGGTTGGCGTGTTTGACGATCACACATGCGGAGGTGTCAAAGCTCTTGACGCATTCCCACGCGGCATCGGCATCGGCGATGTTGTTGTAGCTCAGCTCTTTACCTTGCAGCTGCACGCCTGTGGCCAGTGAGCCTGCAGCCGGGGCCAGGTCGCGGTACCAAGCGGCTTGCTGGTGGCTGTTTTCGCCGTAGCGCAGGTCTTGCACCTTCACATACTGCTCGTTGAACTGGCCGCTGAACTGGGCACGCTCGGGCACGTATTCTTCGCTCAGCTTTTCAGCTTCAAAGTTCACGCTCGACAAGTAGTTGCTGATCGCGCCGTCGTATTGGCTGATGCGGTTGAACGCGGCCACCGACAAGGCAAAGCGCAGCTTGTCGCTCAACTTGCCGCTGGCTTTAAGTTCGGCAATCACGTCCGCATATTGGCTGGCGTCGGTCACGATGCCCACGTCTTTCCAGTTTTTGGCGGCAGAGCGCACCATGGCGGGGCCGCCGATATCGATGTTTTCAATCGCGTCGGCCAGCGTGCAGCCAGGCTTGGCCACCGTAGCTTCAAACGGGTAGAGGTTGACGATGAGCAAGTCAATCGTGTCGATGCTGTGCGCCTTCAAAGCCGCCATGTGCTCGGGCGTGTCACGACGCGCCAGCAAGCCGCCGTGCACTTTGGGGTGCAAGGTTTTCACACGGCCATCGAGCATTTCGGGGAAGCCTGTGACTTCGGCCACTTCGGTCACGGGCAAACCTTGTTCAGCCAAGAGTTTGGCGGTGCCGCCGGTGGAGATGAGGCCCACGCCCAAGGCGTGCAAGTCACGCGCGAGTTCGACGATGCCGGTTTTGTCAGAGACGGAGATGAGTGCTTTCATGGGGTGCAGTCTTATTTGATGAGTTTGTGATCGAGAAGTTTTTTGCGCAGCGTGTTGCGGTTGAGGCCCAGCCATTCGGCGGCGCGTGACTGGTTGTGGTCGGCGTGATGCATCACCACTTCGAGCAGCGGTTTTTCAACCACGCGCACCATCATGTCGTGCATGTTGTCGGGCTCTGTGCCTTTGAGGTCGCGGAAATAGGTTTCGAGGCTGGCACGTACCACCTCTTCAATGTGTTTTTTACTCATGCAAAGCTAAGGGTTCTACGGATAAAACAGGTTCGGGCAAGCGCTCGTGCGCCTGCGCCAGGTCATCGAAGAAGGCAGCCACGGCGCGGTGTTGCGACGCGCTGTCTTCTAGGGTGTTCATGTGTTGGCGAAACGCCTCGCCACCGGGCAAGCTGCGGATGTACCAAGCAATGTGTTTGCGGGCGCTGCGCACGCCGGTGCGCTCGCCATACAGGGCGTAGTGCTCGTCCAGGTGAGCCAGCAACAAGCGGCTCACCTCTTCCACCAAAGGCTGAGCCAAATGCTCGCCCGTGGCCAAGTAGTGCGCGATTTCGCGAAATATCCAAGGGCGGCCTTGCGCAGCGCGGCCAATCATCAGCGCGTCAGCACCAGTGAGCTTCAAAACTTCTTTGGCTTTTTCGGGCGAATCAATGTCGCCATTGGCCACCACGGGCACGCGCACGGCTTGCTTCACCGCTGTGATGGTGTCGTACTCGGCTAAGCCTTTGTAGCCTTGCTCGCGCGTGCGGCCATGCACGGTGATCATTTGCACGCCAGCAGCTTCGGCGGCGCGGGCCAAAGCTACGGCGTTTTTGTGTGCGTCGCACCAGCCGGTGCGCATCTTCAAGGTCACAGGCACGTTGTGGGGTTGTGCGGCATCGACCACCGCTTGCACGATGGACATGGCCAAGGGCTCGTCTTGCATCAGGGCCGAGCCCGCCCATTTGTTGCACACCTTCTTGGCGGGGCAACCCATGTTGATGTCGATGATTTGCGCACCGCGCTCAATGTTGTACACCGCCGCCTCGGCCATCATGGCCGCATCGGTGCCGGCAATTTGCACGGCGATGGGGCCGCTCTCGCCCGTGTGGTCGGCACGGCGCGAGGTTTTGAGGCTGGTCCATAAGTCTTTGCGCGAAGTGACCATCTCGCTCACCGCGTAGCCCGCGCCCAACTGTTTGCACAACATGCGAAACGGCCGGTCGGTCACGCCAGCCATCGGCGCGACAAACAGGTTGTTTGCCAGTGTGTATGGACCGATGTGCATGGGGTGGGAAGAGTTGAGGTGCTTAAAAAGGAGGCGTGATTGTACCTGCCCAAAATTTCAGCATGCGGTCTGAAAATGACGATTTTGTAAGGGTTTGCGAAGAATTGACAGCCGCCCTCACTACACTGCGGGCATGGAAATTTGGATGCAATCTGTGCTGGCCGCCTTGGCCCTGCCCGAATACGGCCTGAGCACCGTGTTTGTGGTGTCGCTGGTCTCGGCCACCTTGCTGCCCATGGGCTCGGAGCCCGTGGTGTTTGGCTTGGTCAAACTCAACCCCGAATTATTTTGGCCCGCCATTTTGGTGGCCACCGCTGGCAACACCATCGGCGGCGCCATCAGCTGGTGGATGGGCCACGGCGCGCACAAGGTGAGCGACACGCTGCGGCACCAAGAAACCTCCGCCCAAGACGCCCGCGCCCTGCGCTGGCTACACGCCCTAGGCCCCAAAGCCTGTTTGCTGAGCTGGCTGCCCGGCGTAGGCGACCCGTTGTGCGCTGTGGCTGGCTGGCTGCGCCTGCCCTTTTGGCCGTGCGTGGCCTACATGGCGGTGGGCAAGTTTGTGCGGTATGTGGTGATGACCGGTGGGTTACTTTGGGTGTTCCCGCAGCATTGGGGGATTTAGCCCTTAGAGCAGCGATCAATTTAAAAAGGGGTTCGAGCTACTCATCTGTGCTTTAACGGCTACTAGGATTTTTGACCACAGTCAATGTGCCCACACGGAGCCAAGCATGAGCGAAAGTCAAATCACCATCCCCACGGAAAAGAGCCTCGCAGCACTGGTGTACTTTGTCCGTGGTGAAAAAGTATTTTTAGATGCCGACCTCGCCATGCTCTACGGCGTTGAGACGGGCGCGCTAAATCGCGCAGTGAAGCGCAATCCAGATAGATTCCCCGCCGACTTCATGTTTCAACTTGATGCCCAAGAGTGGGAAAACTTGCGATGCCATATTGGCATATCAAGCTCACACGGCGGTCGTCGGGCTGCACCCTATGCTTTTACGGAGCAAGGCGTGGCCATGCTTTCTAGTGTGCTGAACGCTCCTCGTGCGGTGCAAGTCAATATTGCCATCATGCGCACCTTTGTACAGCTGCGCCGCCTCATGGACAACAACCGCGACTTGGCGCGACGTATCGATTCGCTAGAGGCACGTTACGACGAGCAATTTTCTGCTGTCTTTGATGCGATCAAGCAACTCATTACCGATGAAGGCCGACGTAAAGGCAAGCCGCCCATTGGTTTTTTATAGCTTTGCGCTGCTTTAGGGCGTGAGCAACTCGTTGGCGCGTTTAAGTCCGCTTCCCCCAAATCACCAACGCAATGCCACCCAACGTGGCCACCGAGGCCAACACAAATTGCTCGGTCATCACTTCGCCTAACAAGGCCACACCTCCCAAGGCGGCAATCACAGGCACGCTCAGTTGAATCGTGGCTGCTTGCGTGGCCTTGAGCGCGGGCAGCACCGAATACCAAAGGGCGTAGCCTAGGCCAGACGTCACCGCCCCCGAAGCCACGGCGTAAGCCACACCCTCGGCATCCCAATTCGCGTTTGCGCGCATCAAGGCACTTAAGAGCAAAGCCAACACAGCAGCACGCCAAAAGTTGCCTGCTGTCACCAAGGTGGGGTCGCCCGCACCTTCGCCGCGCAGCGAATACACGCCCCACGCCACACCGGCCAACACCATCAACGCAGCGCCCAGCACAGGCGGCGCAGAAAGCCCCGGCAACATCAGCCCCACCAAACCAGCCAGTGCCAGCACAAGACCCCACCACTGCAGGCGCGCCAAACGCTCGCCCTGCCAAATGCCACGGCCAATCATCGTGGCCTGCACAGAGCCAAACAACAGCAAGGCCCCCGTGGCTGCACTCAGGCTGACATACGCCAACGAAAACCCTGCCGCATACACAAACAAAGCCAGCGCCGACCACCAGTTGCCAGCGCCCGTGCGTCCTGCACGCGCGAAGCGAACCATCAACCCAAGCACCACAGCCCCAGACACCAAGCGAATGGACGTGAACGTGGCCGCGTCAATCGTGGTGTGCTTCAAAGCCATGCGGCACAGCACCGAGTTGCCGGCGAAGGCGAGCATCGTCACGAGGGTGAAGAAGGCGACACGCAAAGATGTGAGATGGGTGAACATGGGAGCAAATGGCATATGTGGCAAATAGACCAAGGGTAGTACGTGCAGCCCTGCGCTACCGCAAGAAACAGCTAGGGCTTCCACTTAAAATAAGCGGTTTGCTGCTCTTCACGTTTTTGGGCAGCCCTTCCCCTACTCACGCCCCTTTAGATGTCTAACAACAACACCCCCGCCACGCCAGAAGCCGCTCCCGTCGACGAAAACCAACTCATGGCCGAGCGCCGCGAGAAGCTCAAGGTCATGCGCGAGCGTCAAGCTGCGGGCCAAGGCGTTGCCTTCCCCAACGATTTCAAACCCGCGCACCACGCCGCCACCTTGCACGAATTGCATGGCGACAAAACCGCCGAGGTGTTGACCGAAGAAGGCCAGTTCGCCAAAGTGGCGGGCCGCATGATGCTCAAGCGCGTGATGGGCAAGGCCAGCTTTGCCACGTTGCAAGACAGCACAGGCCGCATCCAGATTTACGTCACACGCGATGACGTGAGCGAAGAGCTCTACGCCGATTTCAAACACTGGGACTTGGGCGACATCGTGGCCTGCGAAGGCAAGCTGTTCAAAACCCGCACCGGCGAGTTGTCCATCCACGCCACCAGCATCCGCATGCTCACCAAGAGCCTGCGCCCCATGCCCGATAAATTCCACGGCGTGGCTGACCAAGAAATCAAATACCGCCAACGCTACGTCGATTTGATGACCGACGAAACCGCTCGCAAGCGCTTCATGGCGCGCAGCAAAGCGGTCAGCGGCATTCGTGACTTCATGGTGCAACACAACTTCCTCGAAGTTGAAACGCCCATGCTGCACCCCATCCCCGGCGGTGCCAACGCCAAGCCCTTCACCACGCACCACAATGCGCTGGACCAAGAAATGTTCTTGCGCATCGCGCCTGAGCTGTACTTGAAGCGCTTGATCGTGGGTGGTTTTGAGCGCGTGTTCGAGATCAACCGCAACTTCCGCAACGAAGGCATCTCGGTGCGCCACAACCCCGAGTTCACCATGATGGAGTTCTACGCCGCGTATTGGAACTACCAAGACCTGATGCACTTCACCGAAGAGCTGGTGCGCGACGCCGCCATGAAAGCCGCTGGCACCACGCTGCTCACCTACGGTGGCAAGCCCGTGGATCTGAGCCAGCCGTTTGAGCGCCTCACGATTCGTGAAGCCATCCTCAAGCACACCGAAGCGGGTGACAACGTAGACAACGCCACATGGTTGATCAACGCCTTGCAAAAACTCGGTTTTAAAGAAGAGAAAGACAAACTCTCCACCCGCAGCTTGGCCAGCCTGCAAGTGATGTACTTTGAAGAAACCGTGGAAGAAAAGCTGTGGCAGCCAACCTTCATCTGCGAACACCCTGTGGAAATTTCACCCTTGGCCCGCGCCAGCGACAACAAGCCCGATGTGACCGAGCGCTTTGAGCTCTACATCACAGGCCGCGAGTTTGGTAACGGTTTCAGCGAGTTGAATGACGCCGAAGACCAAGCCGCCCGCTTCCACGCCCAAGTGGCCGCCAAAGACAGCGGCGACGACGAAGCCATGTTCTACGACCACGACTTTGTGCGCGCCCTCGAATACGGCATGCCCCCCACTGGCGGCTGCGGCATTGGCATTGACCGCTTGATGATGTTGCTGACCGACAGCCCCAGTATCCGTGACGTCATTTTGTTCCCTGCTTTGCGCCGCGAAGCTTAAAGCGACCAAGCAAAAAAACGCCTCCTAGTGATTGGCTAGGAGGCGTTTTTTTTTGGGGCGTACAGTTTAGAAAAACCGGCTGAAGGCAACCGCACCTAAGCCTACAAACGCCAGCACCAAACCACCCACCATCAGGCGAAGGGTTTGACGCAGCCCGCTCACCGCAGCCACCAAGCCAGCGTTTTGTTCGGCCAGCTCGCGCACGGTTTGTGTGAGTTGGGTGTGGCGTTGTTGCAGCTCGTCGAGCTGCATATTGGCGGTGAGCAAACGGTTTTTCAACTCGCCCAAGCTGGGCACATCGTCGTGTGCATTGGGTGTGGCCATCGATTGCGGTGCAGCATCTGCACGCTTTCGGTCCATCAGCTCACGGGCTTTTTCAAGCACGTTGGGCGCATGAGAAATCACATCCCCCCAGGGAATCACTTTGAGTGCAGAGAGCCAAGGTATTGCCATGGTGTTACTGCGGCTGAAAGCCACTGTGCTTGATCATCTTGGTCCACACCTGCGTATAGGCGCGTTCGCGTTGCTCCAACTGGTGCGAGTTCATGTAGCCCACAGTGAGACCCATTTTGGTGAGCTGCTCATGCACATCGGGCATGGCCAACACTTTGGACAAGGCCACACCGAAATGGTTGATGGTGGCTTGCGGTGTGCCTGAGGGCGCGAAGATGCCGTAGTAAGGCAAGTCCTCCAAACCGCTCAAACCCAGCTCTGCAAAGGTGGGCACATCGGGCAGCGCCGCTTGACGCTTAGAGCCCAACACCGCCACCACGCGCACTTTGCCTGCCTTGTGGTTTTCAATGAAGTCAGGCACCGAGCCCACGCCTGCGGCAATTTGATTGCCCAGCATGTCAGCCATCATGGGCGCGCTGCCACGGTAAGGCGCAGAGACTAAATCGAGTTTGAACTTTTCGCCCACGACCTTCACCAAAAACTCAGGCGTTGAGGCTGGGGCTGGAATACCCACCGCACCTTTGCCACCTTGGGCTTTGACCCCAGCCACGTAGTCGGTGAACGACTTGGCAGGTGTGCTGCCAGACACGGCATAAGCGTTCACAAACGTGGCAAAACCAGCCACAGGGGCAAAGTCATGCACAGGGTCGTAGCCAGGGTTCTTGACCACCAAGGGCAAGATGGAAATGGTGTGGTCGTGCGAGAGGAACAACACCGTGCCATCGGCAGGTGCCACTTTCAACGCTTGCGCCGCGAGTTGGCCACCTGCGCCGGGTTTGTTCTCAACCACCACAGGGGTACCCAACTCGTCTTTGAGTTTCTCAGCCAAGATGCGGGCCACCGCATCGGTGCCGCCGCCGGGCGGAAAGCCAACCATCAGCTTGATGGGTTTGGCGTTTTGCGCCGCAGCCAAGCCACAGCTCAGGGCCAAGGCTAAAACTGCAAAGTGCCGGCGAGAAGGAAACATGGCGGAACTCCTTTTAAAAAAACAAATCGATCACACTTGATCTGGGTTGTCAGCAGGTGCGACACCATCCGGATTTTGGGCGTGGTCAGGGTCTTGCTCAGGTGGCATTTCTGGGTTCTGGCCAAACTCACCATCGGGCGAGCTCTTGCGTGCATCACGGTCGCGCAATTTCTCTTCTTTCTTCTTTTTCTTGGCTAACTCGCGTTGGCGCTTTTCGTAGTTGTAATTGGGTGTTGCCATGTGAGCTTTCGTGGGTGGTGGTGGACGTGCGTGCGGTTTATGGCAACAAGTCCAAAGCCCGCAAATATGCGGGGTGAGTCATCAGCGCGTCCCAAGCTAGCGGCGAAGTTTTGGGCAGCAGTGCGCGACGGCGTTGTTCGCTGGCGTCACTGGCGTGCCATTGGTTTTTAACGAGGCGTTCGGTCAAGCCTTCGAGCATGTCATCGACCCCATGACCGTTGCCAATGCTTTGATTGCACAGCAACACAAGGTCGCAGCCGGCATTCAATGCAGCCACGCCCGCTTCGGCAAAACTGACCGAGCGGCCTTCGATGCGGCGTGCGCCTTCCATCGACAAATCGTCGCTGAAGATGGCGCCGTTGAAATGCAGTTCGCCGCGCAAGATGTCTTGCAACCAACGTGGCGAAAAGCCAGCGGGCAAGGCATCGACCTTGGGGTAAATGACGTGCGCAGGCATCACACTGGTCAGCGTGGTGGTGAGCCACTGGTAAGGCAAGGCGCAGTCTTTCATGATGGCTTTGAGGCTGCGCTTGTCGACCGGGATGTCCACATGCGAATCGGCTTTCACAAAGCCATGACCTGGGAAATGTTTGCCGCAGTTGGCCATGCCTGCCAGCAACAAACCGTGCATGACGCTCTTGGCCAGCGTGGTGGCCACGCGTGGATCGCGGTGGAAAGAACGGTCGCCAATCACGCCGCTCTCGCCATGGTCGAGGTCGAGCACGGGGGTGAAACTGAAGTCCACACCACAGGCGCGCAGTTCGCTGGCCAGTACGTAGCCGCTGGCGGTGGCGGCATCCATGGCGGCCATGGCGCCGCTGCCCGGTTGGCCTTTTTTGTCTTTCATCCACAGCTCGCCCAAGGCGCGCATGGGTGGGATGTGCGTGAAGCCATCGGTGCGAAAGCGCTGCACACGCCCGCCTTCGTGGTCTACACAAATCAACAAATCGTCGCGCACGGCCTTGATGTCGGCACACAGCTGGGTGAGCTGTTGGCGGTTGGCCCAGTTGCGACCAAACAAAATCACGCCGCCTGTGAGCGGGTGCTTCAAGCGCGCGCGGTCAGCTGCGGTGAGCTGGGTGCCTGCGATGTCAAGAATGAGGGGGGCGTGGTGAGACATAAATCAAATTTTTGTTTTAGCTGTTCTTTTCAACAACACAGTAACTGGTGGCGTAGTCAGACTCGTCGCTCACGCTGATGTGGGCTGTGAGGCCTTTGGCTTCAAACCATTCTTTGAGCACGCCGTGCAGCACGATGGTCGGCTGACCGCTGGGCAGCTTGGCCACTTCGCACAGGCGCCACGTCATGGGCATGCGCATGCCCAAACCCACCGCTTTGCTGAACGCCTCTTTGGCCGAGAAGCGCGTGGCCACATAACGCACGCCGCGTTCGGGCCAGCGATCGCTGCGGGCGCGGTAGGTGTTCATCTCGTTGTCGCTCAACACCTTTTGCGCAAAGCGTTCGCCGTGCTTGTCCAAAGACGCACGGATACGGCGAATGTCGCAAATGTCAGTGCCGATGCCGTAAATCATGTATCGCCTTAAGCCTGCGACATGCACGCGTTGTAGGCGCGAACAGTTTCTGTGTAGCCCAGCTCTAGCGCGTCGGCAATCAAGGCGTGGCCGATGGACACCTCTTGCACACCGGGCACGGTGGTCAAGAAGGTGTGCAGGTTGTCACGATTCAGGTCGTGGCCTGCGTTGATGCCAAGGCCAGCTGCCAAAGCGGCTTCGGCGGTGGCTTTGAATGCGGCCAACGTTGAGGTTTGTTTGGGTGTGCCATAGGCAGACGCATAAGTCTCGGTGTACAGCTCCACACGGTCAGCACCCACCGCTTTGGCCGCAGCCATGGCGTCAGGCACAGGGTCCATGAACAAGCTCACACGCGCACCCAAAGCTTTGGCTTCGGCGATGAGGGGCTTCAAGCGCTCAGCATCTTGCGGAAAAGTCCAGCCGTGGTCGCTGGTGAATTGGCCTTCGCTGTCGGGCACAAAGGTCACTTGATGGGGGCGCACTTGGCGCACAAAGTCCATCAGGTTTTGAAATGGGTTGCCTTCGATGTTGAACTCGCGGTCGGGCCAGGCCTTGAGCAACGCAGCCAAGTCATGCACATCGCCAGCGCGGATGTGACGCTCGTCAGGCCGTGGGTGCACTGTGATGCCCGCAGCACCCGCCTCTAGGCACAGGGTGGCCGCACGCGTGACGCTGGGGATGCCCAAATGGCGCGTGTTGCGCACCAAGGCCACTTTGTTGAGGTTGACCGACAAGGCGGTTTTTGTGTGTTGAGGCATGGCGTGAATCAAAGGGATTGCAGGTCAATCATCATCTGCCGAGTGCGCAGTGTTTTGACCCCGCAATGGTAGTGCAGCAAGGCGCGTAGCTGGCCCTGCAAGGCGTTGCGTTGCTCGGGGGGCATCTCGGCACACAAACGCAACGTGGCGGTGAATGGCGCTTCTGTGGAGAGGCTGTCATGCAGTTGCAGCCACACACCGCCAGCCAAGCCCGTGCGGTCTTGCGCGTTGTGGGTGCGCAGGCCGCCTTCGGCCACCAGCACATACAACGCATCGGGCTGCAAAGGGCTGAGGGTAAGGGTTTGGGCGTTGAGTTCGGGCAAGAAACCAATGTCGCGCAACAGCAGCAACTCAAAGGCGCGCAGCGCGGGGGCAATCGTGCCCTCGTGGCCCGAGGCCAACACCTGCACCACTTGGCGGTACAGGTCAAACAAACTGGGATGCGGGTCGTCACGCGCCAATAAGCGCAGCAACAACTCATTGATGTAATAGCCAGACAGCAGCGCCTCGCCTGTGGGCATGATGTGACCGCCCACCCATTCAGCGCCCTTCAAGGTGCGAATTTCGGCATCGCCCGAATAGCTGACGTACAGCGGCTGCAAAGGCAGCAGCACCGGGCGAAAGTTAGAGCTGGGTTTTTTAGCGCCTTTGGCCACCAAAGCCACCCGACCAAAGTGGCGGGTGAAGGTTTCCAAAATCAGGCTGGACTCGCTCCAGTCGTAGCGGTGCACCACGAACGCAGGCTCGTCCTGAATGCGGGGAATGCCCCGCGACATCGTGAAAGTGCTGGATTTACTCGTAGCCAAAGCTACGCACCCGCGCTGCATCGTCGGCCCAACCCGAGCGGACCTTGACCCACAGCTCTAAGAACACTTTGGCGTCGTAGAGTTTTTCCAACTCTGTGCGGGCCTCCATGCCCATGCGCTTCAAGCGCTCACCTTTGTCGCCAATGACCATGGCTTTGTGGCCATCGCGCTCGACCACGATGGTGGCGGCAATGCGCACCAAGCGTTTGACGCCTTTGGTCTTACCCTTTTCTTCTTCGAACTTGTCGATCACGACGGTCGAGGTGTAGGGCAATTCGTCACCGGTCAGGCGGAACAATTTTTCGCGCACCATTTCGGCAGCCATGAATTTTTCGCTGCGGTCGGTCAACTCGTCAGCGGCATACATCCAGGCTTGCTCGGGCAAGTATTTTTCGGCGATGCCCAAGAGGCGCTGCACGTCTTTGTCGTTCTTGGCCGACATGGGCACGATTTCGGCAAAGGGGTGGCGCTCTTGCATGGACTGCAGCCACAGCATGATCTCGGGACGGTTTTTCATCGTGTCGAGCTTGTTCGCCACCAAGATGGTGGGAATGCCAGGCGCGAGCAGCGACAACACTTTTTCGTCGGCAGGGGTAAAGCTACCCGCCTCGACCACCAAGAACACCACGTCCACATCGCCCACAGCGCCTTGCACGGCTTTGTTGAGTGATTTGTTCAAGGCGTTACCGTGGATGGTTTGAAAACCAGGCGTGTCCACAAACACATATTGCGATGCGCCTTGGGTGTGCATGCCGGTGATGCGGTGACGCGTGGTTTGCGCCTTGCGTGAGGTGATGCTGATTTTTTGACCCACCAAAGCGTTGAGCAAGGTGGACTTGCCCACGTTGGGTTTGCCGACGATGGCAATCAGGCCACAGCGTTGGTCGGCAGGCGCCACCACCGCTTGGCTGGCCACGACACGGTTGCCTTTGCTGGCAGCCAGCATGGCGTCGATGTCTTGAAGGGATTGTTCGTTGTTTGGAGGAGTCGCCATTATTTGAGCCCGTTGTCTTTGATGATTTGGAGCATGGCTGCTGCGGCGGCTTGCTCTCCTGCGCGGCGCGAGCCGCCAATGCCACGCTCGCAGCGGGCCAGTTCTGGAACTTCACATTCCACGTCAAATGTTTGTTTGTGCGCCGCACCCAAGGTGCCCACCACACGGTAGATAGGCAGCTTGAACTTACGCGCTTGCAGCCATTCTTGCAACTCAGTTTTGGCATCTTTGCCAACCGCTTGCATCTCGGGGTTCACCTCGACCTTGGAAAAAATGCGTTGCACCAAGGCGTCTGCGGCTGCATAGCCTGCGTCAAGGTACACCGCACCCAGCACAGCCTCTAAGGCATCGGCCAAGATGGAGGGGCGCTTTTGGCCACCCGAATTCATCTCGCCTTCGCCCAATCGCAAGATACCCGACAAGCCCAGCTCAACCGCCAAATGGTGCAACGTGTCTTGCTTGACCAAGTTGGCGCGCACACGCGAGAGGTCGCCTTCGGGCAAAGTGTTGAGGCGTTGGTACAGCAAATTGGCAATGGCCAAGTTGAGCACCGAGTCGCCCAAAAACTCCAAGCGCTCGTAATGGTCAGAGCTGAAGCTGCGATGCGTCAAGGCCTGCGTGAGCAACGCAGGGTTTTGAAATGTGTACTCGAGACGCGCTTGAAGCGTCTCAAGGATGTGTTGTTGAGACGGGCTGGGTCGGGCTGTGCGTGCGCGTGAGGTCATTGAAATGCGCCGATGCGCGAGAGGCTGCCAAAGTTCATCCAAACAAAGAAGGCTTTGCCCACAATGTTTTTCTCTGGCACAAAGCCCCAGTAGCGCGAGTCGAGTGAGTTGTCGCGGTTGTCACCCATCATGAAGTAGTGGCCCGCAGGTACTTTGCAGGTCACGCCTTCGACGGTGTAGTGACAGTTGTCTTTGAACGCAAAGTCGTCAGCACCCGGCACGAATGAGGGGCGGTCTTTGTCATTCAACAAATTGTGGGTACGCACGCCAGTCATCTCGCTTGGCTTGGTGCCCAAAGGCAGCTTTTCTTCGAACTGAGAGATGTAGCGCATGCTGTCTTCTTCAAAGAAATCGGTGCGGACTTCTTTGCTGACAGCTTGGCCGTTGATGGTGAGCTGCTTGTTCAGGTAAGCCACTTCGTCACCGGGCACACCGACCACACGCTTGATGTAGTCGAGGCTGGGCTTGGGTGGGTAACGGAACACCATGACGTCACCGCGCTGCACGGGATTGCCGTCGGTCAGCTTAATGTTGAGCACGGGCAGGCGCACACCGTAGTGGTATTTGTTCACCAAAATCAAGTCGCCCACCAGCAAGGTGGGAATCATCGAACCGGATGGAATTTTGAAGGGCTCAAACAAGAAGGAGCGCAACACAAACACCACGGCGATGACGGGGAACAAACCCGCTGTCCAATCCAACCACCAAGGCTGCATGTACAGACGCTCTTTGGCCTCGGTCACATTCACATCGGTCTGAGCAATGCCTTGGGCATGCAACACGGCGGTGCGTTTGTCGGCTTGCGCTTGCAGTGCTTCAGCCGCAGCTTTGCGCTGAGGCAAGAAATAGAACTGCTCGGCCAACCAGTAAATACCGGTCACCACGGTGGCCATGAACATGAGCAAGGCAAAGTTGCCCTCAATCATGCCCACGTACCAAAAACCAGCGTAGCCCACAAAGGCTGCCAATACGAATGCGGTCAACGTAGCCATTAATCCTCCACCTGCAAGATGGCCAAGAAGGCTTCTTGCGGAACCTCGACAGAGCCAATTTGCTTCATGCGTTTTTTACCTGCTTTTTGCTTCTCAAGCAGCTTGCGTTTGCGGCTGATGTCGCCGCCATAGCATTTTGCCAGCACGTTCTTGCGCAAAGCCTTGATGGTTTCGCGGGCAATGATGTTGGCACCAATGGCGGCTTGAATTGCCACGTCATACATCTGACGGCTGATGATTTCGCGCATCTTGGCCACCACCGCACGGCCACGGTATTGCGACTGTGAACGGTGCACGATGATGGACAAGGCATCGACCTTCTCGCCGTTGAGCAAGATGTCGACCTTCACCACGTCCGAGGCGCGGTACTCTTTGAATTCATAGTCCATCGAGGCGTAGCCGCGTGAGACCGATTTGAGCTTGTCAAAGAAGTCGAGCACGATTTCGCCCAAAGGCATTTCGTAGGTCAACATCACTTGGCGACCGTGGTACGCCATGTTCATTTGCACGCCGCGCTTTTGGTTGGCCAGTGTCATCACCGCGCCCACGTAGTCTTGCGGCATGTAGAGGTGCACGGTCACAATGGGCTCGCGAATTTCGTGCAGCTTGCCTTGGTCAGGCATCTTGGATGGGTTTTCAACCATCACCACTTCGTCGCCAGGCATGACCACTTGGTAGACCACGCTTGGCGCGGTGGTGATCAAGTCTTGGTCAAACTCGCGCTCTAAGCGCTCTTGCACGATTTCCATGTGCAAAAGCCCTAAGAAGCCGCAACGGAAACCAAAGCCCAGCGCTTGTGACACTTCGGGTTCGTATTGCAACGAGGCATCGTTGAGCTTGAGCTTTTCCAGCGCATCGCGCAGGCCGTCGTATTGGTTGGCTTCGGTGGGGTACAGACCCGCAAACACCTGAGGCTGAATTTCTTTAAAACCAGGCAAGGCTTGTTCAGCAGGCCCTAAGTTATTAGGCAGTTTCTTTTCCAAGGTGATGGTGTCACCCACCTTGGCGGCTTGCAACTCTTTGATGCCCGCAATGATGTAGCCCACTTGACCGGCTTCGAGCGACTGACGTGGCTCGTTGCCCGGGGTGAACACGCCCAGGTTGTCGGCGTTGTAGACAGCCTCTGTGGCCATCATTTTGAAACGCTCGCCTTTGCCCAAACGACCATCGACCACACGCACCAACATCACCACGCCCACGTAGCTGTCAAACCAGCTGTCGATGATCATGGCGCGCAGCGGCGCGTCTTTGTTGCCTTGGGGCGGTGGAATTTTGGCGACCACGGCTTCTAAGATTTCGTCTATGCCCAAACCTGTTTTGGCTGAGCATGGAATCGCGTCGGTGGCATCAATGCCAATGACGTCTTCAATTTCTGCTTTCGCGTTCTCTGGATCGGCGTTGGGCAAATCCATTTTGTTGAGCACGGGCACCACCTCGACACCGAGGTCGAGTGCGGTGTAACAGTTGGCAACTGTTTGCGCTTCCACACCTTGTGAGGCATCGACCACCAGCAACGCACCTTCGCATGCAGAAAGTGAACGCGACACCTCATAAGAGAAGTCCACGTGACCCGGTGTGTCGATCAAATTCAGGTTGTATACCTGACCGTCTTTCGCTTTGTATTGCAGCGCAGCGGTCTGTGCTTTGATAGTTATCCCACGTTCTTTTTCGATGTCCATCGAGTCGAGAACTTGCGCTTCCATGTCGCGCTCTTCAAGTCCTCCGCAACGCTGAATCAAACGATCTGCGAGCGTAGATTTGCCGTGATCGATGTGGGCAATGATTGAAAAGTTTCTGATGTTATTCATCAACGGGGACACTTAAGTGATTGAATTCAAAGGGAGAGCGCCATGAAAAAAGGGCGCGTCATGTGCTGACGCGCCCAGAACCAACAAGCAATGGCAACTGCATAAGTTGGGAGTTCATTGTAGGCAAAAACCCGGATTTGCACAGCGGTCTCAACACGACCGAGGCCTCGTTGCGGGTTCGCAACATGAATTTATCCACAACTTATTAACATTTTGACAAAGGGGTTTTGGGACAACTTGTGGGTGATCTGTGGATCACCTGTGGAGTCAGTCAACCAATCCCGTATCGTGGAGTTTTGGGCTTGCGATATATCGCAAAAACGCATTCAGCCCCTCAATTCTATACAAAAAGGGCTTGAACACTTTATTTAAGTTAGCAAGCGCCAACTTAAAAACTATTTTTGGGGCCTCAAAAATATTTTGAGAATCACCCTGATTCCCGACTTTGGCCTAGGGGTTTAACGCACGGGTCGAATCACTGTGTATTGCGCCCACTCGCCACGGCGAATCAAGAGGCTCACAGGTTTGCTTCGATCCAACTTGGCGGTCAGGGCTTCGAGGGTCTGCACATTGGGCGTTTCGATGTTGGCCAAAGCCAAAATCACGTCGCCCTCTTGAATACCAGCACGCGAAGCAGGCTCGGCCACGGCATCCACGCGTACGCCGCCGCGCAATTTGAGTTCTTTTTTCTGCGCATCGGTGAGTTCGCTCACCGTCAAACCCAGCACCTTGGTCACGGTGCCCGCCTGCGGCTTTTCTGCGGCTGCGGCTTTCTTCACGGGTTTGTCGGCTTCAAACTCACCCACGGTGATGTGCATATCTTTCACACTGCCGCGTCGCCACACTTGAATGGCGCTGCGGGTGCCTGGCTTGGTGTTGCCCACCATGCGTGGCAAGTCGCTCGACTTGTCGATGGTCTTGCCTTCGAACTTCAAGATGATGTCACCCGGCTCTAAGCCTGCCTTCTCTGCGGGCGAGCCTTGCTCGACACCGCGCACCAGCGCGCCCTGCGTTTTGGACAAGCCCAGTGATTCAGCGACATCTTTGCTCACTTGGTCAATCTGCACGCCCAAGCGGCCACGCTGCACTTTGCCAGTGGCCCGCAGCTGTTCGCTCACGCGCACCGCTTCGTCAATCGGAATAGCAAACGAGATACCCATGAAGCCACCCGAGCGCGAATAGATTTGGCTGTTGATGCCCACCACCTCACCGCGCATGTTGATGAGCGGCCCGCCTGAGTTGCCGGGGTTGATGGCCACATCGGTTTGGATGAATGACAAGTAGTCGCCCGTGTCGCGTTGCTTCGCACTGACGATGCCGGCGGTGACGGTGTTTTCCAAGCCGAAGGGTGAGCCAATGGCCATCACCCACTCACCCACTTTGAGACGGCTCACATCCCCAATCTTCACAGCGGGAAGGCCTGTGGCTTCGATCTTCACCACGGCCACGTCTGTGCGCTTGTCCATGCCCACGATGCGTGCTTTGAATTCACGCTTATCAGGCAGCGTGACCAACACCTGGTCTGCCCCCTCCACGACGTGCGCATTGGTCATGACGTAGCCATCGCCCGACAAGATAAAGCCCGAGCCCACACCTTTGGGTTGCGCCTCTTCGGGCTGGCCACGGTTGGGGCGCTGTTGACGCGGTCCGTTGGGCGTATTGGGTGTCGGCATGGGCACACCAAAGAAGCGGCGGAAGAACTCTTGCATTTCCGCATCCTGATCGCTGCTCTGCACATCACGTGGCGCGGCTTTCTCCATCGTGCGGATGTTCACCACCGAAGGGCCCACCTGCTCGACCAACTCGGTGAAGTCTGGCAAGCCACGCACCCCTTGCGCACTCACGGGCTGCACCAGCGCCACGCTCAAGCCCGCGCCCCACAACGAGGCGCACAACAAACCAACAGAGACAGAACGCTTGAACGCGAATGGACGTGCCATGATTTTTTCCTTTACTACATTTCAGAGCGCTGGTATATAGCGCGACGCAAATCTTGCCAACGGGCGATTGACTGTTGAGCCCCCAACCAAAGCCAAGTTGGCGGTGCTTGAAGTGTGTCAGATGCGGGCTGCCAGCGCAAAAGCAAGGCCTGCTGCATATCGCAAGCCACATGCACCTCCCCCAACGCATCGTCAAGCGCGTCACCCCGACCGTGCAAGCACCAGACTTGGCCATCCCAACTCAAAGTCCCGGTGAACTGCAACGATTTCCAACCCCACACCGAGGCCAGCACCACACACAAGCCGCTCAAAGCCATGGCAACACTGAAAGGCTGTTGGTACGACCAAGCTCCCAAGACAGCCAACGCAGCAATAAGCAATCCCATAAAACAGGTACGCTGAAAAGCACAACGCCCCACCGGATACGAGACCGATGGGGCGTTGTGCATGGCGAAAACCTTAGATGCGTTTGAAAACTAACGCGCCGTTGGTGCCGCCAAATCCGAAGTTGTTTTTCAGAGCGACATCGATCTTCATGTCACGCGCGGTGTTGGCGCAGTAGTCCAAGTCGCACTCGGGGTCTTGGTTGAAGATGTTGATGGTGGGTGGGCTCTTTTGGTTGTGGATGGCCAAAACCGTGAACACACTCTCAATACCGCCAGCGCCGCCCAACAAGTGGCCGGTCATCGACTTGGTGGAATTCACCACGGTCTTCTTGGCGTGATCGCCCAGCGCCGCTTTGATGGCGTTGGTTTCGTTGATGTCGCCCAGCGGCGTGGAGGTGCCGTGTGCGTTCAAGTAATCGACTTGATCCGCATTGACACCCGCGTTGCGCAGCGCGCTGAGCATGGCGCGGCGTGGGCCGTCCATGTTGGGGGCTGTCATGTGGCCGGCGTCAGCACTCAAGCCATAGCCACCCAACTCTGCATAAATCTTGGCGCCGCGTGCTTTGGCGTGTTCGTACTCTTCGAGCACCAAAACGCCAGCACCTTCGCCCAAGACGAAACCATCGCGGTCGCGGTCCCAAGGACGTGAAGCGGTCGCAGGGTCGTCATTGCGAGTCGACAGTGCGCGCATGGAGGCAAAGCCACCCACGCCCAAGGGCGACATGCAGCACTCAGAGCCACCCGCAATCATCACGTCGGCATCGCCGTACTCAATGTGACGACCGGCTTCGCCGATGCTGTGCAAACCTGTGGTGCACGCTGTGACCACGGCCAAGTTAGGGCCCTTAAAGCCGTAACGCATGGACACGTGACCAGAAATCATGTTGATGATGGACGCTGGCACGAAGAATGGCGAAATGCGACGTGGGCCTTTGGCCAACAGTTCGCTGTGCATATCTTCAATCAGCGGCAAACCGCCAATGCCAGAGCCAATCACGACGCCAATGCGCGTCGCTTCTTCTTCGCTCAGGGCTTCACCCGTGGCTAAGCCTGAGTCTTGAACCGCTTGCATCGCCGCCGCGATGCCGTAATGAATGAACTTGTCCATGGCACGCGCATCTTTCGGGGCGATGTATTGGTCAAGGTCTAAATCTTTCACTTCACCAGCGAAATGGCAGTTGATTGCAGACGCATCAAAACGAGTGATGTTCGCAATGCCAGATTTACCAGCTAAAAGATTGGCCCAAGCGTCAGCCACCGTGTTACCCACGGGGCTGATACAACCTAGGCCGGTCACGACGACGCGACGACGGCTCATGCGGTGTTCCTAGTAGTTAGGCTTTTTTGTGGGTCAACGCGTAGTCAATCGCGTTTTGCACGGTGTTGATTTTCTCGGCATCTTCGTCTGGGATTTCAATACCAAACTCGTCTTCCAATGCCATCACCAATTCCACTGTGTCCAAGGAGTCGGCGCCCAAATCAGCCACGAAGGCTTTTTCGTTGGTAACTTGAGACTCTTCAACGCCGAGTTGTTCGGCAATGATTTTTTTGACACGCAGTTCGATATCGCTCATGGATTCCCTCTAAGGGTTGTGAATAAGACCGCTATTTTAACCGGACGGACTGACCGTATTGATTCTGTTTGGCTTCTTTGTCAATTCATGGCTTTAAGCCATGAACATGCCGCCGTTGACGTGCAACTCTTGACCCGTCACATAACTGGCATGTGCGCCAGCCAAATAGGCCACGGCGTGTGCAATATCAGCGGGTTTGCCGAGGTGTCCCAAAGGGATTTGGCCCAGCAAGGCTTTTTGTTGTTCTTCGGGCAACGAAGCCGTCATGTCGGTTTCGATGAAGCCTGGGGCCACGCAGTTGACCGTGATGCCACGGCTGCCCAACTCACGCGCCAAGGCGCGGGTCATGCCTGCCACACCGGCCTTGGCCGCTGCATAGTTGGCTTGACCGGGGTTGCCCGATGCGCCCACCACGCTGGTGATGCTGATGATGCGGCCGTAGCGCTGCTTCATCATGGGGCGAATCACAGCGCGTGACACGCGGAACACGGCCTTGAGGTTGGTGTCCAGCACGGCATCCCAGTCGTCATCCTTCATGCGCATGGCCAAGGTGTCGCGGGTGATACCGGCGTTGTTCACCAACACGTGCAAAGCGCCGTGGTCTTTGGTGATTTGGTCAATCAAGGCTTCGACAGCAGCGCCGTCGTTCACATTCAAATTCGCACCGCGGCAGCCTGCGTGGGCAGACAAAGCTTGGCTAATTTTGGCCGCACCGTCCTCCGACGTGGCCGTACCGATGACCAAGTAGCCTTGTTGGGCCAACTCTTGGGCGATGGATGCACCGATACCGCGCGAAGCGCCAGTCACCAAGGCAATGTGTTGTTTGTTGTCGCTCATGTTCTTCTCTTCTGATTAAGCCAGCGCAGTTTTGACTTCGGCCATGCTGGCGGGGTCAAACAAAGGCAAGCCAGTTAAATCGGCATCGATGCGCTTGGCCATGCCGGCCAAAACTTTGCCCGGGCCACATTCGACCAAGGTGGTCACGCCGCGCGCCTTGATGGCTGCCACGCATTCGACCCAACGCACAGGGCCAAAGGCCTGGCGATATAGCGCGTCGCGGATGCGGTCGGCATCGGTTTCTACCGTCACGTCAATGTTGTTCACCACGGGGATTTGCGCTGCGGCAAAAGAAGTGGCTGCTAATTTTTCTTTCAGACGCTCGGCTGCTGGCTTCATCAAGCTGGAATGGAAAGGTGCAGACACAGGCAAAGGCAGAGCGCGCTTGGCGCCGTTGGCTTTGAGCACTTCACATGCTTTTTCAACAGCGGCTTTGCTGCCAGCAATCACGGTTTGACCGGGGTCGTTGAAGTTCACGGCCTCGACCACTTCGGTAGAACCTGGGCCAAACGTGGCTTGCGCTTCAGCGCAGCCCGCAATCACTTTGTCGGCAGGCAAGCCCAAAATGGCAGCCATCGCACCTGTGCCGACTGGCACGGCTTCTTGCATGGCTTGCGCGCGGAAGCGCACCAGCGGCGCGGCTTGCGCAAGCGTCAACACGCCAGACGCGACCAAAGCTGAGTATTCACCCAACGAATGGCCAGCCACCACGCTTGGCACAGCGCCGCCTTCAGCCAACCAAGCACGATAAGCCGCCACGGCAGATACCAACATCACGGGTTGTGTGTTGGTGGTCAAGCCCAAAGCTTCTTTAGGGCCTTCATGGATGAGCTTGGCAATGTCTTCGCCCATGGCGTCAGACGCCTCGGCCAAAGTTTGCGCCACCACAGGGTTGTCGCCCCAAGCGTCGAGCATGCCGACCGATTGAGAGCCTTGACCTGGAAATACAAAAGCAAATGAAGTCATCACGTATCCGGAAAATTTGTTACAACTTGACGAGCACCGCGCCCCAAGTAAAGCCGCCGCCCACGCCTTCGAGCATGAGGGTCTCGCCTTTTTTCACTTGACCGCTACGCACGGCCTTGTCCAATGCCAATGGAATGGACGCAGCCGAGGTGTTGCCATGATCGTGAACGGTCAAAACCACCTTTTCCATAGGTAGTTTCAGCTTTTTGGCTGTGCTTTGGATGATGCGGATGTTGGCTTGGTGTGGAATCAGCCAATCGATGTCGCTGTCCGTCAAACCTGCTTTGTCGAGCACGGTGCGTGCGGCACCTTCCAGCAGGCCAACGGCCAGCTTGAACACGGCTTGGCCGTCCATCTTGAGCACAGGGTCGCCCAAAATGTTGCCATTGCGCACGTGGCCTGGCACGCACAAGATGCCCACATGCTTGCCATCGGCATGGATATCTGTCGCCAAGATGCCGGGCGTCTCAGACGCTTCCAGCACCACCGCGCCAGCGCCGTCACCAAACAACACGCAAGTGGTGCGGTCTTGGAAGTCGAGCAAACGCGAGAAAATCTCAGAGCCCACGACCAAAGCACGTTTGGCCGAGCCCGCGCGAATCATGGCGTCCGCCACCGTCAGCGCGTAAATAAAGCCACTGCACACCGCCTGCACGTCAAACGCGGGGGCACCCGCAATACCAACAGCCTCTTCGTCCAGCTGGGCCAGCTTGTGCTGCAAGATACAGGCGGTCGATGGGAACACCATGTCTGGGCTAGACGTGGCAACAATGATGAGGTCAATGTCTTGGGGGCGGCGACCCGCGGCGTCGAGGGCTTGTTTGCAAGCCTCAAAAGCCAAATCGCTGCTGTTCATCTCTGGTGCCGCGAAATGACGGGCACGGATGCCTGTGCGCTCAACAATCCATTCGTCAGAGCTTTCCACACCTTGTGCGGCCAGGTCTGCGACCAAGTCTGCGTTGGTCAACCGGCGAGGCGGGAGAAAACTTCCAGTGCCAGTGATTCGGGAGAAAAGGGTCATTAATCAGGTGGCTCAGGCCGAGGCGTCTGATTGTCCTAGGGCTAACAAAGGAGCCGCATGGGCAATGCGTGAACGCACACGTTCGAGCAAGTTATGGTGGGCTGCATCATACGCGCGGTTCAAAGCAGTACCAAAGGCCACATCATCGGCTGAACCGTGGCTCTTAAAAACGATGCCATTCAGACCCAACAGCGCTGCGCCGTTGTAATGGCGGTGATCCACTCTGTTTTTAAAGTCAGATAAGACAGGATAAGCAAAGATACCGGTTATTTTCGTGAAAATATTGTGCGTAAACGAGTTTTTCAGTGTTTCACTGATCTTGTGCGCCAAGCCTTCGCTGGCTTTCAAAGCCACATTGCCCACAAAACCATCGCACACGATCAGATTGACCGTGCCTTGGTAAATGTCGTTGCCTTCAACGTTGCCGTAGAAGCTCAAATCACCAGAGTTAGCCGCAGTTCGCAGCAGTTCACCTGTTTTTTTGATAACTTCATTGCCTTTGATGTCTTCTTCGCCGATGTTCAGCAAACCCACCGTGGGGCTTTCGATGTTGTCAAGCACCGACACCAGTGCTGAGCCCATGACCGCGAATTGCAACAAATGCTGAGGCGTGCAATCCACATTGGCACCCAAATCGAGCATGGTAGTACCGCCGCCTTTGAAGTCGGGCATGCGACCGGCGATGGCTGGACGGTCAATGCCGTCGATGGTTTTGAGCACATAGCGTGCGATCGCCATCAAAGCGCCCGTGTTACCAGCAGATACCACCGCTTGGGCGGCACCGCTCTTGACCTGCTCAATCGCGACGCGCATGGACGAATCTTTTTTGCGGCGCAAGGCAACTTCGATGGGGTCGTCCATGGCCACCACGTCGGAGGCCGCGACCACTTGAGCACGGGGATGCGAGAAAGACGACAACGCATCGGGTAGACCCACCAGCAACAGCTTGGCATCTGGGTGCGTGTCTAAGAAACGGCGACAGGCCGCCAGCGTGACACGCGGGCCATGGTCGCCCCCCATGCAATCAACAGCCAGAGTGGTCATGCAGGTTTCTTCTCGTCAAAAAAACAAAAGCCCGAGGCGCCTAAGACAGCCACGGGCCAATGAAGAATGAAGTAATTAAGCTTCAGACTTGGTCTTCAACACTTTGCGGCCACGGTAAAAACCGGTGGGGCTGATGTGATGACGCAAGTGGACTTCACCAGTCGTTGGCTCAACGGCTGTACCTGGGGCTGTCAACGCTGTGTGAGAGTTGTGCATGCCGCGCTTGGAAGGAGATTTTTTATTTTGCTGAACAGCCATGATCGGCTCCTGGAACTAAATGTGGTTGATCATTGGGCCACAAACCAACCGGGGTCAGCGTGACACGAAGCCTAAGATTATAGCCCAACTCCCCAGGTTTCAATGCTTGCGTGTTTTGAGCGATGCCAACACCGCAAACGGGTTGGGCTTGGCCTCAGACAAGATGGCCTCCTCTTCTGGCGAAGTTGGCGCCTGCTCACTCAAACATGCAGGATGCATGGGCACCAAAGGCATGCTCATGAGCAACTCATCCTCAATCAACGCCATCAAATCGAAGCTGTCTTCCAAGACCAACAGGTCTTCTTCCGACTCGTCGTCTTCCGCCAAAGCCGTGGCTTCATCGGCCACAAAGCGGAAATCTTGCTCAATCAGCAACTCCACCGGCACGGGGTGCAAGCAGCGTTGACACGTCAAAGGCACGGTCGCTTTGGCTTCGAGGTGCAACCAAGCCGCGTCTTTGCCGCTTTGGTCTGGATCAAGAGCGCCTTGCGCTGACCACGACACATGACCCGTGACCTCGCCACTACAGTCTGCGGCCAAGCGCTCAAACTCGACGAGCGGTGTGTCGCCCTCCAAATGCATTTGCGCTTTGGCAAAGGCTTTGACATCGAGGGCGTGAAGGTTCTTTGGTTTTTGCATGCGCGCCAGTGTAAGAGAATCCACCCATGTCTATTGCTCAACGCGCCCTGATTTTGGGCTCTACCTCCCGTTACCGCCGTGAATTGCTGCAACGCTTGCGCGTGCCTTTTGACGTGGTCAGCCCCGAAGTCGACGAAACCCCGCTGCCAAACGAAACCCCACAAGCCCTGGCCACCCGCTTGGCCTTGGCCAAAGCCAAAGCCGTGGCCGCGCTTCACCCCCACGCCGTGGTGATTGGCTCAGACCAAGTGGCCGACCTCAGCGGCGAACCACTGGGCAAGCCCGGCACCCATGAACGCGCCGTGCTGCAACTGCAGCGCATGCGTGGCCAAACCGTGGTGTTTCAAACCGCCGTGTCGGTGGTGTGCCAAGCCAGCGGGTTTGAACAAACTGAACTCGCCCAAATCAAGGTGCGCTTTCGCGACCTGAGCGACGCCGAAATCGAAGCCTATTTGCGCGCCGAAGAACCCTATGACTGCGCAGGCAGCGCCAAGAGCGAAGGCCTGGGCATTGCCCTGCTCGACGCCATCGACAACGACGACCCCACCGCCCTCATTGGCTTACCCATGATTCGCACGGCCCGCTTATTGCGCGCGGCTGGCATTGACTTACTGGGAGCGATGCAGCCATGAGCAACACACCCAACGTGGCAACCCAAAAAGGCACGCTCTACCTCGTGCCCACGCCGCTGGACTTTGGCTGCGACACCCAAGCTCCCATCACCGACGTGCTGCCGCAAGAAACCTTGCGCGTGGCCGCGGGCGTGACGCACTGGATTACCGAAAACGCCAAAAGCACCCGCGCCTTCTTGAAGCGCGTAGATGCCCATGTACCGCTGGCCCAAACCATCCAAGAAAACACCATCACCGAACTGCCCCGCGAGGTGCACAAAAAAGGCGACCACACGGGCGACTTTGACGCCAAGCCCATGCTCAAAGCCGCGTTGGCGGGTCACGATGTGGGCTTGGTCAGCGAAGCGGGCATGCCTGCGGTGGCAGACCCTGGCTCGTCCGTGGTGCGTGCCGCGCATGAACTGGGCATTCGCGTCGTGCCGCTGGTCGGCCCTGTGTCGCTGCTGCTGGCCTTGGCCGCCAGTGGTTTGAACGGCCAAAATTTTGCGTTTGTGGGCTACTTGCCACAAGACGGCGCGGCACGCACGCAGCGCTTGCGCGAGCTAGAAGGCCTCGCTGCCAAACACGGCCAAACTCAGATGTTCATCGAAACGCCCTACCGCAACCAAGCCCTGTGGGATGCGCTGGTGAACGGCCTGCAAGGCAACACCCGCTTGGCACGCGCCAGCGGTTTGACCATGGCAAGCATGCAGGTCCAATGCAAAACGGTGCAGGCTTGGCGCAGCGCGGGCAAGGCACAAATTTCGGGTGAGCCCACGGTGTTTTTGATTGGTAAGTAACGCGGCATAGCCACCATGAAAAAAGGCTCCTTTCTGAACTGCACCCCAAAAGTTGGACATCAATCCAACCTTTGGGGTGTTTTTCATGGCGAAATATGACGACGAATTTAAAAACTCTGTAGTACAAGATTACCTATCAAACAAGGGTGGCTATAAGTCACTCGGAGCTAAATACAGTGTCAGTTACGGTCAAATACGAAGATGGGTAGCTGTCTATATCCATAACGGCGACAGCGGATTAACTAAGAGATCAGGCTCACCCCACAGCGCTGAATTTAAGCTGAGCGTTCTAGAGCGGATGTGGCGCGAGGATTTATCGTTTAGCCAGACTGCTGCGCTGTTTAATCTGCGTGGAGGCGCAGGAGTTGTTTCGAGCTGGGAGCGCAAGTACCATGCGGGCGATATCACAGCATTGGCGCCCAAGCCCCGAGGACGCCCTAAACAGATGAACTCTCCTGAACCCCCTAAGCCATCGTGTGAGCTGCCGCAAGAATCTAAAACGCTGCAAGAACTGCAACGAGAAAACGAGTACTTGCGAGCAGAGGTGGCGTATCTAAAAAAGTTGGATGCCTTAGTTCGAGCCAAGCAGCAGGCTGCGCAGAAAAAGCGCAAGCCGTAATCGAGCTAAGGCAGCAACACCCACTAGCCGCGTTGCTCCATGCGGCCAAGCTATCGCGCAGCACGTTTTACTACCAAGCCAAGGCGCAGCAAGGCGAGGACAGGAGTGCTGATTTAAAGAGTCGCATTCGTGAGGTTTACGACTGTCACAAGGGGCGGTACGGCTACAGACGTATCACGGCTGAGTTGTGCAGAAGTGGCTACAAGGTGAATCACAAGACGGTTCAGCGTTTGATGCAACTGCAAGGTTTGAAGTCGCTGGTGCGCCCCAAGAAATACCGCTCATATCGAGGTGAGTTCAATGCGAATGTGCCCAACATCTTGGAACGTAAGTTCCTTGCCGATCGGCCTAATAGCAAGTGGGTGACAGATGTGACTGAGTTCAATGTTCGGGGTCAGAAGCTGTATCTCTCGCCTGTGCTGGACCTATACAACGGGGAGATCATTGCCTATGAGACGCAGGAGACTCCGAGAATGCCTTTGGTCAGCGAAATGCTCAAGAAGGCTTTGAGCAAACTCGCAAGCCAAGAGGCGCCGTTGCTGCACTCAGGCCAAGGATGGCAGTATCAAATGCCTTCATATCGACGTCAACTTGCGGCTCGAGGAGTGACTCAAAGCATGTCACGCAAAGGCAATTGTTTGGACAATGCTGCAATGGAAAGCTTCTTTGGAACGCTCAAATCTGAGTACTTCTACTTGAACAAATTTGAAAGTATCAGGGAGCTTGAGATGGGGTTGAAGGAGTACATCGACTACTACAACAACGACCGAATCAAGACTAAATTAAAAGGGCTGAGTCCTGTGCAATACAGAACTCAGCCCTCTGTGGCTTAATCAGCCTCTTAAACTGTCCAACTTAATGGGGTCAGTTCATTTCGGAGCCTTTTTCTTTTGCAGCTACAGCGAGCAAGTCGCTGGCTATCTCTGAAATATCAGCGCAAATCAACGCAAGTTAACGCACTTGAGGCATGGTTTGCATGGCACGGACAGCACCTTCACCAATGGCAGCACCAAAGCGCTTGGCCAAACGCTCGGCCACGTTGTCATGACGGGTGTAGTCAATGATGTCTTCGGCTTTCACGATTTCGCGAGCCACGTAGTCAAGGTTGCCTAAGCCATCAGCTAGACCAAGCTCCACCGCTTGTTCGCCGCTCCAAAACAAGCCACTGAACAATTCAGGCGTTTCTTTCAAGCGCTTGCCACGGCCATCGCGCACCACTTGAATGAACTGTTGGTGAATTTGGTCGAGCAAGGTTTGTGCGTGTGCGCGTTGGGGTTTGGTTTGTGGGCTGAAGGGGTCAAGGAAACCTTTGTTCACGCCCGCCGTCATCAAGCGGCGCTCCACACCGAGCTTGTCCATCAAGCCCGTGAAACCAAAACCGTCCATGAGCACGCCAATGCTGCCCACGATGCTGGCTTTGTCCACATAAATTTCGTCAGCCGCCACGGCGATGTAATAAGCCGCCGAAGCACATGACTCTTCCACCACGGCGTACACCGGCTTTTTGTGCTTTTCTTTCAAACGACGAATTTCATCGTTGATGATGCCCGCTTGCACGGGGCTGCCGCCGGGCGAGTTGATTTGCAACACCACGGCTTGCGAGCCTTCGTCTTCAAACGCAGCGCGCAAAGCGGTAACCACCCACTCGGCGCTGGCATCGGCACCATCGGCAATCTCGCCTTTGATGGCCACCACAGCGGTGTGCGGCTGGCTGGGGCTGGTGCCGCCGACGCCGCCTTTGTGCATGCCCGTCCAGAGCAACACGACCACCAAAGCAAACCAAGCCATGCGGAAAAAGATGCGCCAGCGGCGGCTGGCACGTTGCTCGGCCAGGGTGGCGAACGCCAAGCGTTCCAAAGTGTCGCGCTCCCACACTGTTTTGTGGCTGGGGTTTTCGGGGTTTGCGTGATGTTCAGACATATCGGTAGTTTTTCACAAATTAATCTAGAAATTCGAAAGGCTTTAAGTTGTACGCAGTATGCCAGTGGACCACGCCATCAAGTTCGCTCAGTTCAATCTTGACCAAACCACCTCGGCACGGCCCGCCTGCGCATTCACCGGTGTCGGGCGCGTATTCAGCGCCATGCGTGGCGCACAACAGCCAGCGGCCACTGGCATCAAAAAACTGGTCCGGCTGGTAATCCATTTCCATCGCCACATGCGTGCATCGGTTCAGATAAGCATGCGGCTGGCCTTCAAAACGAATGGCAAAGGCGCGGCAGGTTTGGCCGGCAAACACCACATCAAACGGCACAGCGCGGCCGCCTTCGGCCAAGTCTGCGCTGTTGCACAAGGGAATCACGTGTGGCGAAGACTCAGGCATGGGCGGACAACCAATCGTGCAACTCCTTCACAGAGTGCGCGATAAAACGTGGGTTCAAAGGTTCAAACTGACCGTGGTCGTGCGCGCCGTAGCTCACGCCCACACTGGCGCATCCTGCGTTCACAGCCATTTGCAAGTCGTGCGTGGTGTCGCCAATCATCAGGGTGCGCTCGGGCTCAACGCCAAACTCGCGCATCAGCTCGTGCAACATGCGCGGGTGCGGTTTGCCTGCCGTTTCGTCTGCCGTGCGCGAGCCATCGAACACGCCTTTGAGTTCGGACGTGTGCAAAGCTTCGTCCAAACCACGACGGCTTTTGCCTGTGGCGACCGCCAGCCAGTGGTGGCGTTCACGCAAAGTGGCCAGCAAAGGCAACACGCCTTCAAACAAAGCAATGTCGTTGGCGTGCTTCATGTAATGAAAGCGGTAGCGCTCGCCCAGCAACGGGTATTTGTCTTGCGGCACATCGGGCGCGGCATGGGCCAAGGCTTGCATGAGCGCCATGCCGATCACATACGACGCAGCCTCATACGAGGGCTTGGCCCCGCCCACATCCACCACCGCCAACTGAATGCAGCGGGTGATGATTTGCGTGGAGTCAAACAGCGTGCCGTCCCAATCGAAGGCAATCAAATCAAACTGGCGTGGGCGCATGGCTTAAACGTCGAGATGCGGTTGGATGATGGGTGGTTGGACCGAGTCCACAAAGTTTTTCAACTCCGGTGGCAGCGGCGCTTGCAAGGTGACGAGACGATGGCTTTGTGGATGCTGAAACTTGAGCTGCCATGCGTGCAAGAACATGCGCTTGAGGCCCATCTTTTGCAAAATTTTGTTTTGCTCGAAATCGCCGTATTTGTCGTCACCCGCAATCGGGTGACCTTGGCTGGCCAGATGCACACGAATTTGGTGGGTGCGCCCGGTCTTGATGGTCACTTCCAACAAGGTGTAGGGGCCCACCGTGCGCGCCACGCGCACCAGCGTGATGGACCGCATGCCGTTGGGGTCGTCTTTGCCGACCACTTTGACGCGGCGTTCGCCCTCGCCCACACCGTTTTCCACTGTGTACTTGAACAAAGGCGAGTCGATCACTTTCTTGTTCGACGGCCACAAGCCCAACACCAACGCCAAATACGTTTTGCCGGTTTCGCGGTCGCGGAATTGGTCCTGCAGGTTTTTCAGTGCGCTGCGCTTTTTAGCCACCAGCAACACGCCCGAGGTTTCGCGGTCCAAACGGTGCACCAGCTCCAAGTTGGTTGAGGCGGGGCGGGCCCGGCGCAGTTGCTCGATCACGCCAAAGCTCACGCCGCTGCCGCCGTGCACGGCCACGCCAGCGGGCTTGTCGATGGCCATCATGCACTCGTCTTCCATCAGCACGGGAAATTCACGGGCTGGGGCGGGCGCATCGACCTTGGCCTGCACCTGGGCTGAGATGCGCACGGGCGGTAAACGGATCAAATCGCCCGCCTCCACCCGTTGCTCGGCAGAGGCGCGGCCTTTGTTCACCCGCACTTCGCCCGAGCGAATGATGCGGTAAACGTGGGTTTTTGGCACACCCTTGAGGTGGCGCATGAGGAAGTTGTCCAGGCGTTGACCCGCCGAGTCTTCATCGACCGTGAGTGTTTTTACCGAAGGGGTGGGGGTTGGGGCCAAAGCCCCTATAATGTGATTCACCAGCGTTTTGCTCTAAGTGCTTGATTTAACACAGATTAGACCATGTACTGACGAACGCGGTAAGGTCGATGCCCCTTTTGTGCCCGAGACGCAGACCCAGTACCCAAGAGACTGAGTGGCACTCGCCCCAAAAGTTGAGCCGACGCTCAGAAAACACTGAAACGGAATACCCCAAGTTGTGGAGGCTCTTTTTGAAAAGCCTCCATGACGGATCACTGCAAGAAGCAAAAACGATGGTTGTGGCAATGTTGATGTTGATGGAACTCTGCACAGAGTGGCTTTTGCCACGGTCTGTGTACAGCGTTGCGCGTCGCATCTATGCCAGCTGGACCAGCCCTGTCTCCCCTGCACCGGCTCATCAAGCCACGCACTCGACAACAGGACAACCGCGACTTCTTGCCCTTATCCACGCGCCCACCCACCGTCCCCTGCGCTGATCTCACATTGATTAGCGCGGCGGCGACGGTCTCAGCGGCAATTCCCTTCGTTCTCTGACGTCCCTCAGGCATCGTTGGCCCGTCATGGGCCTGTGATGATTTGACACGTGAAGGAACCGCATCATGAAACGGATGCTTATCAATGCAACCCAGTCGGAAGAACGCCGCCTGGCCATCGTCGACGGCCAAAAACTGCTCGACTATGAAATCGAAATCGAAGGCCGCGAACAGCGCAAAGGCAACATCTACAAAGCAGTAGTCACCCGCGTCGAGCCATCGCTCGAAGCTTGCTTTGTGGACTACGGCGAAGACCGCCACGGCTTCTTGCCGTTCAAAGAAATTTCCAAACAGTACTTCGCCGAAGGCGTGTCGGTGAGCCAAGCGCGCATCCAAGACGTCATCAAAGAAGGTCAAGAGCTCTTGGTCCAAGTTGAAAAAGAAGAACGTGGCAACAAGGGCGCAGCCCTGACCACCTTCATCAGCTTGGCTGGCCGCTATGTGGTGCTCATGCCCAACAACCCACGCGGTGGTGGCGTCAGCCGCCGCATCGAGGGCGATGACCGCGCAGAACTCAAAGAAGCGATGGACCAATTGGAATACCCAAAGGGCATGTCCATCATCGCGCGCACCGCTGGCATTGGCCGCAGCGCCCCTGAGTTGCAATGGGACTTGAACTACTTGCTCAAGTTGTGGACCGCCATCGACGGCGCCAAGGGTGCCAAAGGCGCGTTCTTGATTTACCAAGAATCCAGCTTGGTCATTCGCGCCATCCGCGACTACTTCAACCATGACATCGGCGACATCTTGATCGACACCGATGACATCTACGAGCAAGCGCACCAGTTCATGGCCCACGTCATGCCTGAGCACGCGGCTCGCGTGAAGCGCTACAGCGACGAAACCCCGCTGTTCAGCCGCTTCCAAATCGAACACCAAATCGAATCGGCCTACGCCCGCACCGTCAACCTGCCATCCGGCGGCGCGATTGTGATTGACCACACCGAAGCCTTGGTGTCGGTGGACGTGAACTCGGCCCGCGCCATCAAAGGCGGCGACATCGAAGAAACCGCCACTCGCACCAACCTCGAAGCCGCCGACGAAGTGGCCCGCCAAATGCGCTTGCGCGACTTGGGCGGCCTGATCGTCATCGACTTCATTGACATGGACGAAAGCCGCAACCGCCGTGACGTGGAAAACCGCTTGCGCGAAGCCTTGCGCCACGACCGTGCCCGCGTGCAATTCGGCACCATCAGTAAATTCGGTTTGATGGAAATGAGCCGCCAACGCCTGCGCCCTGCGCTGAGCGAAGGTGCTTCGATTCCTTGCCCACGTTGCGGTGGCTCTGGCCACGTGCGTGACACCGAGAGCTCGGCTCTGCAAATCTTGCGCATCATCCAAGAAGAGGCCATGAAGGACAACACGGCTGCCGTGTACGCCCAAGTGCCGGTGGAGGTGGCCTCGTTCTTGTTGAACGAAAAGCGCACTGAGATTGCCAAGATCGAAATCCAACAACGCTTGAATGTGTTGCTCGTGCCAAACAAGACACTGGAAACACCCAACTACAAGTTGGAGCGTCTGAAGCACGACGACCCACGCCTCGACCGCGTGGAAGCCAGCTACAAAATGGCCGAGGAGTTTGAAGACCCCACCGCCGTGACACGTCGCTCACAAGAGCCGACAAATAAGCAAACACCCGTCATCAAAGGCGTGTTGCCAGATGCACCAGCGCCCGCGCATGAGCCAAAGCCTGCTGCACCTGCGAAAGCACCTGCACACGCACGCGGTCCTAAGCCTGCGGCCAAAGCACCTGAAGCTAAATCGGGCGGCTTGTGGGGTTGGTTCACTGGCTTGTTCAGCAGTGACTCAGAAGAAAAAGCCAAGCCAGCCGTGGGCGACAAAAAGCCAGGCGAACGCGGCGAGCGCCGTGATGGCCGCAGCGCCAATGGCCGAGGCGGCCGTGGTGGTCGCGGTGGCCGTGGTGGTGACCGCGCCGAACGTGGCACTGAAGGCCGTACCGAGCGCAACGCCGAAGGCCGCACTGAGCGCAACGCTGAAGGCGTTGAGGCCCGCGGCGAACGCCCAGCGCGTGGTGAGCGTGCAGAGCGCGGCGAACGCAATGTGGAACAACGCGGTGAAGGCGGTCGCAGCGAGGGTGGCCGCGAAGGCCGTGGCCCACGCCAAGACCGCAACCGCGGTGGCCGTGGTGAAGGTCGCAACGGTGAAGGCCGTAACGTCGAAGGTCAACCGGATCTCGACAACAACGCCACACCAGAAGCCCAAGCCGAAGCACGCGCCAAAGCGCGCAACGAGCGCATGGCCCGCGAAGAGCGTGGCGAAAGCACCGAAGGCGGCAACGAGCCACGCGAACCTCGCGGTGACCGTGCTGAACGCGGCGAACGTGGTGAGGGCCAAGGCCGTCGCGAACGTAGCCCACGCGGCGAACGCAACGAAGGCCGCCGTGAACGCGCCCCACGCGTCGACGAAAACGGCAATCCAGAAGTTTTGCCACTCGACAACGCTGCAGCCGCCGAAGGCCAAGCACCGCAAACCGACGAGAACGGTGGCGAGCGTCGTGAGCGCCGCTCACGCGACCGCTACGGCCGTGACCGCCGCGAGCGTGGCGACCGCGCACCGCGTGAAGAAGGTTCTGCAGAACACGCCGATCAAGGCCCAGCCGCTGAGCACGACAACACGTCTCAAGAGCAAGCGCCTCAAGAAGCCCGCGAGCCTCGCCAACCCCGTGAACCACGCGGTGAACGTGCTGAGCGCCAAGAGCGTCCAGAGCGCAGCGAACGTTCGGAACGTGCCCCACGTCAAGCGCCTCGTGAAGCCTCACAGCCAGAAGCACCCGTGGCACAAGCCGCTGCACGCCAAGGCATGCCAAGCATCCAAGCGTTCACATTGCCTGTGTCTGCGATGCAAGCGGTGGCCCAAAGCAGCGGTTTGGAATGGGTCAACTCCAATCCAGAAAGCATCGCTGCGGTGCAAGCTGCGATTGCAGCCGAACCCAAGCCCGTGCATGTGCCACGCGAGCGTCCACCTGTGGTGATCTTGGATGAAGGTCCATTGGTGTTGGTTGAGACCCGCAAGGATCTGTAAACCACACGCCCCGCAAGGGGTTTGAACCCCCAAGCAAAACGGCCTAGACACTCTAGGCCGTTTTTGTTTGGGGGTGCAATGATGAAAGCTTGGCGATGTTTACGCGGCCACCTCAGCAGCGCGCTTCCAGCACAGCTGGGCGCGTGCTGTTTCTTCTTTCTGCTCGGCCAGTTGAGCCAAGGTGCGCCAGGCTTGGCGCTGCATGTCGGGATTTTTGAGCTGTGGTGCAGCTTGCTCCAGCATTTGCTGCGCCTTGCCCCACAGAGCGTGATGCCAACACACCAGGCCTGCCAAATATTGCAACTCCACCCAACGTGGGTAGGTTTGACGCGCGCGGTCAATGCTGGCCAGCCAATCTGAATCGGCAGGCAGCAGCACCAAGGCTCGTGCCAGAGTTTGGGCCACACGCTCGCGAACAGCAGGCGTGCAACTGTCTGGCTTTTGCACCATGCGATTCCACAAAGGCGTGAGCCAAGGCATCACGGCGGTGGCTTCGCCACTGAGTTTGAGCATGCGCTGCGCGGCATGCAACACCACCTCGGGCTGCTCGCGCTCTGTGGGCTCCAACGCATCCCACGCGCGCTGCAATTGGGCGCTGTCGTGCGCTTCGTTCAAGCTGGCCACGGCCAACTCACGCAGCAAACTTTGCGCGGCCGTCTCAGAAAACGCGCCGTGTTTGGCCAGCAGACGTGCGGTGTCGAGTGCCAAGGTGTGTTGTTGGTCGAGGCGCGTCGCTTTCAGGCGCATACGCAAGGCCAAGGTGCGACGCGCGGGGCCGTGGCGCAAACCATCTAACCAACGCAGCGCTTCAGGGGCATCGCGGTCGCTCAAAGCCCAACGGGCTGCGCCCAAATAGGCAGATTCGATGGCTTCATCCACCGCCTCATCCGCCTGTTCACGACCCAAGGCCATGACCGCTTGCAAATGCGACACGCGGGCATCACGGTCACGCAAGGCATGGGCGCTTTCGGCGGCAATCAGGTGCGACAAAGCGCGAAGTTGTTGTGTGTGGCGTAGCGCGGGGTCGTCTGCCGTGCGTACCGAGGCCAACAAAGCTTCTAAGGCCAGCGCTTGTTCAGCCGACTTGACGGCACGCACATAGCGGCCACTCCACAACTGAGACAGTGCATCCAACAAAGCCGCGTGCATGGCACGCTCTTTCTGTTGCAAGCGCCAGCGGCGGGCTTGGTGGGGCAATTCAAACAGGGCCGACATGGCGCGCCATGCCAAGTGCAGCATCACAAACAGCGCCACCAACACCAGCAACACCAAATTGAGCGACAGGTCGACACGGTAAGGCGACCAAAACACGGTGACCGTGCTTTGGTTACCGCCGGCCAACAAGGCCGAGGCCACGGCCACACCGAACAAGGCAACAAACCACAAAGCGGCTTTCATATCAGCGCCCCGCTGCAGCTGTGGTGAGGGCCGCGATGGTGTCGTCCACACGCGGGATTTCAATTTGCTTAGCCTGCGCCAACACTTCACGCGCCAGCGTCAAGGTGGTTTGGCCTTGGCGGGTTTGCATGTCAAAGTAACGCACCAAGTCGTCGTTGGCTTGCTTCATGTCAGATTGCACGGCATCGAAGTGACGGGCCAACAAACCCAAACGTGCGTTGAGCAAACGCAGCTTGAGGTTTTCGCGCACAAAGAAACTTTGGTCGGGTGACAGCATGCTGGCTTCGGGCTTGCCAATGCGGCTGACGCGAATCAGGCTTTGAGCGTCGTCCCAAACGTCAGACAGCACCTTCTCCCACCAGCTCATGCTGATGGCTTTGGCCCAGCTCGTGGTGGGCACGGCTTGCACCGGTTTTTCTTTGGGCGCATTGCCCACCGCGTTGAGCAAAGGCAAGGTGTCGACCACGCGCACCAGCTCGTCGAGCTTGAACAGCAAGGCCGGGGTGTCAGCCACAGCCGTGGCTTTGATGCGTTCAATGTCGCGGGTGACCGCACGCAACACGGGGGCGAGGCGGGGTTGTGCGACTTTGGTCAAACGTTGCTCAGCCGAGTTGAGCGCGGCCAACAAAGGCTGCACGCTGCCAGTGAGCTGGGCTTGTTGCTGCGCCAAACGAATGGCGGATTCGATGTCGACCACCAAGTTTTCGTCGCGCGAGCGCGAGAGGCTTTGCATCAGGTCTTCGAGCTGGCTGCGTTGCAAGGCCACTTCGCTGAGCTTCGCGTCGGTCACCGACAAGCGGGCAGCGGTTTCACGCGCCAGCTCTTCGGCTTGTTTGGACGTCACACGCGCTTCCACCGCTTGGCTGCCGGTGTCAGCGCTTTGGCGCGCCAGTTGTTCTTGAATGCCCGAGAGCTTGGCCCACATCAGGCCCGAACCCACAGCGCCCACCACGGCCAATGCGCCGATGCTGCGGATGAGCCACGTGTTGGCGTCCGTGCGGGTGCTGGCGAACTCGCTGGCATTGGCAAGCGGTTCAGTCGTCGGGCCCAAGGGTGGGAGATTGGAGGTGTCGTCGTGCTCTGGCTTCATGCCAGACATTCTAATGAGCGAAGCACATCCGCGACATGGGGGCGAGAGAGGTGAATCGCACCAAAACCCAGCGTCTGCGCCGTTTGGGCAATGCGGGCATGGGTGGCGATGCAGCGGGCGTTGGCCCAACTTTGAGCGGGCAAGGCGTGGGCGAGGTGTTGGATGGCTTGCGAGCTGCTGAAGCACCACACGCTGCCGTCGGTGGCAGCTTGGGCGGCCTGCGCTTTTTGCTGGGTCGACCACACGGGCGCGCGGCGCTCATAGGCCACCACAAACTGAGCCGATGCGCCTGCGGCCTGCAGCTGTTGGGCCAGCCAATCGCGGCCTGTGCCGGTGAGTGCGGCACCGGGCTCTGGTTCTACGGCTGCCGTGTCTGAACACACGTCATGGCCCCGAACAATCAGCACAGCTTGCCCCACTTTCACCTGCGCGGCGACACGCTGCCACAAGGCTTCCGAGTCAAACTGAGCCGCATCGGCGGCTGGGCTGTCAATGCACGCCTCGGGCACACCCGCTTGCAGCAAGGCTTTGTGCGTGCCCGGGCCGGTGGCCCAGCAACGCGGGCCGTTGGCCCAAGTGGGGCTTGTGACCTGCCCCGCATCGGCACGCAGGGCCGCTGGTTGGCTGTCAAAGAAATAGCGCACGGCTTGTGCGCTGACAAACATCACGGCTTGCCATTCGGACCATTGCGCCCACGCTTGCAACACGGGCTGTAAATGTCTAGCCGGGCCGACCTCAATCAAGGGCAAGGCCAGCACTTGATTACCAGCGGCTTGCAGCGCATCGACCCACGCTGGCGCATCGCCTGCGGGTCGGGTGATGATGACGCGCATGGCAGGCCGCGCGGTTTAGTGGGCGCCTTGGGCGCGCAACTGGGCGGCCACCGATTCGCCCAACACATTGGCGGCTTCGCGTGAAGCGGGGTCAGCAGCGTCCAAGGTTTGCTTCACCTCAGCGCGCAGCAACACGGGCGCGCCCGATGGGTCGCCCCACGCAGCTTGCAAGTGCAACACGCCGTTGGTCAACGTGGCATGCGCCGCCAAAGGCATGGAGCAGCTGCCGCCCATGGCGCGACTCACGGCGCGCTCGGCGGTCACAGTCAACCAAGTGGCGGCATCGGCCAGCGGGGCCAAAGCTTGGGCCACATCGGCGCGGTTGCTGCGCACCTCAATGCCCAACGCGCCCTGCCCTGCGGCAGGCAACATTTCGGTGGTTTCAAAAATGTGGCGAATGCGCTCGCCCAAGCCCAAACGCTTGAGGCCCGCAGCGGCCAACACAATGCCGTCGTACTGGCCTTCGTCGAGCTTGCGCAAACGGGTGTCGAGGTTGCCGCGCAGGGGCTCAATCTTCAAATCGGGTCGCAAAGCGCGCAGCAGTACGGTGCGGCGCAGGCTGGAAGTGCCCACCACCGCGCCTTGCGGTAAATCATTCAAGTGCGCGTATTGGGACGACACCCACGCATCGCGCGGGTCTTCGCGCTCCATCACGCAGGCGAGGTCAAAGCCTTCAGGCAAATCCATGGGCACGTCTTTGAGCGAATGCACGGCCAAGTTGGCGCGGCCTTCTTCGAGTGCCACTTCGAGTTCTTTCACAAACAAACCCTTGCCGCCCACTTTGCTCAAAGAGCGGTCCAAAATTTGGTCGCCCTGCGTGGTCATCCCCAGCAAGGCCACGCTGTGGCCTTGGGCCTGCAGCAAGGCTTGCACGTGCTCAGCCTGCCACATGGCCAAACGGCTTTCGCGGGTGGCGATGATCAAGGAAACGGGGGTTGTGGAGGCAGTAGACAAAACAAAACTCGCTTTTTCAGAGCCACGACAGGCGTGTGGCGAAATCAATTGCGGCAAATGTTAGCAGGCACACCTTGGCGTTTGGCTTGCCGATAGCACGCCCCGCCAAGAGGAAAGCAGAGCACCTTGACAGGAAGCCCCCGCCAGCCCGATAAAATCTGCCCTATATGACAAACCAACTCGACAAAAAATCCCAAGCCTGGTCCGCCCTGTTTTCTGAACCCATGAGCGAGTTGGTCAAGCGCTACACCGCCAGCGTGTTCTTTGACAAACGCTTGTGGCAAGCCGACATCACGGGCAGCTTGGCGCACGCGGAGATGCTGGGCCACCAAGGAATCATCGGCAAAGACGACCACGCCGCCATTCAAAAAGGCATGGCACAAATTTGGTCTGAAATTGAATCCGGCCAGTTCGAGTGGAAGCTCGACCTCGAAGACGTGCACCTGAACATCGAAGCCCGCCTCACCCAACTGGTGGGCGATGCAGGCAAACGCCTGCACACCGGCCGCAGCCGCAACGACCAAGTGGCCACGGACGTGCGCCTGTGGTTGCGCAGCGAGATGGACCTGATCATCGACCTGTTGGTCGATTTGCAAAAATCACTCGTGGAAGTGGCTGAGAAAAACGTCGAGGTCATCATGCCCGGCTTCACCCACTTGCAAGTGGCCCAGCCCGTGAGCTTTGCACACCATCTGTTGGCCTACGTGGAAATGTTTGCACGCGACGCCGAGCGCATGAGCGACGTGCGCCGCCGCACCAACCGCTTGCCCTTGGGCAGCGCCGCCTTGGCAGGCACCACCTACCCGCTGGACCGCGAACGCGTGGCCCGCACGCTGGGCATGGTCGATGAACACGGCAACGCACAAGTCTGCCAAAACAGCTTGGACGGCGTGAGCGACCGCGACTTCGCGATTGAGTTCACCGCCGCAGCCAGCCTGTGCATGGTGCACATCAGCCGCATGTCAGAAGAGTTGATTTTGTGGATGAGCCAAAACTTTGGCTTCATCAAAATCGCCGACCGCTTCACCACCGGCAGCTCCATCATGCCGCAGAAGAAAAACCCAGACGTGCCCGAACTCGCACGCGGCAAAACAGGCCGCGTGGTGGGCCATTTGATGGGCCTCATCACCTTGATGAAAGGCCAGCCCCTGGCCTACAACAAAGACAACCAAGAAGACAAAGAGCCTTTGTTTGACACGGTGGACACACTCAAAGACACGCTGCGCATCTTCAGCGAAATGGTGGGCGGCCAAGTCAACCCAGCCACGGGCCAAAAAGAAGGCGGCATCACTGTCAACGCCCAAGCCATGGAAGACGCAGCCAAAAAAGGCTTTGCCACTGCCACCGACTTGGCCGACTACTTGGTGAAAAAAGGCCAGCCCTTCCGCGATGCGCACGAGACCGTGGCCCACGCCGTCAAGGCCGCCGCGAGCCACAACTGCGATTTGTCTGAGTTGCCGCTTGAAGTGCTGCAAAGCTTTCACCCCGCCATCGAAAAAGACGTGTACGACTGCCTGAGCCTGCATGGCTCACTCAATGCGCGCAACACGCTAGGCGGCACAGCCCCCGTGCAAGTGCGCGCGCAAATTGAGCGCCACCACAAACGCTTAGGCTGACATGTCCGACGTCAAAGATCCGCGTAGCGCGCTCCAAGCCATCGCGATCTTTGAAGCGACCAAAGGCATGGCCGCGCTGGCGGGTTTGATTGGTGTGCTTGACCTGCTGCACCGCGATGTGCGCGCTGTGGTCTTGACGCTGATTGGCCGCTTTGGCCTCGACCCCGAGGCGCACTACCCATCCCTGCTGCTGCATTACGCCGACTTACTGCCAGACGCCGATGTGCACATGTTGGTCATGCTGGCCTCGGCCTACATTGCGTTGCGCTTCATCGAGGCCACGGGTCTTTGGCTGGGCAAGGCTTGGGGTGAATATTTAGGCGCGCTCTCAGGCGGCATTTACATTCCGTTTGAGGTGACGCATTTGATCCACGAACCTTCGTGGATGAATACCTTCATCGTGGTGCTGAATGCGGCCATCGTCGGCTACTTGGCCTACGTGCTGTGGCAACGCCACCAACAAAACCCGCAAACATGACCGACATCCTCACCGTCACCATGAACCCCGCCTTGGATGTGCTGACCACCATCGACCAGGTGAGCCACACCCACAAGATGCGCTGCGGCGCGGTGCTCAAGCACCCGGGCGGTGGGGGCGTGAACGTGGCCCGTGTGCTGCACCGCTTGGGCGCTAACTGTGTGGCTTTGTATATGGCAGGCGGCGTCACCGGCGAGCGTCATCACAAGTTGATGAGCACGGAGAAAGTGCGCTGCCATGTGATGCCCATCGCCGAAGAAACACGCGAGAGTTTTTCGGTCCACGAAACATCGAGTGGCAACGACTTTCGCTTTGTGTTGCCCGGCCCTCAGGTGTCAACCGCCGAAATTGAGGCGTGCTTTGACTATGTGGCGCAGCACCTACCCAAACAATTTTTGGTCATCAGCGGCGGCTTGGCGCCGGGTGTGCCCACTGATTTTTATGCGCGTTTGGCAACGCTGGCCAAAGCGAACGGCGTGCGCGTGGTGCTAGACACCAATGGCCCCGCATTGGCCGAAGCGTTGAAGGTGGGCGTGTCTATGTTCAAACCCAGCTTGCGCGAGCTGCGGGATTTGACAGGCCAAGACTTGCCCAACGAAGAAGCCCAAGTGGCGGCGGCGCAGCAGCTCATTCAAAGTGGCCAAGCCGAGATCGTGGCGGTGTCCTTGGGTGCAGACGGTGCCTTGGTGGTCAGCGCCACCGAGCATTGGCGCGCCCGCAGCGTCAAAGTGGATGTGCAAACCACCATTGGCGCGGGCGACAGCTTTGTGGGCGGCATGGTGTGGTCAATGGGGCGAGGCGACCGCTTGCTCAAAGCATTTCAATACGGCATGGCTTCGGGAGCAGCTGCACTGCTGGCCCCGGGCACATCGCTGAGCCAAGCAGCAGATGTGCACTATTTGCTACCGCAAGTGGTAGTGGAAGCCATCTGAGGCGCTCGCTTTAAATTATTTCAATCCCGCTGTCGCACTCTTCACACGGCTTTCACCGCACCTCGGGCTACCATGCGTCTCAAATTTAGGAGACCTTGCATGCCCGTGATTACCAACATCGAAGACTTGCGCGTTTTGGCCGAAAAACGTGTGCCCCGCATGTTCTATGACTACGCCGACTCTGGCAGCTGGACCGAGGGCACCTACCGCGCCAACGAAGCGGACTTCCAAAAAATCAAGCTGCGCCAACGCGTGGCGGTGAACATGGAAAACCGCACGACCGCTACCAAGATGGTGGGCCTCGATGTGAAGATGCCCGTGGCCATTGCCCCCGTGGGCCTGACCGGTATGCAAAGCGCCGATGGCGAAATCAAAGCGGCTCGTGCTGCTGAAAAATTTGGCATCCCCTTCATTTTGTCCACCATGAGCATTTGCTCCATGGAAGACGTGGCCGCTGCCACCACCGCGCCCTTCATGTACCAGCTCTACATGATGCGCGACCGCGAAGCCATGTCCAACATGATTGAACGCGCTCGCAAAGCCAAGTGCAGCGCCTTGGTGCTGACGCTGGATTTGCAAGTGATTGGCCAACGCCACAAAGACTTGAAGAACGGTTTAACGGCGCCCCCCAGCCCCACCATCGCCAACATCATCAACCTCATGACCAAACCCCGTTGGTGTTTGGGCATGGCGGGCACACGCCGCCACACCTTTGGCAACTTGGTGGGCCACGTCAAAGGCGTGAGCAACATGAAGTCGCTCTCCTCATGGACCAACGAACAGTTTGACCCACGCCTGTCGTGGGAAGACGTGGCTTGGGTCAAAGCCCAGTGGGGTGGCAAGCTCATCCTCAAAGGCATTCAAGACGTGGAAGATGCCAAGTTGGCTGCGCAAAGCGGCGCCGATGCCATCGTGGTGAGCAACCACGGCGGTCGCCAACTGGACGGTGCGCAATCGAGCATCGAAGCCCTCCCCGCCATCGTGGCTGCCGTGGGCGACCAAATTGAGGTGTGGATGGACGGCGGCATTCGTTCAGGCCAAGACGTGCTCAAGGCTTGGGCCTTGGGCGCACGCGGCGTGCTGATTGGCCGTGCCATGGTGTACGGCCTCGGTGCGATGGGCGAAGAAGGCGTGAGCAAGGCCTTGCAAATCATCCACAAAGAGCTGGATGTGACCATGGCGTTTTGCGGCCACACCAACATCCAAAACGTGAACACCAACATCTTGCTGCCGGGTACCTTCCCTAAGGCTTAAGGCACACTTGAGGGATGAGCGAAGACACAACCACATCCCCCAAGTCCACCAGCGTCAGCGCTTGGTGGCGCGCCCTGAGTATTTTTCTGACCCTTGTGGTGTTCATTGGGTGGGCCTTCAGCGCCAGCATGTATGAACAGCTCAAGGCGCAAGTTCACCACTTGGAAGCCAAGCTGGTGGAGATTCCTCAGGTGCGCGAAGTGGCTGTGCTGCTAGACGAGCAACAAGCCCCTGCCATGCTGCTCACCTACGACCCCAAAAACCAAAAGCTGCAAGTGCAGCGCCTCAACGACGTCAAAGAAGGCCGCGAACAAAGCTTGCATGTGTGGGCCATCGCCGAAGGTGATGAGTCTCGCTTGTTGGGCGTTCTCACGGACCGCTACAAAACCCAACAGCTTGATGTGCCGACACAAGCCCTTGAAGGCGCACGCGCCTTAGGCATCAGCGTCGAGAACAAAGACCGTGGTCCACGTGACGGCAAACCACGACAGCCTTGGTTGTTCAAAGGCTGGTTGGTTCAAAAAGCGATTTAAAGCTTCTCGCTCCAAGGCACACCGCCGGTGGCCCAGTCGTGGCGGGGAATGTCAAAAAACAAAACATCCACCGCAGCGGGGCTACTGCCTAAAGTTTGGCAAGTGGCTTCGGTCAAGGCTTTCGCCAATTCTTTCTTTTGCTCTGGTGTACGACCTTCAAGCAATTCAACGCGAATGGTAGGCATGGGTTCTCCTGCAGTTCAAAGTGGCTGCGATTATGCTTGTCTGCTGTGACCTCGCCTGAATCCAACCCTCTGAAAATGCGCCGCATTGCACACCTCGACATGGACGCTTTTTACGCCTCCGTCGAGCTGCTGCGCTATCCGCAGCTCAAGGGCTTGCCTGTGGTGATTGGCGGTGGACGCCGCCGCGTGGACGACATGCTGGAGCGCTTGCGCAAAGAACACCCAGAACACGCGTGGTCCGAAAACAAACTCGACGAAATACCGCTCGCTTTCTTTCCGCGCCTCTCGGGCTACACAGGCCGAGGCGTCATCACCACCGCCACCTATGCCGCGCGACAGTTCGGCGTGGGCTCGGCCATGGGCGTGATGAAGGCGGCCAAGCTCTGCCCCGATGCCATCCTGCTGCCCGTGGACTTTGACCAATACCGCCACTATTCGCAACGCTTCAAAGCCATCATCACCGACATCGCACCGTTGATGGAAAACCGCGGCGTGGACGAGGTGTACATCGACTTCACCGACGTGCCGGGCGGCCAACGCGAAGGTGGCCGCGTGTTGGCGCGCTTGATTCAAAAAGCCATCTTTGACGACACCGGCCTCACCTGCTCGGTGGGCGTGGCGCCCAACAAACTGCTGGCCAAAATGGCGAGTGAGTTCAACAAGCCCAATGGCATTTCCATCGTCACCGACGCTGATTTGACAAACATGATTTGGCCCCTGCCCTGTCGCAAGGTGAATGGCATTGGCCCCAAGGCAGAAGCCAAGCTGGCCCAACACGACATTCACACCATTGGCGATTTGGCGCAACGCGACCGCGTGTGGCTGATGCAGCATTTCGGCAAAAGCTACGGCGCTTGGCTGCACGATGCCGCCCACGGCAAAGACGATCGCCCGATTGAAACCGCCAGCGAACCCGTGAGCATCAGCCGCGAAACCACGTTTGAACACGATCTGCACGCCGTGCGGGACCGCGAGGCCTTGGGTGCGATCTTCACCCAACTGTGCGAACAAGTGGCCGCCGACTTGCAACGCAAAGGCTATGTGGGCAAGACCATTGGAATCAAGCTGCGCTACGACAACTTTCAAAGCGTCACGCGCGACCAAACGCTCGACAGCTACATCCACCAAGCCCCCGCCATCAGACAAGCTGCAGGCCAATGCCTGAAGCGCGTGGACCTCAAACGCCGCCTGCGTTTGCTGGGCGTACGCGTGGGCTCGTTGATGAAAATTGAAGACTGGCAAGCACAAGGTTCACGCGCCGAAGAAACACCCGCACAGCCCTATACCGAGTCGTTGTTTGGGGATGAATCTGAACAGAATTGATAAAGTCACAACTCAAGCGAAAATAACAAAATCAATCAAAATGGGTTTTGCCAAATGCGCGCTTTCAGACGACATCTCGTTGGGCTTTTCGCTTGTGCGTTGCTGATCAGCAGCGCCGCCCAAGCCGCATGTTTGGGCGATCAAAGCACAACCAAGGTCTACACCTTTGACGTGGTGCCACAGCTCACCGCCGCCAAGATTTACACCACCTGGTCGCCTTTGTTGCAACGCGTGGGCCAAGAGGCTGGCTTGTGCTTTGAGTTGCGTGTCTCGCCCACCATCCCAGAGTTTGAACAAAAGCTACTCAAGGGCGAGCCCGAGTTTGTGTTTCTCAACCCCTACCACGCGGTGTTGGCCTACCAAAAGAAAAAGTACCAACCCTTGCTGGCGGACAGCGAAGACTTGCTCACTGGCATCTTGGTGGTGCGCGCAGACAGCCCCATCAAAAGCTTGGACGAGTTGAAGGGCAAAAACGTGTCATTCCCAGCCCCCAACGCATTTGCCGCCTCGTTGCTGATTCGTGCGGAATTGGCCAAAAAGAAGATCGACATCAACCCCGTGTTCGTCAAAACCCACAGCAATGTGTACCGCTCCGTGATTGGCAAAGACGCCTTGGCGGGCGGTGGCGTGAACAACACGCTAGACAACGAAGCCCCCGAGGTGCGCCAACAGTTGCGTGTGCTGTTTGAAACCCCCGCCTACACGCCGCACCCCGTGGCCACGCACCCCTCGGTGCCCGCGGCTGTGCGTGAGCGTTTCTTGAAGGCCATGCTCAAGCTCACACAAGACGACGACGGACGCAAACTGCTGGACGGTATCAACCTGCACAAGCCACAAGCCGTCACCTACGCCAAACACTACAAGCCTTTGGAGGCTTTGCAGTTGGACAAGTTTTTGGTTCTGAGTGGCCAGTGACATGCTGCAACGCCTGAGTTCTGCGCAGTGGAAAAGCATCAAGCCTGCCCTCTTGATTGGGCTGGCGTTGGCGCTGCTGCAAATTGGTTCAGGGTTGGCGGCGTATTACCAATCCAAAAGCTTGTTGTGGGAAGGTAAGTTTCAAACCTCGCACAACCTCACACAAGGTTTGGTGGTGGCGGTGGCCGACCAAATGGTGCTGAAAGACTACGCCTCGGTCGAGTCGCGCATTGTGCAAACCATGTCGAATGCCGAAGTGGCCTCGGTCATCTTGACCGACACCGCAGGTAAGGTGCTATCGGCCCTCAAACGCGAGCCGGGTCAAGAGCCGCATTTGGTGTTTGATCCCGATTGGATACAAACCCCAGAAACCGAGCAAGCGCTGCTGCAATCGCGCGACCACGCCTTCATCACCACCTGGGCCAAAGTGAGCTTGGGCTCTGACTTAGGCTGGGTGCGGCTGCAAACCTACAACGAACTCGACAGCGCCGACTTGGTCAGCCTGCGTCAACAAACGCTGCTGCTTTCGGCGCTTTCGGTGGTGTCGGGCATTCTCATTTTGGGCGTGTTTTTGTGGCGCGCCTATTTCACCGTGGTGCAACGCGGCCACATGTTTGAGGCCCAACTCGACGAAGCTACCAAGCGCTTGGTGCAGTCTGAAAAACTGGCCTCGCTCGGCGAACTGGCTGCAGGCGTGGCCCACGAAATCAACAATCCCGTGGGCTACGTGTCGTCCAACCTGACCACGCTGCAAAAATATTTGGCGGTGTACGAAAAGGTGCTGGATGCACCCGCAACGGATCCCGCAGAAATGGCCGCGTTGAAAAAGAAACTCAACTACGCCTTCATCCGCGACGATTTACAAAGCTTGCTGAAAGAAACGCAAGAAGGCGTGGGCCGCGTCAAGGCCATCATCCAAGACTTGAAAGACTACGCACGCACCAATGCAGCCACGCACTATGTGGCATCCGACATTCAGGTGGGCTTGAAGTCCACCCTCAACATTGCGCGCAACCAACTCAAAGACCGTGCTGATGTGCGTTTGACATTGGGCGATTTGCCTTTGGTGGAATGCGCACCGTCACAAATTGACCAAGTGTTTTTGAACCTCATCGTCAACGCCGCACAAGCCATGCCCGCGGGCAAGATGGGCGTGATTGACATTCGCACCGCCTGCAATCACGAACAGGTGTGGATTGAGGTGCAAGACAACGGGCCAGGCATTGCGCCCGAGATTTTGAAAAAAATCTTCGACCCATTTTTCACCACCAAAGACCCGGGCACGGGCACAGGCCTTGGACTTTCGGTGTCACAAAACATCATCCAGCAGCACGGCGGCACACTCACGGTGGACAGCACCGTCGGCGTGGGCACCACGTTCAAAATCACACTTCCCATCAAACGCCCAGCGGCCAAAGGATGACCATGACTTCTTCTAGCAATGAATCGTTTGATGCCAGCCAATACAAAGTGCTGTGCGTGGACGACGAGCCCAACATTTTGTCGGCCTTGCGTCGCATGTTGTCCCTAGAAGGCTTTGAGGTCTTCACCGCAGAAAGCGGCGCACAAGCCTTGGACTTGCTGGCAAAAGAACCCATCAACGTCATCATCTCGGACATGCAAATGCCGCAGATGGACGGCACAGAACTGCTTGAAAAAGTGCGCCAGCAATGGCCGCAAACCATGCGCCTCATGCTCACGGGTGCATCCGATGTGTCGGGTGCGATTGACGCCATCAACCAAGGGGCGATTTACCGCTACACCGCCAAGCCTTGGAACGATGCGGAGTTGCTGGGCACCATCAAGTCGGCCATCGCGTTTGGCACCTTGGCCAACGAGCATGACCGCTTAGAAGCGTTGACGGTGGCGCAAAAAGAATCGCTGAATGAAATGGTGGACACGCTGGAGTCCCGCGTGCAAGAGCGCACAAAAGATTTGCGTGCAGCTTATGTGGCCTCCATCAAAGCGTTCTCCAACATCCTAGAGTTGCGTCGCCCCGACTTGCTGCCGCACTCACGCCGCGTGGCCACGCTGTCGATGAAGATGGCCAAACTGGCGGGCTTGAGCGATGACGCGTGTCAATCGGTCTACATCGCGGGCTTGTTGCACGACATTGGCAAGATTGGTTTGAGCGACCGCGTGCTGAACACCAAATTCATCGAGCTGCCACTGGCCGATGCCAAGGTGTATCGCACCCACTGCCTCATGGGAGAGACCACGCTCAACACGCTGGACGACATGAAAGGCGTGGCCGCCATCATTCGCTCACACCACGAGTATTTCAACGGCACGGGTTTTCCAGATGCGCTGACCGGCAACGAGATTCCAGTGGGCGCACGCATTGTGGCCATCGTGGAAGCCTACGAAGAGCTGCAATCGGGCGACTACGCCAAAGCAGAAAGCAGCCCCGCCGACGCTGTGCGCGTGATCTTGAGCAACAAGGGCACTTTGTTTTGCCCCGAGATGACGGACGTGTTTGTGAAAGCCTTAGGCGGCTGACACCGCAGCGATCACTGGCGTGCCGTGCGCACGTTCGATGGCACGGCCTGCGGATGACTGGTGCGCCAGGGGTTGATGTCCAAGCCACCACGACGCGTGTAACGCGCATACACCTCCAAGCGCAGCGGTTTGCAGCGGCGTGTGATGTCCATGAAGATGCGCTCCACGCATTGCTCATGGAACTCGTTGTGGTTTCTAAAGCTCACGATGTAGCGCAACAAACCGGCCTGGTCAATTTGCGGACCGGTGTAGCTGATGCGCACACTGCCCCAGTCAGGTTGACCCGTGACCAAGCAATTGCTTTTCAGCAAATTGCTGGTCAATGTTTCGGTGGTCGGCGCTTCGTTGAAATTGGCGGTCAGCAGCTCGGGGTTGGGTTGGTATTGGTCGCACTCCAAATCCAAGCGATCCAGACTGAGTCCGTCCAACTCGTGCACAGGCTCGCGGTCAAAACTTTCGGGCAACACCAGTTGAACGCCCACACTGGCTTTGACGGGCTCGCCCTGCCAAATGGCTGCGCTCAAGTCTTGGCGCAAACGCGTTTGCAATTCAGCAATGTCGTCGATGCGCGTGTTGTTGAAACTGTTCAAGTACAGCTTGAACGACTTGCTCTCAATGATGTGCGTGGACTCCGCGGGCACAGTGATGCGCGCCAAAGCCACTTGCGGTTTGCCGCGTGTGTTGAGCCAACTCAGTTCATACGCCGTCCACAAGTCAGCACCAAAAAAAGGGGGCTGGCCGGTGATGCCAATTTCGTCACGTTTGGTTTGACGCGGAATGGGAAACAGCAAGGACGCGTCGTACTGGTCCACATACGACGACGACTTGCCAAGCTGCGATTGTTCAGGGGTATTCATCAATTCATTCCATCCAATTTACGGCGGAACACTTTGCGGTCCGGCTCTGAGACAGCGGCGTCAAACGCATAGCCTTCTAAGTTGAAGCCTTCCAAGGCCTTGGGCGTTTTGACTTGGTGGGTCACGGCATAGCGCGTCATCAAGCCACGCGCGCGCTTGGCGTTGAAGCTGATGATTTTGTATTTGCCGCCTTTGTAGTCTTCAAACACGCATTCAATGACGCGCGCTTTCAAGGCCTTGCGGTCTACCGATTTGAAATACTCTTGCGACGCCAAGTTCACGATGATGGGCTCGCGCTCAGCAGCCAAGCGCTCGTTCAAGTAATCGGCAATCTGTGTGCCCCAAAACTTGTACAGGTTGTTGCCTTGGTCGTTGGCCAGCGCAGTGCCCATTTCTAGGCGATACGGTTGCATCCAATCGAGGGGACGCAGCACGCCGTAGAGGCCGCTCAGAATCGCCACATGTTCTTGCGCCCAATCCAAGTCTTTGGGCTTCAAGGTTTTGGCGTCCAAGCCTTCGTACACATCGCCATTGAAGGCCAGCACCGCTTGCTTGGCATTTTTGTCTGTGAATTTTGGGCGCCACGCTTGGTAGCGCGCCACGTTCAGGTTGGCGAGCGCATCGCTCAAGTGCATCAAGCTGGCAATGTCTTGCGGCGATTTGTCTTTGAGGATGTCAATCAACTCGGCAGACTGCTTCACAAACAGCGGCTGCGTGTGCGGCACGTCACCCGCAGGGGTGTCGTAGTCAAGGGCTTTGGCGGGTGAGAGCAGAAACAACATAGGGCACAAAAAAGGCTTCACGAGGAAGCCTGAATTATGGATGGGGCCAAATAGCCGCGTCACGGGCTGGGCTGCCCCAAAAAGACGCGATGAAAACTGAGCCGCCCCAAGGGACTGAGCTCAAACCCCTCCACCTCACGCCGCACCACCTTGAACTGCACCGTGTGCGAAATGGTGAACCAGGGGGCCTGTGCTTTGGCAATCACTTGGGCGCGTTGGTAAAGGACGGAACGCTCTTGCTTGCTGGACAAGCGTTTGGCTTGTTTGACCAAGTCGTCATAGCCCGCATCGCAAAAACGCGCCACATTGAAACCATTCATGGCCGAGCAACCCAGCAAGGTGTTCAAAAAGTTATCGGGATCGCCGTTGTCCCCGGCCCAACCGAACAAGCCCATTTGGTGCTCACCGGTTTTCATACCGCGCACGTAGTCGGTCCATTCAGGGCTTTTGATCTCGACCTTCACACCGATTTCAGCCAAGTCTTCGCGGATCAACTTGGCCACGCTCACCGCGTCGGGCATGTAGGGGCGTTGCACGGTCATGGCCCACACATCGGTTTTGAAGCCCTTTGGATAGCCGGCTTGCGCCAACAGCTTCATGGCGGCTTCGGGGTCATACACATCGTCTTCAACCTCGCGGTTGTAGCCCCATTGAATCGGTGGCATGGGGTTGATGGCGGGGACTGCGGTGTGTTGGTACACCGTGCGCAAAATTTTTCGTTTGTTGATCGCCATGTTCAAGGCGCGACGCACACGCACATCGTCGAACGGCTTTTTGCTGATGTTGTACGCCAAGAAACCAACGTTCAATCCGGTTTGGCTCAACACTTTGACGCGCACATCTTGGCGCATCTGCGGCATGTCTGCGGGATTGGGATACGCCAAAACATGGCACTGCCCCGATTGCAATTTGGCCCAACGCACCGAGGGGTCGGTGTCAATCAGAAAGGTCAGGCGATCAACCTTGGCACGACCCGCCCAATGTTTGTCAAATGCCGTGAAGACGATTGATCTATCCTTTTGGTAAGCGCGCCACTGAAATGGCCCAGTGCCCAGAGGCGCTTGGTCAAACTGCTCGGGCGTACCCGCCGCGTGCATGGCGGCCCCGTAATCGGCCGACTGAATGCCCGCCCAAGACATGGCCAAGTTCGCCACGAAGGGCGCCACCGGCTCGGTCAAGACAAATTCAACGGTGTAGTCATCGACCTTGCGAATGTGTTTGAGCACCTCCCCCATGGCCATGTCGTTGAAGTACGGGTGGTCTTGGTGCGTGACGTGGAAATAAGGATGCTCTGGCTTCCAAGAACGCTCGAGCGTGAAGATGACATCGTCGGCATTGAAATCACGCCTCGGCGTGAACAAGGCGTTGGACTGCCACTTCACACCGCGTCGCAAGAAAAAGGTGTACGTCAACCCATCCTCCGACACGTGCCAGTACGTGGCCAAGGCCGGCTTGAGGTTGGTCGTTCCTGCTTCAAATGTGACCAAATTGTCAAAAATTTGCTGCGTCACATCAAACGAGGTGGCCGAATGGCTAATGCTGGGCGAGAAGAACTCGGGGCTGCCCTCTGCGCAATACACCAGGTCTTTTGTGGCGGCCAACACGCTGGAGACGCACACACAAGCAAGCAAGGCGCGAAATATGAAGTTCATCATGATTCAATTCACTTAATTTGAATGATTTTTATGAGGCTATTTTTACTCATATATTTCTACCTACTGTGTGAACGGCTCTCTGATTTGGCAAGCCCGCACCTAGGTAAAATGACCTATCCCCGCTAACAGCGTTCAACGGCTGCCCTGTGCTGCCGTTTTTCTTTTGCAAAAGCCCGTCTCATGAGCAACACGCCCGCACTCCCTCTCGAACAACCCGGCCTTGAGCGCCTGTCCAAATCGTTCGAGCCCGCCGCCCTCGAAGCCCATTGGGGCCCCGAATGGGAAAAGCGCGGTTATGGCGTGGCCGGTTTCCGGGGCACGGGTGCCCCGACGGCGGAGGCCCCCGCGTTTGCCATCCAGCTGCCGCCGCCCAACGTGACGGGCACGCTGCACATGGGCCATGCGTTCAACCAGACCATCATGGACTCGCTCACCCGCTACCACCGCATGATGGGCTTCAACACCGCCTGGATTCCCGGCACCGACCACGCCGGCATTGCCACACAAATCGTGGTCGAGCGCCAGTTGCAGGCCAAAGGCATCAGCCGCCACGACATGGGCCCCACGCCTGCCGAAGCCCGCAAGAACTTTGTGAGCAAGGTCTGGGAGTGGAAAGAGGAATCTGGCAGCACCATCACCAGCCAGATGCGCCGCATGGGCGACAGCGTGGACTGGAGCCGCGAATACTTCACGATGGACCCCAAGCTGTCCAAAACCGTGACCGAAACCTTTGTGCAGCTGTACGAGCAAGGTCTGATTTACCGTGGCAAGCGCCTTGTGAACTGGGACCCGGTGCTGATGAGTGCGGTGTCTGACCTGGAAGTTGAGAGCGAAGAAGAAGACGGCTCGATGTGGCACATCCGCTATGACCTGGCCGATGGCTCAGGCAGCCTGACCGTGGCCACCACCCGCCCCGAAACCCTGCTGGGCGACGTGGCCGTGATGGTGCACCCCGAAGACGAGCGCTACAGCGCCCTGATCGGCAAGCAAGTCAACCTGCCTTTGTGCGGCCGCACCATCCCCGTGATCGCCGACGACTATGTGGACAAAGAATTCGGCACGGGCGTCGTCAAGGTCACGCCCGCGCACGACACCAACGACTACCAAGTCGGCCAGCGCCACAAGCTGGACATGATTTGCGTATTGAATCTGGACGCGACCATCAACAACAACGCCCCCGAGAAATACCGAGGCCTGGACCGCTTCGTGGCCCGCAAAGCCGTGGTCGCCGACCTCGAAGCCGCAGGCGCTTTGGTTGAGGTGAAAAAACACAAGCTCATGGTGCCCCGCTGCGCCCGCACCGGCCAGGTGATCGAGCCCATGCTGACCGACCAATGGTTTGTCGCCATGAACCAAGTGGGCAAAGGCGATGCCACAGGCAAGAGCATTGCCCAAAAAGCGATTGACGCTGTCCAATCGGGTGACGTCAAGTTCGTGCCTGAAAACTGGATCAACACCTATAACCAGTGGATGAACAACATCCAGGACTGGTGCATCTCGCGCCAGTTGTGGTGGGGCCACCAAATCCCGGCCTGGTACGACGAAGACGGCAATGTGTATGTGGCCCGTGATGAAGCCGAAGCGCAAGCCAAAGCTCCGGGCAAGACACTCAAGCGTGACGAAGACGTGTTGGACACTTGGTATTCATCTGCTTTGGTTCCGTTTTCTACTTTGGGCTGGCAGGCTACTGCCGCGAGCGCGGGGGGCGTAGACAGTCTTGCTCCTCTTCGCGATGCTCAGAATGTCGCTGCGCCTGCCCACGCCCCCCACGCTCACGGCAGCAGCCATGGTGCATCCGAAGATTACGACTTGTATTTGCCGTCTAGCGTGCTGGTCACCGGCTACGACATCATCTTCTTCTGGGTGGCGCGGATGATCATGATGACGACGCACTTCACGGGTCGTGTGCCGTTTAAGCATGTGTACATCCACGGCCTGGTGCTCGACGCACAGGGCAAGAAGATGAGCAAGTCTGAAGGCAACGTGCTTGACCCTGTGGACTTGATTGACGGCATCACACTCGAACCCCTGCTCGACAAACGCACCCAAGGCCTGCGCAAACCCGAGACTGCACCCAAGGTGCGCAAGCAAACCGAAAAAGAATTCCCCGAAGGCATTCCTGCCTACGGTGCCGATGCGCTGCGCTTCACGTTTGCGGCACTCGCCAGCCTCGGCCGCAGCATCAACTTCGACAGCAAGCGCTGCGAGGGTTACCGCAACTTCTGCAACAAAGTGTGGAACGCTTCACGCTTTGTGTTGATGAACTGCGAAGGCCAAGACTGTGGCTTGAAAGAACATAGCAAAGAAGAATGCGCAGTGGGCGGATCGGCGCACGACTATTTGAACTTCAGCCAAGCCGACCGCTGGATTGTGTCCAAGCTGCAACGCGTGGAAGCCGACGTGGCCAAAGGTTTTGCCGAGTACCGCCTCGACAACGTGGCCAACACGATTTATGACTTCGTGTGGAACGAGTTCTGCGATTGGTATTTGGAAATCGCCAAAGTACAAATCAACACCGGCGATGACGCGCAAAAACGTGCGACGCGCCGCACGCTGATTCGCACGTTAGAAACCATTCTGCGTTTGGCTCACCCCATCACGCCGTTCATAACCGAAGAACTGTGGCAAACCGTGGCGGTGGTGGCCGGTCGCATCAAGGCCGACGACAAAGCGGCGTCCATCAGCATTGCGGCCTACCCCGTGAGCCAGCCTGAGCGCATTGACGAACAAGCCGAGGCCTATGTGGCGCGCTTGAAATCGTTGGTCGATGCCTGTCGCAACTTGCGCGGCGAAATGGGCGTGTCGCCCGCCACCCGCATGCCTTTGTTTGCGCTGGCTGGCAATGCAGAAGAGTTCGCTTTCATGCAAGGTGCTGCACCTGTGTTGCAAGCCTTGGCCAAACTCAGTGAAGTCAAAGTGTTTGACGACGAGGCCGCATGGTCTGCCGCTGCACAAGCCGCGCCCGTGGCGGTGATTGGCGAGTTGCGCGTGTGCTTGTTCATCGAAGTGGACGTGGCCGCCGAGAAGATTCGTTTGGGCAAAGAAGTGGATCGTTTGCAAAACGAAATCACAAAAGCGGGTGCCAAGCTGAGCAACGAAGCCTTCGTTGCCAAAGCGCCCCCCGCGGTGATTGAAGAGGCCAAGAAGCGCGTGGCTGAATTCACGGCCACGCTGACCAAGGTGCAAGAGCAGCTTGTCAAATTAAAGTCATAAAGTTTCCGTAAAATTGTCACAAACATAATTTTTAAAAAAAATGACTAAACCACTCACCAAAGCCGTCTTCCCTGTCGCAGGCATGGGCACACGCTTCTTGCCCGCCACCAAAGCCAGCCCCAAAGAAATGCTGACCGTGGTGGACAAGCCGCTCATTCAATACGCGGTGGAAGAGGCCTATGAGGCTGGCATTCGTGAAATGATTTTTGTCACAGGCCGCAGCAAGCGCGCCATTGAAGACCACTTTGACATGGCTTACGAGTTAGAAACCGAACTCGAAGCCGCTGGCAAGCAAGCCCTGCTCGACATCGTGCGCAGCGTGCAACCCGACGACATGCAGTGCGTCTACGTGCGCCAAGCACGTGCGCTGGGCTTGGGCCATGCCGTGTTGTGTGCTGAGCACTTGGTAGGCGATGAGCCCTTTGCTGTGTTGCTGGCCGACGACTTGATGCGCGGCAAACCAGGCGGCCCTGGCGTGTTGAAGCAAATGGCTGAAGTGTTTGCGCGCACACAGTCTTCTGTGTTGGCCGTGCAAGAAGTGCCGCTGGAACACGTGCACCGCTACGGCGTGGTGGCAGGTAAAGACATTGGCAACGGCTTGGTCGACATTCAACAAATGGTGGAAAAACCCAAAGCTGAAGTGGCGCCCTCGCGCACCACCGTGGCTGGCCGCTACATCTTGACCCCTGCGGTGTTCGAGCGCATCCGTGCAGGCGGACGTGGCGTGCAAGGTGAGATTCAACTCACCGATGGCATTGCAGGCTTGTTGGCCACAGAAAAAGTATTGGCCTATTCGTACGAAGGCAAGCGCTACGACTGCGGTAGCAAAGTGGGCTTCTTGCAAGCCAGCGTCGAACTCGCCTTGCAGCACGCCGAAGTGGGCGCTGAATTCCGCGCCTACCTCAAGCAACTCAACGTCGCTTAATTCAACGTCTCTTCAGGATGTGAATGAAGTCGCTGCCCTCTGTGGTTTGCGACAACAACTCATTGCCGGTTTGTTTGGCAAAGGCCGCAAAGTCGCGCAATGAGCCTGTGTCGGTCGACACCACTTTCAACACCTGACCACTCGCCATGGCGGTGAGGGCCTTCTTGGCTTTCAAAATCGGCAGCGGGCAATTTAAGCCGCGCGTGTCCAGTTCGACATCGATGTTCATGCGGGAAACACACCTGTCGACAAATACCGGTCGCCGCGGTCGCAGACGATGAAGGCAATCGTCGCGTTCTCGACCTGCTGCGCAATTTGCATCGCCACCCAGCAAGCACCAGCGGCAGAGATGCCCGCAAAGATGCCTTCTTCGCGCGCCATGCGTCGGCACATGTCTTCGGCATCGTCTTGGCTCACGTAGACCAACTCATCCACGTTGCTGGCGTCGTAAATTTTGGGCAAGTACTCTTGTGGCCATTTGCGAATGCCAGGAATGCGCGAACCTTCTGAGGGCTGCGCGCCGATGATGCGAATGGCGGGGTTCTTTTCTTTCAAATAACGCGACACGCCGGTGATGGTGCCGGTCGTGCCCATGGCGCTCACGAAGTGGGTGATGCGGCCGTGCGTTTGCTCCCACAGCTCGGGGCCTGTGGTTTCGTAGTGGATGCGTGGGTTGTCTTCGTTGGCGAATTGGTCCAGCACGCGCCCCTTGCCTTCTTTGGCCATGCGCTCGGCCAAGTCGCGGGCGTATTCCATGCCGCCGCTCTTGGGCGTCAAGATCAGCTCGGCACCAAAGGCCTTCATGGTTTGCGCGCGTTCAATCGACAAGTCCTCGGGCATGATGAGCACCATGCGGTAGCCCTTGATGGCCGCAGCCATCGCCAGTGCAATGCCGGTGTTGCCAGAGGTGGCTTCAATCAAAGTGTCGCCAGGTTTGATGTCGCCGCGCTCTTGCGCGCGCTGAATCATGGACAGCGCTGGACGGTCTTTCACGGAGCCGGCAGGGTTGTTGCCTTCGAGCTTGCCCAAAATCACGTTGCCGCGTTTGGCGTTGTCGGCAGCGCCCATGCGCTGCAAAGCGACCAAAGGCGTCTTACCAATCGCGTCTTCAATCGTGGGGTAAATCAGGTATGAACTCATAGCCCACACTGTGCCATAAGTGGTATGCCATCCATGGGCCGGCTATAGAAAAAAGTCCGCTAGAGCACTGGCTCTAAAGCCAACCCAAGCCGTTGTTTTTTCAAAATTGGTCGATAACATTTCTGGATCAAATCAATCACCCAAGGAATAAACATGCAAAACCAAATCAAACCCCAAGTTGAAGCCTCTGTGCAAGCCGCTTTTGAATTGGCGAACCTGTCGTTCGCACAAGTGGAGCGCATCACTGAACTGACGCTCGAGCAAGCCAAAGTCAATGCCGAATTGGCACAAGACCAACTGACTTCTGCTTTAGAAGTGAAAGACCCCACAGAAGCCATCGCGTTGTTGAAAGCGCAACTGGAAACATCGGCCAAGAGCTTGGCAGGTTTTGCAGCAACAGCCTTCGAATTGGGCCAACAGTTCCAAGCTGAAGCCACTGCTTTTGCAGAAGGCCACTTTGATCAAGCCCACGCAGCGGCGAACAAAGCCATCAACGACAACCTGAAAAAAGCCCCTGAAGGTTCTGAAGCTGCTGTGCAAGCGATCAAGACCGCTGTGGATGCAGGCAACAAGGCGCTGGCCGAAGCCCGCCAAAACGCCAAGAAAACAGCCGCGTTGGCCCAAGAAGGCATTGCCAAATTGAAAGAGCACGCCCCCAAAGCAGCCAAGGCACCTGCACGCCGCAAAGCGCGCGCTTAAGTCGCAATCGTCGTAAAAAAAATCCCCGTGTATTTGTTTACACGGGGATTTTTTTATACAGCTTCAGCCGCCTTGATGGGCCGGCAGTCACCGCAGAAGAAATGGCTTTTGTCCAAGAGGCGCCGAAACGACCCTAAAGCGCGAGGTTTGTGCAACCCACACTTCATACAGCTCATGGTGTTGATCATGTTGCCTGTTGCACCGAAGGGACTACCGCCCGCTTTGGATTTGTAGCGAAGACCGTCGCTGGCGATTTTTGTGGTTACGTCGTCTCTGCTCATTTGCCAATTTTATCAAATTGGCGCCAAGGGTAAGTGCCTATCGCCTGTCTTACACTTTCGCCCGGCGTGTTCAGCCCAGACACCAGATCAACCCATCTATTGAGCCCGAATGACCACGACCCAATATTTAGCCAATAAACATCTAGCAAACGATGGCGGGCTTGCAAATTCCAGTCGATCCTTGCACCTGATTGAGCAACGCCACCGCCTACTGGCTGACTATGCCAACGACGTGATTTGGACCATGGGCCTGGATGGCTCTATCACTTACACCAGCCCCGCTGTTTTTAAGCTTCGCGGACTCACGCCCGAAGAAGCGATGCAGCAAACCATCGACCAAATACTGACACCCGATTCGCAAAGCATTTCAGCTCAGTACTTTATGGATGTGCTGCAAGCCGTGCAACGTGGCGAAACGCCCAAAAACTTCCACGGCGAATTGGAGTACTACCGCAAAGACGGATCCACCTTTTGGACCGAAGTCTTGGCCTTCCCTTTGGCCGATGCACAGGGTGCACTGATCGAAATTTTGGGCGTGACTCGAGACATCACGGCACGCAAGCTCTATGAAGATGAACTGAAATCTGCGCGCCAAGCCGCCGAAAAAGCCAACAACGCCAAGAGCGAATTTGTGGCCCACATCAGCCACGAAGTGCGCACCCCAATGACCGCCATGTTGGCCTATATGGAACAAGCCATGCACCCAACAGATGCAGTGGATCAACGTGAATCGTTGGAAAAAGCACAGTCTGCGGGTGAGCTACTGCTTCACCTCATCAATGACATTTTGGATTTTTCCAAAATTGAATCTGGCAAGGTTGAAATTAAAAAGGCACCTTTTGTTTTGAATCAGGTTGTCACTCAGGTCAGTGACTTGGTGGCCCACAGCGCCAAAAGCAAAGGCCTGGACTATGCCGTCCTCTTCAACATGGACGATCGCATGACGCTGATTGGCGACGCCCCTCGGCTCACCCAAGCCTTGCTGAATTTGACGAGCAACGCGGTGAAATTCACAGAGCAAGGTTTTGTGCGTATCTATGTGGAACAAATTGACAGCTCTCACAATGACGTGACCCTCAAATTCTCTGTGCAAGATTCGGGTCGCGGCTTGTCTGAAGACATGTGTGAGCGTGTCTTCGAGCGGTTTGTACAAGGCACGCAAAGCAATATCTCACGCACCAGTGGCACCGGGTTGGGGCTTCCTATTTGCCGCCAACTGGCTCAGCTCATGGCGGGCGATGCAGGTGTCACTTCATCTTTGGGAAGCGGCTCCACGTTTTGGTTTACTGCGCGCGTGGGAACGCATGCAGATACAGCATTGACAAGCGAGCAAGGCGAAACGCTCAACCCATTTGCCAACGTCAACCTCAAGGGGCGCAGCGTACTGGTGGTGGAAGACAACGACGCTGTTCGCGATGCCATGTGCCGCCTGCTGAAACACCATGGCATGGCCGTGGACCACGCGGACAGCGGCCTCACCGCCCTCGAAAAACTGAAAGACCAACACTACGACGTGATGCTGGTCGATGTAGAAATGCCTGACATGGGCGGCATTGAGCTGGCAGAAACGCTACGCCAGATGAATCAACTGAATTTGAAAATCATCGGCGTCTCTGCGGGTGCCGTCGGCGATGACCGCCAAGCATGTCTGAATGCGGGCATGAATGACCATCTGGCCAAACCTTTCAAAGTGGATCACATGCTGGACAAAATTCGGCAGCATCTGGGGGAATGAACCAGCCCACTTGAGCCAAGCAAGCCAGACTTTTGAACGTCTACACACGGCCACGATTGTGTTTCTATGCTGAGAATCACCGATCGTGTCTTGGTGCGTCACAAAATGAGACGGGGCAATACTACGCAGATGCATCAATAGCAAAAGCAGCTTCGATGATGCCGCGCTCTTGTGGGCTAAGAGTCAATATTTTTGCCGTGCATTTCTTTGAGAAAGTTGCACTAGGCAATCTTGCAGGGAATCAAAGCATCTTCATCCATGTCGTAAACAGCGCAAAGTCGGTGATACCCATCGGCAACAATCACTCGCCCATTTTCAGAATCACGAATGAGGAGCAAAGGTGACAATCGCATTCCTTTGATGATTTTTTTGCGATCTTTTTCAACGTGAGAGTTGCTAACGCCAAGCAATGACAAACCTGATGCGCGAAAAATGTCCTTGGCTTTGAAATGCGTAATCTCTGCCTTTCGTAAAGCAGCAACCAATTTCTTCGTCTTTTTTTCTACCAGTGTTAAGGAAAGATAAGAAGCTGCAGCTGGGTAATCATGATCTTCTGGAAGATCAAGCCATTGTGGAGCTGTCATTTTTTTAGTTGCCATGTCGTTCCTTAGCATGTGAAGGCGGCAAGACTTTTCATTCAATAGTTGCCGATGTCTATCAAACGTTGTTGGCGCGTCAGCTTACTCAAATTCTCAAAACTGAGACATCTTGGTTTTTGTTGAGCATGCCTGCTGAAAAAAAAGCCGCCACTGGGTAAGTAGTAGCGGCTCTTTGAGAATGCAAACCTTAAAGGTTTTTCATTCTTGATTTGATGTCATCTTCTGACAGCAACTCAATTTCACTTGCACGTTGTTCAGAAATCCAACCGCGACTCACTAGTGATTTCAAAATTGACTCTCGCGTGGCAGGCGTTTGACTGTCATCGGTCAAAGATTCGCCGAAAAGCATAACCATGATGGTTTTTCCAACGATATTCAACAAAATACCAAACAGTACCAAGCCCATCAACATGGTGATTGCTGCAATGAAGCGGCCACCAAAAGTGATCGGGAACATATCGCCATAACCAGTGGTCGTCAAAGTCACCATGCACCACCACATCGCAGCAGGGATGGAGGTGAAGAAGCGTTTATCTTCCGGGATCGGGTTACCGCTCACAGGATCAACAGGCATGAACTTGGAGGCCTCGGGAGGCGCATCAGCAGGCAGTGGCGTTGCTTTGATTTGTGCATCAAGCAATTCTTGGCCGTGTCCAATCGCTTCAGGGGAGTACAGATTACCTTCCACGTAGTACATCAACGTGCTGGAGATCATGACAACTGAGAACAAGGCAATGAAGTAGATCTTCAGATTGGTCAAGATGGGATTGGATTTTTCCACCTTGTTTTCCAACTGTTGCAAGGCAATACGAGCCATCTTCAAAACTCGAAGTACTCGAACTACGCGTAATACGCGGAATACTTTGGAGCCTTGCAAGGCAGTCAAATTCATGACCATCAAATAAGTTGGCATGATCGAAATCAAATCAACCAAGCCCCAGAAACTAAAAAAGTACTTCACACGGTCTTTGGCGAAATACAAGTTACCCAAGTAATCAATCGTGAAGAACAGCACCGCGGCGTACTCGACCATGGTGAACAGATGGTCGTACGTTGTTGCATAAGGCTCAACAGTTTCACCGGCAAGTGAAAGACAAGAAATCAAAATCCAAAAATTGATCACTGCCACCCAGCGTTGAAATGCAGCTGTTGTGGGTTCAGTGAAAACACGTCGGATCACGCTGTCACCCTGGTGCGCCGAGCTGATGCTATTGCTCATGATGGTCCCCATTGTTTATAAAGTTAGCAATCATAGTCAACCAAGATGCAATCCTTAAGCAACACTTAATAACTATCTTTATAGAGACAGTTATAGCCAGCACATAGACGCGACGAAGTTATTAAATACGATGCGCTTTCTTTTTTGAACGTTCAATCAAAACGAATTGACCGGCGCTTCATCTGGTTTTTTCATTAACGCAGTGTGGGCTTGCGAAAAGTCTACGGAAACGTTTTCGACCTTAACAGGCGCCATGACATCCGTGCGGTGCTCGATCTTGGATGCCACGGCTGTGTTGACTTCGCCCCCAACGCAGAAGATCAACGCACTGATCACAGCCGTAAAAACGAGGAAGCTTTTGATCGACTTACCAAAAGATAACTGCATACCAACCCCTTGAGAATATTGAAATTAAGGGTATTGAAAACGCAACAAGGTGTTACAGCAATTGGCGATTGGTTCTAGGTCTTAAGTTTTGTGCTCGTGGGCAGATGGGTGCACTTGTGGGAGGCTGGCTACACTTGGAGCACTCGACAACCTCATCCCAAATGTTGCCCCAAATCCGACTTTTAGACATTGCCATCGCAGCAATTTCAAGCCTTGCCTTCATCGGATCTTGGGAACTCAATCACTTGTTCGACAGCTACTTCGTCTACGCACCGGGAATCAGCTTTCTGTTCATCCCTGCTGGCGTCAAGCTGCTCTGTGTTTTGTTGGGTCGTGTCCCCGCAGTGATTGGCTTGCTTATCGCCAGTGTCTATACAGGCACCACACTATGGACCGACATGCAGATGCCCGCCATCTACTACTTTGCATTGGTCAGTGTGCTCTGCTACGCACGCTCTGCTCCACGACCAGCTTCAAGGCAACAACAATTTCGATCTGTGGAAGCATCGAAGCACTTACCAAATTCTTGGATTTAACACTTGAGCGATCGCGGACCTTTGCAACAGGCTTGCTGGTTTGCTTTGGGTTGTGTGGCATAGCGATAACTTTCCTCGGGCTTTACCCGATAAAAAAAGTCCGACCAGCACCCAAATTCATGGCAACATAACGGTTGTTGAGACCTAGTTGTCAAAAACTTCCCTTGGTCAGACGGATCAGGGGCAAAGAAGCCGTGTTAGAGCACGGCTTTTTTGTTTTGTGCACTGACACTATATCTGGTGCTGAAAACAATGCCAATACGCTACCGGTAGTGTTTTGGTAGGAAATGCTTACATTTGAGATTAAACCAAATGAACAGCCTCAAATGAGAGATTCTTGGGGCTGTTTGAAGGCTAGCAATGACGGCTAGTTGAATTTGAAACCCAGCATTGACGCCATCTTTCAAGTAGTTTGAACCGCAAACGCTGGTGCATCTTGAACGTGAAATGGCAATGCACAAAAACTGTGTGCAAGAAAACTTTTTTACGTAATGACGAAAAATTAATTCTTTGACGCAAAAGACTAGGACATTACTGAGCCTACGAGACCTGAAACCAGCGAAACTTTCTTGCATTTTGAAAGTCTGTGAGCAAAAGTTCCCGCCATTGATGCCGATTACATGGACTGGCGACTGTTCCAATCGCTGCCCAACCACAGCCCACCTCAAGCCCACCCACCACCGCGAACCGAGTTTTTTCAAAGCAAGCTAAAACGATGAAAAATTTGTGTCATAATATCGGTCTTCTCTCCCGTGCCCGGGTGGTGAAATTGGTAGACGCAGGGGACTCAAAATCCCCCGCCGCGAGGCGTGCCGGTTCGATTCCGGCCCCGGGCACCATCGGTACATCTTTACCGTCCTGACTCGATAGCGCGCTTTCAGATCTTATGAATGACGACGACTTTTCCGGCTTAGTCAGAAGTGGCTCTCAGCACAGCGTCTCGGTTTCCGAGCACACAGGCAACGCCAAAACCCCAAAAAACATCGTGGTCTCTCATGAAGAAGAGACCGAAGCGCGTAAACACGCGTTTGAACAAAAAGCGTTGGATGCTTTAGATGCTGAGAAAGCACTTGCTGCAGCGCTGGCAGAGCACACCGCACACGTCGCACCAGGCGATGGCACCACTGACGCCAATATCCAAAAAGTAGCGGCCAACAAAGAGGCCAACAACCGCCAAACCGTTACTGGCGAGGCGGCGGCCAAGCCCAACGTCCAAAACATTTCCACCGATGTGCTTGAGGCCAACAACCAAAAGGTAGGCACCGACAAGATTCAAGACAACATCCAGTCTGTGGGCAGCAACAACGGCATTGGTGCCAATGTGCAAAATGTTTCTGCGGATGTGACGGCAGCCAACAGGCAAGGCGTCCCAACCGATGTCATTGCATCGAATCAGCAAAACGTAGGCGGCGGCAATGTTGCGGCCAACAAACAAAATATTCCTGGCGAAAAAGCGATTGAAGCCAATCGACAAGGCGTCCCTACGGATGTGATTGCACCCAATGTGCAAGACATCAGCAGCAAGCCTCTCACGGCCAACAACCAAACCATTGCACAAGATGCACAGGGGCTCAATCGCCAAGCTTTAGGTCAAGACGGCAACGCCAAAAACCAGCAAGGCATTCCCACAGATGGCATCAGCACCCATGAGCAAAAGCTGGCCAAGCTAGGCGTTCCAGATAACCAACAAGCGATTGCGCAAGACAGCTTCGACACAAATCGCCAAGCACTTGCCCCAGCCCCCAGCATTGCGCCAAACAACCAAACGATTGGCACAGAGGCCCCCTCACTCAATCGTCAAGCGGCACCGCAAGACACCCCCTCTGGCATCAATCGCCAAGGTGTAGGCAACGAAGCCATCACATCGCATTTCGAACCCCTGCCTTCTGGCGCGGTCGAGCGCAAGAAGGTCGACTTCCCCACAGGCTCGACCAATGGCACGGTGAATAAGGCCACAGCAACACCCGCTGCCCAAAGAGGGGGCAAGCCAACCGCCCCATCCGCTGCAGCCGTGCGCCCGCCAATAACAGCCGCCGCACAGCAAGAAGCCAAGCTCAAACGCGAGCAAATCAACGACGCTTTCCATGGCCGTCTCGCGGGCATCAAGCACAACGTCGACGCACTCAACAACCGTCTTTCTGACTTTGAAGAAAAAGTTCACAAAGAAGATGCCCACTTGATCAAAGGCAACCCAGAAGACTTTGACGTCAAACTCGACTGAACGTCTTGTCACCCAGATGCCATGACTTTGGCGTCTTCCTGATTACGATGCATGCCTGCCTGAACCGCAGGCATTTTTGTTTTTGGAGTTCCCTTGAGCCATCTCTTTTCTGAATTCACCCTCACCTCGCCAACCGGCCCACTGACCTTGGCCAACCGCGCCATCGTCGCGCCCATGTGCCAGTACTCGGCCAACGACGGGCAAGCCAGCGATTGGCATTTGATGCATTGGGGCAATATGCTCAACAGCGGCGCCGCCATGTTCATCATTGAGGCCACCGCCGTCGTGCCAGAGGGCCGCATCACGCCCTTGTGCCTAGGACTGTGGGACGACGCGACAGCTGCGGCCTTGCAAGACAAGCTGCATCGCGCACGCAAGTTGGCCCCCAAGGTGCCTGTGTGCATTCAGCTCGCCCACGCAGGCCGCAAAGCATCCAGCGCAGTGCCGTGGCAAGGCGGCCAGTTGCTCAAGCCTGAGCAAGGCGGTTGGTCAACCGAAGGGCCCTCCCCCATCCCGCATTTGGCGCAAGAAACCGCACCCCACGAACTCGATGCCAAGGGCTTGGAACACATCAAACAAGCCTTTGCCAAAGCCGCACAACGCGCTGAAGCCATGGGCATTGAAGCCATCGAGCTGCATGGCGCGCACGGCTATTTGCTGCACCAATTCTTGTCGCCAGTGGCAAACCACCGCACTGACAACTACGGCGGCAACTTTGACAACCGCACGCGCTTCCCCATGGAAGTGTTTGAGGCGGTGCGCGCGGTTTACAAAGGCACGCTGGGCATGCGCATCTCGGCCTCCGACTGGGTAGACAACGGCTGGACGCCTGAAGAAACCGCCGACTTCTCGCTGCGCTTGAAACTCGCAGGCGCCGACTTTGTGCACATCTCCTCAGGTGGCGTGGCCGCACAGCAAAAGATTACCTTGGGCCCCGACTACCAAGTGCACTTCGCCAAATTGGTGAAGCAAAAAACAGGCATGCCCACCATCACCGTGGGCCTCATCACTGAACCGCAACAAGCCGAAGACATCTTGGCGCGCGGCGATGCCGACCTGATTGCCATGGCCCGCGCCTTCCTCTACAAACCTCGCTGGGTGTGGGAGGCTGCGGCGGCATTGCACGGCACGGTGCAAGCCAGCCCGCAATATTGGCGCTGCATGCCCCGTGAAGCACAAGGTATTTTTGATGCCGTGCAAATGGGACAACGATAAAAAACAAACAGGAGACAACACATGAAACACCTCACACGTCGCAGCTTCAACGCAGCTTTGATGGCCGCTACCGTCATCAGCACGGGCGCGTTGCTGACGCCGCTCGCTGTACACGCACAAGCTGACGCCTATCCCAGCAAGCCCATCACCTTGGTGGTACCCAACCCACCCGGCGGCTTGGTGGACACCTCAGCCCGTCTGGTGAGCGAGCCTTTGGCGCGCGTTACCGGGCAATCGGTGGTGGTGGACAACAAACCCGGTGGCAGTGGCAACTTGGCCTATTCCAACGTGGCGCGCAGTGCCAAAGACGGCTACACCGTGTTGGTGTCGTACTCGGGTTATCACATTGCCAATCCCATCCTGATGGACAAGCTGCCGTGGGAGTTGAAAGACCTCACGCCCGTGGGCCTCATCACCGTGGCCACCAACGTGATTGCGGTTCACCCCTCGGTGCCCGCCAACAACTTGAAAGAGTTCATCGCGTGGGCCAAACAAAATCCAGGCAAGATCAATTACGCCTCGCAGGGTAATGGCTCGGTGTCACACATCGGCACCGAGATCTTCAAACAGCAAACCGGCATTGACATGACCCACGTGCCCTACAAGGGCTCGGGCCAAGCGATTCAAGACGTGTTGGCGGGTCAAGTGCAGGTGTTCATCACCACGCCACCGTCTGTGATGGGCCACGTGCTCAACGGCAAGCTCAAGGCGTTGGCAGTGACAGGCAAAACACGTCACCCACAACTGCCACAAGTGCCCACGGTGTCAGAGGCTGGCTTGAATGGCTTTGAGTTGGAGTCATGGGTGGCTTTGTATGTGCCCAGCGGAACACCCAAAGACATCGTGCAAAAACTCTCAGCCGATGTGAAGCGCAGCATGGAATTGCCTGAGACCAAGCAACGTGCCGATGCTGCAGGCGTGGAAGTGCGCTACCTCACGCCCGACAACACCACCAAGCTGCTAGAGCGCGACACCGCCAGTTGGGCCAAGGCCATCAAGGCAGGCAACATCAAATTTGACTAAGCCAACCCGTCTTTGACGTCTGCGTAGCGCAGCTGCAAACGCAGCTCGCGCTTCATGCGTGTGTTGACCATGCGGCGCGACTCGCTCATGAAGCTCAGCTGCATGGCAGGCAGCTCGGTTTGCGCTTGGGCGCGACTGATGCGCGGTGGCATGGCCAAGCCATACAAACCCGCCGCCATGTCAAAGTAGTCGCCCATCAGCATCTGACTGTCGTCGTTCACGTTGTAAATGCGTTGCGGCTGGCCACGCCACAGCGCCAACTGACACGCACGCGCCAAGTCATCGGCATGGATGTGGTTGGTGAACACATCGCCCTCGCGCGCCAACACCGGCGTGCCGCGCAACAGGCGTTCACGCGGCGTGCCGCCTTCACGATCAGGCGCATAGATGCCAGGAATGCGCAACACACTCACCCGCACCGCACTGGAACGCAAGCGTCCCAAATGGCGCACACGCGCTTCGGCATCCACACGCCGCTGCGCTCTGGGGGTGATGGGATTGACCGCGCGGCTTTCAGCCACCCACGCCCCCGCGCAATCGCCATACACACCGCTGGTCGAGCCATACACCACGCTGCGCGGCGCGCTTCGGCGCATCAACAGGCGGGTCAGCGTCAAAGTACGGGGGTCTGTGCTGCCTTGCAAAGGCGGTGGGGCCAGATGCAGCACCCGCGTGGCCCAGCCCGCCAAGCGTTGCAGGCTGGCTGGCACATCCAAATTACCCACGATGGGTGTTACACCTTGGGCGCGGAAGGCCGCTACACGCGCAGGGCTAGAGGTGAGCGCCACCACCCGCACATGGCGCTGCACGCGCACCATGCGCTGGCCCACATCACCGCAGCCGATGATGAGCAAACGCTCGCGTTTGAAGCGAGAAGGCAAAGCGCCGAGAGGGGATTGATTGGAAGGCAAAATACACCCTATAAAAGTTCAAGGATACCCAAAGATGAGTTTCAACATCACGGTCCAACCCAGCGGCCGCGCATTCACCGCCACTTCTGACGAAACCTTGCTGGCCGCCGGCCTGCGCCAAGGCATTGGCTTGCCCTACGGCTGCAAAGACGGCGCTTGCGGTTCATGCAAATGCAAAAAGATTTCAGGCGACGTGACCCACGGCACCCACCAAGAAAAAGCCTTGAGTGCGGACGAAGAAGCCAACGGCTTTGTGCTCACCTGCTGCGCCACCGCGCACAGCGATGTGGTGCTGGAGTCGCGCCAAGTGGTGGAAGAAGGTGCCTTCCCCATCAAGAAGATGCCTGTACGCGTGATCTCGCTTGCGAAAGCATCGCACGATGTGATGGTCGTCAAACTGCAACTGCCTGCCAACGACGTGATGAAGTTTCACGCTGGTCAGTACATCGACTTTTTGTTGCGTGACGGTGACCGCCGCAGCTATTCCATGGCCAATGCGCCACACACTTTGGTGGAAGGCGCCCCCGCGGTTGAGCTGCACATTCGCCACATGCCTGGTGGCAAGTTCACCGACCACGTATTTGGTGCAATGAAAGAAAAAGAAATTCAACGCATTGAAGGCCCACAAGGCAGCTTCTTCTTGCGTGAAGACTCTGACAAGCCTTTGGTGTTCTTGGCTTCAGGCACTGGCTTTGCGCCTATCAAGGCCATCTTGGAGCACATGCAGCACAAAGGCATCACACGTCCTGTGTCGCTCTACTGGGGTGGCCGCCGCCCTGCCGATTTGTACATGCACGACTGGGTGCAGGCACAAGCCGCAGTCATGCCCAACCTCACCTACGTGCCCGTGGTGTCTGACGCCTTGCCTGAAGACAACTGGACCGGCCGCGCAGGCTTTGTGCACGCGGCCGTGTTGCAAGACCACGCCAACCTCAGCGGCCATCAGGTGTACGCCTGCGGCGCGCCCATCGTGGTGGACTCGGCCCGCGCGGCTTACACACAAGCGGGCTTGCCATCCGATGAGTTCTACGCAGACTCGTTCACCTCTGCGGCTGACAAGGTTTAACCACCCAGCGTAGACTGCGTGTCATGCACCTCATCACCCCACACCCCGATCTGGAAGCCAAAGACATTGACGTGTTGCGGCCCTTGCACTGGCTTGCGCTGGCATGGAAAGACATGGAACGTTGCCCCACCGCAGGCGTCACACATGGCTTGATCCTGGCGATCATCGGTGGTGGGTTGTTTTGGTTTGCACGTCACGAGTTTTGGTGGATTGCCGCCATGCTGTCTGTCTGCATGATCGTGGCGCCTTTGCTCGCCATGGGTTTGTACGACATCAGCCGCCGTTTAGAGCGCAACGAAGAAGCCACGTTGACAGATTCGTTTCGCATTTGGACTCGCGGTGACAAGCGTCTCATCCAATTTGGTTTGCTACTGGCTCTGTCGAGTGCAGGTTGGTTGGTGTGTTCAGCAGCCTTGATTCACTGGAATTTGCCTGCCAGCGTTCACACACCCACCGACTTCATTCGCTTGGTGGTGCTCCAATCACACTTTGGGCTGTTTGAGGGTTGGGTTTTGATGAGTGCATTGATTGCAGCGCCCATGTTTGCTTCGACCTTGGTGACCATTCCTTTGCTGATGGATCACCCCACGCTCACCGTGCAACAAGCCGTGTTGACCAGCTGGCGTGTGGTGGCCTTGAACCCATTCGCCATGGCGTGCTGGGCGGGCATTTTGTGTTTATTTACAGCGCTGGGCATAGGCTCTGCGTTCTTGGGCTTACTAGCGGTGGTCCCCATGTTGGGACACGCCAGTTGGCACGCTTACCGGGACCTGGTCGCTTACGACCCATCGGTTCACTGAGTTTTTATGACCGAAGAACAATTCGCCCAATTCGGGCTGACCTTTGGCGTGGGCGGCTTCATGCTGTACATGCTGTTCATCATTTTTCAGCTGGCCCGTGAATCCAAAGCGGGCAAGTTCGGTACCTTTGTGCTGTTCTTGGTGCTGGCGTTTGGCATGCTTGGTTTTGTGGCCAAACAAGTGTTGATTTGGATCATGGAAGGCTAAGGCCTCCTCTCCTCAATCACTCACCCAAATAAGCCTCACGCACCTTGGGGTCGTGCAGCATCTCATGCGCATCACCACTCAAGGTGATCAAGCCTGACTCCATCACATAAGCACGGTCTGCAATGTGCAAGGCGCGGCTGGCGTTTTGTTCGACCAACAAAATCGTCACACCTTGGGCGGACACGTCTTGAATCACTTCAAAAATTTTGTCCACCATGATGGGTGACAAGCCCATCGACGGCTCGTCGAGCAACAGCACTTTGGGACGGCTCATCAGCGCACGGCCCATCGCCAACATTTGCTGCTCACCTCCAGACATGGTGCCGGCCAATTGGTCGCGGCGTTCTTTGAGACGCGGGAAGGTGGTGAACACACGCTCGATGTCCTCCGCAATGGCTGCGTTGTCGTCGCGGATGTAGGCTCCCATTTGCAGGTTCTCAACAATGGTCATGCGGGTGAACACCCCACGACCTTCGGGCACCATGGCCAAGCCTTGTTGCACCAAGTCCCAAGGACCTTGTCCGTCAATGGTTTTGCCAGCCAGCTGAATGTGACCGCCGCCCAAAGGCAGCAGCCCTGTGATGGCCTTCATGGTCGTGGTTTTGCCTGCGCCGTTGGAGCCAATGAGCGAGACCAACTCTCCCTCGCGCACCTCTAGGCTCACGCCTTTGACGGCTTGAATGCCGCCATACGCCACCTTCACATCGTGGACGCTCAACAGCACCGCTGCGTTGTCGTGTTTCATCTCAATGCCCTCCCGTGCCGAGATAGGCTTCAATCACTTGCGGGTCGCGCTGCACCTCGGCAGGTGTGCCTTGGGCAATCACTTTGCCGTAGTCGAGCACGGTCACGCGGTCACACAAGCCCATGACCAACTTCACATCGTGCTCAATCAGCAGCACAGTGCGGTGATCGCGGCGAATTTTGTCAATCAACTCGCGCAGCTGCACTTTCTCAGTGGCGTTCATGCCAGCGGCAGGTTCGTCCAGCGCAATGAGCTGCGGGTCGGTGGCCAAAGCACGGGCAATTTCTAAGCGGCGTTGGTCGCCATAGCTCAGCGTGCGCGCTTTGTAGTCGGCCAAGCTGGCAATGCCCACGTAGTCCAGCAGTTCACGCGCGCGTTGCTCAATCGCCAACTCTTCGGCTTTGAATTTGCTCGTTCTGAAAATCGCGCCGAGCAAGCCAGAACCCGTACGCACATGGCGGCCCACCATCACGTTCTCGAGTGCGGTCATTTCAGCAAACAAACGGATGTTTTGAAACGTGCGTGCAATGCCGGCCTGCGCCACCAAGTGCACCTCGGTGGGTTCATACGGTTTGCCTGCCAGCTCAAAGCTGCCACTGTCAGGCGTGTACAGCCCTGTGATGACGTTGAAGAAGGTGGTCTTGCCAGCGCCGTTAGGTCCAATCAGGCCATAGACCTGACCGCGTTCAATCTGCATGCGCACGTCAGTCAGGGCCTGCAAACCACCGAAGCGTTTGGAGATGCCCGAGACATTCAACACGAAGTCGCTCATCGCGCACCTCCTTGTGGGTTGAGGTTTTTGCCATGTTCAGGCGTGGGCCACAAACCGCGCGGCCGCCACAGCATGATGGTGATCATGGCCAAGGCAATCAGCAACTGACGCAAGATGGCCGCATCCAATCGGCCATCAGTCATGGCTTGCAAGGGGCTGGCCACATAACGCAACACCTCAGGCAAGCCTGCCAACAACACTGCGCCCAAGATGACGCCAGGCAAATGGCCCAAGCCGCCCAGCACCACCATGGCCACAATCATCACCGACTCCATCAGGCTGAAAGACTCGGGCGATACAAAACCTTGGAAAGCCGCAAACATCGCACCCGAAATACCGCCAAAGGTGGCGCCCATGCCAAAGGCCATGAGCTTCAAGTTGCGCGTGTTCAAGCCCATGGCTTTGGCGGCAATTTCGTCTTCACGAATCGCCATCCAAGCGCGGCCAATGCGCGAATACTCCAAACGGTGACACACCACCACACTCACCACCACCAGCGTGAGAAACAGGTAGTAATACAAGGTGACCGAAGACAACTCGATGAAGCCCAAATCCAAACGCTTGGACAGCGGGTAGCCAAACACACTCACCGCATCAATCTGCCCCAAGCCCTTGGGTCCGTTGGTGATGTTGACGGGATGGTCGAGGTTGTTCAAAAACACGCGGATGATTTCACCAAAGCCCAAGGTGACGATGGCCAAGTAGTCGCCACGCAACTTCAAAGTGGGTGCGCCCAAGAGCACGCCAAACAAACCTGCCAAGCCTGCGGCCAGTGGCAACACCAGCCATAAGCTGAGATGCAAACCATCGGGGAACATCACCGCAATCCACGGAAACACATCGGTCAAATGCGGCGAAGCCAGCAAGCCAAACAAATACGCGCCCACGGCAAAGAAAGCCACATAGCCCAAATCGAGCAAGCCGGCGTAACCCACCACGATGTTCAAGCCCAGCGCCAGCAACACGTACAACAGCGACATGTCGGCAATGCGCACCCATGCGTTGCCAAAAGTTTGCAGCACTAGCGGTAAGGCCAACAGCACAGCTGCCATCAGCCAACGGTTAGAAAAGAGTTTGTGTGTCATGGTGATCAAGCCCTGTCTGCCACGCGCTCACCCAACAGGCCCGAAGGGCGCAACGTGAGTGTGACGATCAACACAATGAACGCCAAGATGTCGGTGTAGTGGCTGCCCAGCACACCACCGGTGAGCTCGCCCAAATAGCCTGAGCCAATCGACTCAATCAAACCCAGCAACAAGCCGCCCACCACCGCGCCGCCCAAGTTACCAATGCCGCCAAATACCGCAGCGGTAAAGGCTTTGAGGCCCGGCAAGAATCCCATCGCATGGTGCGCGGTGCCGTAGTTCATGGCCCACATCACACCGGCAATGGTGGCCAGCACCGCGCCGATGATGAAGGTGGCAGAAATCACCACATCGGGCTTGACGCCCATGAGGCTGGCCACGCGAGGGTTCTCAGCGGTGGCGCGCATGGCGCGGCCTAACTTGGTGCGATTGACCAACCACGACAACACGGCCAAGGCCACGACGGTCAGGCCCAAGATCATCAGCTGCGTGGGCGTGATGACGGCCTCGCCAATTTCAAACGGCGTGGTGGGCAAGAGCGTGGGAAAAGGCTTGTAGTTGGGCTTCCACACAATCATGGCCAGCGTCTGCAACAAGATCGACATGCCAATGGCGGTGATGAGCGGGGCCAGCTTGGGCGCGTTGCGCAACGGGCGGTAAGCAATTTTTTCAATCGCGTAATTCAATGCGGCGGCAGCGATAGACGCCAACACCATCGAGATGAGCAACAACACCCAACCCGGCGTGTCGGGCATGAGCGGCTGCAAAAGACCGATGACCGACCAGCTGCACAAGGCCCCAATCATCAACACCTCGCCATGCGCGAAGTTGATGAGGTTGATGATGCCGTAGACCATGGTGTAGCCCAAAGCGACCAGTGCGTACATGCTGCCGAGCACCAAGCCGTTGATGACTTGTTGAAGCAAGACGTCCATGTGTTATTTACCTGCTTGTTGATTTTTGTCGCGCAAGTGGCGCAACTTGTCGGCGATTTTGATCTCTAAACCGCGCTCGACAGGGCGGTAAAAGCCCGTAGTCTCTAGGCCTTCGGGCATGTAGTTTTCGCCTGCAGCAAAGCCGTCTTCTTCGTCGTGTGCGTACCGGTAGCCCTTGCCCCAATCCATGTCTTTCATCATCTTGGTGGGGGCGTTGCGCAGGTGCATGGGCACGGGGCGCGTGCCATCTTTTTTAATGAGGGCTTTGGCTTCGTTGTAGGCCTTGTACACCGCGTTTGACTTAGGCGCCACGGCCAAATACACCACGCACTCGGCCAAGGCCAACTCGCCTTCGGGTGAACCCAAGCGTTCATACACCTCGGCTGCATCCAGCGCCAAACGCAAAGCGCGTGGATCGGCCAAGCCAATGTCTTCGGCAGCCATGCGAATCAAACGGCGCGCCATGTATTTGGGCTCGGCACCGCCATCAAGCATGCGGACCAGCCAATACAGAGCCGCATCAGGGTCTGAGCCGCGCACCGATTTGTGCAGCGCGCTGATGGTGTCGTAAAACTGTTCGCCACCTTTGTCGTAACGGCGCATGCGCTCGCCCAACACGCGCATCAGCCATGCGTCGTTGATTTCTTCTAGCTTCTCGCGCTTGGCAGCGACGGACAAAGTTTCAAGCGTGTTAAGCAATCGACGTGCATCGCCATCGGCATAGGCAATCAGTCGTTGTAGCGCGGCATCTTCCAAAGCAGGCACTGCACCAATGGCTTGCGCTTTGGCAATGATTTGCGTGAGGTCGTCCACGCTGAGCGACTGCAACACATACACCGCCGCACGTGACAACAAGGCTGAGTTCACCTCAAACGACGGGTTCTCGGTGGTGGCGCCAATGAAGGTGAACAGACCGGATTCGACATGCGGCAAAAACGCATCTTGCTGGCTTTTGTTGAAGCGGTGCACCTCGTCCACAAACATGATGGTGCGTTTGGGGTCGAGTGAGTCACGCGCAGCAATAGCCAACTCCACCGCTTCGCGAATTTCTTTCACCCCACCCAGCACGGCGCTGATGGACAAGAACTGGGCATCAAACGCATCGGCCATCAACCGGGCGATGGTGGTTTTGCCCACACCGGGCGGGCCCCACAAAATACAGCTGTGCGGTTGGCCTGATTCAAACGCTACCCGCAACGCCATGCCTTCGCCCAGCAAATGCTGCTGACCAATGACGTCGCCCAGCGTGCGTGGGCGCAGGCGTTCGGCGAGGGGAATGTGGGTGGAGGACACGCTTAAAAAGGCTTTGATTTGTACAAGCTGTGAGTGTAGCGAAGGGCCAGCAAGGCTGGACTTCAAGCGGGCGTTCAGCGCAGCAAGCCCGCCGCGTCAAACACCTCACGCCACGCCTCTAACTTGCGTGCCAACGTCCAGCTCGCATTCGCGGGGCTGGTGGACGGCAAACGATGCACGGGCAAGCCCAAAGCGCGGGTGAGCTTGGCGTGTTTGAAGCTCTCACCACCGTTGTGCGCAATCGCCACGAGCGCCGGGCAACGTGTGCGCAGGCTTTGCAAGTCGTTGGGTTGTGCGTTTTGAATGTTGGCGTCTAGGCTGCCCTCACGCTCGCAGGCGGCGTAGACATCCCATAGGCCTACGCCTTGGCTGAGCAACCACTGCGCACGTTCGGCATAGGGCATGGCCAGCACGTCTGCGGCATGGGGCGACAACAGCGTGCCCATGATTTTCCAAAACTGGTTGTGTGGGTGGCCGTAATACTGCTGCGCGCGCAGCGAGGCCACGCCCGGAAAACTACCCAACACCACCAAGCGTGTGTTGGCGTCCAGCAAAGGCGGCAAGCCTTGCAACACGGGCGCGGCCGGTGTCATATGGACGCTTAAGGACGAATGACGCTCACGCCTTTGGGCGTCACAAAGTTGAACTGCGCTGCGCCGAGGTTGGCAGGGTTCACTTCAAAACGCTCAAAGCTGAGCACTGAGCGTTGGCCCATGGCATCAAAAATTTCGAGCTTACTGAGGCTCACTTGCGCACCATCGGCACGCAAGCCTATGCGCACCGATTGGATGGTGCTCTCGCGGTTTTTGGGGGTGGCTTGCACCCACTGCAAACCATCGGTATCCGCTTGCGCTTCTAAGCTGAACTCTTTTTGCAAGGTGCCCAAGTCCACCGCTGTGGCGACCAAGGCAGCAGGTGTGCTGCCTAAGGCTTGCGCTTGTTTGCGTGCGGTCACTTGCTCTAGGTCGGCGTCGTACAACCACAGGGTTTGGCCATCGGCCACGATGACTTGCGGGAAAGGTTTGACGTAATCAAAACGAAAACGCGTGGGGCGCACAAACGAAAACTGCCCCGTCGATGTTTTGCTACGCACCGTGGTCTGCCCTGCTTTGGCAGGCGGCGTGACCACTTGCGTGAAATCAGATCGGCCACTTTTGGTGGATTTCAAAAATGTTTCCAGCGTGTCCAAGCTGCTGGCAGACGCAACGCCTGCGCTCAGCGCTGCGATGGCCAAGCCAGTGCCAACTCCGCGCATGGCGCGATTCACAAAAGCTGAAACCTTGCTCAAACTCTGCGCAGTGTTTTTATTCATCACGCTTGGGCACCAAAATTTCGCGCTGCCCATTGCTGCTCATGGCGCTGACCATGCCAGCCTTTTCCATATCTTCCACCAAGCGTGCGGCGCGGTTGTAGCCAATCTTCAAATGACGTTGGACCAATGAGATGCTGGCCTTGCGGTTCTTCAAAACCACCTCAACCGCTTGGTCATACATCGGGTCTTTTTCGGCCGCGACTTCGCCAAACAAATCGGGACCTGAGGCGTTGCCGTCACCATCCACCGTGCCGCCTTCGAGCACGCCTTCGATGTAGTCGGGCTCACCTTGGCTCTTCAAGTAGTTCACCACGCGGTGCACTTCTTCGTCGCTCACAAACGCGCCGTGCACACGTACGGGAAAGCCTGTGCCACTGGCCATGTACAACATGTCACCCATACCCAACAAGGCTTCAGCGCCCATTTGGTCAAGGATGGTGCGGCTGTCAATTTTGGAGCCCACCGAGAACGCGATACGCGTGGGAATGTTGGCTTTAATCAGGCCGGTGATGACGTCCACACTCGGACGCTGCGTGGCCAAAATCAAATGGATGCCTGCGGCACGCGCCTTTTGCGCCAAACGTGCAATCAGCTCTTCAATCTTCTTACCCACCACCATCATCAAGTCGGCCAACTCGTCAATCACCACCACGATGTGGGGCAGGCGTTGCAGTGGCTCAGGTTGTTCGGGTGTCAAGCTGAAGGGGTTGTAGATGAACTCTTCGCGCGACGCGGCTTCATCGATCTTGGCGTTGTAACCCGCGAGGTTACGCACGCCCAATTTGCTCATGAGCTTGTAGCGTTTTTCCATTTCGCCGACGCACCAGTTCAGGCCGTGTGCAGCTTGGCGCATGTCGGTCACCACAGGGGCCAGCAAGTGCGGAATGCCTTCGTAGACCGACATTTCCAACATCTTGGGGTCAATCATCAGCAAGCGCACATCGCGGGCTTCGGCCTTGTAGAGCAAGGACAAAATCATGGCGTTGATACCCACCGATTTACCGGAACCGGTGGTACCCGCCACCAACACGTGAGGCATCTTGGCCAAGTCGGCCACGATGGGGTTGCCCACAATGTCTTTGCCCAAGCCCATGGTCAACATCGATTTGGATTCGTTGTACACATCCGAACCCAAAATTTCGCTCAATCGGATGGACTGACGCTTGGCGTTGGGCAATTCCAGCGCCATGTAGTTTTTACCGGGGATGGTTTCGACCACGCGAATTGACACCAGCGAGAGTGAACGCGCCAAGTCTTTGGCGAGGTTCAACACTTGCGAACCTTTCACGCCTGTGGCGGGTTCAATCTCGTAGCGGGTGATCACAGGGCCAGGAGAAGCCGCCACCACACGCACTTCGACGCCGAAGTCTTTGAGCTTTTTCTCAATCATGCGGCTGGTCATTTCCAGCGTTTCGGGGGCCACGGTGTCTTGACGAATCAGCGGATCGTCCAGCAAATCGACTTGCGGCAAGCGTGAGTCGGTGGCTGCGTCGGTGAACAAGGTCTTTTGGCGCTCTTTGGCCACACGTGCGCTCTTGGGCACTTCAATCACTTCGGGCTCGATGTGCACGGTGATGGGCGGATGCTCTTTGATTTCCACACGCTCTTCAAACACCACTTCTTCGCGCTCGCGCGCAGCAACCAAACCGTAGGCCACATCTTCTTCGCGCTCGCGACGCTCGCGCCATTTCTCATACATGCCGTCTAACAAAGCACCTATGTTTTCAGCGGTTTGTCCCCATGAGAAACGGAACACCCACGAGGCACCGACCACACCAAACACAATGAAAATCAAACCCGAACCATTGAAGCCCAACCAGTTCAAGCTGGATGGGCCGACGAGGTAGCCCAACACGCCGCCACTGCTGTGGCCGGGCAAACGGTCTTCAAAGCGGTACATGCGCGTCCACTCCAGACCGGTACTGGAAATCAACAGCAAGGCCAAACCGGCCCAAAACGCAAAGCGCGTGTAGCGCCAGCCGGTGTGTTCAGGCTGTGGCTCGTCTTCTTCACGTAAACGGTTGGCCAAAGCAGCCAACCAAGCCGCCAAGGCGGCGACGTAGCACCACCACACCGAATAGCCCAGCAAGAAAAAACTCAAATCGCCGAACAAAGCGCCCAAACGGCCGCCAAAGTTGCGCACAGTGGTGCCCGAGCCCGACGTGGTCCACGCAGGGTCAAGCGGTGAATGGGTCAGCAACGCCAACAACCAAAAAGTCATGAACACAAAGCCAGCCGTCAGCGCAATTTCTTGCGCAAAGCGGCGAAAACCTGTGGGCTTGTGGTCCGCGTCGGCAGCAGAGGCGCGCGGGTCATTCTTTAATGTATTGAGCGAGTAAGTCATGTCTAGAGGCAGAGCTTACCCGAGCGGCAACCATACGCCGTCAGGGGTAAAGGGAGAGGTTCTTACAATCTTGTCTTTATTGTCTCTTTGATTGCGTTCCTCAGATGTCTACCACCCAACACGCCCAAGTTTTGATTCTCGGCTCCGGCCCTGCTGGCTACACCGCCGCTGTGTATGCAGCCCGCGCTAACCTCAAGCCTCTGTTGATTACCGGCATGGCCCAAGGCGGCCAACTGATGACCACCACCGAAGTGGACAACTGGCCCGCCGATGTGCATGGTGTGCAAGGCCCAGAGCTGATGCAGCGTTTTCAACAGCACGCTGAGCGCTTCAACACCCAAATCGTGTTTGACCACATCAACAAGGTCGATTTCTCCAAGCGCCCTTTCACGCTGACGGGCGACAGTGGCACCTACACCTGCGACACCCTCATCATCTGCACGGGCGCATCGGCCAAGTACTTGGGCCTGCCTTCTGAAGAAGCCTTCATGGGCCGCGGCGTGTCGGGCTGCGCCACATGCGACGGTTTCTTCTACCGCGACCAAGTGGTCAGCGTGGTCGGCGGCGGCAACACCGCTGTGGAGGAAGCCCTGTACCTCTCCAACATTGCTTCTAAAGTTCACTTGGTGCACCGCCGCGACACCTTCAAGGCCGAGGCCATCATGATTGACAAGCTCATGGAGAAGGTCGCTGCAGGCAAGATCGTGCTCGAAACCAACAGCACCTTGGACGAAGTACTGGGCGACGCTTCAGGCGTCACAGGCATCCGCTTGAAGAGCACGGCTGACGGCAGCACCCGCGACATTGCCACCCAAGGCTGCTTCATCGCCATCGGTCACTCGCCCAACACCGGCATTTTTGAAGGCCAATTGGCCATGAAAAACGGCTATTTGCTGACCAAGAGCGGCTCAGAGGGCTTTGCCACCATGACCAGCGTGCCCGGCGTCTTTGCCGCGGGTGATGTGCAAGACAACATCTACCGCCAAGCCATCACCAGCGCTGGCACGGGCTGCATGGCCGCTTTGGACGCCCAGCGCTTCTTAGAGCAAGGCGCCCACTAAAAAGCGCTACAATCTCAGGCTTTGCTGAATTCAGCGAAGAAGATGGGTTACCGCCACCCTTTTTGGCGAGGTGAGGCGCTCGTGGGAACGACCGCCGTTGATATGGAGTGTCCACATGGCACGCGTATGTGAAGTTACGGGCAAAGGCCCAATCACCGGGAACAACGTTTCCCACGCTAACAACAAAACAAAACGCCGTTTTTTGCCTAACCTGCAATACCGCCGTTTCTGGGTAGAGACTGAAAACCGTTGGGTTCGCTTGCGCGTCTCTAGCGCAGCTCTGCGTTTGATCGACAAAAACGGCATCGACGCCGTGTTGGCTGACTTGCGTTCGCGCGGTCAAGCTTAATTCCAGTTACTGAAAGGACACGATCATGGCATCCAAAGGCGGACGCGAAAAAATCAAGCTGGAATCGACAGCCGGCACAGGTCACTTCTACACGACCAGCAAAAACAAGAAAACAATGCCCGAGAAAATGTTGATCATGAAATTTGATCCCAAAGCTCGCAAGCACGTTGAATACAAGGAAACCAAACTGAAGTAATTCAGGATGGACCTCACGAAAAACCCGCTCATCTCTTGATAGCGGGTTTTTTGTTGGCCCAACGAACCTCGCTCGGTGCAGTGCCCAAAAGAAAAGGCACCCTAGGGTGCCTTTGTCGTGAGTGCTGAGGCGTTTACACGCGTGCAGCACGCATCTGCATCGAGAACTCTTGCAAGGCGGCAATGCCACTGGCTTCAGCGCGTTTGCACCACGCTTGCAGGTCTTGCGCCAATTGGGCACGGTTGTGGTTGGTGTTGAGCCACAGTTGGCGCAGCTCTTCACGCATCTTCACCATGGTGTCCACGTTAGGCAGCACAGCACGGGCTTGCGCCAGTTGCTCTGCCACGGTGGCAGGCACCTTCTCGGCATCGCGGTGCATCCAGCGCTTGGCAGCGGCCAACACCGAGTCAGCGGGCAAGCTGGGCAAATGGGCCAGTTCTTGGTTCATTGCCAAACGCAGTTGACGGGCGTAATTGGCCATCACTTCGTAACGGTTGGCAATGACAGCTTCCAAAGTCTTTTCATCCGCCACAGGCTTGATGTCGCCAAAGGCCAACTTCGGCACTGTTTTCTTCACAGTGGCCAAACCGCAAGTTTCCAAAATGCGGATGTAGAGCCAGCCCAAATCGAACTCGTAAGGCTTGACCGACAACTTGGCCGATGTGGGGTACGTGTGGTGGTTGTTGTGCAACTCTTCACCACCAATGATGATGCCCCATGGCGAAATATTGGTGCTGGCGTCTGGCGCCTCAAAGTTGCGATAGCCCCAGTAGTGCGCTGCACCGTTGATGATGCCGGCCGCCGTGACGGGAATCCACATCATCTGCACGGCCCACACGGTCAGGCCCAAAGCGCCGAACAAAGCCAAATCGATGACCAACATCAATGACACACCCAGCACAGAGTGCGGGGTGTAGACGTTGCGCTCAATCCAATCGTTGGGCGTGCCATGGCCAAAGCGCTCGAGGGTTTCGAGGTTTTCAGCTTCTTTGCGGTACAGCTCCGCGCCCGTGAACAACACGGTTTTAATGCCGTGAATGTGTGGGCTGTGTGGGTCTTCCGCTTGCTCGCACTTGGCGTGGTGCTTGCGGTGAATGGACGTCCACTCTTTGGTTACTTGGGCGGTGGTGAGCCACAGCCAAAAACGGAAGAAGTGGGCCGCAATCGGATGCAAGTCCAACGCGCGGTGCGCCGAGTGGCGGTGCAAATAAATGGTCACGCTGGCGATGGTGATGTGTGTGAGCACCATCGTGACGATGAAGACTTGCCAGCCAGAAAAGTGCAGCAAGCCATAGCTCAGCCAGTTCAACGTGGCATCAAGCCAAGCCCAATTGGGTAACAACATGTCTATCTTTCAGTTTTATGAAAATAACCTTCAATTTTAGGGTTTAGGTGCTTATTTGGCTACCCAAACCGCGGCGAAGAAGCCGTCGGTCGCATGTAGATGGGGCCAAAGGCGCAAATACAAGCCGTCGGTTGTACAAAGCGAAGCGGCATTGGCTACTTTCAACTCAGTCAAGGTGTCGGCTGCTGACAACGGCACAAAGTTGGGATGCGCTGCGCTGAAGGCTTGGGCAATCGCCTCGTTCTCTTCGGGCAACACGCTGCACGTGGCATAAACCAAGCGGCCACCCGACTTCACCAAGCGCGCGGCGCTGGCCAAGATAGAGGTTTGCTTTTCGGTGAGCTCTTGCACGGCCTTGGGCGATTGACGCCACTTCAGGTCGGGGTTGCGGCGCAAGGTGCCTAAACCCGAACAAGGCGCATCCACCAACACGCGGTCGATCTTGCCGCTCAGGCGCTTCACGCGCTCGTCGCGCTCATGCGCAATGGCCGATGGGTGGACGTTGGACAACTTGCTGCGCGCCAAGCGTGGCTTGAGCGACTCCAAGCGATGACCAGACGTATCAAACGCATACAAGCGACCGGTGCTGCGCATGGACGCGCCAATGGCCAGCGTTTTACCGCCCGCGCCTGCGCAAAAGTCGACCACCATCTCGCCGCGCTTGGCGTCGAGCAACAAGGCCAACAACTGCGAGCCTTCGTCTTGCACTTCAATCGCGCCACGCGAAAACGCGTCCAGGCCCGACAAGGCGGGCTTGCCTTCAATGCGCAAGCCCCAAGGCGAGAACGGTGTGTCCACGGCCTTGATGCCCGCGAGCTTCAACTCGTGTTGCACATCGGCGCGCTTGTCGGTGAAGGTGTTCACGCGCAAGTCCAGCGGTGCGCCGCCATTGAGGCGTTCGACCAAAGGCCAGAAGCCCTCGCCCACTTGGGCTTTCAGCGGCTCCACCAGCCACTCGGGCATGTTGTGGCGGTGGCGCTCCATCAGGTCAGCGGGGCTCACGGCTTCGCAGGCTTCGAGCCAGGCAGCTTCTTGTTTGTTGAGCGCGCTCATCAAAAAGTCGAGCGGACTATTGTTGGCGTGCTTGGCGCTTTTGGGGGCGTTGTTGGCAGGCGCTTGGTCTTTCAGATGCTGGGCAAAACCGAGGATGGCCAAGCGGCGCTCTTTGGGGCCGGAGCCCGAAGGCGCAAAGTGGTCGAAGCGCAGTTTGTTGCGCAACACGTTGTAAGTGGTTTCGGCCAAGGCCGCACGCTCGCGCGGGCCGAAGGCATAGGTTTTACGGTAGTCACGGAAAAACTTAGACACCACTGCGTCGGCAGGGTGGTCAAACTTCAAAGTGAGGCGAACAAGCTCAGTACAAGCTTCAAGAAGGGCTTTTGGATGCATAGGGTGTATTGTCCCATCCTATGAACGACCAAGACCTCCCCCCATTGCAAGAAACCCCCATCGGCCTATATCGCCACTACAAAGGCGGCCAATACGAAGTGATTGGTACCGCCCGCCACAGCGAAACGCTAGAAGCCATGACCGTCTACCGTGCCCTCTACGGCGCACACGGCCTGTGGGTGCGTCCCGCCGCGATGTTCGGCGAAACCATTGAAATTGATGGCGTTGTACGTCCCCGCTTTGAAAAGGTACGAGACGCTTAAAACTTAAAACGCGCGCGTGTATGCAGGCGCACATCCACACGCGCCGATAATTCGACGCAATGAAAAACATCGTCATCTTGATCTCTGGCGGCGGCTCCAACATGGCCGCCATCGTGCGCACTGCGCAAGCCCAAAACTGGGCCAAGCAATTCAACGCGCAGGTCAGCGCCGTCATCAGCAACAAAGCCGATGCCAAGGGCTTGGCGTTTGCCAAAGAACACAACATCGCCACGGCGGTCATTGACCACAAAGCCTTCGCTGACCAGCCCCAACCCCGCGAAGCCTTTGACGCGGCCTTGATGACCGAGATCGACAAACACCAGCCCCACCTCGTGGTGTTGGCTGGCTTCATGCGCATCCTCACACCAGGCTTTGTGGCGCACTATGAAGGCCGCTTGCTCAACATCCACCCCTCACTCCTGCCCGCCTTCCCCGGCCTGCACACGCACGAACGCGCCATCGAAGCCGGCTGCAAATTTGCCGGCGCCACCGTGCACCGCGTCACCGCCGAACTAGACCACGGCCCCATCCTCGCGCAGGCGATAGTGCCCGTGCTGCCGGACGACACCGCAGACACACTGGCGGCGCGGGTGTTGACGCAAGAGCATTTGATTTATCCGAAGGCGGTGGCGGAGCTACTGGCGAAGTAAACAGACGGAGTGAAGAACCTCGTAGCTGAGAAGGAAATGGCCAGCTGACGATTTCTGGTACTCTAGCATGAGGAAGCTGGCTATTGCCTTCTCAGCGAAGCGCCAGAGCCACTCCCAAAAGAAACAGACTCAAGCCAACAGCCTAGAACTCTTAGGTACATGCGCCATCAAAAACTCCATCTGATCCGCCAAGATACGGCGGTTCCGCAGGATGAAGTCCTCCCACAACGAAGGCTCATAAGGCGTGTAAAGCAGTGGCATACGCGCTTGCTCAGGCGTGCGGTTGCCCTTGCGGTGGTTGCACGATTTACACGCCGTCACCACATTCATCCACGTGTTCGGGCCACGTTGGCCAATCGGGCGAATGTGCTCACGGGTGAGTTCTGATTCGTGGAAGTGGTCGCCGCAGTACGCGCAGATGTTGCGGTCGCGGCTGAAAAGTTTGTCGTTGGTCAGGCCCGATTTCAAATCAAACGGGTTGATGTTGGGCACGCCCTTGGTGCCGATGATGCTGTTGACCGTGATGATGGACAGCTGCCCCGTGATGGCATTGGTGCCGCCGTGAAACACCGCGACTTCGCCGCCAGATTCCCAGCGCACTTCGTCGGCCGCGTAATGAATGACCGCTTGTTCCAGCGATATCCACGACTGCGGTAGCCCTTGGGCAGACAGTTTCAAGACCTTCACACCTGACCTCCATTCGCTTTAAAAACGACCGTTGGGGAATGCACATCTATCGCTGACAATATACCTTTATTGAGTGACGGTTTTATGCCTGTCGCGTTTCACCTAAGTTATGCAAATTTTCAGAGGTTTTCATCACCCGCAATTGGCCAAGGCCTGTGCTTTGACCATTGGCAACTTTGACGGCGTGCACCGTGGCCACCAAGCCATGCTGGCCCTGTTGAAGAACGAGGCGCGCCACCGTGGCGTGCCCAGTTGCGTGATGACGTTTGAGCCGCACCCGCGCGACTTCTTCGCTAAACAACACCAACAACCCGACCTCGCCCCCGCCCGCATCGCCACGCTGCGCGACAAGCTCAACGAGCTGGCCGCTTGCGGTGTGGACCAATGCGTGGTGCTGCCGTTTGACCAAGCCTTTGCCTCGCAAGAGCCACAGGCCTTCATCGAAGACGTGCTGGTCAAAGGCCTAGGCGTGAAATACGTGCTGGTGGGTGACGACTTCCGCTTTGGCGCCAAACGCGCGGGCGACTACGCCATGCTGGACGCCGCAGGCACGGCCCACGGTTTTGACGTGGCCCGCATGAACAGCTACGAAGTCAAGAATTTACGTGTGTCCAGCTCCGCCGTGCGCGAAGCCATGGGCCGTGGCGCCATGCAAGAGGTGGCGCAATTGCTGGGCCGCCCCTATGCCATTTCGGGCCATGTGGTGCATGGCCGCAAGTTGGGCCGCGAGCTGAACTGCCGCACGCTCAATCTGCGCTTTAGCCACTGGAAACCAGCTGCCAGCGGCATCTTCGTGGTGCAGGTGCATGGTTTGGCCGACCAGCCCTTGGCCGGTGTGGCCAATTTGGGCATTCGCCCCTCGCTCGACCCTTCGGATGTGAACGGCGGCCGCGTGCTGCTAGAAACCCATTGCCTCGACTGGCCCGCCAGCCTAGGCGCCGAGGGGGGCTACGGTAAAATCATCCGCGTGGAACTGCTGCACAAATTACACGACGAGCTGAAGTACGACGGTCTGGACGCCTTGATGCAAGGCATACACAAAGACTGCGACGACGCACGCGCCTGGCTCGTAGCCCGAATTTGACGGGGCGTGCAGCCCCCTCTTGCTGCACATTGCCCCGCATCTGCCTAATTTAGCGAGCTGCCCCGCGTTTGGGTTTTAGCAGCCAGCCCCTCTTAATGCCTCCGACCTGAGATAGCCATGACAGACAAAGCCACCGATTACCGTGCCACCCTCAACATGATGGACACCCCGTTCCCAATGCGTGGTGACTTACCCAAGCGTGAACCCGCGTGGGCCAAGCAGTGGAACGAAGAAGGTTTGTACAAAAAACTGCGCGTAGCACGCCAAGGCGCACCGCTGTTTGTGTTGCACGACGGCCCGCCCTACGCCAACGGCAAGCTGCACATCGGCCACGCGCTGAACAAAGTGCTGAAAGACATGATCGTCAAGTCCAAGCAATTAGGCGGCTTTGACGCGCAATACATCCCCGGCTGGGACTGCCACGGCTTGCCCATTGAAAACGCCATCGAGAAACTGCATGGCCGCAAACTCAGCCGCGACGACATGCAGGCCAAGAGCCGCGCGTTTGCCACCGAGCAAATCGAGCAACAACGCGAAGACTTCAAACGCTTGGGCGTCTTGGGCGACTGGGAGCGCCCCTACCGCACCATGGACCCCGCCAACGAAGCCGGCCAACTGCGTGCCTTCAAACGCGTGATGGAACGTGGCTTTGTGTACCGCGGCTTGAAGCCCGTGTACTGGTGCTTTGACTGCGGTTCATCTTTGGCCGAGTTTGAAATTGAATACGCTGACAAGAAGAGCGACACGCTCGACGTGGCCTTCTTGTGTGCCCAGCCCGAGAAACTGGCTGCTGCATTTGGTTTGCCCAAGCTCGACAAGCCAGCGTTCGCCGTCATCTGGACCACCACCGCGTGGACCATCCCTGCCAACCAAGCGCTCAACATGCACCCCGAGATCGACTACGCCTTGGTGGACACCGAGCGTGGTTTGTTCTTGTGCGCGGCTTCGTTGGTTGAGAAATGTTTGGAACGTTGGAAGCTCGAAGGCCAAGTCGTTGCGACTGCCAAAGGTGACAAGCTGGGCTTGATTGAGTTCAACCATCCACTGTCACATGTGGACGCTGGCTATCAGCGCACAGCCCCCGTCTTCTTGGCCGACTACGTGGGCGAAGCCGACGGTACAGGCATCGTGCACAGCGCACCTGCCTACGGCGTGGATGACTTCAACTCATGCATGGCCAACGGCATGAAGTACACCGACATCTTGAACCCCGTGCAAGGCAACGGCGCGTATGCCGCTGACTTCCCGTTGTTCGGTGGCCAACACATCTGGAAAGCTGTGCCCGTCATTCTGGAAGCGCTGCAAAACGCAGACCGCTTGATGGCCACACAAACCATCACGCACAGCTACCCACACTGCTGGCGTCACAAAACGCCCGTCATCTACCGCGCAGCGGCGCAGTGGTTCATCCGCATGGATGCGTTTGACAGCACCACCGAAAAAACCACAGGCAAGTTCATCACCGACAAGTCGAGCAAATCGCTGCGTGAACTCGCCTTGCACGCGATTGACCAAACCCACTTCTACCCAGAAAACGGCCGTGCACGTTTGCGCGACATGATTGCCAACCGCCCCGACTGGTGCATCTCGCGCCAACGCAGCTGGGGTGTGCCTGTGCCGTTTTTCTTGCACAAAGACAGCGGCGAGTTGCACCCACGCACCATGGACATCATGGACCAAGCGGCCGACATCGTCGAAAAAGGCGGCATCGAAGCATGGAGCCGCGTGACGGTAGAAGACATCCTCAACCAACCCGGCGACGACGCAGCCAGCTACACCAAGAGCACCGACATCTTGGAAGTGTGGTTTGACTCCGGCTCCACCTTCCAACACGTGCTGCGCGGCAGCCACAAAGATGCGTACGACCGCGCACCACACCATGACCAAGGCCCAGAAGCCGACTTGTATTTGGAAGGCCACGACCAACACCGCGGCTGGTTCCACAGCTCGTTGCTGCTCGGCTGCGCCTTGTACGACCGCGCGCCCTACAAAGGCCTGCTGACCCACGGCTTTGCCACCGACGGCCAAGGCCGCAAGATGAGCAAGAGCTTGGGCAACACCGTCGCGCCGCAAGAGGTGAGCGACAAGATGGGCGCCGAAATCGTGCGCTTGTGGGTCGCGTCCACCGACTACTCGGGCGACCTCAACATCGACGACAAAATCTTGGCCCGCGTGGTCGATGCTTATCGCCGCATCCGCAACACGCTGCGCTTCTTGCTCGCCAACGTGAGCGACTTTGACCCCGCTAAAGACGCCGTGGCGTTTGACGACCTGTTGGAAATCGACAAGTACGCACTGTCTCGCGCTGCGCAAGTGCAGGCCGACATATTGAGCCACTTCGACAAGTACGAGTTCCACCCCGTGGTGTCGAAATTGCAGCTGTATTGCTCAGAAGATTTGGGCGCGTTCTATTTGGACGTGCTCAAAGACCGCCTGTACACCACAGCGCCTAAGTCGCTCGCACGCCGCAGCGCACAAACCGCGCTGCACCAAATCACCCACGCCATGCTGCGTTGGATGGCCCCGTTCCTCAGCTTCACCGCTGAAGAAGCATGGACCACATTTGGCAAGTCTGAGTCGATCTTCTTGGAAACCTTCACCAACCTCGGCGCAAGCAATGAGGCACTGATGAGCAAGTGGCATGCCGTGCAGCAAGTGCGCGAAATCGCCAACAAAGAAATCGAGAACAAACGCACCGAAGGTTTGGTGGGTGCGTCGCTGCAAGCGGAGTTGGTCATCCACTGCGATGGCGCAGCGTATGACGCTTTGGCCTCGTTGGGCGACGACTTGAAGTTTGTGTTCATCACCTCCAAGGTCACTTTGGCAAAAGGCGAAGGCTTGACCGTCGACGTCAAAGCCAGCGCAGCCACCAAGTGCGAACGCTGCTGGCACTACAGCGACGACGTGGGCCACAACCCAGCTCACCCCACCCTGTGCGGCCGTTGCGACAGCAACTTGCACGGCGACGGTGAAGTGCGTCACTTCGCTTAAAGCCTTCTCGAAAGCACGCCATGGCACGCCACACCTTCATCCGCAACACCACCTCGTATTGGGTGTGGTTAGGGCTCGCTCTGGTGGTGCTGTTGGCCGACCAGTTCACCAAGGTGTTGATGGTCAGCGCGTATCAGTTGGGTGAAGGCTTTCCCGTCACCAGCTTTTTCAACATCGTGCGCGTGCACAACGAAGGCGCTGCGTTCTCGTTCCTCGCCACGGCGGGTGGCTGGCAGCGTTGGTTTTTCACGGGCCTCGGTGTGGTGGCCACCTTCGGCATGGTGTGGATGCTCAAAAAACACCCCGGTCAAAAACTGTTTGGCTTTGCCATCGCCTGCATCTTGGGCGGCGCCGTGGGCAATGTGATTGACCGCGTCTTGTACGGCTACGTGGTGGACTTTCTGGATTTTTATTACGCCGGCATTCACTTCCCCGCGTTCAACATTGCCGACAGCGGCATCACGGTAGGCGCAGCCTGCTTGATCTTGGACGAAGTGCTGCGCGTGCGTCGCGGAAACTGACCATGCAAATACTGTCACCCCAAACCATCACCGTCGCCGAGCTGAACACCACGGTTCAACACAAAGGCTACGGCATGCTCAACGCCACCAGCGTGGCCGAGTGGGCGGGTTGTGAATTGAGCGCGCTGCAAGCCCTGTCGCCCGACTGGGACGATATGCCGCCCGACAACTATCTCAAAGACGGAGGTCGCTATCGCCGCCGCCGTCACAGCAGTTTTGTATTTGGAAATGGCACACTGCACCCAGTGCCCCACCGCGCCCATTGGCAGTCACTCGACTACAACGCGCTGCACGGCGGCATGGAGCGTTGGTTTGAACCCATGCACGAAGCCACCGTGACCTCGACCGCGTGGACCCAACTGCTCACCGCATTTGCGCGCACAGCAAGCGAAGTGCGCGGCACACCCAACACCAAGTGGTGCATCGAAGCGCATCAGTTCCGCATTGACACCACCGACGGCATTGGTCGCCCCACGCCCGAGGGCGCGCATCGCGATGGCGTAGATTTTGTGGCGGTGTTCATGGTCAACCGCACCCACATCAAAGGCGGTGAGACCCGCGTGTTTGAAGCCAACGGCCCACAAGGCGAGCGCTTCACCCTGAGCGAGCCTTGGTCATTGATGTTGTTAGACGACACCCGCGTGATTCACGAAAGCACGCCCATTCAGCCTTTGGCTGAGGGCGGCCATCGCGATACGCTGGTACTCACCTGCCGCGCAGACAAGTTTCAGGACGCCGAACCCCGCGCCTGAAACGCCTGCCCTGTCATCACAAAGTGATGATGGTGCAACCCGTGGTTTTGCGGGCTTCCAAGTCGCGGTGTGCTTGGGCGATGTCGGCCAAGGGGTAAGTTTGGTCGATGTGAATCTTCACCTTGCCGCTGGTCACCGCTTCAAACAAATCGTCGGCCATTTCTTGCGTGCTTTCGCGCGTGACGATGTGGCTGAACAAAGTTTGGCGTGTGAGATAGATGGAACCTTTAGGGCCCAAGATACCGGGGGCAATCGGAGCTGGTGCGCCAGAAGCGTTACCAAAGCTCGCCATCAAACCAAATGGTGCCAAGCAGTCGAGTGACTTATCCCAGGTGTCTTTACCCACCGAGTCATAGACCACCTTCACGCCCTTGCCGCCTGTGATTTCTTTCACGCGGGCCAAGAAGTCTTCCGTGTTGTAGTTGATGACGTGGGCGGCACCGTTGGCCTTGGCCAAAGCGCACTTGGCATCACTGCCTGCCGTGCCGATGAGTTGGTAGCCCAAGGCCTTGGCCCATTGGCAAGCGATCAAGCCCACACCGCCAGCGGCTGCGTGGAACAAGATGAAGTCACCGGCTTTCAAACCGCCTTGAGGCAGCGTGCGCTTGAGCAAATACTGCGCGGTCAAACCTTTGAGCATCATGGCTGCGCCAGTTTCAAACGAAATCGCGTCTGGCAATTTGCACACGCACTTGGCGGGCATCACACGCTCTTCGCAGTAGCTGCCGGGGGGTTGGCTAGCGTAAGCCGCGCGGTCGCCTACTTTCAAATGGGTCACGCCTTCGCCCACGGCTTCGATGATGCCGGAGGCTTCCATGCCCAAATGCAAAGGCATGGGCAGTTGGTACACGCCGCTGCGTTGGTACACGTCAATGAAGTTCAGGCCAATGGCTTTATGGCGAATGCGAATCTCGCCTGGGCCGGGTTGGCCCACGGTCACGTCAACGAGCTTGAGCTCTTCGGGGCCGCCGTGTTGTTCGATGATGACTGCTTTGGTCATGGGGTGATGCTCCAGATGTGGGTGAATTTTTTAAGACGCTGAATCCTGCCATGAAATTAGCAGCGAGGGTGTCGCCTGGGTTATTCGGCCCCTCGGGTAAAGTCCTGCCCTTATGTCTGTTGTTCCTCACGCCCTCACGCCGCGCAATGCGGCGCTTTTATTGATCCCTCCCCTGTTGTGGGCTGGCAACGCCGTGGTGGGACGCATGATTGCGGACCTCATCCCGCCCATCACGCTCAACTTCTTTCGCTGGGCTTTGGCCTTTGTGCTGTTGCTGCCACTGGCGCACCGCATGTTGCGCCGCACCAGCCCCTTGTGGGCGCACTGGAAGCACTACGCCGTGCTGGGTCTGTTGGGCGTGGGCTGCTACAACAGCTTGCTCTATTTGGCGCTGCAAACCTCCACACCCATCAACGTGACCTTGGTGGGGTCGAGCATGCCTGTGTTCATGCTGCTGGTCGGCGCGCTGTTCTTCAAACAAACCGTGCGCAAGCGCCAAATGGCGGGCGCGTTGCTGTCTATCTTGGGCGTGTTGGTGGTGCTGTGCCGTGGTGACTGGCAAGCGCTGGCCCATGTGCATCTGGTGGTCGGCGATGTGTTTGTGTTGATGGCCACCGCGTGTTGGTCTTGGTACAGCTGGATGTTGTCACGCACACAAGAACCCACCGAAGCGCGCAGCAACTGGGCCAACTTTCTGATGTCACAAATGGTGTTTGGCTTGTTTTGGTCAGCTGCGTTCAGCGGTGCAGAGTGGTCGGGCTTCACAGGCATTGCCGATGCACACATCAGCTGGAGCTGGCCTTTGGTGGCCGCACTGGTGTATGTGGCCGTGGGCCCAGCCGTGTTGGCCTACCGCTGCTGGGGGCTGGGTGTGCAACGCGTGGGGCCAAACATTGCGGGATTTTTTGTGAACCTGATTCCTGTGTTCACCGCCACCTTGTCAGCCCTGGTGTTGGGCGAGATGCCGCAGCTGTATCACGCTGCGGCGTTTGCACTCATCATCGGCGGCATTGTGGTGTCGTCACGCAAGTAACTCAGAAAGTGCCCGCGTAAGCCCCGCCATCGGTCAAGATGTTTTGGCCCGTCATGTAACCCGCTTGCGCTGAACACAAAAACGCGCAGGTGTCGCCAAACTCTTGCGGGTTGCCAAAGCGTTGCGCAGGAATGGTTTTTTTGCGCGCTTCGGCAATCGCCTCGATGGGCTGGCCAGTTTTGGCTGCCGCGCCTTTCATCGTGCCTTTGAGTCGATCGGTGTCATACGCACCAGGCAGCAAGTTGTTGATGGTCACGTTATTGGCCGCCAGTTTTTGCGTGCGTGCCACGCCCGCCACAAAACCCGTCAATCCTGAACGTGCGCCATTGGACAAACCCAAGATGTCGATGGGCGCTTTCACGGCGCTAGAGGTGATGTTGATGATGCGGCCAAAGCCGCGCTCGGCCATGCCATCCACCGTAGCTTTGATGAGTTCAATCGGCGTGAGCATGTTGGCGTCAACGGCCTTGATCCAGTCGTCGCGTTCCCAGTTGCGAAAGTCGCCGGGGGGCGGGCCGCCTGCGTTGGTCACCACGATGTCAAAGTTCTTGCCGGGGCCACCGGCCACCGACCAAATGGCTTCGCGACCTTGCGCGGTGGTGATGTCCACCGCCACCGCGAGGATGGTTGTACCCAGCTTGCGCAGCTCGGCGGCCGCAGCGTCTAGCGCCTCAGCACCACGCGCCACGATGACCACGTTGACGCCTTCGCGTGCAAGCGACTGCGCACAACCCAAGCCCAAACCCTTGCTTGCGCCACCCACCAATGCCCATTTACCTTTGAGACCTAAATCCATCACTTCGCTCCGTACTTAGAAACAATAAACACACCGCTCAACACCAGCAGGGTACCCACCCCAATCCAAATGTTCAACGGCTCATTCAACACCCACACGCCCATCGCGATGGTGGCCATGGGGCCAATCATGCCTGTTTGTGCGGTCAAAGCAGCACCGATGCGTTCAATGGCCATCATCACCATGAGGACAGGCGCCACCGTGCAGGCCGAGGCATTGAGCAAGGCCAGCCACAAAACTTCTACGGGCACATGGGCCGCCGACAGTGGGCGCAGGAGCACAAACTGTGCAATGCAGCACACGCACGCCACACTGGTGGCCCACCCTACCAATCGCAAAGAGCCAATGCGGTTGACCATCTGGCCGCTGAAAATCAAATACATGGCGTAGGTCACAGCGCTCGCAAAAATCAATCCGCTGCCCAAGGCCACGTCGGCACCTGACAGCGTGAGCTCATGCGCGAACACCAGCAACACCCCGCTGTAGCTCACGCCCATCGCCAACATGCGAATCGGTTGAATGGGTTTCTTGTACAGCGCCCAACCCAGCACGACCACCAGTGTGGGGTTGAGGTACAGAATGAGCCGCTCTAAGCTGGCCGTGATGTATTGCAAGCCTAAAAAGTCAAGGTAGCTTGACAGGTAGTAGCCCACAAAACCAAGCCCCATGATGTTCAACACATCACGGCGTGTCAGCGGGTTCGCACGGGCGATGGCTTGACGCTCAGCCCACAAGCCCATGGCAATGAAAAACGGCAGCGCAAACAACATGCGGTACATGATGACAGTGACCGCATCCACCCCATACACATAAGACAGCTTGACGATGATGGCCTTGCCGCTGAACGCAATGGCACCCGCAGCCGCTAAAAGAAGACCTGACAAAGCAGGACGTTGGACAGAATTCATTCGTGAAAATAACCAGTAAGCCCTGAGTTTATGTGAGCGTTAGGCGCGGGTGTGTCACAAACGCTCGGTACCATTGGGGGCATGTCATCCCTCGAACTCACCCTGCTGTATTTGTGCGCTGCCGTGGTCAGCGTGGTGGCGTGTCGACTGCTGCAACTGCCCGCCATGTTGGGCTATTTGTTCGCAGGTGTGGTGATTGGCCCCAACGCGCTGGCCTTGGCCAAAGACTCCGCAGCGATTGAACATTTGGCCGAATTTGGCGTGGTGTTTTTGATGTTCGTCATCGGCCTCGAATTCAACTTACCCAAACTCATGCGCATGCGCAAGCTGGTGTTTGGGTTGGGCTTGGGGCAAGTGCTGTTCACGCTTGTGGGCGCATTGCTGTTCAACCTCGCTGTCGGCCTTGCGCTCAAAGAACTGGGCTACCTCTGGCGCTTGAGCTGGCAGGCGGCTTTGGCCTTGGGCAGTGCCTTGGCCATGTCGAGCACGGCCATCGTGGTCAAGCTCATGGCGGACCGTGTGGAGCTGGAGTCACCCCACGGCCAACGCGTGATGGGCGTGTTGCTGTTCCAAGATTTGGCCGTGGTGCCGTTGCTGGTGCTCATCCCCGCGCTGGCCGATATGGGCGAGCACAACATTTGGAAAGTGCTGGCCATCGCCATGCTCAAGGCGACCGCACTGGTGAGCTTGTTGCTATGGGGCGGTCAACGCGTGATGCGCAGTTGGTTGCATTTGGTAGCTCGTCGCAAGAGCGATGAACTGTTCATGCTCAACCTGTTGTTCATGACCTTGGGCTTGGCCTGGCTTACCGAACTCGCAGGTTTGTCGTTGGCCATGGGTGCTTTCTTGGCCGGCATGTTGATTGCCGAAACCAACTTCAAACACAAGGTGGAAGAAGACATTCGCCCCTTCCACGATGTGCTGCTAGGTTTGTTCTTTATCACCATCGGCATGAAGCTGGATTGGGAAGTGTTGATCGACAGCTGGGGCTGGGTGCTGCTGCTGTCGTTCATTCCTGTGTTCTTCAAAGCGGGCTTGGTATTTGTTTTGGCGCGCATCACTGGCGCGCCTGCCGGTGTGAGCCTGCGCACAAGTTTGTACCTCGCACAAGCGGGTGAATTTGGTTTTGTGTTGTTGTCACTGGGCTTGCAAAACTCGCTCATTCCAGCGGCATGGATGAGCCCCATCTTGGCGTCCATGGTGTTGTCAATGATTGCCACGCCCTTCTTGGTGATGAATGCAGACCGCATCGTCAACCGACTCATCAGCACCGATTGGTTGCTGCAATCGCTGGCCCTCACCGGCATGGCCCAGCGCACCCTCAAAATTGAAAACCACGTCATCGTTTGCGGCTACGGACGCAGCGGCCACAACTTGGTGGATTTGCTCAAGCTTGAAAACATTCCCTACGTGGCACTCGACTCTGACCCAGACCAAGTGCAAATGGGCCGCGACCACGGCCACCATGTCGAGCTGGGCGATGCGACCCGCTTCTCTAGTCTGATGTCGGCGGGCTTGGTGCGCGCCGCCGCCGTGGCCGTGACCTACCCCGACTTGCCCTCGGCACTGAAGGTGTTGGCGTGGGTCAAAGAGCACGCGCCCAACGTGCCCGTGATTGTGCGCACCCACGACGACGAACACTTAGAAGACCTGCGCACCGCAGGCGCTGCCGAAGTGGTGCCCGAAGTGATTGAAGGCAGCTTGATGCTCGCCAGCCAAACTTTGGCGCACATTGGCATTCCCCTCAAACGTGTGATTCGTTTGGTGCAAGGCCAGCGTATGACGCGCTACGCGTTGATGCGTGATGTGCTGAAGCACAAAGAGGGTTTGGGAAATATTGAGCCGCGTTAATTCGCGTCGGTATTTAATGCTGCGCTGGCGCAGCTAAATAATCACGCCACGCACGTAGCAGTTCTTTCACCTGAACCAAGGTAAATCGAGCTTCGGGCTGATTCCAATAGTCGATGTCTTCTGGCCCCACATTGCTTTGGTTGAACTGCACACCCATTGCAGAAAAGTCCACGCCAAACGCATCACCATCGGCAAACCATTGCGTTCGCTGGCCCGCTTCAATTTGTGCGATGGCATCCAACACCTCTTGGCAACGTTCGACGGTATTCACATCGCTGGTCAGCCAACTGCACACAAAGCGATTCAGCGGATGCTGCTGGTCTACTGCGCCATCGTCATCCACCCATTCGCACGCGGGATAACAGACAGGCTGCGCTCCGCTGCCGGGGATAGGCGCTTGTGTTTGGGTGAAGCAACGAAGTGACATGAATCAGCGGCGTTTGCTGTACACGGGATACGCCGTGACGCGCGGCTCTAAGTAGCCTTCCACGCGCACGCCGCTGGGCGTGAGTGCGCTCCATTTGTCACCGCGAATGGTTTTGGTGGGGCTGAACCAGGCCGCGTTGACTTCGCTCACCACTTGCTCTGCTGTCCAGTCTTTGGGGAACATGGTGTTGGGCATGGGGTTGCCGTTGCGGTCGGTTTTGGTGAGCCACTGACCTGGGTGATTGGGGTCCATCATTTGCACTTGGGCACGGTACACACCGGTGGCATCTGGGGCAGATGCTGTGCCTTCCATCACACGCACATCGCCGTTGAGCAAAGTATGTCCGCCTGTGGGTTCGCCAGTGTGGCGCTTGTAGTCGGCACCGATGATGTGTTTGAAATCAATGGGCGAGTTGCTGGCAGGCAGCGCGGCTTCGGCGGTGCCTGCGGCTTGAGGCGTGTTCGATGGACCGTGCGGCCCTTTGTAGGAAAAAAACGCTGACAGCGCAACGACCACAACGGCCAACAAAAGACGACTCAATTTATTCACCCATCACCTCACCTTCGCGTCGTGGGTCAGCACCGCTCACCCACACTGGTTTTTCATTTCTATTTTGTTTGACCACGGCTTGCAGGCCACTGGTCAATGCTTGTTCGCGCACCTCGTGGCCGCGCTCGCGCAAGGCCGCAAGGGTAGCAGGCGCAAAGCGCCCGCCCTCCAACACCAACGGGCCACCCACGCTGCCAAAGTTGGGAAGTGCGATGGCTTGCTGCGGGCTCAGACCCCAGTTCAACACACCCACCAAAGTTTTGGCGGTGAAGTGAATGATCATCGCGCCGCCGGGGCTGCCCACGCTCATCACCAACTGCCCCGTGGTTTTGTCAAACACCAAGGTGGGTGACATGGACGAACGTGGGCGCTTGTTGGGCTGCACGCGGTTGGCCACGAGGCGGCCCTGTGCATCGCGCGGAGCAAAACTGAAATCGGTCAACTCGTTGTTGAGCAAAAAACCCTTGACCATTTGGCGCGAACCAAACGCGTCTTCAATGGTGGTGGTCATGGCCAGCGCGTTGCCCTGCCCGTCCACGATGCTGATGTGCGAGGTACCGTACTCCGGCTGTTCAGCCATGGGTGCAAAGCTGCTGCGCTGCGCACGCACGGGCACACCAGGCAAGGCTTGCGGCATGGCGGTGGGGCGAATGAGTTTGGCGCGCTCGCGCAAATACGCAGGCACCAACAAGCTTTGCCACTCGCCGCTGGGGGCAGGCACAAAGTCAGGGTCTGCCACGTATTGCGCGCGGTCAGCAAAGGCCAAGCGTGAGGCCTCGGTGTACAGATGCAACCAGCGCGGGTCAGGCGCGCCGTCCACCATCTCGGTGGGTGGCGACATCAACGAGGCAGGTGTGTGTTGCAAAAGCCCCAAGATCTGACCAATGGCAATCGCGCCCGAGCTAGGTGGCGGAAAGCCGCACACGCGGTACACGCGACTTAAAGCCGCATGGTCAAAGCACATAGGCGTGCGTTCTTTGGCTTGGTAGTTGTTCAAGTCGCTCAAGGCCAAGCGACCAGGATTGCTGGGATGCTGTTGCACTTTGCGCACCACGGCCTCGGCCACCTCGCCGCTGTAAAACGCTTGCACGCCCTCACCGGCGATGCGTTGCAACACCGCGGCCAGCTCTGGGTTGCGCAACACATGACCTATCGCGTGAGGCTCGCCATTGGCTTGGTAAAAGTAAGCGCGTGCCGTTGGGTCCAAGCGCAAATACGCATCGGCCTTGAGCTGCGCATGCAAGCGTGGGCTGATGGCAAAGCCTTGATTCGCGAGTGCCATGGCGGGCTCAAACAACTTGGCCCATGGCAGTTTGCCGTGCTGGGCGTGCGCTTGCGCCAACATGCGCAACACACCGGGCGTGCCCACTGCACGACCACCCACCACGGCGTCGTGGAAAGCAAGCGGCTTGCCTTCGGCGTTGAGCAGCATGTCTTCAGTGGCAGCAGCAGGCGCGGTTTCGCGGCCATCGAAGGCTTGCACTTTTGCACCCCCTCCTTGCGTTGCCTTGCTGTGCAACAAAAACGCACCGCCCCCCATGCCACTCGATTGCGGCTCCACCAAGCCCAACACCATTTGCACAGCGATGGCTGCATCGACCGCAGAGCCACCCGCTTTCAACACATCGAAGCCTGCTTGCGTGGCCAAAGGGTTGGCAGCAGCCACCGCAAACTTGCTGCTGACTACATCAGCTTTGCGTGTGAAGCCGGTGGCAATTTCGGGTTGCAGCGGTGCACCGCCTGCGACGTCAGAAGAGGTTTTAGGCGCAGCACAGGCAGCCAACAACACGGCAGCCGCCAAGCTGACGCACTTGGAGAGGCAGGGGTTGCTGAAGTTGAAGTGCATACGGTGGAGAGAAGCGCTAAATGGGCCGTTGATTCAACCATAAATGATTCAAAAATGACGCATTCTTTGAGGTTCATAAATCACAATAATTAACACTATAGAATTAACTTAATCTGAATGATTTGATGATTTAAAAGTCAAATCATTTTTCTCGTCATTCACCTAATTACTCGTAAAAGCAGCACCACCATGTCAAACGTTTACACCTTCAAAGTTATCAAACACGGTCAAGTGATTCTGCGTAAACAGATCAGCAACGGCACACGCAAAGGCATGGCAGCAACGGTGTTGCAAGCCGAACCAGATGTGACGTATGTCTTTCAGTCACAAGACGGTGCAAGTCCAATCAAAAAAATCATCACCAAAAAAGTCGGCAAAGATTTGCATCTGACCACTGAAGATGGTGACATCAATGCACCTGAAATCATCATCGAGAACTATGCAGCGTTTGAACAAAATACGGCGTTTGCCACCACCCTGAGATCGGGTGGCTTGGCCTTCTTTGATGCGCAAAGCAACGGTCTCTTCACATCCAGCTTATTTGGCACAGAAACTGGCATGACCAGCTTGGTGGCAAGCGGGGCGGAGACCACTGGTTTTCTATCGCCTTTGGTTTTGGCCAGCGCAGGGGCCGTTGCATTGATCGCCGCCAAGTCATCTTCTAAGTCAAACACATCTGTCACGCCCGATGCCAATGCAGCCGTCTTGGCCAAAATCACCAGCTACGGAGCAACCGGAACCACCGCCACGCCAACGGTGAACGACTACACCGAAGCTGGTTTCAAAGACGTCACGAGCGGCAATGTCAGCGCCATCAACAACGCCATTGCCACCGTCAAAGCCGACAGCAACGCCAAAGTGTCGGGGGTGGTCACGGCCTATCTCAAAATATTGGCCGAAGCCAATGGCACCAATGCCGATGCCACGCCCAATGCTGACCCATTGCTCAGCGACTACGAAACACTCGGCGTGCAGCCGCTCAACACACTGACGAATGCACAAAAACCCAACTACCTCAGCTTGCTCAATGACATTGTGAAAAATCGCTTGGTGGCCGACATCATCACAGTCGCCAAACTGAGCGCGTTGTCGGCGATGGCCGAAAAAATCATCCTCATCTCCGCAGGAAACACAGGAACGACCGCCACCACACTCACCGCAGCAGATTTTCAAACCATGGGACTGACCGTCACCATCCCCAACAGCATGTTGATGAACGCCATCGAAGCCAGTGCGAATGATGGCTCGGGCGTCAACAACTTGGCCGCCATCAAAGCCATCGACACCAGTTACTCGAAAATCTTGGCGCAAGCAGATGGCATCAAAGCCAACACATTGACCTCAGCCAAATTGACCGTTGCCGACCTGACGAGCTTGGGGCTTTTGAGTAACTACGATGCCGCAGGTGCCACTAGCACAGGAGGTGCTATCAACGGCAAAGCAGTTGGCACAGGCGCACAAAACGCGTCAGCGCTGAACCTGTTGAACGATGTGGTGGATGGCAAAAGCAGCACCCAAGTTGACACAACCGCAGAAATCAACCAGTTCAGCATCTTGATTGACAAAGTCATGGACATCGCCAGCGGCGCAACGCCTGCATCGGCACTGACCGTCACAGACTTAAGTAGCCTGGGGCTGACTGGCGTGACCGCCAACAACCTGCAAAAAGTTGCAAACCAAATTTCTTCGACCCACAGCGCAGATGGTTCAGCCGTTGACAGTTTGGCGGAACTCCAAACCTTGGTCGCAAAAGCGGTGATCCAAACCTATGCAGAAGACCAATCGGTCACGTCGCCAGCGCCCACGCTTCAAGACTACAAAGACTCAGGCCTGACCTTGGCGACCAGCCCCAGCATCACGTGGACTGAGAACTTAAAAACAGGCGTCAACTCGGTCTTGGCCGTCAAGCACACCTACGCACTCGTGCCTGATATCGCGCTCAGCTTTCAAGCCGTCTTGGACGAAGCCAGCAATGGCGCATCGAATACCCATGCAGACCCGACGGCCGCGCAGTACACCATGTTGCTCACCACCTCACATGTTTTGCAAGGCGGCACGCTCGGTGCCACAACCATAGCCAGTGACAACGCCTTGTCACTCATGAATGACGTGGTCGGTCACAAGAGCCAACTCGGTGTGGACACCGTCAGCGAGCTAGAAGCCTATGCCACAGCGATTGATCACATCATGAACACTGCAGCGGCAACAAGTACAACAAACCCCGTCACACTCGCGGAACTCAGCACCTTGGGATTTACCAACACGGCCAGTGCAAACCAAGCCACGTTCAACACAAACCTGCGCGCAACGGTTGACTCAGGCGCAGACGTACACACCTGGGCGCAACTTCAAGCGCTGATCAACAGCAGCATCACATAACCCGTGTGCCACGCCAACTCAAGCCTTGAACACTTTGTTGTGCAAGCGGCGCATGGACAACCAAACCACCAAGCCTACAAACGGCAAGGCACAAGCTGCGGTGATGTCTGGCGAAAACGGCCAGCCCACTTTCTCAGCGCCTTTGGCCAAGTAGCTGACCAAACCCGTGAAGTAATAGGTGATGGCCGCAACCGACAAACCTTCGACCGTGGATTGCAACTTGAGCTGCACATCTTGGCGTTGGTTCATGGTGGTGAGCAAGGCTTGGCTGCTTTGTTGCTGCTCAAAGTCCACACGTGTGCGCAGCAAGTTGCTCATGCGCGAAACGCGTTCAGACAAAGCATTTTGACGACGTGCCGCCCAGTCGCAGGTGCTGCGTGCAGGTGACAAACGGCGCTCCATGAATTCCGCAATGGTTTGCATGCCGGGCATGCGCGACTCGGCGATGTCGCGGATGCGGCGGTCCACCAACTCAAAGTAAGCGCGCGTGGCCGAGAAGCGTGAATGGGTGCTGGCGTATTGACCTTCCACCTCGCCCGCCAAGCGTGTGAGGCGGTCAAGCAACAACGCTTCATCGGCACTGCTGGCATTGCGAATGGCATTGGCCAACGCGGCAAATTCGCGCTCGGCATCGGCCAACACATGCGAGGCTTGACGCGCCGCAGGCACGCCCAACAAAGCGGCCATGCGGTAGGTTTCAATCTCCAGCAGTTGCTGCACCAAGCCACCTTGTCGGCGTGGCGTGAGCGAGCCCGTCAACAACACAATGCGCGAATAGCCATCGGGGTGCAGCTGAAAATCGGTGTACACCTCGCCATGGCCTTCGGCGACGGTCGAGGCCACCAAAGTGTCGTCGCGCAACACCTTGGGCATGTCTTGGTGAATGTCTGGCGTGGACGATGGCAGCAGCCAGACATGCAAACGCGCCAAGCATTCGCCCGGCAACTGCGTCAGCCACTTTTGTGGCACGGCTTGCACTGCGGTCATCGGGTCGCCATGCGCGAACACATCCGAAGCCACAGGACACATGAAAGTCCACGACACAAACTCGGTATGCAGCTCCCAGCGCAAGCGGAACGAACCCAAATCCATGCGCACATGGTTGGTGTGCGTATCGGGTGCGGGCAAATGGTGGTCGTGCAGAAGCTGGGCCAAATGGTCGCGGCTGGCTTGTGCGCTGACACGGTCCACCCACATGACCACGCGCGAAATCACCTGTGGTGCTTGCATGGGTTCTGGCGGTCGCGCGTGCACTTCGTTATGCAGGGCCAGTCGTTGGGGGTGGTCGATCATCGCAGTCTTTCCAAGAAAACTCGTTCAGCCTTCAATATAAGCGAAGCCGAATCAAGACCCAATGAAAAACGGCACCCAAAGGTGCCGTTTGAAGGTGAAACAGTTTGAACTGAATTACTCTTCCACGAAGGCTTCTTCGCGTTTGGACTTGATGGACGGCAACAGCACGATCACCAAGAGCAAGGCAGCAGCAGCCAACAAACCAGCAGACAAAGGACGTGTACCGAACACGGTCCAGTCACCACGCGACAGCAACAAGGCGCGACGCAGGTTCTCTTCCATCATGGGGCCGAGGATGAAGCCCAGCAACAAAGGCGCAGGCTCCACACCCAACTTGACGAACAGGTAGCCCACGAAGCCAAAGGCCGCGACCATCCAGATGTCAAAGGTGTTGTTGTTGGTCGAGTACACACCGATCGCACAGAAGAGCACGATGGCGGGGAACAAGAAGCGGTAAGGCACAGACAACAACTTGATCCACATGCCGATCAGCGGCAAGTTCAAGATCACGAGCATCAAGTTACCAATCCACATGGAGGCAATCAGACCCCAGAACAACTCGGGGTTGCTGGTCATCACCTGTGGGCCGGGCTGGATGTTGTGAATGGTCATCGCACCCACCATCAAAGCCATCACAGCATTGGGTGGAATACCCAAGGTGAGCAATGGAATGAACGAGGTTTGAGCACCGGCGTTGTTGGCCGACTCAGGCGCCGCCACACCGCGGATGTTGCCTTGACCGAAGGGCACTTCGCCGGGACGCAGCTTGGTTTTCTTCTCGATGGTGTAGGCCGCAAACGCAGCCAACAAAGCACCGCCACCAGGCAACACGCCAAGCAACGAACCCAACGCTGTACCGCGAATGACCGCAGGCAACATGTTCTTAAAGTCTTCCTTGGTGGGGAACAAACCTTCCACCTTGGCTGTGAACACTTCGCGTTCGTCTTCGGGTTGCGACAAGTTCGAGATGATCTCGCCGTAACCGAACACGCCCATCGCCACCACCACAAAGCCCACACCGTCGGTGAGTTCGGGGATGTCAAAGCTGAAACGTGCCACGCCAGAGTTGACGTCGGTACCGATCAAGCCCATCAAGAGACCCAACACGATCATGGCAATCGCCTTGAGCAAGGAGCCCGAAGCCAACACCACCGCACCGACCAAGCCCAAGATCATGAGCGAGAAGTATTCGGCAGGGCCAAACTTGAACGCGAGTTCGGTCAAAGGAGGCGCGAAAGCCGCCAAGATCAAAGTACCCACAGAACCGGCGAAGAACGAACCCAAGCCAGCAGCCGCCAAAGCGGGGCCTGCGCGGCCTTTGCGGGCCATTTGGTAGCCATCAATGGTGGTCACCACCGACGACGATTCACCAGGCAAGTTCACCAAAATCGCAGTGGTTGAACCACCGTATTGGGCGCCGTAATAAATACCGGCCAACATGATCAGCGCCGACACAGGGGGCAGCGCGTAAGTGGCGGGCAGCAACATGGCGATGGTCGCCACAGGGCCAATGCCTGGCAACACGCCAATCAGCGTGCCCAAGATACAGCCGATCAAGGCATACATGAGGTTGATGGGCGTGAACGCCACACCAAAGCCCAATGAGAGGTTTGCAATCAAATCCATTTTTTATTTCTCCCGGCTCAACCAGCGATGAAGGTAGGCCACACAGGCATCTGCAATTTCAGCAGCACGATGAAAGCCAAGTAGCTGCCCACCGACAAGATGGTGGCAAGCAACAAAACTTCTTTGAGCACAAAGGTCTCACCCGCTTTGCTGGCGATGATGACCAAGGCAAAAATCGCCATGATCAAGCCCATCGCTGGCAGGCCAATGCTGGGCAAGCCACCCAACAAAATACCGAAAGCCACGTTAGCACCCAGCACATAACAAATAGGTTTCCAAGCGAACTTGCCCACTTTGTCGCCGTCTTCTGTGTGCTCGACCAACGAGTAAAACATGATGAAAGCGCCCAACACAGCCAAGGCAATGCCCAGCAACAGTGGGAAGTAACCGGGACCCATGCGAGCGCCAGTACCGACGGTGTAGTTGGTGGCGCCCCAGGCAAAGCCACCGCCGACCAATGTGAACATCAGGCCAGAGAAAAAGTCTTTTTGACTTTTGATCATTTCGTCTCCTCAAACAAAACTGCGAATGTGTGGGGAATTGTGAAGGGCTAAACCTTGCCGAAAGATGTGGGTTACACCTACTTTAGAAACCTTAAAAACAAGGGGTAAACCCTATATTCATGCGGGTTTCAAGGGTTTGAAGACCCGCAGCCATTTGGTCGCAGGCAACGAGGGCCAACGCGTTTGGATTGCCTCCGCACGCGCCATCAATTCAGCACGCTTGGGGTGGCTAGGCGTACGCTGCGCCAGCACCACGGTGTTGCCTTCGCGCGTGGGCTTGAAGGCCCACAAGGCATCTTCGCCAAACGCCTTGGCCATCTTCTCCACACTTTGCGCAAAGCTGGAGCTGCGGCCAAACAAATTGACCGTCATGCAACCGTCGTCCGTCAACAAGCTGCGGCAGTCGGCATAAAACTCAGCGCTATCCAGCACAGGTGAAGCAGCTTCGTGGTCATACAAATCCACTTGCAGCGCGTCGATCTGGCCACGCCAGTGGTCGTGTTTGGCCACTTCGGCGGCGTCGCCCAACACCACTTGCAGCTTGGCGCTGTCGGCGGGCAGCTTGAACCACAGGCGGCAGGCAGCCACCACTTGGGGGTTCAATTCAATCGCGGTGGTTTTCATGCGCAGGTGTTTGAACGAGAACTTGGTCAGCGACGCCGCACCCAAACCCAACTGCATGGCGTGCAGCTTGCCCACTTTGTCGATGTCCACAAACAAGAGCCACGCCATCATGCGCTGCACGTATTCAAGGTCGATGTCGAAAGGCTTATCAATGTTCATCGAGCCTTGCACCCACGGCGTGCCAAGGTGCAAGTAGCGGGTGTCGCCGTAGTCAGAGAAATTGACTTCAGGAAGTTCGATTTTTTTCTTGGTTGCCATTGCGTTGTTTTCTTTTTTATCCAGCCATGCCTTCGACCACAAAGCGCACGCGCTTGTTGCCCTGCCATTCATCCGCCTCTAAGCGAAACGCCAAATGCGCCAGCGCAGGCAAGGGCTCGACGCGGCCAAACCAAATGCCATCCACAGGTTGGCCGTGGTGGCGCAGTTTGAGTGCCAAATGTTTTTCACCGACCAAGCGCTGACCCAGCACCTCCACCTCTTCGCTGAACGTGGGCGGTGCAAAGCCTTGGCCCCACACTTCGCGCGCTAACGTATCGGCCAACTCGGGGCGGCGGTATTCGGGCAACAAGGGGCCGTCGGTTTCTAAGCGACGTTGCAAGGTGGCCTCGTCCAGCCACTCTTGCGCGACTTGTTGCAAGGCTTCTTCAAAGGTGGCGAGGTTGTCTTCTTCCAAGGTGCAACCCGCCGCCATCGCGTGACCGCCAAAGCGCAGCAACACACCGGGGTGGCGCTTTGCCACGAGGTCGAGTGCATCGCGCAAATGAAAGCCGGGGATAGATCGACCCGAGCCTTTGAGCTCGTGCCCTTTGCCCGCCGCTTGGCTGGGCGCGAACACAAACGTGGGGCGGTGGTGCAAGTCTTTGAGCTTGGCGGCCACGATGCCCACCACGCCTTCGTGAAAGTCGGGGTCGAACACGCACAAGGCCGACGGCGGCTCTTCTTCGGGGTCGAACATTTCTTGCGCCAGCTCTAGGGCTTGCTCGCGCATGTCGCCTTCAATCTCGCGGCGCTCGCGGTTGATGCGGTCGAGTTGCGTAGCCAGCTCGGTGGCGCGGCCCACGTCGTCAGTCGTCAAGCATTCAATGCCCAAGGTCATGTCCGACAAACGGCCTGCGGCGTTGATGCGCGGGCCCACCGCAAAACCAAAATCTTGCGAGGTGCATTTCTCACTTGTGCGACCGGCGGCTGCAAACAAGGCTGTCATACCGGCAGGCATTTGGCCTTTGCGCACACGCGCCAAGCCTTGAGCCACCAAGCGACGGTTGTTGGCGTCAAGCTTGACCACGTCGGCCACCGTGCCGAGGGCAACTAGTGGCAACAGTGTGTCGAGCTTCGGCTGTTGTTCCGCAGTGAACACGCCGCGTTTGCGCAGCTCCGCGCGCAAGACGAGCAGCACATAAAACATCACGCCCACACCCGCGAGCGCTTTACTCTCGAACGTGCAACCGGGTTGGTTGGGGTTGACCATCGCATCGGCCTCAGGCAACACAGCGGCTGGCAAATGATGGTCGGTCACCAAGACTTGCAAGCCCAGCTTGCGCGCCGTGGCCACGCCCTCCACGCTGGCAATGCCGTTGTCCACGGTGATGAGCACATCGGCGCCGCTGGCTTTGACGCGCTCGGCAATCGGCGGCGTGAGGCCATAACCATCCACCACGCGGTCGGGGACGATGTAGCTCACGTGCTTCGCGCCCAGCAAGCGCAGACCGCGCAGGGCCACAGCACAAGCAGTGGCACCGTCACAGTCGTAGTCCGCCACGATGCACAGCTTTTTGTTCGCGGCCATGGCGTCGGCCAACAACACAGCGGCGGCTTCGATGCCCTTCAATCCGTTCGGGCCTGTGGGTGGCAACAGTTGCGCCAGCGAGGCGTCGAGCGTGGCCGCATCTTGAATGCCGCGTGCGGCATACAGGCGCGCCAACAGCGGATGCACGCCCGCTTGCTCCAGCGCCCAAATGCTGCGCGGTGGCATGTCGCGTGGGATGAATTGCATGGGCTTAATCTTTCAAAGGCGCAACGGCCAACACGGTGTCTAAAGAAGTCGGGGCCAAGTGCGTGCGCAGGCGTTGCCACAGTGAAGGCTTGGCGCTGTCGTACACATGAAACTCATGCTCACCACACAACACCAAGCGCTGCGGCTTGCCTGCGGCCACGCGCGCCAGCATGGGCGCGATGACGTGGGCATCGACGTGTTGCCAGGCTTCGAGCCAACCGATGAGGTCTTGCTGCAAAGCGCTTTGGCGCAAGGTATGAATGACGGCGGGCTCTTGCTGTGCGGGCTTGTTCGCTTCGGCCGTGTTGCTGGCTGTTGCATCGCTAGGCAAAGTGCCAGTGCCATGCACCCAAAACGAGTTGATGGTCAAGCTGCGACCGTCGTTGACAGCGTGCGTGTAGAGCAACATTTGCATTTCGTTTTGCAAACGACGCAGCAGTTTGGCGGCGGGGCTTAACGCATCAGCAGCGACGTGGCTGCCCACCAACCACGGGTCAATGTTGCGGCCAATCACGCGGTCGACCGAGGCGGTGGGCAAGTCAGCCAACAAAGGCGACTGCGCCAGCCACTGACCGGGCTTGTGGGGGTGCAAGGCAATGCCATCTTCGGCAAAAAAACTTTGCATGGCTTGGAACAAGGTGGCGTCTGTGGCCTCGTCGATTTGCAAATACGCAGGGTCGCCCAGCGTGACTTGGCCGTTGCTCACATGCCAGTTGCACAGGGTGATGAAGGCCCAGCCCTCTGTTGCGCCATCAGCAACCAAGCCTTGCGCCACAGCCGCACGCGCAGCCCAAGGCAAACCACCATCCGTCGTCGGCCAACCCACAGCTTGCGCCCAAGCACATTCATGCGGGGGCGACAAGGTGGCTAGCAAAGGCTCCTGCACAGAGTCCACTTGCACATCCACACGTCGGGCTTGCGTCAGCCACGCGCGCAGATGGGGCAACTCGGCTTTGGCCAACACCGATGCCTCAGGGCCTTGGGTGGTCCACAGCGAAAACGGAATCAGGGTTGTGTCGCGCACATCATCGGACGGCACAGAGGTCAGCACAGAAGTCATAGCCTTGATTGTCCGTGATGCTGCCAAACACTCTAAAAAGGCATTCTTTTCACTACGGGATAATCCAGCCCACATGCAAACCACTTCCTCCAAACTTCCCTACGAACTGCTCATTGGCTGGCGTTACACGCGCGCGGGCCGTGTGGCGGGCCGCAATGGTTTTATTTCGTTCATCTCGGGCGTGTCCATGTTGGGCATTGCGCTGGGGGTAGCTGCGCTCATCATTGTGTTGAGCGTGATGAACGGCTTTCAAAAAGAAGTGCGCGACCGCATGTTGGCCGTGGTGTCGCACATCGAGCTGCTCGCCCCCGGCGGCGAAGGCTTTGGCGATGTGAATGCCCTCATGGCCCAAGCCAAACGCAACCCCGAGGTGGTGGCAGCCGCACCTTTCGTGTCACAGCAAGCCCTGATGGCGCGTGGCGAAGACATGCGCGGCGCCATGGTGCGCGGCATTGACCCCGAACCCGAAACGCAGGTAAGCGACTTCACCTTGCAAATCCCACCCGAGGTGCGCGCCACCTTGCAACCCGGCAGCTTCAATGTGGTGTTGGGCGGCGAGCTGGCCATGTCCATGGGCGTGCGCGTGGGCGACCAAATCACCCTCATCGCGCCCGGCGGGCAAGTCACACCCGCAGGTGTGATGCCGCGCTTGAAGCAGTTGCATGTGTCGGGCGTGTTTGACTCAGGCCATTACGAATACGACGCCTCGCTCGCGCTGCTGCACATGGAAGACGCGCAACGCATCTTCCGCCTGGAAGCACCCACGGGCGTGCGCCTGAAAATCAAAGACAGCCAACAAGCCCGCAGCGTGGCTTATGACTTGGCGATGCAACTCGGGCCCGATGTCATCGTGCGCGACTGGACGCGCCAAAACCGCACGTGGTTTGCGGCGGTGCAGGTGGAAAAACGCATGATGTTCATCATCCTCACGCTCATCGTGGCGGTGGCGGCGTTCAACCTGGTCACCACGCTGGTGATGACCGTGACTGACAAACGCGCCGACATTGCCATTTTGCGCACACTGGGCGCCAGCCCCAAAAGCATCATGGCCATCTTTGTGGTGCAAGGCGCCACCGTGGGCGTGTTGGGCACGCTGGGCGGTTTGCTGTTGGGCCTGAGCGTGGCATTCAACATTGACGTCATCGTGCCCGCCATTGAAAACCTGCTGGGTGCGAGCTTCTTGCCACGCGACATTTACCTCATCAGCCGCATGCCCAGCGACCCGCAAGCCGCTGACATTTGGCCCATCGCCATCATCTCTTTGGTGTTGGCTTTCCTCGCCACCATCTACCCCAGTTGGCGCGCCAGCCGCGTCAACCCGGCTCAAGCCTTGCGCTACGAATGAGGCTTGCTATGACAAATACACCTGTTCTCACCGCCCACCACATCAGCCGCCGCTTCACCGAAGGGCCGCTGGATGTGACCGTGCTGCAAAACGTCGATCTGTCGGTGAACGCTGGCGAAACCTTGGCCATCGTTGGCTCATCAGGCTCGGGCAAAAGCACCTTGCTGCATGTGCTGGGCGGCTTGGACGAGCCCAGCTCTGGCAGCGTCTCGCTAATGGGGCAACCCTTGGCGGGCCTCAGTGCTGCGGCCTTGGGCGATTTGCGCAACCAACATTTGGGCTTTGTGTATCAGTTCCACCACTTGCTGCCCGAGTTCAGCGCGCTCGACAACGTGGCCATGCCCTTGTGGATTCGCCGCATGGACCGCGCCGCTGCCAGCGCCCAAGCGCAGGCCATGCTCGAAGCGGTGGGCCTTGGCCCCCGCATGCACCACCGCCCTGCCGAGTTGTCAGGCGGTGAACGCCAGCGTGTGGCGATTGCCCGTGCCTTGGTCACGCGCCCTGCGTGTGTGCTGGCCGACGAGCCCACCGGCAACCTCGACCGCAACACGGCAGACAACGTGTTTGCCTTGATGCTGCAACTGGCCCGTGAGCACAACACCGCGTTTGTGTTGGTGACGCACGACAACGCCTTGGCGGCGCGCTGCGACCGCCAGCTGCACCTGAACGCAGGCGTGCTGCAAAACACGTGAAGAAGTAGGTCCGGCTTGGCCAAGCTGACCTTCTTCGAATGAATCGTTGAATTAACCGCTGAACAAACGGCCACGCGCGTTTTGCGTGATGGCCGCCACACACGGGTGCGAAATGCGGCGCTCCACCGACACCGCAAAAAACTCTTCCACCAGCTCATCGCTGCGGCCAATCACTTCCACACCGTACTGCGCCACCGTTTCTTTTTCTAAGATGCCGGGCGACATAAATACACCCCGCCCTTCGCGACCAAACGCCGTCATCAGCGCACCATCGTCAAACTCGCCCACCACGCGCGGTTGAATTTTGTGGCGCACCAGCCAGCCATCGAGCTGTTGCCGCACCGAAGACGATGAGCCCTGAATCAGCATGGGCGCATCGTGCAAGCATTGCGGAAACTTGCCTTTCAACGTGGCGCGCAACGCAGGCGTACAAAAAAAGCTCATGGGCGTAGTGCCCAAAGCGTGGTTAAAGGCCTTCACGCTGATGCGTTTGGACAGCGGCTCGTCGGCGATGACCAAATCGAGTCTATGCAAAGCCAGCTGCGCCAGCAGGTCTGGAAACTTGCCCTCGCTGCCAATCAAACGCACAGACTCAGCAATCGACAACGCGGGCTCAAGCAGTCGGTAGGCCACCGACTTGGCCACCGAATCGGCCACGCCCACCCGAAATTCCAGCGTACGCACACCCGCTTGGGTGTTGGCCATGGCGGCTTGCAGCTCTGAGCCCAAGGCAAAAATATCGTCGGCGTAGCTCAAGGCTTTGCGCCCGTCTTCGGTCAGCTCTAGCTGGCGACCGCTTTTGCGGAACAGCTGGCGGCCCAGGTTTTCTTCCAACAATTTGATTTGCCCAGACAGCGTTTGCGGCGTGGTGTGTAACTGCTCACCTGCGCGCATGATGCCGCCCGCGCGTGCCGTGACCCAGAAGTAATACAAGTGCTTGAAATTCATAGACGCCATTAAACTTCGGTTTTTACGAATGAATAAAAGAATAAATACGAATTTACACGAAGTTATTTTCTACTTAAAGTTCACCGCAGTCTGGCAAACAGCCAGCAGAAAACCGAAAGGAGCACACCATGCGTTTGAGTACCAAAAGCCGTTTTGCCGTCACCGCCATGATTGACATGGGGATGCGCCAGCACCAAGGCCCCGTGTCATTGGCAGCCATCAGCCAGCGCCAACACATCTCCATCTCTTACCTTGAGCAGCTCTTTAGCAAAATGCGCCTGCACGGTTTGGTGGAAAGCACGCGTGGCCCCGGCGGCGGCTACACCTTGAACCGCGACGCCAACCACATCAGCGTGGCCGACATCATCTATGCGGTCAACAGCCCCGACGAAAAAGAGCAAGTGTCTGCCGATGCCGAACAAAATGGCTACGTGTCCACCGAAGAGTTGTGGTCACATCTGAACCAAAAAATGGAAGACCACATGCAGTCCATCAGCTTGCACAGCTTGATTGCGGCACAACTCTCGAAAGCGGGAGACGTGCCAAACAACAACTCCCCCAAGCGCGGCGTGTTTGCTCAAAAGCCACAAAACACAGTGACCACCAGAGCACCCAACTCGGTGTTCGCGCTGGGTAGCGTGTAAGGCGCGCCACAGCGGATGTGGATTGACACACATGGCCACCTAGACGCGGCCGAGTTTGACGCCGACCGCGCTGCCGTGCACCTGCGCGCCCGAGCCGCAGGCGTGACGACCTGTGTGATTCCCGCCGTAGCTGCCGCCAACTTCGACACCGTGCGCTTGCTGGCCCATGCCCAGCAAGACGCGTATGCCCTGGGCATTCACCCGCTCTACACACCGCAAGCCACCGACGTGCATTTGGCACAGCTTGATGCCGCGCTGCACACCCACCGCCACGACCCACGTTTGGTGGCCGTGGGTGAAATTGGCATTGATGGTTTTGTGCCCGAGCTCAACAACTCGGAAGCGCTGGCCCAGCAGCAACGCTTTTACACAGCCCAACTCAAACTCGCGCAGCAACACCAACTGCCTGTCATCTTGCATGTGCGCCGCAGCGCCGACCTGCTGCTCAAAGGTTTGCGCGACACACCCGTGGTGGGCGGCATAGCCCATGCGTTCAATGGAAGCTTGCAACAAGCGCAGGCCTTCATCGCGTTGGGCTTCAAGCTCGGGTTTGGCGGGGCGCTCACGTATGACCGGGCTTTGCAGCTGCGCCGCTTGGCCACCGAGCTGCCACTCTCGGCCATCGTGCTGGAGACCGATGCACCCGACATTCCGCCGCATTGGCTCTACAGCACAGCCGAGCAACGCGCCGCTGGCCAACCCCAAGGCCGCAACGAACCTGCCGAGCTGCCGCGCATTGCCCAAGTGCTGGCCGAGCTGCGCGGCATTCCCCTAGACGCGCTGGCCGCAGCCACCAGCGCGAACGCACGAGAAGCATTGCCACGCCTACAATGAAGGCGTGACTTCATCCATTTTGAACGCCGACCTGCACTGCCACTCCGTCGTCTCGGATGGCACGCTCACACCTGAGCAATTGGCCGCACGCGCCAAAGCCAACGCCGTCGAACTGTGGGCCTTGACAGACCACGACGAAGTGGGTGGCCAAGACCGCGCACTCGCCGCAGCTCACGCCAACGGCATGAAGTACCTCACGGGTGTAGAAATTTCTGTCACCTTTGCCAACAAAACCGTGCACATCGTCGGTCTGGGCTTTGATGCCCATGACGAACAACTCAAAACCGGCTTGCAACGCACACGTGGTGGACGCAGTGAGCGCGCCCAAGAAATGTCAGATGGCTTAGCCAAAGTGGGTATTCACGGCGCATATACAGGCGCTCTGAAATACGCCGGTAACCCAGAGTTGGTATCACGCACCCACTTCGCGCGCTTTCTCGTCGAAACCGGCGTGTGCCAAGACACCAACGAGGTGTTTCGTCGCTTCTTGACCGAAGGCAATCCCGGCTTTGTGCCGCACCGCTGGGCCTCGCTCAAGGACGCGGTGCAGTGGATCGTGCAAGCCAAGGGCATGGCGGTCATCGCTCATCCTGCGCGCTACGGCTTCACGCCCAACGAAGAATTTGCGCTCTTCACCGAATTCAAAAACCACGGCGGCCAAGGCGTGGAAGTGGTGACCGGCAGCCACACGCCCGCGGAGTACGTCACCTACGCCGACATGGCCCAAGAGTTTGACTTCTTTGCCTCACGCGGCAGCGATTTCCACAGCCCACTTGAGAGCCGCATTGACCTAGGTACCCTGCCTTGGTTGCCCGGTCAACTCACCCCCGTGTGGGAAGCGCTCGCGGACCGAGTTCAATAAAAAATTTAGTGCTGTGAGGCCACCACACCTGCTCACTTTTCGGCGTACACGTTCATGGCTCAGTTTCTTCAAGTTCACCCCGACAACCCCCAACCCCGTTTGCTCAAGCAAGCTGTGCAGCTGTTAGAGCGCGGCGGCATCGTGGCCGTGCCCACGGACTCCAGCTATGCCTTGGTCTGCCACCTCGACGACAAAGCGGCGGTGGAGCACATGCGCCGCATTCGTCAAGTGGACGACAAACATCACTTGACCTTGATGTGCCGCGATTTGTCCGAGCTGGCCAACTACGCCCGCGTGGACAACCGCCAATACCGTTTACTCAAAGCCGCCACGCCCGGGGCCTACACCTTCATATTGGAGGCCACCAAAGAAGTGCCCCGCCGCGTCAGCCACCCACAGCGCAAAACCATTGGCCTGCGCGTGCCGTTGAACAAAACCCTGCTCGATTTGCTTGAACTGCACGGCGCACCGCTGCTCGCCACCACGCTCATCGCCCCCGGCGAGACCGACCCCATGAACGACGCCGAAGAAATTCGTGACCGTTTTGAGCACGAACTGGCCGCCGTCATTGATGCCGGCGCTTGCCCGCTCGAACCCACCACCGTGGTGGACCTCACGCCCATGGACGGCGGGGGTGACCCCGAGGTGATCCGCCAAGGACGGGGGCCGCTGAGCACTTTGGGCCTGTGAGCCGCCCTGCTGCTAAGCCCAAAGTGTTGAATGCGACAATGGCACTGTGAATTTCCCTGACCTGATTCAAACCATTCTGATTTACGGCCTGCCCGTGGTGTTTGCCATCACGCTGCACGAGGCCGCCCACGGCTACGTCGCGCACTTACGCGGCGACAACACGGCCTGGATGATGGGGCGCGTGACGCTCAACCCCATGCCGCACATCGACCCCATGGGCACGCTGGTCATGCCCATCGTGTTGTTCTTGGCGACAGGCGGCAACTTTTTATTTGGCTATGCGCGACCTGTGCCCGTGAACTTCAGCCGCTTGCACCATCCCAAGCGCGACATGGTTTGGGTGGCCCTTGCAGGCCCGGCTGTCAACTTCATCCAAGCCTTTGTGTGGGCCTTCGCCATGTACGGCTTGATCGCCGCAGGCGTGGAAGAACGCTATTTCATCGAAGTTTGCAAAGCTGGCGTCAAAGTGAATGCCGTGATGTTTGCCTTCAATTTATTCCCGCTGCCGCCGCTCGACGGCGGTCGCATCTTGGTGGGCTTGCTGCCTTGGAAGCAAGCCGTGTGGCTGTCTCGCGTTGAGCCTTATGGCTTTTACATCGTAATGGCCTTGGTCATTTTGAAAGTCGTCGACACCTTGTGGATGGCGCCCATCATGTCGCTCACCTTTGAGTTGCTGAGCCTCATGCTCAGTCCGTTTGAATTTTTACTGAAGCCTTGAACATGAAAGAACGCGTTCTCTCCGGCATGCGCCCCACGGGTGCTTTGCATTTGGGTCACTACCACGGTGCTTTGAAAAACTGGGTGCGTTTGCAGTCCGAGATGGATTGCTTCTACTTCGTGGCCGACTGGCACGCCCTCACCACGCACTATGAAAACCGTGAAGTGATTGAGAAGAACGTGTACGAGATGGTCATCGACTGGCTCGCTGCTGGCCTTGATCCCAACGCTTGCACCATCTTCTTGCAAAGCCGTATTCCAGAACACGCCGAGCTGTTCACACTCTTGGCAATGGGCACACCGCTGGGCTGGTTAGAGCGCGTGCCCACCTACAAAGACCAACAAGAAAAGCTCAAGGACAAAGACTTGGCCACTTACGGCTTCTTGGGCTACCCGCTGCTGCAAGCAGCCGACATCTTGATCTACAAAGCCAAGCACGTGCCTGTGGGCGAAGACCAAGCCAGCCACGTCGAGCTGACCCGTGAAGCCGCGCGCCGCTTCAACCACTTGTATGGCCGCGAAATCAACGCGGAAGAAAAAGTGCAGGCCTCGCTGGCCAAACTGCCCAAAGACAGCGTCAAGCGCTTCGAGAAAGCACGCAAGGCCTACCAAGAAACAGGCGATGCCAAGGCCATGGAAGGCGCGTTGGGCTACATCGCCACCGCGCCTGAATTGGACGAGCAAGACCGCGAGCGCTTGGGCGGCTATTTCAAGGGCACAGGCAAAGTCATCTTGACCGAACCACACGCGCTGTACACCCAAGCCAGCAAACTGCCAGGCTTGGATGGTGCCAAGATGAGCAAGAGTTACAACAACTCGATTGCCATTCGCGAAGACCGCGCCACACTGGAGCACAAGGTCAAGCGCATGCCCACCGACCCCGCGCGCCAAAAGCGCACCGACGTGGGCGACCCCGACAAGTGCCCCGTGTGGCAATTTCACCTGGTCTACAGCGACGAAGGCCAACGCCAGTGGGTCTCCCAAGGCTGCAAAACCGCAGGCATTGGCTGCTTGGACTGCAAACAACCCATCATTGAAGCCATCTTGCGTGAGCAACAGCCCATGCTCGAACGTGCGGAACCGTACATCACCAACCCCAAAATTGTCCGCGACATCGTCGATGCAGGTACTGAAAAAGCACGCATCACAGCTCGGGAAACCATGCAGGATGTCCGATCTGCAATGGGGCTAAACTACTAATATTGATTCAGGAGTAATAAAAATGAGTATGTACATCATTGACGACCATCCTTTGGTTCGCCAAGCCATTGCCATGTTGTTGCGCCGTATGCGTCCCGCATCGAAAGTGATCGAATTAGAGAAATTCAGCGAATTGCAAGCTGCCATCATCAAAAACGGTGAGCCAGAGTTGTTTGTGCTCGACTTATTGTTGCCTGGCGTGAAAGGCACGTCAGCTGTCAAAGAAATCAAAACCATGTACGCCACCGTGCCCTTGGCCGTGATTTCTTCGATGCCTGCTGGCGAAGCTGAAGAAACATGCATCGAAGCTGGTGCCGACATCTACATCGAGAAGTCCACGGCTGCCAACGAAATTTCCTCTGCCATCCAAGGTTTGTTTGCCGCTGAGAACGGTGACGAAGAAGTGGTGGCTGTGGGTGAGACCAAATTGTCTAAGCGCCAAAAGCAACTCATCGTCATGTTGGACCGTGGTTTGAGCAACCGCGACATTGCCGCCGAGCTGGACATCAGCGAACACACGGTGAAGGTTCACCTGTGGCGCTTGTTCCGTCGCTTGGACGTGAAGAGCCGCACGCAAACGCTGCACTTCGCACGCATGAACGGCTTGCTGTAACCAGCACCCCGCCCAACAAAAAGCCCCGCAGTTTTCAAAACTGCGGGGCTTTTTGCTGGCCTGTGCCACGTGTGATTAAGGCGTGGCTTGCAAGGTGTCACGCACCATCAAGTTCAAACCTTTGCTGCCTGGCTTCACGGGCGTGAGGCTCACACCGTAGTCACCCGGTTGCGCAGTGGCTTGCCCGCTCTTGGAGATGCGCACGCGCACCGTGACCTCGTCCATGCTCGAAAGCTTGACGCTGGGGTTCATGGCCGTGCTGTCGTCGAGCACAAAGTCCAAAGGCAGTTTGTCTGCCGTGGTGCGCACGATGGCCACAGGCATGCGTGAACCCGTCACAGGCGTGGCATACACAAACACGGTGTCCGTGGGGGCCACCAAGCCTTTGAGTTCTTTCACCAAGGTCACGCGGCCGCTGATGCTGGTCGCGGCAAGGGTGGCCTTATTGGCTTGCGTGTCAGCGGTTGCACCCGCAGCGCGTGGTGGAATGGCTGGCAGACCCATCTTCTCGCGGGCTTCGGCAATGGCGCGGTCTAGCTCAGGTGCATCGGGTGAATCGGCGGGCACAACCTCGCGGGCACGCTCCCAAAAACGCAAAGCTGAACGGAAATTCATCTCGGCATACGAAGCGCTGCCGGCCAAGAACAAGGCGTTGAGGTGGTGTGGGTCAGCGGTCAGCACGCGCTGGATGATGGCCCAAGGCTCGCCCGCAAAACTGCCGCCATTTTGTTGCGCCAACACTTCGGCACGCTCAATCGACAAGTTGTCATCGCGGCTCAAGGCCAAAGCTTTGCCCAAGGCCTCGGCAGACTCTTCAAAGTGGCCGCGCGCGCGCTGAACGCGCCCAAGCATGACCCAGCCCTCCATGCTGTTGGGTTCGTCTTGCAAACGGCGGGTCAGGGCCGTGGCCATTTCGGTCAATTTCTCTGGTGTGACTTCAGCGGATGAATCCACACCTTGCTTCAAAGCCATCGGGTCCAAGGCGGCTGGCTCGCCCAACACGCTGTACATCAGCATGGACGACACAGGCACCACAAACACCAGCACCGCAATGCTGAGCCAAGGCTTTTGCCAAATCACGGTAGACGTAGGGGCCGCAGGCTGGACAGTTTCATCAAGGCCAGCGACATCGGCCAACAAACGTTCAGACAACTCATCACGCGCGGCTTTGAGTTCTTCGTAGTTCAAGTTGCCCATCACGTATTCGCGGTCCAACTCGGCCAGTTGGTCGCGGTACACCGCAGCGTTGGCTTTGGCGGGGTCGTTGATGGCATCGGCTTGATGGGCGGCCAAGCGCGCGCCTTGTTGCGAACCGCGCCAAAGCGCCACACTCAACACGACCAACACCACGGCCATCATGGCCACGGCGACATAAATAAAAGCGAGTGCGGGATTCACATCAACCTTTCAACAGTTGCTTGGCGCGTTCGCGCGCTTCGTCGCTCAAAGCGGCAGGTGCGGCCAAGGCGCGGCGCTGGCGCAAATACACACCAAGGAAGATGGCAGCGATGACCAGCAACAAAAACGGGCCAAACCACAACACCCACGTCAAAGGTTTGACCTCGGGGCGGTACAGCACAAAGTCGCCATAACGTGCCACCAAGAAGTCTTTGATTTCTTGGTCAGACTTGCCCGAGCGAATCAGCTCACGTACCTCTTGACGCAAGTCGTCGGCCAGCTCGGCATGCGACGAAGCCAAAGATTCGTTTTGACACACCAAACAACGCAGCTCTTGCGAGATGTCCACCAAGCGGGCTTCGAGCTTGGGGTCGTCCGCCATGGGCACAGCCTCGCGGCCTGTGCTGACAGACGCAAACAACACAAGGCTCATCGCCATCGCGACACGAACAACAACGCGCTTCATGACTTGTTCAACTCCGCAATCAGGGGCAAGATTTTTTCAGCCAACAACGCGGGGGTGACAGCGCCTACAAACTTGTAGCGAATCACACCGGCCTTGTCGATGACGTAGGTCTCGGGCACACCGTACACGCCGTAGTTGATGCCCACGCGGCCATCCAGGTCCATGACCGAGGTCACATACGGATTGCCATGGCGCTTGAGCCAGACTTGGCTGCGCTCGCGTGCGAGCTTGAGCTTGTCGTCAAACGGCGATTTGTAGGCGGAGTCTTGCGGCTGAATTTCTTTGTAACTCAGGCCCACGATGGGCACTTGGTTTTTTTCAGAAAACGCCACGAGCACGGGATGCTCTTCGCGGCAGGCCACACACCAAGTGGCCCACACATTGAGCATCCACACTTGGCCTTGCATGTCGGCGGGCGAGAACTTGGCATCGCCCGGCTCGAGTGTGAACAAGGTGAAATGTGGCGCTGGCTTGCCAATCAAGGGCGACGGGATTTCACGCGGGTCGCGCTTCAAGCCCACGGCCAAAAACACCACCAAGCCGATGAACAACACCAGCGGAATCAACACTTTTTTCATTTGCGGTATCTCCGGTCCAGTGCAGCCAACACGCCACCCAACACCATCAGCAACACACCGCCCCACAACCACGGCACAAAGGGCTTGTAATACACGCGCATGCTCCACTCGGTGCGGGCGTCGTCCAGCGGTTCGCCCAGCGACACATACAAATCACGCATGAAACCTGAGTCAATGCCTGCTTCTGTCATGGCCATGGCTGATGAGAAATAGCGGCGCTTTTCGGGTTGCAAGATTTCAATGACCTTGTCATCGCGCAGCACTTGCACATCGGCGCGCACGGCCTTGTAGTTGGGGCCGCGCACTTCGTCGAGCGAATTCAAGCGGAAGGTGTAAGGCGCGATGGTGACCACGTCACCAATTTGCATGCGCACATCACGCTCCACTTCGTAGCACTTCACGCCGGTGATGCCAATGACCAACACCGCCATGCCGAAGTGGGCGATGTGTTGACCCCAGAACGATGCACCAATGCGGCCAGGCTTGCCCACACGCTCGATCACTTGCTGGGCCGTGCCCAAGGCCACCCAGCAGCCAAGGAACAAGCCAAACGCAGCGCCGATGGACCAACCGCCCAACGCAAACGGCAACAGCACGGCCAATCCAACAGCACCTGCAAACGTCCAACGCAGCTTGAAAGCGATGTCGCGCACATTGGCATCACGCCAACGCGCCACCGAACCAGGAACCATCAAAAACACAGTCGGCACGAGCAACGGTGCAAACACCGCATTGAAGTAAGGCGGGCCGACCGACAACTTACCCATGTTGAGTGCATCAATGATGAGCGGGTAAATCGTGCCCAGCAACACCGCCGCAGTGGCCACCACCAACAACACGCTGTTGGCCAACAAAAACGATTCGCGCGACACCAGCTCCATGCGACCACCCAAGGCCACACGCGGCGCACGCCACGCAAACAGCGTGAGCGATGCACCCACCACCACCGCCAAGAAGATCAACACAAACACACCGCGCTTGGGGTCAGACGCAAATGCATGCACCGACGTCAACACGCCAGAGCGAACCAAGAACGTACCCAACAGCGACAAGGAGAAAGCGGCAATGGCCAGCAACACCGTCCACGCTTTGAAGCTGCCACGTTTCTCAGTCACCATCAAGGAGTGAATGAGTGCCGTGCCGACCAACCAAGGCATGAGGGATGCGTTTTCAACCGGGTCCCAAAACCACCAGCCGCCCCAGCCGAGTTCGTAATACGCCCACCAAGAACCGAGGCCAATGCCAAAGGTGAGGAAGGTCCAAGCCACCACCGTCCAAGGGCGCGACCAACGCGCCCAAGCCGCGTCTAAGCGACCACTCATCAAAGCAGACACCGCAAACGCAAACGCCACCGCCATACCCACATAGCCCATGTAGAGCATGGGCGGGTGAATGACCAAGCCGGGGTCTTGCAGCAAGGGGTTCAAATCTTTGCCATCCATGGCCGCTGGCAACAAACGCTCAAAAGGATTCGAGGTGGTCAAGATGAACAGCAAGAAGCCCACCGAAATCAAACCCAACACGCCAATCACGCGCGCCACCATGTCGAGAGGCAAGCTGCGCGAGAAGACCGCCACAGCCACGGTCCACAGCGACAGCAACAACACCCACAGCAAGAGCGAACCTTCATGGCCACCCCACACCGCCGCAAATTGGTAGGGCTTAGGTAACAGAGAGTTGGAATGCTGTGACACATACAGCACCGAAAAATCGTTGTTCAAGAATGAAGCTGCCAAGGCGCCAAACGCAAACGCAACCAACACGAATTGCAAAGCTGCGGTAGGACGCGCCAGCGATTGCAAAGTGATTTGCGTTTGTGGATTACGCACCAAGGTGCCTGCAATGGGCAACACGCCTTGCATCACAGCCACCACGGCAGCGAGCATGAGCGCGAAATTACCGAGTTCTGGAATCATGGATTGCCTTTGATGGTGGCTGGCGTTTGCACAGACTTGGCTGCTTTGGCCGCTGCAGCTTGGTCCATCGCATGTTGCGCTTCAGGGGGCATGTAGTTTTCATCATGTTTGGCCAACACTTCGCTGGCCACAAACATGCCGTCATCACCCAGCTTGCCCTGCGACACCACGCCTTTGCCTTCTTTGAACAAATCGGGCAGCAGGCCCACATAGGTCACGGGCATTTCATGCACGGTATCGGTGATGACAAAACGCACGGTGTTGCCATCGCGCACCACACTGCCTTCTTTGACCATGCCGCCAGCACGGAAGGTGCGACCCTTGGGTGCTTCGCCCTTGCTCACTTGCGTGGGCGTGAAGAAAAACACCAAATTGCTTTGGAAGGCGTTCAGCACAAAAGCCGCTGCCGCGCACAACACCACAATGCCAGCGGCAATCAGTGCAAATCGTTTGGTTCTGGGTTTCATCACATCAACTCTTCAACAGGTAATTGAGCCACGGCCTGCTCGGCTTTCAATTGATTCAGCACCACGCGGTGCGCCCAACGGGCTTGCAGCACTTCCAGCGCCAACAGCAAAGCGGTCACGCCCACGCTGCCCCACACATACACGGCATAGCCGCCCATGGCCCAAAACTGGCTCCAGCTTTCCCATCTCATGGCTTCACCTCATCGAGTTCGTGCACCCAAGTGGCATGGCTCTCACGCTGCAAGATGAGCGTGCGCACGCGGTACAACACCAGTGCGATGGTGTAAAACCAAAACGCCAAGGCCATCAGCAACATGCTCCACAACATGATCTCTGCCATGCTGGGTGCTTTGGTGAGCGACACCGACGCACCTTGGTGCAAGGTGTTCCACCACTTCACCGAAAAATAAATGATGGGCACGTTAATGGCGCCCACGATGGCAATGAGCGCACCGGCGCGGTCACTGCGGCGCGTGTCGTCAATGGCCGATGTCAAGGCGATGTAGCCGAGGTACAAGAAAAACAAAATCAGCTCAGACGTGAGACGTGCATCCCACACCCACCAAGCGCCCCACATGGGCTTGCCCCACAGCGCCCCGGTCCACAAGGACAGAAACGCAAACATGGCACCTGTAGGCGCCAAAGCGCGGGTCATCATGCCCGATAGGCGGGTGTTGAAGGTCAGTCCCAACACGCTCCAAAACGCCATGGCCAAGTAAATGACCATCGACATCCAACTGGCTGGCACGTGCACGAAGATGATGCGATAGCCCTCGCCTTGCTGAAAGTCTGTGGGGGCCACGGCAAAGCCCAGCCATAGGCCCGCCACCATGAGCAAGGTGGCCAGCACTGCAAACCAAGGCCACGCCTTGCCTGCAAAACCATAAAAGGTTTGTGGTGCGGCGTAATGGAACCAATTGATATTTTTCATTCCAACGCAATCCGTAAAGCCGCTGCACATGCAAACGGGCTGAAAAAGGCTGCTGGCAACAGCATGGCCATCAAAATTGAAAAATGCGCCTGTGCGCCCAAACCACTGGCCTGCGCCTCAACTGCGCCAGCACCAAACACCAGCACAGGAATAAACAAAGGCAACACCAACAGCGACAACAACACCCCACCGCCACGCACACCCAAGGTCAATGCGGCACCAATGCCGCCCACCAAAGACAAAATTGGCGTGCCCAACAACAGCGCCAACGTGAGGGTGACCAAGGCATCCACCGACAGGTCAAATTGCAGCCCTAAAACTGGCGCCAATAATACCAACGGCACCCCTGAGACCAGCCAGTGCGCCAAGAGTTTGGCACTGATCAGTAAGGGCATTGGCGTGGGCGACAAAGCCATTTGTTCCAGCGTGCCGTCACGGTAATCGGCCTCAAACAAACGCTGCAGGGCCAACATGCTCGACAACAGCGCGCCCACCCACAACACACCCGGGGCCACCAAGCGCAAGGTGTTCAGCTCTGGACCAATGCCAAGTGGAAACAAAGCTGCCACCACCACAAAGAAAAACACCGCGGTCAGCACCTCGCTCTTGCGACGCATCGCCAACAGCAAATCGCGACGCAACACGGCCATGAACGCGCCACCACTCATGCCACGCCTCTCAGTCGGTAAGTTTGCACATCGACCGACGAGCCGTTAGCACGGGTCAGCGTCACAGGCTGATGGCTGGTAAAGAGCACCATGCCGCCGTTGGCCACATGCTCGGCCAACAGGCCACGCAGGCCGTCAACCGCTTTCACATCCAAGGCCACAAAAGGTTCGTCCAACACCCACAGAGGGGCTTGACTGGCCAGCAAACGGGCCAAGGCCGTGCGGCGTTTTTGGCCTTGCGACATCACGCGCAGCGGCAAATGCTCGCGCCCGCGCAAGCCCATGCGCGCCAAAGCGACCAAGGCTTGTTGTTGACTGAGCGTGCGGCCTGAGACGGCAGCATCTGACATGAGGTTTTCCAAAGCCGACAGCTCTTCTTTGAGCGACAAACCATGGCCCAAATAAAACAAAGACGAACGAAACGCAGCAGCATTTTGTTGAATGGTTTTGTCATGCCAACGCACCTCACCCGCATCGGCGGGTGACAAGCCGCAGATGATGCGCAACAAGCTGGTTTTACCCACGCCATTGTCGCCTTCGAGGTGCAAGGCTTGGCCCGCTTGCAACTCAAAGCTGACGTCAGCAAACAGTGGCTTGTTACCACGGCTGCAAGAAAGGTGAGAGACGCGCAGCATGGTTTAAATGAACGTCCCTGCACAGGTGAGCACTTGGCCGCCAGTGCTCATCTTGAAACGCGCAATGCCTGCACTGCGTGTGGTGTTGACACCGCCGAGGTCGAGTTTGCGCACACCGCGCTCGCGCAACTCTTCGATGCCTTTCCACAAAATCAAATTGTGGGCATGCAAGTCACGGCCCGCATCGCTGGTCCAACCCACTTGGTAGGTAGCGGCTTCGCCGTGAATCAAAAACATCATGCCTGCCACGCGGTCGCGGCCCACGTCGGCGCGCATCGTCAAAATCGTTTTGGCGGGTTGTTGGCGCGAGGGCACGTACAAGTCGAAGAAGTGCAAGGGCAAGCCATGCAAACCGCGTTGCTCGCGCTGCTGCATTTCGGCGTCCAACAGCCAACGGTATTGGCCGGCATTGGTACCCACGCGGTGGATGGTGAGCTCGGAGTTTTCAGCGCCGCCCAAGCGGTGACGCCAGCGTTTGTCCAGCTGCGCACGCAGCTCGTCCATCGACAGGGTGAGGTCCAGCATCACGGTGCTGTGCCCTGTCATCACACGGCGCCAGCGTGAGAGGCCCAGTTCAGAGCTTTGCGCTTCCAGCGGCGTGAACGCGACCACGCGCAAATTTTTCAAAGGAATGGTTTGCTTCAGCGTTTTGTAAACACGCGCCTTCTCAGCGCCCGACAGCGGCTGCAACCACACCGGCCCCAGCGAGCACAACGCCATGTTGGCCAAGCCACCGACCAAACGACGCACGATGAATTGGGCCAAGGCCACGGGTGCGCCGTCTTGCTCGACATACGCGCGCAGCACGCCCACGCCCAGCGTTTTCATGCATGCGCCATAGGCCCAATCTTGTTGCAAGGGGGCAGCAGAAGCGGCATGGTGTGCGTCCCACTCGGGATAGCTCAGAGTGTCCCAGTTGACTTTCATGCGCCTAGAATCCTTGCACCATGTTGAACAAACTTCGCCTTCGCCGACAAGCCGAGACCGTGATGGGTCATCGCTTGGAAGAACCCCGCCTCACGCTGGTGTTTGTGCTCTGGGTGTTTGTGTACGTGGGTTTGCCCCTGCTGGTCGTCAGCAGCTTGGTTGATTTGTTGATTCAACAAATCACGGGCAACTGCACCGGTTTTTGGTGCTGGTTTTAAACAGAGAGCCATCGTTGTTTGCACGGCCTTAACGGGGCACGCTGCAAGGCCCTGTGATGTTGACACGCACTTTTTTACCCATGTAGGTGGTGTCGGTGTAAGCGGTCACGATGACCGTGGCTTGCTCGATGCGAATCTCTGACTCTGCACCCGTGACCTTGTGCTTGCGAAACGCGCCCATTTCTTTGGGCGTCGTTAAGTTCTTCCCCGTGAAATCTTCGGTGGCCAAACTATTGGCCATCACCAAATAAGGCTCGGGGCCATTCATCTTGAGGAAGATGTTTTTGCCCATGGATTGAATTTCAATCACCACTTTTTGCGGCTTGATCTTCACGTCTTCCATGGCTGGAATGGTGGCTTCGACCTCGCAAGGCATTTTGAAAGTCTGCGCAAAAGCAGGGCTCGCAAATAAGGCGGCTACCAACAGCGCGGCATGTACCAAACGGGAGAAGTGCATCGTCATGGTTCCCATTCTAAGAAGGCTGGGACGGCGCATCCGTCTTGCGATGTGCCACCCGTTGCGCTCGGTAAATACCAGAGTGGCCCGAGCACACATAGCTCATCACACAGGCCAGCGCGGCGAAGACGCCAATCTCTGCGCCAAACAACTCAACAGCCATCAGCGTCGACGCAATGGGTGTGTTGGCAGCCCCTGCAAACACGGCCACAAAGCCCACCGCAGCCAGCAGTGCAAACGGCACATCCAACAACGGCGCCAAGGCGTTGCCCAGTGTGGCGCCGATGTAGAACAAAGGTGTCACTTCGCCACCTTTAAAACCCGAACCCAGCGAGGCAATGGTGAACACCATCTTGCCCAAAAAGTCAGTTGGTGCGAGGGGATGGCCGAAAGCCTCCACCATCACCGGAATACCCAAACCGATGTAACGGTCAAAGCTGCCCCACATCACCACAGCGGCAATCACCGTGCCGCCCAACAAAGGGCGCAACGGTGCATAGGCAATGTGCTTTTTCATCACCCCACTCAGCGCATGTGTGCCATCGGCAAACAGCTTGCCAGCCAAACCAAACAGCGCACCGGCCACCACCATGGCCGCCAGCAACCAAGCCGTGATTTGCGGCACCAAGCCCACTTCGTATTGCGTGTGTTGCACGCCCCACAGCAAACCCACTTGGTCTGCTACCACCGCAGCAATCACGCACGGCAGCAGGGCATCGAGGCGCAAGCGGCCAATGGCCAGCACCTCTAGCGCAAACACAGCACCGGCCAAGGGCGTGCCAAAGACGGAGGCAAAACCGGCACTGATACCGGCCATCAATACCATGCGACGGTCAGTGTGGTTGAGCTTGAAAAAGTGGGTGAGCTGGTCAGCCAGCGCGCCGCCCATTTGCACTGCCGTACCTTCACGGCCCACCGATGCACCAAACAAATGAGAAATCACCGTACCGCCCAACACAAACGGGGCCATGCGCAAAGGCACTACTTTTTGAGGGTCGTGAATTTCGTCAATCAACAAGTTGTTGCCAGCTTCCACGTGCTGGCCAAACTTGAGATACAGCCAGCCCACACAGAAGCCTGCCACAGGCAAACCCCAGATGAGCCAGCGCTTGGCTTCACGGGTCTGGGTGGCCCAATCGAGCGAGAAAAGAAACAGGGCTGAGGCAGATCCTGCCAGGGCGGCCACCACCGTCGCCAAAGCCACCCACTTCGCCACGTAGCGCAGGAGGTCCAGCTTGGAAGATTGCTCAAGATGCGGCATCTGTCGCCCTGTAAGACTGACAGCCGAATATGAAAAAAGCCGTTCGATGACGAACGGCTTTTTAAGGTGCTTGTTAGGCTTGGCGGAGAAGGAGGGATTCGAACCCTCGGTAGGGTCGCCCCTACGCTTGATTTCGAGTCAAGTACATTCGACCACTCTGCCACTTCTCCTGATTCGGTGTCGTTTGTCGAAGCCGCAATTCTATCAGGGGCGACGTGCGCCAGCGCCGCCCAAGGGCTGCACCACCACACCGGCCCCCGCAGGTGCGCCACTTGTGCTTCCAGCCGGGCTGACGGTCATGAATGCGAGTGAACCGCTGAACAAGCCACTGTCTTCAATCTCAATCGTGGCGGAGCGGTCTGCGCGGGTGAACACCAGCAAACTCTTTTTGCCGCGCACGGAAGCAACCATGGTCCAACCTTGGCGAGGTAACTGCTCGGCATAGAAGTTGTAACTGGCGTTGGCATCGGTGGGCAATTCAAACACCGCACGGCCCAACCAACCTTCACCCACCCCAAAAATCAATGACTCTGTGGTGCGCAGCTTGGTGCCTGTGGGCATGGGCATGCGGCCAAATTGGTCCATGCTGGGACGCTGGCCGTTGTCCGCATTGCTTTGTGCGTCATTGGTGGTGCCGCAGGCGGTCAGCAACGCTGTGACCAGCAAGAGAAATAATTTTTTCACAGCGTTCAGTCCTTCAAGTTTTGCGAACTGTATCAGCCGCGTAGCTCTGCCACGCCACCCATGTAGGGGCGCAGCGCTTCAGGCACACGAATGCTGCCATCGGCTTGTTGGTAGTTTTCCAACACGGCCACCAAGGTGCGACCCACGGCGAGACCTGAACCGTTCAAGGTGTGCACGAGTTCGTTCTTGCCTTGAGTATTTTTGAAACGCGCTTGCAAACGGCGGGCTTGGAAGGCTTCGCAGTTCGAGACCGAGCTGATTTCGCGGTAGGTGTTTTGCGCGGGCAACCACACCTCGAGGTCGTGCGTTTTGGTGGCGCCAAAGCCCATATCACCCGTGCAGAGCAACATCACGCGGTAAGGCAAACCCAGCTTTTTCAGCACAGCTTCGGCGTGACCTGTCATTTCTTCCAAGGTCTCGTAGCTCTTGTCGGGGTGCACGATTTGCACCATCTCGACTTTGTCGAACTGGTGTTGGCGAATCAAACCACGCGTGTCACGGCCTGCGCTGCCTGCCTCGGAGCGGAAGCATGGCGTGTGTGCGGTGAGCTTGATGGGCAATTCGTTTTCGGCCAAAACAACATCGCGCACAAAGTTGGTTAACGGCACTTCGCTGGTAGGAATCAAATACAGCACCGTGCTTTCACTGGTGGCTTCGCCTTCTTGGCCGCCCTTCTTGGCAGCAAACAAGTCCTCTTCAAACTTGGGCAACTGGCCGGTGCCTTTGAGGCTGTCGGCGTTCACGATGTAAGGCGTGTAGCACTCGGTGTAGCCGTGCTCTTGGGTTTGCACGTCCAGCATGAACTGCGCGAGCGCGCGATGCATGCGGGCGATTTGGCCCTTCATGACAGTAAAGCGTGAGCCAGAGAGCTTGACGCCCATTTCAAAGTCGAGGCCCAAAGGCTCGCCCAAGTCCACATGGTCTTTGGGTTCGAAACCCAAGGGGGCTGGCTCGGTGCCTGTGGGGCTCCAGCTGCGCAGCACCACGTTGCCGTGTTCGTCTTCGCCTGCGGGCACGCTGTCGTGCGGTAGGTTGGGCACAGCGAGCAGCAAGCTTTGCAGCTCGGCTTGCAACGCATCCAAACGCACAGCCGAGGTGTCGAGCTCGGTTTTGATGTCGGCCACTTGTGCCATCACACCGTCGGCGCTCTCGCCTTTGGCTTTGAGCATGCCAATTTGTTTAGACAAGGCATTGCGACTGGCTTGCAGTTCTTCGGTGCGCGTTTGCAATGTTTTGCGCTCGGCTTCTAAAGCTTGGTAGGCATCCACATTCAAAAACGCTTGTGGTTTTTTGCGGGTTTCGAGTTTGGCAATGACGCTGGGCAGATCGCGGCGCAGTTGGTTGATGTCGAGCATTGAGTTTCAGTCCTTTTACTTCAGCCCTTTGGGCAGAGGGAATTTGATGGTTTCTTCCACACCATCGAGGGTTCGTACAGACACGGCGCCGAAGGCGCGCATGCGGGCAATGACTTGTTGCACCAAGATGTCGGGCGCTGACGCACCAGCGGTCAGACCCACACGGGTGACGCCTGCGAACCATTCTTCTTTGAGTTCGTCGGCGTTGTCGACCATGTAGCTTTGAGCGCCCGAGCGCTGCGCCACATCGCGCAAGCGGTTGCTGTTGGAGCTGGTGGGGCTGCCCACCACGATGACCAATTCAACTTCGTTGCTCAACACCTTCACCGCGTCTTGGCGGTTTTGGGTGGCATAGCAAATGTCTTGCATCTTGGGCTTGCGAATGTTCGGGAAGCGCGCCACCACCGCGTCGGTGATGAGCGCGGCGTCGTCCACGCTGAGCGTGGTTTGCGTGACCACGGCCAAACGCTCGGTTTGTTTAGGCGTCACGTGCGCCACATCGGCCACGTCTTCTACCAAGTAAATGCCGTCGAGCAACTGACCCATCGTGCCCTCGACTTCAGGGTGGCCTTTGTGGCCAATCATGATGAACTCAAAACCTTCTTTGTGCAGCTTGGCCACTTCGACGTGCACCTTGGTCACGAGGGGGCAAGTGGCATCAAACACGTGGAAGCCGCGTCGCGCCGCTTCTTCTTCCACCGATTTGGGCACGCCGTGCGCGCTGAACACCAACGTGGCGCCCGCGGGCACATCGGCCAAGTCTTCAATGAAGATGGCACCACGGTTTTTGAGGTCTTCGACCACGTAGGTGTTGTGCACGATTTCGTGGCGCACATACACGGGCGCACCAAACTTTTCGAGGGCACGGTCCACGATGTCGATGGCGCGGTCCACGCCTGCGCAAAAGCCGCGGGGGGCGGCGAGCACGATTTCTTGCAGATGTTTGTTCATGGTGATTTACAGAATGCCGATGACTTGCACTTCAAACGTCACGGGCTGGTTGGCCAATGGGTGGTTGAAGTCAAACAGCACTTGGTCGTCGGTCACTTGTTGTACCGCGCCCGCAAACGAGCCTTGGCCTGTGGGCGCTGGAAACTGCACCACATCACCCACGTTGTATTGCTCATCGGGGTCGCCAAATTCTTTGAGCAAGCTCTTGCTCACCCATTGCTGCATATCGGGGTTGCGCTCACCAAAGGCCAAGCCAGCGGCCAACTCAAACGTGGTGCGCGCGCCCTCTGCCAAGCCCAACAAACGCTGCTCCAACGCAGGAGACAACTCACCCGAGCCCAGCGAGAGCGTGGCGGGTTTGTCGTTGAACGTGTTGATGACATCGCCTTGCGGTCCCGAAAGCCGATAGTGCAGCGTTAAAAAAGAAGCGGGGCCGATGGTAGGGTGAGCGTTGGATGCAGTCATAGGACTCTCTGTGATGAACCACCTATTGTAGAAAGCTCTCAATATGGACCGAATGCCCGAACCGATGACCATTGCGCAGCTCCCCGCCGAGATGCGCCCCCGCGAAAAGCTGCTCAAACACGGCGCCTCGGCGCTGACCGACACCGAGCTACTCGCTTTGTTTTTACGCACAGGCATCAAGGGCAAAAACGTGTTTGTGATGGCCCAAGAGCTGCTAGAGCGCTTCAAGGGCTTTGCCGGGCTGATCCACGCCAGCGCCGCCGAGCTCAAAACCTTCAAAGGCATGGGCGGCGACGCCAAACGCTCGCAACTGGTGGCCGTGCTGGAAATGGCGCGCCGCGCCCTGACCCAACAATTAACTGAAACCACGGTGATGAATTCACCCAATGCGGTGAAACAATACCTGCAACTCGAACTTGCCCAACTCAAACACGAGGTCTTTGCCGTTTTGTTTCTCGACGCCCACAACCGCCTGCTGTCCTACCAGCCCATGTTTCGCGGCTCGCTGTCGCAAACCATGGTCTACCCGCGCGAAGTCGCCAAGACCGCCTTGGCCTTGGGCGCCGATGGCGTGGTGCTGGCCCACAACCACCCAGGCGGCACCGTCAAACCCTCGCAAGCTGACATGAAACTCACCCGCACCCTGCAAGAAGCACTGGCTCTGATTGACGTGACCGTGCGCGACCACATCATCGTGGCGCAAGGCAAGTATTTGTCGATGGCCGAAGAGGGGCTGCTGTGAAAGCCAAATCGCTGCAAGACTTGGGCGCCATCCGCAAACAGGTGAACGACGCAGCGTTGGCTGCCGCAGCCGCCGAAGAAGCCCGCCACGAAGCCGAGCGCCGCGCCGAAGCTGAACGCAATTTATTCACCCATGCGGTGGGAAACGTCAAACCCATCGCCGCCAAAGCACGTGTGCTCATCACCCCGCAACGCCCAGCCGCCCGCCCGCTGCAACAAACCTTAGACGACCAAGCCGCACTGGTGGAGAGCATGAGTGACGAGTTCGATGTGAGCACCTTGCTCGACGTGGACGATCAGCTGAGCTTCAGGCGCCCCGGCATCGGCACCGACGTGACGCGCAAACTTCGCAAAGGCGAGTGGAGCCTACAAGGCCAGCTTGACCTGCACGGCCTGCGCAGCGACGAAGCCCGCGAAGCCCTAGGCCAATTTGTGCGCGACGCCAAACGCATGGGCTGGCGATGCGTGCGCGTGGTGCACGGCAAAGGCTTGGGCTCGCCCGGCAAAGAGCCTGTGCTCAAGAGCAAAGTGCAGCGCTGGTTGGTGCAAAAAAACGAAGTGCTGGCCTTTGTGCAGGCCAAGCCTTCGGATGGGGGCGCGGGGGCGTTGGTGGTGTTGCTGGGGCCTAGCAACGTTTAAAAAACAAGGGCTTAAACGCCTTTGTTACGCATCCAATCCGCGGTTTGAAAAAAGCTGTTGTTCAAACGTGTGCGCAAGCCCTCAGGCACACCGGTCTCACCCATCGCTTGGTCCATGCACGCCACCCATTGGTCACGCTCCTTGATGCCGATGGCAAAAGGCATGTGACGCATGCGCAAGCGCGGGTGACCATGTTGCTCGACATAGTAGTTAGGCCCACCCAACCAGCCGCACAAAAACATGAACAAGCGTTCGCGTGCGTTGGCCAAGTCGGGGCCGTGCGTGGCGCGCAGCGCTAGGTACGCGGGCTCTAAATCCATGAGGTCATAAAAACGGTCAACCAAAATGCGCACGCGCGCTTCGCCGCCTAGCCATTCAAACGGGGTATCAAAAGGTGATTTTTCTTCGATTTGCATCTGTCAATTCTCAATCAATGGCTGGCTTGTCTGAGGGTCTGCACCACCGGGCGGCGCAGCACATCGCGCAAGCCCCACCAGCCAGCGGCCAAGGCTAACAAGGCGCCCACACCGGCACCTAGCAAAGGCACCCACGGGCTGGCAGTCCATTCAAAATCAAAGGCAAAGTGGGCCAAGCCCCAACCCATGGCCATGGCCACGCAGGTGGCCAGCAAGCCCGCGAGTGCGCCCACGCCTGCGAGCTCCGCACGTTGCACATTGGCCAGCAGTTGGTTGGACGCACCTAACGCACGCAGCACCCCGTATTCACGCGCGCGTTCTTCGCGTGTGGCGGTGACAGCGGCAAACAACACAACCAAGCCGGCAGCCAAGGTGAACAAAAACAAAAACTCCACTGCGCTCACCACTTGACCGAGCACGGTTTGCACTTGGTTCAAGGTCGCGCCCATGTCCACACTGGTGACGTTGGGGAAGCGGCTGATGAGCTGGTTGTCAAAGCTCCGCCCCGCCACACGTGGCGGCGCACGGAACGCAGCGATGTAGGTAGCGGGTACATCAAAATCTGAACCATGTTTCAGCCGGTTCACGGGGTACATGACAAAGAAGTTAGCGCGCATGGAGGTCCAATCGACACGGCGTACCGAGGTGATGCGCGCATCACTCACCACGCCTGCGATGTCAAATCGCAAGCTGTCCCCCAGTTTGAGATTCAAGGTTTTAGCGATGCCCTCTTCAATGCTCAAACCATGGGGGTCTTCTGCCTGCCACGCACCGTCGACCACTGTGTTGTGCTCGGGCTTATCGGCACTGAAGGACACATTGAATTCTCGATCGACCAAACGCTTGGCACGCTCGTCGGTGTAGTTGTCGGGCGTGACGGTGTTGCCGTTCACGGCCACCAATCGCCCGCGAACCATGGGATACCAATCCAGCTTGCGCACGCCCGCCTCACGCAAGGTTTGCAAAAATGGCTCGGCTTGTGTGGGTTGGATGTTGAGCACAAAACGATTGGGCGCATCCGCAGGCGTGGCATTGCGCCAGCTGCTGATGAGGTCGGTGCGCAACAACACCAAGAGCGCCAAAGCCAGCAGTCCCACGGCCAGCGCGCTCACCTGCACCACGGCATACATGGGGCGTGCGCTCACCTGTCGCGTGGCCAGCATCAGCCACGGCGGTGCAGTGCCTTCCACCACACTGCGGCGCAGCACCTGCACGGCCAACCACGCCATGCCTGCAAACAACAGCACCGCCCCCGCAAAGCCGCCCACCACCATGAGGCCGAGTTTCAAATCACGGCTCACAGCAATCAGCAACACGGCAAAACCAGTAAGCCCCAAGGCCCACACGCTGAGCGTGGTGGCTTTGAGTTCGCCCACATCGCGGCGCATCACGCGCAACGCGGGCACGCTGGCCAGTTGCAACACGGGCGGTAACCCAAAGGCGAGCAACAAGGTCAAGCCCGTGCCCAAGCCATACACCACGGGCCACACGCTGGGCGCGGGCAAGGCGGTCTCGACCAAGCCTTTGAGCAAGGTCACAAACACCAAATGCACGGCATAGCCCAAGGCCAAACCCAACACGCTGGCAAACGTGCCGACCCACACAAACTCTGCGGCGTACGACAACGCAATGTGGCGTTGGCTCAGACCCAGCACGCGCAGCATGGCGCAGTCGTCCAAATGACGGGCGGCAAACCCACGTGCCGCCAAAGCAACGGCCACGGCACTGAGCAAGGCCGCCAACAAAGCAACCAGATTTAAAAACTTAGCCGCACGGTCCAAGGTTTGACGCATCTCGGGTCGCCCCGCTTCAAGCGACTCCACGCGCACACCGCGCACCTCTGGCTTTTTGGTCTCGACTTCGGCCCATGCCAGAAATCTTTTAGCCGCTGCATCTGGCCCGATCACGGCGTAGCGCCAGGTCACGCGACTGGCGGGTTGAATCAGCGCAGTGGCGGCTAAATCGGCGCTGTTCATCAACACGCGAGGTGCGAAGTTCATGAAGCCCGCGCCACGGTCTGGCTCGTATACCAACACGCGGCTGATGCGCAAGCGGCTGTTGCCCAGCATCACGCTGTCGCCCACATCAAGGCCCAAGGCTTCTAAGCCAGCGGCCTCGACCCATACCTCGCCACTGGCGGGGATGGCGGTGGTTTTTTCAACATCTGGCTTGTTGCCTTCTTTGCTGATGTTTGCGCTGTCATGGCTCAACGCAAGTTGCGCTTGCGCCAAACTGCTGGCCACTTTGAGTTCACCACGCAAGGGGTAGCCTGCCTCAGCGGCTTTGAGCGCGACCAAACGGCTGTTGCTCTCAGCACCCGTTTGCGATTGCCCACGCGCCATGGTGGGAAAGCTCAAAGTAGTCACACCTTGCAGGCCTACATCTTTGGCGCGTTGCACGATGTACGCGGGTGTGGCTTGGTCACTCACCACCACCACATCACCGCCTAAAAGTTGGCGCGCATCGCGCTGCAAACCACCGTTCAAACGGTCAGCCAAAAAGCTGACCGAGCTGAGCGCGGCCACGCCCAAAGCGACGGCCACCACCAACAAGCGCAATTCGCCAGCACGGGCGTCACGCCACAGCGTGCGCCAGGCTTGCGTCCACCATGTCACGCCGGCATGGGGCAATGCAGGCTGTGCTGCAAGGGTTTGGTTGATGCCATTTTGTGTGTGCTCGTTCATACGCTCGCGACCTTGTGTACGCCGCCTGCGGCAAGTGAGGGTTCAAGCTGCAAACGCTCGGGTGCGGTGTAGCAAAGAAAGTGTTTGTTGGTGGCTCGACCCATGGCGCACAGCTGCAAGCGCGTGGCCACGTCATAGCCCATTTGCGTGATGCCGCTGCGCGACACCACCACAGCCACGCCCATTTGGGCGGACTTCATCACCATCTCGCTGGTCAAGCGACCGGTGGTGTAAAAAATCGAATCGGCATCGGCAGACATGCCTTGCATCCACATCCATCCGGCGATGGTGTCGATGGCGTTATGACGGCCCACGTCTTCTACAAAAATTTGCATGTGCTCAGCACTGAACAGCGCGCAACCGTGCACCGAGCCCGCTGATTTGTAGGTGCTCTCTTGCACGCGAATGGCGTTGAGCACGCCATACAAACGCGCTTGGCTGATGCGCGCATCAGGCAACACCAAGTGGTCGATCTCACTCATCAAGTCGCCAAACACACTCCCTTGTCCGCAGCCGGTGGTGACCACGCGTTTTTCGGTGCGTGCTGCAATGTCGGCAATGCCGTGTCGGGTTTTGACAGCCGCCACGCCTGCGCCGTCTTCGCCTGCATCCCAATCGACGGTGATGGATTCGACCTCGCTCACATTCGCCACCAAACGTTGGTTGCGCAAATAGCCCAGCACCAGCAATTCTGGATGCGCGCCCAAGGTCATCAGCGTGACGATTTCGCGCTTGTCCACATACACCGTCAACGCACGCTCGGCGGGGATGGACACCTGTTCATGCACACCGTGCTCGTTCACGACATCAATCTGTCGGGTCAGTTCAGCTTGCGCTTGGGTCAGGCGTGGCAACACAGGAGAAGTAGAGGATGCAATAGACATAAGCCCACAAGGCTACAACAAAAAGGGCCGACACCTCTCAGTGCGGCCCGATCACAGCAAGGCTGTGTGGATTATTTTTTAGCCGGTGCAGCAGGCGTTGCGGCTTTGGCTGTCGCTGCTGGGGCAGATGCAGCCGCAGCAGGTGCAGAAGCGGCAGCCTCAGGTGGCGTGTAGACAAACTTGCCTGGGTCAGCACAAGGCGGCGTGGCCTCGGGCTTGCCTGCTTTGGCTTTGTTGGTCTTTTGCACGTGGGCGGCCACTTTGTCTTGCGACTTGCACAACAAGTAGGCGTCAACCTTGCCAGCATGGGCTGTTTTAGCGGCGGCTTCTGCGGCCTTGGCTTTGGCTTCGTCGTTGGGTGCGGGCAATTTGGCAAAGGCCGTGGCGCTGGCAGCAGCCAAGATCAGTGCGAAGAGTGCTTTGTTCATTCTGTTCTCCTGTTCAGCGCATCAAACGTGCGCTGTGGTGCCCGAGGTTTCTTCGGAGCGGTGGGCTGGAATCTTGCCAGCCTTGATGTCGTCGTGCCAGAGTTCGTGGTGCTCTTTGGCCCATGTTTCGTCCACATAGCCGGTCTTCATGGCTTTGTAGGCGCCTTCCATCCCGATGGTGCCCATGTAGATGTGACCGATGAACATGGCGACCATCAGCAAGGTCGCAACAGCGTGAATCATGTGCGCCATTTGCATGGTGCTGCGCTCGTACACGAGGAAGGGAATGATCTTGTCGAGCACAAAGCCAGACGCCACCACCACCAAACCGAGGGCAAACACGCCGCCCCAGAACACGATCTTTTCACCTGCGTTGAAGCGGTGTGATGGAACCTCGTGGCCGCTGAGCAAACCGCCGCCTTTGATAATCCACACAAAGTCTTCTTTGCTTGGCAAGTTATCTTTCAAGAAGGTCACAAAGACCACCGTCAAAGACACCGCGAACAGAGGGCCTGCAAAATTGTGCGCATTCTTTAGCAAGTAGGTGATCCAACCAAACAGCGTGTCGCCAATGATCGGTTGCATGAAGAACTTGCCGAAAGCCATGGTGACGCCAGACAAGGCCAACACCACAAACGCAATGGCATTGGTCCAATGGGCTGAGCGTTCAAACGGGGTGAAGCGTTCAATCTCCACGCCCGTCGGCTTGCCATGCAACTTGATCATGCCTTTGCGCCAGTAGAAAACACCCACCGCGCCCAACACGATCAACAGCAGCGAACCGCCGTAAGGAATGATCCAGTTGTTGCGCACTTGACGCCAGGCTTCACCACCGTTGGTGAGGCGTGAGCCTGGGTACTGCACAAACGGTTGAATCAAAACGCCAGCCTCGGGCGCTTGTGATTTGGGCAGGCTGCTGTAGCCTTCCACGCCCTTGCCCACATCACGCCAGAGGGGCGCGTTGTTGCCGGGTTGGACCTTGCCGCGTTCGCCATTGGTTTGCTCGGCATAGCCGGGCGAATCACTGGCGTCAGGCTTGACGTCTTGAATGTTGACGCTTTGAACAGCCGGAGCTGCCGCAGGCGCTTTGTCTTGCGCGACAGCCGACAGTGCAAACACCGTCAACGCTGCACACAACACCGATTGAAAAGAGCGGTACATGATGTGCCCCTTGGTTTACGGTGCGCGACTGTGGTCGTTCATGCCGTATTGGCCGCGTGCGCGCAGGTGCTGTTCCCAGCTGGTTTTGTCGCCAGCTGTCCAGCCTGGCGCAACAAAAGCATTTTCTGCACCGCTGAAAGCCGTGGCGTCTTTTTTGGTGCCGAGGGTTTGGGCTTTCTCACCGCAAGCGGTGAGAGCCGCCACGCTCAACACGATGAGTGATAAACGTTTCATCATTTTTTCACTCCCTCAACTTTGGCAGGCGCTTGGCCCGCTTGCTTAGAGCCGTAGGCCGTGCCCCAGCCCCACACTTCTGCACCCTTGTTGCGCTTGACCACGCGGTTGCGGAAGATGTCAGCCACCATGTCGCCGTCACCAGCGAGCAGCGCTTTGGTCGAACACATTTCGGCACAAGCAGGCAACTTGCCTTCGGCCAAACGGTTGCGACCGTATTTTTCAAACTCGGCTTGGCTGCCGTTGGCTTCTGGACCGCCTGCACAGAACGTGCACTTGTCCATCTTGCCGCGAACGCCGAACGTGCCTTGGCTTGGAAACTGAGGTGCGCCAAATGGACAAGCGTAGGAGCAGTAGCCGCAGCCAATGCAAATGTCTTTGTCATGCAAGACCACACCTTCGTCGGTCTTGTAGAAGCAGTTCACAGGGCAAACTGCCATACAAGGTGCATCTGAACAATGCATACACGCGACAGAGATGGATTTCTCGCCGGGGACGCCATCGTTCAAGGTGACCACACGGCGGCGGTTCACGCCCCATGGGACTTCGTGTTCATTTTTACAAGCGGTGACGCAACCGTTGCACTCGATGCAACGCTCAGCGTCACAGATAAATTTCATGCGTGCCATTTAATTCTCCTTAGGCGCGTTCGATGTTGCAAACGGTGGTTTTGGTTTCTTGCATCATGGTGACGCTGTCATAACCATATGTGGTGGCCGTGTTGACCGCTTCACCGCGCACGATAGGCGCTGCGCCTTTGGGGTAGTACTTGAGCATGTCTTCACCTTGCCAGCGACCTGAGAAGTGGAACGGCATCCAAACAGTGCCTGTGTCCACACGCTCGGTCACCAACGCTTGCACGTTCAAACGTGCGCCCGTGGGGCTCTTCAACCACACGCGCTCGCCGTTGCGAATGCCACGGTCTGCTGCTGTCTTGGGGTTGATTTCGACAAACGCTTCTTGTTGCAACTCGGCCAACCAAGGGTTGGAACGGGTTTCTTCGCCGCCACCTTCGTACTCGACCAAGCGGCCAGAGGTGAGGATGAGTGGGAACTTCTCGTGCACTTTGTCGGCGACGTTCTTGTCTTGAATCGTCTTGTAGAGCGTGGGCAGACGCCAGAACGCTTTTTTGTCGGCGTGTGTGGGGTACTTTTCCACCAAATCAGGACGCGTGCCATACAAAGGCTCGCGGTGTTGCGGGATGGGGTCTGGGAAGTTCCACACCACGGCACGCGCTTTGGCGTTGCCGAAGGGATGGCAACCGTGGTTTTGCATGAACACACGCATCATGCCGCCTGAGTTGTCGGTCTTCCAGTTCTTGCCTTCGGCCAATGCTTTTTCGGCATCGGTGAGTTCGTCCCACCAACCGAGTTTCTTGAGCAAGACGTGGTCGAGTTCGGGGTAGCCGGTGGTGATGTCTGCGCCTTTGGAGTGCGAACCATCTTCAGCCAACAGGTTTTTGCCGTCCTTCTCGACGCCGAAGTTGGCGCGGAAGTTACCGCCGCCGTCCATGACGTGTTTGGAGGTGTCGTACAGGTTGGCGGTGCCTGGGTGCTTGAGTTCGGGTGTGCCGTAGCAAGGCCATGGCAAGCCGAAGTAATCGCCACCAAAGTCGTAACCGGTTTCTTTGTCTTTGCCGCCTTTGGACTTGAGGGTCTTGACGTCAAACAAATGCATGTTGCGCATGTGCGCTTTCAAGCGCTCTGGGCTTTGGCCGGTGTAGCCAATGGTCCAAACCGACTTGTTGATTTCGCGCAAGATGTCTTCGACCATGGGTTCGTCCATGCCTTTGACTTTTTGCAGCTTGTAGTTCTTGACCAGCTCTTTGCCAAAGCCGAGTTTCTCAGCCAATTGGTACATGATCATGTGGTCAGAGCGGCTTTCCCACAAAGGCTCAATGACCTTTTCACGCCATTGCAACGAGCGGTTCGACGCGGTGGCCGAGCCACTGGTTTCAAACTGCGTGGCAGCGGGCAGCAGGTACACCGCGCGGTTGGGGTTGAGGTCTTCGGCTTTGCCGGGCATCGCTGCCATGGCGGCTGTGGCTGATGGGTAGGGGTCGACCACCACCAACAAGTCCAGCTTGTCCATGGCGCGCTTCATCTCCAAACCGCGGGTTTGTGAGTTGGGCGCATGGCCCCAATAGAACACAGCCTTCAGGTTGCTGTCTTGGTCGATGAGCTCGTTCTTCTCCATCACGCCGTCGATCCAACGCGACACGGTGATGCCGGGCTTGGTCATCATCGCGGGCGATGCAAAACGGCCTTTGAGCCAATCGAATTCCACACCCCATGCTTTGGCGAAATGCTTCCATGCACCTTCGACGATGCCGTAGTAGCCGGGCAAGGAGTCGGGGTTAGGACCGACGTCGGTCGCGCCTTGCACATTATCGTGGCCACGGAAAATGTTGGTGCCGCCACCGGACTTGCCGATGTTGCCCAAAGCCAATTGCAAAATGCACGAGGCACGCACGATGGCGTTACCAATGGTGTGCTGGGTTTGACCCATACACCACACCACGGTGCCGGGGTTGTTTTCGTGCAGCATGGTGGCGACTTTGGTCACCTGTTCGGGCGACACGCCGCAGACTTCTTCGACCTTGTCGAGCGTCCACTTGGCCATGACTTCTTCTTTGACCTTGTCCATGCCGAACACGCGGTCGTTGATGTACTTTTTGTCTTCCCAGCCATTCTTGAAAATGACATGCAAGAGGCCGAACAAGAACGCGATGTCAGAGCCAGAGCGAATGCGCACGTACTCGTCGGCCTTGGCTGCCGTGCGTGTGAAGCGTGGATCGACCACGATCATCTTGCAGCCGTTTTCTTTGGCGTGCAGCATGTGCATCATGGACACGGGGTGGGCTTCTGCCGCGTTGGAACCGATGTACATCGCGACCTTGCTGTTTTGCATGTCGTTGTACGAGTTGGTCATCGCGCCGTAGCCCCAGGTGTTGGCCACACCGGCCACCGTGGTGGAGTGGCAAATACGGGCTTGGTGGTCGCAGTTGTTGCTACCGAAATAGCTGACGAACTTGCGCAGCAAATAGGCTTGTTCGTTGTTGTGCTTGGACGAACCGATCCAGTACACGCTGTCTGGGCCAGAGGTCTTGCGCAGCTCCAACAACTTGGCGCTGATTTCGTCCAAGGCGGTTTCCCAGCTGATGCGCTCGTACTTGCCGTTGACCAGCTTCATGGGGTAACGCAAGCGGAACTCACCGTGGCCATGCTCACGCAAAGCCGCACCTTTGGCGCAATGCGCACCGAGGTTGATGGGGGAATCAAAGACGGGTTCTTGGCGCACCCACACGCCGTTTTCCACCACGGCATCGACCGCGCAGCCCACAGAGCAGTGGGTACACACGGTGCGCTTGACTTCAATCTTGCCACCGCCGTCATTCGACATAGAGCCAGACGCATTGGCTTTTTTCACCAAGCTCAGCTGCGTAGCAGCCAAGCCCACGCCAATGCCCAAACCTGAGCGGCGCAAAAAGCCACGACGGTCCAGCGTCGGCAAAGCCTGTGACAAACCGCGTTGTAAGCGGCCGACGAAGGCAGAGCTGCCAGAGGCCTTGGCAGCTGAATCAGTTTTACGGGTCAACAACATGTGTATCTCCTTCAGACGCGGGCGGTCTGGTAGTAACGCTTGACGTGTTCGCTCAAGCTGTAGCCGCCGCCGTTCTCAGGCGCGGGAGGGAGTTTGTTCAGTTCAGCAGAGGGGGTGTCGATGACTGGCAACGCTGTGACGGCTGCAGCGGCAGCACCTGCAGCGGCGGCACCCATAAAAAATCCACGACGCGACGGAGTCGCTTGGTCTTTGGTTTGTTCTTTTTGCATTGTTAGCTCCTCGTGATGTCGTGGGTATGCACGACTTTGCATAATGTACCAATGATGTGAGTTTGTCCAATACGTACTAACGTCAGAACCTCACAAATGCCGTCACTAAAAACGCTTCTTTGTCGCACATGCGTCATGCACACTCGTCAAAAAGAAGAGGGAACGGTGCCAGCCGCGTTTAGGTCAGCATGTCAAACCCTTGCGCCTCGACGCTCACAAACGCACGGGTCAGCTCGGCCAGCGCCGCATAAAAGCGGGCACGGGGCGTGGCTTGCAAAGCATCACAACACGCGGGCAACCAAGTTTGCACATGATCGGCAAAAAACTTGGCTTGCTGTGTGAGGTTGGACACCGAAACATCGTCACCCGCCACCAAAAAGCGCATGACCTCAAACACATAAGACACATGGTCTTCGGTTTCAGACATCGTGGTGTCGTCACGGCCTAGGCCCAGCGCAGCCAAATCAGTGCGCAATTGGGCCAAAGGCTTTTCATTCAAAAAGCCGGTCAAAAAGTGCGAGGCGTACACATACACCTCGGGCTTGCCCACGCCACCAAACAGAGCGTGGTGTTCGTTTTGAATGGCTTTGTCATCCATCTCGCGGGCGACACCCACCAACTGACGCCAAGGCTCCTCCAAAAACCCACCCGACGCTGGCGCATCGGTCGCGGCCACGCGCAACTGTGCCAACAGTTCGGGTCGTGCGGGCGCGTAGAACAACTCAGAAATCAAACCGTACAGCTCGGCGCGTGCGGTTTCTTCGTCAAGGGCAGAGGACAAGTGAAGGTCGGTCATAGAAATAGTTAGACGATTTTTTGCTCGTCACCGGCTGAGTAAATGTCAATCACGCGGCAGTCGCCACACATCTTGAGGCGTTCCAAGGCATCGCCCTGGAACATCGAATGCCCAGCCAATTTGCCAATCATGGCTTCGATGCCTTTGAGCGTGCCAAACGGTTTGCCGCAACGCACACAGCCATAAGGCTGGGTTTCGTTGAGCACCCGCACTTCTTTGCGTTGTGGCGTGAGCAACAAGCGCGGCACGAGACTGAGTGCTTTCTCGGGGCAAGTGCTGACGCACAAGCCGCACTGCACGCAGTTCTTTTCGACAAAGCGCAACTGGGGCGCTTGTTGGTTGTCTTGCAGCGCGTTGGCGGGGCAAGCGCTGACGCAGCTCATGCACAAGGTGCAGCTGTCTTTGTTGACCTCGACCGAACCAAACGACGAGCCGTCTTTGGGCAAAGCCAAGGCCTCGGGGGCTGCAGCGGTTTTCAAGACCGGTGCATGTTCGAGCAAGTGGTCGATGACCATGCTCAGCGTGCTGCGCTTTTCAGCCATCACGGCAAACGTGGCAGCGGGCACGGTGGTGCTCAAGCGCTGCTGGCCCGTGGTGAGACGCTGCAATTCAGCATCCAACTCAAGGGCTTGTGTCGCGTGCACCAGCTGTACGGGCACGCGGCCAGGCTTGGCATAGCCCAAGCCCTCAAGCATGGCCTGAGCTTGCGCCATTTGCGCTTGCAAGCCTTCAGCGTATTGCGGCGCTTCTTCAGCGGTGTTGAGCACCAACACTTGGGCGGCACCATAGGCCAAGGCCGTGAGCCACACATCCAACCCAAGGCTGGCGGTGTGCCACAGCGACACGGGAATCACATGTGCAGGCAGGCCTTTGGCCACTTTGAGCTGTGCCGCACGGCCCAGCTCGTTGACCAAGGCTAGGCCCGCGTCTTGGCTGTGCAGCAAGATGACAGCGTCTTTGCCGCCCGCTTTTTGGTAGGTGCTCAGCAAGGTTTTGAGCTTGACGCCTTGCTCGCTGGCACGCGGGTACGCGTAGGTCAACGCGCCGGTGGGGCACACCGTGGTGCACGCACCGCAGCCCACACACAGGTTGGGGTTGACCTTGATTTGTTGGCGCGACTTGTCAGAGCTGACCGCTTCGGCAGAGCAAATGTCCACGCAGGCGTTGCAGCCCACTTTTTCGTTGCGGCTGTGCGCGCAGAGCTTTGGCTTGTAGTCAAAGAATTTGGGCTTTTCAAACTCACCCACCAGCTCGCGCAAGCGCAGCAAGTTGGCAGCAGTTGCGCCACGGAAATAGCCTTGTGGCAAAGCATGGCGCGTGAAAGCGCTTTGCTCGCGCAAGTCGAGCACCAGGTCAAAATCGGCGGTTTCTTCTTGCGCTTCGCGCTGAAAGTTGATCGCGCCCACGGCGCCGCAAGCGGTCACGCAATCGCGGTGCGAGCTGCACTTGCTCAGATCAATTTGGTAGTCCAAGCCAATCGCCTGCTCAGGGCAAGCGGCCACGCAAGCGTTGCAGCGTGTGCACAGGTCAAGGTCAATGGGATTGTTGTTTTGCCAAGTCAGCTTGAACGCACCCAACCAACCATCCACACGCACCACTTGGCCGCCCAACACGGGGTAGCGGCGGTTTTGCGTACCTCCAGCCTCGCCAGCGCCTTGGGTGAAAAGGGTCACATTCAGGTTGTCGGCCAACAGCGCTGCGGCTTGTTCGGCCTGATCGAGTTCGCCGATGATGAGCAAACGCCCTGCACTCTTGAACGTGACGGTGGGCACAGGCTCGGGTTCAGGCAAATGCGCAGCGGCTAACAACGCGGCAATTTTTGGGGAGGCGTTCTTGGCGTCGCTGCTCCAGCCACCTGTCTCGCGAATATTCACGAATTTGATGACCGATGTTTTGGCTTGCGCCTCGACTGCCAAGTCACCAAACAAGCGCTGCTCTTGGGTGCAGGCCACCACCACGTCGTCGGTGCCTTGCACGGCTTGCACAAACGTGCTGGCCTCGCGGCGACACAAAGCCGTGTGCAGCGTGAGTGGCTCAGACAGGCTTTGGCTCAGTGCCTTCGGGTCTAGCGGTTGGGTCTGGTTGCAGTCGCAAATCAGCGTGGTCATGCGTAGTGGGCTCGATGTTGGAATGGTTGTCAGCAGGGACGGACTGTGCCACGACTTTGGGTTCGTCCACTGCGGGTTTGTCACCCACGTTGGCATCGATCGTTTTTTCAGGCTCGTCGTCGAACAAGTTCAAGGTCTTGGCGCTGGTCATCTGACGCAGCATTGCCATGGGCAAGGGATCGGGTTGACTGTAGTCGTCGATGTAGATGTCCATGCGGTCCATCACATTGAAGTGCGGGTCGCTGAACAGCTTTTTCATGGCCGCATTTTTCACATCGGGCGCCACACCGCGCGCCATGAAGCCCGTGAAATCAGATTCAGAGGTGAGTTGCTGCGCATCAGCCAGCGTGGGCAAGGGACGAGCTGCGGGTGCCTGGGTCTGAGCAGGTGATGTCGCACTGGGAGTGGCAGCCTGGGAAGCGCGCGCCACAGGCGATGCAGCACCGGCAGAAGCAGGTGCATTTGACTCACGGGTTGGCGGGTTTCTAGGCTCAGCACCACTCGGCGCAGGCGTCAATTCCGCCAACGGCCGGCCTTCGCGCACATCGGCTTTGCGTCGCGACCAACGGCTTAAAAAACCAGCAGGCGTGTCGTCATTGGCCATGACCGCCTCCGTGGTTTTGCCCACCACCGCCACGAATTTTTTCGGTGCTGACCGACGCTGGATTACCAAAGCGGTCTTGCAGAGGGCGGAAGCTGTCGGGGCGTTTGCGGCGCTTGGCCTCGACCACCAAATGCGCATCCATGAACTCAGTCATCCATGCCACCACCTCGGGTGGAGCGGGCACTTGGTCCACGTTTTCTTGGGCATCGAGCCAGCGACCTGCGTCGTGGTAGCTCAGGCTCACCATGGCGGGCACGGCCATCACCTCATCGCTGAGGCTGGGCTCTTCTTCCATGCGCCACAACACAAACCAACACGGTGCAGGCGAGGAGGCGTTGAGGTAATAACCTTCAGCATCGTCCTTGAATAGCTCCACCGTGAAACCAGGATGCAGCCAAATTTGCTCGTCGTCGGTTTGGCGCAAACAACGCGGCTCGGTGCCAAAGTGCTCGGCGTGCGGCACCAAGTCGTGCCCCGTCACATCGTGCAACACCCAGCGCCAAGGCTGCCAACGACTCATGGCACCCGGCACGCGCTCACGGCGCATGACAACGGCGACTTGGAGGCTGGGGCGTTGCGACATGGCGTGAATCAAGTTTCTTTAGAAATCTTGATGCTCGGAAATTTGCTGGAGAAGTCCTTGGCCTTGGCCGCGATCTTCACCGCCACTTGGCGAGCCACGGCCTTGTAGATGCCGGCCACGTCGCCGTCAGGGTCGGCCACCACGGTGGGCTTGCCGCTGTCGGCTTGCAGGCGAATTTGCATGTTCAGGGGCAAGGCACCCAAGTAGTCCATGTTGTATTGCTCGGCCATCTTCTTGCCGCCATCGGCGCCAAAGATGTGTTCGATGTGGCCGCAGTTGGTGCAAACGTGCACGGCCATGTTTTCGACCAAACCGAGGATGGGCACGCCCACCTTCTCGAACATCTTGATGCCTTTTTTGGCGTCCAGCAGCGCGATGTCTTGCGGCGTGGTGACGATGACCGCACCGGTCATGGGCACGCGCTGGCTCAGCGTGAGCTGGATGTCGCCGGTGCCAGGGGGCATGTCGACGATCAAATAGTCCAGCGCCTTCCAGTTGGTTTGGCGCAGCAGCTGCTCCAGCGCTTGGGTGGCCATGGGGCCGCGCCAAATCATGGCTTCATCTTGGTCCACCAAGAAACCGATGGACATGACTTGCACCCCGTAGTTCTCGAGTGGGTCCATGGTTTGGCCGTCGCTGCTCTCAGGGCGGCCTTCGATGCCCATCATCATGGGCTGGCTGGGGCCATAAATGTCGGCGTCCAGCAAACCCACGCTCGCGCCTTCAGCGGCCAAGGCCAAAGCCAAGTTGGCGGCGGTGGTGCTTTTGCCCACGCCGCCCTTGCCCGAGGCTACAGCGATGATGTTTTTCACTTGGGGGAGCAAAGCCACACCGCGCTGCGCGGCGTGCGCCACGATGTTCATGGTGATGTTGGCCGACACGTTCTCGACACCCGCTACGCCTTTGGCAGCGGCGATCAATTCTTTGCGAAAGCCTGCGATTTGGCTCTTGGCGGGGTAGCCCAGCACCACGTCAAACGACACATCGCCGCCTTGAATTTGCAGGTTCTTCAGCGCTTTGGTGGTGACAAAGTCTTTGCCCGTGTTGGGGTCGATGACGGTCTGCAGGGCGGCGGTCAGGGCTTGTTCGTTCAGGGCCATAAAACTTCTTTGTTCTTGAAATAGGAATTGCGCGCAAGTCTAGCGCGCGGGGTTTGTCCGCCGTGCGGCCAAGTCATCCTGGGGACGGCTTAGTTTTGTCGCGCTACCCAATAGGTAGCGCCTTCAGCACCGTAGCGCTCGTCGTGCGGCACATCGCGCGCCAGCTCAAAAATTGAACCTGGCAGCAGATGCTGGGTTTGGCCATTCATGGTCAGCCACATCTCGCCGCGGGTCACCACCGCATGCACCGCAAATGGGTGGGTATGCGTGTCCAACACGGTGTTTGGCGCCCATTCGCGTTCAATCACCTCGTCAAAGCCAGCGGCCATGGCTTTTTGTTTGAATTCGTCAAAGCTAGGTAAGTTCATGCGCGCATTCTGCAGGAACTAAAATCGACCCCTTCGCCCTAAGGTCTTCTTTCCAAATGTCCCAGCGCCAGCTTTTCGTCACCACAGCCCTGCCCTACGCCAACGGCAATTTCCACATCGGCCACATCATGGAGTACATCCAGGCTGACATCTGGGTGCGTTTCCAGCGCATGCAGGGCCACAAGGTCGATTTCGTGGGCGCGGACGACACGCACGGCGCACCCATCATGATTGCCGCCGAGAAAGCCGGCATCACCCCGCAGCAGTTTGTGGCCAACATCGCCGCAGGCCGCAAGCCGTATTTGGATGGCTTTCACATCCAATTCGACAACTGGCACAGCACCGACGCGCCCGAGAACCACGAGCTGGCCCGCCAGATCTACCGTGACCTGCGCGACATTCCCGAATCAGAAGGCGGCTCCCTGATTGAGCGCCGCACGATTGACCAGTTCTTCGATCCCGAGAAGAACATGTTTTTGCCCGACCGCTTCATCAAAGGCGAGTGCCCCAAGTGCCACGCCCACGACCAGTACGGCGACAACTGCGAGGTGTGCGGTGCGGTCTACGCCCCCACCGATCTGATCAACCCCTTCTCCGCTTTGTCGGGCGCCAAGCCTGAACTGAAAAGCTCAGAGCATTTCTTCTTCAAGCTGTCCGACCCACGCTGCGTAGCCTTCTTGGAAAAGTGGACCCAAGACGGCAAGCTGCAACCCGAAGTGGCCAACAAGGTCAAAGAGTGGTTCACTGTGCGCACCAACCCCGATGGCACGACAAGCGAAGGCTTGGGCGATTGGGACATCTCGCGTGACGCGCCTTACTTCGGTATCGAAATTCCAGATGCGCCAGGCAAATACTTTTATGTGTGGCTCGACGCGCCCGTGGGCTACTTGGCCTCGCTGAAAAACTTGCTCGACAAGCGCGGCGAGAACTACGACGCCTACATGGCCAACGAGCAGCTGGAGCAATACCACTTTATCGGCAAAGACATCGTCACCTTCCACACGCTGTTCTGGCCCGCCATGCTGCATTTCAGCGGCCGCAAGACGCCCAACAACGTGTTTGTGCACGGCTTCCTCACCGTCAACAACGGCGAGAAGATGAGCAAAAGCCGTGGCACGGGCCTAGACCCGCTCAAGTACCTCAGCCTCGGCATGAACCCCGAATGGCTGCGCTACTACTTGGCCACCAAGCTCAACAACCGCAACGAAGACATCGACTTCAACGCCGAAGACTTCATGCTGCGCGTGAACAGCGATTTGATTGGCAAGTTCGTCAACATCGCCTCACGCGCCGCAGGCTTCTTGACCAAGCGTTTTGAAGGCAAATTGACGCACAGCTTTGGCGAACAAGGCACCGCGCTGTTGAGCGACATTCACGCCGCCAAAGACAGCATCGCCCAAGCCTATGACGCCCGCGAGTACGGCAAAGCCGCCCGCGAAATCATGCTGCTGGCCGACAAGGTCAATTCGTATGTGGACCAACACAAGCCTTGGGACTTGGCCAAAGATGCCGCCAACAACGAAGCCTTGCACCAAGTGTGCTCGTTGCTCATCAATGCCTTTGCAGAGCTGAGCCGCTACTTGGCACCTGTGCTGCCTTCATTGGCCCACGCTGTGGAAAGTTTCACCGGCACCTCCATGCAAAACTGGAACGCCACAGGCTACGTGGCGACCATCCAACCCTACCAACACCTCATGCAACGCGTCACCCCCGAACAACTCGAAGCCTTGTTTGAGCCACCAGCCGTGGTGGAAGAAAAAGTCACCCCAGGTGGCGAAGAAATTGCCCCCACCATCAGCATCGACGACTTTGCCAAGGTCGATTTGCGCATTGCCGAAATCGTCAACTGCGAAGCGGTGGAAGGCTCGACCAAACTGTTGCGCCTCACGCTGGATGTGGGCGAGGGCAAAACACGCAACGTGTTCAGTGGCGTCGCCAGCATGTACAAACCCGAAGACCTCAAAGGCAAACTCACCGTGATGGTGGCCAACTTGGCGCCACGCAAGATGAAGTTTGGCGTGTCTGAAGGCATGGTGCTCGCTGCCAGCCACGCGGATGAAAAAGCCGAACCCGGTATTTACGTGCTGCACCCTTGGCCAGGCGCGAAGCCTGGCATGCGTATTCACTGACATGTTCAAACCCAAATTACTCGACGCGCTGCAAGGCTACACGCGCCAACGTTTTTACCAAGACGTGGGCGCGGGTATCACGGTGGGCGTGGTGGCTTTGCCGCTGGCCATGGCGTTTGCCATTGCGTCGGGGCTCAAGCCTGAGGCGGGTTTGTTCACGGCCATCATTGCGGGCTTTTTAATCTCCGCTTTGGGTGGCAGCCGCGTGCAAATTGGCGGGCCTGCAGGCGCGTTCATCGTCATCGTTTACGGTATTTTGGAGCGCTATGGCTTGGCCAATTTGATGATCGCCACCGCCATGTCGGGCGTCATGCTGCTGGCCATGGGCTTGTTGCGTTTGGGTTCACTCATTCGCTTCATCCCTGTGGCGGTGGTGATTGGTTTCACCAACGGCATTGCCGTGCTCATCATGGTGTCGCAGCTCAAAGACTTCTTGGGGCTGCAAGTCAAAGCCATGCCCGCTGATTTCTTCGGCATCTTGCACACGCTCAGCGCCAGCATCGGCACGTTCAATGGCGAAGCTTTGGGCCTGGCGGTGGTGTGTTTGGCCGTGTTGGCATTTTGGCAACTGGCTTTGCCGCGCTTGGCCAATGCCATGCCCAGCACCAAAAACTTCTCCACCATCCCTGGCTCCATCGTGGTGCTGGTAGGGGCCACCATGGCCAGCAAGATGATGGGACTGGATGTCGAAACCATCGCCTCGCGTTTTGGCAGCATCCCCAACGGCTTGCCCGCGTTTGCATGGCCTGATTTCAGTTGGGAAACCGCCAAGTTTTTGCTCATTCCTGCAACCACTTTGGCGTTACTGGGCTCGATTGAATCGCTTTTGTGCGCCCGCATTGCCGACCAAATGATGGCCGACGGCCCCTACGGTGACCGCCACGATGCCAACCAAGAGCTGATGGCCCAAGGCGTTGCCAACCTCGTCACACCGTTCTTTGGCGGCATGCCCGCCACCGGCACGATTGCCCGCACCGTGACCAACGTCAAAAATGGCGGCAACAGCCCCGTGGCTGGCATCGTGCACGCCTTCACGTTGTTGGTGGTCATGCTGGTGGCTGCGCCGCTGGCGGGCGATGTGCCGCTGGCCGCGCTCTCAGCTATTCTGATGTTTGTGGCTTGGAACATGGGTGAGTGGCACGAGTTTGTGCATCTGCGCCAGTTCCGCATGACCTACCGCGTCACCTTGTTGCTGGTGTTCTTGCTCACCGTCATCGTCGATTTGACGGTGGCCGTGGAAGTGGGTCTGATCGCCGCGTGTCTGACCTTTATCTACCGCATCTCCAGCCTCACCCGCGCTGAGCATGTGCTGGCGGACAGCCACCCCGAACTGACAGGCCAAGAAGCCCACGTGCAAGCCCATCGCCTGTATGGCGCGTTGTTCTTTGGCGCGGTCAAGCTGGTGGAAGCCATAGAAGAAAACCTGCCATCCAAAGCCGTGGTGGTGGATCTAAAAAATCTGATTTACATCGACACGTCTGGTGCGGATGCACTGATGTCTTTGGTGCGCAGCTGCCGCAAAAAGAAGGTCCGCCTGATCGTCTGTGGTTTGGCCCACCAACCGCTGGAAATGGCGCAACGCTGCGGCCTGCTTCAAGCCCTGCCGGACACCGACTTGGCACCCGATTTGAACCAAGGCTTGGCCTTGGCCCTCGGTCGCTAAAATCTTCTCAATTTCAAGATATCCCATTTAGGAAACCACCATGTCGATTTTCCAGCGTGACAACTACACCTCCGAAGCCACTCAGTTCATCGAGTCGCTCAAAGCGAAGAAGCCCACCCTCGAAAAAGAACAGCGCGAAGGCCGCGCTTTGTTGTGGGACAAGCAAGTCAACCGCGACATCCAACAAGACATCGAAGCTGGCCGCGTGGCGCAAAAGCCCTACGTGTACCAAACCAACGCTTAAAGACCTTCGGTCTTGGCCTAAGCCCTTCCGATTAAGCGCCCACCGTGCAACCTGCTGACACCACCCTGCCCAACGACGAGGCAACCACTGCCTCGGTCATGCCCGAGGTGGTTGACCACGTGGCCGTGGCCCGCCTCTATGGCGAGCCGCTGTTTGCCATGCCGCAGGATTTGTATATCCCGCCTGATGCGCTTGAAGTTTTCCTAGAGGCCTTCCAAGGCCCGCTGGATTTGCTGCTGTACCTCATCCGCAAGCAAAACTTCAACATCCTCGACATCCCCATGGCCGCGCTCACGCGCCAGTACCTGAGCTATGTGGACGAAATTCGCACGCGCAACCTAGAGTTGGCCGCCGAATACCTGCTGATGGCCGCCATGCTGATTGAAATCAAATCACGCATGTTGCTGCCGCCCAAGAAAGTGGCCGAAGGCCAAGAGCCCGAAGACCCTCGCGCCGAGCTGGTGCGCCGCCTGCTTGAGTACGAGCAAATGAAACTGGCCGCCGCCAAGCTCAACGAAGTGCCGCAATTTGGCCGCGACTTTCTGCGTGCGCAGGTGTTCATTGAGCAGTCATTGCAGCCACGTTTCCCCGATGTACACGTGGTCGAACTGCAACAAGCTTGGGCCGATATCTTGAAGCGTGCCAAGCTGGTGCAGCACCACAAAATCAGTCGCGAAGAACTGTCTGTGCGTGAGCACATGAGCATTGTGTTGAGAAAACTCCAAGGCCAACGCTTTGTTGAGTTTGAAAACCTGTTCGAACCCACACAAGGCGTGCCCGTGCTGGTGGTGACCTTCATTGCCTTGCTCGAGCTAGCCAAAGAAACGCTGATTGAAATCACGCAGGCCGAGGCTTTCGCGCCTATTTATGTGCGCTTGGCTTACACACCCACGTAAACTCCAAATCTTCTCGGCAACACAGGACTGGCTTTGCGCCATATCGTTCTATGAGCAACACCAACGCTTCGCCCTACGGCACTTTGCCCCCCGCTTCGCCCGTTGCCGCCCGCAAGCCCATCAGCTTGCCCCGCTTGAATGAACTGCGCGCACGCGGTGAAAAAATCACCATGCTCACGGCCTACGACGCCACCTTTGCCGCCGTGGCCGATGCCGCGGGTGTGGAATGCATCTTGGTGGGCGACTCGCTGGGCATGGTGTGCCAAGGCCTCACCAGCACCGTGGGCGTGACGCTAGACACCATGCGCTACCACGTGGAGAGCGTGGCCCGTGGCATCCGCCGCGTACAAGGCACCGCATGGATCATTGGTGACCTGCCCTTTGGCAGCTACCAAGAGTCCAAAGAACAAGCCCTGCGCAGTGCAACGGTTCTGATGCAAGCGGGTGCGCACATGGTGAAGCTCGAAGGTGGCGGCTGGACCACCGACGTCGTTCACTTCCTGGTCGAGCGCGGCATCCCTGTGTGCGCCCATTTGGGCCTCACCCCACAAACGGTTCACGCCTTAGGCGGCTACCGCGTGCAAGGCCGTGGCGAATCGGCCACCCAACTGCGCCAAGAAGCCATCGCCCTGCAAGACGCAGGAGCCACCATGGTGGTGCTGGAAATGGTGCCCGAGCCCCTGTCGACTGCCTTGACCCAAGAGCTGCCCACCTGCCACACCATCGGCATTGGCGCAGGCAACGGCACGGCTGGCCAAGTGCTGGTCATGCACGACATGCTGGGCGTCAACCTGGGCAAGAACCCCAAATTCGTTCACAACTTCATGGAAGGCCACGCCAGCGTGCTGGACGCCATGAGCGCCTATGTGGCCGCCGTCAAAAACGGCACCTTTCCCGACAACGCCAAACACGCTTGGGTCTAATTTGCAAATCGTTCACACCCTCGCGGACCTGCGCCGCACCTTAAAGCCCGCCGCCCTGCGCGCCTTTGTGCCCACCATGGGCAACCTGCACCAAGGCCACTTAGAGCTGATGCAAATGGCTCGCCAAGAGGTTGATAAGCGCACCGAAAAAGGCGGCATGACCGTGGCCAGCATCTTCGTCAACCGCCTGCAATTTGGCCCCAACGAAGACTTTGACACCTACCCCCGCACGTTTGAAAACGACTGCGCGCTTCTAGAAGCCAACGGCTGTGACGTGGTGTTCGCCCCGTCTGAAAAAGACCTCTACCCAGAGCCCCAAGTGTTCAAGGTCCACCCCCCCGCCGAGCTGGCCGACATCTTGGAAGGCGCATTCCGCCCCGGCTTCTTTGTGGGCGTGAGCACCGTGGTGCACAAACTCTTCAACATCGTGCAACCCGACTTGGCTGTATTTGGCAAGAAGGACTACCAACAGCTCATGGTCATCCGCCGCATGGTGCAGCAAATGGCGCTACCCATCGAGATCATCGGTGGCGAAACCCGCCGCGCTGAAGACGGCTTGGCTTTGAGTTCACGCAACGGTTATCTGAGTGCCGACGAACGCGCCGAGGCTGTGCAGCTGTCTATCGCGTTGAAGGGTTTGGCTGCGGCGGCCCGTGCGGGCAATGCCGCTGGTCAGCTGGATGTGGCGGCTGCCGAAGCCGCTGCCATGGAAGCCCTGCACGCACGTGGCTGGGCGCCTGACTACATCACCCTGCGCCGTCAGCATGACTTGTCGCCTGTGAGCGGTCCTTGTGCTGAGCCGTTGGTGGTGTTGGGGGCGGCTAAGCTGGGTAAGACGCGGTTGATTGATAACCTCGAAGTTTGAGTTCCTCTTTGGCTTGGTTGTGGGTGTTCGTGGGGGTTTTCTCCGACTAGGGTCGCGTGCGTGAGGCACGGCGGCCGCCTCATGCTGGAGTACCAGAAATCGTTGGCCGCCGCGCCTCACGCACACGACATCGTTGGATAGAAAAATCTCGGCTCGAAATAACGCAACATCGATGCCATTAAATTGCGCAAGAAACAATCAAACCACACGTCTGCAAGTCGCAGCCTTCTCGTCTAGGGAATGGGCGGGTGACGATTTCTGGTACCCCAGCATGAGGAACCCGCTTATTCCCTAGGCGAGAAGCGAGCTCAGCAAAACAGAAGTTATTTCTTCAACAACTCACGCATCAAAACCGAAACCCTACAGACAAACGCGTCATGTTGGCATCTGTGAAATTGGCTTTTTGGTCATACACCACGCGCACAAAGTAATCACGCACATCCAAGGTCACAGACAAGCCGTTGCCCTTGACCTTCGGTTCACCCACATCGCTTGCGCCTGAGCGCCCAAACGCATCAACCATCAAGCCCATGGCATTGGGCAATGTGCCGCGCCACGCTAAGTGCGTCACACGTTGGCCGGTTTTCAAACGGTCATCAAAGATTTGGTACAGCGACAACTGCCCCATCTGACGCTGCGAATACGTGCCGCCCCACAACACCGAATCGTTCGGGTCAAAATTCAAGTTGTAGTAGGTCTTCACGTTGGTGCGGCCCCAGCCCAGCAGCGGCGAGAAGCCATCGACGTTGTCTTGCTTGCCATCCCACGTGATGCTGCCACCTAAAAAGCCGCCGCTGGCGACTTGCAGCGACGAAATCAACTGGCCATACGAAGCCAAGCTGGTGGTCTGCTCGACGCCCGCCCGCGACTGCGTGAAGTTGTCTTGGTCTTGGTAGTAGCCCACCCAAAACTTGGTGTCTTGGGTGTTGCCGCGCAAGTTGACATCGGTCGCGGTTGTTTTGGTGATGGAGTCTCGGTAACTGCCCAGTGTGGCCTTCCAAGCCACCGTTTGGTCAGGCTTCAAAGGATCTATGGGGTCCACGTTGGCGCGATCTTGACTGGCATAAACCGGCGTCGCGAGCAAGCTCGCCAGAACCGCCCATGCCGCAAAGCGCTTAGTTTTCACCCTTTGCCCCACGCCCCATCAACTCAGCCACGGCTTGCGCGGGGGTGAGTTGACCGTCTAACAACGCCACCACGGCCTGCGCAATCGGCATATCAACGCCGAGGTGCTGTGCCCGTTGCACCACCGTGCGGGCGCAATACACGCCTTCGGCCACGTGACCGAGCGAGTCCACCGCTTGTTGCAGGGTCATGCCTTGGGCCAAGGCGAGGCCCACTTTGCGGTTGCGGCTCAGGTCGCCCGTGGCGGTGAGTACCAAGTCGCCCAAGCCCGACAAACCCATGAAGGTTTCGGTCTTGGCGCCTAGCGCCACGCCGAGGCGGGTGATTTCGGCCAAGCCGCGTGTGATGAGTGCAGCACGGGCGTTGAGGCCCAGCTGCAAGCCATCGCACAAACCAGTGGCAATGGCCAACACGTTTTTCACCGCGCCGCCTACTTCCACGCCCACGATGTCGTCGTTGGCGTACACGCGCAGGCTGTTGTTGTGAAAGGCTTGCACCATGGCATCGCGGGCTGCGGCATCGTCGCTGGCGGCCACCAAGGCGGTGGGCATGCCGCGTGCCACTTCTTGCGCAAAGCTCGGGCCGCTCAAAGCGCCACCACGCAGCGCGGGGGCCACTTGGGCACGCACCTCGTGAGCCATGCAACCATCACCGTTTAAGGCGGCTTCAAAGCCTTTGCACAGCCACGCCACAGGCACGGTGCTGCCCAAGATGGGCGCGAGCTGCGTGAGCATGCCGCGCAAGCTGCTCATGGGCGAGCCAATGAGCACCAAATCTTGCTCAGCCAACCAGGGGCCGAGAGGTTGCGAAGACACTTGCACGCCTGCGGTGAAGGGCAAATCAGGCAAGTAGCGCGTGTTCATGCGCTGCGCTTGCATGGCTTGGGCTTGGGCTGCATCGCGGGCCCACAGCGTCACGGTGTGGTGTGCGCCAGCGTTGATCGCCAGCGCCGTGCCCCACGCGCCTGCACCTAAAACGGCAATCTTCATGTCGACGGCCTGTGTGTGAAATTACTGAACTGAGCCAGCCGCTTGTTGCTGCTGTTGTTCGTACATGGCTTGGAAGTTGATTTCGGCCAAGTGCACAGGTGGGAAGCCAGCGCGTTGAATCACGTCCGCCACGTTGCCGCGCAGGTAGGGATAAATGATTTGTGGGCAAGCAATGCCGATGACGGGGCCCATTTGGTCTTCAGGCAAGTTGCGCACTTCAAAAATGCCAGCTTGCTTGGCTTCGACCAAGAACACGGTTTTGTCTTCAAGCTTGGTGGTCACCGTGGCTGTCACGGTCACTTCGACGATGCCGTCGGCCACTTGTTCCATGCCCACGCCCAATTGGATGTCCACCGAAGGTTGCTCAGTGCTGGTCAGGATGGCGGGAGAGTTGGGTTGCTCCAAAGACAGGTCTTTCAAATAGACGCGTTGAATTTGAAAAACTGGCGTGGCTTGTTCGTCTGACATGGTTATTTCCTAAAACAAAAAAATGCCCGCATCGGCAATACCGAAGCGGGCAGCAAATCGGGATGGCTGAATTATGTCAGCTCAAGATTGCAACAAAGGCAGCAAACCGCCTTTGGCGTCAAGCGCCACCAAATCGTCGCAACCACCCACGTGTGTGTCGCCAATGAAGATTTGCGGCACGGTACGGCGGCCCGTGATTTGCATCATGTGGGCACGCGCCTCAGGGTCGGTATCGATGCGCACTTCTTCAATGTGGGCCACGCCCTTGGCAGTCAGCAGCTGCTTAGCGCGAATGCAGTAGGGGCAAACGGCGGTGGTGTACATCTTGACGGTTGACATGGCGTTCTTTCTCAGGTGATTTGGCTTGGGCTAATTAAGCTTTAGCGATGGGCAGGTTAGCTTCTTTCCAAGCTTTCAGCCCGCCGTGCAAGGAATGCACCTTCTCGTAGCCCAGTTTTTGCGCGATGGCTTGGGCACGCTTAGAACGTGCACCCGCCGCACACACCATGATGACGGGCGTGCTTTTGTTCTTCACGGCCTTGTCCAAACGGGCTTCCAGCTCGTCCAAAGGCACGTTCACAGCGCCTTTGATGTGGCTTTGGGCAAACTCGTCTGCGCCGCACACATCAATCACCACGCCTTTTTCGCGGTTCATGCATTGCACCGCTTCTGTGGGCGAAATACCGGTGGCTGCAGCGCCTTGCACCACGGGCAGCAGCAAAAAGAAACCACTGCTCAGAGCGATGGCCATCAACATCCAGTTGTCGAGAATAAATTTCACGGGGAATCCAGTTCAGGGGGTTAAAAGTATCGAGTCAGGGCAGCATTCTAAAATCACGGCCAATCTTTCACTGACTCTGTTGATTTAAACCATGTACAAGCTCGTATTAATCCGCCACGGCGAATCCACCTGGAACCTTGAAAACCGCTTCACCGGCTGGACCGATGTGGACCTGACCCCCACTGGCATCGAACAAGCCAAGAACGCAGGCAAGCTGCTCAAGGCCGAAGGCTATGAGTTTGACGTGGCCTACACCAGCGTGTTGAAACGCGCCATTCGCACCCTGTACCTCGCGTTGGACGAGATGGACTGCACCTGGTTGCCCGTGGTCAAAAGCTGGCGTTTGAACGAACGCCACTACGGCGGCTTGCAAGGTTTGAACAAAGCCGACATGGCCAAGCAATACGGCGACGACCAAGTGCTGATCTGGCGCCGCAGCTACGACACGCCACCACCCGAACTCGAAGCAACCGACCCTCGCAGCGAACGCGGCGACCCCCGCTACGCCAAGCTCGACCCCGCGCAAGTGCCGCTGACCGAGTGTTTGAAAGACACCGTGGCCCGCGTCATCCCGTTCTGGAACGAGTCAATGGCCCCGGCCATCAAGGCTGGCAAGCGCATCGTGGTGGCCGCACACGGCAACTCGATCCGTGCGCTGATCAAATACCTCGATGGCATCAGCGACAGCGACATCGTGGGCTTGAATATCCCCAACGGCATCCCACTTGTGTATGAGCTGGACGAGAACCTCAAGCCCATCCGTCACTACTATTTGGGCGATGCCGAAGCTGCGGCCAAAGCAGCTGCCTCAGTGGCCACACAAGGCAAAGCCTAATCGTCCTACATATAGCGCGCCTTCTAGGCGCGTTGTATATTGAGCACCTACTAAATTTGTCCATTCTCGAAGGCCACATGCGTCAAAAATTCAAGATTGCAGGCTGGGTCGCCATCGGCGCCCTGACCGGCGCACTGACCACCGTCTCGCTGCAAACCGCGGCGCGCGCCAACATGGCGCCTCTGCCACTGGAAGAGCTGCAGCAACTCGCTGCTGTGTTCAGCATGGTCAAGAGCGACTACGTCGAACCCGTGGACGAGAAGAAACTCATCAGCGACGCCATCACGGGCATGGTCGCCAGCCTTGACCCGCATTCGCAGTACTACGACAAAAAGTCTTTCAAAGAATTCCGCGAAGGCACCACGGGCCGTTTTGTGGGCGTGGGCATTGAGATCACGCAAGAAGAAGGGTTGATCAAAATTGTGTCGCCCATCGAAGGTTCACCCGCTTTCCGGGGTGGCATCAAGTCAGGCGACATGATCACCAAGATTGACGACACCGTCGTCAAAGGTCTGTCACTCAACGATGCCGTCAAGCGCATGCGCGGCGAACCCGGCACCAAGGTCATGTTGACCATCTACCGCAAGGATGAAAACCGCACCTTCCCCGTGAACATCATTCGCGAGGAAATCAAGACCCAAAGCGTCAAAGGCAAAGTGGTTGAACCCGGCTACGGCTGGATTCGCCTGAGCCAGTTCCAAGACCGTTCGGTGGACGACTTCACCAAGAAGCTCGAAGAAATCTACAAACAAGAACCCAAGCTCAAAGGTATGGTGCTCGACTTGCGCAACGACCCAGGCGGTTTGTTGGACGCAGCCGTGGCGGTGTCTGCCGTGTTTTTGCCTGAGAACATCAACGTGGTCTCGACCAACGGCCAATTGGCTGAGAGCAAATTTATTTACAAAGCCTCGCCCGAGTTCTACCGCCGCAACGGTGGCAGCGACCCTGTGGCCCGCTTGCACCAAGCCACCAAAGGCATTTACCGCACCGTGCCTTTGGTCGTGCTGGTCAACGAAGGCTCGGCCTCGGCCAGCGAAATCGTGGCCGGTGCTTTGCAAGACCACAAGCGCGCCACCATCATGGGCAGCCAGACCTTTGGCAAAGGCTCGGTGCAAACCGTGCGCCAGCTGGGTCCCGACACAGCTTTGAAAATCACCACGGCGCGTTACTACACGCCAAGTGGCCGCAGCATCCAAGCCAAGGGTATCGTGCCTGATGTGTTGCTCGATGACACCGTCGAAGGCAGCCCTTACGCCATCCTGCGCATGCGTGAAGCTGATTTGGACAAACACTTGGAAAGCGGCCAAGGCAAAGACACCAAAGACGTGGCCAAGGAAAAAGAAAAAGAGAAGGCCCGCGAAGAAGCCATGAAGCGTTTGGAAGAAGAATCCAAGAAGCCAAACAGCGAGCGTCGCCCACCTGAGTTTGGCAGCGACAAAGACTTTCAACTCGAGCAAGCCTTGAAGCGCCTCAAAGGTCAACCTGTGTTGGCCAGCAAGACGCAAAGCGAGCGTCCTGCTGAGAAAAAAGAGAAATAACTCGACTGAGTTTGCGGTGAACGACGACCAGCTGCTGCGCTATTCGCGCCACATCTTGCTTGACGATGTGGGCATCGAAGGCCAGCAGCGCTTGGTTGACAGCCACGTGCTGGTGGTGGGCGCAGGTGGTTTGGGCTCTCCGGTGGCGTTGTACCTAGCAGCCAGCGGCGTGGGTCACATCACGATTGCTGACCACGACGTGGTGGACCTCACCAACCTGCAACGCCAAATCGCCCACACCACCGCCCGTGTGGGCCACCCAAAAGTAGAGTCAGCCTCGCAAGCCATGCTGGCCCTCAACCCCGAAGTGCGTGTGACCGCACTGGCCCACAAACTAGACGCCGTCCAGCTCAACGCGCTGGTGCCCACCGTGCAAGTGGTGGTGGACTGCTGCGACAACTTCGAAACCCGCCAAGCCGTGAACGCCGCGTGTGTGAAGCACCGAGTGCCGCTGGTGTCGGGCGCAGCCATTCGCATGGATGGCCAGCTGGCGGTGTACGACACACGCGATGACAAATCGCCCTGCTACGCCTGCATCTTCCCGCCCGATCAAGCGCCTGAAGAAGTGCTGTGCTCCACCATGGGTGTGCTCGCACCGCTGGTGGGCGTGATTGGCACCATGCAAGCCATGGAAACGGTCAAGCTCATCACAGGCATGGGCTCGCGCCTAACAGGTCGCCTGCAAATGCTGGATGGCCGTGGCATGGAATGGAGCGAAGTGCGCTTGCAACGCAACGTGCGCTGCCCTGTGTGCGGCGACGAGCACTGAGCAACGCTAGCCTCAATGCGGCGCATCGGGTGTGGGCAAATGACATGACCCAAACCTTTTCCTGAACCACCTCGGCTGCAAAGCTCGCCCATCCGAGAACAAACCTAGGTGCTGCGTTTGCGCTTGCAGCTGCAGTGCCTCATACGGGCCTGCGTTGTTTTTGTAGCTGTACGACCACGCATAACCCTGCCCCACCATCCACGCGCCCACATCGTTGCCTTGGCGTGTGAGCTGCCCCAGCAAACGGCCATAACTGTCGCGTGTGCGGGCACGCACCTCCACCACTTGGCTTTGCAGCGCGGCGTGCAATGCCGCGCGTGACTGTGGCCCCCACGGTTGGCAAATCTCGGGCGCGTCGATGCCCAGCAGCCGCACCTTGTGTGCCTCGCCACCTTGCAGCGGTTGCACCCACACGGTGTCGCCATCGCTCACGTGCGTGACGATGCCGGGCCAAGCCCACGCACAGCCACACCACCACATCAATAAACAAGCAAAACCGCGCATGGGCTGTATTGTGCAAACCGCAGCCAACAAGAATGCGAGCTGCCGTTACGATTCAGGCATGTTTCGTATTCAACACGTCTTGCCATTTTTAAACTGGCCTCGCCCCACACGTGAGATGCTCCAGAGCGAAGCCTTCGCGGGCCTGAGCGTGGGCCTCATGGTCATTCCGCAAGGCGTGGCGTATGCGGCGTTGGCGGGCATGCCACTCATCACCGGTATTTACGCCTCGCTGTTGCCTGCATTGGTGGCGGTGCTGTTCAGTGCGTCACCGCGTTTGTCGGTGGGGCCAACGGCGTTGACGTCTATCCTGATTGCGGCCTCGCTCAGCGGCATGGCAGCGCCTGGCAGTGCCGAATGGATCAACCTCACGGTGTGGTTGTCGCTCATGACGGGCTTGCTGCAAGTGGTATTGGGCTTTGCGCGTTTTGGCTGGCTGCTGAACTTGGTCAGCTCACCGGTGTTGATGGCGTTCACGCAAGGCGCGGGCGTACTCATCATCTCGTCGCAGTTGCCTGCGTTGTTGGGTTTTCAACATGGCTGGTCCACCCTGCTGACTGGCACGGGTATGGACTGGGCCAGCTTGGCATTTGGTTTGGTCACCTTGGTGCTGCTGGTGTTGGCGCGGCGCTGGCGACCCACATTCCCCACCGTGTTGGTGGTGGTGCTGGGTGCGGCGGGCGGCAGCTGGGCGTTGGGGCTAGCCGCATCAGGCACAGCCGTGGTGGGCGCGTTGCCCCAAGGCTTGCCTGCGTTGTTTGTGCCCAGCGTCATTGAGTGGGAAGTGTTCAAGCAGTTGGTGCTGCCCACTTTGGTCATCACGTTGGTGAGCTTTTTAGAAACTGCCTCCAGCGCCAAGGTCGATAACGACCGCAGCGGCAAACGCTGGGACCAAGACCAAGACTTGATTGGCCAAGGCTTGGCCAAAGTGGCCTCGGGTTTGTGCGGAGCGTTTCCCACCAGCTCGTCGTTCAGCCGCTCGGCGCTCAACTTGTATGCAGGCGCGCAGTCGGCATGGGCCACCATTTTTTCGGTGGCGGTGATTTTGGTCATCCTCTTGTTCTTCACCGCGGTGTTGCAGCCTGTGCCGCAGTCGGTGCTGGCGGCTATTGTGGTGACGGCGGTACTGGGGCTCATCAAACCGCGCGCATTTGTGCAGCTATACAAAATCAACCGCGTTGAAGCGGCCACGGCGGTGGTGACCTTTGTCATCACGCTGCTCTCGGCCCCGCGTTTGTATTGGGGCGTGCTGGCCGGTGTGGTGATGGGTCTGAGCCACTTTTTGCACACGCGCTTGCACCCGCGCATCATTGAAGTGGGCCTGCACGCCGACGGCAGCCTGCGCGATCGCCACCTGTGGAAACTGCCTCCCTTGGCCCCTCACCTCTACGCCTTGCGCATGGACGCCGAGTTGGACTTTGCCGCCGCCAGCACCCTAGAGCGCGCCGTGATGGAGCACCTAGGCCAGCACCCCAACGTAGCCCATGTGTGCCTGTTTGCACTGCCCATCAACCGCATCGACGCCACGGGCGTGGAGAGCCTCGCCAAGCTAGAAGCCATGCTGCGCGAGCGCGGCATCAGCCTGCACATCAGCGGCATGAAGCTACCGGTAGAAACTGTGCTGCGCCGTGCAGGTTGCCTGCAAGCGCATGCGGGGCTGCACCTGTATCGCACGGATGTAGAAGCGATTCAGCAACTGCGGCAACTGGAGGCGTTGCCTGCGGATATGGGCTGGTGTATTTAATTGAATAGAGACTAGCAGCTCGGCACGTTTATTACGTCTATTAGCGATACAACTGTTATTTTTCGATCCAAGCTGAATCTACTGCATCTGCAATATCTGAAAATATGCTACCACTCATAGGGGCACAACCTTCTGAATATCCTGCACCATTGATATTCAAAACAGTTTCGTTAGTTTTTGAATCCACGAGATCAGTACTGATGTGGTGGAACTTATAGCCACCACCGAAGCATCGATTTGCCCAATCGTAGGGGGCGAAACCGTCAATTACCAAAATATAACGGGCTTCTGCTTCGTTAAACAACTCTGTTCTTGAATTTGAAACTTTTTCAACAACACGAGTCCGTGAACTTGAACGTAATACTTTGAATCCTTTTTGCTTGAGTCTGTTTTGAACTTCAATAACCCAAGGCGCACTTGGTGCTTGTAACGCAATTACTCTAGGGCCTTCAATTTTTGAATCCGTTGCTTTAACAACGTTACCTGTTGCACACCCCACCAAAAGCAACATTACGAACACACCAAAAATCCGATTCATATTTGCAACTTTTCATAATTAATAAACTGTTTCAACTTTAATTCATTCAAGCATCATTTATAAATATACTGTATAAAAATACAGTATATTGAGGGCTGTATTTTCATAAGTTCCTATGCTCCGCTCCCTATTCGTTGACTTCAACAGCTACTTCGCCTCGGTTGAACAACAGCTCAACCCCGCGCTGCGCGGGCGACCTGTGGGCGTGGTGCCGGTGCTGGCCGAAACGTCGTGCTGCATTGCCGCCAGTTACGAGGCTAAGGCGCTGGGCATTGGCACAGGCACGGGTGTGGCCGAGGCGCGGCGGCTGTGCCCCGACATTGCCATCGTGCTGGCCGACCACGCCAAGTATGTCGAGATGCACCACCGCGCCGTGGCGGTGGTAGACACGCTGGCACCCGTGCGCCAAGTGCTGTCGATTGACGAGATGGAGTGCGAGCTAACGGGCCGCTGGCAACAGCGCGAGCGTGCGGTGGGGCTGGCCGAGCGCATCAAGGCCGAGGTGGTGGCGCAGCTGGGCGAATGTATGCGCACATCAGTCGGCATTGCGCCCAACACGCTGCTGGCCAAGCTGGCGTCGAACATGCAAAAGCCCGATGGGCTGACGGTGATTGAGGCGCACGAGCTGCCGCAACATTTGTATGGGCTCAAGCCCAAGGCGATCAACGGCATTGGCCCGCGCATGGTGCAGCGGCTAGAGCGCTGCGGCATTCACACGATGGAACAGCTGTATGCCGCGCCCCGTGAGCTGCTGCGCACGGCATGGGGTGGTGTGGCAGGGGCCGAGATGTACGACAAGCTGCGCGGCCAGTGGTATGGCCCGCGTGAGACGGTGGCCAAGTCGCTGGGCCACTCGCACGTGCTGCCGCCCGACCTGCGCAACCCCGCAGGCGCGTTTGCGGTGCTCAACCGCCTGACGCAAAAAGCGGCCATGCGCCTGCGCAAACAAAACGTGTACGCCACCAGCATGAGCGTGCATGTGCGTTGCCGCCACGGGTACGGCAGCAACCGTGGGCAGCGCATGGGCGACGACCGCGCCGCACACATTGGCGAAACCCAAGACACCGCGTTTTTGCTGCACACGCTAGAACAGCTATGGCACAGCGGCTTGCACTTGCTGGCTCATCCGGTCACCGTGGGTGTTCAGCTGCATGGCTTGATTGAAGCGGGCCAGCACACGGGAGATTTGTTTGGGTTTGATGAAACAGCAGCCGATGCAAAAGGCACATCTGGCACAGGCAAAAATCCCGAAGCCGTGGGCTCGTTGTCGGCTCGTACTGCCCAAAAAATCGAACCCGTACGCGACCGCCGCAGACTGCTGGCCGCCATCGACACGCTCAACGACAAACATGGCAAAAACACGGTCTACTTCGCCAGCGCTCAAGCTGGGCTAGACCACGCGCCCATGCGGATTGCATTCAATCGAATTCCTGATTTGGAGTCGGAACGTTAACGGTTTGCAACAACAGCCAATACAGCCGCAGGTGATTGATGGGCAATCGCCAACAAAGTACGAGCCGCACCGCTGGGCTGCTTACGACCTTGCTCCCAGCCTTGAAGCGTTCGTACAGACACGCCAAGTAGCGAAGCAAACTGCGACTGAGACAGGCCAGTTTTTTTACGTGCCTCAATGGCCTCGGAGTAAACGACACGACCTTGTCCGGCCTTCATTTCACGTATGGACTGAAGCAACTCTGCACCAAGGTCGCGTTCGGCCTCAAAGGCTTCAAGCGCTTTTCCTGATAACGGTTTAGTTTTCGAGGGCACGGCGAATCTCCTTCAAGATAGGGCCAGTGAGGTTGTCTATTTTGGCCTTGGCATACAGAGTGAGCAATATCAGCTCACCTTGCGCGGTGCGGGTGAAGTAGATAACACGCACGCCACCCGATTTACCTATTCCTGCTTTTCCCCACCGCACCTTGCGCAAGCCACCGGAATCTGGGATTACATCGCCTGCATTGGGATGAACCGAGATGTAGGCAGCAAACACGCCACGCTCTTCTTCAGTCCAGTAATGCGGCCACTGCTTTTGGAACAACGGCGTTTCGATGACGGTGAGCATGGTAACTATACTCCTAAGGCGTACACCCGTCAAATGACGACGTCCCAGCAATATAACAACTACCCAGAATTAATGAGTACTTAAGAATTTATCAATGAAGCCGTGACGATCCACCCCTCCAGCGGATCGCACTCAGGCAACCCGTATTGCGCATGCCCCGCCTCATGCTGCGCTTGCGCCCACGCGGCTTGCACCATGCACAACACGGCGTCGAGGCTGTCGCCGGATGCGTCGTCGACCAAGGTGTCGTGTTGGGCATGGGTGAGTTTGAGGCGCAGGCCCAAGCGGGTTTGGCCTACCTCCAAAGCTTGCAGCAGTTGCTTGCGCGCGATCAAACGCTCGGGCGTTTGTTTGGCTTTGTCGTCGCTTTTGTAGCTGGTGTTGCCGATTAACTCACGTGCCAGCAAGCCGGGGTAGGCTTCGAGCGCGATGCGCAATGGCTGAGACGGTTCAGCAGCAGGCACGTGCAAGCGCGGCAACGTGATGCCTGCCTCAATCAACAACGGCACACCCGCGTGCAGCATGTAGGCCACAGGTGGGTTCACCCATTTCATCGATGGGCTAGACCCCGCAGGGGCATCGGTGGCGCGATGGGCAAATTTGCCGCCCACGGGGCGCGCATCGCAAAATGCTTTGAAGGTGTCGCGTATCTCGGCACGGCTGAGTGCGGCGTAGTGCTGCATGCAGGGCAACCAGTCGGTGGGCCAGCGCAGGTATTCGACCAATTCGCGCGATAAACCGAAAGGCAAATCAAAACCACCCACCCATGTTTGCGGAAGTTTCAGCCAATCGGCAAAAGATACCAGGGTATCAAACCGCAGCAGGCTTTGCAGCTGAACACGTCCGGCTTTGGCATGGCCGACAGCCACGACGATGGGTTTGCGTTTGGTGGGGCTGCTGCTGAAGTCGCAGCCAATGAGGTTCATGCCAAATGAATTGGGCTCTGACCCCAATTAGGCGCGGCCGATGATCGACGCGGTGGCCATCAGTTCTTCGAGCAGCGCAAATGACACTTGGCCCGACACGCCGTAGGGGTCGAGTTCGGGTGTTTCAGAGTACTTCAACACGATGGAGGGGTTGAGTTTGTCCAAGCGCACTTGGCCCATGGTCCAACCACCAAAGCGGCGTTCGGTGATTTCTTCATAGGCCAACACCACCACGTCTTTGTGGCGTGGGTCTTTGACGATGTGGGTGTAGAGCGCATTCACTTGGTTGCGGCCACCTTCGATGGCTTGCAAATAAATGCCACCGCCGTAGCACAGCACGCCGGTAATGCCGTTGCTGAGGTTGTGCTCGCGAGAGCTGGCCAAGATGGATTCGGTTTGCTCTGGGGTTTCGGGGTGAACGGAGCGGCTCACATACAACAGACGAACGAGCATGGCATCAACCTTTAGGAATCAGAGACAAAAATTCGCGACGCAAGTTGGGGTCTTTCAAGAAAGCACCGCGCATGACCGAGTTGATCATCTTGCTGTCCATGTCTTTCACGCCACGCCATGACATGCAGAAATGGCTGGCTTCCATCACGATGGCCAAGCCATCGGGTTGGGTTTTTTCTTGAATCAAGTCAGCCAGTTGCACCACGGCTTCTTCTTGAATTTGGGGGCGGCCCATGACCCATTCGGCCAAACGGGCGTACTTGGACAAGCCAATCACGTTGGTGCGCTCGTTGGGCAACACGCCAATCCAAATCTTGCCAATGACAGGGCAAAAGTGGTGGCTGCACGCGCTGCGCACGGTGATGGGGCCGACGATCATCAGCTCGTTCAGGTGCTCGGCGTTGGGGAATTCGGTGATGGCCGGGGCTTTGACGTAGCGGCCTTTGAAGACTTCTTGCAAGTACATCTTGGCCACGCGACGGGCGGTGTCGCCGGTGTTGTGGTCGTGCTCAGTGTCAATCACCAAGCTGTCGAGCACGCCTTGCATCTTGACTTCGACTTCGTCGAGCAAGGCTTCCAGTTCACCAGGTTGGATGAACTCGGCGATGTTGTCGTTGGAGTGAAAACGCTTGCGGGAAGCGGCAATGCGCTCGCGAATCTTGACAGAAACCGGCGTGCCTTCGAAGTTGTCTTTTGCAGTCATAGGGATGATGGTATCAGCGAAGCAAAAACCTTACGCCAAGGGCTTACTCAGTAGCGTTTGCCCGTCAAAAACACGCCAAAGCGCAACACGGCCGAGGCCAATGCGTCCACCGCACGTTCGCGCCAGCCACGACTGAGGTAGACATGCGGGTCTACGCGGGCAGCGCCTTGCTCAATCGCCGACACCAAACTGGCCTGCAAGGCCTGAGCCATCTGGGCGTCGTGCGCCACCACATTGGCTTCACGTGCCAGCAACAAGCTGAAAGGATCAAGGTTGGACGAGCCTACGGTGAGCCACTTGCCATCGATCACGGCCACTTTGGCATGCAGATAGCTGGCGTGGTATTCGTAAATTTCTACCCCAGCGGCCATGAGCTGGCCATACAACTGGCGTGCCGCGCGGTAAGGCAAGTAGTATTCATACTGCCCCTGCAACAACAAGCGCACGCGCACACCGCGGCGTGCAGCCATGAGCAACGCACGACGCAAACGCAAACCTGGGAAAAAATAGGCGCTGGCCACGACGATGTCGTGCCGCGCTGCACCAATGGCTTTGCGATACGTGCGCTCAATGTGCGCGCGGTGGCGCACGTTGTCACGCAAGACCAATTGAGTTTCGCCACGCACGGGCAAATGCAAACGCTGCTTGGCCCCCCGAAGCGCATCCAACGCACTGCCTAAATCTTGGCTTCGCAATTCCCGCACAGCTTCAATGCGCGACCACAGCTGCGCCATGGTGGCACGCGCTGCAAGCACCAAGGGGCCACGCACGCTGACGGCATAGTCAAGCCTTGGGGCTTTCAACAAGCCTTGCACATGCGGGTCGAGGTAATCGTCCAAGATATTGATGCCACCGCAAAACGCCACGGTGGTGTCCACCACACACAGCTTGCGGTGCAAACGCCGCCAGCGGCTGGGCAGCCAAAAGCCAAGGCCGACAGCCGGTGCATACACACGCACTTGCACGCCGACTTGCGCAAACTGATCAGCCCACATCGCAGGCAACTCGCCCGTGCCGATGCCATCGACCACCACACACACACGCACGCCACGTTGTGCTGCGCGCATGAGGGCATGCGCCACATCGGTACCAGCGCCTGCAAAAGCAAAAATATAGGTTTCCAGCAGCACTTCGTGCTGCGCTGCATCCATGGCCACGACCATGGCCGCAAACAAATCCACACCGCCTGTCAACAAGCGCATCTCGTGCGAATGTGCGCGCGCTTGGTTCATGGCGCGTCCCACGCAAATTCGACCAGCAGGGGTGAGTGGTCAGACATGCGGCCCCAAATCGGGCCACGCGGCACATGCGTGCTCACGCGATGCACGCCACGCGCATACACATGGTCGAGCTGCACCAAGGGCAAGCGGGAAGGGTACGTGGGGTACTGCTTACCTGCATTGGTGTGCAAGCCCACGGTGGCCATCATGCGCGACACAGCGCTGCCCCAATCGTTGAAATCGCCCGCCACCAACAAGGGCGCATCAGCAGGAATTTCCCGCTCAATGAAATCATGCAGCTGCTGTGTTTGGCGCAAGCGGCTGCCAGGCAAAAGCCCAAGGTGAATGACGATGACGTGCACCTCGCGCGCTTGCATTTGCAAGGTCACGTGCAGCAAACCCCGTTGCTCCAAACGGTGGTCAGACATGTCTTCGTGGCGATGCTCCAACACGGGCCAGCGACTGAGCAAGGCGTTGCCATGCTCGCCATGTTTGGTGATGGCGTTGGTACGGTACACAGGCGTGTAGCCCTCGGGCGCCAAAAAATCAGCTTGGCCCTGATCTGGCCAATGTTTGAAGCGGCGGGCTTGCTGGCGATTGAATGCACGCACTTCTTGCAAGCAAACGATGTCCGCATCGAACTGCTCGACCGCATGGCCGAGGTTGTGTATCTCTAAACGACGCGCAGGGCCTAAACCTTGCACGCCTTTGTGGATGTTGTAAGTGGCAACTTTGAATGTTTTCATCTTCAGCGCATTAGTGTGCCTCAACATCACAGCTTGCCCGCATGCGCGCTCTATGATGCCGCCATGCTCACCCCACTAGACAATTTGCCCACATGGCGCGCCGAAAGCGGCGCAGCCGCCCCACGCCGTGTGGTGCCCGCTGACGACACGATGTCCGCCGATACCGCCTACCGACTCGCTTGCGAGGGCACAGGCCTGTTGTGGCAAGGTGACTTTCACAACGCGCGCCAACTGCTGCAAGCCTTGGCACGCCGCACCGAGCGAAAGCCTAAAAAAAGCAAAAAGCCAGAGCCTGACATCGCACCTGTGCAAGCCTTCAACCTGCACCGCCAAGCCTTGGGCCAACGTGCCCGCATCTTGGCGATGGTCATCGTGCCCATGGAGGGCGACTACAGCATCCCTTTGCGCCGCGCACCTGATTTGAAACAAGCCTGCACCGAAGCGTGGGGGCCAGCCAACGGCGAAGCCTGCATGGTGTCGCTGCGCGAACTGCTGGGTGTCGTAGGCGCGCACGAGTGGCGCAAAAAAGGCGTGGAAATTACGGCCTTGGGTGAAGCGCCCAACAACCGCATCTACCCACACTACGGTGTGTTTTCGCCCGTGCGCGGCGAGTATGTGGACCTCGTAGCCAACACCCCCATCAAAGACAAATCGCTCGCGTTTGACATTGGCGTGGGCACAGGCGTGTTGTCTGCAGTATTAGCCAAGCGCGGCGTGCAACACATCGTCGCCACCGACCAAGACCCACGCGCCCTCACCTGCGCGCGCGAGAACCTGCAACGCTTGCAGCGCATCGACAAAGTGGAGTTGGTGCAAACCGATTTATTCCCCAAAGGCCAAGCGCCTTTGGTGGTGTGCAACCCACCGTGGGTACCTGCACGTCCCAGCTCACCCATCGAGCATGCGGTGTATGACGAAGGCAGCCGCATGCTGCGTGGGTTCTTAAGCGGCTTGCGTGAGCACTTAACACCCAATGGCGAAGGATGGCTCATCTTGTCAGACTTGGCCGAACATTTGGGGCTGCGCACGCGTGAAGAACTGTTGTGTTGGATCAGCGAAGCTGGGTTGAAGCTGGTGGACCGCCATGACATCAAGCCGCGTCACGGCAAAGCCACCGACGAGACTGACCCGTTACATGCCGCGCGGGCCAAAGAAGTTACTTCTTTATGGCGCCTAGCAGCTGCTTGATCAAACCCAGTAACCCCACGCGCGGCTGAACTGACGGCTGGGCAGGCGCAGCCTGTGGTTGTGGCACAGGCTCTGGTTCAACCACGGGCTCTGGCAAGGCTTGCGGCGTGACAGCAGGCGTGTCTAGGGGAATACTCATTTGCACGGCTTGTGGCGCTGACATCTTGCGCACAGGGGTAGCGGGGATAGATGCCACCACAGGCAGATTGAGCGACTGCAACACAAACTGATTCACCATGGCATTGAACGGCACAGGGTGCGCAGCGCCTGCTACTTCGAGCACCTGCGCCTTAGGAAATTCACGCTGCAACAGTTTGACTTGCTGGTCTGTGCACACACCCGAGTCGCTACCGTGCATCAATCGCACAGGGCCTTTGAAGTCGCTGATCAAGTGACCAAACTTCATGCCCTTCCAATCCTTGCGATATGACAAGTCAAAGTGCGAGGGTGACTGCACAGCCAGCACAGCACCGATGCTCACGTTGAATTTATCAGCCATCTCTTCAGGCGTCGGCAAACGGCCTGCTTTTTTCATGCCGTCGTACAAACCATAGATGGACATCCACGGCAACTCCAAACCAATGTCGTTGAAGAACAAACCTCGGATGTGATTGCTTTCTTCATGCGCCAGATACATGGCCAAGATACCGCCCATGCTGGTGCCCAGCACCTCGATGTGCGGCACAGGTTTGCCATCCGGCATCAGCGTGTGGCGAATGAAATGCACGATGTCTTCTAAGTACACCTGCATGGTGTAGCCCTTGTCGCCCGGCATAGGGCTGGAGTCACCACGGCCACACAAATCAAGACTGATCACGCGTAAGCCTTGCAAACCATCAGCGGCTTGTAGCAGCGGGTCAAAGGTGGCTCGGGTTTCTAGCAAGCCCGGCAAGCACAACAACACATGCGCGCTGTTGACATCACCCACAGCGCTATAAGCCACGTGGCGATTGGCTTTGGGCAAATGAAATTCAAGAGAGGGAAATTTAGAAACTGTCATAGGTATTCGTTCATCCTAGCCCATTGGTATTGAAGAAATAAAACAACCACTTTCATGTTTAAAAATACGCCAAAGATTGAATACGATTGAACGATGTCTGCACCATGCCTCATCCAAATCAAGCACTTGACGTTCGGCCCGATTCAAGACCTCTCGTTCACATGGTCCCCTGGCGTGAGCTGGGTGTGTGGCGATGAAGGGAAAGGAAAAACCACCCTGCTGCGCTTACTGGCAGACGATGTGCAACCTACAACAGGCCAGGTGGTGAGGTCCGCAGGTGGCGTGTTTTGGGTCGATCTACAAAACCCCGCCCACGACGCCACCACCGTGCAAGCGTGTTGGGATGCTTTGCGCATCCAGTATCCCCATTGGAACCAAGCCCTGTTGCAAGACTTGGCCGAAGAACTGGACATGACACAGCACTTGGAGAAACGTCTCAACATGCTCTCGACAGGCAGTCGCCGCAAGGTGATGGTGATCGCTGCTTTGGCATCGGGTGCAACGGTGACGCTGCTAGACCAACCGTTTGCAGCGCTTGACCTAGCGTCTATTCACATCATCAAAGAATATTTGCATGAAGCGGCCGAACACCCGAGTCGCGCGTGGATCGTGGCTGATTACGAAGCACCCAACGATTTACCACTGGCCAGCGTGCTCAACTTAGACGAACCGCGATAAAACGCAGACATGAAAAAAGGCTCCCGAGGGAGCCTTTTTCGTTTGCACCGAAGTGCGACTGAGCCAATGGTTTAAGCCTTGGCTGCATCCAAATTGCGCAAGCGAATGTGCAACTCGCGCAACTGTTTCTCGTCCACAGGGCTAGGTGCTTGGGTGAGCAAACACTGAGCGCGTTGTGTCTTGGGGAAGGCAATCACGTCGCGGATCGACTCGGCACCGGTCATGAGCGTGACGATGCGGTCCAGACCGAAAGCCAAGCCACCGTGCGGAGGCGCGCCGTATTGCAAGGCGTCGAGCAAGAAGCCGAACTTGAGTTGGGCTTCTTCAGGCGTGATCTTCAAAGCGTCAAACACTTTTTGCTGCACGTCAGCGCGGTGGATACGCACCGAGCCGCCGCCCATTTCCCAGCCGTTCAACACCATGTCGTAGCCCTTGGAGATGCACTTCTCGGGCGCGGTGACCATCCAGTCTTCGTGGCCGTCTTTGGGCGCAGTAAAGGGGTGGTGCACAGCCGTGTAGCGCTGGCTTTCGTCGTCGAACTCGAACATCGGGAAGTCGACCACCCACATCGGAGCCCAACGATCTTCGAACAGGCCGTTTTTCTTGCCGAACTCGCTGTGGCCGATCTTGATGCGCAGGGCACCGATGGCGTCGTTGACCACTTTGGCCTTGTCGGCACCAAAGAAAATCAGGTCGCCGTTTTGTGCGCCTGAACGCTCCAGCACAGCATTGAGTGCCGCGTCGTGGATGTTCTTGACGATGGGTGACTGCAAACCGTCACGGCCTTTGGACAGGTCGTTGACGCGGATGTAGGCCAAGCCCTTGGCACCGTAAATCTTGACGAACTCGGTGTAGGCGTCGATCTCGCCACGGCTGATGCCGCCGCCTTCGACCGAACCATTCGGCACGCGCAGGGCCACCACACGGCCGCCCTTCATGTTGGCCGCGCCCGAGAAGACCTTGAAGTCCACATCGCCCATGACGTCGGTCACTTCGGTGAACTGCAATTTCACGCGCAGGTCGGGCTTGTCAGAGCCATAGATGTGCATGGCGTCTTGGTAGGTCATGACCGGGAACTCGCCGAGGTCCACGCCGATGGTGTTGGTGAACACGCGCTTGATCATGCCCTGGAACATGTCGCGGATTTCTTCCTCGCTCAAGAACGAGGTTTCAATATCAATCTGGGTGAATTCAGGCTGGCGGTCTGCGCGCAAGTCTTCGTCGCGGAAGCACTTGGTGATTTGGTAGTAACGGTCATAGCCCGCCACCATCAAGAGCTGCTTGAACAACTGAGGCGACTGAGGCAAGGCGAAGAAGTGACCGTCATGCACGCGGCTGGGCACGAGGTAGTCGCGCGCGCCTTCGGGCGTGCTCTTGGTGAGCATGGGAGTCTCGATGTCTACAAAGCCGTTTTCATCGAGGTACTTGCGCACTTCCATCGACACTTTGTAACGCAGCATCAAGTTGTTTTGCATGTACGGACGGCGCAGGTCGAGCACGCGGTGTGTGAGACGCGTGGTCTCAGACAAGTTGTCGTCGTCGATTTGGAACGGTGGCGTGACCGACTCGTTCAACACGATGAGTTCGTGGCACAGCACTTCGATCTTGCCGCTCTTCAAACCTTCGTTGGTCGTGCCATCTGGGCGTGCGCGCACCAAGCCTTTGACTTGGATACAAAACTCATTGCGCACGTCTTCAGCGATCTTGAACATCTCAGGACGGTCTGGGTCGCACACCACTTGCACGTAGCCTTCGCGGTCACGCAAGTCGATGAAGATCACGCCGCCGTGGTCACGGCGACGGTTGACCCAGCCGCACAGGCTCACGGTTTGGCCATTGAGGGCTTCGGTCACGAGACCGCAATAGTGGGAACGCATTGCCATTTTTATTTTCTCTTTTCTTCAATTACGGCGGTGCCGGGGGAAACAGCACCCATGGAAATCACATACGTCAACGCTTCGTCAACGCTCATCTCAAGCTCAATCACGTCGGCACGGGGCACGACCAAGAAAAAACCGCTGGTGGGGTTCGGCGTGGTGGGCACGTAAACGCTCAGGTGCTCACCCGTCAATTTGTCAGCCACTTCGCCCACAGGCGCACCGGTTTGAAACGCAATCGTCCACATGCCCGCATGGGGGTATTGCACCAACAAGGCTTGGCGAAATGCATTGCCGTTGCTGGAAAACAAGGTGTCAGACACTTTTTTAACGCTGGTGTAAATCGACTTGACGATTGGGATGTGGGTGAACAACTTGTCCCACTGCTTGACCCACCAACGGCCCGCCACGTTGGAGACCAACGCGCCCGTGACCAACAAGCCCACCAACACCAGCACCACGCCCAAGCCCGTCATTTGACGCAAAGACGTGAGCGTGTCGTGCGACACCAAAGGACCAATCGTGCCGAGGAACATACCGTCCATGACACCCACGAGCCAAGTCAGCACCCAGACCGTGATGGCCAAGGGTGTCCAGACCAAGAGGCCTGCGAGCAGGTATTTTTTAATCGGCATGAGAAACCTCGTGGTGTTGAAAAATCAGTGGCAAGCGCAACCGCCACCGCAGCTGGCTGGAGGTGTGCTGGTTGCCGTGTCAGAACTGGCTGCCGAAGTCGTGTCGCTGGCAGTAGCGCCACCAGCCACAGACGCAGGGGCAGGGGCAGACGCGGGGGCAGATGTGCCACCCGAGCCGCCTTTGAAATCGGTGGCGTACCAACCCGAGCCTTTGAGCTGAAAGCCCGCAGCCGTGAGTTGTTTGGAAAACGTGGGTTTGCCGCACTCTGGACAATCTGTCAGTGGGGCATCCGCAATTTTTTGCAGCACGTCCTTGGCATGGCCGCAGGACCCGCATTTGTAGGCATAAATGGGCATGGCTAGGAGGGTTCGGTAAAACCCTGAATTATAGGCGCCTAGCCCCTATTTCAAGGGCCCAACCACCTGATCCGCCCTCTTTGACGCGCTAGCCGCTCGCCTTAGGCTGCGCCCACCAGTTTGTGGTGGCTGGCGTGAGCATTGCGAATGGCTTGTGGCCCCAAAGAACCCACCAACATGCCCGTCAAACTGGCCAACACACCTGCCAATTGCGCCGGAAACTCATCGCCCGCAGGCGTGGCCAAGAACAAGCCCCAGGTCAGCAAGCCCAACACCAAGGCAAAGATGGCGCCTTGCGTGGTGGCGCGCTTCCAGTACAGGCCAAACGTCAGTGGCACAAAAGCGCCCACCAGCGGCACCTGGTACGCGCCCGACACCATTTCATAAATAGACGTGCCCTGCATGCGAATGGCATAGCACAACACCAACACACTGAACACCAACACCGTCACGCGCATGGCACGCAGCTCTTGTTGGTCACTTTGGTGCGGGTGAAATTGACGCCAAATGTTTTCGGTGAACGTCACACTAGGCGCCAGCAAGGTGGCGGACGCACATGACTTGATGGCCGACAGCAACGCGCCAAAGAACAACACCTGCATGACAAACGGCATGTGCGTCATCACCAAAGTGGGCAACACTTTTTGCGGGTCATCGGCCATCAACGCGGCCGCTTGCTCAGGCATGATGATCATGGCGCTGACCACCAAAAACATGGGCACAAACGCAAACAAGATGTAGCAAATGCCGCCAATCACAGGGCCATGCGTGGCCGCCTTGATGCTGTTGGCCGACATGACGCGCTGAAACACGTCTTGCTGCGGAATCGACCCCAGCATGATGGTGATGGCCGAGGCAAAGAAGAACAAGACATCTTTGGTGTTGGGTTCGGGCCAGAACTTGAACATGTCTTGGCTGATCGCCAACGCAATCACCTTGTCCGCACCACCGGCCTGCCCTGCGGCAAACACGGCCAAGATGGAAAGGCCCACCACCAAGATGATCATCTGAATGAAGTCGGTGATGGCCACCGACCACATGCCGCCAAACAAGGTGTAGGCCAAGATAGACACCACGCCAATGACCATGCCCAGCTCCATGCTGACCACGCCGTCCGACAACAGGTTGAACACCAAGCCCAACGCCGTGACTTGCGCCGACACCCAACCAAGGTAGCTGACCATGATGATGAGCGAGCACACCACTTCCACCGTGCGGCCATAGCGTTCGCGGAAGTAGTCGCTGATGGTGAGCAGCGTCATGCGGTAGAGCTTGCCCGCGAAAAACAGGCCCACAAAGATGAGACAAAAACCTGCGCCAAATGGGTCTTCCACCACACCGTGCAAACCACCGTTCACAAACTTGGCGGGAATGCCCAGCACCGTTTCTGAGCCAAACCACGTGGCAAACGTGGTGGTGACGATCATGGCCATCGGCAGGTGCCGACCTGCGATGGCGAAGTCAGCCGAGTTTTGAACGCGCTTGGCCGCCATCAAACCAATGGCGATGGTGACCAGCAAATAGACGATGACGAGTGTGAGCAGCACGGGTCAACTCCGCAAGATGATTAAAAGTAGGGGTGCAGACGCACAAACATCTGCATGGCGATCAAGCCAGCCAAGAAACCACCGCCCACCCACATCAGGCGTTGCAGCATGCGGTTGGTGCGGCGTTGCTCTTCGATGAGCTGTTGCAACTGAGTGCTACCGTCGTTTTGACGGTGCTTCAAAAAGTCATGCACCAAGCGCGGCAACTCAGGCAAGAGCTTGGCGTAGCGTGGCGCTTCGGCCACCAATTGGTCCCACAGCTTCTTGGGGCCCACTTGGTCGAGCATCCATTTTTCCAAGAACGGTTTGGCGGTGCTCCACAAATCCAACTCGGGGTCGAGCTGACGCCCCAAGCCTTCGATGTTGAGCAGCGTTTTTTGCAGCAACACGAGTTGCGGCTGAATCTCCACATTGAAGCGGCGCGAGGTTTGAAACAAACGCATCAGCACCATTCCCAGCGAAATTTCTTTCAACGGGCGGTCAAAGTACGGTTCGCACACAGCGCGAATGGCTGACTCCAACTCATCCACACGCGTGTCGGAGGGCACCCAGCCGGACTCGACGTGCAACTCGGCCACGCGCTTGTAGTCACGGCGGAAAAAGGCGGTGAAGTTTTGCGCCAAGTACTCTTTGTCAAACTCGGTCAACGTGCCCACGATGCCAAAGTCCAGCGAAATGTAGCGACCAAAGGTGGCGGGCTCTAAGCTGACTTGGATGTTGCCGGGATGCATGTCGGCGTGAAAAAAACCATCGCGGAACACTTGGGTGAAAAAGATGGTCACGCCATCGCGTGCGAGCTTCGGAATGTCGACACCCGCAGCACGCAAACGCTCGGTTTGACTGATGGGAACGCCCTTCATGCGCTCCATCACGATGACATCGGTGTGGCAAAAGTCCCAAATCATTTCAGGAATCAACACCAGGTTGAGGCCTTCCATGTTGCGGCGCAGTTGCGCGGCGTTGGCGGCTTCGCGCACGAAGTCAAGTTCGTCGTGCAGGTATTTGTCAAACTCGGCCACCACTTCGCGGGGCTTCAAGCGTTTGCCGTCGGCACTGAGGCGGTCGACCCAACCGGCCATCATGCGCATGAGGCTCAGGTCTTTGTCAATCACGGTCAACATGCCGGGGCGCAGCACTTTGACAGCCACTTCGCGCGTCGCACCGTTGCGGTCTTTGATGACGGCAAAGTGAACTTGCGCGATGGACGCACTGGCCACGGGCTGGTGCGTGAACTCGACAAAAATATCGTTGAGCGGGCGACCAAATGAACGTTCAATGATGGCCACAGCTTCGTTAGACGGGAATGGCGGCACACGGTCTTGCAAACGCGCCAGCTCGTCAGCAATGTCAGGCGGCAGCAAATCGCGGCGGGTGGACAACACTTGGCCAAACTTCACAAAGATGGGGCCAAGGTGCTCCAGCGCTTCACGCAAACGCTGACCGCGAGGCGCCGACAAATCGCGCCCGATGGACACAATGCGCGCCAGCAAACGCAGGCCTGGCTTTTGAAAACTGGTGAGCACCAACTCGTCTAGCCCAAACCGCAAGACGATGAGGACGATGTAAATACCGCGCAGCAAACGGGTCATCATGGCGCGGCCTTCGCGGTTTTTTGTTGCACAAAACTGCGCAGGGCATCGACGATGCGCTTGGCGGTTTGCACCAAGGTATGGGCGGGCGCGTCGCCAATGAGGCGGGCCACGTCTTCTTCGGGGTCCCAGCGCACGTGGTCGAACAACCAATTGACTTCGGCGGCCAACTGCACATCGCCTTCGATGCGAATGGCAGGCTTCTCGCCTTGCAACACGGTCTTGGCCAATTCAAACGGCGAAGGTTCGTTCACACGCAGCACGAGGTCGGCAGCTTTGCCACCTGCATCGGGCGTGATGAATTCCACCAAACCCGCAGGTGTGAACGCGCATTGAAACACTTGGTCGCGCCAACACACTTGCACTTGGCGGCCTTTTTGGCGCTGCAAACGGTCGCGTGCGGCGGGCTCTTGCATGAGCACGTGGTTCAACAAGAGCACCACGCGTTGCTGCACTTCAGCCACCGCCCAAGCGGGTGGGGTGAACGATTGCGGGAAGTCTGTAGGAATTTGGGCGCGCAGCGTGTCTGCTGCGTCGGCCAACCAAGAAAAAGGGGACTGTGTTGCCATAGTCCCCAATTATTCCTTGTTTGGGCGTCCTTCTCGGAGCGCCCTGATTTAACCGGTTTATTGCAAGGCTTGGACGCCCGCAACCAACCAGCCCAAGCTGCCGTCTTTGGGCTTGGTCATGTTCCACACTTCGCGGAACGGTGTAGGACCAGACGATGGCTCTTCACGGATCAGGCCCGAGAACTCGACGCTGGCCATGTAGTTGTTGCCCACGTCTTCAATGCCCAACAGGTGCGCATCGAGCATGACCACATCGGTGTGGTTGACTTGACCATTGGCTGTGGCTTCACGCTCAGCCAATTGGGCTTTGATTTCGTCCAACATGCCGTCCGTCATCATCACGCGCAAGGCGGCGATGTCAGAACGGTCCCACGCTTGCTGCAAGGTCATGAAGTTTTGCTTGGCCGCGTTGACAAAGCCAGCGGCGTCGAAGTCGGCAGGGATGCCCCAAGTTTGGTTACCACCCAAAGCAGAACCAATCATCGAACCACCGCCCACAGGGGCGAAGTCGGTGTGGGTGTCCACAGGGCGAGCTGACGAGTCGTTGCCCACGTTTTTGGGGTTGTACTGAGGCAAGGTGGCGGGGTTGGCGGGAGCGCCAGCACCTTCAAAGGCGTAGGGACTTGGGTTGGCCATTTCAGGTTGGCGGCGACGCATGATGGCACCAATCACCATCATCACAACCAAGGCCAACAAGCCGAACATCAAGAACTGGCCAAACTCAGCACCAAAACCCATCGAGTGAGCCAACCAAGCTAGCCCTAAGCCAGCGGCCAAACCGCCGAGCATGCCGCCCATGCCACCAAAGCGTGAGGGCTGTGCAGGCGCGGGTGCCGCAGGTGCATGCTGAGCAGCGGGCGCGGCGACAGGCGCCGCATTAGGTGCGGGCTTAGTGGCCTCGCGCTGCGTCACGTTGCTGGACTGTTGGCCCATGGACTTGCCACCGCCCAAGCGTTTGGCGGCCTCGGCGTGCATGGTGGCCAATGCCATGGCCACCACAAAAAGGGCTGTTAAAAGTTTTTTCATCTCATCGTCTCCAGTTGTCGTTATTTATCAGCACTTGATTCCAACATGAAGCGCGACCACGCCGGCGCTCATGTTGTGAAAGTCCACATGGCCAAAGCCATTTTGTTTCATGAGGGCTTTCAGCTCCTCTTGACCAGGGTGCATGCGAATGGACTCCGCCAAGTATTGGTAGCTAGACGCATCGCCCGCAATCATCTGACCCAACTTGGGCAAGATGTTGAAGGAGTACCAGTCGTAGGCTTTCTCTAGCGGCTTGGCCACTTTGGAAAACTCCAACACCAGCAGCTTGCCGTTGGGTTTGAGTACACGGCACATTTCTTTGAGGGCCACATCTTTGTGCGTCATGTTGCGCAGACCAAAGGCCACGCTGACCACGTCGAAGTGGTTGTCGGGGAACGGCAGTTTTTCAGCGTCGCACACCAAGGTAGGCAAAACCATGCCGTGGTCGAGCAAACGGTCACGGCCCGTGCGCAACATAGCTTCGTTGATGTCGGTGTGCACCACGCGGCCTGTTTTGCCAACCTTCTTGGCAAAGGCCATCGACAAATCGCCTGTGCCGCCCGCGATGTCGAGCACTTGCGAGCCCTCGCGCAGGTCAGCCACCATGACGGTGTAGCGCTTCCACACGCGATGCAGGCCTGCGGACATGAGGTCGTTCATCACGTCGTATTTGGACGCGACCGAGTCAAACACGCCACGGACGTGCTTGGCTTTTTCTTTCTCGTCAACGGTTTTGAAGCCGAAATGGGTGCTGCTCATAATTTTGTTAATTTTATCAATGTGCGTGACTGCTACAGCCTGCGCCGGCTTTTTCGGGCATGGGGGCGTCGCGTTCAGTGCCCGCCTCTTTGAGGCGGCGTTCGTAGTCAGCCCACAGTTGGTCTTGCTCAGAGCCTAAGAAATACAGGTATTCCCAAGTGAACAAGCCGCTGTCGTGGCCATCGCTGAAGGTGGGTTTGATGGCGTAGTTACCCACGGGCTCTAGGCCTTCGAGGTCGACCAAGCGCTTGCCGGTTTGCAACACCTCTTGGCCGGGGCCGTGTCCCTGAACTTCGGCCGACGGGCTGTAAACGCGCATCAGCTCAAACGGAATGCGAAAACTCGCGCCGTCGGCAAAGCTGACTTCCAACACACGCGAGGCGCCATGCGCCGTGATGTCTTGAGGCGCAGGGGTGTTTTTTTGCAATCCAGCCATAAGGGCTCCTGTTAGACCAACACGCGCTCAATGCCACCGGCATTGGCGTTGGCCACGTATTCGGGCATCCACTGCTCGCCCAACATCTTGCGCGCCATCTCGACCACGATGTAGTCGGCTTCGAGCAAGCCGTTTTGCAAGTCGTCGCCGTAACGCGTGAGGCCTTGCAAGCAGCTGGGGCAGCTGGTGAGGATCTTCATGTCGCCTTTGGCTTCACCCGTCATGGCGCGCAAAGCGGCTTCGTCTTTTTGCAACTCGGCTTCTTTGCGGAAGCGCACTTGCGTGGAGATGTCAGGACGCGTCACGCCCAAGGTGCCAGACTCGCCGCAGCAACGGTCGCTCTTGACCACTTGGTCGCCCACCAAGGCCTTGACCGTTTTCATCGGGTCTTGCTGCTTCATGGGGCTGTGACATGGGTCGTGGAACAAATAGCCGGCTTGCTGCTCGGCGCTGAGCTTGATGTCCTTTTCGAGCAAGAACTCGTGGATGTCGACGATGCGGCAGCCAGGGAAGATTTTGTCGAACTGGTAGCCCTGCAACTGATCAAAGCAGGTGCCGCAGCTCACAACCACGGTTTTGATGTCAAGGTAGTTGAGCGTGTTGGCCACGCGGTGGAACAACACGCGGTTGTCCGTGATGATCTTGTCAGCCTTGTCAAACTGGCCCGAGCCTTTTTGCGGGTAGCCGCAGCACAGGTAGCCAGGTGGCAGCACGGTTTGCACGCCCGCATGCCACAACATGGCTTGCGTGGCGAGGCCCACTTGGCTGAACAAACGCTCGGAGCCGCAACCGGGGAAATAGAACACCGCTTCTGTTTCAGAGGTCGTTGTCTTGGGGTCACGGATGATCGGCACGTAGTCTTTGTCTTCGATGTCCAACAAGGCGCGCGCGGTTTTCTTGGGCAAGTTGCCGGGCATCTTTTTGTTGATGAAGTGAATCACCTGCTCTTTGATGGGCGCGGCACCTACCGACGCAGGCGGCGCCTTGGTTTGTTTGCGTGCCACGACCTTGAGCACATCGTGCGCGAAGCGTTGCAGCTTCATGCCCACGCCCACCATGGCGCTGCGTGCCAGTTTGATGGTTTCAGGGTTGGTGGCATTGAGCATGAACATCGCCGCAGCGTTGCCGGGACGGAAGCTCTTTTGGCCCATCTTGCGCAACAGGTTGCGCATGTTCATGGACACATCGCCAAAGTCAATCTTCACCGGGCAAGGCGACAAGCATTTGTGGCAAACCGTGCAATGGTCGGCCACGTCTTCAAACTCTTCCCAATGTTTGATGGACACGCCACGGCGGGTTTGCTCTTCATACAAGAAGGCTTCCACCAACAGTGAGGTGGCCAAAATTTTGTTGCGTGGGCTGTACAGCAAATTGGCGCGTGGCACGTGGGTCGAGCACACGGGCTTGCACTTACCGCAACGCAAACAGTCTTTCACGCTGGCGGCAATTTCGCCAATGTCGGACTGCTGCATGATGAGCGACTCGTGGCCCATCAAACCAAAGCTTGGTGTGTAGGCTTGGCTCAAATCGGCGTGGCGCAAGGATGTATCCACATCTTGGTTGCGCAGCAATTTGCCTTTGTTGAAGCGCCCCTCTGGGTCGACCTTGGCTTTGTAGTCGGCAAACGGTTTGAGTTCGTCGTCGGTCAAAAACTCGAGCTTGGTGATACCAATGCCGTGCTCACCCGAAATCACACCATTGAGCGAACGCGCCAGCACCATGATGCGTGCCACCGCTTCGTGGGCAGTTTGCAGCATGGCGTAGTTGTCGCTGTTGACAGGGATGTTGGTGTGCACGTTGCCGTCGCCGGCGTGCATGTGCAGAGCCACCCACACGCGGCCTTTGAGCACGCGTTGGTGAATGGCATTGCACTCGTCCAAGATGGGCGCGAGTTGTGCGCCCGTGAAGATGTTTTGCAACACCGCACGGATTTGTGTTTTCCAGCTGGCACGCAAAGTGTGGTCTTGCAACTGTGGGAACAGTGCATCGCACTCGTTGAGCCACTGCTGCCACAAACCACGCACTTCACCAATGAGTGAGCGGGCTTGTTGCACGCGGTCTTCGAGCAACTCGGGCGTAGGAATGTCGGCGGCATCGTCAGACTTACCCAAAGGCAAATTGCCTTTGGCAAAGAAGTCTTCTAAAGCGTCGCACAGCTCAATCTTGTTGCGCAAGCTCAGCTCGATGTTGATGCGCTCGATGCCATCGGTGTACTCAGCCATGCGTGGCAAAGGAATCACCACGTCTTCGTTGACCTTGAACGCGTTGGTGTGGCGGCTGATGGCAGCCGTGCGTTTGCGATCGAGCCAGAATTTTTTACGCGCTTCAGGGCTCACGGCCACAAAGCACTCGCCGCTGCGGGTGTTGGCCATGCGTGAGACTTCAGAGGTCACGCGTGCCACTTCGTCAGCGTCATCGCCGGCGATGTCGCCAATCAACAGCATCTTAGGCAAGCCGCCGCGTTTGCTCTTGGTGGCGTAGCCCACGGCGCGCAAGTAGCGGTCATCCAAATGCTCTAAGCCTGCGAGCAACACGCCGCTGCGCTTTTGCTCGGCAAACATGTAGTCTTTGATTTCCACGATGCTGGGCACCGCGTCTTTGGCGTTGCCAAAGAACTCCATACACACGGTGCGCGTGTGCACAGGCATGCGGTGCAAGATCCAACGCGCACTGGTAATCAAACCATCGCAACCTTCTTTTTGCACACCGGGCAAGCCGCTGAGAAACTTGTCGGTCACGTCCTTGCCCAGACCTTCTTTGCGGAAGGACTTGCCGGGGATGTCGAGGCGCTCTTGGCGGATGAAGGTTTTGCCGTCGGCTTGGTAGTACTTCAGCTCGAAGCTGGCCATTTCGGCGTCGTGAATCTTGCCGAGGTTGTGGTCCACGCGAACCACGTCCAACCACTCAGCGTCGGGTGTAACCATGCGCCAGCTGGCCAAGTTGTCGAGCGCGGTGCCCCACAACACAGCTTTTTTACCGCCCGCATTCATGGCGATGTTGCCGCCAATGCATGAGGCTTCAGCAGACGTGGGATCTACGGCAAATACAAAACCACCGCGCTCAGCCGCATCGGCCACACGCTGGGTCACCACACCGGCTTCGGTGTAGATGGTGGGCACTTTGTGTGCGATGCCAGGCAAGTCGACCATTTCGACTTCGGTCATGGCTTCGAGCTTTTCGGTGTTGATCACCGCGCTCTTCCACGTGAGCGGAATCGCGCCACCCGTGTAGCCTGTGCCGCCGCCACGAGGGACGATGGTGAGGCCAAGGTCGATACAACCTTTGACCAAGCCCGCCATTTCTTCTTCCGTGTCTGGCGTCAGAACAACGAAGGGGTATTCCACACGCCAGTCGGTGGCGTCAGTCACATGACTCACACGTGAGAGACCGTCGAACTTGATGTTGTCGTGGGCCGTGTGCTTTTTGAGCAAGCGCGCTGCTTTTTTGCGCAGGGCAGCAATCGCATCGAACTGCTGGCTAAAAGTTTCAATGGCACGGCTGGCAGCTTGCAACAGTTGGCCCACCATGGCATCGCGCTCGGTGTCGGCATCGGGCGTGCGGCGTTGCTCAACTTCACCGAGGCGGTGATGCAAGGCTTCCACCAGTTGGTGGCGACGCTTGGGGTTGTCAAGCAAGTCGTCTTGCAAATAAGGGTTGCGTTGCACCACCCAGATGTCGCCCAACACTTCGTACAACATACGGGCCGAGCGGCCCGTGCGGCGCTCTTGGCGCAAACGCAGCAGCAACTCCCAGGCATCGGCGCCGAGCAAACGCAGCACGATTTCTCGGTCAGAGAACGAGGTGTAGTTGTAGGGAATTTCGCGCAGTCGCGGGCTTTCTTCAGCCGTGGCGAGCAAGTGGTTCAGCGAGGTGGGAGCATTCATGTTGTGGTGTGCGCGCTAAGGCGCATTGAGGGCGCGAATTAAGGGGCCAATTTTACCGCAGGGGGCTTGGGTGCTTGGCTTTTGGGGGCTGAGAGCACTTACTGGGTTTGGGGATGTCTTGTGTTGGTTTTTAGGGGTATTACTGGTGACGTTGGTTTGAAGTCACTTCTGGACGGTGAGTAGGCCGTATGCGCGTTGGCTCCTCTTCGCTGCGCTCAGAATGTCGCTCACCGCGCATACGGCCTACTCACCGTCTTGCGGCGTTGCTGCGCTCGTCTCGGGGAGCGCTCGCTTCGCTTTGCTTTACCTCTTAAGCCTGCATGTTTGGATACCAGCTTAGGCGTTTATCACCACAACACTTAGCTGCGCCAGCCTTTGCACATCAACCACTGGGCAGTGCCACAAACGATGACCAAAGCCGAATAGGTGGCCATTTTTCCGTCAACACCCCATAAAACCAAGCTACCAGCGAGCACTGCGGTGCCCAAAACACCGCTCACCACGGTCTGTTTCAGCAAACTCCAACGAGCCAAGGGCAGCCACCAACGGGCTGTGAAGCGGGCCACGAGCACGCAAAACAGGGCCACGCCCCATGCTGGCGCAATGAAGTTAAAAGTGTGAATGATTTGTTCTAAAGGACCCATGTGAGTAAATTTTATAATCTGCGTTATGGCAGTCTGGGCTTTAGGCCTCAATCACACGACAGCCCCGCTTGATTTGCGGGGCCGTTTTGCTTTTGCGGTCGAACAAATGGGTCCGACCATCGCGACCCTGCGCCATTCTTTTGCACCCGACAGCGAGGTGGCCATCCTATCTACTTGCAACCGCACCGAGATTTACTGCGCAGGTGGCGAGGCCCAAATGCAGCAAACCTTGGCTTGGTTGGCCCAGTCCGGCGGTGTGTCTGCCGACGACCTGAAAGGCCACACCTACGCCCTGCTGGAAGCCGATGCCGCCCGTCACGCCTTCCGCGTGGCCAGTGGCCTCGACTCGATGGTGTTGGGCGAACCCCAAATCTTGGGGCAAATGAAAGACGCGGTGCGCGCTGCCTCCGAAGCCGGTGCATTGGGCACCACGCTCAACCAACTTTTCCAACGCTCATTCGCCGTCGCCAAAGAAGTGCGCAGCTCCACCGAGATTGGCGCGCACTCCATCAGCATGGCCGCCGCCGCGGTGCGCTTGGCCAGCCAGCTGTTTGAAGACCTCAGCGAAACCCGCGTGCTGTTTGTGGGCGCGGGCGAAATGATTGAGCTGTGCGCCACACACTTCGCGGCCAAGAACCCCAAGGCCATTGCCATTGCCAACCGCACGCTGGAACGTGGCGAGAAGCTGGCCAACCAATTCAGCGGCGAAGTCATGCGATTGGCCGACCTGCCACAGCGACTGCATGAGTTTGATGTGGTCATCAGCTGCACCGCCAGCACCCTGCCCTTGATTGGCTTGGGTGCGGTCGAGCGCGCACTCAAACAACGCAAACACCGCCCCATGTTCATGGTCGACTTGGCTGTGCCGCGCGACATTGAGCCCGAAGTGAAGTCGCTCGAAGACGTGTACCTCTACACCGTGGACGATTTGTCAGACGTAGTGCAAACCGGTCAAGCCAACCGCCAAGCGGCCGTGGCGCAAGCCGAAGCCATCATCGACGCAGGCGTGCAAAGCTTTGAACACTGGATGGACCAGCGCAGCAACGTACCGCTCATTCAGCAACTCAACGCGCAAGCGGAAGACTGGCGCAGCGCAGAGCTGGCGCGCGCTCGCAAAGCAATCGCCAAGGGCGACGATGTGGATGCGGTACTAGACGCTCTGTCACGCGGCCTGACCCAAAAAATACTGCACGGCGCCATGGCCGAATTGCATGCGGGTGACGCCGAATCGCGCGAGCGTGCGCGTCATGCGATTGAGCATTTCTTTTTGCGCGGCAAATGAAAAAGCGAGCCATGCTGAACACACACGCAACCAAGCGCTCGAACGAAGCCGCTCAAGGCGAGCAGCCCGTGTGCGCGGTGAGCGACATTCTGAGCGCAGCGAAGAGGAGCCAACGCGCAAACGGGCTGCTCGCCTTGCGCCAACCTCAGACCGTTGTGGCTGACAGCCACATTTCCCCTTTCAACCTTTAGGGCTGCGCCATGAAAACCTTTTTGCGCGCTCAACTCGAGCGCCACGCGCAACGCTTGGCCGAACTCGATTTCTTGCTGTCTCGCGAAGACATCATGAAGGACATGACACAGTTCTTGGCTTTGTCACGCGAACACACCGACGTGACGGCCACCGCAGGCCGCTACGCGCGCTACCAACAACGCGAAGCGGATTTACAAGCCGCGCAGCAGATGCTGCAAGACGGTGGCGATGACGCCGACATGCGCGCCATGGCGGAAGAAGAAATTGCCAGCGCCCAAGCCGAACTCTTGCAACTCGAAGCCGAGCTGCAACGCATGTTGCTGCCCAAAGACCCAGACGACGCACGCCCTGCCTTCATCGAAATTCGCGCGGGCACGGGCGGCGATGAGTCAGCCCTGTTTGCGGCCGATTTGCTGCGCATGTACATGCGCTACGCCGAGCGCAAAGGGTGGCGCAGCGAAATCGTGAGCGAATCACAAAGCGAACTGGGCGGCTACAAAGAAGTCGTGGTGCGCATGGACGGCGGCTCAAGCGGTGACGGGGTGTATGGCTGGCTCAAGTTTGAGTCGGGCGGTCACCGTGTGCAGCGCGTGCCCGCTACCGAAACCCAAGGCCGCATTCACACCAGCGCCTGCACGGTGGCAGTGCTGCCTGAGCCGGACAAAGCCGAGGCCATCAAAATCAACCCATCCGATTTGCGCATCGACACCTACCGCGCCAGCGGTGCGGGTGGTCAGCACATCAACAAGACCGACTCTGCCGTGCGCATCACCCACTTGCCCACAGGCATCGTGGCCGAATGCCAAGACGGCCGCAGCCAACACAGTAACAAAGCCCAAGCGTTGAAAGTGCTGACGGCTCGCATCCAAGAAAAAGACCGCTCAGAGCGCGCCGCCAAAGACGCCGCCATGCGCAAAGGCTTGATTGGCAGTGGCGACCGCAGCGACCGCATCCGGACCTACAACTTCCCGCAAGGGCGTTGGACTGACCACCGCATCAACCTCACGCTGTACAAACTCAACTTCATCATGGAAGGTGATTTGAGCGAAGCGATGGAAGCGTTGAAACATGCGCACGAAGCCGAGCAACTGGCGGCGCTGGAAGGCAACACATGAGCGTGATGCAGACCAATGCAATGCCGTCCGTCACAACACCGAATGTGCAAGCCCCCTCCACGCCATTGACCGTCGCCCAAGCTGCTGCATGGGCGCAAACATTAAGCCTGCCACGCCTTGACGCCCAAGTGCTGTTGCTACACGCCTTAGGCCACGCACCGCACGACCGCGCTTGGTTGTTGGCGCATGGTGATGACTCGCTAGACACCGCCGCACAAGCCACCTTTGCCGCCCACGTACAACGCCGCCTCAACACCGAACCCGTGGCATACATCACCGGCCAGAAAGAGTTTTTCGGGTTGACACTGCACGTGGACCACCGCGTGCTCGACCCACGCGCAGACACCGAAACTTTGGTGGAGTGGGCCCTGTCCTGCCTTGCCGACACGCCCTCGCCCGAGGTGGTGGACCTTGGCACCGGCAGTGGCGCGATTGCCTTGGCGCTCAAACATTCGCGGCCTGATGCCCAAGTGTGTGCAGTAGACGCCAGTGCCGATGCTTTGGCTGTGGCCAATGCCAATGCCAAACGTTTGGCGCTGTCTGTGGATTTTCACCACGGCTCGTGGCTAGCCCCCTTGAACGGGCGCACCTTCGACGCCATCGTGTCCAACCCGCCCTATGTGGCCAGCGATGACGCGCACTTGGCCGCGTTGAAGCACGAGCCTTTGTCGGCGCTGGCTTCTGGCGTGGACGGACTGGACGACATCCGCACCATCGTGCGCCAAGCCGCACAACACCTCAAACCCAATGGCTGGTTGCTGTTGGAACATGGCTATGACCAGGCCCATGCCGTGCAAACCTTGCTGGGCAACCAAGGGTTTGTGAACGTACAAAGCCGTCCTGACCTTGCGGGCATCTTGCGCTGCACGGGCGGACAATGGCCGACAGTGAAATAATTAACTTTTGATTTGGAGAGAACTTATGAGCGACGCACAACAACGCATTGATGAACTGGTGAAGGGCAACGAGGTATTGCTGTTCATGAAAGGCAGCGCAAGCTTCCCCATGTGTGGTTTTTCGGGCCGTGCGGTGCAAGTGCTCAAAGCTTGCGGCGTCGACCCCAAAGCCATCAAAACCGTGAACGTGCTGGATGACGCCGAAATTCGTCAAGGCATCAAGGAATACAGCAACTGGCCCACCATTCCACAGCTCTACATCAAGGGCGAATTCATTGGTGGCTCCGACATCATGATGGAAATGTATGAATCGGGTGAGTTGCAAAAAGTCATCAACGGTTAATCACCAAAGCCCGCTGCAGCGGGCTTTTTTATTGCACCGGCACCAACAGTTGCTCAGTTTTACATTTGGCGTTGCCGTAGCGTTGCAAACACAAATTGGCGGCGCACGACTCAATGGCCATTTTGCGAACGGCTTCGTTTTGATCAATCACAACCGTTTCTTGGTAGGGAATGTATTCGGGCCGCGTGATGTCATTGCAGATGGTGTTGATGTGCACACCATCGCGCGTGCTAAAGCAACTGCGCATGCCGGTTGACACCTGAATGACGCGTTGGCGTGTTTGCACCACTTGCACTTTATTCTCTGGGTAATCCGCCCAAGCTTGCGGCGCACACTCACTCTCAACGGCCCGATAGGCCTTGGTGGCGCAACCTGTCAGCAGCGCCGCTGCCAAGACGAAAAACCAAACTTTCATTGCCACCCCTTTTGTGCTGCCAACACAGCATTTGGATATTGCGCTTGGCCCCGGCTGCCGTTGTAACGACCTAGTGCCAAAAATAAATCTCCGTTCTCAACGTTCAAGTAGTGTCGCAAGATGACGCAACCAAAGCGCAAATTGGTTTGCGCTTGAAACAACACACTGGCATCGCCCTCGGCCAGCACACGCGTCCAAAACGGCATGACTTGCATAAAGCCCCGCGCCCCTGCACTGCTGATGGCGAATTTGCGAAAACCACTTTCCACTTGAATGAGACCCAACACCACAGAGGGCTCTAAGCCCGCACGCTGGCTTTCGTACCAAACAGTTTGTAAAAACTCGCGGCGCAAATGCGGGCTGGCCAGTTCATGCGCCGGCACATCAGGTGTGCCGTTTGGCATGGCCGCAGCGATGGCCAGATTGGCTGGTGCAGGGCTGGCTTTGCGACGTTGCAACTGTTTTTCTAAACGCGCCTCGGTCTGCGTGAGCCATTGTTGGAATGTGTTGGCGGCCTTGACATCTGCGTGAACCAACACAGGAGGACCTGACTGATGCACCGCCGCGCTGAGCGCAGTGCGCACCGAATCGATCAAGGGTTCTTCGCGCTGGTTGCCGGCATTCGCCAAGGGGATACATAAGACGCAAAGAAGCAAAGCCGCAGCACCCAGTCGCCCAAAGCGGCAAAGCAAGCTGCGTGTATTCCGTATCAGGTGCTCAACACCCGCCATGCCTGTCTGGCCTGAACGGGCGCAAGCACGCTGCTGCATCACAAACCGAGTTTGGCCTTCACATGCGCCAACACCTCGGCCACGGCCACTTTGGTGGATTCGGCGTCACGGCGGTGTTGGTACTCGACCACGCCGTCTTTGAGGCCTTTGTCACCAATGGTCACGCGGTGTGGCACACCGATCAATTCCCAGTCGGCAAACATCGCGCCGGGGCGCTCGCCGCGGTCGTCCAAGATGACGTCCACGCCCAAAGCCAACAAGTCTTCGTAGAGCTTGAAGGCGGCGGCTTTGACGTCTTCGCTGCGCTCCATATTGACAGGACAAATCACGGCGGTGAACGGTGCGATGGCGTCAGGCCAAATCATGCCGCGCTCGTCGTGATTTTGTTCGATGGCGGCGGCGGGCAAGCGCGTCACACCAATACCGTAGCAACCCATTTCCATGAATTGCGGTTTGCCATTCACGTCCAAGAACGTGGCGTTCATGGCTTGGCTGTATTTGGTGCCGAGGTAGAACACATGGCCCACTTCGATGCCGCGCTCAATCGCCAGCACGCCTTGGCCGTCTGGCGAGGCGTCACCGGCCACCACGTTGCGGATGTCGGCCACCAAATCAGGCTCGGCCACGTCGCGGCCAAAGTTGACGCCGGTCATGTGGAAGTCGACCTCGTTGGCGCCACAAATCCAATCGGCCATGACGGCCACATCGCGGTCGGCCACGATCTTCAAAGGCTGCTTCAAGTTGACGGGGCCAAGGTAGCCGGGCTTGCAACCGAAGTGGTCGTCGATTTCCTGCGTTGTGGCAAAGCGGAAACCGCCTTCAAAACCGGGCAACTTGCCCACTTTGACTTCGTTCATGTCGTGGTCGCCGCGCAAGAGCAACAGCCACACTTGCGACTTGACGACTTCGCCTTTGTCGTTGAGCGTGTCGGTCGCCAACACCAGTGATTTGACGGTGGTGTTCAAGGGCACATTCAACAAAGCAGCCACGTCTTCGCAGGTGCTCTTGCCTGGTGTGGCGGTTTTGGTCAACGCTTGAGCGGCTGCACCGCGCGTTTGCGTGGGCGCCAAGGCCTCAGCCTTTTCCATGTTGGCGGCGTAGGTGCTGGTGGGGCAATAGACGATGGCGTCTTCGCCGGTGGCGGCAATCACTTGGAACTCTTCGCTCAAGTCGCCGCCAATGGCGCCGCTGTCCGCAGCCACGGCACGGTAGGTCAAGCCGAAGCGGTCAAAAATCTTGCGGTAGGCATCGGCCATGACTTGGTAGCTTTGCTTGGCCGAAACTTGGTCACGGTCAAAGCTGTACGCGTCTTTCATGATGAATTCGCGGCCGCGCATCAAACCAAAACGGGGGCGGCGCTCGTCGCGGAATTTGGTTTGAATTTGGTAGAAATTTTTGGGCAGTTGTTTGTAGCTGCGAATTTCTTGACGGGCGATGTCAGTCACCACTTCTTCGCTGGTGGGTTGCACCACGAAGTCGCGGCCATGGCGGTCTTTGATGCGCAGCAGCTCAGGGCCCATCTTCTCGAAGCGGCCGGTTTCTTGCCACAGTTCAGCAGGTTGCACCACGGGCATGGTGAGCTCAATGGCGCCCGCTTTGTTCATCTCTTCGCGCACGATGGCTTCGACTTTGCGAATCACGCGCAAGCCCATGGGCATGTAGTTGTAAATGCCAGCGCCGAGCTTTTTGATCAGGCCCGCGCGCATCATCAGTTTGTGGCTGACCACTTCGGCGTCAGCGGGGGCGTCTTTGAGGGTGGAAATGAGAAACTGGGAGGCTTTCATGCGTGCAATCGAATCGTCAATTTAGTAGGGAATTACGTCAAATTTTGAGTGAACTGGTGCAGCTCTGTGCATAATCGACTCAGTTTAAAAATTTGAGGTTTGATTATGCTTGACCGAGAAGGGTTCAGACCCAACGTCGGCATCATCTTGCTCAACCAGAAAAATCAGGTTTTTTGGGGCAAGCGCATTCGCACCCACAGCTGGCAGTTCCCACAAGGTGGCATTGATCGAGGAGAGACTCCCGAGCAAGCCATGATCCGTGAACTGCACGAAGAGGTGGGGCTCAAGCAAGAGCATGTGCGCATTGTTGCCCGTACCCGTGATTGGTTGCGCTATGAGGTGCCAGACCGGTTCATCCGCCGCGATGCGCGCGGTTTTTACAAAGGCCAAAAGCAAATTTGGTTTTTGCTGCAAATGGTCGCGCCTGACCACCATTTGAATTTACGTGCCACCGACCATCCAGAGTTTGACGCTTGGCGTTGGAATGACTACTGGGTGCCGCTGGACGTGGTGGTCGAGTTCAAGCGCGGCGTGTATGAAATGGCGTTGACCGAGTTGTCGCGCTTTTTGCCACGCCAAGACAACCGCAACCGCCATCCGCGTACTGGCCATCACCCGGCCCAAGAGAACAGCGGCATGCCCAAGCAATTTGGTGCCGTCATGAACATGGAATTGCCACCAGGCGCCACGTTTGACCCTGACCCACAAGCAGGTTTGCGACAGCGCGAAGGCTCATAAAAAAGCCCACTTCGGTGGGCTTTTTGTTATTTGGAGAGCACCAAGTTGTCGCGGTGCACCATCTCTGGCTCAGCGGCGTAGCCGAGTAGCTCTGTCATTTTTCCTGAAGGCTTGCGACACAGCAAACGTGCTTCAGCAGCCGCATAGTTGGCCAAGCCTCGGGCGATTTCTTGGCCTTGGCCGTCAAGAATCGCAATCACTTCACCGCGCGAAAAATCACCGTCCACGCCCGTCATGCCGATGGGCAAGAGGCTTGAGCCATCGGACTTGAGCTTATTCACCGCGCCATCGTCGATGGTGACGGAACCGCGCAGTTGCAGGTGATCGGCCATCCATTGCTTGCGGGCTTGTTGCTTTTGGGTTTGCGCCACCAACAAGGTGCCAATGGCTTCGCCTTGCGTCAAACGCACCAAAGCATCTGGCTCACGGCCCCATGCAATGACGGTGGAGGCACCCGAACCTGCGGCACGTTTGGCCGCCAAGATTTTGGTGATCATGCCGCCCTTGCCGATGCTTGAGCCTGCGCCGCCAGCCATGTCTTCGAGTTTGGCATCGCCTGCGCGCGCCTCATGCACAAAGGTAGCCGTTGGGTCGCGGCGGGGGTCGGCGGTGTACAAACCTTTTTGGTCGGTCAAGATGATCAGGGCATCGGCCTCGACCAAGTTGGCCACCAAGGCACCCAAGGTGTCGTTGTCGCCAAATTTGATTTCATCGTTGACCACCGTGTCGTTCTCGTTGATGACAGGCAGCACGCCGTGCGTGAGCAAGGTCAACAAGGTGGAGCGGGCGTTGAGGTAACGCTCGCGGTCAGCGAGGTCGGCATGCGTAAGCAGCACTTGGGCCGAGCCCAAACCGTTTTCGCGCAGCTTGGTTTCGTACATGTGGGCCAAGCCCATTTGGCCCACCGCGGCGGCGGCTTGCAGCTCGTGCAGCTCTTGCGGACGTGTGGTCCAGCCCAAGCGTTTCATGCCTTCGGCAATCGCGCCGCTGGACACCATGATGACTTCACGGCCATCGCGCACCAAGGCGCTGAGCTGGCGACACCATTCGCCAATGGCTTGTTCGTCTAAGCCGCGGCCTTCGTTGGTGACCAAGCTAGAGCCGACCTTGACCACGATGCGTCGTGCATCGCGCAACACGGTGGAGGTGGAAAGCGTCATGGCAGCAGCTTATTCAGGCGTGGGCTCAACAAAGCGTGGGTCAACATACTCGGGCGGCTGCTCAGCCACCTGTTGCGCTTTGATGTGTTTGTAGATGTCTTTGATCAGATGTTCGCAACCCTCGCGCGTGAGCGCCGAGATTTGGAACACCGGGCCTTTGTACTTCATGCGCTTGACGAAATCAGCCACCAAGGCTTCGCGCTCGTCTGCAGGCACCATGTCGAGCTTGTTGAGCACAATCCAACGCGGCTTGTCGTACAAGGCCTTGTCGTATTTTTTGAGTTCGTTGACGATGGCCTTGGCCTGCGCCACGGGGTCCACACCTTCATCGAACGGTGCAATGTCCACAAGATGCAGCAACAAACGTGTGCGCTGCAAGTGGCGCAAGAACTGATGGCCCAAGCCTGCACCGTCAGACGCGCCTTCGATCAAACCGGGCACGTCGGCGACCACAAAGCTTTGCTCGGCGGCCACGCGCACCACACCCAAATTCGGGTGCAAGGTGGTGAAGGGATAGTCGGCAATTTTGGGACGCGCATTGGAAATGGCGGAAATCAGCGTGGACTTGCCCGCATTGGGCATGCCCAACAAACCGACGTCGGCCAACACTTTCAACTCAAGTTTGAGCTCGCGTTTTTCACCAGGCCAGCCTGGTGTTTTTTGACGGGGTGCACGGTTGATCGCGCTCTTAAAGCGCATGTTGCCAAAGCCACCGTCACCGCCCTTGGCGATGGTGATGACTTCGCCTGGTGTGAGCAACTCAAACAACACGTCGCCGGTTTCAACGTCGGTGATGATGGTGCCCACGGGCATTTTCAAGGTGATGTCGTCGCCTGCATGGCCGAACATGTCGGAGCCCATGCCGTGTTGGCCGCGCTTGGCCTCGTGGCGGCGTGAGTAACGGAAGTCAACCAAGGTGTTGAGGTTGGGGTCAGCCACGGCGAACACATGGCCGCCGCGCCCGCCGTCGCCACCGTTGGGGCCGCCGAACTCTTTGTACTTCTCATGACGGAAGGAGACGCAGCCGTTCCCCCCATCACCAGCGGCGATGTCGATATAGGCTTCATCTACGAATTTCATGGGTCTAGTGTAAAAAGTAAAGCCCCGACTTGTCGGGGCTTTGTCACAAATCAGTTTGAAAAAATCAAACGGGTGTGATGTTGACCATGTGCTTGTTCAAAGCGCCTTTAACGCCGAACGAGACGTGACCGTCAACCAATGCGAACAAAGTGTGGTCTTTGCCCACGCCGACGTTCACGCCGGGGTGGAACTTGGTACCACGTTGACGCACGATGATAGAGCCAGCAGAGATCAACTCACCGCCGAAGGCTTTCACACCGAGCATTTTGGGCTTGGAATCGCGCCCGTTTCGCGTAGAGCCGCCGCCTTTTTTCTGTGCCATGTCAAATGCTCCTTAGCCGTTGATGGAAGCAATCTGCAATTCTGTGAATTGCTGACGATGCCCTTGGCGTTTTTGATAGTGCTTACGACGACGCATTTTGAAAATGCGAACTTTGTCGTGTTTGCCATGAGACAAAACTGTCACTGTGACAGTTGCACCGGACACCAAGGGTGTGCCGACCTTGAGTTCAGCGCCGTTGCCGACTGCCAAAACTTGATCGATCACAATCTCTTGGCCTACGTCCGCAGCAATCTGTTCTACTTTAATTTTTTCGCCAGCAGCAACACGATACTGTTTGCCACCGGTTTTTATGACCGCGTACATGTGAGACCTCTAGATAAGAATCTATGTGGATATCTACGGACGGATTTCCGCAGAGCCCGAAATTATAGCAGTGATTGGCCAGGTCTGCTCATCCCTATAATCCAACGGCATTTGAACGCTTTTTATCCCTTTTTCCCTAGTCACGCCTTGTCCACCACACCCTCCAATCCCCTAGCCCTGATTAGCGCCGATATGGCCGAAGTTGACCGCGTCATCGCGCAGCGCCTGGACTCGGGTGTGCCGTTGGTGGGCACCGTGTCGCAGTACATCATCTCCGCAGGCGGTAAGCGTATCCGCCCAGCGCTGTTGCTGCTCATGGCCGGCGCCTTGGGCTACACCGATGCGCAGCGCCACAATTTGGCGGCCGTGGTGGAATTCATCCACACCGCCACATTGCTGCATGACGATGTGGTGGACGAATCCACCCTGCGCCGTGGCCGCCCCACGGCCAACGAATCGTTTGGCAACCCCGCCAGCGTGTTGGTGGGCGACTTTTTATATTCCCGCGCTTTCCAAATGATGGTGGATTCCGGCGAAATGCGCGTCATGGAAGTGCTGGCCGAAGCCACCAACGTGATCGCAGAAGGCGAAGTGCTGCAGTTGATGAACATGCACGACGCCTCGCTGGACGAAGCCGGTTATTTGCGCGTGATTCGCTCCAAAACTGCCAAACTGTTTGAAGCCAGCACACGCTTGGCCGCCATTTTGGCCAAAAGCTCACCCGACGTCGAAGCAGCCTGCGCCGACTACGGCCAAGCCTTGGGCACGGCCTTCCAAGTGATTGACGACGTGCTCGACTACGACGGCGATGCCAAAGAACTGGGCAAAAACTTAGGCGACGATTTGCGCGAAGGTAAAAACACCTTGCCGCTCATCATTGCCATGCAGCGCGGTACGCCTGCGCAGCGTCAAACCATCCAAAGCGCGATTGAAAATGGCGAAATGGATGCCTTGGCTGAAATTGTCGAGATTGTGCGCAACACCGGCGCACTGGACGCCACCCGCGCTGCCGCCAGCGCTGAAGCTGAACGTGCGATTGCCGCCTTGAACATCTTGCCAACTGGCCCGTATCGCGAAGCCATGCACGCCTTGGCGGCGCAACTGCTAGACCGCCGCAACTAACCCATGGGTACCGAATGCACGATTTAGACAACCCCTACACCGACAGCATTCAGCAATGGGACATCGCTTGCGATTGCTTCAAAGCAGAATTTAAATTCGACCCCAACGAAATTGTCACGATCGACACCATTCGTGAGATGTTTGCCGAAATTGTGGATGGCCATGCGCTGTCACAAAATGCGTCCATCTCTTTGATGTTCGCCTTGTATTTCTTAGGCTATTTGACCTTGCTCGAAATCATGAAAGCCAAAGACGAATCGTTCGAGATTGGCAATATGAACGATTTCTATTTGATACTCGATCGCGCTGACCAATGGGCCCATCAATCCACGGATGCCACCCTATTGGCCGAGGCAGCCATGCCTATTATTCAGGCTACCCAACAAATCATGCAGAAATTAAATCTGGCGCGCTAAATACAGCGCGCCAGACATTTACTCTTCAACCAATTTACAGGGCATTTTGATGCCCTTTTCTGCGCGTTTTTCTTCGCAATAACGCATCGCACGACGTTCACCCTCTGCCGACATTTTGATATGAATTGAGCAGCGAAATGCCATTTTTTCACCATCGGAATGGCTGTCAAAGGCAGTGGCGCAATGGCTCATTTCATTCATTTCAGGCTTGAGCTCTTTCCACACAGACCGCAAAGAGTCAGGCAGTTCACTCAAATGAATCGAGGGATAGTTGCCAATCGGCTTAGCCAAAGCAGCAAAACCGATGAGTGCCAAGGCACAAGCCACATATTTAAAACGACTCATGTTCAAACTCGGCAATCTGTAAATTAAGCAGCGACAGCTTGAGCGATGAGCGCTGAATCTAAGGTGCCAGCGCTCTTCAACGCCTGAACCCAAGTGGGAGACACGCCGCGGCCCGTCCAAGTTTGCTCTGGGTTGGCAGGGTTACGGTATTTAGGTGCCACTTTTTTACCAGCCAAAGCGCCTTTTTTGGGAACTTTGGGGGCTTTGCCAGCCTTGGCAGACTTGCCTGCGCTCAATGCTTTCGCAATGTCGTCAGCGGTCAAACCCGCGTCTTTGGCCATGGCGACAATGCTTGCCAACACTTTGTCGTGAGACTTCGATTTCAAAGCCTGCTCTTTTTTGTCCAAGAGTTCGCGCTGTTTACGAATAGCGGCGAGTTGATTTGCAACAGTTGTACGTGCCATGAGATATTCCTATTCAATATGTTTTAAAAAGACGCTGATATTCTAAACATAACCAGAGAAATTAAAAAGCCCGCATAAAGCGGGCTTTTATTAAAATGATTTGAATTTAATATTAATTCAAAGCATCCTTCAAACCTTTGCCGGGCTTGAAACGTGGCACCTTAGCGGCCTTGATTTTCAAAGCAGCGCCAGTACGTGGGTTACGGCCTGTGCGTGCAGCACGCTTGCTCACGCTGAAAGTACCAAAACCGACCAAAGTCACGGTATCGCCTTTTTTGAGTGTCTTTTTGACAGCATCAATGATGGAAGCGAGTGCGCGTGTGGCGGCAGCTTTAGAGATGTCAGATTTACCTGCAATGTGCTCAATGAGTTCTGTCTTGTTCACGGTGTTGTTCCTGTTGTTGATTTTTACCAGCAATGCTGATTTAGGCAGTTTACTTAAATTTAAAGTCTTCTGAAATACGCCAATTGGCGTATTTCCCGAGGATGGTGCAAATGACATGTTTGTAACGTCAACCCCATCTTCTGGCCGAAGCATCAGCCAAAAATCCTCATTAATTGGTTAAGGATTTTGATGCCACCCCCACACATCGCGCCGTCCGCAATGCCGGAAGAATCTGCCGTCCAAACGCTGGATCAGCTTCTGCATCGCGCATTTGAACAACTTGCGTCAGACATTCACGTAGAAAGTGGCGAGGATTTCTTTCGCGTGCGGTTTCGCATTGACGGGCAATTACAAATCGCAGCCACCCCCGCCCTCAGTTTGCGAGACCCGGTTGTTTCACGCCTCAAGGTTTTGGCTCGGATGGATATTGCGGAGAAGCGCGTACCGCAAGATGGCCGAATTCAGTACCCCTACAAAGACCAAACCATTGATTTACGGGTCAGCTCTTTGCCCACGTTGCACGGCGAGAAAATCGTGGTTCGAATTTTGAATTTCTCACGCGAAAGGCCCGGGCTGGCTGCTTTGGGGTATGAACCAGATGACCGCACCAAATTACTTCAAGCCCTAGGCCGCCCACATGGCCTGATTTTAATGACGGGACCAACGGGCTCTGGCAAAACATTGTCTCTTTACAGCTGCCTTGAATTATTAAACCGGGCAGAAGTCAATATCTCAACGGTTGAGGATCCGTCAGAAATTCACCTCCCTGGCGCGAACCAAGTCAATATCAATGAGCGCGCCGGATTGACCTTTGCCACTACGCTGCGGGCCTTGCTGCGGCAAGATCCTGACGTGATCATGGTGGGTGAAATTCGCGATTTAGAAACCGCCGAAATTGCCATTCAAGCGGCACAAACTGGCCACTTAGTTCTCTCAACACTGCATACCAACGACGCCCCCAGCACCTTAGCGCGGCTGCGCCACATGGGCATTGCCGCGTTCAACGTGGCTGCGAGCGTCAACCTCATCACAGCACAACGCCTGATCCGACGTTTGTGTGATAAATGCAAAAGCCCATTAGATGCTGAACAAACCGCCTTCTTTTTCAACACATTAACGCCGCAAGACAGCCAAGCCATTTCAGCCGACTCACGCGCACACGCCACACTGTACAAAGCGGTCGGCTGCCACGCCTGCGACAAAGGCTACAAAGGACGCATCGGCATTTACCAAGTCATGCCCGTCAGTGATGCCATGCAAACATGCATCATCCGTGACAACGACACCCAAACCTTGGCCGCGCAAGCAGCACTGGAGGGCGTGCGCACCTTAAGGCAAGCCGGATGGTTGAAGGTCTTGCAAGGCATCACCACCATGGACGAGGTCATGGGCCTCACCAACCATGGCTGAGCATCGTTATGCATGGCGGGGTAACGATCGACAAGGGCAGCGCTTGCGGGGCGAAATGCAAGCGAATAGCCCAAGCGATGTGGCTGAATGGTTGCGTCAGCAGCGCATTCGACCCACCCAGATCCAACGTCAATGGACGTTTCCAGCTTGGCTGAAGCGCACACGAAGACCACGCATTCAGGCGGACGAGCTCACACAAATGACCCGTCAGTTGGCCACGCTGCTGCACGCCGGCGTGCCGCTGCTTCAATCCTTTGACATGCTAGGCAAAGGTCTCGCGCCCTCTGACCTTCAAACACTCATTCGGAATGTGCATACCCAAATTGAAGGTGGCATTGCACTCAACCAAGCTTTCAGAAAACACCAGGTGTTCGATGCGTTTTATTGCAATCTGGTCGCTGCTGGCGAAATGTCAGGCACGTTGGATGTTGTGCTGGATCGGTTGGCGCACCATCTTGAAAAAACACAAGCGCTGCAGGCCACGGTCCGCTCTGCGTTGGTCTATCCCTGCGCAATTCTGGCGATTGCGCTCACGGTCCTCGCACTGATTTTGGTGTTTGTAGTTCCTGCTTTTCAAAACATCTTTGCATCGTTCGGTGCCGAGTTGCCTTGGCTCACGCGCATGGTCATTGCGCTCAGTGAGGCGTTTCAACGCTATGGCTTGGCCTGTATGGCGCTTGCCATCGCGGCTGCGTGGTGGGCGCGCCACCAAGTCAGGCACCGTGTGGCTTGGCAGGCACGCCTCGATCGTTTTTTGCTGCGCATCCCGATTGCTGGCCAACTCATACGCCATGCCTGCACCGCACGCTGGACACGCACCTTAGCCACTCTATTTACAGCCGGCGTGCCATTGACTGAGGCCTTAGACGCCGTCCAGGGCGTGACAGGCAACGCGGTATTTCAAGCTGCGACTCAGTCCATCCAAGCGCAGTTGATGCGAGGCACATCACTCTCCAAAGCACTGGACAGCACCGAGGCACTCTTTCCACCCATGGTCGGACAAATGTGTGCCATTGGCGAAGAGTCTGGCGCACTCGATCACATGCTCGCCAAAACGGCCGACTACTACGAACGCGAAGTCGACAGCACCGTGGCGAGACTGTCTACACTCATGGAACCCTTCATCATGGTGGTGCTGGGTGTCTTGATTGGCGGCTTGGTGATGGCTTTGTATCTTCCAATTTTTCAACTGGGGCAAGTGGTATGACGTGGCTCATCGCATTTGGCCTCGGACTTTTGGTTGGCAGTTTTGTGAACGTCGTGGTTCACCGTTTGCCGCGCATGGTGATGGCTGAGCCCAATACCGCTCACGCAAATCAACGCTACGACTTGTGCTGGCCCGCCTCACATTGCCCGCAGTGCCACACGCCTTTGAAATGGCATCACAACATTCCTTTGCTCAGCTTTGTTTGGCTGAAAGGCCGCTGCGGTTTTTGCCAACAAGCCATCCACCCGCTGTATCCATTGCTTGAAGTGATCACAGCTCTGACGTGGGTTGCATGCGCATGGCACTGGGGGTTCAATGTCACGGCGCTTTGCTGGGCACTCTTTGCAACAACACTGCTGGCTTTGGCCGTGATTGATTGGCAAACCACGCTGCTCCCCGATGATTTAACGCAAGCGTTGGTGTGGGGTGGCCTCATCGCCAGCGCCAGTGGTTGGCTGCCACTTCGCCTAGATCAATCCGTGTGGGGGGCTGTCATGGGCTATGGCGTGCTTTGGTGCGTGGCCACGGCGTTTGAACACATCACAGGCAAGCAAGGCATGGGGGCTGGCGACTTCAAGTTACTGGCTGGCTTGGGAGCTTGGCTGGGGCCTCTGGCTTTGATTCCCTTGCTGATGTTGGCCAGCTTGAGCGGCGCCATCTTTGGTTTGACACTCAAATTCATCGATCGGCTCCACCCAGACGGTTACATCCCTTTTGGCCCCTTCTTAGCGGCAGCAGGCCTATTGATCGCGGTTGTCGGCATGGGGCCTATTGCCGAATGGCTGGGTTGGTCATTTTTTGCATAGACTTAGCGCCATGTCTGCACACTCACATGTCACCCCCACGCTTCGCTTAGGCCTAACCGGCGGCATTGGCAGTGGCAAAAGCAGTGTCGCGGCCATGCTAGTGAAACGCGGCGCGGCCTTGGTTGACGCAGACGCCATCGCACGCAGCGTCACCGCTGCACATGGCTTGGCCATACCCGCCATCGTCGAGGCGTTTGGCGCTGATTTTGTAACGCCCGAAGGCGCGCTCGACCGCGAACGCATGCGCGCCCATGTCTTCAGCGACCCTTCGGCCAAACAACGCTTAGAAGGCATCATCCATCCGCTGGTCTCGCTCGAAACCAAACGTCAAGCCCAAGTCGCTTTGGATGCGGGACACCGCACCGTTGTGTTTGATGTCCCGCTGCTGGTTGAGTCTGGTCGTTGGCGCAGCCAAGTTGACCGCGTGCTGGTGGTCGACTGCCTCGTCGAAACGCAAATTCAACGGGTCATGGCACGCAACAATTTCAGTCGCGACACGGTCGAAAAAATCATGGCGGCACAAGCCACACGAGCGCAACGACTGGCTGCGGCTGACTGGGTGATTTACAACGACGCGCTGTCGCTTCAAGCCTTAGATCAACTTGTCGCCGCTTTACCTATTCAGCCTCTTTAATCGGGGCAACAGGGTTTGCGAGCGGTTATGATCTTGCTAATTACAAAAGTCCAACTTTGACTCGTTTTTTCGCGTGATTCTGTACGAACATCCCTTCAACGAACGTGTGCGCACCTACTTGCGCCTGGAACACCTGTTTCAGCGTTTTGAAGAACTGACATCGCGCAACCACCCCGTAGACAACCACTTCGCGCTCACCACCCTGTTTGAGTTGGTCGAAGCCGGTGGACGTACCGACCTCAAGTCAGACGTGCTCAAAGACTTAGAGCGCCACAAACAACAGTTCAACTCCTTGCGCGGCAACCCTTCGGTGTCTGAAACGGCCTTGCAACAGTTGCTCGACAACATCGACCATTGCTATGGCGGCCTCAACGGGGCCGTTGGCAAGATTGGCCAGAACATCACAGAAAACGAATGGCTCACCGCGTTGCGCAACCGTGTGGCAATTCCTGGTGGCACTTGCTGTTTTGATTTGCCTGCGTACCACGCATGGCAGCAACAAAGCCCAGATGTGCGTCGCGCCGACATCTTGCGTTGGTTCGAAGTTTTCCAGCCCATGAAAGACTCCGTGAATCTGCTGCTCTCGCTGATGCGCGACACAGGCACCACACAAAAAATGATGGCCATGGGCGGCCAGTTCCAGCAATCGTTGGCGCAAGGCAAATTCCAGCTCATGCGTGTGGCGATTGACCCAGCGCTGGGCTTCATCCCAGAAATCAGCGGCAACCGTTTGATGATTTGGGTGCGCATGATGCGCCAAGACGGCGATGGCCGTTTGCAGCACAGCACCGATGATGTGCCTTTTGAAATGGCTCTTTGCGTTTAAGCCATGAGTGACGCTGAGGTTCGCATCGTTGTTTGCCCGCAGTGCGGTGGGCCTAGTCGCTACGAAGCGGCCAATGTGTATCGCCCCTTTTGCGGTGAACGCTGCCGCAACATTGACCTAGGCGCTTGGGCCAACGAGGAACATCGCTTGCCCGACCAAACGCCGCAAGACGACGCCGACTTCGAAAACACACCTTTGCAATAAAAAAAGCGCCTACTCAACGGCGCTTTTTTAATGGCTACAAGTTCATGCTCAGGCTTAGTTGTTGTGTGTGTCACCCACAAACTCGCGCTCTTGCGCAAACCACTGCAACACTGGCACCGTACCGGGCAAGACAGGCGTCACAGCCACCGGCAACTGCTGCCAAGCAAACGACTGCGACTCCAGCATTTGCAACTCACCCGACCACTGCGTGACTTTGCAAAAGTTCAGTTGCACCAAGGCATGGGGGTAGTCGATGCGCTCGGTCTTCCACAGGATGCAATCGTGAATGGTGATCCCAATTTCTTCTTGTAGTTCACGGCGCAAAGCTTGCTCAACCGTTTCGCCAGCTTCGAGCTTGCCACCAGGAAACTCCCAGAAGCCTGCGTAGGCTTTACCTTCGGGACGGCTGGTGAGCAAGAAGGCATCATCACCACGCATCAACACACCGACCGCCACTTGCACCAAGCTGCGATCGGTCGAACGCGGTTGGTCTGCATCGACCACGCGCACTTCAGCGTCCGTCATGATTTAAGCGGCGTGTTTGCCCGCGTAGTCGCGTGCAAACTGATACGCCACACGGCCACTGCGCGAAGCGCGCTCTAGAGCCCATACCAAAGCCTCAGGTTTGGCCGCCTCAATTTCAGCAGGCTTGAAGCCAAACGACGAGAGCCACTGTGCAGCAATAGTCAGATATTCATCTTGGCTGAAGGGGTAAAAGCTCACCCACAAACCAAAGCGTTCGGACAAAGAAATCTTTTCTTCCACGCCTTCACCTGGATGCACTTCGCCATCGTCGGTATGCGTGTACGTGAGGTTTTCCTTCATGTACTCGGGCAACAAATGACGGCGGTTGCTGGTGGCATAAATCAACACATTGGGTGTCGCTGCCGCAATCGAGCCATCCAAGATGGACTTGAGCGCTTTGTAGCCGGGCTCGCCGTCTTCAAAACTCAAGTCATCACAGAAGATCATGAACTTTTCTGGACGCTCTGACACCAACTCAATGATGTCAGGCAAATCGGTCAGGTCGTCTTTGTCAACCTCGATCAAGCGCAAGCCTTGTGGGCCGTATTCGTTCAAACACGCTTTGATGAGTGACGACTTACCCGTGCCACGCGCGCCGGTCAGCAACACGTTGTTGGCGGGCAAGCCTTTCACAAACTGCTCGGTGTTGCGCTGGATTCTTTCTTTCTGACCGTCAATCTCTTGCAAGTCAGCCAAACCGAGTTTGGCCACATGACGCACAGGCTCTAAACCACCGCGACCGTTGTTGCGCTTGCGGTAACGAAAGGCCACGCTGGCTGACCAATCAGGCTCCACCATCGGTTGCGGCAGAACTTGCTCAATGCGTGCCATCAAAGCCTCGGCGCGTTGCACCAAACGTTCAAGAGGGTGAAGTGCGTCTGTCATCAGCTACGGTAGTCGGCGTTGATGCTGACGTAGTCGTGGCTCAAGTCGCAGGTCCACACGGTGTCGCTGGCCGTGCCGCGGCCCAACACCACGCGCACGGTGATTTCAGATTGTTTCATCACGCGTTGACCATCTTCTTCGCGGTACTCAGGGTGACGGCCACCTTGAATGGCGACATGCACATCGTCCAAATACAAATCGATGCCGGTTTGGTCGAGGTCGGTGATGCCTGCATAACCCACTGCCGCCAAGATGCGGCCCAAGTTGGGATCGCTGGCAAAGAAGGCTGTTTTCACCAAAGGTGAGTGCGCAATCGCATAAGCCACTTGGCGGCACTCCGCGCTGGTGTTGCCACCTTCCACACAGATGGTGATGAACTTGGTCGCACCCTCGCCATCGCGCACGATGGCCTGCGCAAGTTGACGTGCGACTTGCAACATGGCTTGCAACAAGGCCTGGCCTTCTGCACTTTGCAAGCTGGTGATGGGCGCGTGTTGCGCTTTGTTGGTGGCGATGACGACAAACGAGTCGTTGGTCGATGTATCGCCATCGACGGTGATGCGGTTGAACGAGCCTTCGGCCAAAGCCAACGACAACTCTTTCATCAACACCGGGACCACGCACGCATCGGTGGCCACATAGCCCAACATGGTGGCCATGTTGGGGCGAATCATGCCAGCGCCTTTGCTGATGCCGGTGACGCTGACGGTTGCACCACCAATTTGCACTTGTGTGCTGGCCGCTTTGGGCACCGTGTCGGTAGTCATGATGCCTTCAGCGGCATAGGCCCATTGCTGTGCACTGCCGGCATCCCCAGCCGCGGCGATGGCTGCAGGCATGCCCGCAATGATGCGGTCGTGCGGCAGCGGCTCCATGATGACGCCGGTCGAAAAAGGCAACACTTGGTTCGGAGAAATATGCAAGGCTTCGGCCAAAGCCACGCAGGTTTCACGTGCACGCTTCAAGCCTTCTTCGCCCGTGCCCGCATTCGCATTGCCGGTGTTGACCACCATGGCACGGATGCCTTGACCCGCATCTAGATGCTCGCGGCACACTTGAACGGGGGCTGCGCAAAAACGGTTTTGCGTGAACACACCGCTGACCGATGCGCCTTCGTCAATCAGCACGACGGTTAAGTCTTTGCGATCTGCTTTGCGAATGCCAGCTTGGGTGACACCAATGCGCACGCCAGCAATGGCATGTAAATCGGCAGGATTGGGAGGAGTGAGATGAACTGACATGTATTTATTAGACCAACTTACCGTGACAGAACTTGAATTTTTTACCGCTGCCACATGGGCAGGGGTCATTACGGCCCACTGGCGGCATTTGTGCAGCAAAGGTGGTTTCATCGGCCGTGGTGACCGCTTGGCCTGATTCGTCAGGTGCGGTGTAGGTCACGTTGTGCAAGTTCTCTGCGCGGTCTTCCAACTCAGTCGCAGCTTGTTCAATTTGCTCGTTCGATTCAATCTTGACTGTCATCAACACGCGGGTGACTTCGTTCTTCACCAAGTCGAGCAACTGGCCAAACAACTCAAACGCTTCGCGCTTGTACTCTTGCTTGGGCTGCTTTTGGGCGTAGCCGCGCAAGTGAATGCCTTGGCGCAAATAGTCCAACGCCGCCAAATGCTCGCGCCAATGGCTGTCGATGTTTTGCAACAAGACCACGCGCATGAACGGTGTGAACTGTTCAATGCCCACGCGGTCGAGCTTGGCTTGGAAGGCGGCGTGCGCCGCTTCAATGACCTGCTCAAGAATCTCTTCGTCGGTAATGGCCGACGCTTGTTGCACGGTTTCTTGCAATGGCAGTTCAATGAGCCATTCTTGCAACAACGCACGTTGCAAACCGGCAATGTCCCATTGCTCTTCCACCGACTCTTCGGGCACGTATTGACGCACCAAGTCAGTAAAACTACCTTGACGCAAGCTGGCGATTTGAGCCGTCAAATCGGCGGCATCCAAGATGTCGTTGCGCTGTTGGTAAATCACGCGACGTTGGTCGTTGGACACATCGTCGTATTCCAGCAGTTGCTTGCGAATGTCAAAGTTGCGTGCCTCGACTTTGCGCTGTGCGCTTTCGATGCTGCGTGTGACGATGCCAGCTTCGATGGCCTCGCCCTCTGGCATCTTCAATCGGTCCATGATGGACTTGACACGCTCGCCCGCAAAAATGCGCATCAACGAGTCATCCAAGCTCAAGTAAAACCGTGAAGAACCTGGGTCACCTTGACGGCCAGAGCGGCCGCGCAACTGGTTGTCAATGCGGCGTGATTCGTGGCGTTCTGTGGCAATGATGCGCAAGCCACCGAGTGACTTGACGTAGTCGTGGTCTTTGGTCCATTGCACGCGCAAGGCGTCGATTTGTTTTTGTTTTCCTGCGGCGTCCAAAGCCTCATCGGCTTCGACTTCAGCAATCGCTTTTTCAACGTTACCGCCCAACACAATGTCGGTACCGCGACCTGCCATGTTGGTGGCAATGGTGATCATCTTGGCGCGACCGGCTTGCGCAATGATGGTGGCTTCGCTGGCGTGCTGCTTGGCGTTGAGCACTTGGTGCGGCAACTTGGCCTTCTCCAACATCTCAGCAATCAGCTCCGAGTTTTCAATCGAGGTGGTGCCCACCAACACGGGTTGACCTCGTTCGTAACATTCGCGGATGTCGTCAATGGCAGCGGTGTATTTTTCTGCCGTGGTTTTGTAAACGCGGTCCAACTGGTCTTCGCGTTTGCTGATGCGGTTAGGTGGAATCACCACAGTTTCCAAACCGTAAATTTCTTGAAACTCGTACGCCTCGGTGTCGGCAGTACCTGTCATGCCACCGAGCTTGTTGTACAAGCGGAAATAGTTTTGGAACGTGATGGAGGCGAGTGTTTGGTTCTCGGCCTGAATCTCCACGCCTTCTTTGGCTTCCACCGCTTGGTGCAGACCATCGCTCCAGCGGCGACCAGACATCAAACGACCCGTGAACTCATCCACGATGGTGATCTCACCGTTTTGCACCACGTAGTGTTGGTCACGGTGATACAGGTGGTTGGCACGCAAGGCTGCGTACAGGTGATGCATCAAGCTGATGTTGGCAGGGTCGTACAACGATGCGCCTTCGGGCAGCAAACCGTTGGCACTCAAAATGCGCTCGGCGTTTTCATGGCCTTGTTCGGTCATGAAGACTTGGTGTGATTTTTCGTCCACTGTGAAGTCACCGGGGGTGATGATGCCCTCGCCCGTGCGTGGGTCTTCTTCACCCACTTGGCGAGTGAGCAACGGCACGATGCGGTTGATGGCCACGTACTGCGCTGTGTGATCTTCGGCTTGGCCGCTGATGATGAGCGGTGTGCGCGCTTCGTCGATCAAGATCGAGTCCACCTCGTCCACGATGGCATAGTTGAGTTTGCGTTGCACACGGTCTGCGGCTTCGTAGACCATGTTGTCGCGCAGGTAGTCAAAGCCGTATTCATTGTTTGTGCCGTAGGTGATGTCGGCGCGGTAAGCCGCTTGCTTTTCTTCGCGTGGCATCTGTGGCAAGTTGATGCCCACGGACAAACCCAACCAGTTGTACAGGCGAGACATCCATTGCGCGTCACGGCTGGCCAAGTAATCGTTCACCGTCACCACATGCACGCCGTTGCCGGTGAGGGCATTCAGGTACACGGGCAATGTGGCGGTGAGGGTCTTGCCTTCACCGGTACGCATTTCGGAAATTTTGCCCTGGTGCAGCGCAATGCCACCCAACATCTGCACGTCAAAGTGGCGCATTTTCATGACGCGCTTGGAAGCCTCACGCACCACAGCATAAGCTTCAGGCAACAAATCATCTAAGGCCTCGCCGTTGGCGACACGTGATTTGAATTCGTCCGTTTTGGCACGCAAGGCCACATCATCGAGCTTCTCCAACGAAGGCTCTAACGCATTGATCTGCGCGACGGTTTTGCGGTATTGCTTGAGTAGACGCTCATTGCGGCTACCAAAAATTTGAGTCAAGAAATTGAGAGCCATGCGAGCACTGCGAGGTCCCTGTTTTTCTGCAAAAACAAGGGTCGCAAAATCCTTTGTGAAAGGCTTGATAGAAGCTCAGAATTTTAACCGTCAGCGGAACCATAATTGCGGCATGGCCACCCGTTCTACACCGCATCCCGACACACTTGCCGCCTATCGTGCGCTGGGATACAACACACCGCCCAAATCAAGGGTCAGTGTGCGAGGTAAATCACAGACATTGGAGCAAGTGGTCGGCTCAGCACCTTCTTTGGCCCACCTCTCCGCTATTGCTCAGGACACTCAAAACAGACTCAAAGCGATCGCCCCACTGCTTCCCGCTTCGTTGCGCTCACTGGTCCAATCTGGCGGGGTAGAAGATGATGCTTGGTGTTTGTTGGTGCCCAACAGCGCTGTAGCCGCCAAGCTACGGCAAACATTGCCGGCCTTGTGCGCTCACTTGCGCACCAAAGGCTGGAATGTGAACACCATCCGCGTAAAAGTGAAATCGCACAGCTAAAGAAAAACCCGCTACGCCAAAGGCGTAACGGGTTTTATTTTGGTGCCGCTTGTCGGAATCGAACTGACGACCTACCGCTTACAAGGCGGGTGCTCTACCAACTGAGCTAAAGCGGCGCAGGCAGAATTCTAACCTAACTTTGACGCGTTATTTCACGCGCGTAAGTGCTGGACGACCCGAAGGTGTTGTTGGCGTAGGCGGCTCATCATCTGAACCGCTTTCCATGTGCGATGTTTCCACCGCACTCAACACAGGACGAACGGGTGCTGATTTCTTTTGCATGGGCACGGCTGCTTCGGCAGAAGCTGCACTCATTGGGAAGGACATGCCTTGTCCGTTCTCGCGCGCATAAATCGCCATCACACGATTGATGGGAATGATGATTTCACGCGGCACACCACCAAAGCGGGCTTTGAACTCAATGAACTCATTGCCCAGCGTCATGCCTGCCGTTGCGTCATAGCCCACGTTCAACACAATCTCACCGTTTTTGACGTACTCCATCGGCACTTGCACGGTCTCGTCCACCAAGACCGCCACATAAGGCGTGTACCCACTGTCGGTGCACCACTCGTGCAAAGCACGCAGCAGGTATGGACGAGTAGAAGATGCGTCTGGAGCGTTCAACATACGAATTACTTGCGCATGACCTTTTCAGAAGGCGTCAATGCCTCAATGTAGGCTGGGCGCGAGAAGATGCGCTCGGCGTACTTGAGCAAAGGTGCTGCGTTCTTCGACAAGTCGATGCCGTAGTGGTCCAAGCGCCACAACAGCGGTGCAATGGCCACGTCGAGCATGGAGAAGTTTTCACCCAACATGTACTTGTTCTTCAAGAACACGGGAGCCAACTGTGTCAAACGGTCACGGATGTGTGCACGGGCTTTTTCCAACGCTTTGTCGTTGGCTTTGGCAGCGCGAGACTCCAACGTGGACACGTGTGTGAACAATTCTTTTTCGAAGTTCAACAAGAACAAACGCACGCGTGCGCGCTCAACAGGATCACCAGGCATCAACTGTGGATGTGGGAAACGCTCGTCGATGTATTCGTTGATGATGTTGGATTCATACAAGATCAAATCGCGCTCAACCAAGATTGGCACTTGACCGTACGGATTCATCACATTGATGTCTTCGGGCTTGTTGTAAAGATCAACATCGCGAATTTCAAAGTCCATGCCTTTTTCGAACAAGACAAAACGGCAGCGATGTGAGTAGGGACACGTAGTTCCCGAATAAAGCACCATCATGATGGGCGGCTCCTAAAAATCAAAAAGAGTGGCAGGCTAACCTGTCACTCCGTGAGGTGACAACAGGCATGAAGCCTGTTGCCGAATTTGCGCAAATTACTTGATGTCTTTCCAGAAGGAAGCATTCAAGCGCCATGCGATGAACATGAAACCAACCAAGAACAACAACACCCAAACGCCAATGCGAACGCGTGTATTTTGAGCTGGCTCGGCCATCCATTGCAAGTAACCGACGAGATCACCCATGGCTTGGTCATATTCCAAAGCAGTCATCTTGCCTGGCTTGATTTGTTCCCAGCCTTTGAAGGTTTGGACTTGATGGCCATGCTCTTCATGCGTGTCGTAAATTGGACGACGCTCGCCTTGCAGCTCCCACAACACGTGAGGCATGCCCACGTTAGGAAACACCAAATTGTTCCAACCTGTGGCCTTGGCTTCGTCACGGTAGAACGTGCGCATGTAGGTGTAGAGGTAATCCGCACCTGTACCGCCGTGGCCAGCACGTGAACGTGCGATCACAGTCAAGTCAGGAGGCGTGGCACCAAACCACTCTTTGGCCTGTTTAGGGTCAATGTTGGCTTTCATGGTGTCGCCGACTTTTTCAGTCGTGAACAATAAGTTGTCTTTGATCTGCTGCTCTGTCAAACCGATGTCTTTCAATCGGTTGTAACGCATGAATGCGGCTGAGTGGCAGTTCAAGCAGTGGTTCACAAAAATCTTGGCGCCATTTTGCAAGGCACCCAAATCGTTGGTTTTGTTAGGCGCTTTGTCCCATGCAATGGTGTCGCCAGACGCTTGCGCGCCAGCCACCACACCGAGGGCCAATGCCAAGCTGAGAATGATTTTTTTCATGGTTATGTACTCCGTGAATCTCAGTGAGGCGTGAAAGTAACGCGGTCAGGCACTGGCTTAGTGGCACCCATTTGGCTCCACATCGGCATCAACAAGAAGAAACCGAAGTAGAACAAGGTACCGACTTGCGACACACGCTCGCCAATGGCGGATGGCGGTTGCACGCCCAAGTAAGCCAACACGATGAAGTTCACAACGAACACACCGTACATGTACTTGTGCCAATCAGGACGGTAGCGAATCGACTTCACTGCACAGTTGTCCAACCATGGCAAGAAGAACAAGATCACGACAGCGCCGCCCATCACGACCACACCCCAGAACTTGGCGTCGATCGAGAGCATGAGCAAGGACACGAACACAGCCGCGCCCACCACACCCGCTTTGATCACTTTAGGCAAGTTGGTTTTGGCTGCACCGAAGTAGGCACCGGCCAACACGCACGCGATCAAGACGTACATCATTTCGCTGGTGATCGCACGCAACATCGAATAGAAGGGCGTGAAGTACCACACTGGCGCAATGTGCAACGGTGTCTTCAATGGATCCGCAGGGATGAAGTTGTTGTACTCGAGGAAGTAGCCACCGAACTCAGGTGCGAAGAAAATCACAGCGCTGAACACCAACAAGAAGCCGCTCACGCCCAAGATGTCGTGCACGGTGTAGTAAGGGTGGAAAGGCACGCCGTCGAGTGGGTGACCGTTGGCATCTTTCGGTGCGTTCGGACCTTTGATTTCCACGCCGTCTGGGTTGTTAGAACCCACTTCGTGCAACGCAATGATGTGCGCAACCACCAAGCCCAACAAGACGAGTGGCACAGCAATCACGTGGAAGCTGAAGAAACGGTTCAAGGTGGCATCGCCCACCACGTAGTCACCACGAATCAGCAAAGCCAAGTCGGGGCCCACGAAAGGCACAGCAGCAAACAAGTTCACGATCACTTGAGCGCCCCAATAGGACATTTGGCCCCATGGCAACAAGTAACCCATGAAAGCTTCGGCCATCAAGCACAAGAAGATGGCACAGCCAAAGACCCACACCAATTCACGTGGCTTGCGGTATGAACCGTAGATCAAACCACGGTACATGTGCATGTAAACCACAATGAAGAACGCCGAAGCGCCTGTGGAGTGCATGTAGCGGATCAACCAGCCCCATGGCACGTCGCGCATGATGTACTCAACGGAACCAAACGCCAAGTTGGCATCAGGTTTGTAGTGCATGACCAAGAAAATACCGGTCACGATTTGAATCACCAACACCAACAGTGCCAATGAACCAAAGAAGTACCAGAAGTTGAAGTTCTTGGGTGCGTAGTACTCAGACAAATGCTCTTTGTAGAGCTTTGATGCTGGGAAACGGTTGTCCACCCAGTTGAGCAATTTTTCGCCAGCGCTGGCGTCAGGGGAGATTTCTTTAAATTCAGCCATGGTGCGTCCTATCAGGCTTTCTTGTCTTCACCAATCAACAGCTTGGTGTCGGACAGGTACATGTGTGGCGGGATTTCGAGATTGTCTGGCGCAGGCTTGTTTTTAAACACGCGACCAGCAATATCAAACGTCGAACCGTGGCAAGGGCACAAGAAGCCACCATTCCAATCATCGGGCAGTGAAGGCTGTGCGCCTGTTTGGAATTTGTCTGAAGGTGAACAACCCAAGTGGGTACAAATGCCAACAGCAACGAAGATCTCAGGCTTGATAGAGCGGGCTTGGTTGCGCGCATATGCAGGCGTGAGTTCGCCGGGCTTGCGCTCTGACTTGGGGTCAGCCAGCTGAGTTTCGGTCTTGTTCAAAGACTCGAGCTGCTCAGGGGTGCGCTTGACGACCCAAACGGGCTTGCCGCGCCATTCGACGGTCATTTTTTCGCCGGGTTTGAGGGCAGAGATGTCGACTTCGACAGCAGCGCCGGCAGCTTTGGCCTTCTCGGAAGGCTGGAACGTGCTGACGAAAGGCACAGCTACTGCTACGCCACCGACCGCACCCGCGCAAGTCGAGGCAATCAGCCACGTGCGTTTATTGGTGTCTACTGGGGTGTCACTCATGGAATTCCTCAAACAATAATCACTGGTTGGGTTAACACTTGATTGTAGCTGACCACACACACCCGCTATTTATTACGCAGTGCTTCCACTGCAAGGCTGCGGTAAGCCAGTAATAATCCGAATACTTTTATACACAAAGGATTCAACATGTTGAAAGAGTTCAAAGCCTTCGCCGTCAAAGGCAATGTCATCGATTTGGCTGTCGGTGTGATCATCGGTGCAGCGTTTGGAAAAATCGTCGATTCAGCCGTGAACGACCTGATCATGCCCATCGTGGCCGCCTTCATTGGCCATCTCGATTTTTCCAACTTCTTCTTAGCCCTGGGCAAAGTACCTGAAGGCACAGGCGCGACATTGGACGCCATGAAGAAAGCGGGCGTACCCGTGTTTGCGTATGGCAACTTCATCACCGTGGCCGTGAACTTCGTGATTTTGGCGTTCATCATTTTCTTGATGATCAAGCAAATCAACCGCATCAAGGGCACGGCCGAAGAAGCAGCGCCGAAAGAAGAAGTCCTGTTGTTGCGCGATATCCGCGACAGTTTGAAAAAATAAACCGCTTCAGCGGCGCATGGCACGCGCCATGGCGACCGCAGCCAACAGGCTCGACGCATCAGCCTTACCCGTGCCGGCCACATCAAAGGCGGTGCCGTGATCGGGGCTGGTGCGCACCAGAGGCAGTCCTAACGTCACGTTCACGCCCTGCTCTACGCCCAAGTACTTCACTGGGATCAAGCCTTGGTCGTGGTACATCGCCACCACCACATCAAACTCACCGAGTTGTCCGTTCTTGGCGCGTGCGCGCATGAACACCGTGTCGGGCGCAAACGGCCCGCTCACGTGCATGCCCTCGGCACGCGCCTGCTGCAAGGCGGGGATGATGATGTCGAGTTCTTCACGCCCCATCAAGCCACCCTCGCCCGCATGCGGATTCAAGCCTGCCACAGCCATGTGTGGTGCGCGACCCGTGGCCGCCAACTCTGCCGCATGGGTGATGCGCAGGGTTTGCAAAATGTTGTCGACCGTCACCGCGTCAATCGCTTGGCGCAAGGACACATGGATGCTGACCAACACGGTTTTGAGTTCAGGGTTGGCCAACATCATGCGCACGGGCATGTCGTCCACCGCCACGCCTGCATGGGCTGCTGCACATGCTTGCAGCATTTCGGTGTGCCCCGGGAACGGCACACCCGCTGCAAACAAGGCTTCTTTGTGCAAAGGCGCTGTCACCACCGCAGACACATCGCCGCGCAAGGCGGCTTGCGCCGCCCACACCACGCAGTCAGCAGCCAGCTTGCCAGCGGTTGCGCTGATTTGGCCCCAAGCAGGCAGCTGGTCAGCCGCCAAAGGCTGCGTGACTTGCAAGACGGGGATGGTGAATGGTGCTTTGACTCGGGCTGCTTCATGCAAATCGTTGACCAACTGCATGTGCATTTGTGGCTCGTGGTATTCGCACTGAGCCAACAGCAATGCGGCACGCTGCATCACCGCCAAATCACCGATGACCACGCAGCCTTGCAGCTGCTCGGGTGCATCGCGAAACGCTTTGACGATGATTTCTGGGCCGATGCCCGCCGCATCGCCCAGCGTGATGGCCATGGGCTTGAAATGTTCAGCGGTGCTCATGCGCGAACACCCATCATGCGGGGTTATCTATTTCGATGAACTGGTGACTGATGCCCAGTTGTGCTGCCACATGCGCCGCAGCGGCAGGTGCGCCATAACGCTCAGTAGCGTGATGCCCACAAGCCAAAAAGGCCACCCCAGTTTCGCGCGCCAAATGCGCTTGAGGCTCTGAAATTTCGCCCGTGATGAAGGCATCCACACCCGCTGCAATGGCGGCTTCGAAATAACTTTGCGCACCGCCAGTGCACCATGCTACTTTGCGTATTTCTCGCGCAGGCGTTTGCACCACAACAGACTCACGTTGCAAAACTTGCGACACCACTGCCGCCAAAGCTTGCGCATTGGCAAACGTTTGACCGTCCGCGCGCGCGCCCCACAAACCCAAATTTTGCTCACCAAACGTGCCTTGCACTTGCAGCCCCAAACGCTGGCCTAGCTGCGCGTTGTTGCCCAATTCAGGATGTGCATCCAGCGGCAAGTGGTACGCCAACAAGTTGATGTTGTGTGCCAACAGCAGTTGCAAGCGTTGCTTCATCCAGCCGGTGACCGTGCCGTCTTGGCCACGCCAAAACAAACCGTGATGCACAAAAATGGCATCCGCCTTGGCATCAATCGCAGCCTCAATCAAAGCGCGACTGGCAGTCACGCCAGAGACGATGTGGCGAATGGTGTCTGCACCTTCGACTTGCAAACCGTTCGGTCCGTAATCTTTGAAACGTGCAGGCTGCAACAAATCGTTGAAGGCACTCAGCAATGTTTGGCGGGTGACGGTCTGACTCATCGGGGCACCTTGGTTTTGGGGCGCTGGACCGCCGTGACATTCAAGGTCAGGTTTTGATTGCGCCGAACCACTTCGAGCTTCACGTTCTCGCCGGGCGTGAGTGCGGCAATTCGCGTCAACAGCTCGCCCACATTTTTCACGGGCTGACCAGCCACGGCCAACAACAAATCGCCTGGGCGCAAGCCTGCATTCGCAGCGGGGCCGTTTTGCAGCACCCCCGTGATCACCACACCGCCGGTTTGTTTCAAGCCAAATGTCTCGGCCAATTCAGGCGTCAACTCGCTGGGTTCAATTCCCACCCAGCCGCGTGTCACTTGACCATCGCGCACGATGCCCTCTAGCACTTGACGCGCGGTAGACACAGGAATGGCAAAACCAATGCCCATGTTGCCGCCCGAACGCGAATAGATGGCGGTGTTGATGCCAATCAGATTGCCGTTCACATCGACCAAAGCGCCGCCCGAGTTGCCGGGGTTGATGGCCGCATCGGTTTGGATGAAATTCTCAAAAGTGTTGATGCCCAACTGGTTACGGCCCAAGGCCGACACGATGCCGCTGGTCACGGTTTGGCCCACGCCGAATGGATTGCCAATTGCCAACACGCGGTCCCCTACTTGTGCTGTGTCTGAATTGCCCAAGGCAATGACGGGCAAGCGGTCTAGGTTGATGCGCAAAATAGCGAGGTCGGTATCCGGGTCTGCGCCAATCACCTGTGCGGTTGCATGGCGACTGTCACTCAAGGTGACTTCAATTTCTTGCGCACCCTCAATCACATGGTTGTTAGTGAGGATGTACCCCTCAGGGCTGACGATGACGCCACTGCCCAAGCCCTGCTGTGGCGTGTCGTCTTCGCGGTCGCCATAGAAAAAACGAAACCAAGGGTCGTTTTGAAAAGGGTGTGCGGGCGCATTGGCTTGTGTGGTGGCAATGCTCACCACGGCAGGCGACGCCACTTTGGCCGCGGGGCTGAAACTGCCAGGCATCACCGCACCGTCAGCGTTGGGCGCGGCCTCCAACAAAGTCACACCTGAGATTGGCACGCGACGGTTGAGCCACTCAGGCTTCAAGGTCCCCACCACAAACCAAATCGCCACCAGCACGGTGACCACTTGGGAGAACAGCAACCATTGACGTTTCATGGTGTGTTTGCGCAGAGCTTATTCGGCGTCCGGCGCTTGCGTGTGTTTGATGAACAACTGTGCGGCCCAAATGCCAATCTCGTACAAGATGCACATGGGAATGGCCAGCGCCAGCTGCGACACCACATCGGGCGGCGTCACGATGGCCGCGATGATGAACGCCAACACGATGAAGTAAGAGCGGAAGTCTTTGAGCTTTTGAATCGACACCACATTCATGCGGGCCAACACAATGACGACGATAGGCACTTCAAACGCCAAACCAAAGGCGATGAACATGGTGATGACGAAACTCAAATACGCTTCGATATCAGGTGCGGCCGTGATGCTTTTAGGCGCAAAGCTTTGGATGAACTTGAACACTTGGCCGAACACGAAGAAGTAGCAAAACGCCACCCCCACCATGAACAACAAGGTGCTTGACACCACCAACGGCAGCACCAATTTCTTTTCATGTGAATACAGGCCCGGCGCGACAAATGCCCACACTTGGTACAGCACCACCGGCAGCGCCAGCAAAAACGCGCTCATCAGCAAAATTTTGAGCGGCACCAAAAACGGGGAAATCACCGACGTGGCAATCAACGTGGCACCCGCAGGTAACTGAGCCACCAAGGGAGCAGCCAACAAGTCATACAGCTCAGCAGGGCCGGGGTAAATAGACAGCGCAGCGCCAGCCACCAACACAGCAATGGCGGCTTTGACCAAGCGGTCGCGCAGCTCAATCAAGTGCTGCACAAACGGCTGCTCGGTGCCAGCCAATTCGTCGTGAGAAGGGGTATCAGACATGTTCAGAACGCTTCACAGGACGAAAACGCGCCACGCGGGCCGCGCCAGATTGCGCCTTGGTGCGCACACCTTGACGGGCTTTGTACCAATGCGGCGTAGCGCCGCGCTTGAGGCGCCACTTCTTGCCTGGATTTTCGTAAGTCGGAGGCAGTGGTGCCAACGGCTCGTAAGAATCAGACGACAAACCGGCCGTGGTCTCAGACCAATCTTTTTCAAAATCGCTGGCCGCCGTGTGCACAGAATGCTCCACATCGCGCGCCGCAGACTCCATCGTCTCTTTCATCTTCTTGAGCTCATCGAGCTCCATCGTGCGGTTGACCTCGGCTTTGACGTCAGCGACATAACGCCTGGCTTTGCCAATCAACGTTCCAAGGGTGCGGGCCACGCCTGGAAGTCGCTCAGGCCCGATGACCACCAAGGCCACCGCACTCACTACCGCAATTTTGGAAAAATCGAGATCAAACAAAGCAAGCGATCAACAGCAATTAAGACTTGTTCTTGACTTCAACGTCAATGGTGTTTTTGTCGGCAGACACAGCGGCAGCAGGCGATGCTGGCTTGTCTTCGGCAGGTGCGCTGCCGTCTTTCATACCGTCTTTGAAGCCTTTCACAGCGCCGCCCAAATCAGAGCCGAGGTTGCGCAGCTTTTTGGTACCAAACACCATGATGACGATCAACAACACGATCAGCCAATGCCAAATTGAAAACGAACCCATGTGTGACTCCTAAATAATTGATTGAATTCTAATCAGCCGCGCAGCCAAGGGCGTGGACCGCCCATGACATGCCAGTGCATGTGATGGACTTCTTGCCCACCTTCAGCGCCAGTATTAGCCACGATGCGAAAGCCACCTTCGGGGTAAGGTTTTGCGCCTTCTTGCAAAGCCAGCTTGGGAGCCAGCAACATCATGCGACCCAACAAACCTTCATGCTCGGGCGTGACATGCGCCATCGAGGGAATGTGCAGTTTAGGAATGATCAAAAAATGCACGGGTGCCCACGGGTTGATGTCGTGAAACGCGAAGACTTCATCGTCTTCATACACCTTGCGCGACGGGATTTGACCCGCGATGATTTTGCAAAAAATGCAATTAGCGTCTGTCATGTTGTCCTCACTCGCCTGCAGCTTCGCGGGCTTGCGCTTTGCGCAAAGCTTTTTCTTCCAAGCCGCTCAAGCCTTCGCGGCGCGCCAGCTCGTCGATCACATCCGAGGGCTTCAAGCCATAGTGCGCCAAGGCAATCATGCTGTGAAACCACAAGTCGGCCACTTCGTACACCAGCTTAGAGGCGTCGCCGCCGTGGTCCACATCTTTGGCGGCCATCACGGTTTCGGTGGCTTCTTCGCCAATCTTCTTCAAGAACGCGTCAGGACCTTTGTGCAGCAAGCGCGAGACGTAGCTCTTCTCGGGGTCGCCGCCATTGGCGGGCTTGCGGCTTTCAATCACGTCGGCCAGACGTTGGAGGGTATCTAAATTGGTCACGGGGGTCGAACTCATGGTGTTCACTTGTAAATAGATTCAGGGTCTTTCAGCACAGGCTCGCACGCGTGCCACGCTTCACCTTCAAGGCGTTGGTAAAAGCAGCTATGGCGGCCAGTATGGCAGGCAATGCCGGGCTCGTGCCCTTCTTGCGTCACCTTGAGCAACACCACGTCGTTGTCGCAGTCAATGCGAATGTCGTGCACCGTTTGCACATGGCCCGACTCCTCGCCTTTGAACCACAGCTTGTTGCGTGAGCGGCTGAAATACACCGCACGCTTAAGCTCAGCCGTTTTTTGCAGCGCCTCGCGGTTCATCCACGCAAACATCAGCACATCGCCGCTGTCTTTTTCTTGGGCAATCACGGGCACCAGCCCCTTGTCGTCCCATTTGATGGCATCAAGCCAAGTTGAGGTCATGTCGGTTGTTTTCAAGAAAAGGATTACAAACGCACAGGAATCCCGCGCTCGCGCATGCGCTCTTTGGCTTGCTGCACGGTGTATTCGCCGTAGTGAAAGATGCTCGCAGCCAACACGGCATCTGCGCCGCCTTGTTGCACGCCGTCGGCCAAGTGGTCGAGGTTGCCCACGCCGCCTGAGGCAATCACGGGCACGGGCACGATGTCGGACACGGCGCGTGTGAGCTGCAAGTCAAAGCCGCTCTTGGTGCCGTCGCGGTCCATGCTGGTGAGCAAAATTTCGCCAGCGCCGTAGTCGGCCATTTGCTTGGCCCACGCCACGGCATCAAGGCCTACGTTTTTGCGACCACCGTGGCTGAACACATCCCAACCGGGACCGACGGGCAAACCGTTGGCGCCCAAGCGCTGTTCGTCTTCTGCGGTGCGGCGTTTGGCGTCAATGGCCACCACGATGCACTGCGCGCCGTATTTGGCCGAGGCATCGCGAATCACTTGCGGGTTGGCAATGGCCGCCGAGTTGAAGCTCACTTTGTCAGCGCCAGCGTTGAGCATGCGGCGCACGTCGTCGACGGTGCGCACACCACCGCCCACGGTGAGGGGGATGAACACTTGGCTGGCCACGGCTTCGATGATGTGAAGAATCACATCGCGCGCGTCGCTGGTGGCGGTGATGTCCAAGAAGGTGAGCTCGTCTGCACCTTGGTCGTTGTAGCGTGCCGCGATTTCAACAGGGTCGCCTGCATCGCGCAGCTCGACGAAGTTGACGCCTTTGACGACGCGACCGCCGGTCACGTCGAGGCAAGGAATGATGCGCTTAGCAAGCATAGAGGTCCAAAGAGTTCTTCAAGAAACGGTCAAACGCTGCCAGCCAATCCATTGGCCACCAGCGGGAATCGAGATGGGTTCAAACACCTGCGCGGCTTCCACGCACAACATGCGCGCAAAACCTTGGGCGGGCATGTCGGCCAGTGCGGCGCATTTACTTTCGCCGGGGTTCCACACCACAGACTCAGCCCACGAAGGGCTTTGTTCAATTTGCAAGGTAGACGCACCATCTTGCAGGTGCAGCGGCTTGGCAGATACGCCCTCACCACGCGCGTATACGCGGTCGAACTCGCCATCAAAGTACAGCGCCTCGTCGGCAACGCCGTGCACATCGGCCACCGCATCCCATTCGGGGTGACCGCCCAAACCACGCAGCTCGGTCAGGTCAATGTCATCGACGGCTAGGTACGTGTGCAGTGCGCCAGTGAAATGCAAATCGTTTTGCGCTTCGGTGTTGTTAACGGTCAGCGTGAGGGTCAGCTGGCCGGGTGTCAACGCCACACGCAGCTGGGCCACAAAGGCCTGTTGCCAAATGGCGAGTGTGTCGGGCTTGGTGCTGAGGGTGAAGTCAATGTGTGCGTCGTCACCACTTGTCACCGCATCGCCCACTGTCCAATCCATGTTGCGTGCAAAACCATGTTTAGGCAAAGTGCCGCGTTGGTTGAACTGAGGGAAGCACACCGGCACGCCGCCACGGATGGCGGATTGGCCATCCCACAGGTTATTGGGGCTTAGATACAAACGCTCGCGGCCTTGGCTAACCCACGACAACACATGCGCGCCTTGCAGTGCCACCAGCACGGTGTCGCCGCAAGGCAAGGTCAAGCGCTGGCAGGCAAGGCCTTGGTGAAGCTCACCGCAGGCCGCGCGACCAGCGGCTGTGGCATTAGCCATTGAGTTCGTCAGCGCGGGCTTGGGCTTTTTCGAAGTCCAAATCGCCGCTGTAAATGGCGCGACCACAAATCACACCTTCGACGCCCTCATCTTCCACGGCGCACAACTGTTCGATGTCGGCCATGTTGGACAAACCGCCAGAGGCGATGATGGGGATCGACACAGCTTGCGCCAGCTTGACGGTGGCGTCGATGTTGATGCCTGTCAACATGCCATCGCGACCGATGTCGGTGTAGATGATGGACTCAACGCCATAGTCTTCAAACTTCTTGCCGAGGTCAGCCACCTCGTGGCCGGTGAGCTTGCTCCAACCGTCGGTGGCGACTTTGCCGTCTTTGGCGTCAAGGCCCACGATGATGTGGCCGCCAAAAGCTGCACACGCATCTTTCAAGAAGCCGGGGTTCTTCACGGCAGCGGTGCCGATGATGACGTAGCGCAAACCAGCGTCGATGTATTTTTCAATCGTGTCGAGGTCGCGGATGCCGCCACCCAACTGCACAGGAATGTCGTGGCCCACGGCTTTCAAAATGGCTTTGATGGCCGCTTTGTTTTGTGGCGTGCCGGCGAAAGCGCCGTTCAAATCCACCAAGTGCAGGCGACGTGCGCCTTTGGCCACCCAGTTGAGCGCCATTTGCGCTGGGTCTTCACCGAAGGTGGTGGATTGCTCCATGTCACCTTGTTTGAGGCGCACGCAATGTCCGTCTTTGAGGTCGATGGCGGGAATTAAATACATGATGGCGTTAAAAGTTCAAGGGTTCCAGTGCAGAAAGTTGCGGTACAGGGCCAAGCCATGCGCCGCGCTTTTTTCCGGGTGAAATTGTGTCGCAAAAATGTTGTCACGGGCCACGGCACATGTAAAAAGGCCGCCGTAGTCAGTTTGGGCCGCGCTGTGCTCTGGGTTCGCTGGGCGGGCGTAGAAACTGTGCACGAAATAGAAGTAGCTACCGTCTGGCACATCGGTCCACATGAAGTGCGGACGTGTGGGCTGCACTTGGTTCCAGCCCATTTGCGGCACCTTGAAGCGGCTGCCATCGGGTTGTGTGCGTCCCGCCAAATCAAACTTCACCACCTCGCCGGGGATCAGGCCTAAGCCGGGCGTGTCGCCCTCGGCGCTGTGGTCGAGCATCATTTGCATGCCCACGCACACGCCAAACAAAGGCTTTTTGTGGGCGGCATCCATGACCGCATCGAACATACCCGACTCGCGCAACTCGCGCATGCAGTCAGGCATGGCACCTTGGCCGGGCAAGACCACGCGGTGCGCGTCGCGCACCACCTGCGGGTCAGACGTGACCACCACGTCGGCATGGTCCACCAGCGAAGCCGCATGCATCACCGCCTGCGCCACAGAGCGCAGGTTGCCCATGCCGTAATCAACGACTGCGACTTTGTTGGTCACAGGCTTCCCTTGGTGGAAGGAATCATGCCGGCTGAGCGTGGGTCGAGTTCGAGTGCTGCACGCAAAGCACGCGCAAAGGCTTTGAACACTGTCTCAGCTTGGTGATGCGCGTTTTCGCCGCGCAGGTTGTCGATGTGCAAGGTCACAAAGGCGTGGTTCACAAAGCCTTGGAAAAACTCAAACGCCAGTTGGCTGTCGAACTCGCCAATCATGCCGCTCTTGAACGGCACGTGCATGATGAGGCCGGGGCGACCAGAGAAATCCACCACCACGCGGCTGAGTGCTTCATCAAGCGGCACATAGGCATGGCCGTAACGACGAATGCCTTTTTTGTCGCCCACGGCTTTGGCAAACGCTTGGCCCAAGGTGATGCCCACGTCTTCCACAGTGTGGTGGCCGTCGATGTGCAAGTCGCCTTTAGCTTGGATGTCGAGGTCAATCAAACCGTGACGCGCGATTTGGTCGAGCATATGGTCAAAGAAACCAATGCCGGTAGAGAGCTTGGATTGCCCCGTGCCGTCGAGGTTGATCTTGACGGTGATTTGGGTCTCGGCCGTGTTGCGGCTGACTTCGGCAGTTCTTGGCGCTGTTTGGGCTGTCATGTGTGACTTTCGATTAGGAGAGAGCGGCTTGCAGGGCAGCCAAGAGTTGTTTGTTTTCCTCGGGCGTGCCGATGGTCAGGCGCAAGCAATTGGCAAGCAATGGGTGCATTTTAGAAACGTTCTTCACCAGCACTTTGTGGGCCTTGAGCACCTCAAAAGCGCGGTTGGCGGCATCCGCCTCACCATTGAAACGCAGCACCATCATGTTGGCTTCGCTGGCATAGGGCGTGACGCCTGCCATTTGCTGCAAGGCCTTGAACAAAGCTTCACGCTCGGTGCGAATGACAGCGGCCTGCTGGGCGAACACATCTGTGTGTTCCAAAGCAAACAAAGCACATTCGGCGTTGAGCACGCTCACGTTGTACGGTGGGCGCAGCTTGTCAATTTCGTTGATGAGTGCAGTGGGCGCCAGCATGTAGCCCAAGCGAATGCCAGCCAAACCAAACTTAGACAGCGTGCGCATCAACAGCACATGGGCGTTGGCCGCTGGATGCTGGCGAATTTCGTCCAACCAGCTTTTGCTGGAGAAAGGCTGGTACGCCTCGTCCATCACCACCAAGCCACCGTAGGCACTGACCTGCGTGATAAGGCGACGAATGGTGTCGGCGTCCCACAAGTTGGCGGTGGGGTTGTTGGGGTAGGCGATGTAAACGATGGCCGGTTCGTGTCGGGCGATGGCGGCAGACATGGCGGCTTCGTCCAGCTCAAAGTCGGCCTTGAGCGGCACACCGATGTATTGCAAACCTTGCAGCTGCGCGCTCATGCCGTACATCACAAAGCCGGGCTCTGGGGCCACAACTTTGGCGCGATCTTGAGCGCCGGGGACGGCGCAAGCTTGCGACAACAAAGAAATGAGTTCGTCAGAGCCGTTGCCCAACATCAGGCCCAAACCTGCAGGCAAATCAACGTATTGCGCCAGTGCGTTTTTCAGGTCGTCGATGCGGGCACCGGGATAGCGGTTGACTTCCAACGCACCCAAACGCGCGCCGAGTTCGGCTTGCAATTCGGGCGAGAGGGTGAATGGGTTTTCCATCGCGTCGAGCTTGACCATGCCCACCGAGTGCTGCACGGCATAGGCGTGCATGGCTTGGACGTCGGGGCGAATGAAACGCAGAGCCTTGTTCGTTTGATTCGTCATATCTGATCAGTCTTTCTTCAAACGAAACTCAGCCGCCATGGCGTGGGCTTGCAAGCCCTCGCCATAGGCCAGCACAGCGGCAATCTTGCCCAGCGTTTGTGCGCCCTGCTCGCTCACCTCGATCAAGCTGCTGCGCTTTTGGAAGTCATACACGCCCAAGGGCGAGCTGAAACGCGCCGTGCCGCTGGTGGGCAACACATGGTTGGGGCCCGCGCAGTAGTCGCCCAAGCTTTCGCTGGTGAACGCGCCCAAGAAGATGGCACCTGCGTGCTTGAGCAGCGGCTCCCACTTGTGGGGTTCGTTGCTCGACACCTCTAGGTGTTCGGGCGCGATGCGGTTGCTGATGGCGCACGCCTCTTCCATGCTGCGGGTGTGGATGAGCACACCACGGCCATTAAGCGATTTTTCGATGATGTCTTTGCGCGGCATTTGCGGCAACAAGCGCTCGATCTCGGCTTGCACTCGGTCGATATACGCAGCATCGGGACAGAGCAACACGCTTTGCGCCAACTCGTCATGCTCGGCTTGGCTGAACAAATCCATCGCCACCCAATCGGCGGGCGTGGAGCCATCGGCCAGCACCAAAATTTCGCTGGGGCCTGCAATCATGTCGATGCCCACGGTGCCAAACACGCGGCGCTTGGCAGCAGCCACATAAGCGTTGCCGGGGCCAGTGATTTTGTCCACCGCTGGCACTGTGACTGTGCCGTAGGCCAAGGCAGCCACGGCTTGTGCGCCACCGATGGTGAAGGCGCGACTCACGCCAGCCACATACGCAGCGGCCAACACGAGCGGATTCTTTTCACCTTTGGGCGTGGGCACCACCATGATGATCTCTTCCACACCCGCGACGTGCGCAGGAATGGCGTTCATCAACACGCTGGATGGATAAGCGGCTTTGCCACCGGGCACATAGATGCCCACGCGGTCGAGCGGCGTGACTTTTTGGCCCAACAACGTGCCATCGGCATCGCGGTAGGTCCAGCTTTCGCCGCTGGCTTTCTTTTGCGCCTCGTGATAGCTGCGCACGCGTGCGGCAGCGGCTTGCAAGGCGTCGCGTTGTTCGGCGGGCAAACCGTCGAACGCGGCTTTGAGTTCGGTTTGCGTCAGCTCCAACGCGGCCATGCTGTCGACCTTCAAGCCGTCAAAGCGCTCGGTGTACTCGAGCACAGCGGCATCGCCACGCTTTTGCACGTCGGCCAAGATGTCAGCCACGCGCTGCTCGATGGCTGCATCGGTGTCGGCAGACCAATGCAGACGCGCTTTGAAATCAGCTTCAAAGGTGGGGCTGGTGGTCGAGAGACGAAGCGGTTTGGCCATCTTGTGTACGTGTGATGTGAGAGATTATTTGCCTGCCGACAGAGCAGCAGAAAAGGCGTCGATGATGCGGCGAATGTCGGCCTGCTTCATCTTGAGCGCGGCTTGGTTGACCACCAAGCGCGAGCTGATGTCCATGATGCGTTCGACTTCCACCAAGTGGTTGGCTTTGAGCGTGTTGCCGGTGGACACCAAGTCGACGATGGCATCGGCCAAGCCAGTGAGCGGGGCCAATTCCATGGAGCCATAGAGCTTGACCAAGTCGACGTGCACGCCTTTGGTGGCGAAGAAGTCACGCGCGATGGTGGTGTACTTGGTCGCCACTTTCAAGCGCGCGCCTTGCTTCACCATGGCGGCGTAGTCGAAATCAGAACGCACGGCCACGCTCATGCGGCATTTGGCGATTTGCAAATCGAGCGGTTGGTACAGGCCCGTGGTAGCCACGCCGCCTGCGACACCACCGCTGTGTTCGATCAGCGTATCAAGTCCCGTCACGCCCAAATCAGCACCGCCGTATTGCACATACGTGGGCACGTCAGATGCACGCACCAGCACCACGCGTACGTTGGCGTGGTTGGTGGGCAAGATGAGCTTGCGCGATTTTTCTGGATCTTCGAGCACCTCAATGCCAGCGGCTTTGAGCAGCGGCATGGTTTCGTCAAAGATGCGGCCTTTGGAGAGGGCCAAGGTCAACATGTTGTTCATTTCACTCTTTCGATATCTGCACCGATCGCGCGCAGCTTGGCTTCCATCTTGTCGTAACCACGGTCCAAGTGGTAGATGCGGTCCACCAAGGTTTCGCCATCGGCCACCAAACCGGCAATCACCAGCGAGGCAGAAGCGCGCAAGTCGGTGGCCATGACAGTCGCACCCGAGAGCTTTTGCACGCCTTCGAGTACAGCCACTTTGCCGTCGATTTGGATGTGTGCACCCAAGCGCACCAACTCGTTGACGTGCATGAAGCGGTTTTCAAAAATCGTTTCGGTCACCTTCGAGGCACCCTTGGCAATCGCATTCAACACCATGAACTGCGCTTGCATGTCGGTGGGAAAGCCTGGGTATTCGGTGGTGCGGAAGTTTTGCGCCTTGAGGTGTTCATACGCAGGCGCTGTGCCTTGAATGCGAATGCCGTCTTCGTTGGCAGTGACTGTTGCACCGGCATCACGCAGCTTGTCGATGACCGCATCCAGATGGTCGGCACGGGCGTGGCGCAAAAACACATCGCCACCCGTCGCAGCCACCGCGCACAAAAACGTACCGGCCTCAATGCGGTCGGCCACCACTTTGTGGGAGCAACCGTGCAAACGTTCCACACCTTGAATGTGGATGCGGCTGGTGCCGTGGCCTTCAATCTTCGCGCCCATGGCAATGAGCATTTCGGCCAAGTCTGGAATCTCTGGCTCTTGCGCGGCGTTTTCTAAAACGGTTTCGCCGTCGGCCAAAGCCGCAGCCATCAGGAAGTTTTCAGTGCCCGTGACCGTCACCATGTCGGTGGCGATGCGTGCGCCTTTGAGGCGTGTGCGACCACCGCCCAACTTCGCCACCATGTAGCCGTGCTCCACCTCAATTTCGGCACCCATGGCTTGCAAGCCTTTCAAGTGCTGATCCACAGGGCGTGAGCCAATGGCGCAACCGCCGGGCAACGACACCTTGGCATGACCAAAGCGAGCCAACAAGGGGCCGAGTGCCAGCACGGAAGCGCGCATGGTTTTCACCAGCTCGTAAGGGGCTTCAGGGTTGTTCAAACCGCCCGCATCCAAACTCACAGTGCCGTCATCGGCGCGCTCGGCCGTCACACCCATGTTGCGGATGAGCTTGAGCATGGTGGCCACATCTTGCAACTGCGGCACGTTGTGCAGCGTCACAGGTTGGTCGGTCAACAAGGCCGCGCACAGCTCGGGCAGGGCCGCGTTTTTGGCGCCAGAAATCAGCACCTCGCCATTGAGGGTGCGGCCGCCGCGAACGAGTAATTTATCCATAGGGTTTCTTAAGCTTTAGAAGCAGCTTGCCACTCGGCAGGCGTGTAGGTTTTCATGGACAAAGCATGCACTTCGTCGGTTTTGATTTTTTCGCCCAAGGTGGCGTACACCTTCTGGTGGCGTTGGATGAGGCGTTTGCCTTCAAACTCGGCGGACACCAAAGTGGCGTACCAATGACGGCCATCGCCCTCGACGTGCAAATGCTCGCAGGGCAGACCTGCGGCGATGATGGCTTGTAGTTCTTCTGCTGTCATTTAAAAACCTTCATCCTCGAATCTTGTAACCCGTGCGCAGCAAATGCAGCGCGATGGCTGACACCAAGCTCAAGCACACACCCACCACACCCAAACTCAACCAAGGTGACACATCGCTTTGACCAAAGAAGCCAAAGCGGAAACCGTCAATCATGTAGAAGAACGGGTTGAGGTGGCTCACGCTTTGCCAAAAGCTCGGCAGTGAATGGATGGAATAAAACACACCGCTCAAAAACGTCATCGGCATGATGATGAAGTTTTGGAAAGCAGCCATCTGGTCAAACTTGTCCGCCCACAAGCCTGCAATCAAACCCAGCGTTCCGAGCATGAGCGCGCCCAACACCGCAAAGGTGATGACCCACACAGGCTGCGTGGGCATGAGCGAGAAATTAAGCACCGACGACTGCCACACAAACAACACGCCCGCCAGCAACACACCCGCACCCACCAACAAGCCGCGCACCATGGCTGACAGCGCATAGGCAAAGAACCAGCTCCAGTGCGACAGCGGCGTGAGCAACAAGAACACCAAGTTACCCATGATCTTGCTTTGCACCATGGACGAGGAACTGTTGGCAAACGCGTTTTGCAGCACGCTCATCATCACCAAACCCGGAATCAAAAACGCGGTGTAGCTCACGCCTTCGTACACCTGCACGTGCGCTTCGAGCACATGACCAAAAATCATCAGGTACATCACGGCGGTGAGCACGGGCGCTGCCACCGTTTGGAAACTAACTTTCCAAAAGCGCAGCACCTCTTTGTAAAACAGCATGGTCCAGCCGGTCATCATGCTTTCACCTCTTCGCTTTTGTGCATCACATCAAGAAAAACATCTTCCAAATCGGCTTTGCGAATTTCTACGTCTTGCGCATGCAAACCTGCCTCGCGCACGGCAGCAAGGTAACGCTCAATCTCTAATGCGTCATTGGCTGGGAACTGCACGATACGGCCCGTCACACGGGCCTTGGCGGCGAGTGCCGGTGGTAACTCGGTGTCGAGCTTGAAGCGCAGCACATTGCTCGATGCGGCTTTGAGCAACTCGGTGGTGCTATCCAGCGCCACCACTTTGCCGTTTTTCAACATGGCAATGCGGCCGCACAAGGCTTCGGCTTCTTCGAGGTAATGCGTGGTCAGCAACACGGTGCTGCCCTCGCGGTTGAGCTTGGCGATGAATTGCCACAAGGTTTGGCGCAGCTCTACGTCCACACCCGCTGTGGGCTCGTCGAGCACGATGACGGGCGGCTTATGCACCAAGGCCTGCGCCACCAACATGCGACGCTTCATGCCGCCTGAGAGTTGGCGCATGTTGTGATGAGCTTTGTCGGTGAGGCCAAGGCTGTGCAACAGCTCGTCAATCCAATCGTCGTTGTGCTTGACGCCAAAGTAGCCCGACTGAAACTTCAACGCTTCGCGCACATTGAAAAACGGGTCGAACACCAGCTCCTGCGGCACCACGCCCAACATGCGGCGGGCTTGGGCGGATTGGGTGGCCACATTGACGCCGTGCACGAGCACCGAGCCAGACGTGGCTTTGGCCAAACCGGCCAAGATGCTGATGAGGGTGGTTTTGCCCGCACCGTTGGGGCCTAAGAGTCCGAAGAACTCGCCTTTTTGGACATCAAAACGCACGCCATCGAGCGCCTGAAACGGACCTCGGGCGGTTTGGAAGGTTTTGGAAACGGATTGAAAAGAAATAGCGGGCATGAGTAGCCTTTGATTTTAAGGCTTTACCAATGCCCTGACTTGGGCGCACCCACTTAAGGCACCTAAAACCCGTTTTAGTGGAGCAAGGCGCTCAGGCCATAGACTTTGGCCAAGGCTTGGGCACGCTCGGGCAGGCCCGTGACGCGCAACTGCGCACCTTTGGCCAAAACAGCACGGCGACAGGCCAAGATCACGGCCAACGCGGAAGAGTCAAACTGGGTCAACGCGGAGGCATCCAAAACCGCTTCGCCGCCTTGGGCCAGCTGCGCAGTCAAAGACGCAGCCAAGTCATCGGCCACAGCCTGAGCTTGCGCCTGCATCAAGACAGCAGGCAACGCAATGGAAGCAGTCAAGGTACTCATGAATTATTTAACTGCGCGGGCGTTGGTTTTGTTGCGATCAGCCAAGCTGGCAACCAAGCCATCCACGCCCTTGGCGTTGATTTCTTGCGCAAACTGGGTTTTGTAGTTTTCGACCAACCAAATACCCATGACATTCATGTTGTAGACCTTCCACGAACCGTCTGCCGCTTTCTCGACGCGGTAGTCCAGCTGGATGGGGTCACCTTTGCCGCGGACTTCGGTACGAACCAACACTTCTTTGTCATCAGCAGCGGCACGCAGCGGTTTGACCGAAATGGTTTGGTCACTGACTTGGCTCAAAGCGCCCGAATAGGTGCGCACCAACAGTGTTTTGAATTCTTCTTGTAAACGCTTTTGCTGCTCGGGCGTGGCTTGTCGCCAGCCTGGGCCCACGGCAGAGGCTGTCATGCGCAAAAAGTTGACATTGGGCATGACGCGCTGATCCACCAGCACGACGATTTTGTTCACATCCCCAGCATGGATGGACTTATCTGCTTTGATGGCATCCAAGATGTCCACTGAAACGCGTTTGATGAAAGCATCAGCAGACTCGTCGGCTGCCTGTGCAGCACTGGCCACACCTAACGCACAAGCAGCGGCCACAGCCCAAGCAGAAAAAGTGCGGCGTGACAAAAAGCGGTTCATGGTTTCAAACTCCAAAATATTCAATCGTTTTAACGCGCAACACTCTTATTTCGCTGACGGCGCTTCGGGTTCAGCGCTCGGGTCAAGCAATTCATCTTCATCCGGTGGGTTGCCGTCGTAGATCTGGTTGCGTCGGTATTGCAAATACGAGTCGCGTGCGAAGCTGTATTTATCAATGGCAGCATCACTCAGCAGATCGGTGGTTTGCAACAACCCCGCACGCTTGTCAATCAAGCGCAGAGCAATGGCTGCGTCACGCTCAGCTACCACATCGTGATGGGCTAAGACATCAGCGCGAAACTCAACAGGCAAAGCCGATGCATCTCGCAACGTCGATGGTCCAAACAAAGGCAACACCAAATAAGGACCGTTCGGAACACCCCAATAGCCCAGGGTTTGACCCAGGTCTTCAGGATGGCGCTCCAAGCCAATTTCGGTCGCCACATCAAACAGGCCGTAAATACCAAACACGGTGTTCACGGTGACCCGCATCAAAGTCCCTGCCGTTTCACGTCCCTTGAGTTGCAGGCCATTGTTGACCAAGGACCAAACATCAGACAAATTATGAAAGAAATTACCCACGCCAGTTTGCACAAATTGCGGGGTGTGGTCACGGTAGCCTGTAGCAACTGGTTTGAGCAGGTTGTCGTCCAGGGCGTCATTGAACTTGGTCACGCTCCGGTTCATGGGCTCAAGAGGGTCTTTGGGATTCGCATTTGGCCCTGTCGCACAACCTGCACTCAGTGCGATCAGTAGCAACAAAGCCCCCCACTTACCCCCACGCATCAACGACAGAAACATTATTTGCCGCCCTTTTCAGGTGTGGGCTCAGCAGCTTTGCTGTAGAGAAATTGACTGATCAAGTTTTCCAAGACCACTGCAGATTGCGTGGCTTGGATGCGATCGCCATTGGTCAAGTTGTCCGCCTCAGCGCCAGCTTCAATGCCAATGTATTGCTCGCCCAACAAACCGCTGGTGAGAATTTTCAAAGAACTGTCTTTGGGGAACTGGTAACGGCTCTCGATGTTCATCGTGACCGTGGCTTGAAAGGTTTTGTCGTCAAACGTGACGTTTTCCACACGGCCCACCACCACGCCTGCGCTCTTGACCGCGGCTTGGCGCTTCAAACCACCAATGTTGTCAAAGCGACCACTCACGGTGTAGCTGGACTGGAAATTCAAGGTCAACAAATTGGCTGATTTCAAAGCCAAAAACAAAATCGCTGCTGCGCCCAAGAGCACAAACAAACCCACCCACACATCATTTTTGGAGCGTTGCATAGCTTCCTCGATTCATCAAATACTGAACATCATGGCGGTGAGGATGAAGTCCAACCCCAACACTGCCAACGAAGCGACCACCACCGTCTTGGTGGTGGCGCGCGAAACACCTTCGGGCGTGGGCTGTGCTTCGTAGCCTTGCAGCAGCGCCACAAACGTGACGGTCACACCGAACACGATGCTTTTGACCACGCCATTGCCCACGTCTTTCCACACATCGACGCCGCCTTGCATCTGGCTCCAGAACGAGCCGGCATCGACGCCAATCATCAACACGCCCACCATCCAGCCGCCCAAAATGCCCACGGCGCTGAACACGGCAGAGAGCAAAGGCAAAGCGATGATGCCGCCCCAAAAACGTGGACCCAAGATGCGGCGCACGGGGTCGACCGCCATCATGTCCATGGCGCTGAGTTGCTCGCCCGCTTTCATCAAACCAATTTCAGCGGTGAGCGATGTACCGGCACGGCCAGCAAACAACAAGGCGCTGACCACGGGACCGAGTTCACGCACCAAGCTCAAGGCCACCAACAAGCCCAACGCTTCGGACGAGCCGTAACGCTGCAAGGTGTAGTAGCCCTGCAAGCTGAGCACAAAGCCCACAAACAAACCCGACACCGCAATGATGGCCAGCGAGTAGTTGCCCAAGAAATGCACTTGGTCTCGCACCAAACCAAAGCGGCGCATGTTGTGGCCAAACTCGGCCATGAGGCGCACAAACAAACGTGCACCCAAACCCAAACCGGCCAAATAGCTGCGCACAGCAAAGCCTAAATTGGCGATGAATTTCATGCCTCGCCCTCCACGCCAAAGTCTTGCGCCACGCTGGGGCCTGGGTAATGGAAACGCACAGGACCATCCGGCGCTGCGGTCACAAACTGCTTCACCAACGGGTCGGTGCTGTGACGCACTTCATCGGGTGTGCCTTGTGCGGCAATCTTGCCGTTAGCCAACACAATCACTTGGTCGGCAATGTGAAAGGTCTCATCCAAATCGTGGGACACGATGACGCTGGTGAGGCCCAACGTGTCGTTGAGCTGGCGAATCAAACGCGCAGCGGTACCGAGCGAAATAGGGTCTAGACCAGCAAAGGGCTCGTCGTACATGATGAGTTGTGGGTCGAGTGCCATGGCACGCGCCAAGGCAACACGACGGGCCATACCGCCCGAAATCTCGCTAGGCATCAAATCGCGTGCACCACGCAGGCCCACGGCTTCGAGCTTCATCAGCACGATATCGCGAATCATGGATTCGCTCAAGTCGGTGTGTTCTCGCAGCGGGAAAGCCACGTTGTCAAACACGCTCAAGTCAGTGAACAAGGCACCAAACTGAAACAGCATGCCCATGCGGCGGCGCACGGCGTACAAACCAGCAGGGTCTAACGCGCCAACTTCTTGGCCATCAAACGTGAGGCTGCCAGACTGAGCGCGGTATTGACCGCCAATCAAACGCAACACCGTGGTCTTGCCACCACCCGACGCCCCCATGAGCGCCGTGACCTTGCCACGTGGCACAGTCAGCGTGATGCCATCCAAGATGAGGCGTTCACCGTAGCCAAAGCGAATGTCGCGCAGCTCGACCAACGCATCAGGGTTTGTGTTTAATGGGGAAGTGTTAGTCATAGAAACAAAAGCTGGCCTATTGATAAAACAGGCCAGCTTTTGCTATTTTAGAGCCAAGCCGTGAATGGCTTGTAAAGACAAGAAATTAACGGGGCAAGTCGCTTGCGCCCATCAAGAACTCATCCACCGAACGTGCAGCCTGACGGCCTTCGCGGATGGCCCAGACAACCAAGGATTGGCCGCGGCGGATGTCACCTGCCGCAAACACTTTGGGCACGTTGGTGGCGTAGCCACCGGTGAACTCGGTCGTTGCCTTGGCGTTGCCGCGTGCGTCTTTCTCAACGCCGAAGCCTTCCAAAATGGTGGCCACAGGGTTCACAAAGCCCATCGCCAACAACACGAGGTCGGCTTTGATGATTTCTTCGGTGCCTGCAACTTCCACCATCTTGCCGTCTTTCCATTCGACGCGAACAGTTTTGACGCCTGTGACTTTGCCGTTTTCACCAACAAACTCTTTGGTGGAGATGGCGAATTCGCGCTTGAGCAAACCTTTTTCGGCGCTCTCGTCATGACTGGAGCTGGTGCGCAGCTTCAGCGGCCAGTAAGGCCACACCAAAGGCTTGTTCTCGTGCTCGGGTGGCATAGGCATCACCTCGAACTGAACCACACCTGCAGCGCCGTGGCGTGTGCTGGTACCTACGCAGTCAGAGCCGGTGTCGCCACCGCCGATGACCACCACATGCTTGCCGTCAGCGCGCAATTGGTCTTTGACCTTGTCACCGCCGTTGACCTTGTTTTGCTGGGGCAAGAACTCCATCGCGAAGTGAATGCCAGCCAAGTCGCGGCCAGGGGCTGGCAAGTCGCGTGACTGCTCTGAACCACCGGTCAACAACACGGCGTCAAAGTCTTTTTGCAGTTGTGCTGGGCTGATGGTTTCTTTGGCCCAGTTGGTGACCTTGGAGCCTTTGGGCAACTCGCCCACCATCACGTTGGTGCGGATGGTCACGCCTTCGGCTTCGAGCTGCTTGGCGCGGCGGTCGATGTGCGACTTTTCCATCTTGAAGTCGGGAATACCGTAGCGCAACAAGCCACCAATGCGGTCGTTCTTTTCGAACAAGGTCACATCGTGACCCACGCGAGCCAACTGCTGTGCAGCGGCCATGCCGGCAGGACCTGAGCCCACCACCGCCACTTTTTTACCGGTCTTGTGCTTGGCGGGCTGAGCCACCACCCAACCTTCGGACCAAGCTTTGTCGATGATGGCGTGTTCGATGGACTTGATGCCCACCGCGTCGCCATTGACGTTCACCACGCAAGCAGCTTCGCAAGGTGCGGGGCAGATGCGGCCGGTGAACTCGGGGAAGTTGTTGGTGCTGTGCAGCACGTCAATCGCGTTCTTCCAATCGCCTTGGTACACCAAGTCGTTGAAGTCCGGAATGATGTTGTTGACTGGGCAGCCGTTGTTACAAAACGGTGTGCCGCAGTCCATGCAACGGGCAGCTTGCAGCTTGGCTTGACCTTCGTCCAAACCAATCACAAATTCGTCGTAGTTTTTCAAACGCTCTTTGACGGGCTTGTAGCCCTCTTCGAGACGCTCAATTTCCATAAAGCCAGTGACTTTTCCCATGATTCAAATCCTTTTACTGGTGCTGTGCGTTACTTGGCGGCGACGGCTTTTTTGGCCGCAGGAGCTTTGGCAGTCTTGGCTGCGTTCAACTCGCCCAAGGCACGCTTGTATTCGTTGGGGAACACTTTGACAAACTTGGCACGTGCGGTGTCCCAGTTGTCCAGCAAGTCACGGGCGCGTTTGGAGCCCGTCCAACGGTGGTGGTCTTCGAGCAACTTCTTGAGTTGCGCTTCGTCGGTTTGGTCACGGTGCCAAATGGCGCGTGGCAGCGAAGCTTCTTGCTCAGCAGCAGTCAACACTTTTTCCATGGAGACCATGGCGGTGTTGCACTTCTTGTCGAACTGGCCGTCTTCGTTGTACACGTACGCCACACCACCGCTCATGCCCGCAGCGAAGTTGCGGCCGGTTTTACCCAACACCGCGACTGTGCCGCCTGTCATGTATTCGCAACCGTGGTCGCCTGTGCCTTCGACCACTGCGGTCGCGCCAGACAAACGCACCGCGAAACGCTCGCCAGCCACGCCGGAGAAGAACGCCTCGCCGCGCGTCGCGCCAATCATCACGGTGTTACCCACGATGATGTTGTTGACGGCTTCGCCACGGAAATCGATGCTGGGACGCACCACCACGCGGCCGCCTGAGAGGCCTTTGCCGGTGTAGTCGTTGGCGTCACCAATGAGGTACAGCGTGATGCCGTTGCACAAGAACGCGCCGAACGATTGACCGCCCGTGCCTTCGAGTTGGATGCGGATGCTGTCGTCTGGCAAACCTTCTGGGTGCACCTTGGTCACAGCACCTGACAACATCGCACCGACTGAACGGTTGACGTTGCGGGCCACTTCCATGAACTGCACCTTCTCGCCGCGCTCGATGGCGGGCTTGGATTTTTCGATGAGTTTTTGGTCCAGTGCTTTTTCCAAGCCATGGTCTTGCTTGTCCACGTGGTAGCGAGGAATTTCTGGACCTACTTGTGGCACTGCCAACAAACGTGCGAAGTCGAGGCCAGAGGCTTTCCAGTGTTCGATGCCAGCGCGCATGTCGAGCAAGTCGGCGCGGCCGATCATGTCGTCAAATTTACGAATACCCAACTGCGCCATGATTTGACGCACTTCTTCAGCGATGAAGAAGAAGTAGTTGACGACGTGCTCAGGCTTGCCTGTGAACTTCTTGCGCAACTCGGGGTCTTGTGTGGCAACGCCCACGGGGCAGGTGTTCAAGTGGCACTTGCGCATCATGATGCAGCCTTCCACCACCAGCGGTGCGGTGGCAAAGCCAAACTCGTCAGCGCCGAGCAAAGCACCCACAGCCACGTCGCGGCCAGTTTTCATTTGGCCGTCGGCTTGCACGCGCACGCGGCCGCGCAAACCGTTCAACACCAAAGTTTGTTGGGTTTCGGCCAGACCGATTTCCCAAGGTGAACCGCAATGCTTGATGGAAGACCAAGGCGATGCGCCTGTGCCGCCGTCGTGGCCGGCGATCACCACGTGATCGGCCTTGCACTTGGCAACACCTGCGGCAATCGTGCCCACGCCGATTTCGGCCACCAACTTCACGCTGATGTCCGCGTGAGGGGCGACGTTCTTCAAGTCATGGATCAACTGAGCCAAGTCTTCGATCGAGTAGATGTCGTGGTGTGGGGGGGGCGAAATCAAGCCCACGCCTGGCACGCTGTAACGCAGCTTGCCGATGTACTCAGACACTTTCGCGCCTGGCAACTGGCCGCCTTCACCGGGCTTGGCGCCTTGAGCCATCTTGATCTGAATTTGGTCAGAAGAAGATAGGTATTCAGCTGTCACACCGAAGCGGCCAGAAGCCACTTGCTTGATGCGTGAACGCAGGCTGTCACCCGCTTCCAAAGGCATGTCGACTTCCACCACGTCAGCGCCAATGACGCTCTTCAAAGTTTCACCCTTTTTGATGGGGATGCCTTTGAGTTCGTTGCGGTAACGCGCTGGATCTTCACCGCCCTCACCCGTGTTGGACTTGCCGCCGATGCGGTTCATCGCCACGGCCAAGGTGGCGTGTGCTTCTGTGGAGATGGAGCCCAACGACATCGCGCCGGTGGCGAAACGTTTGACGATTTCAGTGGCTGGCTCGACCTCGTCCACCGAGATGGCTTTGGATGGGTCAATCTTGAAATCAAACAAACCGCGCAAGGTCAGGTGACGCTTGTTTTGGTCGTTGACGATTTGTGCGTACTCTTTGTAAGTGCTGAAGTTGTTGGAGCGCGTGCTGTGTTGCAACTTGGCAATCGCGTCAGGCGTCCACATGTGCTCTTCGCCACGGGCGCGCCAGGCGTATTCACCACCAGCGTCGAGCATGTTGGCGAGCACAGGGTCTTCGCTAAATGCGGCCTTGTGCATGCGAATGCCTTCTTCGGCCATTTCGAAAATGCCGATGCCTTCCACGCGGCTCGGTGTGCCAGTGAAGTACTTTTGCACGGTTTCGGTGTTGATACCGATGGCTTCAAACAACTGCGCGCCGCAGTAAGACATGTAAGTCGACACGCCCATCTTGGACATGATCTTCGACAGGCCTTTGCCGATCGCTTTGATGTAGTTGTAGATCGCTTTGTCGGTCGACAAATCGGCTGGCAAATCTTTGTGCAGATTGGCCAATGTTTCGAGCGCGAGGTAGGGATGCACGGCTTCTGCGCCGTAGCCTGCCAGCACCGCAAAGTGATGCACTTCGCGGGCGCTGCCTGTTTCCACCACCAAGCCAGCGGTGGTGCGCAAGCCTTCGCGCACCAAGTGTTGGTGAATCGCGGACAAAGCCAACACGGCGGGAATCGCCACTTGTGTAGCGCTGACCGCACGGTCGCTGATGATCAGGATGTTGTGGCCGCCTTTGATGGCATCCACGGCTTCAGCGCACAACGACGCCAACTTGGCTTCCACGCCGTCGTGGCCCCAAGCCAGTGGGTAAGTCATGTCGAGCGTGGCGCTCTTGAACTTGCCGTGTGTGTGTGTTTCGATGTCACGCAACTTGGCCATGTCGGCGAAGTCCAGCACAGGCTGGCTGACTTCCAAACGCATGGGTGGGTTGACTTGGTTGATGTCGAGCAAGTTGGGCTTAGGGCCCACGAACGACACCAAGGACATGACGATGGCTTCACGGATCGGGTCGATCGGTGGGTTGGTCACTTGCGCGAACAACTGCTTGAAGTAGTTGTACAGCGGTTTGTTTTTGCTAGACAACACGGCCAAGGGGCTGTCGTTGCCCATCGAGCCAATGCCCTCTTCGCCGTTGATGGCCATAGGCGCCATCAAGAACTTGATGTCTTCTTGGCTGTAGCCAAACGCTTGTTGGCGGTCGAGCAAGGACACATCGCTGGCTTGGGCGACTTCGCCTTCGTGGCCTTTGACGTCGTCAAGCTTGATGCGGACGTTTTCAATCCATTGCTTGTAGGGCTTGGTGTTGGTCAGGCCTGCTTTGAGTTCTTCGTCGTCGATCATGCGACCTTGTTCCAGGTCGATCAAGAACATCTTGCCGGGCTGCAAACGCCACTTGCGCACGATCTTGCTCTCAGGCACTGGCAACACGCCAGACTCAGAGCCCATGATGACCATGTCGTCGTCGGTGATGCAGTAGCGTGAAGGACGCAAGCCGTTGCGGTCCAGCGTGGCACCGATTTGGCGGCCGTCGGTGAACACGATAGAGGCTGGGCCGTCCCATGGCTCCAACATCGCGGCGTGGTATTCGTAGAAGGCCTTGCGGCGCTCGTCCATGGTGGTGTGGTTTTCCCATGGCTCGGGAATCATCATCATCACGGCTTGGCTGATGGGGTAGCCGGCCATCGTCATCAATTCGAGGCAGTTGTCGAACGTGGCGGTGTCGGACTGGTCAGCGAAGCTGATGGGGTAGAGCTTTTGCAGGTCGTCGCCCAACACCGGAGAAGACATCACGCCTTCGCGGGCCTTCATCCAGTTGTAGTTACCTTTGACGGTGTTGATCTCACCGTTGTGCGCCACATAGCGGTAAGGGTGAGCCAACGGCCATTCTGGGAAGGTGTTGGTCGAGAAGCGTTGGTGCACCAAGCCGAGGGCGGACACGCAGCGCTCGTCAGTCAAGTCACGGTAATAAGTACCAACTTGGTCGGCCAACAACAAGCCTTTGTAAATGATGGTGCGGCTAGACATGCTAGGCACGTAATACTCTTTGCCGTGCTTCAAGTTCAAGTGCTGAATCGCGGCGCTGGCGGTTTTGCGGATCACGTACAGCTTGCGCTCGAGCGCGTCTTGCACGATCACATCGTTGCCACGACCGATGAAGATTTGGCGGATGACGGGCTCTTTTTCGCGCACGCGTGGCGACATGGGCATGTCGAGGTTGACCGGCACATCGCGCCAGCCCAACAAGACTTGGCCTTCGGCTTTGACCGCACGGTCCAGCTCTTGCTCACAAGCCAAGCGCGAGGCGCTTTCTTTGGGCAAGAACACCATGCCGACGCCGTACTCGCCGAGGGGCGGCAAGGTCACGCCTTGCTTGGCCATCTCTTCGCGATACAGCGCGTCGGGCAATTGAATCAAGATACCTGCGCCGTCGCCCATGAGTGCATCAGCACCCACAGCACCACGGTGGTCGAGGTTTTCCAAAATTTTGAGCGCTTGACCCACGATGGCGTGGCTCTTTTGACCCTTGATGTGAGCGACAAAGCCCACGCCACAGGCGTCATGTTCGTTGGATGGGTCGTACAAACCCTGAGATTGCAGTTGTGCTTTATCGGCAGCCGTGGTCATGGCGCATTCCTCAAAAATTCAGCGGGACAAGAAGGATACTGCACTGCAGCATCCATGCCAAGAAAAATAATTGGGGTCAGAACCTAATTAATTGAACCTAGGATTTATTATTAAATTAATTGGGGACAGATTAAAAATCCCAATTCACGCAAAGGCAGCTCCAGCTCAAGCCCTTATTTTTCGGACTTCTCTGTATTTTTTGGCTTGCTAAATGGCCTGCCCGGTTTGGTTTTAACCAAACGTCTTTCGGTTTGCGTCTGTAAATCGGCCACAAAACGCGCGTCACCCAGCGCCCAACCACTGAGCGTGGCGTCGGTCAATGCACCCTGCTGGTCCGCACTGAGGCCTGTGTGCACCAATTCGGCGTATGCCGCTTCACGTGCAAACGGGGTATTACCCAGCCCCCAATACAAGGCATGCGGCGTGATCAACCTGTCAATTCGTTGCCCCGCGTAATGCCCGTAGCTTGACCATGCGTAATCTTCAGGCTGCGCCACCATGTGCGCGCGCACGGGATTGAGGTCGATGTAGGCCATGCAGGCCAGCAAGTAGCGATCGGTTTGAATGAGCGTGGAGCGGTAGCGCCCTTCCCACAACGTACCGGTGCGAGCGTGCACTTTGTTGAACACCTGCACATAGCTGCGGCCCACAGCCTGCATCATCTTGGGCAGGCCTTGGTCTTCTTGCGGGGTGAGCAGCAAATGCAGATGGTTGCCCATCAACACATACGCGTGAATGTCGACCTTGTGCGCGCGACTGTGCTCGAACAGCAAATCGAGCATGCGCTGGTAATCAGCGGTGCTGCGAAAAATGTCTTGTCGGTTGTTACCCCGCAGGATGACGTGGTGCGGGTAGCCGGTGACGGTGAGACGGGGTAGACGGGCCATCTGCCGATGGTAATTCGAACCTGACCCCGATTAATTAAGCGCTCACTTTGAATCGTGTCTCGGCCAACTCTTGCAAGCCAAACTCTGCCAACAAAGCCGTCAAGCGCTCCGCCGCACTGCGCTTTTTCTGCCCCGTGTACTTGGCCAAGATGAGTTCGTTTTTCATGCTGTGCTCCCAACCCACCAGCTCGGTCACGGTCACTTGGTAGCCCATGGCTTCTAGGTACAAACAGCGCAACACGTTAGTCAGCTGGCTTCCCATCTCGCGTGTGTGCAGCGGGTGACGCCACAACTCGGCCAGCGGCGTGCGCTGCAAATTGAGCGCCTTGTTTTTGTTCAACGCGCGCGCCAGCTCGGCTTGGCAACACGGCACGAGCACCATGTATTTGGCTTTCTTTTGCAGACCAAACGCAATCGCGTCATCGGTAGCCGTGTCGCACGCGTGCAGCGCGGTGACCACATCGATCTGGTCAGGCAAAGCATCGCTGTGTGCGGACTCGGCCACGCTGAGGTTGAGAAACTTCATGCGCTCAAAGCCCAAGCGCTGCGCCAGTGCTTGGGACGACGCCACCAATTCGCTGCGCGTCTCGATGCCGTAAATACTGCCCTGCCCCAAAGCTTTGAAAAACAAGTCGTAAATGATGAAGCCCAAATACGACTTGCCCGCGCCGTGGTCGGCCAAGGTGGGGCCTTGCTCGCTGGCGGGCAGTTCTTTCAGCAACTTTTCGATGAACTGATACAGGTGATACACCTGCTTGAGCTTGCGGCGCGAATCTTGGTTGAGCTTGCCGTCGCGGGTGAGGATGTGCAGCTCTTTGAGCAACTCGATGGACTGACCGGGGCGCAGGTCGAGCTGAGAACTTGGGTCTTGGGGCTTAGCCGCAACAGCGGGTTTGTGTTTGGACATGGCTCAATTGTGCAGTCGAGACGCAATGCCCAACTTAGCCCACCCCGCATGCCCCAACTTATTCAACACCTCAATGTTGCGTTCAAAGATGAGCGATGCATCGTGATAGGCCTCCACCGCTTTGTCAATGCTGGCTTCGCGCAGCAAGTGCAGCGTGGGATATGGCGTGCGGTTGGTGAAGTTTTCGATGTCGTCCACCTCCGTGCCGCCAAATTGATACTGTGGGTGAAAGTCGGCCACTTGCAGCACGCCGTCTAGCTCTAAGTCCATCAATACTTCGTCGCAGTCTTCAAGGAAGTCGTTGAAGTCTAAAAAGTCGGGCAAGGCGTTGGGCGCAATCAGCAGCGTGGTGTCTAGTTTGTCTGGGTCGGCCTCGGTCAAGTGTTGCAACTCTTCACGCAGCATGGCCAGCAGGTCGGCGGGCTCGGCGGAAGCGCACACGCGGTAGCGCACCATGTCTTTGACCACCACTGCTTTGGCGAAGGGGCACAGGTTGAGGCCCACCACGGCTTCTAGCAACCACTTTTGCGTGTCTTCGATGGCGGTGCGTTCTTGGTCTGGCGTGAGTGTGTCAATCATGTTTTTCTTTCTTGTGCAAAGCACGGCCAATGAAGTGCGCCAACACAGCGCCCGCCAAACTGAGTGTGGCGGTGACGGCCCATGTCCACTGCCAACCGCCAGCGCTGGCTGCCACCCACGCCACCAAGGGCGGGCCTGCAAACTGGCCCAGCGCTGAGAGCTGCTGCATGTAGCCAACGGTGGTGGACACCGTGCCTTCGCTGGGGGCCAAACGCAAGGCACATGAAAACAATGTGCCGGGAATCAAACCGCCCACAGCCGAAAACATCACCACGCACGCAAAGCGCAGCGAGGTGGGCAAACCTTCACCCTGCCACACGGCGTAGGCGCCGACAGCGCCCAAGGTCATGCAAGCAAAGCCGATGGACAGCAAACGCTGCGCAGGCCAACCGCGCTGCAACAAGCGACCTGACATGATGTTGCCGCTCACGTTGGCCAGCGCCACGCACGCCGACAACACGCCCGCCGTGCCCGCAGCCAAACCCAGTTCGGCATAGACCGTGGGCAAAAAGCCCACCACGGCCAGCCACTGCGAGGAGTACACCGCAAACGTCAACGCCACCAACCAAGGGCCGGGGCTTTGAAGGGTGAGCGCCAAGCGCTTGGGCCATGCATCGTTGGCGGCGTTGTGTATGGGTGCGGGCGGCTGCACATCGGGCACGCACAGCCACACGGCCACCCAAGCCAACGCGGCCACTGCACCGAGCAGCCACCACCAAGCAGACCAGTTCAAACCTGCAATGACCCAAGGCCCCAACAGCAGCGCTAGCGCACTGCCCGTGGGCATGTAGGTGCCCCACCAACCCATGCGCCCGCTGAGCTGCGATGCGTCCACCGTGCGGCGAATGAGTGCAGGCGCAGGCATGACGACCAGCAAAAAGCCCAAGCCTTCTAACGCGCGCAAGAACAACAATCCGCTGGCATCGGCCACAAAACCACCGCTGATGCTGGCGAATGACAACAGGCCAAGCCCCACCAACATGCTGCGGCGAAGCCCTAGGCTGTCAGCGCTCAGGCCCACGGCAAGGCCAAGTGTCATGCTGGCCACTTGCACCGCAGACAACAAGAAACCCGCTTGCACCAAGGTGATGCCCAGTGCGTCTTGCAGCACCGGCAACGCGGGGGGCAGCTTGCCCACATGCAGCGCGGCGCATACGCCTGCAAACACGATGACCCACGAGGGATGAATGCCAAAACGGTGGTGGCGCATATTAGGTTTGAGCGGTTGAAGTTATGCCGTCAAGCGTGCGTGTTCACGCGTGGCAAAACGGTCAGTCATGCCAGACAGGTAGTCGGCCACGGCGCGCGGCACATCGCTGCGCTGGGCGTAGGCAGCGGGCATTTCTTGAGGCTTGGCCAAGTAAACGGCGAACAGTTCTTGAACCATCGCACGTGCGCCATCGGTGGTTTGCATGACCTGCGGGTGGCGGTACAAATTACGGAACAAAAACGATTTAAGCGCTTTCGACTCTTCGTACATCGCCGCGCTGAACTGCACGAGCGGCGGGCATTGACGGGCTTCGTCAGCACTGGCGGGTGCGTGCTGTTGCAGCGCTGCGCGTGTGGCGTTGATGACGTCGTACACCTGGTCGCTCAACATGCGGCGAATGGTTTCATACAACACGCGGCGGCCTTGCGTATTGGGATGCTGCGTTTGCAGGTGCGGGTACTCAGCCAAAGTTTGTGCGTGGTAACGGGCAAACAGCGACACGTCTTGCATTTGTTCAAGCGTGAGCAAACCAGAGCGCACGCCGTCGTCAATGTCGTGCGCGTTGTAGGCAATGGCGTCGGCCAAGTTGCACAGCTGCGCTTCAAGGCTGGGCTGTGTGCCGTTCAAAAACCGCGCGGCAATGCCATTGGGTTCTTGCGTGTTGATGAGTTCTGCGTTGCGGCGCGCGCAATGTTTCAAGATGCCTTCGCGCGTTTCAAAGCTCAGGTTGAGACCGTTGAACGCGGGGTAGCGCTCTTCCAACTCATCCACCACGCGCAGGCTTTGCAGGTTGTGCTCGAAGCCGCCATAGGGGGCCATGCATTCGTTCAGCGCGTCTTGGCCAGCGTGTCCGAAGGGCGTGTGACCCAGGTCATGCGCCAAGGCGATGGCTTCGACCAAATCTTCGTTCAGGTTCAACGCGCGGGCGATGGAGCGGCCCAGCTGCGCCACTTCCAACGAGTGCGTCATGCGCGTGCGAAACAAATCGCCTTCGTGGTTCAAGAAGACTTGGGTTTTGTAGACCAAGCGTCTGAAGGCGGTGGAGTGAACGATGCGGTCGCGGTCGCGTTGGTGCGGGTTGCGAAAGCTGGGGGCGTGCGCGGGGGCTTCTTGCTCTTTGTATCGGCGACCGCGGGATAGTTCGGGTTGGCAGGCGTAGGGGGCGAGTTGGGTCATTGCTTTTGTTTTCTGTGCTCGCTGACGGTATGGGGGATGTGCCGCTTCTTCATGCTGGTCCAGAAATCATCAGCGGCACATCCCCCATACCGCCAGACTGCGAACGGCGTTGTTTCACTCGCCCCGCTTGTTGCGCTACTTTTTGCGGCTTATTTTTCACAGCAATCGTCGATGACTTGGGCAACCAAGGCATCTGGGGCGCCGCGCACGATGGCGGTGCCGGGTTTGTCGATGAGCACGAATTTAATTTCACCGGCTTCCGCTTTTTTGTCTACGCGCATGTGGTGCAGGTATTCGTCTGCGCCGAGTTTGGGGCCCACGATGGGCAAGCCTGCGCGCTCGATGAGGGCTGTGAAGCGTGACACAAAGGCCTCGTCCACCAAGCCCAAACGTTGCGAGAGGTGCGAGGCCATGACCATGCCGCAGCCCACGGCTTCGCCGTGCAGCCATTCGCCAAAGCCCAAGCCGGCTTCGATGGCGTGGCCAAAGGTGTGGCCAAAGTTGAGGATGGCGCGGATGCCGCCTTCGCGTTCGTCTTGGCCAACCACCCAGGCTTTGATTTCGCAGCTGCGCTTCACAGCGTGCGCCAAGGCCTTCGGGTCACGCGCCAAGATTGCGTCGAGGTTGGCGTCAATCCAATCCAAAAACTGCATGTCGGCGATGGGGCCGTATTTGATGACTTCGGCCAAGCCTGCGCTCATCTCGCGTTGGGGCAAGGTTTGCAAGGTGTCGAGATCACACACCACGCGTTGCGGTTGGTAGAACGCGCCAATCATGTTTTTGCCGATGGGGTGGTTGATGGCGGTTTTGCCGCCCACCGATGAATCGACCTGCGCCAGCAAGGTGGTGGGCACTTGCACAAAAAGCACGCCACGCATGTAGCACGCCGCAGCAAAGCCGGTCATGTCGCCCACCACGCCGCCGCCCAAAGCGAACAACACGGTTTTGCGGTCTGCACCTTTGCCCAGCAGCTCATCAAAAATCAGGTTAAGGGTTTGCCAGTCTTTGTGGCTCTCACCGTCGGGTAAGGCGACGGTGTGGACGTGTTTGTAGAGCGGCGCAAGAGCAGCTTGCAAACGCTCGGCGTAGAGGGGGCCCACGGTGTCGTTGGTCACGATGAGCGCTGCCGAGGCTTTGGGCAAATCAGCCCATGTGCTGGCCGCGTCGAGCAACTGCTCGCCAATCAAGATGCTGTAACTGCGGTCACCCAAGTCAATGGCAACGCGTTCAAGGTGTGAGGTGTTCGACATGGCTCAAATTCTGTGTGGGGGCGACACGCGTGGGCGGTCAGCAGGCGCAGGGGGCGAGACGGGTTTGATGTGCCCAGCCAATTCGAGCTGCGCCACGATCATGTTGACCAAGCTGGCCACGTTGGGGCGGCCTGTTTCAATGACGTAGTGCGCGGTTTCGCGGTACAGCGGATCGCGCTTTTCCATCAACTCGCGCAAGCGCGCTTGCGGATCGGCCACCTGCAACAAGGGGCGGTTTTGGTCGTTGCGCAAACGGCGAAACACTTCTTCGGGACTAGAACGCAAATAAAACACATGGCCGTGTTGGTGCAGACGTTCACGGTTGATGGGGCGCAGCACCGAGCCACCGCCCGTGGACAACACGCCTTGGTGGTTTTGGCATAAATCGGCCAGCACTTCAGATTCGAGGTCGCGAAAGCGGTCTTCCCCTTCGCGTTCGAAATATTCGCGCACTGAGCAACCCAAGCGGTTCTCAATCGCGTGATCCGAATCAACAAAGGGGAGGTGAAGACGTCGCGCAAGTTGACGTCCAACAGTCGTTTTACCGGAACCCGGCAGACCCACCAAAACCAACAACATATGCTTTCTTAACGTGCAACGGCACTGTGATCGAGCATTTTAGGGGTTATGAAGACAAGCAACTCTTGCTTGGCTTGGACTTGGCGGCGGTTTTTGAACAAATAGCCCAGCACAGGGATATCACCTAAGAAAGGCACCTTGTACTCGTCCTCTTGCTCGCTGGTCTCGTAAATGCCGCCAATCATGACCGTGCCGCCGTTTTCCACCAGCACTTGAGTCTTGACATGTTTGGTGTCGATGGCAAAACCGGCAGGGGTGATTTGGCCCACGTTGTCCTTAGAAATATCCAGATCCAACAAGATGCCACCCTCGGGCGTGATTTGCGGCGTGACCTCCAACTTGAGGTTGGCTTTGCGAAACGCCAAGGTCGATGCCCCGCTGGCCGCCGCCACTTGGTAAGGCAACTCGGTGCCCTGCTCAATCACAGCTTTGGCTTGGTCTGCGGTGACCACGCGCGGGCTCGACACGACCTTGCCTTTGCCATCGGCTTCCAAGGCCGACAGCTCAAGGTTGAGAAAACGGTTCTTGGCCGAGTTGAAGATGGACACGGCAAAACTGGCTGACGCAAAACCATTCAGGCCAGCCGCAGGCAGGTTGACGAACTGGCCCGAGGTGTCCAGCGCTTTGTCGGCGATGTTGAAGCTGGTGGCTTGTAGCGCCGTGGGGTTGGCATTGGCCATCACATTGGTATTGGTAGGGCCCCACACGCTTTGCGCACCACCCGGCCCCATGCCGCCCAAGCGAACGCCTAGGGTTTGACCAAAGGTGTCGCTGGCTTGCACGATGCGCGCTTCAATCATCACTTGGCGCAGGGGAATGTCGATCTTGGCAATCATCTGAGCCACTTGGTCAATGCGCTCGGCAATGTCGGTCACGAACAGCTGGTTGGTACGAGGCTCGGCCATCGCGCTGCCGCGTGTGCTGAGGATGCGCGAGCCGCCACCCATGGAAGACAGGCTGAAGGGTGCAGCAGTTGTTGGGGCTGCGTAGCCTAGGCCTGCACTGCCCAAACCACTGAAACCACCGTACCCGCCCATCGCGGGCAGAGCTGGCAACACCGTGCCACCTTGAATCTGCGTCAGCACATCCACCGCCTTGGCGTAGTTGAGGGTGAAGCCTCGCGTTTGCATGGGCTCTAGGTTTTGCGCCGCCAACTTGCTTTCATATTCCAGCTTTTCACGTGCGGCGACTTCTACGCGCGGCGCCACCCAAATGACGTTGCCTTGCTTGCGCACGCTCAGACCTTTGGCCTGCGCCATGATGTCCAACACCTGATCCCATGGCACTTTGTGCAGTTTGAGCGTGAGCGCGCCCGTCACACTGTCTGACGTGATGATGTTGAGCCCCGTGAAATCCGCCACGATTTGCAAAGCTGTGCGCACCTCGATGTTTTGAAAATTCATCGACATGGATGCGCCGGTGTAGTTCGGCTTAACTTCTTGGCTGCGCACGGACAAAACCCAAGTACAGCACACAGCGATCAAACACAACACCGCAGAACGGCCCACACGGAGGTTGCGGCGGCTCATGGCGCAGCGTCTTTCAAAGGCAAGCTCACCTCGCGGGTCAGCCATTCGCCTGTCGCATTCAGCACCAACTCTTGCAGCATCAGATGGTCTGGGGAAATCGCCATCACGCGCCCAAAGTCATGTCCCAAATAACCACCCACACGCACACGATGCACCGTCATCATGGATGGGTCCTTGTTGCCCGCCGCTGGTAGCACTTTGACCAAGGCCTCCACATCCGCGCCAGCGGCAATTTGCCCCACGTATTGCAAACGTTCGCGCGGAAAAGCCTCCAATGGCGCACGCGGGCGAAGGAGCTCAGGCTCGACCAACTTGGCATAGCTAGGGTGTTGCTGGGCGCGCATGCGTTGCGCGTGTAGCCACGCTTGCGCATTGAAAGGGTCTGTCGAGGTGGCGTCTTCCGAACTCAAACTACTCAACTCAAACGGCGTTTCGTGCGCCGTAGGCTGGGGGGCCACGGCCACCACTTGCGCAGAAATGCCACCCCGCGGGTCGGCTTTGAGTTCGAGTGACGACACGGTCACGCCTGGCGCAGAGGTCGGCCACTGAGCCAACCAATTGAGCCAGGCCTCCCACGAGCCTTGCACCTGCCAATGCAAGGGCAGTTGTTGAATATGTAGGACACTCAAAGCAGCGGTTTGCAGGGGCTTATCCACACCGAGCTGCGAGAACTGCAAGCCTTGTTGTCGCGCGAGCGTGGTCAGCGCAGTCGTATCCACAAACGAAAGTTTCAGGTCCGTTTCCATTTGCAACAACAGGGCTGTTTGCTCTCGCATGTCCTGTGTGGCTTGTTGTTGTGCAAGCAGCTGCTCTTGGGCCTGAATGGCTTCATCCCAAGCTTGCCAGCTCTTGCCCCACCAAGGGCTCAACAAGCAAACGCCAGCGATCGCCGCACACACAAACAAGGCGCGTTGATACGCCATGGGCCAACCCCATGGTTGACGCCAGTTGAGCTGCGGCATCGACATGCGCGGCCACAACATCACACACCCACTTTCAAATCGGCTTCGATGCGAAATTGCCAAACGGGCAAACCCGTGGTGGACACGGCAGACGTGATTTGCAACTGCGGCAGCGCCGGCGCTTGCGCCCAAATATCCAGAGCCGTGAGCTGTGCCACCAACTGCTGCGCATGGGTCGCAGACAACGCTTCCCCCTGAACCGTCCAGCGCGTGCCTTGCTGCTTCACGCTGGCCACCCACACGCCGTGTGCGGCTTGGCTGAGCACCCGACTCCATTGCAAACTTTGTGACTGCAAGTCTTGACGCGCCTTGAGCCATCGGGCTTGTTCCGCACGACGTTGTTGTGCGGCTTTGGCCTGCGCATGGTTTTTTTGCGCTGCGTCATAGGCCTGCGTCGAAGCCACCACATCGCCCATCTGCCAATGCTTGGACTCGGCGGCAGAAGACATGACGAGCGCAAAACCTGCCGCCAAAAATGCGCCCCCCATCGCGCACACGGCCACACCCAAGACCCAAGCACGTCGCAGCAGGTGTTTTGACGCTGCGCGGTACGGCAAAAAATTCACCCCTTCGTCACGCCAAGCTCGCAACGCCAAGCCAAAGGCCTCATCACACTGCCATGCCAAAGCGGCACTGACCTGAGGCAGCTGGGCCAACGTCTCACTCAACTGGGTACGACGCGCGGCATCATGGCGCGGCTCCACCACCTGCACCTTTAAATTCGCCGCACGGGCCACACGTTGCAAAGCATCCACCCGCGCACGAGGGGCCGCTTGCACCCAATAACGCTGCTCACCCGCAGGGGCGGGCTCCGTATCTAACCCGAAGTCGATGGAAATATCAGCGGCGCATTCGGGCATGACCGACTGAACTTCAGCGAGCAACTGAAACGCCACATCGTCTTCAGACAAGCCCTCGGCCAAGGTGACGGTGTGATGCGAAATGCAGGCGTCATCTAAGCCAACATAAACGGCCTCGGGCTGGTAGTCGCCGGCCTCCAAATAAGCCTGCAGCCAATGCCCCAATTCAAAGGATTGCAAAACCTCGCCCTGCACCACCCAAGCTTCGGGCAAGCTCAGCCGCTCGGCGCAGCACACCGTATCGGGGTGCGTGGGCGAGCCAGTCAACACCACCAAGCTACAAAATTCCGGTCCCACATCGAACCCCAGCACACAGAGGCGGGGTTGGCGTGAGCGAGGCAACCATGACGTCCAACGCATGACACATCCTTTGAATCGGGCGGGAATGCTTGGCATTTCAACGCGTTGACAAGTGCCTGCGGAGGTGTTTGACTCGGGACTTTTGTGATGAAAGCATGGTTTTTATAATCTGTCCCACTTATGGCGACAAACCACACCCCCGAAGGTTCGAAAGAACACGCCGCTGCCTCAGCAGCCCCTCGCTCTTTGGCGAGCCAACTCTTGCTATGGGCCTTCGGCATTGCCGCAGCCTTGATGCTCGTGGTGGGCTTGTTGGTCGGCGTTGCGCTGGCCATGGCCTACCCCCAACTGCCCGACATCTCCGACTTGGCCGATTACCGACCCAAGCTCTCCATGCGGGTTTACTCAGTCGAGGGCACGCAAATTGGTGAGTTCGGTGAAGAGCGCCGTAACCTCACGCCGTTCAAAGACATCCCCAAGGTGATGAAAGATGCGGTGCTGGCCATTGAAGACTCGCGCTTTTACCAACACGGTGGCGTGGACTACATCGGCCTCATGCGCGCCAGCTTGGCCAACTTAGGCCGCGCCAAGAGCCAAGGAGCATCCACCATCACCATGCAGGTGGCGCGTAACGTTTATTTGTCGTCAGAGAAAACTTTCACGCGCAAGATTTATGAAATCTTGCTGACCAGCAAGCTCGAGCACATGCTCAGCAAAGACCAGATTTTTGAAATCTATCTGAACCAAATTTATTTGGGCAACCGTGCCTACGGTTTTGCCGCTGCGTCTGAGGCCTACTTTGGCAAGCCGTTGAAAAACATCAGCATTGCCGAAGCGGCCATGTTGGCTGGCCTGCCCAAAGCGCCATCGGCTTACAACCCAATTGCCAACCCCAAGCGCGCGCGTGCACGCCAGCTCTACATCATTGAGCGCATGGAAGAAAACGGCTTCATCACCAAAGAGCAAGCCGTCGCCGCCAAGCAAGAAGAGTTGAAAATTCGCACTGCGATGAGCAGCCTCAACACCCATGCCGATTACGTGGCTGAAATGGCTCGCCAACTGATGTTTGCGCAATACGGCCCTGAGATTTACACACGCGGCTTGAATGTCTACACCACCATCCGCGCCAGCGACCAACAAGCCGCTTACTTTGCGCTGCGCCGCGGCATCATGGACTTTGAACGCCGCCAGCACTACCGCGGCCCTGAGCGCTTCATCAACTTGCCAGAAAAAGCGGCAGAGCTGGAAGACGCAATTGACGACGCACTGATTGAGCAAGGCGACAAAGGCGACTTGCTGGCCGCCGTGGTGTTGGACGCCACGCCTAAAAAAGTCCGCGTGATGCGCCAAAACAGCGAAGTGCTGGAAATCACAGGCGATGGCCTGCAACCCGTTCAGTCCGGCTTGTCTGACAAAGCAGCCCCCAACATCAAGCTGCGCCCCGGTGCCTTGGTGCGCATCACCAAGACCGCCAAAGGCGGCTGGGAAATTACCCAGTTGCCGGAAGTGGAAGGGGCGTTTGTGTCCATCGACCCACGCGACGGCGCGATTCACGCACTGGTGGGTGGCTTTGATTTCAACAAAAACAAGTTCAACCACGTGACCCAAGCTTGGCGCCAGCCCGGCTCGAGCTTCAAGCCTTTCATTTATTCGGCAGCGCTGGAAAAAGGCTTCACGCCCATGACGGTGGTGAACGACGCCCCGCTGTTCTTTGACGCCAGCGTGACGGGTGGCCAACCGTGGGAGCCAAAAAACTACGACGGCACCTTCGAAGGCCCCATGACCTTGCGCAAAGGTTTGGCCAAATCGAAAAACATGATTTCAATTCGCGTGCTGCAAGCCGTGGGTGCACAAAACGCGCAAGACTGGATTGCCCAGTTTGGTTTTGATGCAGAAAAGCACCCCGCCTACTTGACCATGGCGCTGGGTGCTGGCTCGGTCACACCCATGCAAATGGCGGCGGGCTATTCGGTGTTTGCCAACGGCGGCTATCGCGTGAACCCCTTCCTCATCACCAAGGTAACGGACCAAATGGGCAAGACCTTGTCTGAGTTCACACCGCCTCCGTTGGATGAGTCAGCCCGCGCCATCGACGCACGCAATGCCTTTGTGATGTCAAGCTTGCTGCAAGAGGTCACACGTTCGGGTACAGCGGCGCGCGCACAAGCCACCTTGAAGCGCCCTGACATCTACGGCAAGACGGGTACCACCAACGACTCCATGGATGCTTGGTTTGCGGGCTATCAGCCCACGCTCACAGCCGTCACATGGATTGGCTACGACACGCCGCGCAAATTGGGCGACCGCGAAACCGGTGGTGGTTTGAGCTTGCCGGTGTGGATCAGCTACATGCAGCACGCTTTGCAAAACGTACCAATTGCCGAGCCAGTGCCCCCAGCCGGCTTGAGCCACGAAAACGGTGACTGGGCCTATGCCGAGTTCAGCAAAGGCGGCGGCGTGAGCAGCTTGGGGCTGGACAGCCGTTCGGGCAGCAGCAGCGAGCAACTACCTGCGAACGACGAGAAGAAAAAGATTCTTGATTTGTTCAAGAACTAAAAACAAGGGCGCTGATAGCGCCCTTGTTTCTTTGTCGAACGGTGCGTTACGCGTGGAAGGTGAGCGTCAGCCCCGTTTGAGTGCCGGCATCTTTGCTTAAGCGCTCAAAGAATTCGCCTTGACCTTTGGTGTCGGCCCATTGCTGGCCATCAAACTTGAAGTGATAGCCGCCCGAACGCGCCGCCAACCACACCTCGTGGAGTGGCTTTTGCAGGTTGATGATAATTTGGCTTTTGTTCTCAAACGTCAGCGTGATCATGCCGCCCACACGCTGGTTGTCGATGTCAGCCTCGCCCTCGTCGTTGATGCGGTCGCAGGCCAATTCAACGGCTTTGAGCAGAAGTTCTGCGCGGTCTAAGAATTCGAGATCGGTCATTACAATTTGCGCCATGGGTATTGAACAAAAGATTCTAGTCACGGGCGCAAGCCTTCGTGCGTGTGTGGCCTCTGCGTTGTGCGCGAGCGCCTTGCTGACGGCCTGCGGGCAAAAAGGCATTTTGTACATGCCGAACGATCCTGAGTTCAAACAGCGCGCCACGCTGCCAGACATCGTGCGCCGTCAACTACCGAACACCACCGCGCCTGCCACAGCACCCGCTGCCTCATCTCCTGCCAGCGCAGCCTCTGCGGCTGGTCGTTAATTTTTCAAGAGCCGTCTGATGACACACACCACGCTTGCCGGTGCGCCTTTTGTGGCCACTCAAAACAACGATTTGTATTTGGAAGGTGTCAAACTCACCGACCTCGCGCACGCCCACGGCACGCCCTTGTTTGTGTATTCCAAAGCTGCCATGCTCAGCGCCCTCGCGGCCTACCAACGTGGTTTTGCAGGCCGCAACGCCCGCATTTGCTACGCCATGAAAGCCAACTCGTCCCTCGCTGTGCTGCAAGTGTTTGCACAAGCAGGCTGCGGCTTTGACATCGTGTCGGGCGGCGAGCTGGACCGCGTTATCGCGGCAGGCGGCGATGTCTCTAAAGTCATCTTCTCGGGCGTGGGTAAAACACGCGCCGAAATGCGCAAAGCTTTAGACGTAGGCATTGCCTGCTTCAACGTCGAAAGCGAAGCCGAACTCGAAGTGCTGAGCGACGTGGCGCAGAGCACGGGCAAACGCGCGCCCATCAGCATTCGCGTGAACCCCAACGTGGATGCCAAAACCCACCCCTACATTTCTACTGGCCTCAAAGGTAACAAATTTGGCGTGGCCCACGAACGTGCCTTGGCCACTTACCAGCGCGCAGCCAGCCTGCCCGGCTTGCAAGTGACGGGCATTGACTGCCACATCGGTTCGCAAATCACCGAGTCCACGCCCTACCTGGATGCGATGGACCGTGTGCTGGACTTGGTACAAGCCATCGAAGCCGCAGGCATTGCCATTCACCACATCGACTTTGGCGGTGGCCTAGGGATTAACTACAACGGCGACACGCCACCCGCCGCCGATGCGCTGTGGGCGCAGCTGTTGGCCAAGCTCGATGCACGCGGCTACGGCCAGCGCCAGCTGATGATTGAGCCCGGCCGCTCACTCGTGGGCAATGCGGGTGTGTGTTTGACCGAGGTGTTGTACATCAAGCCCGGCGAGCAAAAGAACTTTTGCATCGTTGACGCGGCGATGAACGACCTGCCCCGCCCTGCCATGTACGAAGCCTTCCACCAAATCGTGCCCGTGTCTGCACGTGCAGGCGATGCGGTGACGTATGACGTGGTGGGCCCCGTGTGCGAAAGCGGTGATTGGTTGGGCCGTGACCGTCAACTGACCGTGCAGTCGGGCGATTTGCTGGCGGTGTTGTCCACGGGCGCATATTGCATGGCCATGTCTAGCAACTACAACACGCGTGGACGTGCGGCTGAAATTTTGGTGGACGGTGACAAGGCGCATGTGATTCGTCGCCGTGAGACTGTGGCTGATCAGATGGCTTGCGAGTCGTTGGTTCGCTGAGCTTTTGCTTTCTTTGCGTGTTTCGCTGACACGCTCCTTCTACTTTGCTGCGGTGTGGTTTCGTGGCGGGTCTCTCGCTCCGCCGCGACGATCAGCCAGCACCTGACATGGCTCCCATCGCTGCGCGACGAATGTCGCCAAGTCAGGCGCTGACTGCTCGCCGTGGCTTCGAACCCTAGTCAACGCAAAACTGCAAGCGCTAACCTGTTTGCAAACTCGAATCCGATGTGGCTACGGGTGTGCGGCCCCTGACGATTTCTGGTACTCCAGCATGAGGAAGGGGCCGCACACCCGTAGTCACATCAGCGAGTGAACCCACCCAAACGAAACAAGTGATGCCACATAGAAGAGCGGACAACACGCCAAGCAAGCAAAACAAAGAGCACTGAGGCATAAACAAATACCTCAGCAAAGTTGTTCTTCCCCGCCCGCATCCAAAAGAAGTGCAACACCGCCAACATAGCCACGACATAAACAAGACGGTGCAACCACTGCCAACGCTTCGCACCCACCCACCGAATCGCGCGGTTGAACGAGGTCAACGCCAACGGCGTGAGCAACACAAACGCGCTGAAACCAACCAAGATGAATGGCCGCTTGGCAATGTCGAGGGCAATCTCGGGCCATTCAAACCCCATATCCAGCCAGCTGTAGCACAGCAGATGCAGCACCACATAAAAGTAGGTAAACAAGCCGAACATGCGCCGCAGTTTGGCCAGCTCGGGCAAGCCCAACGTCACACGCAACGGCGTCACGGCCAGCGTCACGCACAGCAGGCGCAACGTCCAGTCGCCCGTGGCGCGAATCACATACTCAGCTGGGTTGGCACCCAACGCATCGTTGGCAGCGCCCCACACCAGCCAGACAAACGGCAAGCTGCACAGCAGCCACAACGCAGGCTTCGCACTGCGGTGCTTCAAAGCATGGCGCAACGCAACGACCACGTCAGTACAGCTTTTTCAAATCCATGCCAGCGTAGAGCTGGCCCACTTGGGCTTCGTAGCCGTTGAACATCAAGGTCTTGCGCTTCTTGGCAAACAAGCCATCTTCGCCAATGCGGCGCTCGCTGGCTTGGCTCCACCGGGGGTGGTCCACGTTCGGGTTCACGTTGGAATAAAAACCGTATTCTTGCGGCGCTGAACGGCCCCATGAGTTGACGGGCTGCTTCTCCACAAAACGGATTTTCACCAAGCTCTTGGCGCTCTTGAAACCATATTTCCATGGCACTACCAAGCGCACAGGCGCGCCGTTTTGGTTGGGCAGCACTTCGCCATACATGCCAAAGCTCAGCAACGTGAGCGGGTGCATGGCCTCGTCCATGCGCAGGCCTTCCACATAGGGCCAATCGAGCACGCGCGAGCGCACGCCGGGCATGGTTTTGGGATCGGCTTGGGTGATGAATTCCACATACTTGGCGCTGCCCAAGGGTTCCACACGTTTGATGAGTTCAGCCAGCGAATAGCCCACCCATGGCACCACCATCGACCAGCCTTCCACGCAACGCAAACGGTAAATGCGCTCTTCCATGGGGCTGAGTTTGAGCAAGGCGTCTAGGTCGAAACGACCCGGCTTTTTGACAAGCCCTTCAATTTCGACCGTCCAGGGCTTGGTCTGCAAGGTGTGCGCGTATTTGGCGGGGTCTGCTTTGTCGGTGCCGAATTCGTAGAAGTTGTTGTAGCTGCTGGCATCGGCGTACGGCGTCGCTTTCTCCATCGTGTTGGCGCCGCTCACGCGACTCACGGCCCCCGTCAAGGGCGCTAATTTTCCAGGGCGTGCGATGGCTTCGCTCGGCGCTTGCGCCATGGCATCGCGAGAAGCCCAAGCAACCAAAGACACGCCCGCAGCACCTGCCGCCAGCTGCCTCAACCAATCGCGACGTTGCATGTACATCTGCTGCGGCGTGATTTCACTGCCCAAGGGGTGCATAAAACCAGAATCACTGGCGCGGTTAAATAGATGGCGATGCATGCGAGGCTCTCTTTCCAGATGTGGGTTCACATTGTGAATCGAAGCTTGCTTTCATGCTCAGCACCTCCGACAAAGGCTTTTCTGCGGGGCATAAAAAAAGCTGGCTCAAGGCCAGCTTTTTGGGGAAGCGATGAAACGCTCAGATCAACGCAAACCAGCGATGTAGTCAGACACAGCTTTGATTTCGCGGTCGTTCATCTTGGCAGCGACGCCTGTCATTTGGATGCTGTTCTTACGCACGCCATCGCGGAAGGCGACCAACTGCGCCACTGCGTAGTCGGCGTGTTGGCCTGACAAACGTGGGTATTGCGAAGGAATACCAGCGCCATTGGGTGTGTGGCAACCGGCACAAGCAGCGATTTGACGGTCGGCAATGCCACCGCGGTAGATGCGCTCGCCCAAAGTAACCAAGTCTTTTTCCTTGGCAAAGTTAGGCTTAGATTCTTTAGAACCTACCCAAGCTGCCACGTTTTTCATGTCAGCGTCAGACAAACCAGCTGCCATGCCGCTCATGATGGCGTTGGCGCGTTTGCCGGATTTGAACTCTTGCAATTGCTTGGCCAAATAGTCAGGGTGTTGCTGCGCCAACTTGGGGTAAGCAGGCGAACCGGAGTTGCCGTCTGCGCCGTGGCAGGCAGCGCAAACTGCGGTGTAAGTGGCTTCACCTTTGGCCAAATCGGCTTTGGCAGCAGGGGCTGCTGGCTCGGCGGCGTGGGAAAGGGCGGGGGCTACCAAGGCGGCGGCAATCAGCAAAGAGGCAATCAGCTTCATAAGTGTTCTTTGGTTAATGGGTCTCAAAGACGTCGAAAAACTGAGGTGATTCTACAATGCTGCATGAACCAGCCAGACCCACACGACACCCCCGCCCAAATTGACACGCCTGAGGTGCCCGAAATCGCGGTTTTGAACGCTGAACTTGAGGCCCAAAGAGACGCCGAACGCGCCGCCGCCAAAGCGACCTTTGAGGCGCTAAGCCCCACCGATCAAGCCAAATACGCCATGGGCTGGTTACACACAGCCCGCTTTTTGACCACCGCAGCCCAGTTGCACCACCTGCCCGTCTACGACTTGCCTGAAATTGCCTTTGTGGGCCGTTCCAACGCGGGTAAATCGACGTGCATCAATGTGCTGACCCAGCAAAAACGCCTGGCCTACGCCTCCAAAACGCCCGGCCGCACCCAGCACATCAACTTATTCGCCATGGGCCGCCAAGGCAAGACGGATGCCGTGCTGGCCGACTTGCCCGGTTACGGCTACGCCGCTGTGCCCAAGCAAGACAAGATTCGCTGGCAACAAGTGATGGCGAACTATTTACTCACCCGCCCCAACCTGCGTGCGGTGGTGCTGATGTGTGACCCACGCCACGGATTGACAGAGTTGGACGAAATTTTGTTGGACGTGATTCGTCCACGCGTGGAAGAAGGTTTGAAGTTTTTGGTGCTGCTCACCAAGGCAGACAAACTGAACAAGACCGATGGTGCGAAGGCACTGCAAATCACCAAGCTGCAAGCGGGTGGCGGTGAAGTGCGTTTGTTCTCAGCGCTGAAAAAACAAGGGGTGGACGAAGTCGCCGCCACCTTGTACAAGTGGATGCACCCTTAATCAATAGAGTTCAGGCGCGCCCGGTGGGCGTGTCTTGAAGCGCTTGTGCACCCAGAAGTATTGAGCGGGCATGGTGTTGATAAACACCGCCAAGCGCTGGTTCATGGTGGCCGTATCGACCTCAGCGTCATCGGTAGGGAAATCGCGCCACGCCGGATGCACCACCACTTCATAACCCGCATCCGTCATGCGCGTGATGACAGGCACCACACGGGCACGGCCCAATTTGGCGAAGCGTGAGAGCGACGGCACAGTGGCCGCTGGCTCGCCATAAAACGGCACAAAGATGGACTCGCTGGGGCCAAAGTTCATGTCGGGCAACAAGTACAGCAACTCGTACTGACGCAAGGCACTGACGATGGGTTTGACGCCATCTTCGCGGCGAAACAATCGAACTTGCCCAAAGCGCTGACGCCCCTTAGCCACCCAGGCATCCACCGCCGCGTTCGATTGCGGCGTGAAGATGGTCGTGAAACGCAAAGGCAAGTTGAGCGTGAGCGCTGTCCACCCCACATCCAAGCCCATGAAATGCGGCGCGAAAAGCACCGTGGGTGTGGCCTCTGACAAAGCGGCCACCTCTCCCGACAACTGCACGCGCGATTGGATGCACGCCGCGCTGCGGTGCCACAGCCAGCTGCGGTCCAGCCATGCTTGGGCGAAATACACAAAAGTTTGGTGAGTCAATGCGTCGCGTTCGGCATCGCTCAAATGCGGGAAGCAAACGCGCAAATTGGTTTGCACCACACGACGGCGCGATGGAATCACCACCATCAGCAAAGCGCCCAAGCCTGCACCTAAAGCACGCAACCACAACAAGGGCAAATAGCCCAAACCACGCAACACCAATAGACCCAACTTGCTGAACATGGCTTAGCCTTCTGCGCGCGGTTGCTTGTCACGCGCGTAGCCCCACAGGTATTGACCGGGCGCGTCAAGCACCATGCGCTCCACGCCTCGGTTGACCGCAGCGGCTGCCACCTCGGGCGATACGCTGCTGTCTTTCATTTCGGGCGCATCAAAGGGCCGCATGTGCATGCAGAACCCTTGGCCTGCAGGCAAGCGTTCGCACCAGGTCATGATGACTTGTGCACCGGTTTGTTGCGCCAGCTTCGCCAGCAAGGTCATGGTGTACACATCGCGACCAAAGAATGGCGCCCACACGCCTTGGCCCAAGGGCGGCACTTGGTCGGGCAAGATGGCTGTGTAGCCGCCGTTGCGCAAAGTACGAATGAGGGTGCGCACACCGGCCAGTGATGTGGGCGCGGAATCTAAATAAGGGCGCGTACGCGCATTAGCCACCAAGGGCTCTAGCCACGCTTTGCGTGCGGGGCGAAACAGCGCCACCATGGGTCCATAAGTGGGGCCAAATTTTTCAGCAATGGCTTGTGCGCCAATTTCCCAAGCCCCCAAATGCGGCGACATGATGATGGCCCCTTTGCCCGCCTGCATCGCGGCTTCAAAGTGCTCGGCACCATCCCACTTCACCAAGCCGTCCAACTTGGCGCTGTGCGGACGCATCCACACCCAAGGCAGCTCAGCCACCATGGCGCCAATGGCAGCCACGGCAGGACGTGCATCGCGCCACGCCACGCCAGCGGCCTGCACATTGGCTTTGAAATTGCGCCGATAACTGGGCGACAACCACCACACCAACCACCCCAACACAGCGCCAAGCCGCTGCATCAACGGCAGAGGCAAGCGGGCAAGGAAGTGAAAAATGCGGGTGGTGAGAGACATGTGCTTTTTAATGACTTTGACAAATCCATTAGAATTCCGATTGTCGCCGAGTTAAAGAACTACTTGCAGGGCGACGACACCCCCGGTGTGAGAGTGAGGGCGAAGCCCGAACCACTGCTAAAGCGTTCGCTGGGCTCCAAGTTTTCAGGGTCGGCAACGCCGAACAACCCATTGAAAACAAGGAGCTTTTTTTCATGTCCAGCAATTACCTCTTCACCTCTGAATCCGTTTCAGAAGGCCACCCAGATAAAGTGGCAGACCAAATCTCTGACGCGATTTTGGACGCCATCTTCGAGCAAGACCCACTCTCACGCGTGGCTGCCGAAACCCTGACCAACACCGGTTTGGTCGTCTTGGCTGGCGAGATCACCACCAACGCGCACGTGGACTACATCCAAGTCGCACGCGACACCATCAAACGCATCGGCTACGACAACACCGACTACGGCATCGACTACAAAGGTTGCGCGGTGATGGTGTGCTACGACAAGCAATCCAACGACATCGCCCAAGGCGTGGACCATGCGTCTGACGACCACCTCAACATCGGCGCGGGCGACCAAGGCCTGATGTTTGGCTACGCTTGCAGCGAAACACCAGAGCTGATGCCTGCCCCCATTTACTACGCCCACCGTTTGGTCGAACGCCAAGCCCAGTTGCGCAAAGATGGCCGCTTGCCATTCTTGCGTCCCGACGCCAAGAGCCAAGTGACCATGCGTTATGTGGACGGCAAGCCTCACAGCATTGACACCGTGGTGTTGTCGACACAACACAGCCCTGACCAAAGCGAGTCAGCTACCAAGATGAAGGCCAGCTTCAATGAAGCCATCATCGAAGAGCTGATCAAGCCCGTGTTGCCCAAAGAGTGGTTGCAAGACACCAAGTTTTTGATCAACCCCACAGGCCGTTTCGTCATCGGCGGCCCACAAGGCGATTGCGGTTTGACTGGCCGCAAGATCATTGTGGACACCTACGGCGGCGCATGCCCTCACGGCGGTGGCGCGTTCTCCGGCAAAGACCCATCCAAGGTGGATCGCTCTGCCGCTTACGCTGCACGTTACGTGGCTAAAAATATTGTGGCGGCTGGTTTGGCCACGCAATGCCAAGTGCAAGTGGCTTACGCGATTGGCGTGGCACGACCCATGAACATCACCGTGAACACCGCGGGTACGGGTGTGATTTCTGACGACAAGTTGTCAGCACTGGTGGCAGAGCACTTTGACTTGCGCCCCAAAGGCATCATTCAAATGCTCGACTTGTTGCGCCCGATTTACACCAAGACTGCGGCTTACGGTCATTTTGGTCGTGAAGAGCCTGAGTTCACTTGGGAAAGAACCGATAAAGCTGCGGCACTTCGTGCAGCAGCCGGTCTGTAAGACCGCCTCGCGCAAGCGAGGTATCGGTTCTTGGGCGAAGCTCATATCGCTTGCGATGTGAGCGGAGACCAGAAGTCGTGTTGAAGGGCTTCTCGTTTATTACGGGAAGCCCTTTTTGTTTGCTTCTTCGATTCTCGGGGATGCGAGTTGGGGTAGGCAGACGCGGCTTACATCGCTTCGCGACGAATGGCGCCGCATCTGCCTACCCCAACCCGCATTCGGTGGTTCGGAAAAGCTCTGACGGGTTGCGCTTGCAACACCGATGCCGCAACGCCGGAAGCAATAAACACCGAACGTTCACCAAGAGAAGCTTGGGTGGCGTACCCCAATAAGGCGCCATTCATCGCGAAGCGATGTAAGCCGTTTGGGGTGCGCCACCCAAGCTTCGCCGCAGCACAGAAACAAGGGAAAGTTAGCCCTCTCCCCCACCCAAAGCTTTGTACAACTGAGCCGTAGTTCCCAGCAATTGACGCAACACCTGCACACGAGACTGCTGCGCAGCCATGGCATCACGCTGCGCATCAAGCAAATCAAACTGATTCGCAGAACCTTGCTCGTAACGCACCTCCATCACACGCAAACGTTGCTGCTGGCTTTGCACCCAGCTGGTTTGGGATGTCAGTTGCTGCTGCAACGTATCGCGCGCCACCAGCAGATCGGCCACTTCGCGAAAGGCTTGCTGCACCGTCTTTTCATAAGCGGCAACCGACTGAACTTTACGCGCTTGCGCAATGTCTAAATTGCCTGTGGTTCGCCCCCAGTCAAACAGCGGCATTTGCAATGTCGGAATAAAACTCCAACTGCGTGAGCCTGGATTAAACAAACCATCCAAGCTGGTACTGGCCGAACCCGATGCACCCGTTAATTGCAAACGCGGCAAGAAGGCAGCACGCGCTACACCGATGTTGGCATTGGCAGCCATCAAACGCTGCTCTGCGGCACGCACGTCGGGACGACGCAACAGCACATCGGACGATAAGTTTGCACCCCAAGCCAAGGATAATTTTTGTGCATCTAGCGGTACGGACACCGGCAAATCAGCCGGCAATCGTCCACCGACCAACAAAGTCAGTGCATTGCGCGCTTGTTGCAAATTGCGATCGGTGGTGAACAGATCGCCCTGCGCTGCAGACAACGCTGTTTGTGCAGCAGCCACATCCATATCGCTGGCGGCACCCAACTCTTGTTTGCGCACCGTCAAATCAAACCACTGCTGGCGACCTTGTGTTGTTTGCTTGGCCCATTGACTACGCAGTGCCAAGTCTTGCACCAGGTAGTAGCCATTGGCCACGTCACTGATCAGCCCCATGCGCACCACGCGCTGATCCTCAGACGTGGCTTGGTAGTTGGATTTGGCAGCTTGCGTGAGGTCAGCGACGCGCCCCCAGAAGTCCACCTCAAACGAAACCAAGTTCACATTCGCGTCATAGCGGTTGATGCGCACAGGCGTAGGGCTGGCGTTACCTACGCCAGCAGGTGTGAGCGACTCCGTACGCCCCAGCGACATCGTGGCACTCGGCAATTGGTCGGCACCTTGCACACCCCACATGGCACGCGCCTCGCCGATACGCGCCATGGCGATGCGTAAATCATGGTTGTGCTCTAGCGCAGTGCGAATGAGTTCACGCAAATGCGCATCGGTGTAAAGCGATTCCCAGGGAATGTCTTGCAACTGCGATGTATCAGAAGCGTTGGTTTGCGTTGCCCAGTTCTTGGCCACGTCAGCATCAGGACGCTTGTAGGTTGGCGCCAAGCTGCAAGCGCTCAGTGCGCAGGCGGCTAGCAACGCCATCGCTGAGAAATGGATGCGATCAGTCATGGCTAGCTCCTTGCTCTGTGTCGTGGTGTTTGGGCTTACCCGGGAAATAACGCCGCACCACCACAAAAAACACTGGCACCAAAAACACAGCCAACACCGTGGCACCCAACATGCCACCCGCCACGCCAGTGCCAATGGCTTGTCGGCTCTTGGCCCCTGCACCGCTGGAGATGGCCAGAGGCATCACACCCAAAATAAAGGCAATGGAGGTCATCAGAATTGGGCGGAATCGCATGCGGCACGCCTCTAGCGTGGCATCTAGCACGCTATGGCCACGGTCATTCAATTCGCGTGCAAATTCAATGATCAAAATCGCGTTCTTTGATGCCAAGCCAATGATCGCAATCATGCCGACTTTAAAGAACACATCATTCGGCAAGCCGCGCAACAGCACCGCCAGCACAGCACCAAAGACACCCAGCGGCACCACCAACATCACGGCAAATGGAATCGACCAGCTTTCATACAAAGCCGCCAAGGCCAAGAACACCACCACCACCGAAATGGCAAATAACGCAGGCGCTTGGTTACCCGATAAGCGCTCTTCCAACGAAGTGGACGACCACTCAAAGCCAAAACCAGGAGGCAATTTGGCGGCCAACTCTTCCATGGCAGCCATGGCCTCGCCTGAGCTGCGACCGGGTGCAGGCGAACCTGAGAGCTTGGTCGATGGCAAACCGTTGTAACGATCGACACGCGGCAAACCAACCACCCACGTGGTCTTTGCGAACTCACCCAAAGTCACCATGTCACCACGCGTACTGCGCACAGGCAAACGCAAAATGGTTTCAGGGTTGCGGCGTAAGTCGCCTTCGGCTTGCATCTGCACACGCAGGATTCGGCCATCTCGCACAAAGTCGTTCACATACGACACACCCAAAGTTGATTGCAAGGTGTCGTTGAGACTTCCTAAATCCACAGACAACGCGCGTGCTTTGGCGCGATCAATGTCCAGCAAAATTTGCGGGGCCGGCTCTTGGCCTTCGGGGCGTACACCTGCCAATGCAGGATGGCTCGCGGCCATGCCGAGCATCATGTTGCGCGCATCCATCAAACGCTCGCGCCCTTGACCTGCACGGTCTTGCAATCGGAAGTCAAAACCACCCACCGCTCCCAGCTCTGGAATTGGTGGCACGTTCACAGCCAAAGCAAAGGCTTGCTTGACCGAGAACAAATACATATTCGCGCGCTGAATCACCGCCTGCACCGAATGATCAGCGGTTTTGCGCACGTCCCAATCTTTGAGCTTCACAAACACAAGCGCTGCGTTTTGGCCGCGACCAAAGAACGAGAAGCCCAACACACCAATGACGTGGTCGACCTCAGGTTGTTTCAAAAAGTATTGTTCGGCGTTGCTCACGACTTCACGGGTGCGCTCGGTTGATGCGCCTGGTGGCAACTGCACCATGCTGATGAAGTAACCTTGGTCTTCATCGGGCAAAAAGCTGCCTGGCAATCGCGTGAACAACCAACCCGTCGCAATACAAATCGCCAAGAACACGGCGAGCCAACGCATGGGTCGCTTGATGATGGTCTCCACACGCTCGGCATAACGCCCGCTGAGGCGTGTGAAGTAACGGTTGAACCACCCCAACAAGCCGGTCTCCGTGGGGGCATGGCCTTTCTCAATCGGTTGCAACAAAGTGGCACACATGGCCGGCGTGAGTGTGATGGCCATCAAGGCTGACAACATCATGGTCAACACCAAGGTCACAGAGAACTGGCGGTAAATCACCCCCACCGAACCACCAAAGAAGGCCATCGGCACAAACACTGCGCACAACACCAACGTAATGCCAATGATGGCGGCAATGATTTGGTCCATCGCTTTACGGGTCGCATCGCGCGGCGACAAACCTTCTTGACTCATCAAGCGTTCAACGTTTTCCACCACCACAATCGCGTCGTCGACCACGATACCAATGGCCAGCACCATCGCAAACAAGGTCAGCACGTTGATCGAATAGCCCAGCAAGAACAACCCTGTGAACGTGCCCAACAAAGCGACGGGCACCACCACGGCAGGAATGAGCGTGGCGCGGAAATTACCCAAAAACAACCACATCACCAAGAACACAAGCACCATGGCTTCGAGCAAGGTGTGGACGACTTCTGAGATGGAGATTTCCACAAACTTCGAGGTGTCATAAGGCACTTCCCAGCCAACGCCTTGTGGGAAGTAACGCTCTAACTCTTGCATGCGTTGCTTGACGGCTTGTGCCACTTCCAGCGCATTGCCATCGGGCGCCACACGCACCGCAATCGCGGCCGAAGGTGCGCCATCGGTACGCGCCAAGATGTCGTAGCTTTGCGCTCCCAGCTCAATGCGTGCCACGTCTTTCAAACGCACGGCAGAACCATCGGGCTGGGTTTTTACCAAAATTTCACCAAATTCTTCGGGACGGTTCAAGCGGCTGCGCACCACCACCACCGCGTTGAGTTGTTGGCCTGCAGGCGCAGGGTTTTGTCCCATCTCACCCGTCGCCAGTTGCACGTTTTGCGAACGCACCGCAGCAGATACATCGCTGGGCGCAATGCCATACGCGTGCAGCTTGGCTGGGTTCAACCAAATGCGCATGGAGTACTCGGTACCAAACAAAGTGGCCTCACCGACGCCACGCACGCGACGCACTTGGTCTAGCACGTTGGCAGCGGCGTAGCTGCCCAAGGCCACCGCGTCTTTGCTTTTATCTGGCGAGGTGAGCACCACAAACAGTAAATAGTTGCGTTGTGGCTTGGTGACGGGGACACCGAGGCGTCGCACATCATCAGGCAAGCGCGCTTCCACGCGTTTGTAGCGGTTTTGCGCTTCCACCGAAGCAATGTCCACGTTGGTGCCAGCTTCGAATGTGAGCGTGAGCGTGCCCACGCCCAACTCAGAAGATGACTCCATGTAGAGCAAGTGCTCAATACCGTTCATCTCTTGCTCGATCAGCGCCGTGACCGTTTGCTCCACCACCTCGGCAGACGCCCCCGGGTAAGTGATGTTGAAAGCGATAGAAGGTTGCGCCACCTGCGGGTATTGCGACACGGGCATCTTGCGCAACGACAAGGCCCCCGCCATCACGATGGCAATGGCAATCACCCACGCGAACACGGGGCGGTCAATGAAAAACTTGGCAAACATGACTGAGCGCCCTTATTGCGAAGCAGCAGAAGCAGGTGCTGCGGGGCTAGATGCCGCGGATGCAGGCGCAGCAGGATTGGCTGGATCGACAGGTTTCACCGTTGCACCGGGTTTGGCTTTTTGCACGCCATCCACGACGATGCGTGTTCCTTCGGTCAAACCACCGGTCACCACCCACTTATCGCCACTCATCGGACCGATTTGAATCGGCACAGGGACCACTTTGTTTTCAGGCGTCACAGACAACACGAATGCACCGTTGGAATTCATTTGTACTGCACGTTGCGGCACGGCAATGGCTTGCTCCAGACGCGCTTGCGAAATACGCACGCGCACAAAACTGCCTGGGAGCAACTCACGCTGTGGATTGGCAAACTCTGCGCGTAAAAACACATTACCTGTATTCACATCCACCGTTTGCTCAGACACCAGCAACTGACCCGTTTGGCCATACAACGAACCATCGGACAGCAGCAATTGCACCTTGAGACTCTCACCCGCTTTCACCTTGCCTTCCTTGATCGCTTGGCGCAAGCCGAACAACTCGGTTTCGCTTTGGCTGAAGTTCACGTAAATCGGGTCCATTTGATCGATGGAGACCAAAGGCGTGGCGTCACCGCGCCCCACCAAAGCCCCCTCCGTGACCAACGCATGCCCCACTCGTCCGTTGATAGGCGCGGCAACCATGGCGTTTTCGTAGTCAATGCTGGCTTTGGCCAACGTCGCTTTGGCTTGCTTGGCACGGGTCACGGCGGCCTCATACTCTTGCTGACTCACACCACGCACGTCAAGCAACGCTTGGTAACGCTGCAGCAATTGCTCCGCCGCTTGTGCATCGGCTCGGGCGGCATCCGCACTCGCGCGATAGGCGCGTGGATCAATCTGGAACAGAGGTGTGCCAGCCTTGATGTCTGCGCCCTCTTTGAACAAAATTCGGTCCACCACACCTTCCACACGGGCACGCACTTGTGCTGTACGCACAGCTTGCAAACGACCCGACAAATCGGTGGTCAAGTCAACAGGACTTGACGACACGGTCATCACATTCACTTCGGCCGGTGGTGGGCCCCCTGCGCCTGCAGCAGGCTTACCGTCGGAAGATGGACCGCAAGCCACAAGACTGGCCAACGCCAGCGAACAAAGAGCGATGTTGTGAAAACGCGAGGGGAACATGAAAAGACCTTTTGCAAGCACCGAAAGGAGCCGCCGCATAGGCGACCCAATTGAATTCTGGGAGTGAGTTGGCCTATTGTGCCGCCCCTAGGTAAAGTCAGTGTAAAAGCGATAAATGACAGACACAACTGAAGGTCTGTGCTTGACTAAGGCACACAGGTGTGAACAAGCATCACGCCTCCGATGACTGCTGCAACGCCCACATCTGCGCATAGCGCCCATTGAGCGCCAGCAAGGCTGCGTGAGCACCGCGCTCCACGATCCGTCCGGCGTCCATCACCAAAATCTCGTGGGCATCGACCACGGTCGACAAGCGGTGAGCGATGACCAAGGTGGTTTTGTTTTGCGCCGCGCTTTGCAGCTCGGCTTGAATAGCGCGTTCGTTGGCGCTATCCAGCGCTGAGGTGGCTTCATCAAAAATCACAATCGGTGGGTTCTTCAGCAAGGTGCGGGCAATCGCCACGCGTTGCTTTTCACCACCCGACAACTTCAGACCGCGCTCGCCCACCATCGTGTCGTAGCCTTTGGGCGTGGCTGCGATGAAGTCGTGAATGTGCGCGGCGCGTGCAGCTTGCACCACCTCGGCCTCGGTCGCATCGGTGCGGCCATAGGCGATGTTGTAGCGCACGGTGTCGTTGAACAACACCGTGTCTTGCGGCACGATGCCCATGGCGCGGCGCACGCTGCCTTGCGTGACGTGGCGAATGTCTTGACCGTCAAGGGTGATCGCGCCCGACCCCACGTCGTAAAAGCGAAACAGCAAGCGCGCCAAGGTGGACTTGCCCGAGCCCGAAGGGCCCACCACCGCGACCGTTTTACCAGCAGGAATCTCGAAGCTGATGCCGTGCAAGATGGGCCGCGTGGGTTCATACGCAAACATCACAGACTCAAACTTCACCGTCGGCGGACCGCTTAGCTGGAGCGTGGGCGCATTGGTAGCGTCCGCCACTTCACGCTCCTTTTCAAGCAGCGTGAACATGCGATCCAAGTCCGTCAAGCTTTGTTTGATTTCACGGTACAGCACCCCCAAAAAGTTGAGCGGGATGTAGAGCTGAATCATGAAGGCGTTGATCATCACCAAATCGCCCAAGGTCATGCGACTGTCCACCACCCCTTGCGTAGCGCGCCACAGCATGCCCACCAAGGCCACGGCGATGATGAGCTGCTGCCCCGTGTTGAGCAACGACAACGACGTTTGTGCTTTCAAGCGCGCACGGCGCAAAGCCTCTAAGCTTTTGTCGTAACGCGCTGCTTCGAAGGCCTCGTTGTTGAAGTACTTCACTGTCTCGTAATTGAGCAGCGAGTCCACGGCTTTGGTGTGTGCTGCTGAATCAAACTCGTTGGCTTGACGGCGGTATTGGGTGCGCCACTCGGTCACACTGATGGTGAACACGATGTACAGCGCCAGCGCGGCCAGCGTGATGCCCGCAAACCACACATCAAACTTCACGGCCAAGATGCTGAGCACCAAAGCGACCTCGATCAGCGTGGGCACCACGCTGTAGAGCGAATACGAAATGAGCGATTCAATGCCGCGCACACCGCGCTCAATGTCGCGCGTCATGCCACCGGTTTGGCGCTCTAAGTGAAAGCGCAAACTCAACGCATGCAAATGCTGAAACGTCTCCAACGCAATCTGCCGAGCAGCGCCTTGGGTGGCCTTGGCAAACACCAATTCGCGCAGCTCTGTGAACGCCGACACCGACAAACGCAGCACGCCGTACACCACCAACAAAGACACAGGCACCACGATGACCGCCATCGGGTCATTGGGCTTGAACGACATGGCGTCAATCAACTCTTTGAGTAGCAAGGGCACGCTCACGTTGGCCAACTTAGCCCCCACCATGAAGGTCAACGCAGCGACGACTCGCCATTTGTATTGCCACAAATACGGGAAGAGGCGTTTCAAAGTTTCGCTGTCGGGGCGTTGCTTAACGTGTTGCCCAGCGGGGGCAGAAGAATGGGCGTGATGACGCATGTTGCACAATGCCAAAAAGTAATTCTTCGATTGTGCCTATGTCTCATTCCCCCAACCCTCACGCCGAACCCCTGCCCACCGACCAAGAACTGGTCTTGAAGGTCATTCCCATGCCCGCCGATTGCAATGCCAATGGCGACATTTTCGGTGGCTGGGTGATGGCTCAGGTGGACTTGGCCGGTGCGGTGCTACCCGCTCGCCATGCGCGCGGACGCTTTGCCACCATTGCGGTGAATGAGTTCATCTTCAAGCACCCCGTGAAAGTGGGCGACATCTTGAGCTTTTTCTCGCGTGTGCAACGCATTGGCAACACGTCTATCACCGTGCAAGTGGAAGTTTTTGCCGAGCGCTTCAGCTCGCAGGGCGAATACATGAAGGTGACCGAGGCCACCCTCACCTACGTGGCCATCGATAAAGATGGCAAGCCACGCGCCATTCCCAAAGACTGAGCCTTAAGAAACGATGTAGGCGCCTGTACCGGTGGACATCAGCGTGCCATCCGGCCCGCGAAACTCCATGCGCGAGGTGCCTACACGTGTGCCCACACGCAGCGCATGGGCGTGGATGGTGAAGTGCTCACCAATGCCGGGGCGCAAATAGTCCACCCGCAAATCAATCGTGCCCAGTTTGGCAAAGCGCTCTAAGCGCTCTGTGGGTGACTCTTTCATGTGTTTGGCAGCCAAGCAAGCCATCACCGCCGCGCTGCCAATGGCGTCCAGCACGGCGCTGATGACACCGCCGTGAATGCGGTTGTAGGCGTAGTGCCCCACCAACTCTGGGCGCATATCGATACGGGCCACGACTTCTTCGGGCGTGACGCTCACCAGCTTCAAGCCCAGCGTGTGGTTGAAGACAATTTTTTCTTCGTAAATTTGGCGAAAACCTTCGAGGTACTCAGGCTCAAACACGACAGAGTTGGCGAGTTGTTGCGGCATGCCGTGCGTCAGTCAAAGCTTCGAAAAATCGGGCTTGCGTTTTTCCATGAACGCGCCAAACGCTTCTTTGGCAGCAGGCTCTGTCAGCATGCGACCAAACGAAGCCGCCTCTTCGTTCATCTGTTTTTGCACCAGTTGAGCTTGACCCGCTTTCATCAACCGTTTGGTTTCCAATAGAGATGACAAGGGCTTGGCCGCCAGCTTGCGCGCCTGCGCTTGCACATAGTTATTCACCTCCGTTGGCGGCAACACACGGTTGACCAAGCCCACTTCCAGCGCGGCCTCGGCCATGAAAGGCTCGCCCAACAGCAACGCCTCTGCCGCGCGGTGGTAGCCCATCATTTGCGGCGCCAACAAACTAGATGCAGCTTCTGGGCACACGCCCAAGTTGACAAACGGCATCGCAAACGCGGCGTTGTCACCGGCATAAACCAAATCGCAATGGAACAGCAGCGTGGTGCCAATGCCCACAGCGGGGCCAGCCACGGCGGCCAGCACAGGCTTGGGGAAAGCCGCGATGTTGCGCAACAAACGGAACACCGGCGCATCCAAGGTGGATGGCGGGTTGTTCAAAAAATCGGCGATGTCGTTGCCGGCACAAAACACAGTTTCGTGGCCTTGAAACACCAAGACGCGCACGCTCGGGTTGCTTTCAGCTTGCTCGACGGCATCGGCCAAGGCGGTGTACATCGCCGCAGTGAGAGAGTTCTTTTTATCAACGCGGTTGAAGGTCAGGGTCATCACACCGCCATCGATGTGACTCAAAATTTCTGTCATGGTTTTCCTACTTAATTACTGCGCGCGCAACCAAACTTGGGTGCGATAAAACGGTCCGATATAGCCACGTACTTGCAACTTTTGACCGCCTTCTTTTGGCACCATTTTCACGGTGTATTCCTTGCCGTTTTCTGGGTCCAAGATTTTTCCACCACCGGCCCACAGGAACTCAGTAGAGGCATCAGACTTCACACCGCGGATGATTTCCATCCCAATGATGCTTTGGTCTTTGCGATCATCTTTGCAGTCTTCGCAAGTTTTTTTGGCGTTCGGGTCGTTGCGCAATGATTTGACGACGCGACCACTCAGCACACCCTCTTTATCAACAATTTGGATTTCAGCTTTCGCCTCACCTGTTTTGTCATCGATGTTGCGCCATGTGCCCACAGGCGTCATTTGTGCAAAGCTGCTACCTGCGGCCAACAAGGCAAGCCCCGCGAGCGTTTTCAAAATGCGTGTATTCATCATGTTTTGAATTTACCTGATTTCTAAGTGCATACAACTCAGGCAAATACCGCCTCTGTCTCCATCAGTACAGCCGAGCCTGCGCGCGCGGTGACCATGAGCGATGCGGTTTCTGGGAAAAGTTTGGCAAAGTAGAAACGCGCCGTTTGTACCTTGGCTTGGTAGAACGGATCGCGGTTGCCTTCGGCGATCTTTTGCAAGGCCACTTGGGCCATGCGCGCCCAGAAGTAGCCAAACACCAAATGGCCCGCCACGCGCAGGTAGTCCACCGCGGCGGCGCCCACTTCGTCAGCGTTCTCCATGGCTTTGTAGCCAATCTCGCCGGTGAACTGCGCCATCTGCTGACCCAGCTTGGCCAGCGGGTTGATGAACTCGGCCATGTCTTCGTCACCTTGGGTCTCGGCCACCAGCTCGGCAATGTGTTTGCCAAACTTCTTCAACGAAGCACCTTGGTTACCCAGCACCTTGCGGCCCAACAAGTCCAAGCTTTGGATGGTGTTGGTGCCTTCGTAAATCATGTTGATGCGGGCGTCGCGCACGTATTGCTCCATGCCCCATTCGCGAATGAAGCCATGGCCACCAAACACCTGCATGCACGACGAAGTGGATGTCCACGCGTTGTCGGTGATGAAGGCTTTCACGATGGGCGTGAGCAACGCCACTTGCTCCGCAGACTCGGCACGCACCGTCTCGTCAGGGTGATTCAGTTCGCGGTCAATCAACAGAGCGCAGTGCAGCGCCAGCGCACGGCCACCTTCGGCGTAAGCGCGAGCGGTGAGCAACATCTTGCGCACATCGGGATGGACCAAGATGCTGTCTGCCGGTTTGCTGGGGTCTTTGGCACCCGTCAGGCTGCGCGATTGAATGCGGTCTTTGGCATAAGCCACAGCATTTTGGTAAGCCACTTCGGTCAAGCCCAACGACTGCATGCCCACGCCCACGCGCGCGGCATTCATCATCACAAACATGGCGGCCAAGCCTTTGTTGGGTTGGCCCACCATCGTGCCCACCGCACCGTCCAACACCATCTGGCAAGTGGCATTGCCGTGAATGCCCATCTTGTGCTCTAAACCGCCGCAGTAAATGCCATTGCGCTCACCCAAGCTGCCGTCGGCATTAATATGGAACTTGGGCACCACAAACAAGCTGATGCCTTTGCTACCTGCCGGCGCATCGGGCAAGCGCGCCAGCACCAAGTGCACGATGTTGCTCACCAGGTCGTGCTCGCCCGCACTGATGAAAATTTTGTTGCCGATGATGCGGTAGGTGCCATCGGCTTGTGGCTCTGCTTTGGTGCGCAACAGGCCGAGGTCGGTGCCGCAGTGGGGCTCCGTCAAACACATGGTGCCCGTCCATTCGCCACTGGTGAGTTTGGGCAAGTACAGCGCCTTTTGCGCGTCTGTGCCGTGCGCGTGCAATGCCTCGTACGCGCCGTGTGTGAGCCCCGGGTACATGGTCCACGCTTGGTTGGCGCTGTTGAGCATTTCGTAAAAACACTGGTTAACCACCACAGGCAAGCCTTGGCCACCGTACTCAGGGTCGGCACTCAATGCTGGCCAGCCGCCTTGCACGTATTGGTCATACGCGACTTTAAAGCCATCGGGCGTTTTGACTTCGTGCGTGTCACGGTTGAGCGTGCAGCCTTGTTCATCGCCGATTTGGTTGAGCGGAAAAATCACCTCTGACGCAAACTTGCCGCCCTCTTCCAACACAGCCGCAATGGTGTCGGCATCCATGTCGGCGTGCTTGGGCATTTGCTTCAAGTCATCAGTGACATGCAGCACTTCGTGCAGCACAAATTGCATATCGCGCAGAGGTGGGGTGTAGCTGGGCATGGTGTGTCTCCTTACTTTTTGGATGGGCTGGTGCGCTTGGCGCTTGTTTTAATGCCGGGTACTGCATCGCTTGCGCCATAGCGCTGCAAGATGTTTTCAAATCCTTTGAGGGTGCGCGCCAACGATTTGGAAGAACGTAAGAATCGGGCTTCGTATTGCAGGGCCAAGATGAGGCCATGCAACTCAAACACCATTTGCTCAGCGTCGATGTCTGCCGCCAAATGGCCTTCGTCACGTGCTTGCCCCACCGTGCGGTACACAGCCGCCAGCCAAGTTTTGACCGAACTGGCCAAGGCGTCGCGCACAGGTCCGGGTCGGTCATCAAACTCTGCGGCACCGCTGATGTAGAGGCAGCCTGAATCAATTTCTGCTGAAGTGCGCTTGGTCCAGTTGGCAAACAGTTGACGCAAGCGAGGTAAACCACGCTCGGCTTGCAGAATGGGGATAAACACTTCGTTTTCGAAACGTTGGTGGTATTCACGCACCACCGAAATTTGCAACTCTTCGCGTGAGCCAAAGTGGGCAAACACGCCCGACTTGCTCATCCGGGCCACCTCGGCCAAGGCACCAATACTCAAACCCTCTAAGCCAATTTGTGTGGCCAAGCCCAGAGCGGCATCCACAATGGCAGCTTTGGTTTGCTGGCCTTTTTGAAGCGTGCGACTTTCGGTCGCGGCAGTTTGACGAGAAGCGGTCATACAGAATTCACAAAAAGAACGGTCGTGCTATTTTGCACGATTTTCGAATCTTTAAACTAAGCCCCTATGCAAGCCACCCGAATTCTCGCCATCCGTCACGGAGAAACCCTGTGGAATGTGGACACCCGCATTCAAGGTCACCTCAACATTGACCTGAACGAAACGGGCCGTTGGCAAGCCGAACGTTTGGGCCACGCCCTGGCAGAAGAACCGATTCACGCCATCTACAGCAGCGACTTGCGCCGGGCTTTTGAGACCGCACAAGCCATCGCGCTGGCCCCTGCGCGCTTGGCCGCCAGCACGCCAACACCTGCAGAAGTCACCCCACATTTGCAACTGCGCGAGCGTCACTTTGGTCACTTGCAAGGCAAGACCTGGGCCGAAATCGAAACCGAATACCCAGAGGAATGCAAACTGTGGCGCGGACGCGACCCACATTGGGCACCCAACGGCGGTGAATCACTCACGGCCCTGCGCGAACGCATTCGCAGCTGTGTGGATGAATTGGCCAGCCAACATCTAGGCGAGCAAATCGTGCTGGTGGCTCACGGCGGCGTGATGGATGCGCTATACCGCTTAGCCACCAACCAATCCGTGGAAACACCACGCACCTGGCACCTGGGCAATGCCGCCATCAACCGTTTGCTGTGGACGCCTCAGGGCTTGAGCCTCGTGGGCTGGGGCGATGTGTCGCACTTTGACGATGCGCACGGCTTGCCGCGCGACGAGACCAGCACTTAAAGCGCTGACTTAATCGACGGACACTTCACCAATCGCCTTGGGCGGCGTGACACCCAAGTGGCGATACGCCGCCAAAGTGGCGATGCGGCCACGCGGCGTGCGTTGCAAGAAACCTTGCTGAATCAAATACGGCTCAATCACGTCTTCAATCGTGTCGCGCTCTTCGCCAATGCTGGCGGCAATGTTGTCGAGACCCACGGGGCCACCGTCAAAGCGGTGAATCACCGCCTCCAACAATTTGCGGTCCATCAAGTCAAAGCCTTGCGGGTCCACATCCAACATCGCCAATGCACGTTTGGCAATGTCTTCAGTGATACGGCCTGTGCCCTTCACATCCGCATAGTCACGCACGCGGCGCAGCAAGCGGTTGGCAATGCGGGGCGTTCCGCGTGAGCGACGTGCAATCTCAAAACCACCTTCCACATCCATCGGGGTATCGAGCAAGCCTGCGCTGCGCACCACGATGCGTTGCAGCTCTTCGGCGGTGTAGAACTCTAAGCGCGACACAATGCCAAAACGGTCACGCAGTGGGTTGGTCAACATGCCCGCGCGGGTGGTAGCGCCCACCAAGGTGAAGGGCTGCAAATCGAGCTTGATGCTGCGCGCAGCAGGGCCTTCACCAATCATGATGTCGATTTGGTAGTCCTCTAACGCGGGATACAAAATCTCTTCCACCACGGGGGAGAGACGGTGAATTTCGTCGATGAACAACACATCGTTTTTCTCAAGACCCGTCAGCAGCGCCGCCAAGTCTTTGGGCTTTTCCAACACAGGGCCACTGGTGGAACGCAAGTTCACACCCAGCTCTTGGGCAATGATGTGGCTCAGCGTGGTCTTGCCCAAACCGGGTGGGCCGAACAGCAGCACGTGGTCGAGCGCTTCGTTGCGCATCTTGGCCGCACCAATGAAGATTTCAAGTTGCTCGCGCACCTTCATTTGGCCCACGTACTCTTGCAGCAGCTTGGGACGCAAAGCGCGTTCAATCGCCTCTTCGTTGGGCGATACGGGCGCGGCAGACACCACGCGGGGGGCAGCCGGTGCGAAGTCGTCGCCAAAGTTATCGGTCTGAATGCTCATGGTTTATTTGGCCAAAGATTTCAGCGCCAGCTTGATGCCATCGCTCACGCCCACATCGGCAGGCAATGCCTTGAGCGCAGCAGCGGCTTCTTTGTCGTTGTAACCCAGCGCCAGCAGCGCTTGCAAGATGTCGCTTTGGTGGTCGGGCGTAGAAAACATATTGGGGCCAAGGTCTGCGCCCAATTTGCCTTTGAGCTCAAGCAACAAACGCTCAGCCGTCTTCTTGCCAATGCCCGGCACCTTGGTAAGACGCGCCGCATCTTGGTCAGACACAGCACGCGCCAACTCGTCGGCACTCAAGCCACTCAAGATGCCAAGAGCCATGCGAGGCCCAACGCCTGAGATTTTGATGAGCAAGCGAAAGGTGGCGCGCTCAGACGCCGTGCCAAAGCCAAACAAAATTTGTGCGTCTTCACGGACCACAAAGTGCGTCAGCAGCGACACGCGGTCACCGGTGGCGGGGAGGTTGTAAAACGTGCTCATGGGCACATCGACCTCGTAGCCCACGCCGTTGCAGTCCACCAAAACTTGGGGTGGATTTTTCTCGCTGAGGATGCCTGTTAACTTGCCTATCATTGGGGGACCTTTTTAGGGATTATCGACTTGATTCTTCGCCACACCTTCACCCCGCATAACAACACCCGTTTGTCGCATCTGTGCGGCCCTACCGACGAGCATTTGCGCACCATCGAGCTGGCCTTGGACGTGAAAATCGCCCACCGTCACGAACAGTTCAAAGTGGACGGCCACAAAGCCAAAGCCACCCGAGCCATGGAGGTGCTGCAGGCCTTGTACGAGCGCGCAGCCAAAGCGATTCCCCCAGAGCAAGTGCAGCTCATGCTGGCGGGCGACAGCGGCATGGAAGAAGACGACCTTCCCCTCCTGCAAACCCGCCGCACAGATCTGCGCCCCCGCACGCCCACACAAACCGCATATTTGGACAACATTGCGGCGCACGACATCAGCTTTGGCATTGGCCCAGCGGGCACGGGCAAAACCTATTTGGCCGTGGCCTGCGCGGTGGATGCGCTGGAACGCAGCGCCGTGCAACGCATTGTGCTGACCCGCCCCGCAGTGGAAGCCGGTGAAAAACTCGGCTTCTTGCCCGGTGACTTAGGCCAAAAAGTCGACCCCTATTTGCGCCCCTTGTACGACGCGTTGTATGACCTGATGGGCTACGACCGCGTGCAAAAAGCGTTTGAGCGCAATGCGATTGAAATTGCACCGCTCGCCTTCATGCGCGGCCGCACACTCAACAACGCCTTCATCATCTTGGACGAAGCGCAAAACACCACGCCCGAACAAATGAAGATGTTCCTCACCCGCATTGGCTTTGGCGCCAAAGCAGTGGTCACGGGTGACGTGAGCCAGATTGACTTACCCAAAGGCCAGCTGAGTGGTTTGATTGATGCCGAGCGCGTGTTGAAGCGCGTCAAAGGCATCTCAGTCACGCGCTTCACCACGGCCGATGTAGTGCGCCACCCATTGGTGGCTCGCATCGTCGACGCATATGACGCACAACGCACCGCCACCACTGGCGCCCCTTCACGCAAACAATCTTAAAACATGGCCCTGCCCACCTTAGACCTCACCTTGCAATTTGGCGATGTGCCCTACGCCGCGCGTCACCGCGCGGCCTTGCCCCGAGCCTTTGTGAACCGTTGCATCCGCCACGCGTTGGCCCACGATGCAGAAATGACCGTGCGCATCGTCAATGCAGAAGAAGGCCGAGCCTTAAACAGCAGCTATCGCAAAAAGGACTACGCCACCAATGTGCTGACGTTTGATTACGCACAAGCGCCGATGGTGATGGCAGACCTCGTGCTGTGTGCGCCGGTGGTGGCAGCGGAGGCCAAAGAGCAAGGCAAGTCGCTGCAAGAGCACTATGCCCATTTGTTGATTCACGGTGCGCTGCACGCCCAAGGCTACGACCACGAAACCTCTGAAAAAGATGCCATTGAGATGGAAACATTAGAGATGTTCATCATGGCCGCGCTGGGTTTGCCCTGCCCTTATTAACGCGGGGCTCAGGCCACGCTGTTTGAGCTGCACAACGCGGCCTTGTGGGGCCGCATCAGCAAGCGGCGATTAACGCCCCGAAGCGTCTTCCAGCAAACGCACTTTCACCGTTTTGCCTTTGACGCGCCCAGCGCTCAAACGCTTGACAGCTTCGCGTGCAATGCTGCGCTCCACGGCCACGTAGGTGGAGAACTCGTTGACGTTGATTTTGCCCACTTGCTCCTTGGCAAAGCCAGCATCACCTGTGAGCGCACCCAACACATCACCGGCACGAATCTTCTCTTTGCGACCGCCCACAATTTGCAGCGTCGCCATCGGTGGCTGCAAGATGCCGCCTGCGGCTGGCGTGAGGCTGCTGAGCGGTGCCCAGGTGGACTCGCGGTTTTGCAACTGTTCAATCTTGCCCACGTTGCCCATCTCGTCCATGCTGGCGAGCGACAAGGCCAAACCTTCGGCATCACCGCGACCTGTGCGGCCAATGCGGTGAATGTGCACCTCGGGGTCGGGTGTCACGTCCACGTTGATGACGGCTTCTAAGTTGGCGACATCCAAACCACGCGCCGCCACATCGGTAGCCACCAACACAGAGCAACTGCGGTTGGCAAATTGCACCAACACTTGGTCACGCTCACGTTGTTCAAGTTCACCAAACAAGGCCAAAGCGCTGAAGCCTTGGGCTTGCAGCACCGTCACCAAATCGCGGCATTGCTGTTTGGTGTTGCAAAACGCCAGCGTGGATTCAGGGCGGAAGTGGTTGAGCAGTTGCGACACCGCATGCAAGCGCTCGTTGTTGCTGACCTCGTAAAAAATCTGTTTGATTTTTTGTGCGTCGTGTTGCGCTTGCACCTTGACGGTTTGCGGCTCGCGCATGAATTGCGAGGCGAGCTTGGCAATGCCTTCGGGATAGGTGGCGGAGAACAACAAGGTTTGGCGATCTTTGGGGCATTGACGCGCCACTTTGGCGATGTCGTCAAAGAAGCCCATGTCCAACATGCGATCAGCCTCGTCGAGCACCAACATCTTCAAGCCTTGCAGGCTGAGTGAGCCGCGCTCTAAATGGTCCATGATGCGGCCGGGCGTGCCGACCACCACATGCGCACCATGTTCGAGGCTGACCGTCTGGCCACGCAAGGCCACACCACCACACAAAGTGACGACTTTGATGTTGCCCACCGCACGAGCCAAGCGGCGAATCTCTTGCGTCACTTGGTCGGCCAATTCGCGTGTGGGGCACAAGATCATGGCTTGTGCGTCAAATTGCGCTGGGTCGAGCTTTTCAACCAAGGGAATGCCAAAAGCGGCTGTCTTGCCGCTGCCCGTGCTGGCTTGGGCAATCAGGTCGCGGCCAGCCAAGGCCAAAGGCAAGCTTGCGGCTTGAATGGGGGTCATCTGGGTGTAACCCAGTTGCGTCAAGTTATCGAGCGTTGAGGCCGCGAGGCTCAGGGAAGCAAAGGTCGTGGCGGTATTTTTTGGTTCGGTCATGCACCGATTATCGTGATTGGGATGGTCACGGGGCCATCGTTCACCAAATGCACTTTCATGTCGGCACCAAAGATGCCTGTTTGCACCTGCGGGTGCTGCGCTTTGACTTGCGTCACAAACGCCTCGTACAAGCGGCGACCTTCATCGGCGGGGGCAGCGCTGGTAAAGCTAGGGCGCGTACCGCTGCTGGTGTCTGCGGCTAAGGTGAATTGGCTCACCACCAACAAACCGCCATTCACATCGGTCACGCTGCCGTTCATCTTGCCGGCGTCGTCGTAGAACACGCGCAGCTTCAAAATTTTGTCGAGCATTTTTTGGCCCACCGCTTCGGTGTCGCCTTTCTCGGCGCACAGCAACACCAACAAGCCTTGTGCAATTTCACCGACCGTTTGACCGTCCACCACCACACGGGCTTCGCTCACGCGTTGCAAGACGGCTTTCATGCGTTTTCTTGGGGGTCGTCGAAGTGCGCTTCTACGTCGTTGGGCAACAGCTGAATGGTGGCGCGCAGACCAGGCACAGTTTTCATCAACGATTGCTCCACATTCGCGCGAAACATGGCAGCGCGGCCCAGCGTCCACTCAGCAGGCATGTGCATGTGCAAATCCACAAAACGTCGCTGACCTGCTTTGCGCGTGATGATGTGGTCAAAGCGTACGATGTGCGTGTGGTCTGCGCCAATTTCTTCATGCGCCATCGACAGGTCATGCAGCACCGTGTTGATTTGCGCCAACACCTCGGGCTCAACCGCTTCATCCATCAAGCCTTGCGATGCACCCCAAATTAAATGCCAACCTTCTTTGAGGATATTCAACGCCACACCAATGGCCACCACAGCATCGAGCCATAACCAACCGCTGTAGCTAACCAGTGCGATGCCCAACACCACACCGACCGATGTCCATACATCGGTCACCAAGTGACGTGCATCGGCCTCTAGTGCAATGGAACGGTGCGTTTTAGCCGCACGAAACATGACCCAAGCCAGCAAGCCATTCAGCGCAGAACTGGCAACCGACAAAACCAAACCGATACCCACTTGCTCTAAAGGCTGTGGATCAAAAATACGATGACTGGCCGCCCAAATAATGCCCAACGCTGCCACAACGATGAGGATGCCCTCAAAGCCCGAAGAGAAATACTCTGCCTTGTGGTGGCCGTAAGGATGGTCTTCGTCCGCAGGCATAGCAGCGACAGTGACCATCATCAAACCAAAAACGGCACTGGCCAAATTGACCACGGACTCCATGGCGTCTGACAACAGACCGACCGAATCCGTGAGGTGCCATGCCAGAGTTTTGAGCGCGATGGTAATGATGGCCACCACCACAGAAGCCCACAACAAACCTTTAGGCGTCAACCATTTAGAAAATGTATTCATAGATTCAGTCTAACGATGACCAATTAAGCCAATGTGACACGCGCAAATTTGCGCTTACCCACTTGCACCACAAAGGTTCCCGCGTCGAGCTTCAAGCCTTTGTCGCTCACGACATTCGAATCCACACGCACGCCACCGCCGTCAATCAAGCGGTTGGCTTCGCTGCTGGAAGGTGCCAAACCTGCTGCTTTGAGCAAAGCGCCAATGCCCATAGGCGCGCCGCTGAGCGAAACCTCTGGAATTTCATCTGGCACGCCGCCTTTGCTGCGGTTGATGAAGTCTTGTTCAGCCGCATCAGCCGCTGCGGCGCCGTGGAAACGTGCGGTGATTTCTTTGGCCAAGGCCACCTTGGCGTCTTTGGGATTGCGACCGCCTTCGATTTCTTTTTTCAAGGCCTCGATGTCGGCCATCGACTTGAATGAGAGCAAGGTGTACCAACGCCACATGAGCACGTCAGAGATGGACAACACTTTGGCAAACATGGTGTTGGGCTCTTCGCTGATGCCGATGTAATTGTTCTTGGATTTGGACATTTTTTCAACGCCATCCAAACCTTCGAGCAAAGGCATGGTCAAGATGCATTGCGCTTCTTGGCCGTACTCGGCTTGCAAATGGCGGCCCATGAGCAAGTTGAATTTTTGATCGGTACCGCCCAGCTCCAAATCAGACTTCAAGGCCACCGAGTCGTAGCCCTGCATGAGCGGGTACAAGAACTCATGCACGCTGATGGGCGTGTTGGCATGAAAGCGGTCATGGAAATCGTTGCGCTCCATCATGCGTGCCACGGTGTACTTGGACGCGAGCTGAATCATGCCCATCGAGCCCAGCGGGATGCACCACTCGCTGTTGTAGCGAATTTCGGTTTTGGCGGGGTCGAGCACCAACGAGGCTTGTTTGTAATACGTCTCGGCGTTCACCTTGATTTGCTCAGGCGTGAGCGGTGGACGCGTGCTGTTACGGCCTGATGGGTCACCAATCAAACTGGTGAAGTCGCCAATCAAGAAAATCACTTGATGCCCCAAGTCTTGCAACTGACGCATCTTGTTGAGCACCACGGTGTGGCCAATGTGGATGTCAGGTGCCGTTGGGTCCAAACCCAATTTGATGCGCAGAGGTTGGCCCGTAGCTTCGGAACGCGCGAGCTTTTTGACCCAAGCGTCTTCGGGAATCAGCTCTTCGCAGCCGCGCTTGGTCACAGCCAAGGCTTCGAGGACGCGATCGGTGACGGGGTGATTTTGTAAAGATGCTTGATTCATAAGGATTTTTTACCGTGCAAGGTATACTCATTGGTTTGGTGTTTGAGCCTGATTTTAGAGGCCCAAACCTTGAGGCCCTGGGCTCAGTCCCCGCCTTTTACCTACTGCCGGAGAAATACCTTGCAGCAATTCTTTTCTTTGTGGGCCACGCGCCTGCAAAACTGCTTTCAAACTCATCCCCGTCGCGTCATGGCTGGCGTGGCTGTCGCGCTCTCCGTGGTCGGTGGCGGTGCGTTTGCGGTGGCAAGCTTGGATGCTGGCGTCGCCAACATGCCGCTTCACCAAGTGGTGGAAAACGTCAACACCGTCTCGCTTCCTAGCTTGTGGGCCGACAAGCCCTTGCAACTGTTCCGCTCAGACCTGACGCGCTCAAGCGACACGGCTGACAGTTTGCTCTCACGCCTCGGCCTGAGCGACCCAGAAGCTGCGGCTTACCTGCGCAGCGCACGCACAGCACGCCAACAGCTCATGGGTCGTGCCGGACGCATGGTGAGCGTGGAAGGCGATGCCGAGCACCGCCTCACCCGCTTGACCGCACGCTGGGCCAATGACGACGGGGAAAACTTCACCCGTTGGATCATGGAGCGCAACGCCGAAGGTTTTGTGGCGCGCGAAGAAACCGCACGCCTGAACATCGGCACACGCATGGGCAACGGCACGATTCAAAGCTCACTCTTTGCAGCCACGGATGACGCAGATATCCCCGACAGCGTGGCCAGCCAGTTGGCCGACATCTTTGCAGGCGACATCGACTTTCACCGCGCACTGCGCAAAGGCGACCGCTTTGCCGTGGTGTACGAATCGCTGGAAGCCGATGGCGAGGTGCTGCGCACAGGCCGTGTGCTGTCGGCAGAGTTTGTGAACAACGGCAAAACACACCAAGCGTTTTGGTTCCAAGAAGCCAACGCCAAAGAAGGTGGCTACTACAACGCCGACGGCATCAGCCTGCGACGCGCCTACTTGGCATCGCCTCTCGCGTTCTCGCGCATGACCAGTGGTTTCAAGATGCGTTTTCACCCTATCTTGCAAACTTGGCGCGCCCACCTCGGCGTCGATTACGCAGCGCCCACAGGCACGCCCGTGCGCAGCGTGGGTCAAGGCATTGTGGACGTGGCAGGTGTGCAAGGCGGCTTTGGCAATGTGGTGATGGTCAAACACGCCAATGGCCACACCACGGTGTACGCCCATTTGAGTCGCATCAACGTCAAACGTGGCCAGTCGGTCATGCAGGGCCAAACCCTGGGCTTGGTCGGCGCCACGGGCTGGGCCACAGGCCCACACCTGCACTTTGAATTCCGCGTGAATGGTCAGCACAAAGACCCGCTCACCATGGCGCGTCAAAGCGTATCGGTGGAAGTGTCTGCTGCTGCCCGCGAGCAATTCAAACGCCAAGCCACGCTGGCCAAGATTGACTTGACTGCAGCGGCCAGCACCCAAATCAGCCGCGCTGAATAAATGTCTGCGTCTGCAGCATCACCGCAGCTTTTCATTGGCTTGATGTCGGGCACCTCGCTCGACGGCGTGGACGGTGTTTTGGCAGACTTCAGCGGCGCGCAACCGCGGGTGTTGGCACACCACGCCATGCCCTTTGCACCAGCATTGAAGCAAGAACTGCTGGCACTCAACACCCCATCCGACAACGAACTGCACCGTGCGGCACTGGCCGCCAACGGCTTGGTGCGTGTGTATGTGCAAACCGTGCAAGCGTTACTGAGTGACACACAAACACCCGCCCGCGATGTGTGCGCCATCGGAGCCCACGGCCAAACCGTGCGCCACCAACCGGGCGCATTTGATGGCACGGGCTACACGCTGCAACTCAACAACCCTGCGCTGTTGGCCGAGCTCACAGGTATTGATGTGGTGGCTGATTTCCGCAGCCGCGATGTAGCAGCCAGCGGTCAAGGTGCCCCGCTCGTGCCCGTGTTTCACCAAGGTATCTTTGGTCAAGCCATCGACACCGTGGGCGTGCTGAACATCGGTGGCATTGCCAACCTCAGCGTGCTGCACGCCAACGGCGATGTGCTGGGCTTTGATTGCGGTCCAGGCAACGCATTGCTAGACCACTGGTGCCAAGCGCACACAGGCTATGCCTTTGACAATGACGGCGCGTGGGGCGCCAGCGGCTCGGTGATTGAGCCCCTGCTGCAAGCCATGTTGACCGAGGCTTATCTGCACCAAGCGCCGCCCAAAAGCACGGGGCGTGATTTGTTTCACCCCACCTGGCTGGCACACCAACTCAGCGGCTATGCCAATGCCAACCCCGCCGATGTGCAAGCCACTCTGACGGAGTTCACCGCACTTGCCTGCGTGAACGATGTGCTGCGCCATGCTGCTGATGCAGACGAGCTCATCGTGTGTGGTGGCGGCGCTTTGAATGGTTTGCTCATGCAACGCTTGCAGGCGGGCTTGCCCAACGTGCGCGTGTTGTCGTCCGCCGAACGCGGCATGCCACCTTTGCAAGTGGAGGCCGCCGCCTTTGCATGGCTGGCTCGTCAAACCGTGCTGGGCCGGCCTGGCAACCTGCCAAAAGTAACGGGCGCACAAGGCGCCCGCATACTGGGTGGAATTTTTAAAGCCTGAGCTTTAGGGATCTATCGATCAGGCTGAGAACGACGAGCCGCAGCCGCAAGTCGATGTCGCGTTCGGGTTCTTGATGACGAACTGCGCGCCTTGCAAGTCTTCTTTGTAGTCAATCTCGGCGCCCACCAAGTATTGGTAGCTCATCGCGTCAACCAACAAAGACACACCGTTTTTGTTGATCGTGGTGTCGTCTTCGTTCACGATTTCATCGAACGTGAAACCGTATTGAAAACCTGAGCAGCCGCCACCTTGCACGAACACGCGCAGCTTCAAATCAGGGTTGCCTTCTTCCGCAATCAAGTCCGCCACCTTGGCAGCTGCGCTGTCGGTGAAGACGAAAGGGGATGGCATTTCTGTTTGGATGTTTTCTGCAACTGCGCTCATGTGAGGACTCCTGAATCAATGCGTAAAAGTATATCGCTTTACTCGGGTATAGCACTGCACAAGACCCGAGAAACGCTATTGGCGATGGGGGCATTCGCCCGACAACAAAAAAGCCGCAAGGGCGAACCCATGCGGCTTTTGGCAAAACAGGAAGCGGATTAACGCTTGCTGAACTGCTTGCGGCGGCGAGCAGAGTGCAAGCCAACCTTTTTACGTTCCACTTCGCGAGCATCGCGAGTCACGTAACCGGCTTGTGACAGGACGGGCTTCAAAGCTGCGTCGTAGTCGATCAAAGCGCGGGTAATACCGTGACGCACTGCACCAGCTTGGCCAGACTCACCACCGCCGTGCACGTTGACTTGAATGTCAAACGCTTCGCCGTTGTTGGTCAGCATCAAGGGTTGCTTCGAAATCATGATCGAGGTTTGACGGCCGAAATATGCGGCGATGTCTTTACCGTTGATCGTGATTTTGCCGGAGCCTTTTTTCAGAAACACGCGAGCGACGCTTGATTTGCGACGGCCGGTGCCGTTGTTCCATTCACCAATCATTTCGGCTCCTTAGATGTCCAGCACTTTAGGCTGTTGTGCGGTGTGAGGGTGCTCTGCACCGCCGTACACCTTGAGCTTTTTGATCATGGCGTAACCGAGTGGGCCTTTGGGCAACATGCCCTTGACAGCCTTCTCAATCGCGCGGCCAGGGTGTTTGGCTTGCAGATCGCGGAAATTTGTTGCAGTGATACCGCCGGGGTAACCCGAATGACGGTAGTACACCTTATCCAAAGACTTGGTACCAGTGACCTTGATCTTGGAAGCGTTGATGATGACGATGAAGTCACCTGTATCGACGTGGGGTGTGTAAATGGCTTTGTGTTTGCCGCGCAAACGGAGAGCAACTTCGCTGGCTACTCGTCCGAGCACCTTATCGGTGGCGTCAATCACAAACCACTCATGCACCACGTCAGCGGGTTTTGCGCTGAATGTAGACATAGTTAAATCCTAAAAGGAGAGTTGGTTTGTAGGGTCCTTTTCCACGGTCGGCGTTCTTCTGTTGAGAACCTCTTAGGTGGGATGTGCTTTTTTCAAAGCCTCTGCCGCGGGACCACTCAAACGCTGCAGAGCCAGAGATTATAAGCAAAATCAAGCGCTTAGCGCAAATTTGGCCCAAACAAGGTGATTGGGCGGGTTACCATCCTGCTTATGTTCAGTTATCGCCACGCTTTTCACGCCGGAAACCACGCCGACGTCCTCAAACACCTCACCTTGATTGCCACTTTGAAGCATTTGATGCACAAAGACGCGGGCATTCAGTTTGTGGACACGCATGCGGGCGCTGGCCTGTACCGCCTAGACGGCGACTATGCTGAAAAAAGTGGCGAAGCGGCTGAAGGCATTTTGAAGGTACTCAACCTCAAAGGCCCCGCTGCACTGACAGACTATCTAGAGATGGTGGCCAGTTTCAACGCAAAAGACAGCCACAAGATTTACCCAGGCTCGCCCTTCATCATTCACAAGCTGCTGCGCCACGAAGCGCGCGACCGCTTGAAGCTGTTTGAACTGCATCCGACTGACCACAAATCACTCGCAGGCAATATTCAGCAGCTCGAAGCGGGCCGCACGGTCAGCGTGACACGCGCCGATGGCTTTGAATCGCTCAAGGCCTTGCTGCCACCGCCGGTATCTAGCAGCGGCTCACGCCGCACCTGCGTGTTGATTGACCCAAGTTACGAAATCAAGAACGACTACTACCGCGTGATCGATTGCATTCAAGACAGCTTGAAGCGCTTTGCCACCGGCACCTACATCGTGTGGTACCCCATCGTGCCGCGCCCAGAAGCGCACGATTTGCCACGCAAGCTCAAAGGCCTGTGCAGCCAAGCCAAAAAGCCATGGCTGCATGCCACCTTGGCCATCGGCCGCAAAACGGGCGGCAATGACGCGGGCTTAAGCGCCAGCGGCATGTTCATCGTCAACCCGCCCTTCACACTGAAGCCTTTGCTGAACGAAGCGCTGCCTATCGTGGAAGAAGCCTTGGCACGCGGCCCTGGCCGCGGCTGGGTGGTGGAGTCGGGCGGCTAAGTCACTCGACTTGCGCACATAAAAAAGGCCTCGCAATGCGAGGCCTTTTCACTTGGAGAGGTGGTTGCTTAGAAGCGGTAGCCGATGCCTACGCCGACCAAGACGGGGTCGAGTTTCAGCGTGCCGTGGTCAACGCCACCCACATACACCTTGGTCTTCAGATAAACCTTTTTCACATCAAAGTTGAATGAGATTTGCTTGGTCAAAGGAATGTCAACACCAGCTTGAAGCGCTGCACCGACACTTTTGTCACTCAGCGTGACGTTGTTCGTACCGCCAGCCGCGCTAATTTTTTCAGCTGAAATTTGGGTGAAGTTCAAACCGGCACCCACGTATGGCTTGTAGCCATTGAGGTCTGTGAAGTGATATTGCGCAGTCAACGTTGGTGGCAAATGCTTGAACGTGCCCAAATCTGTTCCGTTCGAATACACATGTTGTTTCTGAGGAACGGTCAAAACCAACTCTGCGGCAACGTTCTTGTTGAAGAAGTAGCTCACATCAACCTCTGGAATGGTTTTGTCATTGACTGTCAAACCTAAGCCTGTTGAATCCTTGTTATCCATCTGCAAGTTCACAGCGCGTGCGCGCACTAACCATGGCGACTCTTGAGCAGCCACAGAACCAGCAACCAACATACCAACAGCGGCGGCGATGAGAATTTTCTTCATGATGTTTTCCTTAGCTTTATTCGGGTCTATTCCCGTGCTGTTAATTTCACAGCAAAGCCGAGGCACCAAGCTTGACGCAGATCAAGCCGCGCATCGTCGCAACTTGATGCACATCAAGTGAGAACGGGTTAGGCCGTCAACCCTAGGTTTTTACAAATAGCCAATGTGGCGGCACTTTGGTTCATGCTGTAGAAGTGCAAGCCTGGTGCGCCACCCGCACGCAGCTGCTCGCACAGATCAGTCACAACATCCAAGCCAAAAGCTTTGATAGAGGCGATGTCATCGCCGTAGCCTTGCAATCGCAAGCGAATCCAACGTGGGATCTCCGCGCCGCAAGCATCGGAGAAGCGCAACAACTGCGACGAGCTGGTGATGGGCATGATGCCCGGAATGATTGGAATTTCAACGCCCAGCTTGTCAGTGTCTTCCACAAAGCGGAAATACGCATCGCTGTTGTAAAAGTATTGCGTGATGGCTGAATCTGCACCCGCTTTTACTTTGGTGGCAAAGGCTTGCAAGTCAGCTTCGGCTGATTTGGCTTGCGGGTGAATCTCGGGATAGGCCGCCACTTCGATGCCGAAGTCGTCATCGGTCTCAGCACGAATAAACGCCACCAAATCGCTGGCGTATTGGAACTCGCCCCCAGCACCGTAGCCGCTGGGCAAGTCGCCACGCAAGGCCACCAAGCGCTTCACGCCCATGGCTTTGAACTCGGCCAGTTGTTGACGCACGCTGTCGCGCGTGGCACCAATGCACGAGAAGTGCGAGGCTGCCGACATACCTTCGCTCAAGATTTCTTTCAACGTCGAGATCGTGCCGGCTTGGGTCGAACCGCCCGCGCCATAAGTCACCGAACAAAACTGCGGCTGGAGCGGGTACAACGCTTGGCGCACAACGCGCAACTTCTCGGCACCCTCTGGCGTTTTGGGTGGGAAAAACTCAATGCTCAAGCTGTTGTTCGCGTTCATATCCGTCTCACGTGTTGGCGCGTCATGCACGACGCGCACCAATCCAAAATTCCTTGTTGCCATCGCCACCGGCAATGGCGCTGGGCCAATAGCCCAACACCTCTAAATTCAATGCTGCACAGGCCTCGCGCAATCGCGCCTCCACCTGCACATAGCTGGCTTCGTCCTTGACCAAGCCACCTTTGCCAATGTCGCTGGGTTGCAGTTCAAACTGCGGCTTGACCAACATCAGCAGCGCACTGCCCTGTTTCAAAAAAGGCAGCAACGCGGGTAATACAAGGGTGAGCGAGATGAAAGACAAATCACCCACCACCAAATCAAATCCTTGTCGCACGTTTGGCACACGCGCATCATTCACTTCTAATTCGCGAGCGTTGATGCGCTCCACGCACACCACACGCGCATCGTCGCGCAAACGAGGATGCAACTGGCCATGCCCCACATCCAAGCCCACCACTTGCGCCGCACCTTGCTGCAACAAGCAATCAGTAAAACCACCTGTGCTTTGCCCCACATCGAGGCAGCGCAAACCTTGGGCTGACAAGCCGCTGCTTTGCAGCGCACCTTCCAGCTTCAAACCACCGCGAGACACATAACGCGCCTCGGCGGTGTCTAGCAAACGCACCTCGCAAGGCAGCGGCAATTCGTCACCATTTTTGGTCACGCGTTGCCACGGCTTGGTGCCCAACCGCCACTCGACGCCCGAGGCAATCAGCCGCTGCGCTTGAGAGCGCGAAGCGGCTAAACCACGTTCGAGAAGTAGCTGGTCAGCACGCATCCGTGAAGTGCGAAGTGCTTAGTAGCGGTAAGTGTCGGCTTTGTATGGGCCGTTCTTCGACACGCCGATGTAAGCGGCTTGCTCGTCGCTCAACTCGGTCAGCATGGCGCCCACTTTCTTGAGGTGCAAACGTGCCACTTTTTCGTCGAGGTGCTTAGGCAACACATAGACCTTGCCCGCTTCGTATTGGTCTTGCTTGGTGAACAACTCGATCTGAGCGATCGTTTGGTTCGCAAAGCTGGAGCTCATCACAAAGCTAGGGTGGCCTGTGGCGCAACCCAAGTTCACCAAGCGGCCTTTGGCCAACAAGGTGATCTTCTTGCCATCAGGGAAGATGACGTGGTCGACTTGAGGCTTGATCTCGTCCCACTTGCACTTCTCCAACGAAGCCACATCGATTTCGTTGTCGAAGTGACCGATGTTGCACACGATGGCTTCGTCTTTCATGGCGGCCATGTGCTCGTAACGGATCACGTTCTTGTTGCCGGTGGCCGACACAAAGATGTCGCACTTGTCAGCAGCGTATTCCATGGTGACCACTTTGTAGCCTTCCATCGCAGCTTGCAAGGCGTTGATCGGGTCGATCTCGGTCACCCACACTTGAGCGCTCAAAGCGCGCAAGGCTTGTGCAGAACCTTTACCCACGTCGCCGTAACCGGCCACGCATGCCACTTTGCCAGCGATCATCACGTCGGTCGCGCGCTTGATGGAGTCCACCAAAGATTCGCGGCAACCGTACAGGTTGTCAAACTTGCTCTTGGTCACCGAGTCGTTCACGTTGATGGCGCGGAACATCAAGCTGCCCTTGGCGGCCATTTCGTTCAGGCGCAACACGCCGGTGGTGGTTTCTTCGGTCACGCCAATGATGTGCGCACCTTTGCGGCTGTACCAAGTGGGGTCCACCGCCAATTTGGCTTTGATGGCGTTGAACAAACAGGTTTCTTCTTCGCTGGTGGGGTTGGCGATCAAAGACGCGTCGGTTTCAGCGCGCTTGCCCAAGTGCATCAACAACGTGGCGTCACCACCGTCGTCCAAGATCATGTTGGGGCCTTCGCCTTCAGCACCTTTGGCGCCGAATTCAAAAATGCGGTGGGTGTAGTCCCAGTACTCAGTCAATGTTTCGCCTTTGGTGGCGAACACAGGGATGCCAGCTTCGGCAATCGCAGCAGCAGCGTGGTCTTGGGTTGAGAAGATGTTGCAAGAAGCCCAACGCACATCAGCGCCCAAAGACTTCAAGGTTTCGATCAACACAGCCGTTTGAATGGTCATGTGCAAAGAGCCGGTCACGCGAGCGCCTTTCAAAGGCTGCGCTTTGGCGAACTCTTCGCGGATGGCCATCAAACCGGGCATTTCGGTTTCAGCAACTTTGATTTCTTTGCGGCCCCAAGCGGCCAAGGACATATCGGCCACGATGTAATCAGCGGCGGCGTTGGTTTTCAGAACTGCGTTCATGTGTGAGACTCCAATAGTTGGCAAAGCCACTAGCAACGCGCGGTCAGCGTCTGGGAGTCCGAAAGAATCTTCGAGGAGCTCACCTCACGTTGACTAGTGGGTGAGCGCGGTTGGCAGTCCGAGCCTCACCTGTGAAATGGCCCTTTGCGGGCCGACAGGCTGCAGCGCTCCTCGGATAGCCAAGATTTTAAACGAACTTCTAAACCCCCTGCTTCGCCACGGACCCAGCGCTATGATTCCCGCCTTGATTTGCCATTTTTAGGCACTCCCTTTTTATAGTGACCCCATGAGCTCCTTTCTGAACGAAGTGCGCCGTCGCCGCACCTTTGCCATCATTTCTCACCCCGATGCGGGTAAAACCACGCTGACCGAAAAGCTGTTGCTGTTCTCGGGCGCGATTCAAATTGCGGGCGCCGTCAAAGGCCGCAAAGCCAGCCGCCACGCCACGTCGGACTGGATGGAGATTGAAAAGCAACGCGGCATCTCGGTGGCTTCCTCGGTCATGCAGATGCTGTACCGCGACCACGTCATCAACCTGCTCGACACCCCCGGCCACAAAGACTTCTCGGAAGACACCTACCGCGTGCTCACCGCCGTGGACTCGGCCTTGATGGTGATTGATGCGGCCAACGGTGTGGAAGCACAAACACGACGCCTGATTGAGGTGTGCCGTCAGCGCGACACGCCCATCATCACCTTCGTCAACAAGATGGACCGCGAAGTGCGCGACCCGCTCGACATCCTCGACGAAGTCGAACGCGAACTGGGCATGCCCTGCGTGCCCATGACATGGCCTGTCGGCCAAGGCAAATTGTTCGGCGGCATCATCAACTTGCGCACGCAAGCCATGACCGTGTTTGACTCCGGCTCTGAACGCTTGCCGCAAGACTTTGAAACCCACCCACTCACCGAGCAAGACAAACTGGCTGAACGCTTCGGTTTGGAATGGGCCTCCGCCATGGAAAGCATGGAGCTAGCCACAGGCGCGTCACCCAAATTCGACAAAGAAGCGTTCTTGGCTGGCAAGCAAACCCCCGTGTTCTTTGGCTCAGGCGTGAACAACTTTGGTGTGATGGAAGTGCTCGACGCCTTGGTCGACCTCGCGCCATCGCCTCGCCCCCGTTTGAGCCATCTTGTCGTCAACAAGCAAGCAGTGGAAAAAACTATTCAGCCCGAAGACGAAGGTTTTGCAGGCGTGGTGTTCAAGGTGCAAGCCAACATGGACGCCAACCACCGCGACCGCATTGCCTTTGTGCGCGTGGCCTCGGGCAAGTTCACCCCCGGCATGAAGCTCAAGGTGCAACGCACCGCCAAAGAGCTGCGCCCCACCAGCGTGGTGACCTTCATGTCGCAACGCCGCGAAGCAGTGGAAGAAGCGTATGCCGGCGACATCATCGGCTTCACCACCCACGGCGGCGTGCAGCTGGGCGACACCATCACGGACGGTCCTGCCTTGCAATTCACCGGCTTGCCGTTCTTCGCGCCTGAGTTGTTCATGACGGTGATTTTGAAAAATCCATTGCGCACCAAGCAACTGCAACAGGGCTTAGACCAGTTGGGTGAAGAGGGGGCGATTCAGGTGTTCAAACCCGAAGCTGGCGGCGCCATGCTGCTGGGTGCTGTAGGCCAGTTGCAGTTTGAAGTGGTGCAACACCGCTTGAAAGCCGAGTACGACTGCGACGTGAAGCTAGAGAGCTGTCAGTACACGGGTGCGCGCTGGATCACGGCTGACACGCCTGCTGAGCTGCGTGAGTTCACCTATGCCTATCCACAGCGCATGGCTTTGGATGCGGCCAATACGTTAGCGTATTTGTGCACGTCGCCTTATGACGTGCGATTGGCGCAGGAACGCTTCCCTAAGATTCACTTCCATCCTTTGCGTGAGCACGCTGGGTTGGCTTTGTCTACTGCGGGTTGAGTTGTTGCTTTTGTAGTGAAGAGAGGCTCAGTGGCATTGCCCTAGGCTCCTCTTCGCTGCGCTCAGAATGTCGCTACGGGCAACACCACTGAGCCTCTCTTCGCGTTGCACGCATCAGATTCGGGTACGGGTGCAAGTGCCCGCCAGTGCCCGAAAACTCTGGCACTCAATGCGTCACTTATGCGCCCACTTGAATAAGCGAAGTCATCCGCACACAAACAAGTGCTGCGGGATAAGCCGTAGCGACATTCTGAGCGCAGCGAAGAGGAGCCTAGGCTTATCCCGCAGCACGCAGCCACGCCAACGAAACAAGCAGCGCCACAAAAACGTAGCGCAACAAAAGAAACGTTACGAACGAGCCAACACGGGTTTCAAAGCGACCCCTGTGTGCGTCCCCAATGCCACCACAGCCTCTGGCGTATCGGCAGCCACGATCAAGCCTCCACCATCGCCGCCCTCAGGTCCGAGGTCAATGATCCAGTCGGCTTCGGCAATCACATCGAGGTCGTGCTCAATCACCACCACGCTGTGACCGCCATCCACCAAGCGGTGCAACACGCGAATGAGCTTGTCCACATCGGCCATGTGCAGGCCCACCGTGGGTTCGTCCAACACATACAGCGTGTGCGGTGCTTTGTTGCCTCGGCGCGTCACGTCGTCACGCACCTTGCTCAGCTCCGTCACCAGCTTGATACGCTGTGCTTCGCCGCCGCTGAGCGTGGGTGAAGGCTGACCAAGCGTGAGGTAACCCAAGCCCACGTCTTTGAGCAATTGCAAGGGATGTGCGATGTTGGGCATGGTGGCAAAAAACGCCACGGCCTCGTCCACTTCCATTTGCAACACATCACCAATGCTCTTGCCGCGCCAGCTCACCGCCAAAGTTTCGGGGTTGAAGCGTGCACCTCGGCAGGTTTCGCACGGCACTTTCACGTCGGGCAAAAAGCTCATCTCAATTGTGCGCAGACCTTGACCTTCGCACGTGTGGCAACGCCCCTCGCCCGTGTTAAAACTGAAACGTCCTGCGCCGTAGCCACGGGCCTTGGCTTCGAGTGTTTCAGCAAACAGTTTGCGAATCGTGTCCCAAAAACCAATGTAGGTCGCGGGGCATGAACGCGGTGTTTTGCCAATCGGCGTTTGATCCACTTCCAACACGCGGTCAATGGTTTGATAACCATCCAACCCCGTGCAGCCAGCCCATGCAGGATGCTTGCCTTCCTCATCGAGCTTGCGCCCCGCCTGAGTAGAGCGCTGCGCCACAGCAGCCGCCACGTTGTGCAACAGCACATCGCGCGCCAGCGTGGACTTGCCAGACCCAGAGACCCCCGTCACCGCCACCAAACGCTTGAGCGGAACTTCTAGGCTGACGTCATTCAAGTTGTGGAGCGATGCCCCCTCAAGCGACAACCACCGAAGCACAGCAGCATCAACTGAAGCATCTTCAGCAACAGGCGCAGCCGCCTTGCGCTTACCCACCTTCGCGGAGGATGGGGCGTTGCCGGGTGACGATTTTGGCTCGCCGCATGAGGAACCCGGCAATGCCTCATCCTTCGCAGCGAGCGAGGCAGCAGCAGCGGCGGCGGCAGCAGCAAAAGCAGACAACGCAGCCTCAGACACAGGCCGCCGCGCCTGCAACGGATGCCTCATCGCATGCAACAGGTAACGCCCCGTCTGCGAATCACTCTGCGAGGTGATATCGGACACCGAACCCTCACCCATCAACCGCCCACCACGCTTACCCGCGCTAGGCCCAATGTCAATGATGTGGTCCGCGCGGCGAATGGTGTCTTCGTCGTGCTCCACCACCACCAAGGTGTTGCCCTTGTCACTGAGCAAGTGCAAAGCGTTCAACAAAATTTGGTTGTCACGCGCATGCAAGCCAATCGTGGGCTCGTCCAACACATAGCAAACACCTTGTAAGTTGCTGCCCAACTGCGCGGCCAAGCGAATGCGTTGCGCCTCGCCGCCACTGAGCGTGGGCGCGCCACGGTCGAGCGTGAGGTAGTTCAAACCCACTTGCTCCAAGAACTCCAAACGGCTCTTGATCTCAGGCAACAGATCACGGGCGATGTCGGCATCGCGCCCGCTCATGGCTAGCTTCTCCACCCACTTGCGAATCTCGGTCACGCTCAAACGCGCGATGTCGGTGATGCCCACGCCTGCAAACTTCACGGCACGTGCCGTGGCGTTCAAACGTGTGCCTTCGCAGGTCGGGCACGCCACATCCACCAAGTCATCCACATCGGGTTCGGCAAAGGTTTGTTCGCGACCTTTTTCTTTGTCGTCGCGCACCGAGTCGTCCAACACTTTACGTTGGTCTTTGTTGAGCTTCACGCCCGTGCCCACGCAATCGGGGCACCAGCCGTGCTTGCTGTTGTACGAGAACAAACGCGGGTCCAGTTCGGCATACGAGGTGTCGCACACAGGGCAGGCACGCTTGGTGGAGTACACATCCAAGCGGCCAATGCTGTTGGTGTCTGCGCCGGCCTCCATCGCCTCGCGCAAACCATCGAGTTGACTCAGCACATGCACCACGCCTTTGCCGTGCTCTAGTGCCGTCGTCAGCGCTTGACGCAATGCCGTTTCGTTTTGTGCGGACACCTCGAGGCTAGCCACGGGCAATTCAATGGTGTGCTCTTTGAAACGGTCCAGACGCGGGAAGCCATTGGTCGGCAAGAAGTGCCCATCCACACGCAAGTGGGTGTAGCCGCGTGGACGCGCCCAATCGGCCAGCTCGGTGTAGACACCTTTGCGGTTCATCACCAAGGGGCTCATCAAACCAATGTGTTGACCTTTGAACTCTCGCATCAGCTGAGCCGCAATGCGCTCGGCGGTTTGCGGCTGCACCGCCGCACCATCGTGCGTGCAATGCTGTGTGCCGAGCTTGACGTAAAGCAAGCGCAAAAAGTGCCACACCTCTGTCGTCGTGCCCACCGTGGACTTGCGGCCACCACGGCTCAAACGCTGCTCAATTGCCACCGTAGGCGGAATGCCATACACCGCATCAACTTCTGGGCGACCTGCGGGCTGCACGATGCTGCGCGCGTAGGCGTTGAGACTTTCTAAATAACGGCGTTGACCCTCGTTGAACAAAATATCAAACGCGAGCGTGGACTTGCCCGAACCCGACACACCCGTGATGACGTTGAACTTGCCGCGTGGAATGTTCACGCTCAAGCTCTTGAGGTTGTGCTCTTTGGCGTTGATGATTTGAATCGAACCATCTGCAATGGATATGCCACGCGCGGCTTTTGCAAACCGAGCCGTGTCTTCAGCCGCCAACAAGCCTGCAGATGCCTTCTCGCCATCAATCTCATACACCACGCCTATCGAAGCTGCGTAGTCACGCAAGGCTTTGCCTGTGTGCGACGTGGGATGCAAACGCACGTCTTCTGGCGTACCTTCGGCCACCAGCAAACCACCGGCATCACCGCCTTCGGGCCCGAGGTCAATCAGCCAATCGCTGGCACGGATGACGTCGAGGTTGTGTTCAATGACGATGAGCGAGTTGCCGTCTTCCAACAAGCGGCGCATGGCGCGCATGAGTTTGGCGATGTCGTCAAAGTGCAAACCTGTGGTGGGCTCGTCGAACAAGAACAGCACGCCTTTTTTTGCGAGTGATTGCCTGCTCGATGTTTTGGCTTTGGCGGCCTCGGCCAAGAAGCCTGCCAACTTCAAACGCTGAGCTTCGCCACCACTTAGAGTAGGCACAGGTTGTCCAAGCTTCACATAGTCCAAGCCAACATCCACGATTGGCTGCAAGGTGCGCACAACTTCACGGTCACCCGCAAAAATCTCTAACGCTTCACCTACTGTCAGTTCCAACACGTCCGCCACGTTGAGGAAGACGCTGGTTGTCGCTGGGGCAGCACTGCCTTGCTCCTCTTCGCTTTGCTCAGAATGTCGCTGCGTCAGCACTGCCCCAGCGCCAACCAGCTTTTTGCGTTCGACGCGGACTTCTAGGATTTCTGGTCTGTAGCGTTGGCCGTTGCAATCTTGGCAGCGCAGGTAGACGTCACTCAAGAACTGCATTTCGACGTGTTCAAAACCTGAACCACCGCAGGTGGGGCAGCGGCCATCGCCGCTGTTAAAACTGAATTTCGATGCCGTGTAGCCGCGTTGTTTAGACAGCGGTGCTACGGAGAAAATTTCTCGCACTGCGTCCCAGGCACCCACGTAACTAGCTGGATTAGAACGTGCGGTTTTACCGATGGGCGATTGGTCCACAAACACCACGTCGCTCAAATAGTCCGCACCTAACAAACGATCATGTGCACCGGGCGTCTCAGTGGCGCGACCATAGTGGCGCAGCAAAGCTGGCGTCAGCACGTCTTGAATCAGGGTGGACTTGCCCGAGCCGCTGACGCCAGTGATACACACCAATCGCTGCAGCGGGAACTCGATGCTCAGGTTTCGTAGGTTGTGTTCGCGTGCACCTTCCAAAATCAGGCGCGGGGTGTTGTCAGTCACCACGCGTTTCAAACCTAGGCCAATGGTTTTGCGGGCCCCCAAATATGCGCCCGTCAAGGTATCCGCCGATTTCAACGCTTCGGTCGTGCCGTCAAACACAATCTGTCCGCCCTTCACGCCTGGGCCTGGGCCCATGTCGATGATGCGGTCGGCGCACATCATCACCGCGGGGTCGTGTTCCACCACCACCAGCGTGTTGCCTGCATTGCGCAAGCGCAGCATGGCTTCGTTGATGCGGCTCATGTCGCGCGGGTGCAAGCCAATGCTGGGCTCGTCCAGCACAAACAAGGTGTTGACCAGCGAGGTGCCGAGTGCCGTGGTGAGGTTGATGCGCTGCACTTCACCACCGCTGAGCGTGCGGCTTTGGCGGTCGAGGGTGAGGTAGCCAATGCCCACGTCGCTGAGGTATTTCAAGCGTGTACGGATTTCGTCCATCAACAAATGCAAGGCTTGCGCGTCAGCGCCCGCCACATCCACTTGCGTGCTGTTGAAAAATTGGTGCAACTTGTCGATGGGCAAGAGCATCAAGTCATGCAGGCACAAGCCGGGCATGGCTTCGAGTTGCGCACGGGTCCATTGCACACCTTGCGGCATGAAGCGCTTGGCCGGTGGCAGCACGGCATCGGCATGTTCTTTGGTGCCAATGCGCCACAACAAACTGTCGGTTTTCAAACGCGCGCCCGCACAAGTGCCGCACGGTGTGTAACTGCGGTACTTGGACAGCAGCACGCGGATGTGCATCTTGTAGGACTTGCTCTCCAAGTATTCAAAGAAGCGTTTGACGCCGTACCACTGGTGGTTCCACTTGCCTTTCCACAAAGGCGAACCGTGGATGACCCAGTCTTTGTGCTCTTGGCTCAGCTTGTACCAAGGCGTGTCACGCGGAATGCCTTCGGCTTCGGCGTGGCGCATCAGGTCGTCTTGGGTTTCTTTCCACGCTGGGGTTTGAATGGTCTTGATGGCCCCCGCGCGCAAGGTGAGCTTGTCGTTCGGAATCACCAGCCCGTAGTCCACGCCAATGACACGACCAAAACCACGGCAGGTTTCGCAAGCGCCCACGGCTGAGTTGAACGAGAACATGGACGGGATGGGGTCGCTGTAACGGAGGTCGCTGTCGGGGCAATGTAGGCCCGTGGAGAAACGCCAGAGTTCAGGCGTGGCTTCTGCGTCCAATGACCAATACACATTCAAGCGGCCACCGCCACGTTTGATCGCCAGCTCAATCGCTTCCACCACGCGAGCTTGCTCGGTGTTGCCCAGCTTGAAACGGTCAGCCACCACATCCAGCAATTTGCGTGGCCCTGTAGGCGTGGCCACTTCGCGCTCGGCGTGGACGCGGGTGAAGCCACTCGCGCTCAACCACTGCTCAACTTCGGCGGCTGTGGTGTTGGCAGGCAACTCCACGGGGAAGGTCATGATGAGGCGTGGGTCTTGCGGCTGCGCCGCGCAGCGGCGTTGCAGCTCGGCATAAATGCTTTGCGGCGTGTCGTGTTGTACGGGCTGTGCGGTTTGACGGTCAAACAAATGGCCGGCGCGCGCGATGAGCAACTTCAAATGGTCGTTCAACTCCGTCATCGTGCCCACGGTGGAGCGCGAGCTGCGCACGGGGTTGGTTTGGTCAATCGCAATCGCAGGGGGCACACCTTCCACCTTGTCGACGGCGGGGCGGTCCATGCGGTCTAGAAACTGTCGCGCGTAGGCGCTGAAGGTTTCCACGTAACGACGCTGGCCTTCGGCGTACAAGGTGTCAAACACCAAACTCGATTTGCCCGAACCGCTGGGGCCTGTGACCACGGTCAACTCACCCGTGCGAATGTCGAGGTCTAGGTTTTTGAGGTTGTGTTGGCGAGCGCCACGAATACGGATAGTGCCTGTCATGGCGGGGCCTTTTGGAGTGTGGCGAATATTCTAGAGAGTCGCACAGGCCCAGCCCTCTGTCGGGGCATTACCTAACCTTAAGCATTCAATCGATCCACAAAAAGCAAAACGCCACGGACTGGCCGTGGCGTTTTGACGAGCGAAGTAACGAAAAATTACTTGGCAGCAGAGGCGTCGGCAGACGCACCCGAGGCCGCGCCAGAAGCAGCTTCCGCAGGGGCGTGGATGGCTTCATCGCCGTGTTTCTCGCCGCCCATGTCCAAGCTGTTGCCGCCTTTGAAAATGACAAACATGGCCAGTGCCGCGAAGATGACGAAACCCACAAAAATTTTCAACATATCAAATCTCCGAAATCAGTAAAAAGCCCTCCACCAGGGAGGGCTCGAATGTAGCACCCAGGTCACCCCGGGTGGCTGACATGCTTAGTCGTCAGCGTAGATGTCGACGTCTTTGGTTTCTTTCACAAAGATCATGCCGATCACAAATGTCATACCCGCAATGATGATGGGATACCACAAGCCGTTGTACATATTGCCGGTCTGCGCCACGATCGCGAAAGCGGTGGTGGGGAGCAAGCCGCCGAACCAGCCGTTACCGATGTGATAAGGCAGAGACATAGAGGTGTAACGGATGCGTGTGGGGAACATTTCCACCAACATCGCAGCGATCGGGCCGTAAACCATGGTCACCAAAATCACCAAGTAAGTGAGGATGATGGTGATCTTGACTTGGTCCACTTTTGCTGGGTCAGCCTTGGCTGGGTAACCGGCTTCTTTCAAAGCGTCGGCCACGGACTTTCTGAACTCAGCGGCTTTCGCTTTGGCTTCGTCAGCGGGCAAGCCTTTTGAGCTGTAGCTGGCGATTTCGACTTCACCGATCTTGATGGTGGCAGGCGTGCCAGCAGCGCCAACGGCGTTTTCGTAGCTCACAGAGCTAGAAGCCAACACTTGCTTAGCGATGTCGCATGAGCTGGTGAACTTCACAGTACCTGTGGGGTTGAACTGGAATGAACACTCGGCAGCATCAGCCGTCACGACCACTTTGTTCTTTTGTTGCGCGGCGTACAAGTCTGGGTTAGCAGCCTTCGTCAGTGCTTCGAACACAGGGAAGTAAGTCAACACAGCCAACAAGCAACCCAACATGATGATGGGCTTGCGGCCAATCTTGTCAGACAACGAGCCGAAGACGATGAAGAACGGTGTACCGATCAACAACGACACAGCCACCAAAATGTTGGCCGTTGCGCCGTCCACTTTCAACGCTTGCGTCAAGAAGAACAATGCATAGAACTGACCGGAATACCACACCACCGCTTGACCTGCAGTCAAACCGATCAGGGCCAAGATCACCACTTTCAGGTTTTTCCATTGACCGAAAGATTCAGTCAGCGGGGCCTTAGAAGTTTTGCCTTCGGCTTTCATTTTTTGGAAAGCAGGCGATTCGTTCATCGACAAACGGATGTAGACCGACACGGCCAACAACGCGATAGACACGATGAACGGCACGCGCCAGCCCCACTCAGCAAAAGCAGCTTCGCCAATGGCCGTACGTGTACCCAAAATCACCATCAAGGACAGGAACAAGCCCAGCGTCGCCGTGGTTTGGATCCACGAGGTGTAAGCACCGCGCTTGTCGTGCGGTGCGTGCTCAGCCACATACGTGGCAGCACCACCGTACTCGCCGCCCAAAGCCAAGCCTTGGAGCAAACGCAAACAGATCAAGATGACGGGAGCAGCCACACCAATGCTGGCGTAGTTTGGCAAGATACCCACGATGAACGTGGACAAGCCCATGATCAGAATCGTCACCAAGAAGGTGTACTTACGACCAATCATGTCGCCCAAGCGGCCAAAGAAGATCGCGCCAAATGGACGCACGATGAAACCTGCAGCAAAAGCCAGCAACGCGAAGATGAATGCAGAGCCTTCGTCCAAACCGCTGAAGAATTGTTTCGCAATGATCGCGGCCAATGAGCCGTACAGGTAAAAGTCGTACCACTCAAAAACGGTGCCCAGAGAAGAGGCAAAGATCACCTTTTTCTCTTCCGCCGACATCGGGCGATCTACATCTAGTGTTGCCATATTTTTTGTCTCCTTAGACTTTTTGATTGCAGCCCCTAGGCAGCGGCTGTGGCAGCAACTATCTGTGTGCAAACTGACCGTTTTCTGACGGCACATTGCCGGGCCATCATGAATCAAAAAGCACAAAGAAAGGAAATCAAGTAGAAACCCTTTGCCATTTTTTCTACATACGGAATTCGGTTCCGAATTGGGCGCCAAAAAACAAAATAACTCGCCCAAAAGCGTAGGGGTTTACACCGACAAAATTTGTTCATTTTTTAAGCATCTCCCTCTGAAAAGAAAGGTTTTGACCACCTAGCACGTAAGGACTTGGTCAGTCCCCCTTTCCACAATGGATCAGTCAACGAAGGAAGCATCCTTCTTGCGTTTTTCAATAACCCAAATGGGAGATAAACAATGAGTGATCCAGTGGTCGACAAGATCCAGAACCACCCGAAGTACAAAGAGTTGCGCGCCAAGCGTGGCGGCTTCGGTTGGTTCCTCGCCGTGCTGATGTTGGTCGTGTACTACGGCTACATCGCATTGATTGCATTTAACAAACCCTTCCTCGCACAACCGATCGGCGCAGGCGTCACGACCGTGGGCATTCCTCTGGGCATGGGCGTCATCATTTTCACGATCGTGATTACCGGCATTTATGTGAGCCGCGCAAACAGCGAATACGACAAGCTAACCAAGGAAATCTTGGAGGACGCTACAAAATGAAAAAAATCTCCACACTCTTAGGCACCTTTTTGGCGTTGGCCGCTTGCGGCACGGCATTCGCAGCAGGGGCAGACTTGGGTCAAACCACCAAGCAAGCCACCAACTGGACCGCCATCGTCATGTTCGGTGGATTCGTCCTTGCCACTTTGGGCATCACGAAATGGGCTGCAGCCAAAACCAAATCTGCTGCTGATTTCTACACCGCAGGTGGCGGCATCACGGGCTTCCAAAACGGCTTGGCGATTGCGGGCGACTACATGTCTGCTGCGTCGTTCCTCGGCATTTCCGCTGCTGTGATGGCATCGGGCTATGACGGCTTGATCTACTCCATCGGCTTCCTGGTCGGCTGGCCTGTGATCACTTTCTTGATGGCCGAGCGCCTGCGTAACTTGGGCAAATTCACATTTGCTGACGTTGCTGGCTACCGCTTCCAACAAACCCCCATCCGTGCCTTTGCTGCCTCTGGCACTTTGGTGGTGGTGGCTTTCTATTTGATCGCTCAAATGGTTGGCGCTGGCTCATTGATCAAGCTGTTGTTCGGCTTGGACTACTGGATCGCTGTGGTGTTGGTGGGTGCATTGATGATGGTGTACGTGTTGTTCGGCGGCATGACTGCCACGACATGGGTGCAAATTATCAAAGCCATCATGCTGCTCGCGGGCGTGACCTTCATGGCCTTCATGGTTTTGGCTCAATTCGGTTTCAGCCCTGAAGCATTGTTTGCTAAAGGCGTTGAAGTGAAAACAGCTTTGGCTGGCGTTGCCAAGGAAGCTGCGATTGCAGCGGCCACCGCATCTGCTGCTGCCGCTGCCACACCTGAAGCCGCTGCCGCTGCCTCTGCTGCGTTGGACAAAGCCAATGCAACAGATCCAGCCCAAGTCGGTATGTCCATCATGGGTCCAGGTGGCTTCATCAAGGACCCCATCTCTGCCATCTCTTTCGGTATGGCTTTGATGTTCGGTACCGCTGGTTTGCCACACATCTTGATGCGCTTCTTCACGGTGCCTGACGCCAAAGAAGCTCGTAAATCTGTGTTCTGGGCAACCACATGGATTGGCTACTTCTACGTGTTGATCTTCATCATCGGTTTCGGTGCCATCACTTTGGTGATCACCAACCCTGAATTGAATGCGCAACTCAAAGCCGGTGGCGCCAATATGGCGGCTGTGCTGGTGGCTAAGGCTGTTGGCGGCGACGTGTTCTTCGGCTTCATCTCTGCCGTGGCCTTCGCGACCATCTTGGCTGTGGTGGCTGGCTTGACCTTGTCTGGCGCCTCTGCTGTGTCACACGACTTGTACGCCACGGTGTTCAAGAAGGGTAACGCTGACAGCGCTTCTGAGCTGCGCGTGTCTCGCATCACAACATTGGCGCTCGGCGTCATCGCTGTGGCCTTGGGCATTGCGTTCGAGAAGCAAAACATCGCCTTCATGGTGGCCTTGGCCTTCGCGATTGCGGCGTCTGCCAACTTCCCTGTGTTGTTCATGTCTGTGCTGTGGAAAGATTGCACGACCAAGGGCGCCGTGATTGGTGGCTTCTTGGGCTTGATCTCTTCTGTGGCTTTGACCGTGGTGTCGCCATCTGTGTGGGAAGCCACCTTGGGCAACCCCAAAGGTTCAGCTTGGTTCCCTTATGCCTCACCAGCCTTGTTCTCGATGACCATTGGCTTTGTGGGCATCTGGTTGTTCTCCATCCTGGACAACAGCGCACAGGCCAAGAAAGAGCGCGCAGCTTTCGCCGCACAACAAGTACGTTCGGAAACTGGCTTCGGCGCTTCTGGCGCATCGGGTCACTAAGACCTTCGGCAACTGAGTCCTTCGGGGCTCAGCCCTCTGAAAACCGAGCATTCGTGCTCGGTTTTTTTATGTCTATTTGCTTTTATGTTTGCCTTGGCTGAGATGTGTGAGGGACACACAGACGCGGCTTACATCGCTTCGCGACGAATGGCGCCGCATCTGTGTGTCCCTCACACTTTGTGTTTCGGTGGACTTTATGCGTGGCGAAGTAGCTGAATTCAAACTAGTCGGTTCACTGAGCAACTGTAGGCACGCGAAACTTGATTCGCATCACAAGCGAAAGCGAGGTGAGGTAGGCGAATACGGCGCCATTCGTCGCGCAGCGATGTAAGCCGTGTTCGCCTACCTCACCTCGCGCGCCAAAGAAGGGAAGTTAACCCCCAGAACGCAACTGACGTAACTTGATGAAGGCCATCGCAGCCATCACAGCATCATTCAAAGCGTCGTGCGCCTCACGCACCGGCAAATCCAAATCCGACATCAGCGTGGCAAAACGCAAATCGATGTTGGGATTGGTCTGCTGCTCATAAGGCAACATCTGGCGGAACTTGTGGTCGTAGTACATCGCCGAGACTTCGATCCTGGGTTGCGGCAAGCCTTGCCCCAGCAAAGGCCAAATAGCCCGGTTGAGCATCGCCACATCAAACTCTAAAAAATAACCAACCAAAGGACGGCTGCCAATGAAGCGCATGAGTTGCTTCATGGCCTCATCCGCTGGTAAACCTTGAGCCACATCCTGACCACGCAAACGGTGGATACGCACGCTGTCGGGCGACACGCCACGCTCGGGACGCACCAAAACTTCAAAGCGTTCGCTGGTCATGATTTTGTTGCCCACAATGCGCACCGCCCCGATAGAGATGATTTCATCTGTGCTGACATTCAGCCCCGTGGTTTCGCAATCGAGTGCCACCCATTCATTCGGAGGTGGTGCGTCAAACATGAACCGAAATTCGGGCAAGCCTAGGTGATAAATCAACCACTCACGCTTGAGCGATCGCCACCACTGCAAAGGTGAAATGAGCGACTTCATCACAGCGCGTCGAGTTTGAAGCGACTGCGTAGCAAGCCTTTGAAATGCTTGACCACACCCAAGGCGTCTTTGAGCAAATCGCGTTCTAAGGTCGAGAGCTTGCCCACGTTCACCAAGCCTGACACTTCGCGTTGCGTTTCCATTTCGGTCACGCCGGCCTTGAGCTTCAAGCCCATCAGAAAATGCAAGCTCTGCGTGAGGTCGGCCCCCAAAGCAGGCGTGATGACATTCTTGGCCACCAGCGCATCGATGCGCGCGGTGGTGCCTGTTTCTTGCAAATGCTCGGCCAACGCCAAGCTGCGCACGCCATGCACCAGCGGGAAGATGCCTTCCTTCTTAAGGTGCAAGCCTTGTTGGTCATCCAAGCCCAACAAACGGTTCCACCAGCCTTGGCTGTGGCCAAAGGCATCAATCGCTGCCGCAAAGCGCGCCAACATGGCGTCGTTGTCAGTGGCGAAACGCATGAGCACCTGCTGCGCGTCTTGCAACAAACGCGCATCACCGCACACGGCATGGGCATCTAAGAAGATGGCCAAGTTCATCAAGCTGTTGGCATCGGGCATGAGTAGCCACTGTTTCACCATCTGCCCAAAGTCATACGCCGTCTTACGCCACATGGGGTTGTTCACCATGATGTGCCCCGGACACTCGGGATAGCCAAACGCAGACAAAGCTTGCGAGAACGATTGACAAATGGCTTCGAGGTTGTCGGGCGGCGTGTAGCCATCACGCAAGAGAAGGCCATTGTCTTGGTCCGTCTTGAGCAGCTGCTCACCACGTCCTTCGCTGCCCATCACAAACAAGCAACTGTTGGCGACCAAGTCTGGGGGAGCGATGAGTTGCCAGGCACGTTCAAACAAACGGGCATTCAAGTCTTGCACCAAACGCGCGATCAAACTCACGCGCGTACCGCTGCGGTACAGCGTGGTCACCATGCGGGTGATTTGGGTCGCCGCTTGGGCCAGGCCTTCAATGTCTGTCGCCGCTTCGACTTGCACCGTGATGAGGTGCGAGTGGTTGGACAAGAAGCTGAACAAATCCAAGGCTTCCAACACGCCCACCACATGGTTGTCATCCATGACCACCAAACGGTGGACGCGATAGCGTTGGAGCAAAGCCAAGGCGTCACCCACCTGGTCCGATGGACGAACAGAAATCGGCTGAAAGTTGACGAGCGTGCCCACCTTTTGCTGATCGAGTGGCGTGCCATTCAAAATCGCACGCTGCAACGTGGACGCAGTAAATACGCCAAGACGTTCTGGGGTGATGGTCGCATCGCGCACCAACACGCACTTGGTGCGCTGCGCTTGCATCACCTTGACAACAGACACCACATCGGCATCCATTTCCACGAAGTGCGCAGGGCGCACAAAGGCTTCGTCCACGCGCGAGAGCGTGAGCGACTGCAGCTCGTGCTGACTTTGTCGTTGTGACAGCGCGGTGAGTTTGTTGCTCAAGTCCGAGAACAACAAGGCGCCAAAAGTGGCATTGCTGGCAATCAAATCGGTCACCGTTTGACGCGCCAGTTGGTAGGCCACGACTTCTTCTTGCGCTACAAATTTGTTGCTGGTTTTACCTGCCACCAAGCCGCGGCCGTCAAAGGTGTCGTCGGGCCCATAAGTGGTGATGACTTCGTCGCCGTCGTACTGCGTGACAAAGCCTTTGATGATGACAAACAGATGGGTGGGGACTGTGCCCACATCCAAAATGGCCTCACCTTCGGGGTAATAGACCACGTCCACACTGTCGCGCACCAAGCGCTGTTGGTCGGGCGTTAAGCAGTCAAACGGGGAGGCTGAGAAATTAAAAGCGTTGGGCATGCGGGCATTTTCATAGCAATGCCCTGATTCAACGCTTCACGCCTTGCTGAATGCTTGCAGCGGCATCCCAACCGGCGTCAAACCATTGATCTCCATCAAGGTAGGCACGCATCATGGGCAAGGCATCCAAGCCCCAGAAAGCCTTGTCGTCCACACAAAACGTGGGGACGCCAAACACGCCACACGCAATGGCCTCTTCGGTGTTGGCTTTGAGCTGTTCCTTCACCTCAGGCGCATCCACCGAGCATTGGGGTGCCAACTGTTGCGTGAGGGCCTGCAAGCGCGCGACGTCATCGGCGGCTGCCCCGCCTTGCCACACATGTTTGAAGATGGTTTCGCAGACATAGCGGTTGGGCTCGCCTTCGGCGCTGCACGCCACGGCCAAGCGCAACAAGGCCAAAGGGTTGAATGGGTGCGATTGCGGCATGTCTAACTGAATGCCCTGCTGCTTGGCCTGCCACACCACTTGCCGATAGGTCCACTCACGCTTGCCTGCAATTTCTGCGGGGCCGAGTTGGCCGTGGTGTTTGAGCATCGCCGCAAACAACACCGGCTTATAGACCATGCGGTGGCTCACGCCCATCAAGCTTTTGGGCAAGGCCTCAAACGCGAGGTAGGCGTACGGCGAAATGAAGTCGAGGTAGCAGGTGATGGTTTTCATGGCGTACATCCTTCAGGTGTTCAAGACCTCACAGCGCAACGGCGATTTATGTCGCAGCGTGTGCCGCCAAACGTTCACCAATCAATTGCCATACAGCGCGTTTGTCGTCGGCATTGCGATGGCCCCATCCTGTGATTTCGTCCAAAGTCCGAAAACACCCTTCGCACAGCCCCGTCTGGGCAGACATGCGGCAAACTGAAATACAAGGTGAGAGCGGCGCTTCTTCTTTGCACAGCTCACGCGCGGCCATTTGCTGCAAACGTCGCTCGGCAGCAGAAAGCCCTCGGCGTTGGAAAAATGAGAAGTTGTCTGACATGAACGAGATTGTCAGCGAACGTCAGCCGCTCAAACGGCGCGTTTGTTCAAGACCGCGCGGGACACCAGGGAATTGGGTTGGCGCCCCAAAGCGTTGCTGATGAACACGCCCGCATCAATCAGTTTGTCGAGATTAATGCCGGTCTCAATGCCCATGCCTTGCATCATGTAGACCACGTCTTCGGTGGCCACGTTGCCAGTGGCACCTTTGGCATAAGGGCAGCCGCCTAGGCCCGCCACTGAAGATTGGAAATTCCACACACCCATTTGCAAAGCCGCCAAGGTGTTGACCAAGGCTTGGCCGTAGGTGTCGTGGAAATGGCCCGACACATCGTTGAGCGCATAGTGTCTGAGCGTGGCTTCGATGGCCGCTTGCACTTTGCGCGGAGTGCCCACGCCAATGGTGTCGGCCACGTCCACGCGCTGAATGCCAATACTCTTCATCAAGCCCGCCAAGTAACCCACACGCTCAGGGGCAATCTCACCTTCGTAAGGACAGCCCACAGTGCAGCTCATCGCGCCGCGCACGGCAATGCCGGCATCGCGTGCGGCCTTCACCACTGGCGCAAAACGCTCGATGCTTTCGGCAATCGAGCAGTTGATGTTCTTTTGGCTGAAGGCTTCGCTGGCCGCACCAAACACCACGATTTCGTCGGGCTTGGTTTTCAACGCGGCTTCAAAGCCTTGCAAATTCGGGGTGAGCACCGAGTAGCGCACATCGGGCTGGCGGTGAATGCCCGCCATCACCTCGGCGTTGTCGGCCATTTGCGGCACCCACTTGGGCGACACAAAACTGGTGACTTCAATTTCGTTCAAACCTGCGTCTTGCAGGCGATGCACCAGCTCCACCTTGACGGCGGCTGGCACGGGTTTTTTTTCGTTTTGCAGGCCATCACGCGGCCCCACATCAATCAAACGCACACGATGCGGCAAAGAGGTCAACATGGTCACACCTTCAATTTCAAAAGTTCTTCGCCTTCGGCCACTTGATCACCCGGCGCATAGAGCAGTTCTAGCACTTCACCATCCGCAGGCGCGGCAATGGTGTGCTCCATTTTCATCGCTTCCATCACCGCCAACGGCTGCCCCGCCTTCACCTTGTCACCTGCGGCCACCGCAAACGACACCACCTTACCAGGCATGGGCGCAGTCAAACGACCACCCGCCTCTTGCACTTCGCCGGCGTGGGCCAAGGCATCGACCACGGTGATGCGTGTAGCGCCCTGTGGCGCAAACACATGGGCCACGTCTTCATGGCCTTGTGTTTCGTGGAAGACCTGCACGCGGGCGTGTTGGCCAGCAAAGCTGATGTGCAAAGCATCGCCGTCTTCGCGGTAGGCCAAGGTGCCAGACACATCGCCATCTGCATCGGTCACGCACAGCTGCACGCTGCCGTCGTGGACGTAGGTCAACACGGCGTCGTAAGACGCGCCATGAAACACAAAGCCAAAGTTGCGCGTGGCGACACCAAAAGCGCGCCAGCCATCGCGACTGCTGAAAGGGTCGTTGCCCTTCAAGGCCTGTTCACGGTGCAGCGTGTTGGCGACCACCGATGCCGCAGTGAGCGCGAGGCCCAAAGGCTCTTGCGCAAACAAGGCTTTTTCTTCACGTTGAATCAGCGCGGTGTCGAGCTTGCCCGTGGCAAATGAATCGGTGCGGATGATGTGGCGCAAGAACTGCACGTTGGTGGTCAAACCCACGATGCGGGTTTGCGACAAGGCTTCATCCAAACGCGCCAGCGCTTGCTCACGGGTGTCGCCGTGCACGATGAGCTTGGCCACCATCGAGTCGTAAAACGGGCTGATGCTGTCGCCTTCGCGCACGCCGTCGTCGATGCGGACCGCGATGCCTGTGTCGCTGGTATTCGGGATTTCAAAGCTGCTGCACTTAGGCTTGCGGTACACCGCCAAAGTGCCGGTGGCGGGCAAGAAATTGTTGTCGGGGTTCTCGGCGCAAATGCGTGCTTCGATGGCGTGGCCATGAATACGCAAATCGCTTTGCTGCAAAGGCAGCGGCTCGCCACTCGCCACGCGCAGTTGCCACTCCACCAAGTCGAGACCGGTGATGGCTTCAGTAACCGGATGCTCCACCTGCAAACGCGTGTTCATCTCCATGAAGAAAAACTTCATGGACTCGGGCTTGTCATACGCGGTCTGCTCGACGATGAATTCCACCGTGCCTGCGCCCACGTAGTTCACCGCTTTGGCGGCGGCCACAGCGGCTTCACCCATTTGCTTGCGCAGGGCTTCGGTCATGCCGGGTGCGGGCGCTTCTTCCAGCACTTTTTGGTGGCGGCGTTGTACCGAGCAATCACGCTCGAACAAATACACACAGTTGCCGTGCGTGTCGCCAAACACTTGAATTTCAATGTGGCGCGGGCGTTGCACGTATTTTTCAATCAACACCGCATCGTCACCAAAGCTGTTGATGGCTTCGCGTTTGCAGCTGGCCAATGCATCGGCAAACTCGGCGCTGCTGTTGACCACGCGCATGCCTTTGCCACCACCTCCTGCGCTGGCTTTGATGAGTGCGGGGTAGCCAATGCGGTCGGCTTCGCGCTGCAGCAACGCAGGGTCTTGATCAGCCGCGTGGTAACCGGGCACCAAAGGCACGCCTGCTTTTTCCATGAGCTGTTTGGATTCGGCTTTCAAGCCCATCGCCAAAATAGCAGAGGCGGGTGGGCCAATGAACACCAGGCCTGCGGCAGCACATGCTTTGGCAAAGTCTTCGTTCTCACTTAAAAAGCCGTAGCCGGGATGCACCGCTTGCGCGCCTGTGTCTTTGGCCGCTTGCAAGATGCGCTCCCAGCGCAAATAGCTGTCTTTGGGGGCGCTGCCACCGATGTGAACGGCTTCGTCGCAGACCTGCACATGCTTGGCTTGTGCGTCGGCATCCGAATACACGGCCACGGTTTTGATGCCCATGCGCTTTGCTGTCGCAGCGACTCGGCAAGCGATTTCGCCACGGTTGGCAATCAGAATTTTCTTAAACATCTTTGAATCCTTTTTCCGAGAAGCTCACAGCAACCACGAAGGCTTGCGCTTTTGCAAGAAGGACTGCACGCCCTCTTTGCCTTCAGCACTTGAACGAATGTCGGCAATGCCTGCCACGGTGTGCGCCACCAAGGCGTCGTCAATCTTGCGCTCAGCCACGTCTTGCACCAAACGTTTGCAAGCACGCACAGCGTTGGGGCTGGCACTGACCAAGGCGCTGGTCAGCTCGGCCACTTTGGCGTCCAGCGCATCAGCGCCGACCACTTCGTGCACCAAGCCAATACGATGCGCCTCGGCCGCGCTGAAACGCTCGGCCGTTAAAAAGTAGCGGTGCGAAGCACGTGCGCCCATGGCGCGAATCACATAGGGGCTGATGGTGGCGGGAATGAGACCCAGCTTCACTTCGCTCAAGCAGTAGGTGGCGGCATCCACACTCACCGCCATGTCGCACGCAGCGACCAAGCCCACTCCGCCAGCAAACACATCGCCTTGCACGCGGGCTATTGTTGGCTTGGGGCATTCGTAAATCGCACGCAGCATGGCGGCGAGCTGGCCTGCATCGGCGAGGTTTTCGTCGCGCGTGTAGTCGGCCATGCGGCGCATCCAGTTCAGGTCGGCACCTGCGCAAAACGCGGGGCCTTCTGCGGCCAGCACCACGCAGCGCACATCGGTGGCAAGGCCTGCATCGATGAAAGCATTTTTCAACTCGGCAATCACTTCGTCGTTGAAGGCATTACGCACATCGGGACGGCTGAGGGTGAGGGTGCGCACGGCACCGTGGTCGGCGATGGTCAGTGCGGTGTTTGAAGGTGTGGACATCTCAGCGCTCCATCACATGCGGAACAAACCAAACTTGGTTTCAGGAATCGGCGCGTTCAACGAGGCGCTCAATCCCAAAGCCAAGATACGGCGCGTGTCAGCGGGGTCAATCACACCGTCGTCCCACAAACGTGCTGTGGCGAAATAAGGGTGACCTTGCTCTTCGTACTGTTGGCGAATCGGATCTTTGAAGGCTTGCTCTTCTTCGGCGCTCCATTGGCCGCCTTTGCCCTCAATGCCATCGCGCTTGACCGTGGCCAACACGCTGGCTGCTTGCTCGCCGCCCATGACCGAGATGCGCGCATTCGGCCACATCCACAAAAAGCGGGGGCTGTACGCACGGCCACACATGCCGTAGTTGCCCGCACCAAAACTGCCACCAATGATGATGGTGAATTTGGGCACAGCCGCGGTGGCCACTGCCGTGACCATCTTGGCGCCGTTGCGGGCGATGCCTTCGTTTTCGTACTTGCGGCCCACCATGAAGCCGGTGATGTTTTGCAAAAACACCAATGGAATTTTGCGTTGGCAGCACAGCTCAATGAAGTGGGCCCCCTTCAATGCGGACTCGCTGAACAAGATGCCGTTGTTGGCAATGATGCCCACGGGCATGCCTTCGATGCGCGCAAAGCCACACACCAGCGTGGTGCCAAAGCGGGCTTTGAATTCGTCGAACTCGCTGCCGTCCACGATGCGCGCAATGATTTCGCGCACATCAAACGGCTTGCGTGTGTCGGTGGGAATGACGCCGTACAACTCTTGCGCGTCGTACTTCGGCTGCACAGGCGCGTGCGTGGCAATGTTGGGCTGCTTTTGAGCGTTGAGGTTTTTCACTGTCTGACGCGCCAGCGCCAATGCATGCACATCGTTTTGCGCGAGGTGGTCAGCCACACCGGAGAGGCGCGTGTGCACATCACCACCGCCCAGGTCTTCGGCAGTCACCACTTCGCCGGTGGCGGCTTTCACCAAAGGAGGGCCGCCCAAGAAGATGGTGCCTTGGTTTTTCACAATGATGGTTTCGTCGCTCATGGCAGGCACATACGCGCCACCGGCGGTGCAGCTGCCCATCACCACCGCGATTTGCGCAATGCCTTGCGCGCTCATATTGGCTTGGTTAAAAAAGATGCGTCCAAAGTGGTCACGGTCTGGGAACACCTCGTCTTGGTTGGGCAAGTTGGCACCGCCCGAGTCGACCAAGTAAATGCAAGGCAAGTTGTTTTGCTGCGCGATCTCTTGCGCGCGCAAATGCTTCTTCACCGTAAGGGGGTAGTAGGTGCCGCCCTTCACCGTAGCGTCGTTACACACAATCATGCAGTCCACACCGCTGACGCGGCCAATGCCCGCGATCAAGCCTGCGCAGGGCGCGTCGTTGTTGTACATATTGAGCGCGGCGAGTGGGGCCACCTCCAAAAACGGCGTGCCGGGGTCGAGCAGCATTTGCACACGGTCGCGGGGCAGCAGCTTGCCGCGTGCGGTGTGTTTGGCACGCGCGGCCTCACCACCACCGACGGCGATTTTCTCGAGATGGGCTTTGAGGTCTTCCACCACGGTGCGCATGGCGGCAGCGTTGGCCGCGAAATCGGCAGAGCGGGGGTTGAGTTGGGAATGCAAAACAGTCATCGTCTTTTTCCTTGAACGGCGTTGCTGCCAAGCTTAGGCTGTTTACCCCCCACGCCATGTGTCAGATGGGTTGCAAATCCTGCCACAATGGCACTTCTTATGGTTAGTCCTAATCCTGCCCCCGAACAAACGCCCGCGCTGGGTCGTGCCGAGACGCCGATTGCCTTCATTCAAGCGATTTCGACCGCCTACGCGCAACGCGGCCTGCGTGTGGACGAGGCTTTGAAAAAGGCACAAATCGAGCCAAAACTATTAAAGAAAAGCAACGCCCGCGTCACCGCCATGCAGATGGAGTTGATGTCGGGCATTGCCATGCAAGAACTGGACGACGAGGGTCTAGGCTGGTTCAGCCGCCGCTTGCCCTGGGGCAGCTATGGCATGTTGGTGCGCGCCTCGCTCACCTCGCCCACGCTGGGTTTGGCGCTGGGTCGCTGGGGCAGACACCACGGCTTGCTGACCGATGACATTCGCGTGCACATCAGCGAACACAACGGCCTCGCCACATTGCAGCTCGACGAGATGCGCGACCTAGGCGTGTTCCGTGAGTTTTGCGTGGTGTCGGTGCTGCGCAATGCCCTGGGCGTGGCGTGTTGGCTGACCGATTCACGCATCCCGTTGCTGGCCACACACTTGCGCTTTGCCCCGCCTGCGCATGCCGACAGCTACCGCGTGCTGTTTGATGGCCCCACGACTTTCAACGCCGCGACCCACTGTTTGCAATTCGATGCCGGCTACCTCGCCCTGCCCGTGCGCCGCGACGAAGCCGCCCTGCAGCAGATGTTGCAACGCGCCCTGCTGCTGACCGTGCGTCCTTATCGCCGAGACCGCTTGTTGGTGGAAAAGGTGCGCCAAACCTTGGCCCAACACCCCGAGCACAGCCGCAATGCCGACGACTTGGCCGCGTGGCTCAATATGTCGGCTCGCACCCTGCACCGCCAGCTCAAAGAAGAAGGCGCGTCGCTGCAAGCGCTCAAAGATGGGGTCCGTCGTGATGTGGCCATGGCGCAATTGCAACGCACCTCACGCCCCATGAAGCAAATTGCTGAAGCTGCCGGGTTTCAGAATGAAAAGAGTTTCATTCGCGCATTCAAGGGCTGGACGGGCTCATCGCCCGAAGCGTTTCGCCAGCAGCACGCGCGTTAACGCGAAACCACACATCAAGCCGCCGAGAACATCGCCGGGAATTGCGACATGCAAGTGAACACTTGGCTTGCGCCCGCCGCGCGCAACACATCGGCCTGTCCGTGTGCCGCGTAGCCCCACACCTCAGCGCCAGCGGCCACACCGGCCGCGACACCAATGGGCGTGTCTTCAACCGCCAAACAGCGCGCGGGGGCTTTGCCTAAATGCGCCGCGGCGGCCAAGTACACATCGGGCGCAGGCTTGGTCTGTGGCACTTCGTGGCCGCTGAAAATGCGCCCATCAAAGAAGCCAAGCAAACCCACCTTGCCCAGCATCAAATTGATCTTGAAACGATCCGCACCTGAGGCACATGCAATTTGCCCAAGGCATGCCTCATGCACATGTTGCACCGCTTGATGGATGTGAGGAATGGCCGTGATATCGGTTTCAAGTCGTGCATTGCGGCGACGGTAAAACTCATCCATGAAAGCATCGGTCAAGGGCTTTCCTGTGTTGGCCTCAATCAAATCACGGCGATTGCGCACGGTGTGCCCCACGAAGTGGGCCATGCAGTCGCGCAAGGTCAAGGTCCAACCAGCCTCTTCCAGCATGTCACGCAGAGCACCACACGTGATGGCCTCGCTGTCCACCAACACGCCATCGCAATCAAACAACACAGCTTCAAATTTCATGGATTGATTATCGGTGGGATGAAAAAGCGGCTCGTTGAACCGACTCAGCGCTGGTCGCCATCCACATAAAACCAACGCCCGCCCTCGCGCACAAAGCGGCTGCGCTCGTGCAGGCGCACGGCCTGACCGGCCACGCGGTAACGCGCAACAAACTCAACCTCGGCGGTATCTGCACCAGTCACTTTGTGCTCACGCACCTCTAAGCCCAGCCATTTCGCGCCAGCCTCAAAGTCGAGTGACGCGGGGCGCGTGGTGCTGTGCCAAGTGGCCAACAGATAGTCGGCCTGCTCGTGCACAAAAGCGCTGTAACGCGAACGCATCAAGTGCTCGGCATCGGGTACGGGCGCCGTGTCAAAGTGCGCCACGAAACGACCGCAGCAATCGGCATAAGCCACGGGACGTTTCTTGACATCCACGCGTCCGCATGAACAGTGAAGCAAGGCGCTCATCGGCAGATCCTTGCAAACCCCACGAGATCAAGCGTCATCAACGCCCTCATGCCAAGGCGCGTTGGATGATGATTTTTTGCACGTCGCTGGTGCCTTCATAAATTTGGCACACGCGCACGTCGCGGTAGATGCGCTCCACCGGAAAGTCGCTCACCACGCCGTAGCCACCCAAGGTTTGAATGGCCACGCTGCACACCTTCTCGGCCGTTTCGCTGGCAAAGAGTTTGGCCATGGCGGCTTCTTTCAAACAAGGTAAGCCAGCGTCGCGTAACGCAGCGGCGTGGTACATCAACTGACGTGCAGCTTCGAGTTGCGTGGCGCAATCGGCTAAGCGAAAACCCACAGCTTGGTGGTTGAAGATGGCGGTGCCAAAGCTCACGCGTTCTTTGCTGTAGTGCAGCGCCGCTTCAAACGCGCTGCGCGCCATACCAATACTTTGCGCAGCAATGCCGATGCGGCCGCCTTCCAACGCAGACAAGGCAATCTTGTAACCCTCGCCTTCCGCGCCGATCAAGTTCTCAGCAGGAATACGGCAGTTGTCAAAGTTGATTTGCGCGGTGTCGCTGCTGTGTTGGCCCAGCTTGTCTTCGAGGCGTGCCACTTGGTAGCCAGGTGCGCTGGTGGGCACGATGAACGCGCTCATGCCTTTCTTGCCTGCGCCTTTGTCGGTCACAGCGATGACGATGGCCACATGGCCGTTTTTACCGCTGGTGATGAATTGCTTCACACCGTTGATGACGTACTCGTCGCCTTCTTTGGTGGCGGTGGTGCGCAGCGCAGAGGCGTCAGAGCCCACATGAGGCTCGGTCAAACAAAACGCGCCGAGCATGTTGCCTTGCGCCAATTCGGTGAGCCATTGTTTCTTTTGCGCGTCGTTGCCGTAGCGCATGAGGATGGCGTTGACGGGGCAGTTGGTCACGCTAATCGCCGTGCTGGTGCCGCCATCGCCTGCGGCGATTTCTTCTAAAACAATCGCGAGCGTGGAATAGTCCAAGCCAGCGCCGCCCAAGTCTTCGGGCACGCAAATGCCATAGGCGCCGAGGGCGGCCAAGCCTTTGTGCACCTCATGCGGAAAGGTGTGTTCTTTGTCCCACTTGGCGGCATTGGGCCAGAGTTCTTGCTGCGCAAAGTCGCGCACAGCATCGCGAATCATGGTTTGGTCTGGGGTGAGCAACATGGCGCGTCCTTAGATGATTTCGAGCGCGACAGCTGTGCCTTCGCCGCCACCGATGCACAAGGTGGCCAAGCCTTTTTTCAAGCCGCGTGCTTTAAGCGCGTGAATCAGCGTGACCATGATGCGCGCACCCGATGCGCCAATGGGGTGCCCCAAAGCACAAGCGCCGCCATTGACGTTGACTTTGTCGTGCGACACGTTGAGCTCTTTCATGAGCGCCATGGGGACCACGGCAAAGGCTTCGTTGACTTCCCACAGGTCCACGTCTTCCACTTTCCAGCCGGCTTTGGCCAAGGCTTTTTGTGTGGCGCCCACGGGGGCTGTGGCAAACCATTCTGGCTCTTGCGCGTGTGTGGCGTGACCGACGATGCGCGCCAGTGGCTTGCAACCCAATTTCTTGGCTGTGCTCTCGCGCATCAACACCATGGCTGCGCCACCGTCGTTGATGGACGAACTAGAAGCTGCGGTGATGGTGCCGTCTTTTTTGAAGGCGGGCTTGAGCGAGGTGATTTTGTCGAGCTTGATTTTTCCTGGACCTTCGTCAATCGACACCACGGTTTCGCCTGCGCGGGTCTTCACTGTCACGGGTGTGATTTCTGTGACGAAGGCACCGCTCTCGGTGGCCGCCTTGGCACGTTGCACGCTGGCCGTAGCAAACGCGTCTTGCTCAGCACGGGTGAAGTTGTATTTGGCCGCGCAGTCTTCACCAAAGGTGCCCATGCTGCGACCGGGTTCGTAGGCGTCTTCCAAGCCGTCGAGCATCATGTGGTCAAAGATGCGATCGTGGCCAATGCGATAGCCGCCGCGACCTTTGAGCATGAGGTAGGGTGCGTTGGTCATGCTCTCCATGCCACCGGCCACCAACACATCGTGTGTGCCAGCAATCAACATGTCGTGCGCAAACATTGCTGCACGCATGCCAGAGCCACACATCTTGGACAAGGTGACTGCGCCAGCAGACTTGGGCAAGCCGCCTTTGAAGGCAGCTTGGCGTGCAGGGGCTTGGCCTTGGCCTGCCATCAAGCAGTTGCCAAACAACACTTCAGTCACCAACTCTGGGTTGATGCCGGCGCGCTCTACTGCGGCCTGGATGGCGGCACCACCGAGGTCGTGCGCAGCCAAAGAAGAAAAGTCGCCTTGAAAGCTACCCATGGGAGTACGGGCAGCGCTGACGATGACGATGGGGTCGGACATGGGAAATCTCCAGTTAACAAATTAAACAGTCACCACGTCAGCCCCTCGGCTCACGCGGCAGGAATAATGCCCCCGCGCGGGTAGCGCTTGAGGGCATTGCGAAACACTTCCATGACCTCGCTGGGACGGCTCATGCTCACCCCGAGGTCTTTGGCCAAGCCGTCTTTCAGGCCATAGCACCAGCCATGCACAGACACTTTTTGGCCACGCGCCCAAGCGTCTTGGATCACGTTGCTCAAGGCCACGTTGCCCACCTGCTCGATGACGTTCATCTCGCACAGCACATCTTCCTGCTCAGGCACAGGCAAATGGTCCAAGCGGCGACGGTGACGAACCTTCACATCGTGCACATGGCGCAGCCAGTTGTCGGCGAGGCCCACGCGCGCACCACGTAACGTGGCCAACACGCCACCACACCCGTAATGGCCCACCACCAGAATGTGCTCGACCTTGAGGAAATCAACTGCGTACTGGATCACAGACAGCGCGTTAAGGTCTGAGTGCACCACCACGTTCGCCACGTTGCGATGCACAAACACCTCACCCGGATCCAAGCCGGTGATCTGGTTGGCAGGCACACGGCTGTCGGAGCAGCCGATCCACAGGTACTTGGGGTTCTGCTGGCTAGCCAACCGCGTGAAATACGCGGGGTTCTCGCTCACCATGCGCTCGGCCCAAGCTCGGTTGTTATCAAAGAGGTGTTGTAGTGATGTGGTCATGGCCTGATTGTCGCAGTGCAGCAATTCCTTTTTGCGACTACGGACTTCAGCAAGTCTCGGCAAACAGCTCGCGGCCAATCAGCATGCGGCGAATCTCGCTGGTGCCTGCGCCAATTTCGTACAGCTTGGCATCGCGCCACAAACGGCCCAAGGGGTATTCGTTGATGTAGCCGTTGCCACCAAAAATCTGCACGCCTTCGCCCGCCATCCACGTGGCTTTTTCGGCGGTCCACAAGATCACCGAAGCGCAGTCTTTGCGGACTTGACGCACGTGATCGGTGCCCAACAAATCGAGGTTTTTGGCCACGGTGTAGGCAAAGCTGCGACCGGCTTGCAGCACGGTGTACATGTCGGCGACTTTGCCTTGGATGAGCTGAAATTCGCCAATGCTTTGACCAAACTGTTTGCGGTCATGGATGTAAGGAATGACGTTGTCCATCACCGATTGCATGATGCCGAGTGGGCCGCCTGACAGCACTGCGCGCTCGTAGTCCAAACCGCTCATCAGCACTTTGGCACCCATGTTCAGGCCGCCCAAAATATTTTCAGCGGGCACTTCGACGTTGTTGAACACCAACTCGCCGGTGTGGCTACCGCGCATGCCCAGCTTGTCGAGCTTTTGCGCGACGCTGAAGCCCTTCATGCCCTTCTCGATCAAGAAGGCCGTCACGCCACGTGCGCCCAGCTCGGGCTCGGTCTTGGCGTAGACCACCAGGGTGTCAGCGTCGGGGCCGTTGGTGATCCACATCTTGCTGCCGTTGAGCACGTAGTAGCCGCCCTTGTCTTCTGCTTTCAGCTTCATGCTGATGACGTCAGATCCAGCGCCAGGTTCGGACATGGCCAAGGCGCCCACATGCTCACCACTGATGAGCTTGGGCAAATACTTTTGGCGCTGTGCGTCGGTGCCGTTGCGCTTGATTTGGTTCACGCACAAGTTGCTGTGCGCGCCGTAGCTCAGGCCCACGCTGGCAGAAGCGCGCGAAATTTCTTCCATCGCGATCATGTGGGCCAAGTAGCCCATGTTGGCGCCGCCGTATTCTTCGCCCACGGTGATGCCCAGCACGCCGAGGTCGCCCATCTTGCGCCACAGGTCCATGGGGAATTGGTCGTCGTGGTCGATCTGTGCAGCGCGGGGGGCGATTTCGGCTTGCGCGAAATCACGCACGGCGTCGCGCAGCGCGTCGATGTCTTCACCAAGTTGGAAATTGAGGCCAGGTAAATTGTTCATGTTTGTCTCCGATGGGCTTAGTAGGTTTTATTCACAGTGGCGAGGGTTTGCTGCATCAAAGCACAAGGCGATTCACCGCCGTTGTCGTCAAGATGCACCACTTCGGCGGTGGTGATGATGAGGCGCTTGCCCGCCCGCACCACGTGACCGCGGGCTCGTAATTCGCCGCCTTGAAAAGCAGCCAAGAAATTGATCTTGTATTCCACTGTTGTCACCTCTTGGCCTTCAGGCGCCAGTGTGAGACCGGCGTAACCCGCGGCAATATCAGCCAGCGCGCCCATGGCGCCGCCGTGATAACCGCCTTGTTGTTGGGTGACGCGCTCAGAGTACGGCAAGGCAATTTCCACCTCACCGGGCGCAACTGAAACGATGCGCGCACCGAGGTGTTGCATCATGCCTTGGCGCACAAAACTGGCTTCGATGCGTGCATGCAAATCTGGGTGCGTCATGCCTTGCTCGCTTTCGCCGCCTTGGCCACCTTGGCGGGCTTTTCGCCCTGCTTCGCCAACAAGCTGCGCGCTTCTTTTTCGTGGGCTTTCACCTCATCAAGGTTGGCTTCAATTTCAGCCATTTGCGCTTCGAGTTCGCGCTTGTGCGCGTCGAGCACCACCAAAAACTTTTGCAGCTGCGGACCGGTGTCGCGCGGGGTGTCGTACATGTCGATGAGCTCTTTGGCCTCGTTGAGCGACAAGCCCAATCGCTTGGCACGCAAGGTGAGCTTGAGACGCGTGCGGTCGCGGTGGCTGTAGACGCGGTTGCGCCCGCCGGGGCCAGAGCGCTCGGGCTGGAGCAAGCCCATGTCTTCGTAAAAACGGATGGCTCGCGTGGTGAGGTCAAACTCACGCGCTAAGTCGCTGATGGAGTAGGTGGTCGCCATGATGTCCTTGTTTACGTTTACGTAAACGTCAATTATGACGGGAAATCTCCAAAAACCAAGTCAAGACCACGGAGGTAAGGGTTCATCCTTAAGAACACGCCTGCGCTGGGCATAGTCGGGCATGACGCTTTGCACGGTTTCCCAAAAGCGCGGGCTGTGGTCCATCACGCGCAAATGGCTGAGTTCGTGGGCCACCACGTAGTCGATCACGTCGCGCTTGTGATGTACCAAGCGCCAGTTGAGGCGAATCGAACCGTTGGCGCTGGCACTACCCCAGCGCGTGGCCGCACTGCTGAGCGACACACGTTGCCACTGCACGCCGAGCTGCGGTGCAAAGTGGTCCAGGCGTTCCACAAACAAAGCCTTGGCTTGACGCATGAGCCAGGCTTGCACAGCATCGCGAATTTGTTGCGGCTCGGCGTTGAGGGGCAAGCCTAAGCGCAAGGTGTGGACATCCGAGGTCGCAGGCTCAAACTGCGCACTCTTCTTTTTGAGCGTGCTGGACGAATCGAGCACCACTTGCAACTGCTCGCCCAAATACGGCAGCACGACGCCATCGGCCCACACGATGCGGGCAGCGCCGAGTTGCTGTTGACGCTCTTGCATCTCCACCAGTTTGCGCGCAATCCAATCGGCTTTTTCGCGCAAGGCCGATTCCACCTCGCCCAACGTGACCCAACGCGGCGCGCTGACCTCTAGGCCATCGGGGCCAATCGACATGCCAATGGTGCGACGTTTGCCGCGCCGAAAGGCATAGGCCACATCGGTGGTGCCGAGTTGAATGCGACGCGTGGCGCGCGGGTGCGCGTGATGCGCATTGGGTAGCACCTGCCCCAAGGGTTCAGAGGGCAAATGTGGGCCGTGTAGCGCAGGTGCGGCGGGCAACGCATTGGCATCGCTGTGCAGGCCACCAAACAAGGTTTGCGGCTTGATGCGTTTGGGGGCTTTGGGTTGGCGTTTTTTGGGGCTAGGCCGCTTGTCTGTGCCGAGACCTTGCAAGGCCTTGGCAGTGGCCCCGTCGAACATGTCGAGCACGAGTTGCAAAAAGCGGCTCATGCGTGCGGACTCAGTGTTGGCCGACGTAGGCCTCGGGGTCGAGGCGGTGCATTTCGGCTTCGATCCAAGTTTCGACTTCACGCATCAATTCATCGGCTTCACGACCCACGCTAGGAATAGGCTTGCCAATCGACACGTCCACCACGCCCGGGTGTTTGATGAAGGCTTTGCGTGGCCAGCATTTGGCCGAGGTCACTGCCACAGGAATGACAGGCGCGCCGGTGGCAATGGCCAAACGTGTACCGCCGCTTTTGTAGCTGCCGCGCTCACCGCGTGGAATGCGCGTGCCTTCAGGAAACATGATGACCCAGACACCGCGGTCCAACAGGGCTTTGCCCTGCTCCACCACTTTGGCAAACGCTTTGGCGCGTTGGCTGCGGTCGATGTGAATCATGTCCAAGCTGCCAATGGACCAGCCAAAGAACGGCACATACAGCAGCTCTTTTTTGAACACATAAGCCAGAGGGTGCGGCATGATGGCCGGCATCAAAAAAGTCTCGTAGGTGGATTGGTGTTTGACCAACAAGATGGCAGGGCTGGTTTCACCCACGGGCAAGTTCTCTTGGCCTTGCACTTCGTAACGGATGCCCATGATGACGCGCGCGGAATCCACGCTGAGCGTGAGCCACTTTTGCGCAATCGCATAAAGCTTGTCGCCCTTGGCGCCGAACACACGCGCCAACAAGATGAGCAAGGTGTAGGGAATGACGGTGACAAACATGAACGCCATGTGCAGCGTTGAGCGGAGCATCGCCATCATGCTTTGCCCCCGGCTTTGCTGGCCTTCGCGGCAGACTCGGGTTGCGCGAGCAACCAATCCGCAAATGCGCTGAGGTCGGCATGCGCCAGCGTGTCGGGAGGAAAGTCGGCGGGAACAACTTGCCCTTTGAGCTTGGCGCCTTTGCCCGTGTGCACCAAATGCGTGGCGCAACCCACAGCGGCCCCGGCTTGCAAGTCACGCAACGAATCGCCCACGGTGTGCACACCTTTGAGGTCCATGCCGTAACGCTCGCCTATTTGTTCATACAAACCCGGCAGAGGCTTGCGGCAGTTGCAAGTTTCTTCGGGACTGTGCGGGCAATAAAACACGGCATCAATACGACCGCCCGCAATCGCCAAGAGCTTGTGCATCTTGCTGTGCATGGCGTTGAGTGCGGCCACATCAAACAGGCCACGGCCTAAGCCGGATTGATTAGAGGCCACCACCACATGCCAGCCAGCATGGTTCAAACGCGCAATCGCTTCGAGCGCACCGGGCAGTGGAATCCACTCCTCGGCAGACTTGACGTAGTCGTCGCTGTCTTGGTTGATGGTGCCGTCGCGATCGAGGATGACGAGTTTGGTTTGCATGGCTGAGCTTTGGCTTTAAGAAGCGAGAGCGGACAAGTCTGCGACGCGGTTCATCGCCAAGTGCAAGCACTTGAGCAGGCCTTGACGGTTGAGGCGCAAGTCCATCTCTTCGGCGTTGACCATGACGTCGTCAAAGAACGCATCCACAGGCGAACGCAAGGTGGCCAAGGTTTGCAACGAAGCGGTGTAGTCACCTGCATTGAACTGAGCCTCGGACTCGGGCAACAGTTTTTGCATGACCGCGTACAACGCTTGCTCGGCGTCTTCTTTGAACAATGCCGTGTTGACGTGTGCATCGACTTCGCCTGCTTTTTTGAGCACGTTGCCGATGCGTTTGTTAGCAGCGGCCAAAGCGGCGGCTTCGGGCAATGCAGCGAAAGCGCGAACGGCGGTGAGGCGTTTGGCCACATCGCTCAAGCGTTGTGGGCGCAAGGCCAACACGGCTTCAACTTCTTGCGCTGAGTAGCCTTGCTCGCGCAGGCCGCCGGAGAGGCGGTCGTAAATGAACGAAGTCAACGCGACCGCGGGGTCGGTGACTTTGTCACCAAAGGCAGGAATGACTTGTGCAATCAACGCGTCCAAGGCCACATCCAAATTGGCTTCGCTCAACATGCGCACCACGCCTAAGGCGTGACGACGCAACGCAAACGGATCTTTGTCCCCGGTGGGCAAATTGCCAATGCCAAACATGCCGACCAGAGTTTCGAGTTTGTCGGCCAAAGCGACCACAACACCCACGGTGTTGCGTGGCAATTCGTCGCCGGCAAAGCGGGGCTTGTAGTGGTCTTCGATGGCTTGTGCCACATCCTCACCCAAGCCATCGTGACGCGCGTAGTAGCCGCCCATGATGCCTTGCAACTCTGGGAACTCGCCCACCATGTCGGTCAGCAAATCGGTTTTGGCCAATTGCGCGGCGGCGTCAACGGCTGACACGAAGGCGGCGTCTTTGGATTGCGGCAACAAGGCGGCAATGCCTTTGGCAATGGCGCGCACGCGGTCGGTGCGCTCGCCTTGGGTGCCGAGTTTGTTGTGATACACGACCTTGGCCAAACCGTCCACGCGCGAGGCGAGTGTCTTTTTGCGGTCTTGGTCAAAGAAGAATTTGGCATCAGCCAAACGGGGGCGCACCACGCGCTCGTTGCCACCCGTCACGGCGGACGCATCATCAGGCGTGATGTTGCTGACCACCAAGAACTTGTTGGTGAGCTTGCCCGCAGCGTCGAGCAGCGGGAAGTATTTTTGGTTGGCCTTCATCGTGAGGATGAGGCACTCTTGTGGCACGTCGAGGAATTGTTTTTCGAACTCGCACACCAACACGTTGGGGCGTTCGACCAAGGCTGTGACTTCGTCTAACAGTGCGGCGTCTTCGATGGCTTTCACTCCGCCACCCACTTTGGCCGCGGCAGCCGCAAGTTGACGAGAGATCTCTGCGCGACGCTCGGTGAAGCTGGCGATGACTGCGCCATCTTTGGCGAGTGTGTCTGCGTACACATCGGCATTGGCGAATACCACGGGCGACACACGGGCTTCAAAACGGTGACCCTGTGTGTTGTTGCCAGCGGTCAAGCCCAATGCTTTGACGGGCACCACGGTGCTGCCATGCAAGGCGACCAAGCTGTGCGCGGGACGCACAAAGTTAACGCTGCTCCAGCCAGGCAATTCGCAATCAGTCTCAAGCTGGTAGCTCATGACTTTAGGGATGGGCAATTTGGCGATGGCTTCGGTCAAGGCTTTTTGCAGACCATCGGCCAAGCTCGCACCTTTGACGATGCTGTCGTAGAACAAGGCTTCGGCTTTGCCATCGGGCGCGCGTTTGAGTTGCGCCACGGCCTCGGGTCCAGCGCCCAAGGCTTGCAGTTTTTTCAGCAAGGCGGGTGTCGCGTTTCCGCTGGCGTCCAAGCCCACAGTGACGGGCATGAGTTTTTGCTGCACGGCTTTGTCAGCAGCCAATGCCGACACGGCGGTGATGTGTGCAGCCAAGCGGCGTGGTGAGGCATAAGCTGTCACAGCCGAATTGGCAGCGGTCAAGCCTTGGGCTTTGAGTTGGTCAAACAGCACGCTAGAAAAAGCGTCGCCCAGTTTTTGCAAAGCCTTAGGAGGCAGCTCTTCCACGAAGAGTTCGATGAGTAGGTTCTGTGTGGTCATGTTCTTGTGTCCTACGCTCACGCGGTCTTCTTTGGCATTTGTTCAACCCATTCGCGCGGGGCCATGGGAAAACCCAAACGCTCGCGGCTCTCGTAATAGCTTTGCGCCACGGCGCGGGCCAGGTTACGGATGCGGCCAATGTAGGCGGCACGCTCGGTCACGCTGATGGCGCCACGGGCGTCCAGCAAGTTGAAGGTGTGTGCGGCTTTGAGCACTTGCTCATAAGCGGGCAGTGCGAGCTGCGCGCCCATGAGGTGCTGCGCTTGTTTTTCGTGCGCGCCAAAAGCGGTGAACAAAAATTCGGCATCGCTGTGTTCGAAGTTGTAGGTGGATTGCTCCACCTCGTTTTGTTTGTAGACGTCGCCATACGTCAAGCCATCGGTCCACTGCAGGTTGTAGACGTTGTCCACGCCTTGCAGGTACATAGCCAAGCGCTCTAAGCCGTAGGTGATTTCGCCGGTGATGGGTTTGCAGTCGATGCCGCCGACTTGTTGGAAGTAAGTGAACTGCGTGACTTCCATGCCGTTCAACCAAACTTCCCAGCCCAAGCCCCAGGCGCCCAAGGTTGGGTTTTCCCAATCGTCTTCCACGAAACGGATGTCGTTTTTCTTCAGGTCAAAGCCAAGCGCTTCGAGCGACCCCAAGTACAGCTCCAAGATGTTGCTGGGCGCGGGCTTCAACACCACTTGGTATTGGTAGTAGTGCTGCAAGCGGTTGGGGTTCTCGCCGTAGCGGCCGTCTTTGGGGCGGCGGCTGGGTTGCACGTAGGCGGCCTTCCAAGGCTCTGGGCCCAAGGCGCGCAAGAACGTGGCGGTGTGCGAAGTGCCCGCACCGACCTCCATGTCGATGGGTTGCAACAAGGCACAGCCTTGCTCGGCCCAGTAGGACTGGAGTTTGAGAATGATTTGTTGAAAAGTCAGCATGCAAAGTGGCCAGCAAACGCTGGCAAATTAGGCTGCGGGTCAAGACGCCCGCAAACCTCTGATTTTACGGGCCGAAACGCCTCTGGCCGTGCCTAGATGCATGGGCCATCGCGGCCACGATGCAGAGGGTCAGCAAAGCCAAGCCCGCCAGTGGCCAAAGCCCCCAAACAGACACCCATTGGGCATAGGGCGTGATGGGGCCATGCACGCCATACACATCAGCGGTCAAGGCACCTTGCACGGCGCTGGGCAGGCGGTGCGTGACCTGGCCTTGGGCGTTGATGATGGCGGTCGCACCCGTGTTGGTGGCGCGCAGCATGGGGCGGCCTAGCTCTAAGGCGCGCATGCGGGAGATGTGTAAATGCTGGTCAATGGCCACGGTGTCACCAAACCACGCGATGTTGCTGAGGTTCACCATCAAGGTGGGGGCTTTGTCTGGGTCAACAAAGCTGCGTGCCAACTCTTCGCCAAACAAATCTTCGTAGCAAATATTGGGGGCGATGCGCTCACCTTTGAACGACAGACTTGGCTGCGCCACATCTCCGCGCGTGAAGTCTCCCAAAGGAATGTTCATCATCCGAACAAACCACTGGAAAAGTGGCGGCACAAATTCACCAAAAGGCACCAAGTGGTGCTTGTTGTATTGGTAGCTGGCGGTCGATGCGGGCGTCGCTTGCGGCATCAAGGCGATGGCAGCGTTGCTGTATTGCAGCTGCCCTTGCTCGCTGCGTGTGGCCAACGGCAGACCGATGAGCGCGGCTTGCGCACCTTTTGAAAAATGCACTTCGAGTGGATGCCAGTAACGCTCGGGCATTTGCTGCTGAACCAATGGGATCGCAGTTTCTGGTGTGATCGTGATGTCACTGGTGCTGGACAGCATGGCCTCGCGGTAGTCACGCAGGGCGCGGTTCACCCCCTCACCAAACTTCAAGTCTTGCGGGATATTGCCTTGCAATAAGGTCACGCTCAGGGGTTTGGCGGACACCTGCGCAGTTGCCACGTCTCTGCTGGGAGAGGTGACCCAAGTGAACCCCAGAGCGGCAAGAAACAAAGCGCAACCAGCAAGCGCTTTTCGTGAAACAACACCATGCCCTCGGTGCTCTGCGGCAACAGCCATGGCGAAGAATGCAGACAAAGCACACAAGCCATAAACGCCGATCCACGGCGCCCAATGCTGCAACAAACTGTCGACGTGCGCATAGCCCACAGCCCCCCACGGGAAGCCTGTCCAAAGCGTGCCACGCACCATCTCAGCCAAGACCCAAACGGCAGCAAAGGCACTGGCACGGGGCAACACATCAACGCTCCTCTTGCACACGGCCAAGAAGACGGCACAGGCAGCGCCATAAAACAATGCCAAGCCAGCCGCGAGCAAAGCGACGGCTAACCCAGCCATCGGGGCTGGCAATCCACCGTAGCTGTTCATCGAAATAAACAGCCACCATGTACAACCAAGGAGCCATGCAAAGGAGAACACCCACCCCTTCGCAAAAGCCTCTTTGACGCTGTAACTTCTATCCAACATGCCAGCGAGGATGGCCAAACTCAGGCACTGCAGCCACCCTTGTGACATGCCTTTCAATCCCCCCTCGAAGGGCCAGGCCAACGAAATTGCCTGAGCCAACCCGGCCACGACCAAGAGCGCTGTCGCCCCCATCGTCAATGGCCACCGTTGTGGTTGCAATTCGTTGTCGCGCATTCGTTAGAGTGCCGTTTTGTCCGTAGGCGCTGGATACACCTTGAACCACTTGACGGCACCACCGCGGGTGTGCAGAACTTCAAAGCGCAGCTTGTTAATTTCAAAGTGTTCGCCACGGCGCGGCACGTGCCCCATGGCATGTGCAATGAAGCCCCCAATGGTGTCGAAGTTTGTGTCTTCACTCTCTTCTGCGGCTGTCACTTCTAGGTGCGTGCCGAATGCTTCAGCCACGCGCTCGAGGGAGGCATCGCCACTGACGCGATAGGTGTCATCGGCTAACGCAAAGATATCGCCGACATCTTCTTGGCTGTCAAACTCGTCTTCGATGTCTCCCACAATTTGTTCCAACACATCTTCAATCGTGATGAGCCCTGCGATGCGGCCAAACTCATCAACCACCAAAGCCATGTGATTGCGCGTGTTGCGAAACTCGCGCAACAAATCGTTCAAGCCTTTGCTTTCTGGCACAAAGACGGGGGGGCGCAGTAATGTGCGAATGTTCAGGCCTGGCGCGCGCTGGAGTTTGAGCAGGTCTTTGGCTAACAAGATGCCGACCAAGTTATCTCTCTCTCCTTCATACACAGGGAATCTCGAGTGCCCCGTGTCGATGACTTGATGCAAACTCTCTTCAATCGGAGCATCAAGGTTGATGAGATCCATTCGTGGCGCAGCGACCATGACCTCGCCGGCGGTGAGATCGGCCATGCGCAACACGCCTTCAAGCATGAGACGGCTTTCCGCACCAATGACTTGGTTGTCTTCTGCGTCGGAGAGTGCATCAAGCAGCTCTTCGCGCGAATCTGGGCCGGGGTGTATGAACTCAATCAAGCGTTGCCAATAGCTGCGCTTGTCTTGTTTGTCTAATTCTCGGGAATGCGGGGGTATCACAGTGTTGCAGCCATTGCTGCGAGAGTCTCACAAGCCTCAAGCATAGCCCATGCAGGTGGGCGATTCACTTATTCCGCAGATTGGTGACGTGCATCGCGCACGCCATCACGAATTTCTTGGACTTTGGCCAAAAAATTCCAAAACCGCTTGGCATCTTCTTTGATGCTGTAGTTTGTTTTGGCGTACTGATCGGCGACAAACTCAGTGACTCGGCTATCGAGGTCACGTTTTGGCAAACTCAGAAAGGCTTCTGTTTCTGAACCGTCACGCTCTATCTTGGCACCACCCTTGCGCGCAATTCGGATCATGGGTGCGTTTTCGCTCAGGGCATGGATGTACATCTGGTACACCTTTTCGTTACGGGCATGAATCACAGCACGTTCAAACAAACGAGCGCCGTAGCCACGACCACGTGCGTAGGCCGAAACGGACACACCAAATTCGGAACTAAATTCGCGCCCAGGATCTTTGATCAGCGCCAAATGCGCCATTGCAATGATCTCAAGATCGCTATTGAATATGCCGTAAATTTCGTCACGGTCAAAATTCAGGCCCGCAACGTAGCGCTGAATATGCTCGTCCGTGGCGGTGTAGCCGAAGCGCAAATAACGGTCGTGCTCCGACAACGCTAACAAATGGGCCAAGATTTGAGGCACATGCTCAATCCCCAACGGCGCGATTGGAATCAATACGCCGTCGGTTTTACGAAGTTGCTCTTGCGATGCGCCAGTGAAGCGAAGCATTTGTCGCCCCCCCTCCAAGGTGGTTTTTGCAAGAGTGTGTACGAGTGCCATGGCTTAATTCTACGGGTTTTCCCTCATTCTTTCAGTTTTCTGACGTCAATTAGGTGTGCAGCTCTAAATTGAGAAGTCGTGCATTTGTAACGTAGGTCACAGCCAACTGGTTGCTGCGAGACGGCAACTGTCAAAATGTTGCTGAGAACGCGAATTTCTAATATTGGAGGACACGCACTTTCATGCCCGCACTACCTTCCGGCGTTACCTTTTTCGAAAGAGGATGGCTTTCGTCCAACAATGTATTGATTCAGGATGAGGATCAAGCCATCCTCGTTGACACAGGTTACTGGACGCATGCCGAGCAGACAGCGGCCCTTGTGACAGCGGCCCTGAAACAACGACCACTCACCACGCTTATCAATACGCATTTACACAGCGACCATTGCGGTGGGAATGCACATCTGCAAGTGCTATTTCCTGAACTTCAAACCTTGATACCACCTGGTCATGCAAGCTACGTTGACTCATGGGATTCGAATGCGTTAACTTACACGCCAACAGGTCAGCACTGTCCCCAATTTAAGAAAACGAGCGTTCTTCGCGATGGCGATCACTTTGCGGTTGCTGGCAAAACATGGCGAATTCATGCCGCACCAGGTCACGATCCGCATTCAATCGTCCTTTTCAATGAAGAAGATCGTGTGTTGATCTCTGCCGATGCACTTTGGGAAAATGGCTTTGGCGTTGTTTTTCCAGAAATTGAAGGGGTTTCAGCATTCAATGAAGTCGAATCAACGCTTCAAATCATTGAGCGACTTTCCCCAAAACTAGTACTCCCTGGACACGGTACAGCTTTTACCGATGTGACGGGCGCACTTGTGCGCGCAAGGAGTCGTCTGGCTCAATTTCAAAATGCACCGGATAAACACGCAAGCTATGCGGCCAAGGTTCTGCTGAAGTTCAAACTGCTTGAGTTGCAAAAAGTCAAACTGAGTGACTATTGCGCTTGGGCGCAGTCCGCACAGTATTTGCACTTGCTGCACGCCATGTATTCAACAGGCATCAGCTTTGAGACTTGGTTTTTTGACTTGTGTAAAAACCTAGAGAAAAGCGGCGCTTGCACGATCAATGATGAGCTCATCATCAATCTTTAGTTTTGCAATTTAAAATTTGAAAGCCGAAAAAACAAAAACCCCCACTCAATCGAGCGGGGGTTTCTGAGGCTGTAATAGCCTGACGATGTCCTACTTTCACACGGGAACCCGCACTATCATCGGCGCTAAGTCGTTTCACTGTCCTGTTCGAGATGGG